>OGZX01000004.1_pt1 | contig 199336 bp, 162 predicted proteins | sample 1576881 | NCBI WGS metagenome assembly OGZX01 (sample SAMEA3541542, study PRJEB24748) | human gut metagenome | biome: human gut; feature: human-associated habitat; material: faeces | place: China | collected 2012 | reverse complement strand
AATTGAGGTGACATAACGAAGCTCCTGTTTGCTTCATTTTATCACCTCATAAAAACGAACTAATTAAAGTTACAAGATACTAGATCGTAAGCAATAGTGCTCACAAAATCTTTTGACAAAACCAGTCTCTGCCGCGCACACTCCAAAATGTGGTTTCCGATTAATTCTTGCGGCGTTTTACCGGTTTCTTTCTTTATGAGCTCGCCAAAATAACCGGGGGAAAGATTCGCTTTTTCCGCAAAATAAGAAACCGAAGGAAAACCATTCGTGCTACGGCCCTCAACGTAAAAACCTTTGAGCTGGACTCGGAAGTTTTGCAATATCTTGAGGTTAATAGCGTGCCGAGTCCCGAACTGTCTAACATAGAAAGAATTGACGCAATCCAGCAAAAGTTGAATCCGGCTCGCCAAAATATCTCTTGTATGCCATGCCGCCGGAACTCTAAGATGTTCAGCGATTTCCTGAAGGGCCCTTCTAAAAATATCCCTTTCAGAATCAGATAAATGCAGAGATTCGGCCTCTTTATATGAAAAGAAGGTGTACTTCCCCATCGTTAAACCCAAGGGCGTCCCTTCTATTAAATCGAGATGAAACAAAAGTCCGATGACGTCGGGTCTTACCTGCGCTTCAGGACTATCAAGACGTGCTCGCTGTCCCGGAGCAAACATAACCAAAGTGCCGCTCGTATAGTCGCAGGGATAAGCTCCGTACTTTAACGAACACACTGACACATCCTTCAAATAGAGAGCATAAACCCCGTACTCCATTTCAAGGTTGTTCGGCGACTTCTGAGCTGTTTTAAAATCAATTACTCCAATTAAAGGTGATTGATCTTTCAATCCGTATAACTCTGAAAACGTTTTAGCCGAATCAAGTTTGACTTCTTTCAGTTTTCTTTCCATTGATGCAATTTACGCCAAAAAATTGTTTTGAGAAATTGCTAAAAGAATCTGGGTATGAATATCCGAAAGAAAGGTAACCCACGCCACGGCTTTATTCTCAGGTAAACGACGGTGGGAGTATGTTTTCCATCAAGAACTGGGTGTCTATTCCATTAAGTAGGACGGCTAATCAGACAATCCAATGATGGAAATTCACATTTTTTTGGAAAGCTAACTTTGCGATTGTTTTCAGAAATACATACAACGCCAAGTTAGAACTTTCAGCCTGTTATGGCCTCAAGGCTTTATCCTAGGAGTGGCATAATTAAGAATTAACGATTTGTATCTTTCGAAGGACAAATCTTAGGGCGCTTTTTTAGAAACGCCCCTAACTATAAATTTTTAGAAAGATTGCCATGACTTATAAGAAGCACATTTCGCAAAGCAACGACTTGTTAGACGGATTCTCGTCGGCTTTTGCGGGCATAAAAAGTCATTCTAATCTTCCGAGCGGTACAACTCCGTTCATCTGGGCGATCGCGGTCCTCATTGTCGTCATCTTCTCGGCTTTCTATTTCAACGTGCGTGCCAATAACGAAACTATTCTCAGAACTAATCTGATGAAGAGCACGGCAAAGGTTGCCGATAACATTGAAATGAGAATGCGGGGCATCTCCGCCTCCATGGCCCGCATGATCGAAAAAATGGAGCTGGACGGTATCAACCCCGCCGTTGTAAATAAGTACGGCAGAGAAATTATCTCGTCGAGCCCCGAAGTTATTCTGCTTCGTGTCATTGAACCGAGCGGCAAAGGCCTGGAGTCTGTTGTAAATCCTCGGCTTGGCAGAAGCGATCTTCGTCAATATAACTATCTGGATTATCCGCAGGTCGTCCGCGATGCGATCGGAGACGCCTTCCTCTCTAACCGCGTTTCTTACTCTTCTTTCTGGTTTACGCCCGGCGACATTTCTTCGCCTTCTGTCGTCATCATTTATCCCTTTGCCATCGGCGAAAAAACATATGCTCTCCTCGCCAGACTGTCGCTGAACAAACTTTTGGAAGTTTCAACTCCTCAGTCGCTGCTTTCCGATTACGAATTCTCATTCCTTCACGGAACAAAAGAAATTGCCGGCCGAGCTGCCTACAACCCGCCGGATGACTACACCATCCCGAGTTACGTACGCGCAGCTGACCCGCTGCCGCCTTCCATTCAGTTGTACGGCTGCAACGTTCTCGAACGCCCAATGATCTTTGCCAGCCCGCTGATTTATTGGCTGGGCGCTCTGATGCTGTTTCTGCTTCTATCACTCTTTTTCCTCAACCGCGAAATGCGCAGGAATCAGTCTGATCTTGAACGCGCATTAAAAGAACTGGAACTTCGCCGCTCCATCGAAGATTCCATGAACCTGGCTTTAATCATCACCGACTTGGACAACAAGATCGTCTATACAAACGGTCAAACTGAGGAAATTACCGGTTACTCAGAAGAAGAACTTTTGGGCAAGACACCGCCTTATCCCTTCTGGGGAGACGGATCTGAACTTCCATCACAGCTGCTGAAAGACCGTCCTCATGAAGAACCCGGTAAGCCGTACCGCTTTGACCTGACGATCCGCCGCAAAAATGATGAAACGCTTGAAGCGCTGATGCTCGCGATGCCTTTCTACTCGGCATACAACGAACATATCGGCTGGATTTATATGATCCAGGACAACACTGTCGAGGCTCAGTCCATGAACCTCACGAACGACTCTATCGCTTCCTACGAAAGACTTCTGAACTCTGTCTTGTCTTGTATTTCCGCCGTGATGCAGAAACCGACCGGGAGTATGTTAGGTATTCACAATAACCACTACACGGAACAGCTGGGAAATACCGCAGACGGTCACTTAGAGATTTCCAAGGCCTTTAAAGAACCGTTCGATCCGCAAGGCAATCGTCAAGGAGAGGTTTGGGTCGACTCTCTTGGCCGCTGGTTCTCCGTAGCAGAAGCCAGAGTGACACTGCCGGGCGGCTCTCACTTCACCCTTCAGTCAGCGCTGGACATCACTAAGAGAAAAATCAATGAGCAGGAATTCGAAGAGCAGACCAGTAAGATGGAAAACTCTTCGCGCCTCATTACGCTCGGCGAGATGGCCTCTACGATTACACACGAAATTAATCAACCGCTCACCGCGATTACCGCTTATGCCAATACAGCACTGGAAGTGATTGACAGGGCGCCGGAAGTAAACAAGGCTCAGGTGCTGGAGATCTATCGAAAGATTGCTAATCAGGCTGCACGCATCGACAAAATTATTAAGAACATCAGAGCGTTTGCCAAACGCCGCCCGACAACATTGGAGTGCGTGTCTTTGAATAGCGTATTCTCTGACACGATGGAGCTCGGACGTCTGATCGAGAAGAAATATGCCGGTGTTCAGGTGGTTTACGAGCTGCCTGCTGTCGTGCCTGATGTAATTTGCGATCCGGTCCAGATCATGCAGATTCTCATGAATCTTATTCGTAATGCTGCTGAGGCTATTTTGGAACACGGCAGTGAGGACAAAACCATCACGGTCAGTGCGAAGGTCGGCGCTAAAGACGTTGAATTGTCTGTCGGCGATCACGGCCCCGGAATCAGCGATACGATGAAAGCAAGCCTGTTCACACCCTTCTTTTCTACTAAGAAGAACGGCCTCGGCCTAGGTCTGAGTACTTGCCAGACAATAGCAGAGTCTCATAACTCAAGGCTCCGTGTAAGAGACAACGAAGGCGGGGGCGCCGTATTTTTCTTCGACCTGAAGATTTGTTTCACGAAAGATTCCGAGGCACAGAAACAAAAATAATTGTGTTTCAATTTAAAGAGATACGCCTTCTGTACTATCCAGGGGCGTGATTAAGATATATAATATCTTCACGTGATACAAGATATCTCAGTTAGCGATTCTTATCATCCTATAGATTAAGATAATGGATTGCTTGTAAGAATATATTAATTAGAAAGGCACATGATGATTCAGATGACCTCGAAACCCTACACTCAGGAATCTCCGGATACCGCAGGTGTTGTGTATATCGTTGAAGACGACGAAGCCGTACGTGATTCTCTCAAGTGGCTTCTCGAAGCTTCCAGCTACCGCGTTGAACTTTTCGAAAGCGGTGAAATGTTCCTCGCCAAATTCGATCCGAACGCTATCGCCGTTCTCGTCCTTGACGTCAGAATGCCGGGCATGAGCGGTTTGGAAGTTCAGGAACACCTTATCGCCAGAAAGTGCGATATTCCTATTATCTTTATCTCCGGTCACGGCGACGTTTCTATGGCAGTCTCTACCTTGAAGCAGGGGGCGGTTGACTTCATTGAAAAACCCTTTGACCAGGCCGCCCTGCGCTCTTTAATCGAAAGAATGCTGCAGGAAGCCCGTCAGCGTAAAGCCAAGGCTGAACAGCGCTCCTTGAACGACGCTCTTCTGAGCAAACTGACTCCCAGAGAGCAGGACGTTCTTGAAAGAATTGTGAGCGGCCGTCTGAATAAACAAATCTCCGCTGACTTGGGTATTTCTATTAAGACCGTTGAAGCCCACCGTGCTTCCATTATGGATAAAACCAATTCCGGCACCGTTGCAGATCTGATGCGCGTCGTCATGAATGCAAACAGACCTCCTGTCAAAGACTCCGGATCTATGAGATAGTCTTTTAGACAGCGTCACAAAGGAAGGCACACCGCCTTCCTTTTCTTTTTACGGCCTCTTCTCGGCCGAAGATCTTTTGTTACTCGTTCTTGTGAGCAAAGGTTTTAGGCTCTGTGAATATCCTTACAATGGATCGGTCTTACTTACTCTTTTCATAACAATGAACGCAAAAATAATTGATGGAAAAGCACTCGCACAATCCGTTCGAGCCGGCTTGAAGGAAAAAGTAGAACAATTCAAATTAAGTTCGAGGGCTCCCGGACTGACGGTCATTCTTGTCGGTGATAATCCGGCAAGCCAGGTTTACGTCCGCAACAAGATCAAAGCCTGCACCGATGTCGGCATTACCTCTAAATTGGAAAAGCTTCCTGCTGAAACTTCAGAAGCGGAGTTATTAGCACTTTTGGAGAAACTCAATGCCGACGATTCCGTGGATGGAATCCTTGTACAGCTCCCCCTGCCCCGTCATATCAACGAGCAAAAAGTCATTGAGACAATCCGTGCAGATAAAGACGTTGACGGTTTCCATGTTGTCAACGTCGGTTCTGTCGTGACCGGCATCGGCGGCTTCCGCAGCTGCACGCCATACGGCGTCATCAAAATGCTGGAATCCGTGGACTATCCTCTCACCGGCGCCCACGCTTTGGTCATCGGCAGAAGCAATATTGTCGGAAAACCGATGGCCATCATGCTGCTTGAAAAAAATGCCACCGTCACGGTCGCGCACAGTAAAACCAAGAATTTGAAAGAGCTCGCTCTTCAGGCCGATGTCATTGTCGCTGCGGTCGGTAAAGAAAGTGTCGTCACGGCTGATATGGTTAAACCCGGCGCCGCCGTGATTGATGTCGGTATGAATCGCAATGCCGAAGGAAAACTTTGCGGAGATGTTGACACCGAAGAAGTCGCCAAAGTTGCAGGCTATATTTCTCCAGTTCCCGGCGGTGTCGGACCGATGACCATCGCAATGCTTCTCTCTAATACGGTTGAAGCTTATGAAAAGCGTCTGCAAAAAATATCTCGGTAAGGAATCTATACATGTGTGATTTAATTAACATCCTGAGCATCATTGACGATAAGACCCAGCTGATTAATTTTCCCAAGCTTGATCCGAACAGCTTTAAACCGGCGGTGCTTGCACTGATTCAACGTCTGAAAGACACCGTAGCTTCAGTAAAAGCTTCCGATAAAGAACCGACTTGGGACACCTTAGTTACGCCGATTGAAGATGCTTCTGAAAATCTCTCCTATGTTTGGTCGGTTGTCGAACATTTGAACAGCGTGGCCGATACGCCCGAGTTGAGAGCTACGATTAATGAACTTCTTCCTCCGATTTCCGAAGTATTCAGCGAACTCGGTATGGATGAGGAACTCTATGCAAAGTACAAAGCCTTGAAAGCCGAGAAAGCTTTTGAGAAATTCTCTTCAACCCGTCAGAGGATCATTAACAAAGAGTTAGAAGGCTTTGTTCTCTCCGGCGCCGAATTAGATGACGTCGGCAAGAAGAAGATGGCCGAGATCAATCGAGAGGAAGCCGAACTTTCTCAGAAGTTCTCTGAAAATCTTCTCGACTGCACTAATGAATTTGCGCTTTACCTCCCGGAAGACACAGATGAGCTCAAAGGTGTCCCTGAGGCCGAATTGCATCTCTATGCCCAGCAGGCTGCAGCCGAGGGCGCCAAGGGCTACAAGATCACCTTGCATATGCCGAATTATCTGCCGATCATGCAGTACGCAGAAAATCGAGAGCTTCGTGAGAAGATGTATCACGCATACGTGACTCGCGCCTCTGAGTTCTCGCCTGCTGGCAAAGACAATCTGCCAATCATTAATCGTCTGCTCGAACTGCGGGTCGAAGACGCTCATCTTCTCGGCTATAAAAATTTTGCCGAAGTCTCCTTGGTTCGGAAAATGGCAGAATCTCCCGAACAAGTCGTTTCTTTCCTGCGAGAATTAGCGGCCAAGGCCAAACCAGCTGCAGAGAAAGAAATGGAAGAACTTATCGATTACGGCAAGAATATGCTAGGAATTAAGGATGTTCAGACTTGGGATCTTTCTTTCATCAGCGAAAAACTCCGTGAAGCAAAATTCTCTTACTCTGAAAATGAAGTAAAACAATACTTCACGGAACCTGCTGTTCTCAAAGGAATGTTCGGACTTGTCGAGAAGATGTTCTCGATCAAGATCAAAGAAAAGAAAGCGCCCGTCTGGAACGATGACGTCAAATTCTTTGTCATTGAAGACAAGGAAGGCAAAGAGATCGCCGGATTCTATATGGACCTTTATGCCCGCAACGGAAAGAGAGGCGGCGCATGGATGAATGACCAGATCTCCCGTCGTGAGGTTGACGGAAAAATCCAAAAACCGATTGCTTACCTTGTTTGCAACTTCGCCGCACCCGTCGGAGACAATCCTTCTCTTCTGACGTTAAGAGACGTCGAAACGATTTTCCACGAATTCGGTCACGGCCTGCATCATATGCTGACCCGCCAGACAGAATTGGCCGTATCCGGCATCAGCGGCGTGGAATGGGACGCAGTTGAAATGCCAAGCCAGTTCATGGAGAACTTCGTTTTGAATTGGGATGTGATGCAGACCATTACGCATCATGTCAAGACCGGCAAGACCATGCCGCGCGAACTCTTCGACAAACTGGTTGCTGCCAAAAACTACGGTGCCGGAATGGCAAATGTTCGCCAGATCGAATTTGCCCTCTTCGATATGCTCCTTCATATGGACACACATCCGGAAAAAGATGCGGTCCAAAAGATCCTGACTGCAGTCAGAAAAGAAGTCGCGGTCACTTTCCCGCCTGAGTACAACCGTTTTGCCAACTCCTTCTCTCATATCTTTGCGGGCGGCTATGCCGCAGGCTACTACAGCTATAAGTGGGCTGAAGTGCTCTCTGCGGATGCCTTCTCCCTCTTCCAAGAGAAAGGTATTTTCAATCCTGAGGTCGGAAACAAATGGCTGGACGAAGTTTTGTCCCGCGGCGGCAGCCGCCCGGCAATGGACAGCTTTGTTGCTTTCCGCGGCCGTAAACCTTCCGTCGACGCACTTCTCCGTCAATATGGCTTGCTGGAGACCAAATGAGCATCACGATTACGACTTGGAACGTCAATTCTCTAAAGGTTCGTCAGCCGCAGGTTTTGGACTTTCTGAAGGAAACAGAGAACAGCATTCTCTGCCTTCAGGAACTCAAGATGCAGGAGGCAGACATCGATGCGGCCGCCTTCAAAGAAGTAGGATATACGCTGGATGCATTTGGCCAGAAAACCTACAACGGTGTCGCCACAATCCTTCGTGACCCGCTGACCTTCCTTCCGGACGAAGAAGTTCGCAACATCCCCGGTTTCGAAGATCCGCAAAGCCGTCTCTTAGCCACAACGGTCCAAGTCGGCAGCGAAAAACTCCGCGTCATCAACGGATACTTTCCGAACGGTGAAACAGTTGAGAGCGAAAAGTTTCCTTATAAGCTCGCTTGGCTGGAAGCTCTGGTTCAATGGCTTCCGAGCCAGCTGGAAGAGTATCCGAACTTAGTGCTTCTCGGCGACTTTAACATCGCCCCGGAAGATCGCGATGTTTGGGATCCGGAATCTTGGGCGGAATCCGTGCTTTGCACGCCTAAAGCCAGAGAGGCTTTTCAGCGTCTTATCGATCTCGGCTTAACGGACTCTTTCCGCGCCTTTGAACAGCCGGAAAAATCCTATTCCTGGTGGGATTACCGCATGATGGCTTTCAGAAGAAACCGAGGCCTTCGTATCGACCATATTTTGATTTCCGAGGCTCTTGCCAGCAAGAACCTCGGAGTTGAAATTCACAAGAAAGTCAGAGGCAATGAACGCCCGAGTGATCACGCGCCCGTGACACTAACGCTTGATCTTTAACTCTTGAGCCGGCTGTAACGCCGGCTTTCTTTTTAGCGCTCTGGCGCGAAGCTGACCGCAGCCTCCGTCAACATCCTGGGCGGCTGAGTCACGGAATTTAAGCAATATTCCATTTGCTCGGCATGCTTCCTTTATCTTATCGATCTGCTCTGTCGACGGTCGCAGGTATGGACTGCCGTCAACAGCGTTGACGGGGATCATGTTGAGGATAGCCTGCCGAGACCACAGAGGAGTCAGCGCTTCAATCTCATCAATCCCGTCGTTGATGCCGTTAATCAAGGTCCACTGATATTGAATCGGATATTTCCCGACCTCTGCGTATTTTGCACCGTACTCTAAAATTTCTTTCACGGTTAAATCTGCGGCCCGGGGAAGCAAACTTCTGCGCTTCTCATCCATTGCGCTGTGCAGAGAGATTGCTAATGCCGGCTTGATTTCTGATTTCAGCAGCGCTTCGAAAAGTCGCCTATCACCGACAGTAGAAATAACAACCTCTTTGTATCCGATGCCGGAATACCGAACGATATGTTCAACCGCAGAAAGAACGGAACGAAGATTATGAGAAGGCTCGCCCATTCCCATCAAAACTACTTTCTTCACAGGCGCATTTCTCATGGCGTATTGGACCTGACCGGCAATCTCCAGATCGCTCAACTGTCGGATCAAACCGCTTTTTCCGGTCATACAGAAGACGCAGCCGACAGCACATCCGACTTGCGTGGATACACAGACGCCTTCTCGAGGAAGAAGCACGCATTCAATCAGCTGGCCGTCGGAGGCTTTGAGAACCCAGCGCGTGCCGGTCTCGGATTCGGCTTTTTCCTGAGCCATCAATTGATGAGTTAAGAATTCCTCTAATTGAGGCAACAGTGCCTCTGCCGCCGCAGGCAGGCGTACCTTGCTTCGGTTCAGAGGTTTGCCGGAATACCAATTGCGCCAAAAGCGATCGATGTGAACGCTTTTGCAGCCGGCTTGGATAAGTTGTTGTTCAATATCAGCGATCTTCATAACCGCCCATATTATCAAGGCCGTTAGTCTTCGCTTTCAAGTTTGAGCTCGGCGATTTTGCGTGTAATTGTATTTCGGCCGATGCCGAGTCTTGTCGCAGCATCGACTCGCCTTCCGTGCGTATACTCAAGCGCCGTCCCGATTACGATACTTTCAAAAGTATCCGATAGCTGCTTCATGAGATCGGGAGACTGACTTTTGAGCATCTCTTTGACTTCAGCTTTGAGCAGTTCCTCCCAGCTTCCGCCGAGAGTCTCCTCGCTTGAAACCTCGCTGTTTTTATGAATCTTTTCCGCTTCGCCGCGGCTGATCTCCTCAGGAAGATCCGTCACTCGGATGTGCTGGGAAGGCGCCATCACGACAAGCCAATTGCAGAGATTTTCTAATTGACGAACATTGCCGGGAAACGGGAAACGTTTTAAAAATTCCATCGCTTCCTCAGACATGATCTTGGGCTCAACGCCGAGATTCTCTGCCGACTTCTGCAGAAAATGATTGACCAAAAGCGGAATATCTTCCGGCCTTTCCCTTAAAGGAGGCAGGCGCAGGCGAATGACATTGAGACGATGGTACAAGTCTTCGCGGAAACGATTTTCCCGAACCATCGCTTCCAGATTTTGGTGCGTTGCCGCAATGATTCTGACATTGGCTTTGAGAGACTGATGGCCCCCGACGCGATAGTAATAACCGTCGGACAAAACTCTCAGGAGCCTGGTCTGAAGTTCAGCAGGCATATCACCGATTTCGTCCAGAAAGAGCGTGCCGCCTTCTGCCTGTTCGAAACGTCCGTGACGGATCGCACTGGCACCGGTGAAGGCGCCCTTTTCATGTCCGAAGAGCTCTGTTTCCATTAAGTCTTTCGGAATTGCCGCCATATTGATTGCGACAAAAGGAGCATTGGCGCGGGGACTGTGTTTGTGAAGCGCTCTCGCCACCACTTCTTTGCCGGCGCCGGACTCTCCTGTTAACAGAACGGTTGCCTTGCTTTGAGACAAACGTCCGATGGCGCGGAAGACTTCCTGCATGGCCGGCGCCTTACCGATAATTTCAGAAGCGGTTTCTTCTGACGGAGTCTGCTCTTCTTCCTCGTTCTCTTCGGTTGCTCGCCGAACGAGTTCGATGGCTTTATCGATGTCGAAAGGTTTGGGAAGATATTCAAACGCTCCGCCTTGAAAACTGGCTACGGCACTGTCCAAGTCCGAATAGGCCGTCATGATGATGATCGGAAGCTTCGGATAGGACTTCTTAATTTCTGAGAGCATTTCCAAGCCGCTTTTGCCCGGCATATGGATGTCGCTCAAAATCAAAGCAGGCTGCTCTTTCTTGATCGCCTGCAGCACGGACTCTGCTTCACTAAAAGTTTTGCAGGGGATATCTGCCTTTTGAAGTGCTTTTTCTAATACCCATCTGATGGAACGATCATCGTCCACGATCCAAACATTTTTCATAACGATAAGGGAAACAATATGCTGAAATCGGTACGGCCGGCTTCACTGCTGACCGAAATACTGCCGCCATGCTGCTCGACAAAAGTCTGAACCAGGGAGAGTCCGAGTCCGCTCCCCTGTTCCTTTCCGCTGACCAGAGGATAAAGAATACTGTCGGCTAAGTCTTTGGGTATGCCTTCTCCGTTATCGATCACATGGATATTTAATGCCGTGCGGCAAAAACTTTGACCGACTTGAACATGATGGACAACACGGGTTTTAAGCGTGATACATGCCGTGCCCTGTGCTATTTGCTCGGATAATGCTTCGGCGGCGTTGCGCATTAAGTTCAAGGAAATTTGCGTCAGCTGACCTCTGTCAGCCATCATTTCAGGCGCACTGATGTCGTAGTCGCGAACGACCTTCAGCCCTTCCGGAAATTCCGACTGCACCAGGAGGCGAACACGTTCCAGGATCTCGTGAACATTAGTTGGCACTGGATGGTAAAGCTGACGGTAAGGCGCTAGGATCTTATCGACAAGATGCTGAAGACGGTCTGCTTCACTGATAATGACCTCGGTAAATTCTTTATTTTCCGGATCGTGAAGTTCTCCCTCCAGGAGCTGCGCAGCGCCTCGAATCCCTCCGAGAGGATTCTTAATTTCATGGGCGAGATTTCGCAGCAGGCGCCGAGTATTTTCGGACAGCTCATTCATATGACGCTCTCGCGTCATTTGAAGGGTCTTATCTGCCGGCACAATCTCAGCCAAGAGAATATTTTCGTCATCCGGGAAAGGATGAATGGTGACCAGAACCGGAATCGGTTCTGCCGGAGGACGCAGAAAATGGTCTAACTCATTCGGAACCAGAAAGGAAGGCTCAGGATGCGCACGATAATTTGCGAGCCATTCATCCGACGAATTCAGGTAAAACTGCAGTTTTCGTTCTTTTAAATGCTTCAATGACTGCCCGGAAAGGAATTGGGCTGCCGTATTGGCATAAAGAATATCGCCTTCTTTGTTACATACAAAAAGACCGAGCCTGAGGAGATCGAAACTTTCTAAACGCTTGGCATCAAAACTCACGATTTCCTCCGCTCGGTCATCCAGCTGTCTTTGCGCAGACAGACTTAAATTACGCTACTAGCTCGAATAGTACATGTCGTACTCTTCAGGTGTGACGGCCATCTGAGTACGTACGACTTCTTCATGCTTGAGTTCGATATAAGAAGTGATCAGATCTTCGCTGAAGACGCCGCCGGCTGTCAGGAATTCATGGTCGGCCGCCAAAGCATCCAGGGCCTGTTCCAAAGAAGAGCAAACGGTCGGAATCTTTGCGTTTTCTTCCGGCGGCAGATCATAGAGGTTCTTGTCTGCAGCTTCACCCGGATGCAGCTTGTTCTGGATACCGTCCAAACCGGCCATCAGCATGGCGGAGAATGCCAGATAGGAGTTAGCCATCGGATCGGGGAAGCGAACTTCAACGCGACGGGCCTTTTCGCTGGAAACAAACGGAATACGCAGAGAAGCGGAACGATTGCGAGCCGAGTAAGCGAGTTTGACAGGAGCTTCAAAGCCCGGGACCAGACGACGATAGCTGTTGGTTGTCGGGTTTGTGATCGCGTTCAATGCACGAGCATGTTTAATAATGCCGCCGATGTAGTAGAGGGCCAGATCGGAAAGGCCTGCATAGCCGTTGCCTGCGAAAAGGTTCTTGCCGTCCTTCCAGATTGACTGGTGAACATGCATACCGGAGCCGTTGTCGCCGACGACGGGTTTCGGCATAAAGGTTGCAGTCATACCGTAGGCCGCTGCAACATTCCATACCGTATATTTAAGAATCTGAGTCCAGTCAGCGCGTTTGGTCAGAGTGCTGAACAGTGTGCCGATTTCGCACTGGCCGCAGCCGCCGACTTCATGATGATGAACTTCAACCGGAACGCCTTGTTCTTCAAGAAGTTCGCACATTTGGGAGCGGATATTGTAGAGAGAGTCGACCGGAGGAACCGGGAAATAACCGCCCTTAACGGTAGGACGATGGCCGCCGTTGGCGCCGTTCATATCCTTTCCGTTGCTCCAATAGCCTTCTTCACTTTCAATCTTGAAGAAGCTGTGATTCATTGTGGTGCCCCAGCTGACACCGTTAAAAATGAAAAATTCCGGCTCGGGTCCGAAGTAAGCGGTATCGCCGATGCCGGTGCTCTTTAAGTAAGCTTCTGCACGATTGGCAACGCTGCGGGGGTCACGATCGTATCCCTTTCCGGTAGAAGGCTCAACGACGTTACAGGTCAGAATCATTGTCGGAATATCTTCGTCGGCGAACGGGTCCATACGGGCACTGTCCGGATCCGGCATCAGCAGCATGTCGCTGGCCTCAATGCCCTTCCATCCGGCGATGGAAGAACCATCGAAAGCGTGACCTTCTTCAAACTTGTCTTCATCAAAAGCAGAAACCGGTACGGAAACGTGCTGTTCTTTGCCTTTGAAATCAGTAAAGCGCAAATCAACAAATTTGACGTTGTTGTCCACAAGCATCTGCATGATTTCAGCGCTGGTCTTAGCCATGGATATCTCCTTAGTAAATTTGGACGTGGCAATCAAAAAATATGTTCAACAAAGCTTATGCAAATTTCGTGCCAATTTTTGACATGCACGAAATCATGCATTCTCAAAGAACCTCAGTAAGCAGTCGTAAAAACTTTTGTAATGATGCACCTTTTTAGTGCAAATTGGAACATTTTGGGGAATTTTTTTATTAATTTTTGAACAGAGTTAGAACACTGCTGGAAGTGGTGCATTTCTTCAGAAAGAAAGAATTAGCGGCCGAAATCGGCCGCATGATTTGATATTTGAATGTCGGAATTCGGCTAAAGAAAAGCCTCAAGCACTTCATTTAAAAAGAGCCAGCCTTTCTCCGTTGTTTTAATCCTCTTGAGGTGGTCGCAGACAAGGCCTTTCTCTCGGAGTTCCGTCCAAATCGGTTCAATAACATCGAAATCAAGACCGGTCCTCTCGGTATAAAACTCAAAGGGGACGCCTTCCCTCAAGCGAAGTGCATTGAGCATAAATTCAAACGGCAAATCTTCCGGAGAGATCGGTTTTCGTTCTGCGATTTGTGTTTTGTGTTCTTTAAAAGAGAGGAGCCAGCGAGCCGGGTCACGGTAGTTATAAAACCGTTCGGGAATGCTTTGCAGCGTCAGTTTTCCATGAGCGCCCGGGCCCACTGCCAAATAATCTCCGAATTCCCAATAGTTCAGATTGTGCCGACAGCGTAAACCTTCCTTAGCATAAGCAGACACTTCATAGTGATCAAAGCCTCGGGCCGCGGTTTTATCCCTGACCAAATCCGACATGTCTGAGAGTACGTCGTCGTCAGGCATCCCTTTTGGCGGGAATTTGGCAAAGTAAGTATTCGGCTCCAGCGTCAGCTGATAACAAGACAAATGCGTCGATCCGAAAGAAAATGCCGTTTCCAGCTCTTCGTCCAGTTCCTGAATAGTTTGGCCGGGAAGCCCGAACATTAAATCCAGGTTGAAGTTCTCAAAGATCTTTCCGGCGCTTTCAGCGGCCCGCTTGGCTTCCTGTGAATTATGAACCCGGCCTAAAGCCTTCAATTTAGAGTCATCAAAACTTTGAATTCCGATCGAAAGCCGGGTGGCTCCGGCTTTTCTGAAGTCTTTGAATTTCTGCTCTTCAAAAGTGCCGGGATTGGCTTCCAGCGTAATTTCGATGTTTTCGTGGAACGGAATACTGCGGTCGGCCGCTTCAATGATTCTGCCGATGGTATCCGGCGCCATCAGAGAAGGTGTTCCTCCTCCAAAAAATATGCTCTTCAGCTTTCTTCTCTGAACACGGGCGCCCTGCTCTTTGAGCCCTTCAATAATAGCGGCCTCATAGAGCGCTTCCGGTGCCGGCCCCCTCAAGCCGTGAGAATTAAAGTCGCAGTAAGGACATTTTTTAAGGCACCACGGCCAGTGAATATATAAAGAAAGCGGGAGTTCTTTCAATTTACCAATTCCAACGTTCGGTTAATAAACTGCGCATTTTTCTCATGGCTTTGCCGCGATGGCTGACAGCATTCTTTTCTTCTGCCGTCATCTGAGCAGCGGTCTTTCCATCCGGCGTCACGATAAAGAAAGGATCGTATCCGAAGCCGCCCTCGCCTTTCGGTTCGTATCCGATCGTACCGTTCCAAAAATCAATCGCAATCAGCGGCTCAGGATCGTTTTCATCACGGACGGCGACAATAACGCAGGTGTAATGCGCGTTACGATTGTCTTTGTCTACAAGTTCTTTAATCAGCTTTGCGTTGTTTGCGGCATCCGAGCTTGGTTCACCGGCAAAGCGTGCGCTCAGAACGCCGGGTGCGCCCTTTAAGGCATCCGCACAAATTCCCGAGTCATCGGCAATGGCCGGAAGACCGGAATGCTTCGCCGCCCATCTGGCTTTCGTCAGCGCATTTTCCACAAAGGTACCGAAAGGTTCTTCGGCGGATGGAATTCCCAAAGAACCTTGCGAAATCACTTCGGCGCCCATCGGAGCGAGAAGCTCCTGCATCTCTTTCATTTTCTTTTTGTTATTGCTGGCGAGAACAATTTTTTTTGACATGTCTTTTACTCCTCGGCGAGGGCTGCTCTCTGAGCAGCAAACAGCTGTTTCAATCCGTCTTCAGCCAGCTTGAGCAAGGCATCTAGGTCTTTCCGACTAAAGGGTTCTCCTTCGGCGGTTCCCTGCAGTTCAACAAATTTGCCGGCGTCTGTCATCACGACATTCATATCCGTATCACTTAAATGATCTTCGTCGTAGTCGAAATCGGCAACCGGAACACCTTCATAAATACCGACTGAAAGTGCAGCGACTTGTCCTTTGAGCGGAGATTTTTCCAAGGAGCCGTTTTTGATGAGCCAATTGACGGCATCAGCGAGTGCCACATATGCACCGGTAATAGAAGCGCATCTTGTACCCCCGTCGGCCTGAATCACATCGCAATCAATTTTGATCATTCTTTCGCCGAGTGCTTCCATATCGACAACGGCGCGTAAAGATCTGCCAATCAAGCGCTGGATTTCCTGTGTGCGGCCGCTTTGCTTTCCTTTGGCGGCTTCTCGGTCCGTGCGAGTGCCGGTAGCGCGAGGCAGCATTCCGTACTCCGCAGTCACCCAGCCTTTTCCCTGATCTTTGAGCCAGCCCGGGACCTTTTCTTCAACCGAAGCGGTGCAAATGACCTTGGTACCTCCGACTTCAATTAAAACAGAGCCTTCGGCGTATTTTGTGTAGTGACGTGTGATCTTTATCGGGCGCAGTTCGTCTGCTTTGCGGCCGCTCGGGCGGCTCCATGTCTCTTCTGGCATTCCAATCTCCTTCAATAATTTCTGTCAATTCTAATGAAGGCAAAATCTCAAACCGCGATTTTCACCCGATACGAACCTTATAAAAGTTAGAGTCGACTTGAAGGAAGGTAAAATACAGCGGCAGAAAGACCGTGCATTCCAGTTCGATGAAGCGCGGCAGTAAAGGAGTTATCAATGAGTAATATTTCGAGTATGACAGGTTACGCGAATGCAAAAGTCCAAACAGATATGGGCTTACTGAGCATCGATATAAGAAGTGTCAACTCTCGTTTTTTAGATTTGAGTTTCCGCGCTTCCGAAGAAATTCGTTTCCTCGAACCGAAATTCAGAGAAATCATCTCCGGCAAAATTGCTCGAGGCAAGATGGAGTGCCGTTTAAATCTGGTGGATTCCGGCCTATCTGCAGATACGGCTTTAAATGAAGAAGCCCTCAATAAACTTATGGCTCTTCAGACACAAGTCTTAAAGACTGATCCTTCCGCCACGGCGCTCCGTGTTGCCGACATCCTAAATTATCCCGGCATCGTTGCCGCTCCGGTTCCTGACCCTGAGGTCTTTGCAAAGCAGGTTTTAACAGGCTTTGAACAATGTCTCGAAGTCTTTAACGAAAGTCGTCAGCGTGAAGGCGCCGCCCTCGCCCAAGTTCTGCTCAAATACTGCACGCAGATTGAAGATCTCGTTAATACGCTTCGTCCGAAGATTCCTGAAATTCTTCAGGCACAAAAGGACAAACTCACGGAAAGACTTGAAGAAGCCTTAGGCACCACGTTGGCAGACGGTGCTCAGATCACCAAAGAAGAAGTCAATGAGCGCATCCGTCAGGAAATCACGCTCTACGGTATCAAACTTGACGTCAACGAGGAAATGGAAAGACTTTGCACTCACGTTAAAGAAGTGAGAAGAACACTCGACCGGGGAGGCCCCGTCGGCCGTAAGTTGGACTTCCTGATGCAGGAACTCAACCGTGAAGCCAACACGCTCGGCAGCAAAGCTGTATCCATTTCGATGACGGACACCTCCGTCAATCTGAAACTCGTGATCGAATCTATGCGTGAGCAAATCCAGAATCTCGAATAATTTATCTTTTTCAGATAATCAAAGGGGCGCTGATCGGCGCCCCTTCTCATTTTTTCAACGGTTCAAATGATTAGTTCTTGCTGCGGTCGATATGACGGTGAGCAGAGATGAACGGCATCATGGAACGCAGGCGAGCGCCGACGACTTCAATCGGATGAGCAGCCGTCTGAGCGCGGATGGAGCGCAGCATCGGAGCGCCGACCTGGTTTTCAAGGAGGAAGTTCTTAGCGTAAGAGCCGTCCTGAATGTCGCTCAGCGCCTTTCTCATGGCAGCGCGAGCCTGATCGGAAACAACCTTCGGACCGGTGACGTAGCCGCCGAACTCAGCGTTGTTGGAGATGGAGTAGTTCATGTCTGCCAAGCCGCCTTCGTAGATCAAGTCGACGATCAGCTTCATTTCATGGCAGCATTCGAAGTAAGCCATTTCAGGAGCATAACCGGCTTCGACCAGAGTCTCGAAGCCCATCTTGATCAGTTCGGCGATACCTCCGCACAGGACGCACTGTTCGCCGAACAAGTCGGTTTCGGTTTCTTCTTTGAAGGTGGTTTCAATGATGCCGGCTTTGCCTGCGCCGTTGGCAGCAGCGTAAGACATGGCGACTTCACGGGCTTTGCCGGATTTGTCCTGGTAAACAGCGATCAGCTGAGGAACACCCGAACCTTCGGTATAAGTGCGGCGAACGGTGTGACCCGGAGCTTTCGGCGCAACCATCCAAACGTCAAGGTCGGCTCTCGGAGTGACCTGACCGTAATGAATGTTGAAGCCGTGGGCAAAAGCCAAAGCAGCACCTTCTTTCAGGTTCGGTTCGATTTGTTTTTTGTAGACTTCGGCGATCTTTTCGTCGGGAAGAAGGATCATCACAACATCTGCGTCTTTAGTCGCATCTTCGATCGTGGCTACCTTCAGACCGGCAGCTTCGGCTTTCTTCCAGGAGGCGCCGTCTTTGCGAACACCGACAACCACGTCAACGCCGGAATCATGAAGATTCTGAGCGTGAGCGTGGCCCTGGGAGCCGTAACCGATGATGGCGACTTTCTTTCCTTTGATTAAAGAAAGATCGCAGTCTTTGTCGTAATAAACTTTCATTTTAATTTTCCTCAAGTTATGAAGGTTGGAAGAATAAATTAGAGGTGGAGCATTCGATCTCCGCGGCCGATGCCGCAGGAACCGGTGCGAACCTTTTCAAGGATGCATTCCTTATCCACTGCTTTGAGAAATGCGTCCAGTTTGTCGGAATTTCCGGTTAATTCGATGGTGTAAGTCTTGTCGGTTACATCGATAATTCTTCCGCGGAAAATGTCGTTTAGACGTTTCATTTCCTCGCGGTCTTTGCCGACGGCACGAACCTTAACAAGCATGAGTTCACGTTCCGCGTACTCGCCTTCCGTCAAATCAACGACTTTAATGACTTCGATCAAGCGGTTAAGGTGCTTGGTAATTTGTTCAATGATTTCCGTGCTTCCCGGACTGACGATGGTCATACGGGAAACCGTCGGATCTTCCGTCGGAGCCACGGTCAAAGATTCAATGTTGTAGCCTCGAGCGGAGAACAATCCCACCACGCGGGAAAGTGCTCCAGGCTCGTTTTCCAAAAGAATAGATAGAACGTGTCGATTCATCAGATTTTCTCCGAGCCTAAGATCATTTCCGTAAGTCCGCGTCCGGCTTTTACCATCGGCCAAACGTTCTCCGTCGGATCCACATGGAAATCAAGGAAGACGAGTTTGTCTTTGTATTTGCCGAAAGCATCCTTCAGGGCTTGTTCAACGTCTTCCGGACGATCGACCACAATACCGACGTGGCCGTAGGCTTCTGCCAGGGCCTTAAAGTCAGGTGTTACTTCCATGTGGGAATGAGAGTAACGGCGGTCATATTCAAGTTCCTGCCACTGACGAACCATACCGAGATAGTTGTTGTTGAGCAGGATGATCTTGGGTGCAACACCCAATTGTTTCGCCGTCGCCAATTCCTGAATATTCATCTGAATAGAACCGTCGCCAGTGACACAGACCACCGGTTTATCCGGATGAGCAACGCAGGCACCGATCGCATAGGGCAGGCCCACACCCATAGTGCCCAAGCCGCCGGAAGTCAGCCAATGGCGAGGCTTACGGAATTTAAGGAATTGAGCACACCACATCTGATGCTGACCGACGTCGGTCGCCACAATCATGTCATCACCGCCGATTTCCTGCAGCTTCTGAAGAACATACTGAGGTTTGATGACCGAAGCGCTGTTTTCATAATGAAGACAGTCTTTTTCACGCCAGCCGTTGATTCTGTTCTGCCAGGCAGCGAGCTTTTCCGGATCAGGACGCTTGTCGGTAGTTTCGAGCAGATTGAGCATGTCGGCGATGACTTCCTTCACGTCGCCGACGATCGGGATGTCGACTTTCACACGTTTGGAAATCGTGGACGGATCGATATCAATATGAATAATCTTGCGGCCTGTCTGTGCAAAGTTAGACGGCAAGCCGACTACCCGGTCGTCGAATCTGGAACCGATTGCGATCAGAACGTCGCAGTTCTGCATCGCCATGTTAGCTTCGTAGGTTCCGTGCATGCCCACCATACCGAGGAATTTTTTATCATCGGACGGCATGGCACCCAAGCCCATCAATGTTGAATTAACGGGAATGCCGAGTTCAAAAGCTAAACGCTGGAGCAGTTCGCTCGCATTGGCAGAAACGATACCTCCGCCGATATGGATCAAAGGACGTTCAGCCGAGAGAATTAATTGCAGTGCCTTTTTGATCTGACCCAGATGGCCCTTCGTCAAAGGTTTATATGAACGAAGTTCCATATTTTCCGGATATTGATATTCGCAGATCGCTGCGGAAACATCCTTCGGAATATCGATTAGTACGGGGCCGGGACGGCCTGTTTTGGCTATATAGAAAGCCTTCTTAATCGTCTTGGTCAAATCTTTGACGTCTTTCACTAAAAAATTGTGTTTTACACATGGACGAGAAATGCCCACGATATCCACTTCTTGGAAAGCGTCCTGACCGATCGCGCTGGTATTCACCTGACCGGTAAAAATCACCATCGGAATGCTGTCGGCATACGCAGTTGCGATGCCGGTGACGGCGTTGGTGGCGCCGGGGCCGCTGGTGACCAAGGCAACGCCGACCTTGTTGGAAGCTCTGGAGTAGGCGTCCGCAGCATGTGCTGCCGCCTGCTCATGACGAACAAGGATGTGTTTGAATTTATCCTGTTTGTAGATCGCGTCAAAAATATTTAATACGCTGCCGCCCGGATAACCGAAGACGTATTCCACGCCTTCTTCGGCAAGTGCGCGTACAAGTATCTCCGACCCGTTCAGACGTTCTGCGGCTTTAGACCCTTCTTGAGATTTCATTAGGAAATATCCTTTCAAAGTCCACGGGAAATTGATTGGAGGCGAACACTCTGCTTATGACGGAGGCCCGCATGTTCTAGTACCGACACCGGCTCATTCTTGCGGAATGGTTAGGTTCGGGTTTTTTATTCTTCTTGTAGAAGATTCTTTCAATATAGCGCAATAAAGGCGAGAACTTTAAATCTTGGAAAGAAATTACTTCTTTTCGATTTCGCGGTGAATAATCCGATTAATCTCAGTCGGCGTGACCGGCTTCTGTACGATAAGTGGAAGTTCCATCAGGTTGACCGCCGAATCCGCAAAGTCCAGTCCTTCGGTTTCTTCTTCGTACTGGGCCATAATGGCATCTCGAGAAGTGGCCGTGCTGATAATCGCCGGAATCTTGCGCCCCAGGACGCTTCGAATACGGAAGATCGATTGAAGACCAGTCAAGCGGCCCGGCCCCAAGTTAAAATCCGAGAAAATAATATCCACCGGCGCTTCCTCGATTAACTGAGCAGCGAGTTCTGCATCAAAGTATTCAGCCCTTCTCACCTTAGCGCCCCAGCCTTCTAGCAGCGTTGCCAGACTCTCACGGATCAAAGGATCGTCTTCAATTAAGAGGACGTTGACATTTTCCAAGGAAAAAATCCGATTCGGCTGTACGGGCGGCTGAACCTCTGTAGTATCCACAGACGTTTCAATTGCCATTTCCAAGCGGAAGATAGAACCCTTCCCGACTTTTGAAATGAGCTTAAGTTCAATATTCAGAAGTTTGCAGATCTTATCGACAATCGAAAGACCTAAGCCGAAGCCTTCTCGAGATTTATGACCGGCGCCGCCGCGGTAATAGGCCTGAAAAAGTTTTGCCTGATCTTCTTTCGTAATACCGCAGCCGGAATCAGAGACCGTAACGACCAGCGTATTCTTTTTTGTTTTCTTGGCCCTCAGCAGGACACCGCCGTGCTCGGTATAACGTACGGCGTTTCCGATAAGGTTACGAAGCACCCGTTCAAAAAGCAGTTCGTCGGTGACAATCATCAGGGGCTCGGCCCTCACTTCAAATGTCAGTCCCCTCTGTTCAGCCATCGGCGTAAATTCATTGGCTAATTCAGAGAAGATTGAACGAATGGAAACTTCGGATGGCCGAATCTTCATCGTCTTGGAATCCAGCTTCGAAATAATCAGAATCTGATCCACCAGCGTCGCCACCGTATTGCAGGCCTTCGACAAATTATCAATTAAAGGCTTAGCCTGTTGATCGGCCTGCCCCTGAAGAATAGAGATAAAAATGCCCATAGCCTGGAGCGGTTGACGAAGATCGTGGTTGGCCGCTGCAAAGAATCGTGTTCTTGCAGAGATCGCCATTTCGGACGCTTCGCGGATATAGTCGGCCTTCTGCCGCTGGAAAATCAGCTGCTCCATCAAGAACTCTCGTTCAAACGAACGATAGATACCTTGGAGATAAATCTTATTCAGACGGACGCCGAAGTAGAAAATAATGAGGAAAAGAATAAGCGTCCAGAATAAAGCGATAAACAAGGACGGCTGGTATATCAGGACGAGCTTCAGAATCGTCGGAAGCAACGTCGCCGGAACGAATATCCAAAGGGCTGGAAGCCAGATGGCGTAAAGCGGCACACTGCTGAATGTCACGCCCACAATCATGGCCAAGAGAATCATCTCGACAATGACGTTATCCGGAACCATGAAATAAAAGCCTGCAAAACCGATAGAGAGACCCGACACCAGAATCATCTGGAGCGTGCGGTTCTTCCAGTAATGGAAACGCTTGTCCATGGACGGTTCATTGAAGAAGTCGTCCGCAGATTTCATGCTCGCCAGCGTATGCATCACATTAAAAGCCAGCCAGAGCGCCATGACCCAGCCCCCGACATAGCTCCAGCAAGTCAAGGTAAAGATGAGGTACAGCAGCATGCGGATGGCGACCACAGCTGTCGTACGATGCTTCAAAACCGACAGCTGGCGGAGCTGCACCTTTGAAGCTAAACGAGCGCCGGAAAGATGAAGATGATAATTGGTCGCCTCAGGAGGGTCCGGCTCAAAAATGGTTTTTAGGCGCTTAATCGCAGAAAAAATCATTTCTGCACCCCAGAAGCTTTGAAGTTAGGACAGCCGGTCATCCTGAGTTCGGCCATATTTGACTGAACGTTGAGATGAGCCTCGGCGCCGACCACAAGCGTGGCGGTTTTCATTTCGTGCCCAAACGGCAATCCTGAGATAAACGGTGTTTTCGTTTGGCCTGCGATATAACTCAGAGCGTCTTCGAGCCCGTATCCGAAATCGTGCTCAGAGGACTTAATTTTTGAGAAGTCCCCCAAGATCACGGCGTTTTGATTATCGATCACTCCAGCCTGCAGAAGATGATTCAAATCACGTTCTATTTTGTAGGCCGGTTCAGCAATGTCTTCAACAAAAAGAATGCCGCCTTCGACTTTCGGAAAGTATTTAGTTCCGAGCATCGAACACAAGACGGTCAGATTTCCTCCCCATAGCAGTCCTGATGTTTGAAGGTCCGGGAACGGCGTCGGAAAAAAGAGTTTGTATTCCTCTGCCGCTAATAGTTCAAAGAAAGTTTGAATGGTGTAAGGGTCGCACTTGAGATCGCCGAGCACGGAAGCCGTCGGCGCCTGCAGGCTCTTTCCGCCGGTGAGCGCCAAATAAGCCGTAGTGAAAAAAGTAATATCGGAAAAACCGGCAACCCAAGTTCCATTAGATTTGATTTTGTTGAAATCAAGGTTCGGTAGGAGCCGGGAAAAACCGTAACCGCCCCGAGCGCACAAAACAAGTTCGGTGTCGCTGCAGGCCTGCTGAAAATCATTCAAACGAGCGGAGTCGCTGGAACCGCCGAAACGGCCGAAGCTGGTGTAAACATCTTCTCCGATCGTTACGTCCCAACCTCTTTCTCCGAATAGTTCGGCCGCCCTCTCGACGGATTTGAAATGAATGACATTACCGGAAGGGGCGTTAATACCGACTTTATCCATTTGATTTACCACGGCTCTTTCTTAATTCGACAAAAAAACTTCGGAGCATCCGGAGACAGTCTTCCTCCAGTACTCCTGCTGTCACATCAGTGTGATGATTGACTCTTCTCTCGTCAAATAGTTTAAACACACTTTCGACGGCTCCCGCTTTTTGGTCTTTGGCCCCGTAAACCAATCGGGTAAGTCTGGCACCGATAATCGCGCCGGAGCACATCGGGCACGGTTCAAGCGTCACATAGATCGCGCAGTTATCGAGTCGATAGTTTTTAATATTTTGAGAAGCATTCCTAAGGGCAATGATTTCAGCGTGTCCGCTCGGATCATGACCGGCAACCACCAAGTTATGACCTCTGCCGATGATTCTGCCTTCTTTATCGACAACAACTGCGCCGACCGGAACTTCTCCGGCCTGATGAGCCTTTTCTGCCTCGGCGAGGGCTTCGCGCATGAAGTATTCATCACGTGACCGATCGATTCTTGAAAGTCGAACTTCTTCTTCTCGACTTAAAGCCTGCTGTTTTCTTTTTTGCCGAATTTCTTCTCGAAAGACCTCGACCGCCGAAGTTAACTCCGAGAGCGAAAATTTGTTGACATGCTCATTGGGTGGGGAGACCGAAGCATCCAAAAGATTTTGGGCTGAATCGGTTATCCAGCTACCGGCTTCGACTAAAAATTTTTTTGCATCTTCTTCGTCCGGATCAAGCGGATCACGGGCCGTTGCCCTAAACGCATCTACAACTGTACGGAGATGTTCGGGAGATTTTGAAAGAGAAGCAAGAGAAGAGCCTCGCCGAATAGACAATTTCACAAATTTCGAAATTAGATCCGTCTGCTGAGGCATCTTGTCATAGAAAATTAATTAAGACGCGGCTGTTTCCAATTAATATCGGTGCTTTGGTTTGCCACGCCTTCCTTGAGCTCACACTCAAGGCCTTCTTCGTCGCTGGTTAATTGACCAAATTTCTTTAATCGTTCTAAAGCATCCAGCATTGTTCTTGCGCCGTGTTCTCCGACATAAATATCCATATCGTCGCAGCCGTACTGATTTTCTTCCATGGCAGCCAGCGCAGAAGATGCTGCCTCATATCTCTTAGTTAACTGGCGGAAATCCTCTTCGAGAAAAACCATCAGTTCTAATACGGCAATATAAGGCGTGCCGGAAAGCTCCGGATGCCTGACAAAAACCGTAAAGACTTCAGTCAGCATTTCATCAACTTCTCTTCTGGTGCTAAAGAGCTCATCGATATGATTCTCGGCGACTTCCATAAAATCGTCTAAGTTACTGTAGTCTTCCGGCTGAGGCGTGTGCCGCTCATACGATTGTATTCTTCCGTTCGCCATCGCGTGAACCTTATGGCCTTCTTCTATCATCTTTGCCAGGTCAGGCGTGGTTTTAAATTGCTTTATTCCGATCTTTTTCATGGCCAAAGTATAACTGAGTTGCCCGCCTAGCATGTTAACGCGCAGACCTCAAAAACGAGGGCAAAGCCGTGCGAATCGAGTAATTTAAATTCTTTTCCTGCAGTTCTTGTTTCGAAATTATTCTTTTATCGAACCATGAGTAGAAACAACTTTTTGATGAAACCATGGCAAAAAACTCATGGCCCTAAGAATTACGGTCCGTCGGAACCATGAAGAAATAACTTGAAAAATCCCCGTCCCGCAAATAGAGCTATCTTGAAGCATCAATCTTTAAAATCTCTAACCTATTGAAAATTAGTACAAAAAAGGGCGCCCTCAAGGCACCCTGATGCTTTTATAAGCGAATTAAAATGCTACCTGATCACTCCCACTCAATCGTGGCAGGGGGTTTCCCTGATACATCATAAACGACGCGATTAATGCCCTTAACCTCGTTGATGATGCGATTGGAAACCTTGCCAAGGAGATCGTACGGCAAATGTGCCCATTTAGCAGTCATAAAGTCGCTGGTCTGAACAGCTCTCAGGCTGACAACCCAGTCGTATGTTCTGCCGTCGCCCATCACACCGACGCTCTTAACCGGCAGGAAGACAACGAAAGCCTGGCTGACTTTGTCGTACCAGCCGGCGTTGCGAAGTTCTTCAATGAAGATCGCATCGGCTTCTCTCAGAAGATCGGCGTATTCGCGCTTGATAGCGCCGAGAATACGAACACCGAGGCCGGGTCCGGGGAATGGATGGCGATAAACCATTTCAGCCGGCAGTCCCAGAGCGATACCAAGTTCACGAACTTCGTCTTTGAAGAGTTCGCGAAGCGGTTCGAGAAGCTTCAGAGGCAGTGTATCGGGTAAGCCGCCGACGTTATGGTGAGACTTAATAGTCTGAGCCTTCTTAGTCTTAGCACCGTTGGATTCAATGACGTCAGGATAAATGGTGCCTTGAGCAAGCCACTTAGCGTTCTGAAGTTTTTCAGCTTCTTCCTGGAAAACTTCGACAAACAGACGACCGATGATCTTACGTTTGGCTTCGGGATCGGTAACTCCGGCTAAAGCATCCATGAAACGGTCGGAAGCATCAACCACAATCAGCTTCATACCCATGTTGTCACGGAAAGTCTGGGCAACCTGCTCTCTTTCGTGCAGACGAAGAAGACCGTTATCCACGAAGACGCAGGTCAGCTGATCGCCGATAGCACGATGAATCAAGGCAGCGGTAACGGAAGAATCGACGCCGCCGGAAAGACCGAGAATAACTTCGTCTTTACCGACCTGATGGCGAATTTTTTCAACCGCTTCCTGTGCGAAGTTGCCCATAACCCAGTCGGGATTGGCTTTGCAGATCTTAAGAACGAATGTCTCAAGAATTTCACGGCCCTTTTCAGTATGTGTGACTTCCGGGTGGAACTGAACAGCGTAGAAGCCTCTTCCCTCATCAGCCATACCGGCAATGGGGCAAGTCGGAGTCGAGCACATCAGTTTGAATCCCGGCGGCATTTCAGTGACTTTGTCGCCGTGGCTCATCCAAACCTTCAGATAGCTCTTGCCGTCTTTATCCGTAAAGTCGGATATATTCTTCAAGAGTTTTGTGTGGCCGTGTTCACGAACTTCTGCGTAGCCGAACTCACGCTGAGCACCGTTTTCAACCTTGCCGCCGAGCTGCTCAGCCATTGTCTGCATGCCGTAGCAAATGCCTAAAACCGGAACACCGATTTCAAAGACGGCCTTCGGAGCGCGGTCCGTAGATTCTTCATAAGCGCTCATGTGAGAGCCGGACAGGACGATGCCGCTCGGCTTGAATTCTTTAATAAATTCATCCGATACGTCGCAGGAGTGGACTTCGCAGTAAACGTGAGCTTCACGAATACGGCGCGCAATCAATTGCGTGACTTGGCTTCCGAAGTCAAGAATTAAAATTCGATCGTGGTTCATCTTCGCTAAATATCAATTAAAAACAAAAGTCGGCCCGAGTCTATAAAACTCGAGTCGACTCTTGTCCGTCATATTAATCCGAAATTTCAGACATGTAGGGAAATTAATGTTCCAGTCTGTAGTTCGGAGCTTCCTTCGTGATCTTCACATCGTGAACATGAGATTCACGCCAGCCGGCAGATGTGATTTCAACAAAGCAGGCTTTGCTGCGCATCTCATCAATCGTACGGCAGCCGCAGTAGCCCATAGAAGAACGAAGGCCGCCGCACATCTGATAGATGATGGCAAGAACGCTTCCTTTATAGGGAACCATACCTTCAATACCTTCCGGTACAAACTTATCAACATTGCCGTTATTGTTGTCCTGGAAGTAACGGTCGGCAGAGCCTTTGTTCATAGCGCCGAGAGAGCCCATACCGCGGTAGCTCTTGTAGGAGCGGCCCTGATACAGAATGATTTCGCCCGGAGCTTCGTCAGTACCGGCAAACATACCGCCCATCATGACGGTATTGGCACCGGCTGCGATGGCTTTTGCGACGTCGCCGGAGAAGCGGATACCGCCGTCAGCGATCAGAGGAACACCGGAGCCTTGAAGAGCTTCGGCAACGTTAGAGACGGCAGTAATCTGCGGAACACCGACACCGGCAACAACGCGAGTCGTACAAATAGAACCCGGGCCGATGCCGACTTTAACAGCGTCTGCACCGTTTTCAACGAGGGCCAGAGCAGCAGCGGCAGTAGCAATGTTTCCGCCAATAACCTGAACCTGAGGATAGTGCTGCTTAACCCACTTGACGCGGTCAAGCACGCCCTGAGAATGGCCGTGGGCTGTATCAACAACCAATACGTCGACGCCGGCGTCAACCAGCAGTTCGACACGTTCTTCCGTACCGGCTCCGACGCCGACAGCTGCACCGGCAAGCAGTTTGCCGTGTTTATCTTTGGAAGCATACGGATGTTCGGTTGCTTTGATGATGTCTTTGACGGTCATCAAGCCGCGAAGGTGGAAGTTGTCGTCAACAACCAGAACTCTTTCAAGGCGATGCTCGTGCATCAGTTTCTTAGCGTCGTCGAGTGTGGCGCCTTCTTTAATCGTGATCAGGCGCTCGGCCGGTGTCATGATTTCACTGATCTTGGCGTCCATGCGGTCTTCGAAGCGAAGGTCGCGGTGTGTAACCATACCGAGGACTTTTTCGCCCTGAACAACGGGAAGACCGGAAATGTTGTGTTCGCGAGTCAGACGAATCACGTCGGCAACAATCATGTCCGGACCGATGGTGATCGGGTCGGCAACCATGCCTGCTTCGTGGCGTTTAACTTTATTAACTTCGGCAGCCTGAGCCTGGGCTGTCATGTTTTTATGAATAATACCGATGCCGCCTTCCTGAGCTAAGGCAATGGCCAAATTAGCTTCAGTAACCGTATCCATAGCTGCAGAGCAGAACGGGATGTTTAAACGGAGGTCTCTGGTGAATTGTGTGGAAAGGACGGTCTCGCGGGGAAGTACGTTCGAGTATGCAGGAACGAGGAGAACGTCGTCAAAGGTTAAAGCCTTTTGAAGGAGTCGCATTGTTGAACCTCTAAGCACAAAAAACAATTATACGTAAATTGACGATGCTGTTTTTGCCACCAGCAATAGGTATTTATTCGAAGGGTGAAATTTTATTTTGCATGTTTCCGACCTCGAGTTGCCAAAAGCGGTTTATTTAAAGCGCGAAGCCGTCTGGCTTCTTTAGGATCGATTCGGAGCGGTTCGGTTAATTCAATTCGGTCACCGTCCTTGAGGAGGTCTTCTTCTTTGCAGCGCCGACCGTAAATACTCAGACCGATTTCCTCGGTTTTTTGCCAGTTGAGTGCACGCAGTGCGTCCCCGACCGTTGAACCTTCGGGAAGCTCAAGAACTTTTTTGAGCAGTCCGGAGGGTGTTTGTTTTACGGCTGATAACAGCAAATGAACCTCCCGTACCTCGAATAAAGTAAAATTGTGCAGATTTTACTCGGCTTTCAGCCCGTTTTCGGCCTTGGCCGCATCAATTCGCTGTAAGCCATTATTACTTGGAGAGCAACCTTGGCAATTATTCAAAATAAAAAAGCCAGATTCGACTACGATATTGAAGAAAAATTTGAAGCCGGTCTGGAACTAAGAGGATGGGAAGTGAAATCCATCCGTGCCGGCGGCGCTTCCATTAAAGAAGCTCACGTTTTCGTCAGAAACGGTGAACTATTCTTATTGAATGCAAACATTACGCCTCTGAAAACCGCCAGTACACACGAAAAAGCGGATCCGACGCGCAACCGTAAGCTCCTTCTTCATAAGCATGAAATCATGCGTTTGATCGGCCGCGTTGAACAAGCCGGTTATTCGCTGATTCCTTTGGACATGCACTTTAAAGACGGCCGAGTCAAACTCGAACTCGGCCTCGGCAAAGGCAAAAAGCTGTTTGAAAAACGAGCCGATATCGGTAAGCGGGAGTGGAAACGCGAACAAGGCCGTCTGCTGAAAAACAGAACGCTTAATCGAAAATAATCTTTCTTCGAGCTGCCAATCGGCAGCTCTCTTTTTACATCGTTATGAAACACATCTTTTTTTGTTTAGTTCACGCTGCTGCCCTTTCCCTAGCAGCTCCGGCTTTCGCCTCTCCTTTCTATCCCACGGAAGCCGCGGTCTTCTTCTCTCCGAACGGGGGAGCAGAAGACGCCATCGTGAGATCCATTGACAGCGCAAAATCCCGCATTCGTATGCAGGCCTTTCTTTTCTCCAACAAAGAAATTACCGGGGCACTCATCCGCGCTCATCAGCGCGGTGTGAAGGTCGATGTCATCATTGACAAGAAAATGCCTAAGAAGAAACCGAATACGACCGAAGATCTCATCGAAGCCGGCGTCCCGACTTTCTTTGATACCGCTCACCGCACCGCGCACGACAAAATCATCATTGTTGATGATGATATCGTTCTTACAGGCAGCTTCAATTTCGTCAAAGTTGCAGAAACCAAAAACGGGGAAAACCTCTTAATTCTTAAATCCAAGCCGCTCGCCGAGGAATATGTCAAAAACTGGGAGAAGCATTTCACTCACTCCGTTCCGGCAGCGCCAGAAAAAGAGAAAGGCACCGAAGTGCCTCTCACAAAAACTCAAAATTAACGCATCAGCTTGTAGATCTTGACGATGTCCTTCTCATAAAGCGGGAGGAAGTTTCCTAATTTTCCGGGGATCTCCACCGCTTTTTTCGCGAGTTCTTTTGGATCGGCTTTCTCTGCGCCGAGTTCCTTCAGATTCTTAGGCGCCCCCATCTTCTTCAGGAACCTTCTGAAAGTCTTGATGCCTTTCCGAATGATTTCTTCATCGGAGCCTTCGCCTTTTACGCCCATGACGTTGCGTGCAAACTGAACAAAGCGTTTAGGATTGGCACGCCAGACGTACTTCATCCATGCCGGAATCACAACCGCAAGCCCCTCTCCGTGCGTAATTGTCGTATCCCAGGCGCTCAGTTCATGCTCCATGCTGTGAGATGCCCAGTCTTCAACCTGTCCTAGTCCGTAATATCCGTTGTGCGCAAAAGATCCGGCCAAGCCGATCTGACACCAAGCATCGTAATCCTTGGGATTCTTTTTGAGCTTCAAGCCGTTTTTCATGATTGTCTTCATAGCGCTTTCAGCCTGACCGTCTACAAAGTCTGTATTCTTAGTTTGAGTAAAGTAGCGCTCCATGATGTGACTCATCATGTCGATCACACCGGCCCGGATTTGCTTTTCCGGAAGCGTAAAGAAAAGTTCGGGATCAATGACGCTCACAAACGGACGGACCAGCGGAGAACCGGCGCCGAGCTTTCTGTCTCCGTTCGAAATCACAATACGGATACTCTGTTCGCTGCCTGCAGCAGGAAGCGTGAGCACAGCGGCAACCGGAAGCGCTTCTGTCGGCATAATTTTCTTTGTAAAGAAATCCCAAACATCGCCAACATAAGGAACGCCGATGGCTATTGCCTTAGAAGCATCGATGACGCTTCCACCCCCGACAGCGAGGATCGCTTTAACTCTGTGCTCGCGGGCCAAAAGGATACCTTTCTGAACAAAAGAAAGCTGCGGGTTCGGAGTCACGCCGCCCAATTCAATCGGCACAAGGTCGGCAGCTTTTAACGATTCGGAGATGCGTTCCAAGAGCCCACTGGCTTTGGCAGAACCGCCGCCGTAAACCACCAGCACGGGGCTCATCGCCGGCACACGGGCACGCATCAGCTCACCGATACGGCTTTCTTCTCCTTTGCCGAAAACTAAACGTGTGGGATTAGAGTATTCAAAGTTATTCATTATTTTCTTTTTCCTATTTTCAGTTTTAGTTATTGCTGCCCATCGGAGCACCGACGAACAAAAGGGTCCAGGATTCGACAAAAGAAGCGACGGGCGCCGGTAATTCATCGGCATCCAGCAGCGGGAACCCGGCTTTCAGAGCATCATGGATAGCCTTATAGGCTTCCCCGACAAAAATCGCGCAGGATTTGACGACGACCTCATCAGAACTCATTCCCCCGCCTTCCGGGTTCTCCTCTATCTGGGGGAGAGCCTGTTTGATGTATTCTGCCAAACCTTCGGTTGTCCAGTCTTCAGGGCCCGGTTCAAAATGACTGTTGTTACCGCAGAAAGTCTCCCCGAGCCACTCCATGAGCTTCATATCCTTCTCTGCGAGCTCATCTCTCGTCAGTTCGCCTTCCGCACACGCAATAGCCCGTTTGCACATGTTCACAACGGCCTGGGAGAGAATTTTTCTGACGACTTCAATGTCCACGATAGAAGGCGCCTGCTCCGCCTTGGAGCTGTGGTCGTGGCCGCAGCAGCCGCGGTTGCAGTTCGGTTTAATACATTTAGGCATCGCACTTCTCTTTAGTTAATTTTTTCACCCAAGACTCAAGAAGAGCGTCGAGAGCCTGCGGACCTTTTGCTTCGATATCATCCGGATTTTTCTGCAGTTCATTGATGAGTTCGTGGACTTGGTTTGTGAACAGAAACATCACGAGCTGCATAAAGACAGCCGGATCAGCGGCCTCTTCCTCTTTGATCCCGAAGCCTTTCAAAGCCTCCGTGAATTCGGCGCGAAGCAGCTTTTCAATTCTTTCGGGCGTGTTTACAGACGCCTTTGCATAAGCGGGATTTTGACCTAAAAGCGTTGTAGCCAAGAATGCGGCGGCTCTCTGGTCGGCTTGAACGACTTCTTCTCGACGAACATTTTTATGAACGGCTTCAGCAAGGCGTTTAGAGACCGCCATTGCATGAGCTCTCAATAAATCTTTAATGACGAGAGGATCGTCAAGATTGGGGAGGCTGACGCCCTCCGGGATTTTTCCTTCTACGGAATCAGAACTAGCCGGTTCGAAAGCATTTTCCATATTTTGTATTTCCCTGCACGAAGATTACCGCCCGCATTAAAAGCAATCTCGGCTTCCCAAACTCGCCCGTTGTATTGGACGGTCGCGTACCGATTGTGCCTCCATTCGTGAACCGTCACGGTTTTACCAATGTGCCGGCGGAGAATTTCGGAATAAAAGTCGACTTCTCTCAAGTGACGCTGCAAAAGCATCAGATAACTGATCACTAAAAGAGAAATGACGGTGAAGATGGCGACTTGTAAATAAACGGAACTGAGGAAGAAGGAAAAAAGGGCTGTCGTAAAAGCGGCAGCTGAAATCACCAATAGAAAAGCATTGCCGAAGTAAAGATCCATCGCGCCGATCACTGCAGCGGCAATAAACCAAAAATACGACAATCCCATAATGCGTTCCCTTCTTTGAGGTCTCTCTTTTGACCGTGAGTCAATTATAGGTTAAGAACGCGAAAACGGCCGCATCCGAAAGGAAAACGGCCGTTTGGTAAGGCTTAGAAACTAAGAATTATTTCTTAACGTCTTTAGCCAGTCTGCGCCAAGTGTTGACGACAGTATCCGGGTTCAGAGAAATGGACTCGATACCTTCTTCCATCAGCCACTGAGCTAAGTCGGGATGGTCGGACGGGCCTTGGCCGCAAATGCCGACGTAAGCACCCTTCTCACGGCAGGCCTTGATGGCGCGAGCCAAGAGGACCTTCACTGCTTCGTCGCGTTCATCGAAGAAGTTGGCAACCAGTCCGGAGTCGCGGTCCAGACCGAGTGTCAGCTGGGTCAAGTCATTGGACCCGATAGAGAAGCCGTCGAAGTGTTCAAGGAACTTCTCGGCGAGCAGGGCATTACTCGGGATTTCGCACATCATGTTGAGACGAAGACCGTTCACGCCGCGCTTGAGACCTTGTTCGTTCAGACGTTCGTTAACTTCCTTGGCTTCCTTCACGGTTCTGACAAACGGGATCATGATTTCGACATTGGTCAGACCCATTTCGTCGCGGACTTTCTTCAGAGCTTCGCATTCCATTGCAAAGCATTCTTTGAAGTCTTCGGAAACGTAACGGCTTGCACCGCGGAAACCGAGCATGGGGTTTTCTTCTTCCGGTTCGTAGAGCTTGCCGCCTAAGAGTTTGCGGTATTCATTGCTCTTGAAGTCGGACATACGAACGATCACTTTCTTCGGATAGAAAGCGGCAGCAATCGTGGCAACACCTTCGGCGATCTTTTCTTTGAAGAATTCACGCGGGTTTTCGTAACCGGCGGATGCTTCTTCAACGGCTCTTCTCAGATCTTCAGGAAGATCCGGATAAGCTAAGCAGGCTTTCGGATGGATGCCGATGTTGTTATTGATAATGAATTCAAGACGAGCCAGACCGACACCCTTGTTCGGGATGGACTGGAAGTCGAATGCAAGCTGAGGATTGCCCACGTTCATCATGATCTTAACGGGGATCTCAGGCAGTTCGCCCTGTTTCACTTCTTTGATTTCGAACGGGATCAGGCCGTTGTAAATATTGCCTGTATCGCCTTCGGCGCAGGAGACGGTAACTTCCTGACCGTCTTTGAGGACTTCGGTAGCGTCGCCGCAGCCGACAACAGCGGCGATACCGAGCTCACGAGCAATAATAGCTGCGTGGCAGGTACGGCCGCCGCGGTTGGTAACAATAGCGCTGGCCTTCTTCATCACCGGTTCCCAGTTAGGATCGGTCATGTCCGTAACAAGGACGTCTCCTTCCTGAACCAGGTCCATCTGTTCCGGACCGGCAACAATACGGACCTTACCGGCGCCGATCTTCTGACCGATAGCGCGGCCGGTTACCAGGATTTCGCCTTTGCCGAGAAGAACGAATTTCTGCTGAACATCAGCCTTCTTCTGACGGCTCTTCACGGTCTCGGGACGAGCCTGAAGAATATAGAGTTTACCGTCGATGCCGTCTTTGCCCCATTCAATGTCCATCGGACGGCCGTAGTGTTTTTCAATAATACGGGCGTACTTGGCAAGCTGAATGATTTCGTCGTCGTTCAAAGCGAACTTGCGGCGTTCGGATTCGGGAACATCAACCACCTTCACAGAGCGTCCACTGGACTTGTCTGTGTCGAAGATCATCTTGATCTTCTTGCTGCCGAGAACTTTACGGATGATCGGGAATTTGCCCATTTCCATGATGGGCTTGTGAACAAAGTATTCGTCCGGGTTCACAGCGCCCTGAACAACGGTTTCACCGAGGCCGTAGCTGGCTGTAATGAAAACGACCTGATCAAAGCCGCTTTCGGTATCCATCGTAAACATAACACCGGCAGCACCCTTATCGGAGCGAACCATTCTCTGGACACCGGCGGAAAGGGCTACATCAGCGTGATTAAAGCCTTTGTGAACGCGGTAAGAGATCGCACGGTCGTTGTAGAGGGAAGCGAATACTTCCTTCATTCTTGCGAACACTTGTTCGAGACCGACGACGTTCAGGTAAGTTTCCTGCTGGCCGGCAAAGGAAGCGTCCGGAAGGTCTTCGGCAGTAGCGGAAGAACGAACAGCAACGGAAATTTCCTTCTGGTCGCCCTTGAGCCACTCATAGTGTTCTCTGATTTCTTTTTCGAGCTGGGCCGGGAAAGGAGCTTTTTCAATCCATTCACGAATTTCAGCGCCGGCCTTTGCCAGCTCTTTAACATCATCAACGTCTAACTTGCTCAGACGATCTTCGATTCTTTTATCAAGACCGCCTTCTTTTAAAAAGACTCTGAAGGCTTCAGCCGTCGTTGCAAAGCCGTCAGGTACTCTAATGCCGGCTTCTGTAAGCTGGCTAAGCAGTTCGCCAAGAGAAGCATTCTTGCCGCCTACGATGTCAACATCTGTCATACGAAGTTGGCTGAATGGAATGACGAAACGTCCTTGTGTCATGTTTACCTCGAAATTGAGTGAAAAAATTTGCTAAATTTTAGCCGTTCTTTTAGCGTTAAGTTCGTAACTTCATCTAACAGCGTTAAATTTTATGAATTCAAACGTAAACGAAACCCCTGACAAACCGACTCAGCGTACCGTGTTTTTTGTATCTGACGCTACGGCAATTACTGCAGAAACTTTGGCAAATGCTGTTTTAGCGCAGTTTCACGGTCTTAAATACCTGCGCTACCGCATGCCTTTCGTGAACACGGAAGAAAAAGCCAAGGCTGCGGCCTTGAGAATCAACGAAGTCGGCAAAGAGAACGGCGTGCGGCCGATTGTCTTCTCTACCCTTGTCGCAGGCTCCTTAGCTTCTACTTTTAACGAATACTGCAACGCTTTCGTCATCGAGCTCTTCCGCTCGTTCGTCGGACCTCTGGAACGTGAACTTGGCGTCCCGAGCGACCACTCCGTCGGCAAGAGTCACGAAATCGGCGACCAAGAAAGATACAACCGCCGTATTGATGCGATTAACTACACGCTCGCACACGACGACGGACAAACCAACAAAGGCTTGGAAGAGGCAGACGTGGTGCTGGTAGGTGTCTCGCGCAGCGGTAAGACTCCGACCAGCTTGTACTTAGCCATGCAGTACGGTGTCAAAGCAGCTAACTACCCGCTTATCCCGGAAGATTTCGAACGAGGCGAGCTGCCCCCTGCTCTGGAAAACTGCAAAGACAAGATTTTCGGTCTGTCCATTTCTCCCAAACGTCTTTCTGAAATCCGCGGCGAGCGACGCCCCAACTCCAAATACGCTTCAATAGAAAACTGCGAATATGAAGTCGAAGAAGCCCAGCGGATGATGGATCGTGAAGGCATCAAATATCTTTCCTCCACTTCTAAGTCCATTGAAGAAATTTCTGCAACGATTCTGCTTGAGCTCAAGATCAACATCGACCCGCACATGGGAATGTGATGATTGAATGAGTTGATTTTGGATATGCGGCCGACTCGGCCGCATATTATTTTTCTGTACGGTAAGCCAACCGGCGTCTGCGCTGTTCAAACAGACAGACGGAAGCCGCTGTTGCAACGTTGAGGCTTTCCACTCTGGAATCCAAAGGAATCAACAGCGTCAAATCGGAGAGTTCCAGGGCTTTTTCAGAAACGCCTAGGCCTTCGCTTCCGAACACCCATAAAGTGTGGTCTTTTCCCCATTTTTCTTCGTAGAGATCTTTTCCGCCTCGGGCGTCAGCAACTAAGCAAGCGGCGCCCGTTTTTTCTTTGATCTCTTCGAGTTCGACGGAAGAAATAATGTTGCAGAAGAAATGAGCTCCCATGGCGGAACGCAGAACTTTTGGGGACCAGACGTAGGCGCATTGCTGAGACAGAGCAATATTCGTCACGCCCGAAGCCAATGCAGAACGAAGAATGGTTCCGACATTGCCGGGATCTTGGACACCGTCAAGATAAATCCAATCTTCGTCTTTTTTGATGTTCCCATCTTCAGGAATACGGATCTCACAAATAATCCCGGCACTGGTGTCCACAGGAGAAATCGAGCTGTAGATTTGGGAAGACAGCTGAACCACAGGAATCTTTAACGACAGATATCTTTGTAAGATTTCAGAGATTTCAAAATTCTTCTCCGCCCCTTCTCTTAAAAATACTTTGCGGACAAGCTCGGAATGCAAAAGAAGTTCTCGGGCCAAATGAATTCCTTCGGCAAGAGATAAACCTTCTTTTCTCGCCGCTCTCGGGTGCTGCGCCAAATTCTTTGCAAGTTTTATTGAAGGATTGGCTGCGCTTGTGATCCGCATGAATTCCATTTACTGTCCCTTTCGCTTTTTACGGTCGGCTCGGCGCTCAAATTTCTTTGCAATCAACGCCACGGGACCGAACGTCATTCGGTGCACCGGACACGGCCCCCATTTCTCCAGCATTTTGAGATGGTATGCCGTACCGTATCCCGCATGCTGCTCAAAACCGTATTTCGGATACATTCCGCCGAGGATTTTCATTAAGGCGTCCCGATAAGTTTTTGCCAAAATAGACGCTGCGGAAATCTCCGGAATCAAGTCGTCGCCCTTGACAATGGGCTCTGCCCGGAACGGAAGTTCCGGAAGACGGTTGCCGTCCACCAGCACCAAATCCGGTTTCGGATCAAGCTGAAGCACGGCTTTGCGCATGGCTGCCATCGTCGCCTGCAGAATGTTCATACGGTCGATATCGGCCACTGAGCTCTCAGCAATCGCCCAGGCGAGCGCATGCGTTTTGATCTGCTCCGCAAGAACCTCTCTTGCATGAGCAGTCAGTTTTTTTGAATCCCTGAGTCCTTCGATCGGATGATCGGGATTCAGAATTACCGCTGCGGCAACAACCGGTCCGGCTAAAGGGCCGCGGCCGGCTTCGTCCACGCCGCAGACAAGCGTGGCAATCGTTTCTTCGCCGTCAAATAAATAATCAGCCATCAGTGTTTTAGAACCTGATCGATTGCTTCTGTCGCCAGCTGAGCGGTCGGCCTCAGCAATGTTTCATGCATTTCTGAAAATACTTCTTTGAGATATTCCTGCCGCTTCGGCTCAAGTGCGTGAAGCAAATGAGACGAAAGAATTTCAGGCGAACAGAACATCTGAACGCACTCGGGAACTAAGGTCTTCTGCGCCAAAATGTTGGGCAGACTGATCCACTTTGTCTGGCCTTTGGAAAGAATCAACATTGCGGAAAGTGCCGGCATCGCGTAACCGACGACTAAAGGCTTTTTATAAAGCGCGGCTTCAAGCGTCGCAGTGCCGCTCGCCACCAAGATGGCATCGGCCGCTTCCATCGCCAAATGCGACTTCCCGTCCAAAAGCACTGTATGGTCTTTGACGTCGGGAAAACGGTTAAGAACTTCTAAAATCTCTTTCTTTCGCTGTTCATCCGCCGCCGGGACAATGAATCGAGTTCTCGGTTCCTGCTTCAGAACTAAAGAGGCGGAGCCGAAAAATGCCGGAGCGCACCAGCGGATTTCGTCTTTTCGGCTGCCGGGAAGTATGGCAACCACGGGGCCTTGCGCAACGATGTTCAGTTTGCGTCTCGCACCTTCCGTATCTGGCTCCATCGGAATAATCTCTGCCAGAGGATGGCCGATGTAAGTGCTGGGTATACCAGCTTCTTTAAAAATTTTCTCTTCAAAAGGGAAAATCAAAAGCAAATGATCCACCGCACGTTTGATTTGGTGAATTCTCTGCGGACGCCAAGCCCAGACGGCTGGAGCAACCATGTGAACGACCGGAATACCCGAAGCTCTAACCTTCTCTTCAATCGACAGATTAAAGTCAGGAGCATCAACCCCGATGTAGGCAGCAGGGCGAAACTGGATAGTACGGCGCATCATTTCGCGGCGAATTTTTAAAATTCGCGGCAGATGGCGGATCACTTCCAAGTAGCCTCGGACGGAAAGTTCGCTGGCATGAAACCAAGGATCCAAGCCGTCCTGGATCATTCTGTCTCCGCCGATACCTTCCATCTTTAGATTCGGACGAGATGCGGCAACAGCCGGCAGAACACGCGAAGCTAAATAATCTCCGCTGTTCTCTCCGGCTGCCCAGATAATGCTGTTATTAGTCAATTGCTCCATTAGCGAGCCAATCCTCGAGTTGCCTGCTCTGTGAATTCGCACATCAGTTCGCAGACTTTCTTAGCCTGTTCATCTTCTAAGGTTGATGCGTAAGCCTTGATGGCTTCCACTGCCTCCGGAACGGTCTTGCCTTCACGGAAGATCAGTTTGTAGCTTTCGCGGGCCGCATGCATGGCAGCTCTTGAATAGCCGTGGCGCTTCATGCCTTCGAGATTGATGCCGAAGGGAGATGCTGGGTAACCTTGATACATACCGTAGGGAATGCAGTCCTGACGAACCATGCTTCCGCCGCTCAGCATCGCGCCCTTCCCGATCTTGACGAATTGGTGAATCCCGGACTGCCCGCCGACGATCACGTCGTCAGCAACATGAACGTGGCCGGCAAAGCCGACGTTGTTGGCAATGATGGTGTCGTTTCCGATGACGCAGTCATGGGCGACATGGACATTGGCCATCAGCAGATTGCCGTTTCCGACAATAGTTACTCCCTTGTCTTGTACGGTTCCTACAGAGAGCGTGCAGTGTTCGCGAATAACGTTATTGTCACCGATAATCAGCTGAGTTTCCTCGCCGCGGTATTTTTTATCCTGAGGATCGATACCGATCGCTGCAAAGGCATAAATCTTGTTGTTCTTACCGATCTTGGTATGGCCGGTAAGAACAATATGGCTCTGCAAAGTGGTTCCTTCACCGACTTCAACGTGGGGACCGATCGTGCAGAACGGACCGACGACAACGTTCTCCGCAAGTTTGGCTTGAGGATCTACTAAGGATGAGGGATGGATCTGAGCCATATGTTTTCCTTTATTTAGGTGAACGATAGGAGCACATCATGTCGGCACATGCTGCCAGCTGACCGTCAACTGTTGCATCGCAGTGCATTTTGATCATGCCGAGTTTTTCACGCAGGAATGTGCACTCAAAGCGAAGCTGGTCGCCCGGGATCACAACGCGTTTGAAGCGAGCGTTGTCAATAGAAGCGAAATAAAAAAGTTTCTCAGGATCTCTTTCGCCGCCCATTCTTGCAAAAGCCAGCATTGCGCAGGCCTGAGCCATCGCTTCGATGATCAGAACGCCGGGCATGACAGGAACGCCCGGGAAGTGACCGGTAAACTGAGGTTCGTTGACGGTGACGTTTTTGATGGCAATCAGCTTATCGACACCGTTCGTTTCCAAAACTCGGTCAACTAAAAGAAACGGGTAGCGGTGAGGCAGGAGCCTCATGATGTCATTAATGTCTTGCATTTTTACTCTTTCTTAAGGGAATCAACTTTTTCTGCCAGATGCTTCAGCTGTCTGCGCATCTCAGGCAAACGTTTAATTACGGACAGAATGTTATAGAACTCTCTGTGAGGCATGGCAGGCATGTAGCCGGCATAGTAATCAGGCTTATCGATCGTGCCCGGAACACCGGCGCCTCCGCCGATGATCGAACCTGCGGCCACCTTGAGGTGTCCTGCAAAACCGGATCCGCCGCCGGCCTGAACGTTGTCGCCGATAATCGTGCTTCCGGCCAAACCAGTTCTTCCGGAAAGAACCACATTCTTGCCGACTTGACAGTTGTGACCGATCATGACTAAGTCATCAATCTTAGTGCCTTGTCCGATCGTGGTGTTCTGCAGAGCGCCGCGGTCGATACAGGTGTTGGCGCCAATTTCAACATCATCTCCGGTTTCAACCGCACCGATCTGAGGAATCTTCACATACTGTCTGTCTAAAGGCGCAAATCCGAAGCCGTCGGCACCGATTACGGCACCGGAGTGAATGATGTTGCGTCTGCCGATGCGGCAGCCGTAGTAAATCGTCACGTTCGGATAAATACGAGTGTGTTCGCCAAGAACCACGCCCTCGCCGATGACGCTGTTCGCGCCGACAAAGCAGTACGGACCGACCTGTGCGCCTTTGCGGATTACGGCACCGGCTTCAACGGTCGCAGTCGAGTCAATAACAGCACCGTCTTCTACAACAGCTCTGGTATCAACGCCCGGTTCCGGCTGTTCCTGCGGAAAAATGATTTGGAGGGCATATGCAAACCAAGCATACGGATTGCGCGTAATGACGACAATACGGTCAGGTTCTTTTTCACCCCAGATGGCCTGTTTATCTTCTTCAGTCAAAACCAAAGCTGTTGCTTTGCAGGCAGCGGCTGCGTCTCGATATCTACTGTTGGCTAAAAAGGCGACATCGTCGTGTCCGGCAGTCTCCAGCGGAGCAATGGACTTAATCTCAGCTTTGCCTCCGTTGGCACTGATCGTGCTTAATAAAGTGTCGTTGCTTTTTTCTTTAATTCGGTCTACTAACTCAAGAAGAGTCATCGGCGCTGTTTGTTGAATCATTTGATCGCCCTATTTAAAAAATTTATGCGGCCGATCTGAGAGGGAGAGCAAGTTTGAAGTCGCCGAAACCCGAGTCAGGTCATGCCGCACATATTGCACTAAATGGCAATTAAGCAACAAGCAGACATCCTGTCTGCTTGTGCCCGATAAAAATTACTTGAGTTCCTTGAGAACCTGATCAGTGATATCAATCTTCGGGTTGACGTAGATGGCCTCCTGAAGAATGAGGTCATACTTTTCGCGCTGAGCGATGTTCTTGATGACCGTATTAGCCTGACGAAGAAGCTTCTGGAGCTCTTCATTTCTGCGCTGATTGAAGTCTTCGCGGAGTTCGCGCTGACGACGCTGGAAATCGCGGTCTCTTTCAGCCAGATCACGCTGCTTGCGAATTCTTTCCTGCTCAGTCATTGTTCCGGCATTCTTTTCGAAGCGCTCGACGTCGTTTTTCAGGCGCTGACCGGCAGCGTTGAGTTCTTTATCACGCTTAGAGAATTCTTGTTCAAGTTTTTTACTTGCGTCCTGAGCAGCTGCAGAATCGCGAAGAATAACTTCGGTGCTGACGACACCGATCTTAACTTCTGCCTGCACTGCTGTCGCAGCAGAGCAAACCAAGGCGGAAACTAACGCAACCGCTAACCATTTTTTTTGCATGAATGTATCTCCTACACAATTGTTTAATTGTGCCACAAATTTATTAGAAACCTGTACCAATTTGGAATTGGAATCTCTGAAGCTCGTCGCTGTCCTTCTTATTGAGCGGGAATGCGAAGCTCAATTTAAGCGGACCCATCGGAGAAATCCAGGCTAAACCGAAACCGACGGAGTAACGCAGATCGCCGAGGTCAAGCTTGTCCTTCTTGTAACGGTCCACAGCGTAGCTGCCGTCAGCAAGCTGTTTGTAGAAGGCTTTGCGGCCCCAGACCCAGCCGCCGTCCAGGAAGGTGAACATACGAAGGGTTCTGTCAGCACCGGGGATCGGCGTCAGCAGCTCAAGAGAGAAATTCAGTTTGCGGTTACCGCCGGAGGCATCACCGTCGGTATCACGCGGTCCGAGAGAAGAAGTATCGTAGCCGCGGACGGATCCGATACCGCCGCCGTAGAAGTTCTTGAAGAACGGATACTGCTTGCCTGCATAGCCGTCACCATAACCGAGCTCTGTGTTAAAGGCGAAGGTAATGGATTTCGTGACAGGAACGAACTGCTGGAACTGATACGTCGCACGGTAGTACTTCAGATCAAGGACCGGCAGAGAGATTTCACCGAACAATCTCTGGTAACGGCCGCGTGTCGGAGCCAAAATGTTGTCTCGGGTATCACGGGACCAGCCGATCGTAGCTGCGATGCTCTTCGGCTTCTTGCCGTAATCGTTGACGTAGTCGACATAACGGCGCGGAGCTCCGGAGCCGACCGTCACATCGGTCATTTCAAACTTGCCACCCAGGAAGATCTGGTCGTTTTCCGTAATCGGCACACCGTAGGTCACGCCGGCGCCGTACGTTTCGTACTTAACGTCATCGGTAATTTCGAGTTCGTCCAAGTCGAGCTTACGGTCGTAAATTTCGAAGGACTGGCTGATGCCGGACGTTGTAATGTACGGCTGTGTAAAGCTGGCTGCGTAAGTTCTGGAACTCTTAGAAGTATTGACTTCCAAAGAAAGAGAATTACCGGTACCGAACACGTTGTTCTGAGAGAAACCGCCGGAAAGAACGATACCTTCGGAGGTGGAATAGCCGGCACCGATAGAGATGTTGCCGGTCGGACGTTCTTTCACGTTAACAGCCAAATCAACTTCGTCCGGAGAGCCGGGTACGGGCTCAGGTTCTGCAGTAACCGTTTCAAAGAAACCGAGACGGTCAATACGGTCGCGGGAGACGGCAACTTTATCGCTGTCAAACCAGCTGGCTTCATACTGACGAACTTCGCGGCGGATCACTTCGTCTTGAGTACGCGTGTTGCCGGTAATGTTCACTTTACGGACATAAACGCGGCGGCCTGGGTCAATCGTGTACACGACACTGACTTCATCCGGATTTTCCGGATCAACGACAGGATTCGGAATTGCTCTTGCAAACGCGTAGCCCAAGGCGGAAAGACGATCCGTAAATTTCTTTGCCAGACCATTTACTTCGGAAGCGTTGTAAACGGAACCCGGCTTGATATCCACAAGATCTTCAAACTCGGGCTCAAGGCCGAGCATATCACCGGTTAAGCGGATATCTTTGATTGTGTACTTTTTACCTTCATCAATATTGATGGTGACAAAAATCTCTGACTTATCGGGACTGACAGATACTTGTGTCGAGTCAATCTTGAAGTCAAGATAACCGTTGTTGTTATACAGAGCGCGAATTGCCTCTAAGTCGGCTGTGAGCTTCTCTCGGGAATACTGGTCACGTTTGGTATACCAAGAGAACCAGTTCGGCGTTCCGAGCTGCATTTCATCGCGAAGATCGCCGTCGTCATAGACTTTGTTGCCGACGAAACGAATCTGCTGAATCTTTGCGGCCGGACCTTCATCAACGTCGATGTTGATGCGGACGCGGTTGCGTTCCACCGGCGTAACAGTGACTTTGACATCAGCGGAGTAACGGCCGCGAGAGAGGTATTGGCGTCTTAATTCCTGAACGGCGCGATCCAATACTGCGCGGTCAAAAATAAAACCTTCGGCTAAGCCCACATCACGGAGAGATTTTTCAACACCTTTGGCATCAAACTCGGAAATACCGGTAGTGTGAATGTTTGCGACCGTCGGACGCTCCTGAACTCGAACCACTAAGACGTTGCCGTCCATGTCGAGCTGAACATCCTGGAACATTCCGGAAGCATACAGTGAACGCAGAGATTCAGCGCCCAGCTCCGGAGAATACGTGTCTCCCACTCGGATCGGCAGATGCGAAAAAACAGTACCCGCTTCCGTACGGGAAATGCCCTCGAGTCGAATGTCTTTAATCACATGACCCTGTGCAAGCACGGTCGTCGCTGCCAAAGCTAAAGCGCAAGCTAGCGCTATCTTCTTAGGATGAGGCATATTCTATAAATTAAAAAATGACCCTGCGTGATTGAAATCACGGCAAAAGTCGCGTCAAATCATTAAACAGTGCAAGTATAGTCAAACCAAAGAGAGCTGCGATGCCAATCTTTTGTGCAGACGCTTGTACAGCCTCAGAAACCGGCTTACCAGTCACTATTTCGAGAGAATAATACAGGAGATGGCCGCCGTCTAACACGGGAATCGGTAACAAGTTCAAAATTCCCAAGCTGATGGAAACCAACGCTAAAAACGAAATAAAAGGAAGAATACCCAGCTGAGCAGTCTGGCCGGCATAGTCGGCAATCGTCACAGGACCGGAGATATTGCTGATAGAGACATCACCTGTAAACATCTTTCCGATCATTCGAACAGACATTGCTGCGGTATCCCACGTTTTCTTCACGCCTTCAGCCAAACTCTTTAACAGTCCGTAAGAAACCTGAGTGTGCGGGAAGTCCACTCCGATTGCTGCGCCGATTCTGCCGATTTCATTACCCTGTTCATCCTTAGCATAGGCAGGTGTGACTTCTACCGTATGTGTCGGCCCGTTTTCATCTCCGACGAGAAGATTGACGGGCTTGCCGGGGTACTTCTTAATTTCAGCCACAAAATCTTTGGGCATCTTCACCGGAACGCTGCCGACCTGATAGATGTGATCACCGATTTTGATTCCGTCGCGCTGCGCGGCGGAGTTCTCAACAAAAGATGAGATAAATGGATGGCCCATATTCAAATGAAGACCGACCTCATCAAAAGGATCGGCATCTTTTGCTTTTGGGTCCAGACTCATCTTCGTGAGGTCAATTTCTTTCGTTACTTCGCTGCCGTTGGGACTGTGAACCAAAATATCCGTCGTACTTCCGAACTTATTCAGCATCTCCATACGGAGATCCGTAAAAGTTTTAATTTCTGAATCGCCGACTTTCAGAATTTTGTCGCCGGCGTGGAGTCCGGCCACCGCGGCCGGCGTACCGGCCGGGGGCTCGGCAACAACCGGCGTCGGCTGCGTGCTACCTATCATGAAGATAGAAGCATAGAGCAGGACGGCAAGCAGAAGGTTTGCAAATGGACCTGCAGCAACAATGGCGAATCGCTGCCACACATTCTTAGCCCCGAATTCACGATTTTTATCTTCCGGTTTGATAGGCAGACAGGCAGGATCTCTCGCATCGAGCATCCTGACGTATCCGCCCAAAGGGAGCGCACTGACCGCCCACTCCGTTGCATCAGGATCGTTCTTGCGTTTATAGATAAAAAGCGGTTTCCCGAAGCCGAGAGAAAATCTCAGAATTTTTACGCCGCAAAGTCTGGCGACTAAATAATGCCCGAGCTCATGAAAGGTAATCAAAATACCGATCGTTACCGCAAAGGCAGCAATGGTCGTCAACAATGTCAAGGTTAGTTCTCCAATTTGTCGCAAAAACCTTCGACCCAAGACTGAGCCAGTTTTCTAGCCTGTTTATCCGTATCCAGAATCGCTTCCAAGTTCCTCGGAGAAGGCGGCTGGAAGCCGTACATCATTGCGTGGCATAGGCGTGCAATGTCGGTAAAGCCGATCTTGCCTTGAATAAATGCCTCGACGCCGATCTCGTTGGCTGCATTCAAGACGATCGAAGCAGCTCCGCCCAGCTTCAATGCATCGTAGGCGTAGCCAAGCTGGGGAAAACGTTTTAAGTCCGGTTCTTCGAAGGTTAACGTTTTGATTTTTGAGAAGTTTAATGGTTCTACCCCGGCGTCCAATCTTTCCGGGAAGCCTAAAGAGTAAGCAATCGTGTTTCTCATGTCCGGAGCACCCAGTTGCGCAATGACTACTCCGTCGGCATACTGAACCATAGAATGGATGACGCTCTGGGGATGAACGACAACCTGAATGCGTTCCGGCTCGAAATCAAAAAGCCAGCGAGCCTCGATAACTTCCAGGCCCTTATTCATCAGCGTCGCAGAGTCAACGGTAATTTTCTTGCCCATCGACCAGTTCGGATGATGCGTAGCTTCTTCAACCGTGACATTGGAAAGGTCCTGTCTTTGACGGAAAGGCCCGCCCGAGCAAGTCAGAAGGATATTGGCTTCACATCTGGCTTTTTGGGTCGCTCCGACAAGACACTGAAAAATAGCATTGTGTTCGCTGTCGACCGGCATGAGAACAGCACCCGAGGCCTTAATCGTATCCATCAGGATTCGGCCGCCGCAAACGACACTTTCCTTATTGGCCAGCAGAAGCTTTTTACCGGCTTCGGCAGCCTTAAATGTCGAAGAAATTCCGGCAGCTCCGACGATAGCTCCGATCACGATATCGACTTCGGGGCTGGATGCGATTTCATCAATTGCCTTAGCACCGGCCAAAGCTTGCGCCCTACTTCCGGCGGCCTTAAGTTCATCCTGCAGAGCTCCTAGAAGCTCTTTATCTGCAATTACCGCGACTTTAGCTCCGCTGTCTTTAGCCGCCTGAGCGAGTTTCTTGACGCTGGAATTGGCCGTCACCGCGTACACGGTGAACCGGTCCGGATAACGAGAGATGACATCTAATGAACTTTTACCGATCGAGCCGGTCGCACCGAGGATCGCAACGCTTTCCATGACTGAAACTTAGTAACCTTGGAGGAAAAGAAGAATGAAGACGGTAAGGGGAAGAACGCTCATCTGAGCATCGAGACGGTCATAGAAACCGCCGTGTCCCGGAAGAAGATTGCTTGAATCTTTAACTCCGGCAGTGCGCTTAAGCGCACTTTCAAACAAGTCACCGGCTATAGAAAACAGCACTACCAGAATCAGAATCAAAGCTGAAGTCCAACCGGTCAAATGAGAGATAAGCGCGTTGGTCCAAAGTGGGAAAGAAGGCTGAGCCCAGTAAAGGACATACGAAAGAGCAAGAACGCACACGAATGCTGTCAGCGCACCTGACCAAGTCTTCTTCGGGCTGATTCCCTGAGCCATTTTAGGACCGCCGAAGCAGCGGCCGCCGAAGTAGGCCATGATGTCTGCAACCCAAACGATAGCCAAGACGGACAACATATAAATGGTGCCCTTCTCACGGAACAAGTACATCAGAGAAAACCAAGCGGCCGGCACAAAGATCCAGCCTAAAAGGGCCCCGATGCCTTGGGGGACCATCCAACCGGAGGTGCGGCGGGTAAAAATAACCGCGGTAATAACCGCCCAAAGCACAGTTGCCGTGGCGGTAATAATCATTAGCCCGTTGCCGGACTGAACTGTCTGGAGTGCAGCAGGTGAGGCATACTCTAAGAAGAAAAGGGATGCCCCCAAAACAACGCCGCAAACCATTGTGACCCCGTTGTTCCATTTACAAATGCGGAGCCACTCCCAAAAGCAGCATCCGATAGCAATCGCGGCCACCGCCGTGAAAGCCAAAGGAGAAATTAAAAGCGCGCCGATGATGATAATTAACAACACAACGGCTGTAATGACTCTTTGCAGCAGCATGAACTATTCCTTTTTCGCTTCCTGTTGAATTTGTTCGGAAGTCTTACCAAATCTACGTTCTCTATAAGAGTACCAATTTAGCGCATTTAAAAACTCGTTCTCGGTGAAATCGGGCCATAAAATTTTTGTGAAATACAGCTCTGCGTAAGCAAGCTGCCACAGCATAAAATTGCTGATCCGCTCTTCCCCGCTCGTACGGATAAACAAATCCACATCGCCGGAATCCGCCAAAGGAAGCAGCGAAGCAAATTTTTGTTCCGTCAGTTCTTCGAGCGGAATATCACGACATCTTTTTGCCGCCTCAAGAATTTCCCAACGCCCTCCGTAATTCACGCAGACGTTCAGTGTCAGACCGGTGTTGTTTTCCGTGATCTTCATTGAATCGGCGATTTGCTCCTGAAGTTCTTCAGAAAAAGCGGTCAGATCGCCGACAAGACGAACCCGTACATTGGCTTTGTTTAGGGCTGCAATCTCTCTGCGCAGGCTGACGAGAAAAAGCTTCATCAACCCTTTAACCTCATCTGCCGGCCGGTTCCAGTTTTCACTGGAAAAAGCAAAAAGCGTCAAATGCTGCACGCCTGTCTTGGCTGCGGCCTGGATCGCTGTGCGAACGGACTCAACCCCTTTTTGATGGCCCATAAGACGAGGAAGTTTTCGAGCCTTGGCCCATCTTCCGTTGCCATCCATAACAATAGCCACGTGACGGGGCACCCTCTCACGTGGCTTTGCAGTCAATTCCTGACTTGTCATAGGATTTAAACCGATTAAACGGTCATGATTTCCTTTTCTTTTTCGGCAATCAGCTTGTCGACTTCACCGATGTACTTATCGGTGAGTTTCTGAATTTCTGTGTTGGAGCGGCGTTCGTCGTCTTCGGAAATTTCTTTTTCCTTCACGAGCGCAGCAACCTTGTTGTTTGCATCGCGGCGCAGATTGCGGATGGCAACCTTAGTTTCTTCGCCTTCAGAACGAACAACCTTCGTTAAGTCACGACGGCGTTCTTCGGTCAGAGGAGGCATCGGAACGCGAATGATTTCGCCGGAAGTCGCCGGATTCAGACCAAGATCGGAGTTGCGGATTGCTTTTTCAACCACGGCAACCATTTTCTTTTCCCAAGGCTGAACAGTGATGGTTCTGGCGTCAGCCAAACCGAGCTGGGCCACCTGAGAAATCGGAGTCGGGCAGCCGTAGTAATCGACGGTGATGTGTTCGAGCAAACCGGTATGAGCGCGACCCGTACGGATCTTCATCAGGTTTTCTTTGAGCGTCTCAATGGAACGCTTCATATGGTGTTCGGACTGTGAATAGATGTCTTTAGTTGTCATGTCAATTTCCAATCTCTGCAGATTTCTCGGCTGCAAGTCACAAAACTTAGTCGCACGCCGGTGAGCAGAAAATCACGGACGCGGTCAAATCCGCCGAAATAAAACAACGGCGGCAGTGACAGCCTTTATTAATTCGTTGAGTTTACCACGGAGCGCAAAAGCCTCAAACCGCTCGATTCGAGTTGGTTTAATAGGCTCTTCGGCTAAACGCGCTTAAGCTCAAAACATCTGATAAGGAGTTTGGACTATGGCAAAAATTGAAAAAATGTTCGGCGCAATTCTGAAAGACCAGGAACAAAAGAGTGATGAACTGCGGGACAAGATTGACGCAGAGAACAAACTTAAGAAAGAAGAAGCCGAAAAATCCTGCGAACGTGAAAAAGCAGAAAAGTAATTCATCGATATCGAGTAGGGGGACGGGTTTCCCCGCCCCTCTCTCACAGCACCCATCGTGCGGTACCGCAATGGGCGCTTCATTAACGAATCTCCATAAAGCGGAGAGAGTACAGGCCTAATCTTACAAAACGGTCGTTTTTGATAGCTTGGTTCATGTGCGATTGACCTGAATTCCACCAAGCACCTCTTCCGTTTACAGAACTTCTCCAGGCTCTTTCGGGGTCGATGCCGAGTTTTACAAGGTTTCGTTCCCTTGTTTTCGGTTTCTTCCACGCTATCCAGATAAGTTTCCTGAGATGGTGTCGGATTCTCTCATCCATCTCCTCCCAGTATTTCTTTCTGTCATCCAGACGATAGTAGTTTCTCCAGCCTCTAAGGACTGGGGTAATGGTTTTAATCGCCCATCCGAGCGAGGTTCCCCGCGCAGTGTTAAATATCTTATGCAGTTTTGTCCACAGTCTCTTTACTGACTTTTGCGCCACGATAATACGTGTACAGTTTGCCTTGGAGAATGTGTATCCGAGAAAGACCGAGTCTCTCGGACGAAAGGTGCCACTCTTGTCGCGATTTACCCGCAACTTGAGTGTCCCCTCTACATATTTGGTGATATTTGTCAGAACTCGCTGAGCCGCTTTCTCTGATTTCACATAGATGTTGCAATCGTCCGCATACCGGACGTGGTTGAGTCCTCTTTCTTCTAATTCGCGATCCAACTCCGTCAGCATAATGTTTGACAGTAACGGGCTAAGGGGCGACCCCTGAGGAACGCCCTCTAGTCTTGGGCTTACTAGCCCGTCTTCCATAATGCCTGCGTTTAGATATCGTCGGATTAGTTTCAAGATTGCCTTGTCATCTATAACTCGGCTGACTCTGTCCATCAGTATGTCGTGATTGACTCGGTCGAAGAATTTAGACAAGTCCATTTCTACGACCCATCTATTTCCATCTTCGATGTACTTTTGAGCCCTTTGCACTGCCTGCTGGCAGTTCCGTCCCTCTCTGAACCCATAACTTTTGTCCGAGAATTGATCCTCGAACGAGTCTCCAATGGTCATCACTATGGCCTGTTGGATTGTTCGATCCAAGAGAGTTGGAATTCCTAACATCCGAGTGCCACCGTTTGGCTTGGGTATATCCACGCGTCGAACGGGAGCGGGAATGTAGGTGCCGTTTTTAAGTTTCTGTCTGATCTTCTCCCCGTGAACTCGCAAAAGGTTAGGAAGTTGCTCATAGGTTATCCCGTCTATGCCGGGTGCGCCTTTGTTCTTTATAACCTTCTGCGCCGCATCATCGAGATAGAAACATACTAAATCGATGAGCGGACAGCCTCTAGGTTCAGCTTTCGTCCAATGTGACTTCGCCATGACTAGCTACTCCTTCTTTTACCGTAGACGACACTGCGCTGTTCTGCCCGCTTTGCGCCGTGACAGCCGCCCTCTAGGACGTTGTTCTGAGGTCCGCTTGAATTTGTCATGAGAGTTGTCACCTCTACTCGCGTTGTTAATGTTCGGCCCTTCAGGTTGCCCCTACTATGGCCTCTGCTGACTTCCGATTTGACATCCGAACTCCTCGCGAAGCCCGTAGCCAGTGGCATCAAATCGGATCTCCCCAGGTAAGACGCACTTCTTTCCTGCCTGTCCATCGGATATACGTCTCAGACTCCTGTATGAGTATTGGACATTGGGTATTTTGGCCCCCACATCCGTCTGAACCGCCTCATATCCGCTTCCTGTTCGTTGAACATGCATTTTGCTATCGGCTTCCTCCAGACCTAATGTTGCCACTACGCCCTTGCCGAGTCGCTAACTCTTCCCCTCATCGGGCGAGTTCGGGATTTGCACCCTACAGAAGCGCGCCATGCTGGGCGCACCATGAAAAAACCTCGCCAGGCGAAACTGACGAGGTCTTTTCTAATTCGGAGATCCGAATACCGATTAGGCCTTGCGAACCAGTTTTTCTTTGATTCGAGCAGCCTTACCGGACAGATTGCGCAGGTAGTAGAGTTTGGCGCGGCGGACGTCACCGTGGCGCTTAACTTCGATGCTGGCAATCAACGGAGAATAGAGCTGGAATGTACGTTCCACACCTTCACCGCTGGAAATCTTACGAACGGTGAAAGCAGAGTTCAAACCGCGGTTGCGAATGGCGATGATAACGCCTTCGAAAGCCTGAACACGCTTGCGGGAACCTTCAACGACGTTGACGTTAACGACAACGGTGTCGCCGGGGTTCATTTTCGGGAAGGTTTTGCCTTCAGAAAGACGGGCAATCTCTTCTTTTTCAAGTGTTTCGATCAAATTCATTTTTGTCTCCAATGACCATCTTCATGCAGCTCTGTTATCTCTTAAACTGCAGAGAGGATGGATTTTAAAAATCGGAACGTTTTACGATTCCGTACTCTCTTTAATGTCTCGCAGAACTCGTTCATCCTCGCGGGTCAGCAAATTCTTCGAGCGCGCTATTTTAACCAAATCCGGGCGCGTTTGGGCGGTTATTTGTAACGCCTGTTTGCGCGTCCATGCCTGGATGTTTTTATGGTGTCCACTCAAGAGCACATCCGGAACCGGCATATCACGCCAAACCTCCGGCCGTGTGTAATGCGGAGCATCCAAAAGACCTGTAGAAAAAGACTCGTCAGACGCTGACAAATCCTTAATCGCACCGGGAAGCTGACGAATGACCGCGTCCATGAGCACCATTGCCGGAAGCTCTCCGCCGGAGAGCACATAGTCTCCGATCGACAAAGTCTCATCGACATAGGTATCCAGGAATCTTTGGTCAATGCCCTCGTACCGGCCGCAAATCAGAATCAAATCCTGACTGTCTTCAGCCAATGAACGAACTTTCTCGTCATTGAGCGTTGTGCCGGACGGCGCAAACGCAATAACTTTGCCGTGGTTTCCGTCCCTACGGATCGCGTCCACTGCATCGGCCAACGGTTCTGCCAACAGAACCATGCCCGGGCCGCCCCCGAAGGGTCGATCGTCTACGGTCTTATGCGCATCAAAAACAAAATCACGCGGGTTCCAGCACTTGAGCTGCCAAAGTCCCAATTTAGAAGCCCGAGCGGTAATACCGAACTTCTCAATGAGAAGCGGCATTTCCGGAAACAGCGTGACGATGTCAAAACGCATCATGAGGTTTAATCCCAGGAGGGATCCCAGTCCACAATGATCTTCTTCGTCTCCACATTCACTTCTGCCAAATAGTCTTCGACAAAAGGAATGAGAACTTCTTTACCGTCGGCGCGTTTGACATTCAGAATGTCGTGAACGCCGTTGTCAATCATGCCTTTAACCCGGCCGATGCTCTGCCCTTCTTTATTGACGACATCGCATCCGATCAGATCGACCCAGTAATATTCGTTCTCTTGGGCTTCAGGAAAATCCTTGCGGTAAAGGGCGACTGCACCGCGAAGCGCCGCCGCATCCTCAGGGGTATCGATACCCTGAATTTTTGCAACGATACCGGCGCCGTGCAGTTTCGCTTTTTCAAGTTCCACGGGTCTGACTTCGCCGTCAGGAAGGACATGCTGCCAGTGTTTGGAACCTAAAAGCGCAGACGTACCCTGGAAAGGCTGAACGCGAACCCAGCCCTTAAGCCCGTAGGCACCATGCAAAGCGCCGAGCACAATAGGCTCGGCGCCGGAATTCTTCTCGTTAGTCACAAACGGTCAGAAATCAATTAAGCAGCAGGAGCAGCTGCCTTTTTGAATTCTTTGTAGAGACGAGCAACGGTGTCGCTCATCTGTGCGCCGTTAGCAACCCAAGCGTTCAAAGAAGCTTCATTGATGGAAAGACGGGGAGCAGCACCGGATGCCATCGGATTGTAGAAGCCGATACGTTCATTGAAACGACCGTCACGGCGGTTGCGGGAGTCGGTCGCGACGATGTTGTAGAAGGGGCGCTTCTTGGAGCCGCCGCGAGCCAGACGGATAACGACCATATTAAGTTACCTCAAAAAATTTATATTCTAAAAAAGTTTAAAAATTAGGCTTCTAACGCCTGAAAACACGTGATTTTATCCTAATTTTTTCAATTAAACAAACGGGTTGCATCTGTTTTGTTACGCAGTGCAAATGAAAAAGCGGCTGTTGTCAACCGCCTTTTGCTTGTATTTTGGTATCGTGAAACTAGAGTTTCGCTTCCAGTTCGCGGATCACCGTCATCGCGTCTCCGACTAAGCCGTAATCGGCAACGTCAAAGATCGGAGCTTCGGGATCTTTGTTCACAGCCACAATGACTTTGGCGTCTTTGATGCCGGCAATATGCTGAATGGCACCGGAAATACCGAAACCGATGTACAGGTCCGGAGCAATAATCTTACCGGTCTGACCGATCTGCCAATCGTTCGGAGCAATACCGGCGTCGACCACCGCACGGGTCGTACCCACCGCAGCGCCGAGTTTGTCAGCCAGTTTGCCCATTTCAGCGAATTCAGCTTCATCGACCAAACCGCGGCCGCCCGCCAAAACGATCTTGGCATTCTGCAGATCAGGACGATCGCTCTTAACCTGCTCGCTGCGGACGAAAGTGACTTTAATCACAGGAGAAGCAGGAACCACTCTTTCGAGTTCGGCTTTGCCTTCTCCGGTCGGAGCGGCATCAAAAGCTGTAGCACGAACCGTTAAAACAACTTTGGGGTCGAGCGCACGGACGGTTTCAATAACAGAACCGGCATAGATCGGACGTTTAAACGTCTTGGCGTCAACGACCTGAGTAATTTCGGAAATCTGAGCAACATCCAAGACGGCAGCAACTCTCGGAGCGGCAGCTTTACCGGCGGGATTGGCGACGAACAGGAAGTAGTCATATTCTTTCGCCACTTCCAAGACAGAAGCTCCGAGATTTTCAGGAAGCTCTTCGGCAAAGTAAGGAGCCTCAGAAAGCAGCACACGGCGAATGCCATTGATCTTAGCGGCTTCTTCGGCGAGCTTTCCGCCGTCCTGAGCTGTGATCATGATGTCGATATCGCCGCCGATCTTCTGAGCAGCGGTAACCAAAGAATAAACCGCAGGATTCAGAGCGGCATGATTATGTTCGGCAATAACTAAAACGGCCATGTTCTCGCTCCTTAAAGTACCTTCGCTTCGTTCTTGAGTTTGTCGATGAGTTCGTCGACATTGGCAACCTTGCGGCCGACCTTGCGTGCTTCAGGGGCTTCATAGCCGACAACTTCAACGTGCGCACGGAGATCCGGACAAAGAGCAGAAGCCATGACGACTTCCTGAGGTTTGCGCTTAGCCTTCATCATCATCGGCAGCGTGACATAACGCGGAGCGTTCAGTCTCAAATCAGCAGTCACCACAGCCGGAAGCGTCAGATCGAGAACTTCGTAGCCGCCGTCGATTTCGCGTGTGACTTCAAGTTTGCCTTCTTTCATTAAGGCAGAAGAAGCGTGTGTAGCCTGCGGATATTCGCACATGGCGGCAATCATCTGACCGACTTGGTTCGAGTCGTTGTCCACGGCCTGCTTACCGCAGATAATCAGATCCGGATTAACTTGTTTGACATAGGCGCTGATCAACTTAGCGACATTCAGCGGTTCTGCTTCAAACGGTTTGTCTGTTTGAATAAGAACACCTTTATCGGCCCCCATGGCTAGGGCAGTGCGTAATGTTTCCTGAGCCTTTATATCGCCGACGGACACTGCGATCACTTCGTTGGCAATGCCCTTTTCTTTCATTTGAACGGCCTGTTCAAGCGCGATTTCGTCGAACGGGTTCATCGAGTGTTTGAGGTTAGCGACGTCGAGTTTGCCGTCAGGTCCGACCTTGACCTTAATATTGGCGTCGACCACCCTTTTGACAGGGACAAGAATTTTCATTTATTTCTCTGATGTTAGATTACATTCGGTAGATTATAGCGATTGAAGCCTCGCAGAATTTTCCCAGACAAAACGTTTTGAGCGAATTGCATTGTGCAAAAAGCATAGCCGTCAAGACTGAAACCGAGCTTATCTCACGAAAGAAGGCACTCAAACTCCGGCGCGTTCTTTCGTGAAGATATTCCTTTTTAGGCAAATCGATAGTCGTTGAAGATCTGCTCAGCCGTCGGAAGCAGCCACTTCCCGTCTTCTCCTCTTACTGTCGTAGTCTTCAATCTGCTCACGGTCGTGCCGCATGTCCAAACCTTGTAGTTGCGCATGTTCGTGCACAAGCAGCACTTGGTTTTCTCCGGCGAGTTCTCCAGCCATTCTTTAAGGTACGGACAGGTTCCTTGAGAGAGCATGTAGCCATAGGACTCGCAGTTGGGGCGGTTATTGGCGGTTAAGGCAGGAGAATTTTTCAGCATTCTCATGAGATATCCAGTAGGAGAAGCATGATTAACTTCAACATCTTCATCTTTGGCATCGATGTAAACCTGTTTGACCGGATCGGGAAGTCCGCTTTCCTGAGCAATCGTAAAGCGAGTCGCTGCCTGAATGCCGGATGCCCCGGTCTTTTCCATCAGATCCACGGCTTCTTTACCGGAAAATATGCCTCCGGCGCCTAGCACGGGAACGTTCAGTCCGGTGTCTTTCACAAGCTTAACGACATCTTTGACAATATCTTCCAGCTTGAAGTTTCTCCAATCTTCACCGAAACCCAAATGTCCTCCGGCCAGCGGACCTTCGACTACCACATAATCCAGTTTGCGCCCGAGGGATGCCGTGCGTTTAAGGAAGAGGTTCAGCGCTCTCGCCGAGGAGACAACCAATCCGAAAAGCGCGTCATTGAACCGAGGATTCTCTTGCATCAGTTTCATGCTGGAAAGATGCAGACCGGCAGACATTGTGATGCCGTCGACTCCGGCATCTAATGCGGCGTTCAAGCGAGCCTTCAAGGTAGCAATCGGATCATTCATCGTGAGCTTTTCCATGCAGTTCACGAGAACCAATCCCTTTCCTGTTGCCTTTTCCATCACGTCGGTAAAGTATTGCTTGGAAACTCTTGAAAGCGCTTCCAAATTGAACTTCTCTTCCGTCTTATCTGCCTCTTGAATCATTGATTTGAATCGGATCGTCTTTTCTTTGGTGAAATGCGTTCCGATTTCCCGGTCGGCCACATCCGGCAGCATTGCATCAGAAAGATGGGCCATGCCGCCAAGTTTCTCAATCGCCAGCACAAGATTTGCGGTTGAAATATTCGTTCCCATTCCGCCGACCATAAGCGGTAAAAACTCGCGGCCTTTAAAGGAAAGACGAAAGTCGTCCAAACACTGCATACCAAAATCTCCTATTACAAAAGTACGCAGATTCAATATAGGCGGGTGTTTCTTTCTGAAAACCTTCAGTTTTTAGGGATATATCCTCGAAATTCAGCTCGTTTTTAGAGGAAGAAAAGGCGTATAAAACGCGCGAAGGCGCTTGCCTCTGAAGAAATATGAGCGAACTTTATTGAGACTTTCTTCTAACGTTCACGAAAAAATTTGAAGCGAAACCGCCGCAAGGACCAGGTATCGGGCGAATTTGCCGATAAGAATCAGAACGAAAGAGAGCCAAAAGTTAATTCTCAGCCAGCCGGCGCCGAGGCAAAAACCGTCTCCAACAACCGGAACCCAGGAAAAAAACAGTGTTATGGGACCGTACTTTTTAAGGAGTTCCAAGCTTCTGACTTCCTGCTTTTTATTCGGTATGAGACGGCCCATCCCGTAAGTGACCAAAGCGCCCAAAGTGTTGCCGGCCGTTGCAACAAAAACAACGACCCAAAGCTGCGTTTGAAATTCATGCATTCCGTAGACAACAAGCGCTTCGCTCCCGCCGGGCAACACGGTAGACGATACAAATGCGCTCGTAAAGAGCGTCCAAAGGTAGGCAGTAAAAGACAAAACGTTCCTTAGATCGTGTAGATTATGTAAATCTTTCTAACAAACCGACAGTACAACATGGCTCAGTCCGCAGATCTTAAAGCCAAAATTGAAGCACTTAATAAGGTTTTTCAGTTTTATTACAAAGAAAATTTCAAGACATTGAGAAAGGCGACAGATTTCTATATTCCTTGGTTTATGGGAAGAAAAAAACGCCTGGAAGAATTTCAAAAACAGTACATTCCTTTTTCTGTCGCTCTCTTTTTAGAAGGCGTTCGCAACAGCACCCTGAAGATGGAAGGAGAGCCGAACGAGGAACTGATCGAAGCTCTCCGCACCAAACTGCTGCATAAGAGCTTCAAGCCTGACTTCGACGAATACTGGAACGTCATTGAGTCCGAGCTTGAAAGAAATCCCGAGAGCCCTAAAGAAGTCTCGGACGCCGTTTCCGCCCTCCTCATGTTCAAGCTTTACGGACCGAAAGCGTCTGAACCGATGCCGGAAAAACTTGAATCTCAGCGTCACACAATTGCGTCTGAGTTCCAAGTCGGCAAGATTCATTATCAGTATTCCCGCGGGGCGCGCATTGCTTTAGAGCGTCTGCTCGACCCGAAGTTTGATCCTGAATTTGTTCCTCGCGCGGCTCATGATCCCAAGACGCTAAATGCCGAAGCGGCAAAAGCAGAAGCCCCTGCCGCGGAAGAGAAGAAAGCCGAATAACGAGCGAACCACATTCCATAAAAACCGGAGACCTAAAAATCTTCGGTTTTTCTTTTCTGTGGAGAAGTTGTTAATTGCAAAGACACGAAGTTTGTCTAACTTAATATCGGACGACCTCTGTTTAGGTAGGTTATTCAGCCTAAGGAAAAATACGGATTTCCATCTTTGCTATTTTGGGGCGTAAGAGATCGTCTGCCATTAGAATGTAGCCTTGTTCGCAGACACCCGAAAATGCGTTCATATAGGTTAGATACTTTATCCAAGTTTCCGACTCACACCTTACTATCAAGGACAGACATGCTGACTGACATTGAAATTGCACAGCAAACCAAGCTCATTCCTATCGATCAACTCGCCCATGAATACGGTCTTTCCGACGACCAGTTCATTCCTTACGGCAGAGACAAAGCCAAGGTTGCTTTAGACACCTCTAACCCGAAGGGCAAACTTATTCTCGTAACGGCTACTTCCGGTATGCCCGCCGGCTCCGGTAAGACAACGACATCCATCGCCGTTGCCCAAGCCTTTAAGAAACTCGGCGAAAAAGCATGTCTGGCTCTGAGAGAACCTTCTCTCGGCCCCTCCTTCGGTATGAAGGGCGGCGCTGCCGGCGGCGGATACTCTCAGGTGGTTCCGATGGAATCCATCAACCTGCATTTCACAGGTGACTTCCATGCGATTACAGCTGCCAACAACCTTTTGGCTGCCTTAATCGACAATGCTCGTCACCAAGGTCAGGTCGACCTTAAAGAAATCACCTGGCGCCGCGTTCTTGACGTAAACGACCGCATGCTGCGCAACATCGTCACCGGCCTCGGCGGTCCTGCCAACGGCATCCCGACAGAAACCGGCTTTGACATCACAGCTGCTTCCGAACTCATGGCCATCATTTGTTTGGCAGCCGGCGAAGAAGATCTTCGCTTTCGCTTGGATCGTTTGGTTGTCGGTCTCAAACGCGACGGCTCCGCTTACACCTGCAAAGAATTAGGTGCTACCGGCGCTCTCATGGCTCTCCTTAAAGACGCCATGCTTCCGAACTTAGTTCAGTCCATTGAAGGCGTACCCGCATTCGTTCACGGGGGTCCGTTCGCCAACATCGCTCACGGCTGCAACTCCGTTGCCGCTACCCGCGCTGCCATGACGATTGCCGACTGGGCAATCACCGAAGCCGGCTTCGGCAGCGACTTAGGCGCAGAAAAGTTCTATGACATTAAGTGCCGTATGAACAACCTTCAGCCTGCCGCGACGATCCTCGTTACATCTCTGAGAGCCCTTAAGTGGCACGGCGGCGTTCCTCTGCCGGAAATCGGCAAGGAAAACATGGACGCACTCATCAACGGCCTACCCAACCTCAAGGCTCATATTGCCAGCCTGAAGTGTTTCGGCCAGCAGGTTGTCGTTTCTCTTAACCATTTCGCCAACGACAACGCAGAAGAAATCGATGTCGTCCGTAAAGAATGTTTAGCCGCCGGCGTTCGCTTTGCGATTTCCGATGGTTTTGCAAAAGGAGGCGAAGGTGCTTTAGACGTTGCCAGAGAAGTGATGGCTGCTGTTAAGGAAGGGTCCAAGCCTCTGAACTATGCCTACAGCCTTGACGAATCCATTGAAGAAAAGATTCAGGACGTCAACACCAAGGTTTACGGCGGACAGGATGTTTCTTACTCTTCTGCCGCTTTGAAAGACCTGGCTAAGATCAAAGCGTTGAACATGGGATTTGAAAAGCTTCCCATCTGCATCGCTAAGACTCCGTTCTCCATGTCTCACGATCCGGATCTGAAGGGTGCTCCTCACGGCTTTACACTCCCTGTCCAGCGCGTCATTCTGAACGCCGGCGCAGGTTTCCTGGTCGTGACCACCGGCGCCATCATGCGTATGCCGGGACTCCCCAAGAAGCCCGCTGCCTACACCATCGATGTCGTTGACGGCAAGATCACCGGATTAAGCTAAGCCTAGCTGAACCGCAATACTCGCAAGACGCTCCTTTTCAGGAGCGTTTTGTTTTACGCAGACCTTCGGAATCCCGCGCTTTCATCGGGTAATCGAGGATCAACAAGAGGTTTTAGAGGGAAGTCGCGCCCAGCGAAGGATCAAAAGTCCGATCACAAAGAAAAGTGTAGTCACAAGAATGGCCGTTCTTTGATCGCCCGATGTCAGCCAAGTCACCGTACCGTATGTAATCGGACCTAAAACGTTGGCACCCCAAACCGCCACATTCCAGGCGGAATAAAACTGAGCGAGTTCACCGGCGGGAGCAAAGACTGCAACTACCGCCCTGCCGGCGGATTGGCTTGAGCCCATTGCGACGCCCGCAATATTGGCGGCGATCCAGAAAGTAACCGGCCCTTGGGAGAAAGCTGCCATAACGCCCATAACGATCCACAAAAGAATCGTGAGCGCTAAGGTCTTCTTGTGTCCAAGACGGTCCTGAACGTACCCAAATACAAACGCTCCGATGGCAGCGGTGATATTGACGACCAAAATCAAACTAATCGTCTGTGCGGTCGTAAATTTCATGACGAGCTGGGCGTAAACCGCCGACAGCGTGATGACAACAGCAATTCCGGCCTGGTAGAAAAGCCCGCAGGCGCAAAACTTCAAAAATTCCGGATAACGCTTGAGGAGCCGGAAACTGTCAGCAGATTCCTTTCGGATTCGTTTGAAAGTCTTTTCAAAAGAGATGTTTTTAGGCTTGGAACGCTCCTTAACATACAAGAGCATCGGAAGCGCCATCACAAAGAAAATCGTCGCAGTCGACATTGCCGTGTAAGGCACATAGACATCAGCCGGGAGCCCTGCTTTCTGTCCTTCAAAAACGATGAGCAGACAAGCCGCCAAACTGACGATCCCGCCTAGATATCCGAAAGACCAACCCCAGCCGGAAACTTTGCCGAACGCTTCCGGCTTTGCCAACTCGGAAAGAAAAGCTGAATTAAGCGAAACACCGGCGTTAAATGCCGTATTAGAAATGATGATCAAAATAACCGCAGACGCTAAAGTTCCCGGGCCTGTATAGGCAAGCGTAGCGGTACTCATACAGCAGATTCCCGTCATCACGGCAAGCCAGAAGCGTTTATTCGCTTTTGCATCTGCCAAAGCACTGATCACCGGAATGACAGCGATGGACAGCAAGTTGGAAAGCGTGATCGTCAGCGTCCAGGCAAATGTTGCCCAAACGGCATTTTCCGCGACGACCGAAACAAAAAACGCGTTGTAAACAGCCGTCAGAATGACGGTGGTGTAGCCGGAGTTGGCAAAATCGTAGGACGCCCAAGCAAGAACCTCCCGCTTGGACACGCCGGGCATAAGCAAGTTCTTTCCTGAGTGCATCGATTAATCCGTGCAAGCCAGCTGATGAATGAAGGCCGCGCAGCTTCTGGCCAAAGAAGATGTGTTGTATCCGCCTTCCAGCACCGCCACGACCCCACGGCATTCAGGAATCTCAGACTTGCAGGAAGCCAGCCGGCGTCCCAAAAATGCATAGTCGCGTTCAACCATTAAAAGCTGTGCCTGGTCTTCTTCTCGGTGGGCATCAAATCCTGCAGAAACCATAATCAGTTCAGGTTTGTATTCCTTGAGCTTGGGCATCCAAACTTCGTCCATGGTTCGGCGAAGTGCTATTCCCTCCGTGCCTTCCGGGAAAGGAGTGTAAACGGCGTTGGGCGGTGCATGATGGATATGGGCATAGGGGAAAAGCGCTTCCTGGAATCCGTCCAGAATTAAAACATCATCTCGGCCACCCAGGATGTCGCTTGTCCCATCCCCATGATGAACATCGAAGTCCACAACCGCGACTCTTTTTAATCCGTAGACTCCTATGGCGTGCAGCGCACCGATTGCCACATTATTTAAGAAGCAGAATCCGCCTGAATGATCCCGATGCGCATGATGTCCGGGCGGTCTGACCGCGCAGAAGACCTTCTTATATTGACCTGAAAGAACATCGTCCACGCCCGCGCAGGCGGCGCCTGCGGCATATTGCGCCGCCTCCCATGTGTATGGATTCATCGCAGTGTCGACACTGATAGTGTTCAGACCTTCTTTCGGTGAGTTGTGAGAGAGGTAGGAAATATAGTCGGCATCGTGCGCAGCCAGCATGTCGGTTACAGCAACCATCGGCGGCGTCTTTTGATCGACAAACTGAGATGTACCGGCAGCCAGCATGAGCTCTTCGATTTTTTCCAGGCGTTTGGGACATTCGGGATTGTTGTTCCCCATCTTATGTTTGAGGAACAATCCGTGAGTATAGAAAGCTGTGTCAGCCATGGGATTTCTTCTTTTTGAGCCTTTCCTTCAATTTTAACTTTTTCTTGGGATGGTTCTGCCGACAACAAAACAATTAATGCAAGGCAGTGAATTACTTTTGTTGGATTAACCGTGAGTCCAAAACATAACAATGATCCGCTTAGTTCTCGAATTCATGACTCAGGAAGAGTTTTTCAAGATTATTGCCCTGACGTATTTCTCGGGTGGTCAGATCCGAAAATGGTCTTATGTTGTTCTCCCGCAACAAGAAACAACAATCAGCTCGCGTATTTGCGTGGGTTAACAAATTGGTATTGTGGGTTGTGAGGATACATTGAATATCGAGGGTTTTCGCTATACCGAAAACTTGCTTAGCAACTTCGTTGTCGTAAAAAGCGTCGAAGTCGTCGATATAAATCAAACTTGGTTCGTTTGCTTTAAGGAATTCTCGCCAGTAGAACAAAGAAGTAAGCGACAAAGTGCCGCTTGAGGCAACCGCTAAAAAAGGTAACGCCTGCTCGTGGTCAACATACAACCCTTCGCGACCTTCCAAGGTCGTAGCTACTTTCAGCCGTTCCTTAACGCCGTGCTCATTCAGAAAGTTTTCAAACTTTTCTAGCAGACCATTTCTGATGATGAAAGATTCAAAATTTTTCTTTACCGGTGAAAGACCCCCCAAGCCGCTTCCTTTATCAGGGCTAAAACAGCGCATAGACCTTACGAAATCCACGAGTCTTCTTATTGTTGAACTAGGCTGTAATAGAGGGCTATCTGCCAGGTAACTAAGGAAAGAAAGCTGAGAATCTTTATGGACAAAATTAGGACTCTCAAAGCCAAAAGAGGGGAGATTGTCAAATTTATGAATGTTCTCTTCCTTATTCCAAGAAAAAACTTCGTTCCCGTCTATTAGTAAAGACTCTGCTGATAATTCAAGACAGGACATTTTGCTGTAGGAATAGACAACTTCCTTGCCGTCCAACAAGAAGGTATAGCTAAATTTGACGGCTTCATTAGGATGGTCGGCATTTGCGTAGTATATGTAAGCGCCCTTTTTTGCTGCTTTACCAGAGAGATGTTGCAGAATGTCAAAAACTGCAAGTCCCAGATTAGATTTACCTGAGCTATTACGACCGAAAACTAATGCAGTCTTAACAAAGTTTCCCGCCGACGTCTCCGTCAAACAGCCCCTGGAGAAGTCATAGCTTCTCACTTTAGAAAAATTCCACTCCAACGAATTGAACTGCTTGAAGTTACTTACCTGAAATCTCTTCAACATCCTTTCTCACTTCTCCTTAACGGATACTTGGAGATGGTAGCACTCAACCGTAAAAAAATTACGGTAAAAAATAAATTAGAGTTTAACTCGTATTAAGTCAAAACCGACAATGCCGATGAGTTTCCAAAAGATCAACAAAGACTGTTCTTGTCACTCAATGTTGCTGTGGTGGAATTTTTCTCGCGACGTTTACACCTTGTCCGTACAATTCGGAGCAAATTCAGGTAATCTTAGTAGGACTTAGGAGGCGTTATATGCTCAGACGATCAATTCTTATTTCAGGTATTTCAGGGCTCGCCGCTTTTTCCGGTTTGGCATTGGCACAATCCATGTCCTCAAGTTCCGCTGAGAAGGCAATGCCCTACAGCAGAAGACCTGAAGTTAAAAAATTCATTCAAGACGTCTGCAAACGCCGCGGGCTCGATCAGAATTGGGTCGCCGCCATCTTGGATCAGGCGACTTACCAACCCAAAATCGAACGTCTGATGACACCGAAACGCGCCAAGCCGGGTACTAAAGACACCCGCAAGGACTGGGAAAAATACCGCAATATCTTCCTTGGTGCCCATCGCCTGAACTTAGGCGTCCAGTTCTGGAAAGACAATGAAGTCTACTTAGAGCGCGCCCGAGAAATCTATCATGTGGACCCGGCCGTCATCATCGGTATCATTGGTGTAGAAACCCGCTACGGCGAAAACACCGGCAGCTGGAAAGTCCTCGATTCATTGGTCACATTGAGTTTTGATTACAAGCGCAGAGCTGATTTCTTTAAGAAAGAGCTTGAGGAATTCCTGGTCATTCTTTACAACAACGACCTAAAGCCTTTTGAGGTTCAAGGCTCTTATGCCGGTGCTGTCGGTCTTCCTCAGTTTATGCCGAGCTCTATTAAACGTTTCGGTGTTGACTTTGACGGTGACGGAAAGATCGACATCAATCATTCGACCGCCGATACCATCGGCTCTATCGCCAACTACCTGAGCAAACATGGCTGGGTCGAAGGCCTGCCGATGTTAATTGAAGCTGATATCTCTCCGGCTCAGGCTGCTAAGTTCGGGGGTGGCACTAATCCTCGCTTTACCTGGAACCAGTTGATCAATAACGGCGTTAAACCGTTAGACAATGCAGATCGCTTTGCCGGCAATATGCCCGTGTTCATTGTGGACTATCCGTTCTATCTGCCGGGTTCTGTTGATTTTGAAAAGCTTTACCGAGTCGGAACTAAAAACTTCACCGCGGTTCTCCGATACAACAGCAGCTATTTTTACGCCGGCGCTGTGGCTGAGCTGGGGTCAGCGATTGCAGAGATGATGGGCAAGAAAGGTTTGATCGACGGAGAAAAACTTCTTCCGCCACATTTGAAGCCTCAGCCGAGCAGCATCGCCGGAAACATCAACGGAATCAAAGAGACAGTCACACCGCTTTCCGCCGGCCAATAGTCTTTTCTTTCTTCTTCTCTCCGAACTAGAATACCGGCAGGGGGATTCCTTAAGAAGTCTCCGGAATTTTAGAAAGCGAGGAGAAGAAAATGGCAATTGGAAGCGCTGTACAACAAGGCAAATTCGTTTGCGTCTACAACGAAAAAGGAGTCATGCTTTTTGGCAAACTTGGGACGCTCTTGGGATATACGGGAAGCTCAGTGACTGTGCGTCAAGGCAATTTCGCCATTACTTACAATGAGAGAGGCCAGCAGCAATTCAGCAAACTTTGCTCATAAGCAAAAATAACGAAAGGCTAGGACGGAAATCACCGAACTAGCCTTGACTGTTTCTAAAACTTATCTTAACGACTAACAATCTTACCCGCGAACTTTCCGGCGCCGTTCACACCGCCCTCAAAACTCTGTCCGATATCAATCGGGCCGCTTCCTTTCGGAGTTCCTGTGTAAATCAGGTCTCCTGCCGTCAAACGCCAATATTTAGAAATTTCGGATACCAGCTCAGGGATGCTGTGCATCATCTGGTTCGTATTGCCTCTTTGTCTTTCCTGATTGTCGACATAAAGCCAAAGAGTTGCCTGATCCATGTCGGGCATGCGATGTTTTTCTCTGATTTCAGTGATGAGCGCCGAGTCGTCGAAGCATTTGGCTTTTTCCCAAGGCTGACGATTTTCGCGGGCAGCTTTCTGGAAATTGCGGCGTGTGAACTCAACACCTGCGGCATAACCGAAAACATATTCCTCGGCTTCCTCGGGAGTCACAAAGCCCGTTTCCGGCGCGGTTTTGCCGATAGCAACAACGAGTTCAACTTCAAGGCAAAGTGAATCCGTCTCTCGTGCATAAGGTATGTCTGCACTCTTGCCTTCTCTACAAACCACAAGGCCGTCAGAAGGTTTTGTAAAAAACACCGGTTCCGTCTTTTCTTCTCGGCCCAATTCAGCTAGATGATCAGCATAATTACCGGCGATTGCGTAAACACGATGAATCGGAAAATATTGATCTTTTTCGCCCCAGACGGGAACCGCCGGAACACAAGCTTGAGCAAAAACAAACGGCATTTAACTTCCTTTGAAAATTTCAGATCGGCAGGAGCTCATCAAACCATGGACGCACTTTCTGCACGAAGGTATAGCTTAGAACTAACAGAACAGACAAGGAAACGGAAACTTTCCCAGCCTAGCGTCTCACATCAGCAAGGTGAAGTTAGTTTGGTGCGTTTGAAGACAATAGTCAAGCAATCAAAAAATGCCCTAAAAGCCAGATTTCCGCTAATTCTTGCTGCCTATGATCTTGTGCAGACAAGTTCTGAAATTAAGCGCCAAACGGCAAAAGAACGTTTGTGACGCGCCAGAAGAAAAATCCTTCACGCGAAAGCGTAATGAGAACCTTATCCTCCGGTTCATCTTTACCGGTCAAAGTCACGTAAAAGCGGTTGAAATCGTCGCCGTATTTCTTTTCGACCTCGACATCACAGGGTTCATCATCCTTAACCTGAGGTACGACGTCTTTCAGTTGGCCGTGTTCTTCGTGAGAAGCGTATTTGCTCAATTTATTCTTTCCGCTGATCAATGCAGCAATCCCTTCTTCTGTAATGAGGTCGCGGACAAGGCGGTCAACGAGCTGGAAAGAATACAGGTCTATCTGGTTGTGGCTGCTGACGGGCATCTGTTGGAATTCCTGCAGCTTGATATCAATTTGGTTATTGATTTGGCGCTGGATGTTTAGTCTGACTTTGGGAAAATCGATGAACTTACTCATCTTTGTTGTGTCGCCTGACTCTACAGCATTCTTGATTTGATCGGCAGCGTAGTACGGACTCCAGTACCAATATCCCACAAAACTGACAGCCAGAAAAACAAGCAAGCTGATCGCAATAAATCGGACTGACGAATTTTCGGTATGTAACCGCATCTTCAAAACCTAAGTAATACCAAACCAACCAAACTCGACGATACTACAATAGGTAGAAACCCCATATTCCTACGAGCCCCAAAATAGGAAGGCACATACTCCAGTTGTTTGAAGAAAAAATTCCGAAGAAACATATCCATTTTTCATCCCCCGTATTAATCAAAACGGCTGAAAAATTTTTCTCAAGATTTTTAATTAGTTACCTTGTCTCTCAAGGGGGTGTTCGTAATAGTTAAGTGGAAATACGTAAGAAATTCTATCTATTTTTATCTAAATCATTTACAATTCGACACAGTTAACAACCGCACCAATGGAGATAACTCAATGATTTTTAAGACATTGCTGACTTCCGTCGCTGTTTCTATGGCCGTTGCATCTTACGCACAGGCCGCTATTCAGGACGGTACTTTTGAAGGAACAGCCAACGGCAAAAACGGCCCTGTCACCGTTGCCGTTACGATTAAAGCCGGAAAAATTGCAAACGTTAAAGTCGTGAAATCCGGCGAATCCGCCATGATCGGCGATGCTGCGATTGCACGTATTCCAGCTGAAATCGTTGCTCGCCAGTCTCTGGGCGTAAACAACGTTGCCGGCGCTTCCTTAACTTCCATGGCTATTAAGGCTGCCGCCACCAACGCAGTCAAAGCGGCCGGCGGTACACCGAGCGAGTTCTACAAAGCTCCGATTAAGAAACCCGCTTCCAACATTGATGTCAGCTACAAAACAGCTGTTGTCGTTGTCGGTTCCGGCGCCAGCGGTATGGCCGCAGCCGTCCGTTCTCAGTTAAACGGCAATCCCACAATCCTGATTGAAAAAATGCCGTACCTCGGCGGCGATACGATTTTGAATGCCGGTACGCTGATTGCAACGGGTTCCCGCTATCAGCGCGAAGTCATGCATGAAACCAAGGACTCTCCTGCCCTTGCCTACAAAGACATCATGCATGTCGGCAAACACCGCAATGACCCGGTCCTCGTCAAGATGGTTACCGAAAAAGCCGGCTCCGTCGTGGATTGGCTGATCGACGACCTCAAGATTCCTTACGGTCCTGCCGCAACTCAGTATCCTGACCACTCCGCTTCCCGTCAGCTTGGCGTCGAAGGCCGCTCTCCCAACTTCATCAGAACGATGTCCCGTATCTTCACGGATCACGGCGGCAAGATCCTGATGGAAACACGCGCTACTTCCTTGATTTACAAAGGCGGACGTGTTGACGGTATCCATGCTGTCAATTCCGACGGCGACAAGATCACCATCAATGCCAAAGAAACCATTCTGGCTTCCGGCGGTTTCGGTGCTAAGACCGACATGCTTCCGAAGACACTGAATGGCTACCTCTTCTATGGGCTAGACAGCGACGCAGGTCAAGGCTATGAAATGGCTCGCAAGATCGGTGCAGAAAACATCAACATGGACCTCGTGAAGGTCTACCCGCAAGGCGTTGAAACCGTTCCTCATCATGGTTTAGCTGCAACCGCCAGCTCCACAGCCACGATTAACGACACCGGTGCCATCTATGTCAACAGTCAAGGCAAACGTATCATCAATGAACGTGCTTCTTTGGGCGAATTGACCGACATTACAGTTGCTCAGCCCGATAAGATCATGTACTTGGTAATGGACGAAACCGGCTACAAGCGCTATCTGGCCAAGAGTATCGAAGACAAGCTCGTTCCGGATGAAAAAGTTCTTCGCGAATGGCTCAACATCAAGAACAACGGCAAACCTGTCATGGTTGAATCCGACAGTTTAGCCGCAGCAGCCAAAGAAATCGGTATCAATCCGGAAGGCCTCGAAGCCACTGTTAAACAGTGGAATGAAATGGCTAAAGCCGGCAAGGATACTCAGTTCAACCGTAAAGATCCGAAGGAACTGATTAAGCCGCCGTTCTACATTGTTGAACAGAAGCCTCGCTTTGCGACAACGCTCGGCGGCCTGAAAGCCAACGCCAACATGCAGATCCTGGGTAAAGGCGGCAAACCCATCCCGGGCCTCTATGGTGCAGGCTGCGTGGTCGGCGGTGCTAACGGTGCCGACTCCATGACCGCTATGATGAACTCCTGGGCAATCATCTCCGGTGTTGACGCCGCTGACGCTGCCTCGGCTGCCATCAAAAAAGCGCACAAGTAATCGCTAGTTTTTAGAAGGTGCTAAGACGGGCTCGATTATCGAGCCCGTTGCTTTATGGTTTTGAGGTGGCTTAGAGGATTAGATTCCGTTCAGTTTCATCACACAGCCTTTGAAAATACCGAAAGCTGTTTCGAGCCCTTTCTCATCAAAATCAAATTCTCTCTGATGGTGCGCTGCTGTTCTGTCGGCACCCACTACAAAAAATTCGCTCTTGCCTCCTGCAGCTTTCACGCGGGTTGCGAGCATCGTGAAATCCTCAGAGCATCCAAGCTTCTTGTGCTGTACAACGCGTTCACAGCTCGGAAGGCTTCCGGCAACTTCCGTCACCATAGCTGCCAGTTCCGGATCATTATTAAGTTCACCGGCCTCACCGACTTTCTCAACTTCATACTCAACGTCGTAAGCCAAGGCTGTACCTTTAACGATACGATTGGCCTGATCTACCATGAAATCGTTGATTTCGGCTGTTTCCCCGCGTACTTCTAATTGGACCTGGGCATGTACCGGAATGACATTTCTGCCTTCTCCGGCTTGCATCATTCCTACGTTAATGCAGCCGATACCTTTTCCATGGCGAGCCATGCCAAGAAGCTCAGATACACACGTGCAAGCACAGGCCAAAGCATTCCTTCCAAGGTGAGGACTCATTGTCGGGTGAGCCGGACGACCTTTGAAGCGAACATCCAACTTAGTCGTGCAGAGGACACCTTCCGGATAGACACAGACTTCACCGGTCGGACACATCATTGCCAGATGAGCTCCTAACAGATAGTTGACGTCGTCTAAGAGGCCGGAAGCTGCTTGAGCCGCACCTCCTCTCACGCCTTCTTCCGCCGGCTGGAAAATCAGCTTAATCTTTCCGCACAGTTGATCTTTATGATCAACGATCCATTGCGCCATGGTCAGACCTACGGCCGTGTGGCCGTCATGTCCGCAGGAATGCATGACACCTGCGTGACGAGATCTGAAGTTTTCCTTGTTCGGAAGATGGTCTTTGAGGTCTGTTTCTTCAACACCGACGCAGTCAATATCGAAACGCAGACCCGTGACAGGACCCGGTTTGCCGGTATCTAATTCCGCGATAGTACCCGTGTAGCCGTGCATTCTCTCGATGAGTTTCGGGTCGACACCTTCTTCCAGAGCCCTCTGTTTGCTTTTTTCGACAAAGTCTTCCGGTCTTCCCATAACCGCATCAAGGCCGACCTGCTCAACTCCGGCATACGTCTTCCAACCAAGCGGTTCAATTGTCTCCAAAATTTTGGCGGTTGTGCAAAATTCGCCCCAACCAAGCTCAGGAATTTGATGAAGCTCTCTTCTGAGTTTTACTTCGTTTTTGACGTAATCCATGATGTTCTCCTAAACCATAGCTAATGCAACAAAGATGACGGCAATAATCATCGGAATTGCCAGACGTTTCGTCAGTTCGATCGGATTGCTGACTCCAGCAAGGCCGCAAATCACGATGGCAACACCTGAAATCGGACTCATCATTCGGCCAAGCGCCCCGGCCAAAGCAGCCATAGTTCCCAGCGTCGGAACAGCCATACCGAAACTCGGGGCATGCGGCGTAACCGCTTCGTTAAAAGCAAATGCAGCAGCATCTCCCGACCCGGTGATGACACCCATCACAAATGGTCCAAGAGACCCGCCCCAGCGAGCAATTTCGTTTGATCCGCGAAGCACTTCAATGAAGACGGCAATGAGACCGGATGCCTTCAAGCCGGCGGCAAAAACACCTGCTGCGATAATGATGCCTAAGACTTCTCCGTATCCGTTGCCCATACCTGCAAAGAAACGTTTAGAGAAAGAATCACGGTTCCTGCTCAGTTAGAAAAACTGCCTCTAATCCATTCGAAGAGCGAGAAAGTTCTTTTGCAAGGACCTCTTCAAAGTATCACCATTACTGTGGCACCTCAGATCAGAATTAATTCTGATGAAGCAATGATCAGTGCTGCAGTTGAAGGTTTAGGTATTGCACTTCGCATTCCTCTTTGGGCGGCAGAGTCATTAACGAAGAGCGGCAGCTTGATTCAAATACTGGGAGAATAGCATCTTCCAAACGCTCCTGTATGGCTTCTAAAGCACCCGGGGAGGAAGATTCCTGACTTAGAAAAACTTATTCCGTTTCTGAAAGAAACATGGTCGTTCCATCCGACGTTATCAAAAAATTGCAGAGATCAAAACCCGAACAATGATTAATTACCAAAACCTAAAAAACTTTGATGCCGCTGAGTACTTAGAAACGAAGGAAGACGTCCTTCTGTTTCTGAATGAAGCCTTTTCTTCGAGAGACACTGACCATATCGTCAGTGCTGTCGAATCAGTCCTTAGATCAAAGCCGGTTAGAGCGATGCAAGGGTCGGGTGGCAACCTAAAGAATGTTGAACAAACGTTCGGGGAAGACCGAAAGCCTACCCTTCAAACGCTAATTTGCATTGCTGAAGCACTAAATTCTCAGCTGGGGCTTTTCCCAACTGACTGCACTGGTGCAATCTCATAGGCAGAAAACCCCATAAACTCCTTGAATCGAGTTCAATCATCCCAAGCTGAACTTGATTTAACTTCCCGGAGCAAGAAGCTCAAAGTGCTTCGATATTGCGCAAAAGTTTTCATTTTCTTTCAAGGGGGTCTCATCGACACAAAACTTCACAACTAACACAATTTCTGACTGTATTACTTGAGCAATGCGTGTAGATTACCGCCCTGAAGACATCGATTTGGGTCTTCACAGTCTTTCATTTGAAGGGGATGAAAGATTTTGGTGTTGCATGAGATGAAGTTGTAGCCACCGTGTTTTCCTCCTATGTCACGGCAGAGCTCCTTCATTTAAAACTCATTTGCTTATCCGGCGCCGCGCGGCGTCGGATTTTTTTTTCGCCTTTTTCAGGCGTAAAAAACGGCGAGTCAAAATCGCACTCGCCGTCTCTGTTTTCTAATGCTTCAACTATTGCTGTTTCGCCGTATCAAGTTTCACAGGTTCGCCGTCAACGGGTTTTGGCGCAGGCTCAGCTTGGTTTGCAGCCGGAGATTGTTTTTTGAGCTTTTCCGCTTCTTCGATTTCTCGAATGGCCTGCTGTTCTTCAATCAAAGCCTGGTCGATCCAGCCACCGCCCAAAGCCTGATAGATCTGAGCAACCGAGTTCAAAGCACGAGACTTCACTTCGGCTAGCGAAATCTGCTGCGGCAGCAGAGACTGCTCGGCCTGCAAAACCGTGAAGTAGCCCGTGTAGCCGCCCTGATACTGAGCGTTAGCCAAACGAGAATAATCTTCCAAGCTCATGACCAGACTCCGCTTGTTGCGAAGTTCTTCAATCACGTTCTGGCGGCGACTCAAAGCGTTATCCACATCGGCAAAGGCTGTTGAGACTGCTAACTGATAAGCTGCCAACAATGCCTTCTGCTGGGCTTCCGCGCTGCGGACGCCGGCGGTTACTGCGCCCCAATGGAAGATCGGTCCGCTGATATTGCCGGCGTACTGCCAAACTTTAGACGGACCCTTGAACAACTCTCTCAGCTGGTCACTGGAAAAGCCGAGGCCCCCGGACAAAGAGATCGACGGGAAGTAAAGTGCTTTAGCCGCACCAATATCGGCGTTGGCAGCTTTAAGCTGCTCTTCTGCCTGAATCACGTCGGGACGTTCTTCCAGTAACTGACTCGGAATCCCGGCAACAACATCCGGTACGTCCAGTTCATCCAATGCTTTGGGTTTCGGAAAGTCCTCAACCGGAACACCCGTCAGAATGGAAAGCGAATTCTTCAGCTCCGTGCGGTTCTGGCGAATCTGCGGGATCTGGACCATCGCGCTTTCCCATTGCGACCAAGCCTGAGCAACTTCCATCTCTGAAACGTTGCCGTGGTTAAATCTCAAGAGGAACAGCTGGTAAGTCTTGTGATAGCTCTCCGCAGTCTCCTCAGCAATCTTGTACTGCTCTTCGGTCATCAGGATCGAAAGATAAGTACTGATCACTGAACCGATAACAGAAGAAATCGCTGCCCGATGAGCCGCTTCCGTCGCTCTCAAGCTGGCCTGAGCAGACTCGGTCTGACGTCTGATCTTGCCCCACAAGTCAATTTCCCAAGAAGCTGTTGCGAGGACTTCGTAGCTCTTGATCGGCTTGTCTCCCATTGCAGCCCCGGTCGGAGTATTCAGGCTGGCCTTCGATTTTCCAAGGTCGCCTGAGTAATTAAGCTGCGGGAAGAGATTGGCTCGGGCCGTTGTCAGAGCCGCTGCGGCCCTCTCAACGTTGGCCATCGTCTGTTGAAGCGTGCGGTTATTGGCAATCGCTTTAGAGACGAAGAAGTCAAGGTTGGGATCGTGATACTCAGTCCACCATCTCGCCTTCAAAAGATTGACATCCGTCTCTTCACCGCGAACGTGTCGGTAGTCCTTTGGAACCGGAACATAAGGACGGTTATAGTCGGGACCGACCGCGCAGCCCGTCAGCATTGCGGCGCTAACCGCCGCTGCTAGAAATGTGCGTCGATTCATCATTTGCCTTCTCCTTTGTTCTTATCGGCATCCGCAGCTTTTTGAGAAGCATCAGCTGCCTTTTGGGAGGCTTCATTGGCGGCAAGCTCAACTTTCGTAATTTCTGTCTTGTCGCTCTTAATGCTCTTATCTCTTTCAAGATCGGTCAGCTCGTCAGCGGATTTCACATTCGCCTGCTGTTCCTGCGGTGTCAAGTCACCGATACCGATATCCTGGTTTTCCAAGCCTTCGGGGTTAAATCCCGGAGAGTTGGTAATCGTAAGTTCGCCGGTCGGAGAAACTTTTACGGTTGCATTCGGATCATAAACAGTACCCGGTCCGCGGAGAATAGCGGAACGAAGCTTGTCGGTAATCGGAATATTTCTGGAAGAGAGCTTGGCTGCGAGTTTCAAAGCGCTCTTAGCACCGGAGCGTTCGGCCCAGCCTTCAAACCAGACGTAGAAGATCGGCACGAACAGAAGAGCCAGCGTAGACACACCGATCATGCCGCCCACAATACCGGTACCCAGAGAATGACGGGAGGCCGCGCCGGCGCCGGTCGCAATAGCCAGCGGGAAAGTACCGCCGATGAACGCCAGAGACGTCATGATAATCGGACGGAAACGAAGTTCGCCGGCATCGATAGCGGCTCGCACCAAGTCCATACCTTTGTGACGAAGTTCAACCGCAAATTCCACAATCAAAATCGCGTTCTTTGCCGCCAAACCGATCATCACCAGTATACCGATCTGGAAGTAAACGTCGTTTTCCAGGCCGCGGGCCCAGGTTGCCAGCAAAGCTCCGATCACGCCGAACGGAACCGCCAGAATCACGGAACCCGGAAGTGCCCAGCTTTCATACTGTGCAGCCAGCACTAGGAACACCAGCAGCAGACCGAAACCGAACACAATTGCGGAAGAAGATCCCGAACTTTGCTGTTCGTAGCTGATACCGGTCCATCCGTAGGTGTAACCCGGAGGCAACACTTCGGCTGCGACTTCTTCCAAGGCCTTCATGCCCTGACCGGAAGAGTAGCCCGGAGCGGCATTGCCGATCACCTGTGCAGCGGGGAAGCCGTTGTAGTGCGGCAGCGAAGTTGCACCGTTGGTATATTCCGTCGTAATAACGGAACTTAACGGAATCATTTCGCCGTCCGTGTTGCGGACATACAGTTTGTCAATGTCTTCCGGTTTTGCACGATATTTCGGCTCGGACTGCATGATCACGAACCAAACACGGGAGAACTGGCTGAACTGACTGGAAATCGCTGAACCAAACTGGCTTTGCAGTGTATTAAACACATCTGCTGTGCTTAAGCCTAATAATTGAGCCTTATCTCGGTCAAAGTTAATCTTGAGCTGCTGATTGTTGGCGTTATAAGTGCTCGTGAGTCCTGTCAGTTCCGGACGCTGACGGGCCTTCTGCAGGAAGTTGTTCAAGACATCGCCCAACTGCTGAGGTGTGCCGCTTCCGGTGTCCTGAATCCAGAATTCAAAACCGCCTGTGGTACCTAAGCCCGGAATCGCCGGCGGGTTAATCGGAACCACCAAAGCTTGCATCTGAGAAGCCATGCCGCGGTATTGCATCTGCTGCATAATCGCATCCGCACTCATCTCTTTGGCAGTTTCCGAATTCTTATAGCGCTCTTCAAAAGGATCTAAGGTCATGAAGAACGTACCGGCATTGGTCTTCATACCGCCGTCAAGCAGGGAGAAGCCGCCGATGGAGTTCTTCGTCATAATGCCCTTGACCGGATCCAGAGCTTTTTCGATGGTGTCCATCGCTTCTGTAGATCTCTGCAGGCTCGCAGAGGAAGGAAGCATGATGGCCGCCAGAACGTAACCCTGGTCCTCACTCGGCACAAAGCCGGTCGGGAGCACGCGGAACATCTGGAAAATCGCAACGCCCATACCGGCAAACAGAATGATGACGAGCAGTGTTCTGCGGAACAAGGCACGAGTCCATTCGCCGTACTTCACTGTCAGACGTCCGAACATCTGATTGAAGCGGAAGAAGAATCCGTGTGTCTTCGGTTCTTCATGCGACAGCCAAGCCGCGCACAGTGCCGGGGTCAGTGTCAAGGCGACGAAGCCGGAAATGGCCACGGAAATTGCAATCGTGATGGCGAACTGCTTGTAGAGCATACCGGTTGTTCCGCCCATGAAAGCTGCCGGAACGAACACACTCGCCAGCACCAGCACGGTAGCGATAATCGGGCCTGACACTTCGGACATAGCCAAAATCGTCGCGTCGACCGGGTTCATGGCTTTTTCGGACATGTTTCGCTCGACGTTTTCCACAACCACAATTGCATCGTCCACCACCAAGCCGATCGCCAGGACCAAGCCGAATAAGGTCAGCAAGTTAATGGTGAAGCCTAGGGCCAGCATACCGACGAAGGTACCCGTCAAGGCAACCACAATGGCTGTACAAGCAATCGCCGTCGACTTGAAGCTCTGCAAGAAAATGTAGATCACACCGATCACAAGAAGCACAGCTTCAAACAGCGTCTTAATCACTTCATCGATAGAAATACGGACGAACTCAGTCGTATCAATAGCGACTTTGTAATCCAAGCCTTCCGGGAAATTTGCCTTGAGCTGTTCCAATGTCTTTCTAACATTCGTCGCCACATCCAGAGCATTCGCACCGGCCTGCTGATAAACCGCAATGTAGCTTGTCGGCATACCGTTCATATTGGACGACACATCGTAGCTCTGAGAACCGAGTTCGACACTTGCAACGTCCTTCAAACGAACAATGGCACTTTGATCCTGATTTGAACGAATGATGATGTTTTCATATCCCTTCGGATCCACCGATGGAGACGGAGCAAGAACCGGGAAGGTTTGAATTGTTCCGGGAACCGACGGTGCCGCGCCGATGTTGCCTGCTGCAAATCGCTTATTCTGATTTGCGACAGCGTTATTAATATCGGAGGTTGTAATACCCAGAGAAGCCATGCGGTCCGGGTTCAGCCAAATACGCATTGCCTGATTGGCGTTGCCCATTACGGCAGATTGACCGGCGCCCTTCACACGCTTAATCGCGTCAAGGACGTAAACGTTGGCGTAGTTATTAATGTAATCGCGGGTATAACGGTCGCCTGTACCGTAAATACCGATCAGCATCAGAATAGATGAAGATCGTTTTTCAATCTGAAGGCCGTTTTGAATGACTTCGTTCGGCAGGTACGGCTGTGCGATATTGACACGGTTTTGCACCTGCACCTGCGCAATATCCGGATCGGTACCGATATCGAAGAAGACAGTCAGCATCATGGTGCCGGTCGATGACGAGGAACTCGTCATATAAATCATGTTATCGACACCGTTGACCTGTGTTTCAATCGGAGCAGCCACCGTTTCAGCAACTGTCTTGGCATCTGCGCCCGGATAAGTAGCTGTGACCATAATCTGCACCGGCGCCATGTTCGGATACTGCTCAATCGGCAGCTGGAACATAGAAATCAGACCGGAGATCACAATCACCAACGAAACAACGATGGCGAAAATCGGTCGCTTAATAAAGAAGTTCGAGAACATACGGGCCCCCTATTACTTCTTAGCCTTGTCGTCAGCAGAAGATTTCTGGTCCACTTCTTTGACAATCTTCACAGGAGCTTCGCTGGCCAAAAGCATCATGCCTTCGGTTACCACCTTGTCTCCTTCATCCAGGCCGTTCTTAATCAGCCAGTCGTTGCCGATCCAGCTGCCGACTTCGACCGGACGGAACTGAGCTTTATTGTCTTTGGTGATGACCCAAACAAAGTGGCCCTTACTGCCTTCTTGTACCGCAATCTGAGGAACGACGATTGCATTGACGTAAGTGGCCCCTTTCACAATTGCGCGCACATACTGCTGAGGTCTCAACTGATTGTTCGGGTTTTCAAAAGATGCACGGAGCTCAAATGTTCCGGTACTCGGATTAAAGTTCGGGGACGAAAATGTCACGCGTCCGCTAATCGGATAGATCTCGCCGCCGGCAAGTTCCAACTGGACTTCGTAGTCATGGTTTTCCGGACGGCGAAGTATGCCTTCTTTCACTTCCTGGTTGATCTTGGCTTCTTCGTTTTCGGACATGGAGAACGTTACCCACATCGGCGACATCGTATAGACCGTCGCAAGATGGGAGTTGCTCATATTGATGTAAGTACCGTCTGTCTGAAGCGCGGAGCTGGCGTAGCCGGTCACCGGAGAAGTGATCGTGCAGTAAGAAAGATTGAGTTTGGCATTTTCTACTTGCGCCTTAGCGTTGGACACAGCTGCGGCAGTGGTCTGGAAGTCACCGATGGCTTGGTCCAAGTCGGTCTGGCTCAGTGCTTTAAGTTTGGCCAGAGGACGAATACGGTTCAAATTTCTCTTTGCCACTTCGTGGGCAGCGAGACTTGAGTCCAGAGAAGCCAAAGCTTCGGAGAGCTGAACCTCAAAGGGCTTTTTATCCATCATGAAAAGCACATCTCCGGCGTTTACCATACCGCCTTCGGTGTATTTTCTGGCATCCAAGAAACCGTTGACACGGCTATAGATTTCAACCGCTCGAGAGCTTTCTGTTTTAGCGACCCACGTCATATCCGCGGGCACGTCATGCCGCGTTACTTTTACCACTGAAACCGGGCTCGGACCTCGTCCCGCCTGACCTTCTTTTCCCTTGTCGCATCCGCTTAAAGCCAGAACTCCGCAAAGCACAGCGGCAGTTAGCATCGAATATCGGCTGAAATAGTTTTTTGTCACGTTGTACCTCTTCTTCTAATCCCCGTACCACCTAGAAAGCGGCAGAACTGCTTTTTTTGTAAATACGGTAAATATATGTGTAACTTTTATAAGTATCGTTGTCGGAGGTGCGAGTGTGGTTGTCTTTCGCTCATTTCAAGACTAGATAGATACCTCTTTCACGGAAAGTCAATGGGAAAACCCGAAGCAGATAAACCCCTACGAAATTGTCAGACAATTTCTTTGCTACCGAATTAGAATGTAATTGTTCGAAATAAAACTTACAAATTATTAGAACAAACTTCGAACCATCGGCAAGGAGCTGATATGACAAAACTTAAAGTATTCTCTCTGCTGCCGGCTCTTCTACTCGCATCGATTGTTCAAGCCTGGGAAGCGCCCGAGATTCGGGAATTCTCTGCGGCCGAAATTCAGCCAAAACATGAGTCTCTTCAACCTCACAAATCCCTCGCTGCCCAGTTGGATCCGACGTTCGGAATCCGTGCGTTAGCGCTTAGCGCCATCTTTTTAGCTTTTCCGAGGACAGGTACCGCTTCACCTGTCGCACCCGGCATTTCTGCCGGAGAAAGAAACCCTTCTACTGCCAGAAGACTGCCAATTCCTAACACCGTCGCAAAAGCTCAGCAGTGGCTTCGGCGCCCTGCCCGCATCATGAGTCCGCAAGAAGTGATTCGTATGGCAGGTGAAGAATCACCGGACTGGCAGGAAGTTGCTCGCCACGGCAGCATCCTTCACGGCAAACTGCACGAGGTATCAGAAAACTACCTCAAGATGGATGAAACGCTGATCTTCCTTCTGAACATGCGGCACACGAGTAACTTCCAAGTGGGAAGCGAAGTCATGCTGCGCATCAAGGAAGTCTCTGTAGACCGTAAAGCGATATACGCCATCTCGGTACCATCTGAAGCGACGACCCGCGGTTTCTGAACTCGGACCTTTGCTCAGATTCTCTCTAATTTTGTTGATGAGTTTGAGAAAGCACCTCCGAAATTCAATCCTTACCTCTCCTGAAGCCCAGCTTATCCTGGCCAACTGGGCTTTGTCGAACTCTGTTGATTTAACATTGATAGTAAGTAGTTTCACCTCCAATGAGCAACGCTTTAACTACAGAAAGAGGCATCCGAAAGTTTCAAAGAATCTTAACTGTTCTTCTTTGGGCACGTCTGGTTTGAGGTATTGCTTGTTAGACTTATTCAGGTTAGCCTTGGAGAAAATATTGCGAATAAGTCCGGATCTTTTCTGGACGCAGCTTTCACGAAAAGTGTCACCTCAGAGTCGGTTTAAGAGGATAGTATGGAAAGAAAAACTTTTTCCCAACTGCCGTTAGGTGTGTCTGATTTTCATAAGTTACGAGAGTTGGAAAAAATTTACGTAGACAAGACTGGCCTGCTCTATGAACTTATCACCACCTTTGAAAAAGTTTTTCTTGCTCGGCCTAGGCGTTTCGGTAAGTCGCTTTTGGTCTCTACCTTTGAATCACTTTTCAAATATGGAACGAGAGATTTCAAAGGGCTGGCGATTGAAAAACTTTGGAAAGATAAAACTTACAAAGTTATCCGACTGGACTTCTCCAACTTAAAAGATTTCTCCAGTGAAGAAGAATTTTCTGTCCTCTTAGACGAATACTTTGAGATTTTGATGGCTCAGAGCGAAGTTACCCTTCCAAAGGATAAAAATTTTGGGGGATTCTCTTCATTTATCTACTGGCTGGGATTACAGCCGTCCAACTCTGTCGTCGTTCTCATTGATGAGTACGACGCTCCGTTGACGGTTTGTATGAACAATCCTGAACTTTTCGATTTTGTTCGAAAAAAACTTTCCCGCCTCTATGCAAGCTTTAAAAATTATGAAGGTGTTATCCGCTTTTTATTTCTAACTGGAATTACAAAGTTTAATAAGACGAGTATTTTTTCGGAACTTAATACTCTCACCGATATTTCTTTATCTCCTCGCTACGGTAGTCTTCTTGGATATACCCACGAAGAGGTTGTGGAATATTTCAAAGATTACTTAAATCGTTCTGCAAAGGCATCGGACATCAATTCTGAACAATTACTAGACAAGTTAGTTTTCCAGTACGACGGCTTCTGTTTTGAAGAAACTGTCAGCAAAAAAGTTTTTGCTCCATGGTCACTTCTTTCCTTTTTCGCAGAGCCAGAAAGAGGCTTTAAAAACTATTGGTTTGAAAGCGGTGGGCGCCCATATGCATTGCTAGAATATTTGAAGTCCCACGCCCTTAGGCATCCAGAAGAATACGGGAACCTGAAAAGCATTGCTTTAAATGAACTCTCTAGTTCTTCCGACATCAAAACTTTATCGGATGTTGCTCTACTGACTCAAGCTGGCTACTTGACGTTAAAAAATATAGTTGGCACTACTGCTTACGTTGGTTATCCCAACGAAGAAGTCAAGACCTCGATGGCGCAACTTTATACAGAACGTTTATTGGCAGGACGAACCGTTGAACAAGTAGGTGCCGACAATATTTCCTACCGGCTCGCAACAGAAAATGTAGAAGCAATCTTTCATCTCTTGAATAAGCTTTTTAGCTCTATCGATTATCAAAAGTATCCGATAAGAGATGAAGCATCGATTAGGGCATTCGTTCAGGTATTCTTTTCTGGTGCCGGATTGAGCCCAATAGTCGAACACCACAACTCAAAAGGAAGAAGCGACCTTGAAGTTAAAGTTGGCACCCGGTACTGGGTCTTCGAATTTAAGGTTTGCAAATCCACTAATGGTGCCAAAGATCTCCTCAATGAAGCAATTTTGCAGTTACAAAGGAAGGAATACGGTCTTCAAGAGCAAGAAGAGCAAATATTGAGAGTTGCTTTAGTCTTTTCTTTAGAAAAGAGAAAGTTTACCGAATTCAGCCAATGCGATTAACTAAAAAGGCCGAGAGTTCAGTTCCTCGGCCTTCTCTTCAATTATTGCATTTGATATCAATCATCAGAAGCGGCTTTTTTCGCTTCCGCTTTTGCTTCTATACGCTTTTTCTCGAGCTCGGCAATGTACTGCGACGTGATGTCACCGGTAACATAATCGCCGTCAAAGCAAGAGCAGTCAAAGCGTTTGATCTCCGGATTCAGTCCGCCTACGGCTTCCTTCATTCCTTCAATCGTCTGATACACGAGCGCATCGGCTCCGATTTCAATGCGAATCTGTTCGGTCGGACGATTGTCGCCGGCGATCAGTTCCGCCGTTGTCGGCATATCGATGCCGTAGACGTTCGGATAACGAACGGGAGGCGCACCCGAAGCAATGAAAACTTTCTTCGCGCCGCTCTGACGAGCCATGCGGACAATTTCCTTGATCGTTGTGCCGCGAACAATGGAGTCATCAACTAAAAGCACATTTTTGTCCTTGAACTCAATGGCCATAGCGTTGAGTTTTTGGCGAACACTCTTCTTACGAACGGCTTGGCCCGGCATGATGAACGTACGGCCGACATAGCGGTTCTTAATAAAGCCTTCACGGTAAGGAAGATTCAGTGTCTTGGCTAACTGAGCTGCAGCCGGACGGGAAGAATCGGGAATCGGCATGACGACATCGATGTCTTCCAAAGGAATCGCCTTTTTGATTTCTTTAGCAAGGTTTTCGCCGAGTCGCAGACGAGCCTCGTAAACGGAAATTCCGTCAAGCTGAGAGTCGGGACGAGCAAGATAAACGTATTCGAAAATACAAGGCGAATAAACCGGATGCTCAGCGCACTGTTTTTTATGCAGCTCTCTGTTCTCATCAATCCAAATCGCTTCACCCGGATGGACATCGCCCAGAATCTGGAATTCGCTGCCTTCGAGTGTGACGGATTCACTGGCGATCATGTATTCGCTCTGACCGTCTTCGCCGAGCGTCGTGCCGTAGCAAAGCGGACGAATGCCATACGGATCTCTGAAGGCCACAACACCGTGTCCGGCGATCATGCAGACGACGGCATATGAGCCTTTCACACGTTTATGAACACCGGCGACGGCCTTGAACAATGCCTCTTCATCCAGCGGATGGCCTTGAGTAGCCAGCGCAAGCTCATTGGCAAATACATTAAGAAGAACTTCGGAGTCGCTGGTCGTATTGATATGACGACGGTCCAGTTCATATAGTTCCTGGGCAAGTTCTTCGGCGTTCGTCAGATTGCCGTTGTGAGCCAGGACGATACCGAAGGGTGCATTGACGTAAAAAGGCTGCGATTCGTCCGCAGCCGTTGCATTTCCCTGAGTCGGATAACGTACCTGACCGATACCGCAGTTACCGAGCAAATCCCGCATATTGCGGGTTCTAAAAACGTCGCGCACAAGGCCCATGGCTTTGTGCATATGGAAATGACGTCCTTCAACTGTACAGATACCGGCGGCATCTTGACCGCGGTGCTGCAGCAGCAAAAGTGCATCGTACAGCCTCTGGTTAACGGGACCGGAAGCGTACAGCGCCACTATTCCGCACATTTGTATTTAACTCCGAGGATTAAAGTTTAAGTTATTTGCGTAATTCAAGCAGGCTGTCGGGAATATAAGGAGCGCACCAAGTGATGCCCTTCTCAAATGCCGGCACAAGCGCAGAATCTTTCCACCAAAGCTGCTTGGGAAAGAACTCTGTCGTTCCGCCGAGAAACACCAACAGACCGACGATAAGCAATCCGCGCAGAAAGCCGAATAAACAACCCAAAAGCCTATCCTCTGCTCCGATCGAAACAGAGGCAAGAATACTGCGCAGTATTTTACCGACTAAACCGGCCAGAAATACGCATCCGATCACAATCAAAACAATGGATACAAATGTCCTTGTCATGAGACCCATGTGGGCCTGGAACGGAAGAACAGCCGCCAAATCGGCAGAACAATAAAGGGAAACAAAAAACGCCGCCACCCAGCCTACGAGGGCAAATATTTCGCGGACCATGCCGCGGGAGGCCCCAAGGAGTGTAGAGAGCAGAATAATGACAACGAAGACCCAGTCGAGTTCTCCAAGACCCAAGGAAGAAAAATCCACACTTACCTCACTGACTGGACTTTACCTGTATTCAAACCGGCTAAGCCAAGCTTAGCGTTTGCAGCTTCTGCTTCCTTAGCCGATTTAAAAGGACCGGCTTGTACGCGGTAAATCTTGCCGCTCTTAGCCTGGATCGGAGAAAGGTAGGCAGGAACTCCGGCCTTTTTCATTTTGTCGACAATGCCTTGAGCGCGGCTTTGGTTTGAAAGCGCAATGACTTGGATAAAGTACTGACCTTTGGCAAGTTTCGGGGCGGAAGATTCTTGAGATTTTTTCTCTTCAGCCTGCTTTTTTGCCTCTGCCTGTTTTTTAGCCTCGGCTAACTTCTTCGCCTCTGCTGCTTTCTTTTCATCGGCCGCCTTCTTCGCTGCCTCTGAAGCATCGTTCTTTACTTCAGGCGTCTTCGCCGCTGTAGTACCGGAAGCATCTGGTGCGACGGCCGCTGCCGAACCCTTACCGGAATTTACGGCAGGCACGGGCGGAACCTTCGGTTCTTCTTTCGAAGCTTCGCCTTCTTCTGACGCAGGCGCCGGCGGAACCGTAATCTTTGTTACGTCAACAGAATTTTCTTTCGGAATCCGAAGCGGAATCGTGACGGCAGGAGGCGGCGCTTCCTTATCGAAAAGAATAGGAATAGCAATCGCGGCAGCCATCAATAGCATCAGTGTGCCGACAAATCGGCGGCGCGCATGAATCCATTTCTGACGGCGAAGCTCCTCTTCTTCAAGCTGCTCCTCGTCTTTTTTAGGTGCGCGTTTAAACCAACTGCGTTTTTCAGGCTGAGGTGCAGCAGTTTCAGGCTCAACATTAGAAGCTGCCTGAGAAACAGTCTCGGGGTCGAGTTTGACTTCAGTCGGAGATTCTTTTGCAGCGGGAGCCGAGGCAAAAGGATTTTCTTCAATGTGCAGCGGCATTTCCTGAGCTGTAGCCGGCGTCGGTCTTACGGTCGCAAAAGATTCCTTTTGGGCCGAAGTAACCGGTGTCTGAATCGCGGACGGATGAGTCGCAAACTCACCGTCGGAGGGCTGGCGAACACGAGTCGGAGGAACAGCAGTTTGCGAAGGATGCACCGTACCGAATTGCGGTTCGTCGGAAAACCTTATAGGGTTGGGCTCCGAAGACTGCGGGGCGCTCATCCCTGGTTCCACATGAGGCTGCGGAATTTCGGGCTCTTTCTTTTTCCAAAAAGGCATACTGCTCTTCCTTTCTTTTAGTTTCGTCCGACTCTTTCCTTTAAAAATTCAATAGCTGAGGCCACTGTTAAAAAGGAACCGAAGGTGACTATTCTATCAGTCTCCTGAGCTTCTTCGAGCGCCTGCTGAAGAGCCTCTTCTACGGTTTTGAAAGTCCGGATTTTTTCTTGAGGAACGCCCGCTTCACCCAGCATGGCGCAAAGATCCTTTGCCGTTCCGCCGCGCGGCCCATGCAAATCGGAGACATACCACTTGTCAAAACTGGAAGCCATAATCTGACAGACCTGAGCTCGGTCTTTATCAGAAAGCATGCCGAAAACGGCAGCCTGACATGTCGCCTTCGGAAGTTCGCTCAAAGTTTTGGCGAGTTCTTTGGCGGCATGAGGATTATGCCCGACGTCTAAATAGACTTCAGGCGCGTTTCTGACTTTTGAAAAGCGTCCGGTAATACGTGTGTTCTTCAAAGCGCTCTCAAAGGCTTCACGCTTAAGCGGTAATTTATCCTGCATGCATTGAAGTGCTTCAAACGCGCCCGAAGCATTGCTCAGCTGATGCTCTCCCGGCATTGTCGGTAGAGGCAAACCTTTGAGTTCGCCTCTTGAACCTAGGAAATTCCAAGTCTTACTGCCGTGTACGTGTTCAAACTTGAAGTTCTTTCCAATAATCAGGAGTTCGGCGCCGATCTTATCTGCGTACTGCTCGACCGTTATCGGAGGATTGGCATCTGCGCAAATTGCCGGCTTACCCGGACGATAGATGTGTGCTTTTTCCCAACCGATGGATTCGCGAGTCGTCCCAAGGTAAGCCGTGTGATCAATACCGATGCTTGTAATGACGGAGACAGAAGGCTCAACTGTGTTAACGGCGTCCAAGCGGCCGCCCAGACCGATCTCTAAAACAACGGCATCAAGATTCTTTTCTGCGAACAACAGAAGAATTCCAAGCAGCGTGTATTCGAAATATGACAGCGTCATGTCTTCGCGGGCTGCCTCAACTTTTTCGAATTGACGAATCAGCTCTTCGTCCTTGGCATCTTCTCCGTTGATTCGAACTCTTTCGTTGAAGTGAATCAAGTGCGGAGAAGTATGGACTCCCACTGAATAGCCGCCGGCTAACAGTGCCGATTCAATAAAAGCGCAGGTAGAACCTTTTCCGTTGGTGCCTCCGACCGTAAACACGGGGCATTTAAAGCGGATGTCCAGACGCTTGAGCATGGTTTCCATGCGGTCAAGACCTAAATCAATGGTTTGTGCGTGCAGCCCTTCAATGTGATGAAGCCACGCATCCAAAGTTTCGAATTTCATTGCGGATATATTAAAAAGACCGCCGAGGCGGTCTGGAGAATGCTACTCAATCGCGTCCAAAGACTCTTTTTGGAAGAGTGCAATGAGCTTTGCGATTTCCATCTTTAAGTTCTTACGATCGACGATCATGTCGATGGCGCCTTTCTGAAGCAGGAATTCGGATCGCTGGAATCCTTCCGGAAGCTGTTCGCGAACAGTCTGCTCAATCACGCGAGGGCCGGCAAAACCGATCAAAGCCTTAGGTTCGGCCATGACGACGTCGCCCATGAAAGCAAAGCTTGCAGACACGCCGCCCATCGTCGGATCGGTTAAGACAGAAATGAACGGAAGTTTGTGTTCTGCCAACTTAGCGATCACGCCGGTGGTCTTTGCCATCTGCATCAGAGAGAAAAGTCCCTCCTGCATACGAGCCCCGCCCGAAGCGGTAAAACAAACAAACGCAGCCTGATTATCGATAGCAGCCTGAACAGCGCGGGCAAAACGCTCTCCGACCACGGAACCCATAGAACCGGCCATAAAGCCGAATTCAAAAACGGCAACGACAGCCGGCATAGCGTGGATGGTTCCGGATTGTACGACTAATGCATCGGTTTCCCCGCTGGAAGACTGAGCCTGCTTGACGCGGTCAGGATATTTTTTACTGTCCACAAACCCGAGAGGATCCACAGGGCGGATTTCAGCACCGATTTCCTGTCGGTTTTCAGGATCGAGAATCATATCCAGACGCTGACGTGCGCTCACGCGCATGTGATGGTTGCATTTCGGACATACGTTAAGGTTGTCACGAAGCTCCTGGGCATAAAGCGTCGTTCCGCAGTTGGTGCACTTTGTCCATACACCTGCGGGAATGTCTTTTTTGGCAGTTTCGCCGTTACTCCGACTAATTTTCGGGAGCACTTTATCGAGCCAACTCATGGTGCAATTAATTTCTTTTTACTGAATCCGTTGATTCTAATCGAATCCGAACGCTCTGCTTGAACTCAAGCTCGTTGAGATCGTTAACAAAAATTTGTCAGCCTGGAAAAGGCGACGCACCGTGCTGGGGCAAATCAAAGATTTCCGGATAACCCACACCGGTCAAATAAAGTCCGGTCGGATAGAAAGTCGGCGCAGCGGCTTGGCGGCTCTTTGCTTCCAAGACTTCTCCCATCCAGTCCACGCTTCTTGCACCCGTGCCGACATAAACCAAACAGCCGACAATATTGCGAACCATGTGGTAAAGGAAGGCATTTGCCTTAACACGGATCTTGACAAACCGTCCGAGACGGGATACATGAAGATATTCGATATTTTTTACCGGCGTCTTACTCTGGCAGCCCGCGGCTCGGAAACTTGAAAAGTCATGCTCACCGACTAAAAACTGTCCTGCAGCTTCCATGTTTTTTTCATTGAGCGGGCGGAAGACCCAGCCGGTTCTGCCGGCAAGGATCGGCGAACGCACCGGTTCGTTGACAATCCAGTATTCATAGGTCCGGCTGCATGCCGAGAAGCGAGCATGAAATTCATCCGGGACAACCTTTGCCCACCGAACCGCACACTCTGTCGGAAGATAGGAGTTTAGGCCTCGAACCCAGGAAATTTCCTTGCGGTCGGCCTCCGTGTCAAGATGGATCACTTGACCGGTTGCATGAACATTGGCGTCTGTGCGTCCGGCACAGACGGCTTTAACTTTTTCACCCGTAAACTGAACAACAGCCGCTTCGAGATAATCCTGGACTGTTTGTCCGGAAGGCTGGGTTTGCCAGCCCTCGAAAGAACGGCCGTCGTACTCGAGTCCTAATGCGACTCTCATCGGCAATTAGGCTTTGAAGTCAACGAGAATACGCAGCATGCGGCGCAGCGGCTCGGCAGCACCCCACAGGAGCTGGTCGCCGACTGTGAAGGCTGTGACGTATTCCGGACCGAAGTTCAGCTTATGAATACGGCCGATAGGAACAGACAGCGTGCCGGAAACCTTAGCCGGCGTCAGTTCGTGAATAGACTCTTCTTTACGGTTCGGAATGACTTTAACCCACTGATTGGCTTCGGCAAGAAGTCTTTCGATTTCTTCGCAGGAAACATCTTTCTTCAGTTTGATCGTCAAAGCCTGAGAGTGGCAGCGCATGGATCCGACACGAACGCATAAACCGTCAACCGGCATGCATCCGGGCTCTCCGATAGCGGGTTTGCCCAAAATCTTGTTAGCTTCAGCACCGCCCTTCCATTCTTCGCGGCTCTGTCCGTGTTCGACTTCTTTGTCGATCCAGGGAATCAGGCTGCCGGCAAGAGGCACACCGAAAGCTTTGTCCGGGAAGTCAGTAGAACGAAGTTCTTCGGTAACTTTGCGGTCGATTGCCAGAATGGCAGAGCGAGGATCCTTCAAATCTTCGGCAACAACGCCGTAGAGAGCACCCATCTGTTCAAGCAGTTCGCGCATGTTGGGGGCGCCGGCGCCGGAAGCAGCTTGGTAGGTCATGGAAGAGATCCATTCGACCAAGTCAGCGCGGATCAGGCCGTCCAAGGCCATCAGCATCAAGCTGACTGTGCAGTTGCCGCCGATATAGTTCTTAACGCCTTCACGCAAGCCCTTCTGAATGACGTCCATGTTCACAGGGTCGAGAACAATGATGGCGTCCTTTTCCATACGCAGCGTGGAAGCAGCGTCAATCCAGTAGCCGTTCCAGCCTTTGTCGCGAAGCGGTTTGAAGTGGGCTTTTGTCCAGTCACCGCCCTGGCAGGAAATGACGACATCGCAAGCAGCCAATGCGTCCAGATCATCGGCATCCTTCAGAATAGGATCGGAATTAGGAACTTCCGGTGCTTTGCCGCCGGCGTTACTGGTAGAGAAGAATGTGGTGCTGACAAACTTAAAGTCGTCTTCCTGCTTCATTCTGTCCATCAACACGGAGCCGACCATTCCTCGCCAGCCAACCATACCTAATTTCAACATTTGTGTTTCTCCTATTGAGTAGTGCTTCACTTTGCTTTAGAGCGCGGCGACAACCGCATCCCCCATTTCAGAACAGCTGACCAGCTTGCAGCCTTCGCTGCGGATGTCTCCGGTGCGGTAGCCCTGAGCCAGAACTTTCTTGACCGCATTTTCGATACGGACTGCTGCTTCCTCCATTCCTAAAGAATAACGAAGCATCATGGCCGCTGACAAAATCTGAGCTAGAGGATTTGCAATGTTCTTTCCGGCAATGTCGGGAGCAGAACCGTGAGACGGTTCAAAGAGGCCCTGGCCCTTCTCATTCAGCGCGGCAGAAGCCAGCATACCGATAGAGCCCGTGAGCATGGCGGCTTCATCGGAAAGGATGTCGCCGAAAAGATTGCCTGTGACCATCACGTCGATCTTCTTCGGAGCCTTAACCAGCTGCATGGCTGCGTTGTCGACATACATATGTTCAAGGGTGACTTCCGGATATTCTTTGCTGACCTTGATCATCGTGTCGCGCCAAACCTGAGAAGTTTCCAGCACATTGGCTTTATCCACGCTGACAAGGTGTTTGCTGCGGCCCATAGCGGCTTTAAAGGCAACGTGGGCAATTCTTTCCACTTCGGGAACGGCGTAGCGCATTGTGTCAAAGCCTTCTTCGGCACCGGCAAAAGCGCCGTCAGGACTAATGCGTTTGCCTCTGGGCTGACCAAAGTAAACGTCACCGGTCAGTTCTCGAACCAGAAGAAGATCCAGGCCGGAGACAAGTTCAGGCTTCAGAGAGGAAGCTGCAGTCAGTTCCGGATAGCAAATGGCCGGGCGAAGATTCACGAAAAGTCCTAAGGCTTTTCTTAAGCCGAGAATAGCCTGTTCGGGACGGAGATGACGGGGCAGGCTGTCATACTTAAAGTCGCCTACGGCACCGAAAAGAACGGCATCGCTCTTTTTAGCAAGTTCAACAACCTCGGCAGGAAGCGGATGACCGAAAGCGGCATAAGCGACGCCGCCGACTAAGGCTTCTTCAAATTCCAGAGGGAGCTTCAGCGCGGTTAAAACTTTGAGGGCCTGAGCCATGATCTCGGGACCGATGCCGTCACCGGCAAGTACTGCAATTTTTTTCATATTGGTTTTCTTCTCTTGGGTTTGATTAATAAATTGTTTTAGCGAGCCAGGGTTTCTGGTTCAGACGCTGCTGTTCAAATGCCTTGATTTCGTCAGCGTGCTGAAGCGTGATACCGATATCGTCCAAGCCGTTCAGCAGGCAATAACGGCGGAATTCAGGAACTTCGAATTCATGACGTTTACCGTTGGGTTCGATCACAACGCGGTTGACCAGATCGACGGAGAGTTGGTATCCGTTGTTTGCTTTGATCTCATCAAACAGGTAATCAACAACGAACTCCGGCAGACTGATCGGGAGCAAACCGTTTTTAAATGCATTGTTATAGAAAATATCGGCAAAGCTCGGTGCAATGACCACTCTGAAGCCGTACTGTGTCAGAGCCCAAGCCGCGTGTTCGCGGGAGGAGCCGCAGCCGAAATTCTTGCGGGCCAGCAAAATCGTCGAACCTTGATAGCGCGGCTGATTTAATACGAAATCCGGATTGATCTTGCGGGTGGCAGGATCCATCCCCGGTTCGCCTTTATCCAGATAACGCCATTCGTCAAAAAGGTTCGGGCCGTAACCGGTGCGGTAAATTGACTTTAAAAACTGTTTCGGAATGATGGCATCGGTGTCAACGTTAGAGCGGTCTAAGGGAGCGACAATGCCTTGAAGAACTGTAAATTTTTCCATCTCTGCCTCTCTTAGAAAAGTTTGCGTACATCAACAAAATGACCTTCAATAGCCGCGGCGGCAGCCATGGCCGGAGAACAAAGGTGTGTGCGGCTCTTATTGCCTTGGCGTCCTTCAAAGTTGCGATTGCTGGTAGAAGCACAGCGGTCGCCCGGCTCGAGGCGGTCAGCGTTCATTGCCAGACACATTGAGCAGCCCGGACGGCGCCACTGGAATCCGGCTTCAATAAAAATCTTGTCCAGCCCTTCATCCTCGGCCTGCTCTCTGACGAGTCCTGATCCCGGAACCACCAGGGCCTGTTTAACCGTAGGAGCCACTTTCTTACCGAGTTTGCGCACCACATAGGCAGCGGCTCGAAGGTCTTCAATACGGCCGTTCGTGCAGGAACCGACAAAGACGTTGTTCGGAGCGATCGAGGTAATCGGTGTGCCGGGCTTCAAATCCATGTATTGATAAGCGCGTTCCCAGCCCTCGCGTTTGACGGGATCTTTCTGATCTTCGGGAATCGGTGTGCAGCCGGTGATCGGCGCAACCATCTCGGGAGAAGTTCCCCATGTGACCATCGGAACGACGTCTTCTGCCTGAAGGTTGACTTCAATATCAAACTTGGCGCCTTCGTCGGAGTGCAGAGTCTTCCAGTATTCAATCGCCTGATCCAAAAGCTCGCCTTCCGGAGCCAGTGGGCGGCCCTTCATGTATTCAATTGTCTTATCGTCGCAGGCGACTAAACCGCAGCGTGCACCGGCCTCAATAGCCATATTGCAAAGCGTCATGCGGCCTTCCATAGAGAGCGCACGAATTGCAGCTCCGTCAAACTCAATAGCGCAGCCTGTTCCGCCGGCCGTTCCGATCTTGCCGATGATGTAGAGCGCAAGGTCTTTAGCAAACACGCCGGGCTGGAGGTTACCCTCCACATGCACGCGCATGTTCTTCATTTTCTTCGTGAGCAGCGTCTGGGTTGCCATCACGTGCTCAACTTCACTCGTTCCGATACCGAAGGCAATTGCTGCGCAAGCTCCATGGGTGCTCGTGTGAGAGTCACCGCAAACGACAGTCATGCCGGGAAGCGTTGCACCCTCTTCCGGTCCCATAACGTGGATGACGCCCTGTCCGCGGGACAGGAACGGGAAAAACGCCGCACATCCGTTTTGACGAATGTTTTCATCCAATGTCGTGACCTGCAGCTTGGAGATCGGATCGGTAATGCCCTCCATTCCGGCTTCCCAACCGGTCGTCGGTGTGTTGTGATCGGCTGTGGCCACAATCGAGCTCTTGCGCCACAAAGGACGGTTGTTCATGCGCAGTCCCTCAAAAGCCTGGGCACTGGTCACTTCGTGGACCAGATGACGGTCGATGTAGAGGGTTGCAGTGCCGTCTTCTTCCATTCGGACGACGTGTTCGTCAAAGATTTTGTCGTAGAGTGTTTTAGGGGATTCCGGTGTTCTCATTTCTTACTGGTATCACTAAATTTTTGAAGTAATTCTTTGAGTATGCCACCGAAAAGCACGGCGAATAAAAATCTGTAAGATTTTCTGACTGTCTTCGGTCAGCAATTTCACCGAGACGCTAACGAATTCCGAAATTTTTAAATTTTTGCGATTTTTTTTCGCCCCTTCCCGCTGATTGTCGGTACGAACAATTAGAATGGAAGGCTGAGTGTTTTTCCGCATTTCGGAATGTAAAAGCCCTACTCGGTTTCTTCTTTGAGATCTCTTAGATGTCAATACAACCGTCATGATGAAAAGACATCCGGCCCTGATCTCAGTGTAAGCAAACCAGGTACGTCTTGAGCGCTCTCGTTTCCAATCGCTTAATTTCAATATCAAATGGACTGGTTCGCTTCAATTATTTCTTCTTTAAATAACATCCTTTGGTCGTACATCCTGATCGGACTTTTAATCTGCGTTGGCCTTTGGTTCACGTTTTGCACTCGTTTTGTCCAGATCACTAACGTCAGGGAAATGTTCCGCTGTGTTCTGGAAGGGTCCCGCACTCCGAGGCCTGAAGGACACATTTCTCCTTTTCAGGCCTTTTGTATTTCCACAGCCTCCCGCGTCGGCGTCGGCAACATTGCCGGTATTGCCATCGCTGTGGTTACCGGCGGTCCCGGCGCCATCTTCTGGATGTGGGTTATTGCCACTCTGGGCGCAGCCAGCGGATTTATCGAGTCCACCCTTGCTCAGATCTATAAGGTAAAGAAGCCCGGCGGCGGCTTCATGGGCGGCCCTGCTTACTACATCAAGAATGCTTTGGGCTCGCCTTTCTGGGCAGGTGTTTTTGCCGTGTTAATTTCCGTCACTTACGCACTGATCTTCAATTCCGTCCAGGCCAACACGATTTCTCTGTCTATTGAAACCACGACGGGACTCAAACCCGCATATACCGGACTAATCCTTGCTATAGTCACCGGCTTAGTGATCTTCGGCGGCATGACACGTATTGCGAAGGTTGCCAGCTTTATGGTTCCGTTCATGGCGGGCGCCTACCTTCTTCTCGCTTTTGTCGTGACCTGCATGAATATCACTGAAGTCCCTCGCGTTCTGCTCATGATCGTGACCAAAGCCTTCAGCTTTGACTCCATCACAGGTGCTGCTATCGGTGTCGCCTTGATGACCGGTATTAAGCGTGGTCTCTTCTCCAACGAAGCCGGTATGGGTGCTGTTCCGAACGCTGCCGCAGCAGCCGACGCCTCTCACCCTGTTAAGCAGGGTCTTATTCAGGCGATGGGTGTGTACTTCGACACGCTGTTTGTCTGCACCGCCTCTGCAATGCTGGTTCTTCTCTCTCCGGAATGGATGATGGGTTCCAAACTCACAGGAATTGCGCTTGTTCAGAAATCCGTGGCCGGTCAGCTCGGCGAGTGGACAAACTTCTTTATGACCGTCATTGTGCTGTTCTTTGCTTTCAGCTCCATCATCGGCAACTACTTCTACGGCGAAATGAACATGCCTTTCATTTCCAAAAGCAAATACGCCATGCCGATCTTCCGAGTATTTGTCGTTGTGATGGTCTTTGTCGGCTCGATCGCTTCCCTTTCACTCGTTTGGGACATGGCCGACCTGTTCATGGCCTTGATGGCTATCGTGAACTTGGTCGCCATTTTCATGCTCGGCAAATACGCTATTGCCGCTTTACGTGATTACAACGCTCAGAAGCGCAGAGGCATCCTGGATCCGGTTTTTGATCCGAGAATTCTTCCGGACAAGAAAGGAGTTCAGTGCTGGCCACGCGACGAAGATCGCCGTAGAAAAGCTAACTAATATTGAAATCGGGACCGCTTCGGTCCCGTTTCTATTTCTAGATTCTCAAATTCTTCCGCATTGGCCTCTCTGTGCCATGACTTGATCGATCAATACCAAAGCAGTGAGAGCCTCAAGAATCGGTGTTGCACGAATACCCACGCACGGATCATGTCTGCCTTTTGTTGAGACGACTGTGTCGTTACCGTCGACGGTCAGCGTTGGCATTTCCTGACGAATCGAGGGCGTCGGTTTGATCGCAACCTTTGCCGTAATCGGTGCGCCCGTTGAAATGCCCCCCAAAATGCCGCCGGCATGATTGCTCGCAAACCCATCTTTGTACTGCGTACCCATACGATCTGCGTTCAAGCTTCCTCGACAACCGACAACTTCAAAACCGTCTCCGATCTCGACGCCTTTTACGGCATTAAGACCCATAAAGGCATAAGCCAAACAGGCATCCAGTCGACGGTAGATCGGCTCTCCGAGTCCAGGAGGAACGCCTAAAGCTTCAACATAGATTTCGCTTCCGGCTGAATCTCCAGCGCGGCGCAAATCATCCATGAAGGCTTCTAACTCCAGAACTTTCTCAGGATCAGCCGTAAAAAAGGGATTGTTGTCGACGACCGACCAATCTTTTACTTCCAAAGGAATCCCGCCTAAATTTATTAGACAGGCACGAATCCGGATATTCAAATTTTCTGCAAGCCATTTCTTGGCAACGGCACCGGCGGCAACCGTCGGAGCTGTCAGTCGAGCCGAACTTCTGCCGCCTCCGCGGGGATCTCGGATTCCGAATTTTTTGTAATAGGTGTAATCAGCGTGAGCCGGTCGGAACAAGTTTTCGATCACTGAGTAGTCCTTGCTTCTCTGATCCTCATTTCGAATCAAGAGCGCAATCGGCGTTCCCGTCGTCTTCCCTTGATAAACCCCGGAAAGGATTTCAACTGCGTCGCTTTCTTTGCGCTGTGTGACATGTCGTGAGGTTCCGGGGCGTCTGCGGTCGAGTTCTTTTTGAATGTCTTCCTGACTTAAATCCATGCCCGGAGGACATCCGTCGATCACGCACCCAATTGCGGGTCCGTGAGACTCGCCAAAATTAATCACAGAAAAGTATTCGCCCAAACGTGAACCCGGCATCGAAAATTCCTCGAAGTTATGCTCCTTTTTGGGAGCGGAACGTAAAAAATTGTATCCCAAACACGTAGAATTTCTGATGTCAATTGATGAGTAAATCGTATGGAAAAGCTTTTTGTCAATATTCGCAAAGCTGAACCGGCCGACATCGGCGGGATCGCAAGTATTTACGAACAAGCCGTTTTGCTCGGTACTGCCAGCTTCGAAGTCACGCCTCCTTCCGAAGAGGAAATGCTCTCACGCATGCAGGCTATTGAAGCGGGCCATTATCCGTATTTAGTCGCGGAACTGGAACATCAAATCTTGGGATTTGCTTACGCCGGCCAATACCGTCCGCGAAAGGCTTATCGCTACACTGTGGAAGACTCAATTTATGTTCATCCGGAATGCCGCAGATTAGGCGTAGGCACGCAGCTTCTGACCTCGCTCATTGCTGAGTGCGACCTCAGGGGCTTCAGGGAAATGATCGCCGTGATCGGTGACTCCGAAAATACGGCTTCCATCAAACTGCACGAACATTGCGGATTCCGTCATGTCGGCGTCCTCAAAAACGTCGGTTATAAATTCGATCGGTGGCTGGATTCTGTCCTAATGCAAAGAACGCTCGCCGGCGGCGATACAATGAACTGTTGATCTCAGAATAATTAGAGAGGCGCAAATAAATGAGTGAAGAACAATTGGAATACGACCCCGAGTGGACGCTTGCAACACTGAATGACGCTAAAGAAGCTTTGGAAGATCTGATCGCTCAGGTCGAAGACAGTCCCGAAGAAGTCAAAGAGATCTTGGAAGAAAACATTGCCAACGTCTACGCAAAACTGAACTATGCGTTCAACAGCGCCAAAGACGGTCCCGATGCGTTGCTATCCATGCCCGACGATGAACTCGTCGCGTTCCCGTCCGTCTTGCCTTTGAAACACAAAGTCGAATTCGAAGAACAAGACGCAGAAATGCCTGACGAGGTTCAGTAATTAAAAGACTAAACGGCTTGCCCAATCAACTGAGCAGGCCGTTTTCATTTGCGGCATCTCCGCGGATCAATCGACTTCGCTGGCTTTCAGGGCAGATAAACGATAGCCGCAAACGGCCAGTGTTCCGATATAAAGTACGGCCGCCCCCATAACAACACCGAGCACAAGGCCCAATTTAACCGCCCAGGGATACGCCATCTGCGTCCAGTCACAATAGTGCTGAATAACTAATAGATAAGCCGTTAAAAGAACACTGCCGACAATCACCGTAAGGAAAAGTTTTTTCCAGCCGGCAAGCGGCGTAAACACACCGCGGCGACGCAGGATAATCAATAAACAGCAGGCATTAAAGCAGGCGCCGAGCCCCACGGACAACGCCAAACCCGCATGAGAAAACAGCGGAACGTTCACTAAGTTAAAGATCTGCGTCACGATTAAAGCAGCGCAGGCAACCTTAACGGGAGTTTTAATGTCCTTCTGGGCGTAAAAACCCGGCGCCAGGATTTTGATTCCGATCAGACCGATCAATCCGATGGAGTAACCCGTCACGGCCGTCGCTGTCTGATAAACGTCGTTCACATTAAAACGGCTGCTCTGGAACAACACGGACACCAACCCTTCCCCGAGAAGCGCTAGGCCAATGGCCGCAGGGACGGCAAAAGCCACCACGAGCTTCAAGCCCCAATCGAGCAGTGCGTTATAGCGATCCGTCATGCCCTTTGCGAAAGCCGCTGACAAGCTCGGCAAAAGAACCGTACCCAGCGCAACGCCGAGCAGCGCTGTCGGGAATTCCATCAGACGGTCGGCATAGGCCAGCCAAGTCACCGAGCCTTCGGCAAGAAAAGAAGCGATGTTCGTGTTAATCAAGATCGAGATCTGCGCGACACCTACGGCAAAGAGTGCCGGCACCATAAGCTTCAAAACCCGTCTGACCGACGGGTCTTTCATGGCTTTAAACGGATTTACAAATCTCGGCAGCAAGTGGAGCTTGGCGAGCTGCGGAATCTGCACCGCCAGCTGCAGGAAACCGCCGGCCATCACGCCGACCGCTAAAGCGTAAATCGGCTGATCAAACAACGGCGCTACAAACAGTGTCGCTGTAATCAAAGAAAGGTTGAGAAGAATCGGAACGGCCGCAGGAATCGCAAAATGCTTCCAGGTATTGAGTACGGAAGAACTCAACGCCACCAAGGACATAAAGAATATGTAAGGAAACATATAGCGGGTCAGGCGCGTTGCCGTATCAAACGTCGCCGGTTCTTCCGCAAGACCGGAAGCGATCACAAACACGAGGATCGGAGCAGCAATGACACCTAAAATGCTGACACAAAGAACGATGAACCCGAGCAGAGAGGCAACTTTATCAATAAAAGACTTTGTTTCTTCTGCCGAACGATTGCTCTTCACATCTGCCAGCATCGGCACAAAGGCCTGCTGGAAAGCACCTTCTGCAAAAAGACGTCTCAATAGGTTCGGCAATCGAAATGCAACGTAATACGCGTCCGTGTCTCCGCTGACACCAAACACACGGGCAATCAAAATATCCCGGATCAAACCTGTGACTCGGGACAAAAGCGTCATTGCCGAAATAACGGCTGCATTACGGAAAATACTCACTGCGATCTCGAAAAGAAAAAAGCCTGCAATCAACAGGATTCAGGTCAGTCAAAATTCTATCAGCCGAGCGGCAGGGCGGCATAAGTTTGCGGTTGAAAACAAAAGAGATTTTCCGTATAATTCTGCACTTTCGTGGGATTCGGTCCGAGGATCGGATTACCTTATTTGTTTAACCAAACCGGCCGAGCCCGTAGTATTGCTAGTGGCGACCGGTAAAGTAAGAAAACTCGCCACTCGCATAGGCAAGGAAAGAAACAATGGCAAATTCTAAGCAAGCTCGCAAGCGCGCTATCCAGGCAGTTGCTCGCAACAAGCACCTCTCTGCACAGCGTTCTCGCTATCGCACAGCTATCAAGAACGTTCGCAAGGCTATTCTCGCCGGCGACAAAGCTGCTGCTCAGACTCTCTACGTCACAGCTCAGTCTGTGATCGACTCTATGGCTGACAAGGGTGTTCTTCATAAGAACGCCGCTGCTCGTCATAAGAGCCGCCTGGTTGTTGCTATCAAGGCAATGGCCTAATCAATCTTTTCTGCTCTGCTTCACTTTGAAGCAGAGCAAAGATTCCAAAAGCTCGGGAAAATCTCCCGGGCTTTTTTGTTATATAAGATTACAAAAAACCATCGGTAAAAACATCAACTGTCTGATCATTTTTGATAGCAGTCTTTAATTTTTTGTTCGAGTTTTAATCTATTTTACCTAGGTATTTTCACTTAGTACTCTTTCATATTTTATTCGCTTGAATTCTTTAAAACGTCCTGATACTCTCGAGATATTCCTTTGTTGAGAATCTCTCTCAAATTTGATAATTTTGGGTTTTTACCAATCCTTTCTTTCAGTATCCCCTATTAGCGCGGTAGCTATCTTTTTTTCATTGTTGAAAATAGTTTTTAAGTCGTCGATAGAAATCATCAAATCCGACGCAACACTCTACCCCAAGAGGAGAATTCAACAATGGACAAGACACAAGGATTGAAAGTTACCCGTCGATCCATCCTCAAAACGATCCCGGCCCTCTCCGCCATCAGTGCGGGAAGCAGCTTCTTCACAAAAGCAGCATGCGCACAAGAGCCGCTTGAAGACGGATACACGATCTGCGACAACTGCAACCAAATGCCGATGTGCGGTATTCATTTCCAGAGACAGGGCAATATCGTCGTTTCTGTCGGAAACTGGAAAGAACACAGCGGCAAGCTGTTGTGCAATAAAGCCTTGGCAACTCTGCAGCGACTCTACAACCCCAATCGCCTGCTTTATCCGATGAAGCGCACCAATCCGAAAGGAAGTGCCGATCCCGGATTCGTTCGTATTTCCTGGCAGGAAGCTCTGGCAACGATTGCCGCCAATATGAAGAAGATTCGCGATCAATACGGCGCAGAAAAACTCTTTATCTTCTGCGGTGACCCGAAAGAACCCCGTCCTGCCGCAATGCGTCTGGCACGCTATTTCGGTACTTATCACTACGGTACCGAATCTTCTGTCGCCTGCCGTAAAGGCTCCCTGCTAGCCGAACAGCTCGTTTTCGGCAGTGAATACTCCGGCGGCGGCTGCGGTCCGAAGACAAAATCCTACATGGTGATGGCTACCAACGGTGCATGGTCCAAACCGCACGGCTGGTGGAACATGATCAATGCCGCCAAACAGCGCGGCGTCAAGATCATCGTGATTGACGCACGCCGCACCAAAGTTGCCGAACTAGCCGATATCCATCTGCAGCCTAAACAAGGAACTGACGCAGCCTTGGGCGCCGGCATCTGCCGCGTCCTCTTCGAAGAAGATTTGTACAACAAGCCCTTCTGCGACAAATGGGTTTACGGCGTTGAAGAATACAGAAACTACTGCAAAGACTTCACACCGGAGAAAGCCGAAGCTATTACCGGCGTTCCTGCCGACCTTATCGTTAAGGCCGCTCGCATGTACGCTAAAGGCCCCGGCAGCTTCGCTCTGACTTCTCAGTCACTGTCTCACTCCAGAAACGGTGTCAACAGTGCTCGTGCTCTTCTGAACATTCCTGCAATTCTGGGTTATGTCGACATCCCCGGAGGTGCTCTCTTTGGTGTCGGTCCTAAGGGCTACATCGTTCACGACAACGGCCTCACGGAAGACTTCGTTGACTACAACTGGTTCAAGGCCCACAAGAAAGACCGTCTCGACAAAGACTTCGTTCCTGTTTGGAACCATACACAGGTTCAGTTCAACCCGAACCAGCTGCCTGAACACGTTAAGAACGGCAAACTTCGCGGTATGGTTGCCTTCGGCTTTAACGTCATGATTTGGCCGCAGCCTCAGGTTTATGAAGAAGCCATCAAGAATATGGACTTCGCTTGCGCAACGGACTACTTCTATCGTGATGAAACTCATCACGACATGGACATCATCCTGCCCGCAGCTATGAACTATGAACGCTATGCTCCGTTCGGTACACACGCCGGCAATAAGGTATCTGTCAGAACTCCGGTTAAACCCATGGGTGAAGCCAAGGAAGACTGGTGGATTGCCCTGCAGCTCGGCTGCTTGGTCGACGACCCGAAGAACTTCTTCGACGGCGATCCGGTCAAAGCCTGCGACTCCATCCTGAAGAAATGGGGTACGACATACGCCGACGCCCAGAAGAATCTGCCGAACATGACTCAGGTTCAGGGTGCAAAACAGCAGCCGCTCAAATACGAAAAAGGTCTTCTCCGTCACGACGGACAGCCCGGCTTCGATACTCCGTCAGGCAAGATCGAGCTGTCTTCAAACATCACCAAGATGCACAACCTCGGCACGATTCCTATTTATGTCGAACCGTATCAGCCGACAGCCGAATATCCGATCAAACTGATCAACGGTACTCGTGCTCCGTACATCACGCACTCCAAGACACGCAGCGATTCTCCGTATCTTCTCGAAATTGAATCGATGTCTACCGTCGATATCAATCCGGAAGACGCAAAAGCCCGCGGCATCAATGAAGGCGACAAGGTGTTGATTAAGAACCAGTACGGTCAAGCAAGAGCCCGTGCCCGTGTCTCCATCATTGTTCCTCCGGGAACCGCCGGCATGCAGTACGGCTGGCGAGGAGACCAGAACACCCAGGTTTTGATCCCGCGCGAATGGGACAAACTCTCGGGCTATGCACCCTACTTTGAAACAACCGTTCAAATCACGAAGGAGGCCTAAGCGATGAGCCAGTTCGGAATAATCGTCAATGTCGATAAATGCATCGGCTGTCAGGCATGCTTCGTTGCCTGCAAAGAAGAAAATAAAGTTGCTCCCGGAATCCAGTGGAATCAGATCCATCGTGCAGAAAATCTGCAGGACCGCATCATCAACTATTTCCGCGTGAGCTGCCAGCACTGCGACAATCCGGCCTGCCTGCCGGTCTGCCCTGCTAAGGCCATTTATAAAGGCCCGCACGGAGAAGTGCTTGTTGATCAATCTAAGTGCATCGGCTGCGGCGCCTGCGCCATGGCTTGCCCGTACGGTGCTCCGAAGTTCAACAGAAGCGGCAAGACATCTTACTGGGATGTCCCGGCCTTGGCTTCCGTTCCGCTTCGGCCGCATCAGCAGCGCACTCCCGGCAAAGCCGAAAGATGCACGCTTTGCGTCCAGCGCACCTCCAACGGTCAAGTACCTAAGTGCGTCGAAGCCTGCGCTGTTAAGGCTCTGACTTTCGTTGACTACGACAATCTGACCCCTGAACAGAAAGCCCTGGTTGACAAGTCCGTCGCATTGAACGAAGCCGCCGGTACCAAACCGAAGGTTCGTTACATTGCAAGCTATATGGACATTGCAGGACGTCAGGAAAAGATGTTCTAACCACAGATTTTCTCTGATAGACAAATCGGGCGGGGCTTTGACTCTCGGTCCGATTTTTTCTTCCGTAGTTTCGGCAATATTCCGAAAGGCCTTGAGCTACTGCGTGCTCTCGGACATATAATTGAAAAATTAACTTTCTTTAACACAAATTATCAATAAAGGATTCTCAGGCATGTCTCATCTGATGAAAAACTACGGTCGCCTTCCTGTCTCTTTCGATCATGGTCAGGGTGTTTGGCTTTGGGATAAAGAAGGCCATAAGTACTTGGATGCTTTGGCAGGCATCGCCGTAAACTCCGTCGGTCATGCTCATCCGAGATTAGTCCGAGCCATTGCCGATCAGGCTTCTAAACTCATTCACTGCTCCAACTACTTCAACATTGACCTTCAGGAACAAGTCGCTGAGAAATTGGTTGAACACTCCGGCCTTGAAGCAGTTTTCTTCTGCAACAGCGGCTTGGAAGCCAATGAATGTGCAATCAAAATTGCTCGTAAATTCGGACATGCCAAAGGCATTGAAGTTCCTAACATCATCGTTTTGAAACACGCTTTCCACGGCCGTTCCATTGCCACCCTTTCCGCAACCGGCAATCCTTCCGTCAGAGCTGATTTCTCACCTTATACAGAAGGCTTTATTTTTGTTGACGAATCTGACCTGGACGGCATCCGCAAGATCGTTGAAGAAAATAAAAACGTGGTTGCCATCTTCTTTGAACCGATCCTCGGTGAAGGCGGCGTTGTTCCCATTGATCTTTCAGTCATTAAAGGCATCCGTGAAATCTGTGACGAACACGACCTCTTGATGATGTGCGACGAAGTCCAGTGCGGCATGGGTCGCTCCGGCAAGTGGTTCGCTCATCAATGGGCTGAAATCAAACCCGACGTCATCACGATGGCTAAGGGTTTGGCAGGCGGCGTTCCTGTCGGCGCTGTCATCGTGAGCGAAAAGGCGAATATCTTTAAACCCGGCAATCACGGATCAACTTTCGGCGGCAACCCTCTTGCTATGCGTGCAGCCCTCGAAACGCTCTCCATCATCGAAGACGAGAAACTTGTCGAAAACGCCCTTGAAGTCGGTAAGAAACTCAAGAAAGCACTTTCTAAATCTCTTAACGGTTTCCCAGGCGTGCGCGGTATTCGCGGCAAAGGCCTGATGCTCGGTATCGTTCTTGACCGTGATGCCCACGACATTCTCGAACTCGGTCTGAAAGCCGGTTTAACCTTCAGTGTCACTGCCGGAAACGTTATTCGTCTCGTTCCCGCTTTGACAATCACTGAAGCCGAGGCTGACGAACTCGTCAAGAGAATCACTCCCGTGATCAGATCGTTCCTTGCACAGCCGAAGATCTAAGGTGATTCATGCACAAGAACTTTCTGTGCCTTAAAGATTGCTCGGCGGACGAGTTAAATTACCTTCTCCGCCGGGCCATAAAACTCAAGTCTCGTTTCAAGGCCGGGGAGGTTTACCGTCCCTTTGAAGGAAAAGTGCTGGCGATGCTTTTTGAAAAAGCCAGCACCCGCACCCGCGTTTCCTTTGAGGCAGGCATGGCTCAGCTCGGAGGAACCTCGATTTACCTGAACACGAGCGAAACTCAGCTGAAAAATGAAGAAACCATTGAGGACACTGCTCGAGCCGTATCCCGTATGGTTGACCTTGTCATGATCCGAACAGGCCCTCATAGCCGATTAGAGGCATTTGCGAAAGAGTCGGAGGTGCCGGTCATCAACGGCCTGACCAACGACAGTCATCCCTGCCAGGTCATGGGCGACATCATGAGCTTCATAGAAAAACGGGGTTCAATTAAGGGCACCGTCGTGACTTGGATCGGAGACGCGAACAACGTACTCTACTCCTGGCTTTACGCAGCCTCCATTCTCGGATTTAAGGTGCATATTTCGGCGCCCCCGGGATACTCGATCAATCCGACACAAGTTCCGGATAACGATGACTGCTATGACTTTTTCCTATCTCCGGAAGAGGCCGCAGAAGGCGCCGACCTTGTGACCACGGACAATTGGAGATCTTGCGGTTACGACGAAAATCAAGCCAAACGGCAATCCAAATCGGCTCGCTGGCAAGTGAATGAAACGGTCATGAAAGCGGCAAAACCAGACGCTTTATTCATGCATTGCCTTCCCGCCTTCCGCGGGCAAGAGGTCTCTTCCGAAGTCATCGACGGACCGCAGTCTGTCGTTTGGGACGAGGCTGAAAACCGCTTGCACTTTCAAAAAGCACTGATGGAATATTTGCTTTTAGGCAGAATTGAAGACGTTTAGCTTCTGTTAAAGCATTTTGAAAGCCTCGAAAGTATTCCGCTCTCGAGGCTTTTTGACGTTCTATCGCATTCAATACTTCCTGAATTTATCGGATGCAACTAAACTAAGAAAAACCAATTTGTCGGAGGTATCTATGGAAAGATCCCAAAGAGAAAAGCTGACTGAAGAGTTGACGCTTGTGCTCCTTTATTTGACATCTTTCACCGAAAAGCAATGTCCTAATGTCCGTATGGCCTGGAAGACGCATGATTGGACGGCATTAGACGATCTTGCAGAGGACGGTTTCATGGTTCCTCCGCACAACAGAAAAAACTACACTCGTTACTTGACCGACGAAGGTGTTGAGAAAGCCAAAGAGCTACTGGAGCAAATTGGTCCTTCACTTGGTTTCAAAAAAGAAGATTGGGGAGATTGACGTTCTTCTTAGCGCAAACTCAAGATCGTCTACCACTGCGGTGGCGACCGAAATGGCCTCCTCATTTTATGAACAAAAGTCTTGAAGATTAGACTGAATGTCTCGTGAATTGGAGGAGATTGTCTTGGAAAAAACGGAACGCGACAAATTAATCGACGAGCTCACGCTGGCTCTTCTTTACCTGACTTCCTTTACCGAAGAAGATAAGCCGGAAGTTCGTATGTCCTGGAAAAGCCATGACTGGACCGCAATGGATCGATTAGTTGAGGACGGCTTCATCGAAAAACCAAAATGCATGCGTAAACATTCTCGAGTCCTCACAAACGATGGCATTGAAAAAGCCAAGGAACTCTTGGACCGTCTAGGCCCCTCCCTTGGCTTTGCAAAAAAGGACTGGCAGGATTAGTACCGCAGGTTCTCAGCCTTCGGAAACGAGACCGCTTAGACCATCGCAACTTCCGGCTCGAGTTTAACGCCGAAACAGTTCTTGACGCGCAGCCGCACGTCCTGCGCCATTGCGTAGATGTCTTCGCCGGTCGCCTGCCCATAATTCACGAGAACAAGCGGCTGCTTTTCCCATACGCCGACGTCGCCCATGCGATAACCGCGGAGACCCGCGTTGTCGATCAGCCATGCCGCAGACAGCTTGAAACGGCCTCCGGCCAAAGGATAAGAAACCAAAGACGGGTTCGTGCGAAGAAGACTTGTAAAGGTCTCCCTGTCGACAACAGGATTCTTAAAGAAGCTTCCGGCGTTTCCGAACTTCACCGGCGAGGGAAGTTTTCTGCGGCGCAGCGAAATCACGCAGGAATAGACGTCCTGAGGGGAAAGTTCGGGGAAGCTGTTGATCTCGATCTCTTCGGCAAGCGCTTTGTAAGAAGTATTGGGAACCCAATTTTTGGAGAGCTTAAACGTAACCGCAGTGATGACTAAATGACGATTCTCCGGCTTTTTGAATGTCGAATGACGATAGCCGAAGTCACATTCTTCATTCGTCAGCGTCAGCAGCTCGCCGGAATTCATATCAAAGCACTCGACGGATTCAATAAATTCAGCTGCTTCTAAGCCGTATGCACCGATATTTTGAATCGGAGCCGCCCCGACGGTGCCGGGAATGTAAGCGAGGTTCTCAAGACCGGGCATTCCGGCATCAAGCATCTTGCGGACGAAACTGTGCCAGATTTCTCCGGCGCCGGCGCGAACAAAGTAATGCTCTTCGTCCTCCTTAATCTTCTCAAAACCGGGAATCATCATCCGCAGCAGAAAGCCGGGATAGTCATCCCTAAACAAAACATTGGAGCCGCCTCCGATGACCATAAAGTCCTGAGGCTGCTGGTGGATATGTTCTCTTGCCTGTTTTAAATCCTCAATGGAACGGATCTCGGCAAAGTTCCTCGCTTTTGCGTCAACACCGAAGGTATTGAGCTTTTTAATTTGTTCGTCAGTCTTGAGCTCCATAAGAAGGCTCCAAAATTACTCTACTCTTTTGAGACGTTCTTCAATCTTATTCAAAATCGATTCTTCATCCATACCGCATTCTTGGTAAAGATGTAAGTTATCTCCCTGCTGGATGAAACGATCGGGGATCCCGATCTGAAGGACATCCGCAAGAAGACCTTTTGCGGCTAAAACTTCAAGGCACGCATCACCGGCGCCGCCGATGATGACATTTTCCTCCAGAGTCACTAAAAGATCATTATTTTTTGCAGCTTCTTCGATCGCATCAGCGTCGACCGGCTTCACAAAACGCATGTCGTACACGGTGGCATCAATTTTTTCAGCAACCGCTTTAGCCTCCGCAAGCATGCTTCCGAAAGCCAGCATCGCAACTCTGGAACCCTTCGGCGCAGTTCCGGTGCGCACTCGGCGAGCCTTGCCGAGCGGAAGTTCATGCATTTCCTTCTCAACCGGTACGCCGGGTCCTTTGCCTCTCGGATAACGAACAATAGCCGGATGATCTAGCTTATAACCCGTGTAAAGCATCTGGCGGCATTCGTTCTCATCTGAGGGCGCCATGATGACAAGGTTCGGAATGCAGCGCAGGAACGAAAGATCAAAGGAACCGTGGTGCGTTGCACCGTCTGCCCCGACCAGACCGCCGCGGTCCAGGGGAAACAGAACCGGAAGATCCTGAATGGCCACGTCGTGAACGATTTGGTCAAAAGCTCTTTGAGAAAAAGTCGAATAGAAAGTGCAAACGGGTTTCAGTCCCTCGGCAGCGAGGCCACCTGCAAATGTAGCAGCATGCTGCTCGGCAATCGCGACGTCAAAGAAGCGGCTCGGAAACTCTTTAGCAAAAGCGACTAAGCCTGAACCTTCCTTCATCGCAGGTGTAATTGCGATGACGCGGGGATCCTTACGCGCAATGTCCAGCAGCCAATCGCTGAAAACTTCCGTATACGTCTTTGCATGCGAAGACGGAACAATACCTTTGCTTGAATCAAACGGCGAGATACCGTGATACTTGGTCGGATTGTCGACAGCCGGCGCATAACCGTGGCCCTTTTGCGTCACAACGTGAAGCACCAGCGGTCCGTTGAGCTGTTTCATGTTCTGAAGCACCGGAATCAGCACTTCGAGGTCATGTCCGTCAATCGGACCGTGGTAGTTCATCCCGAATTCTTCAAACAGCGTGGAGTGCGGAGCAACCATGCCCTTGCTGTACTCTTCGGCCCGTTTGGTCAAATCGAAAAGTTTCGGAAACGGACGCACAATCGCTTTACCGATGTCTCGCGCCTGAGCGTAGAACTGTCCGCTCATCAGCTGTGTAAAGTGATTCTTTAAGGCTCCGACCGGAGGAGAAATGGAACAGTCATTATCATTGAGGATCACCAGCAGGCGAAGGTCCTTCATGTCGCCCGCGCAATTTAAGGCCTCAAACACCATACCTGCGGTCATTGCACCGTCGCCGATCACTGCGATGTGACTCCGATCCTTCTTTCCTAAGGTCTTTGCCGCGACGGCCATACCTAAAATCGCAGAGATGGAAGTTGACGAGTGTCCTGTCCCGAAACAGTCATAGGGACTTTCCGAACGCTTCGGAAATCCCGACAGGCCTTTGTACTGGCGCAGTGTCGGCATTCGGTCCCGACGTCCTGTCAGGATCTTATGTGCATAAGCCTGATGGCCGACGTCCCAAACTAATCGATCTTCCGGCGTATCAAAAACATAATGAATGGCGATAGCCAGCTCGACGGTTCCCAAAGAAGACGAAAGGTGTCCGCCCGTCTTGGAAACGTTATCGATAATGAAAGTACGAAGTTCGTTTGCAAGCTGCTTTAACTCCGGCATCGACAATTTTTTTAGGTCAGCCGGAGAATTAATAGTTTCGAGAATGGTACTCATCGCCGGTTACTTCTTAGTGTGTCCTTTTGATGATGAAATCAGCGATTTCGATTAAGCGCTCTTTGCCGCTCAGACCTTCGCTGAGCCCTTCAACGGCTTTGGCGGCAACTAAATATTGTTCTTCAGCAAGTTCTTTGGCTTTTTCCAGGCCAAGCAGGCTGACGTAAGTCGGTTTATCTTCTAAAGCATCCTTACCGGCTGTTTTACCAAGCTCAGCCGTATCGCCGACGACATCCAAAATGTCATCGACGATTTGGAAAGCCAAACCGATAGCATTTCCATAAACCTCAAGCTGCGAAAGATCGTGCTGTGAAGGAGTCTTTTTTCCGGCAAACGCACCCAGAAGTATGGAGGCCTTAAGGAGCGCCCCCGTTTTCATCGAGTGCATTAGGCGCAGCTCTTCAATCGTCATCTTCTGATTGCCGACGACGCTCAGGTCAATCGCTTGCCCTCCGCACATGCCTCGCGTGGAAGATGCGTAGGCCAAAAGCTCGAGGAGCTTAATTCTCTGCTCAGCAGGCAGCTTCGTTCTGACTAAGAACAGAAAGGCTTCCGGCTGGAGTGCATCGCCTGCAAGCATGGCCACTGCTTCACCAAAAGCCGCATGAGTAGTGGGCTTACCGTGGCGCAGTATGTCGTTATCCATGCACGGCAGATCATCGTGAATCAAGGAATAAGAATGGACGCATTCAACAGCTAAGGCCGTAAGGTCCAGGTTTTCGGGATCGGCATCAAATATTTGTCCGACGGCATAAACAAGCAGCGGACGCACGCGCTTACCTCCTCCGATGACGGAGTAGCGCATAGCCGAATGGAGTTTTTGGGGAATAAGAGCTTCCTGAGGAAGATTATTTTCAGCTGCTTTTTCAACCCTCTGCTGGCAAGCCTTTACCCAATCTTTAAAAGCAACAGTCATAACTTCTTAGAAAGGGATATCGTCGTCATTTCGACGGGAACGGCGGCTTACCGGGGTTTCTTCAGGTTCGTCATCATCCTGCTGATTGCCGAACTTTTGATCCAGTTCACGTACTCTGTCTTCTGCGCGCTTTAACAAGTCATTGCAGTGTTTGCGCAGTTCAGAGCCGCGGGCATAAGCTTCAACAGATTCTTCCAGAGGCAGACCGCCTTGAGACAGGCGCTGCGACAAGGCTTCCAGTTCCTTAAGAGCTTCTTCAAAAGACAGAGAAGAAATTTCAGGGGCCTTTTCTCCCATTTCCGATAATCCTTATATTTGTTTGTATCATGAGCATTTTCGCTCATTTAGACGTTAGCGAACAACTTTTTGACAATCCTACAGGCATATCTCGGTATTTAAGCCCTTTTCACTCAAGCTGAGGCGTCAAACATGAGATTTTGAGCCTATTTGCACAAAAATCGTTCAAGCGCTCAAGTGTACTCATTCATTGCCGCCTTACCTTCAAATATTTGTAATGAAGCCTAAAATCGAGGAATCGTTTAACAGAGGTGTTTCATGATTTTCACAACTTTAATTGAGCCTCGTGAGCTGCATGCTTTCATGCTGAATCAAAAAGTCAGCGGAAACCGTAACATCATCATTCTTGACTGCTCCTGCAGCATTCCCGATCCGGAGCTCGGTATCAAGCTTTACGCCAAGGAGCACATTCCGGGCGCTGTACTCGTAGACTTTGACCGCTATGTCACCGGAAAAGTAGCGCAGGGAACCGGACGCCATCCGATGCCGGGCAGAGAAACATTCCGCCAATCCATGGAATATTTCGGCATCCGTCCCGATCGTCAGGTTGTTCTTTATGATCAGGGCGGCCTCGGCTTTGCAACACGCTTTTGGTATGAGCTCCGCTGGCTGGGCCTGGAAAATGTCTGCGTCCTAGACGGTGGCATGACCGCTTGGAAAGAAGAAAATCTACCGGTAACGGACAAGCCGACAGAGCCGTTAAAGGACGGAAAGATTCCTGAGCTTGAGCCGCTCGAAGTCCCCGTTCCGATGGAAACCGTTCAGGACAATTTGAAGACGAAGGAATACTTAGAAGTGGACGCACGCCCTGCTCTACGCTTCCAGGGCATAGGCGAAACGATCGACCACAAAGCCGGCCACATTCCCGGCGCTGTCAACCGCCCGGGTTCCGAGAACTTTCTTCCCGATGGAAGATTCAAACCTGCCCCTGTTCTGCGTGAGGAATTTCTGAAGCTGCTGGACGGCCGCGCACCGGACAAAGTGATCAATTCCTGCGGTTCAGGTGTCAATGCTTCCGCGAACCTCTTTGCAATGGATTTAAGCGGTCTTTACGGATCGAAACTTTATGTTGGCTCATGGAGCCAGTGGATTGACGATGACGCTAATCCGGTAGCAACCGGAAAGTAATTGTCTAATAATTAAAGCCGCTCCGAATCAAAGTAATGATTGAGAGCGGCTTTTTTGCGTCTGATGACTGCTTCAGATCAATGTTCGTGCAGACCTCCGGTTGCCAAAACAGCCATGGCGACACCGATCAGAATGAAGAATAACTGAACGTAAAAACGTTCCGGTTTTTCCTGATGAGCAATTTCCGGCATCAGGTCAGACAGAGCAATGTAAATAAAGCTCGCTGCCGCGATGGCAAATGCATAAGGAACCATCCATTCGACTCGGTCTAAGAGGAAGTAGCCTGCGATACCGCCGAGCATGGAAGTAAGGCCGGAAATTACGTTCCAAAGGAGCGCTTTTGAGCGTTCAAATCCCGAATGAAGCAGAACCATAAAGTCGCCTACTTCCTGCGGAATCTCGTGCGCCAAAATCGCCAAGGCCGTCACCCAGCCAAGGCCCGAGCTCACCATAAAGGCGCTGGCAATCAAAATACCGTCGGTAAAGTTATGGAATGCATCCCCGATCAAGATGGCGTTGCCGGCGCCGGAACTTCTCTTTTGGCTTCCTTTGATGTACTCGGAAATGGTGTGTTCCGGAGGGTTCACATGACCGTGATGCTGATGACTCAGAGCGAACTCAAGACAGAACAAAAATAAAACGCTGACCAGCAGCGTCCAGCCGACCGAAACCGCATTCTCGTGAATCTCAAAGGCTTCAGGAAGCAAATGCGTAAAGGCTACTGTCAGCAAAAGACCGGCCGAAATACAGAGCATCTTGCTCATGTACCGGTCAAGAAACTTAAAGCTGATCAGTCCCGCTAAAACAATGGACAAAATCGACGACAAAAGCGTCGCCGCAAGAATTTGCAAAAGAGTCGTCATCTCAATCCTTCTCCGAGACGATTAATCTAAAACAATCGGAGAAACAAATTCAAAAAGGAAGGCTATTTCGAGCTCGTATGAGAACCGAGATAAAAATTCTCGTCCCAAGAGCGGCGGAAGGACTGTTCAACCGAAAGCGGAGGAGTCCAGCCGAGAACCAGCTGAGCTTTATGAATGTCGGCCACTTGGCTCTGGAAGAAGAACTCTTCCCAAGCCTGACGTCCGATGTAACTGTTAAACAGTCGGACAAGGATCGGCGGAAATGGCCACAGCAGACACGGCCGATGGTGCGTTTTAGCCAGCAGCTTAAAAATATTGAGCGTCGAAAGATCGACACCGTCACTAACCAAGAAGGTTTCGTTGGCGGCATCCGGATGTGTCGCGCAGCAAATAAGAAAATCAACAAGGTTGTCGATTCCGACTAAAGAACGGTGGTTTCTCTTGCAGGATCTCAGCGGAAGCGGCAGACAGTAATCCACCATGATCTTGACTTCGCCGAAGAGGTTTTGGCAGTCGGGACCGTAAATCAGCGGAGGACGGACGATCACAATTTCCATGCCCGTCTCTTCGCCGACACGAGTCAGTTCTTTTTCTGCTTCCAGGAGCGCTTTGCCGATCGGAGACTTCGGCCGAGGCAAAGAGTCAGCATAGAAACGTTTCCCGGCCGGGGTCTCGGGACCGTTCACCTGCAGAGAACTTAGGAAAATGAAACGGCTGATGCCGGCGCGGTGCGCTTCGCGCGCCATGTGAACCGTCCCTAAGACATTAATTCTGTGCAGCGCAGCTTCGTCGAGCCAGCCCTCGTGACCGCGCATCGAACCGCGGGAAGCGCAATGGATCAGGACGTCGCAGCCTTTAAAGGCTTCAACGTAGTCCAGACTTTCTTCCAGGCTTCCGAGCCGAACCGTCTCAAAGGACTTGGAATTAAGAATCGAACCTCTGCGGGCAGCTGCCCGCACGGTAAATTCTTTTTTCCGATTCAACAAAGCCAGCACCAAGGCGTTTCCGATATAGCCGTTGGAGCCGGTCACCAAAATCTTTTTCATATAAATTTAACGCTGCACAACTTCTTTAGTGTAATTCCTTCTTGGCCATTGGTATTAATGATTTTGTCGATTAGCGGCCGAATTCATAACATCAATGTTTTTTTTGAGATGTCAGAGACTTCCAGTCTTACTTTTGGATGATTAGACTGTTATATTTCCTTGGATTATTCTCAAACTAAAGATTTTTAAAGGACGCGATAATGGATTTCGTAAAGCTTTCCGAACAGCGTTTTACCGCTAAAAAATTCGATGTCAACAAAAAGATTCCTCGTGATGACGTCGAAAAATTAAAGACAATTCTTCAGCTCTCTCCTTCTTCCGTCAACAGCCAGCCTTGGGTCTTCCTTTGGGGCACAAGCGACAATTCCAAGAAACGCGTTCGTCCGGCAATTGCCGACTTCAACTGGAACCGCATCGACACTTGCTCCGACTTTATCGTGATCGCCGTCAGAAAGGGTTTGGACGACAAATTCCAGCACACCCTTCTCGACCAGGAAATCAAAGACGGCCGCATTGCCAACGAAGAAATTGCCAAAGAATGCTTCGAATCCAGAAAATTCTTTATTGATCTGCGTGAACGTACCGGCCAAACTCTCAACTGGGAAACTAAGCAGGCCTATATCGCAATGACAGCATTGCTTTACGGCGCCGCCTCCCTCGGCATTGATTCCACACCGATCGAAGGTTTCGATGAAGACAAGATGGATAAACTCCTGAATCTTGATAACTACGGTGTGCATTCCGTCCTCGTCGTGACCTTGGGCTACGACGCCGAAGACGACCACAACCGTACTCGTCCGAAGTCTCGTCTGGAACAGAGCAAGATCTTCTTCGATCTGGATAAGTTCCCAGGCTAATATATAGATCAACCGCATGCAGCCGCCTTTCGAGGCGGCTTTGTTTTGTCCGGAACTGCGGTTCTCGGACAATTGAGATACGCCGTCATGCTCGTTTTCTCGACTTTCTTTGAACGCGAGCCTTTTAGATAATAAGTTCACCACTTTCACCCAAGGATTTGATGTTGTTTAGGAAACTCTGGCTTTCTTTATGCGCCGGCGCGCTGCTGGCGGCTCATCCGCTTCAGGCGGAGGAACCGACTCAGCTTCGGGAAGTCAGAGTCGCCTACATCGGAATCCTGCCGTCTGAAACCACTGAGCACGCCGTCTACCCTACTTTCGATTTTCTAAAGTCACAGCTCGGGCACAAATACCGATTCAAGCTTTTTGATATTTCAAACCACGATTTCTTAGAAGAAATCAATGTCCTGAAGCCTCATTTACTCTTTGCTCCGAGCGAGATTTATCTTCAGCTTGCGGCGATTCCCCAATTGAACGCTCACGACATTGCTGCTTTGAAGTCGGTTTTCTCTTCTAAGACCAGTGCGTCTGTGGGTTCAGTGTTTATTACACGCGCTGACCGAAACGACATCAACACCATCGCCGATATGAAGGGCAAACGCGTTGCTGCGGCCAACAACGAAAATTTAAGCGAATGGTGGGCAGCGTTAGGAGAACTCAAGGAGCACGGCTACGCTCCGAACCGTTTCTTCGGAAGCGAACGATTCACCCGTGAACGTCACCTCGGAGCCGTAGAAGAAGTTCTTGCCGGATCGAGCGACGTGGGTATTCTTCCGACTTGCCTTCTTGAGGCTTACGAAGGAGTAGGCTTCGTGGCTCCGGGTTCACTGAAAGTGATCGAGCCTTACGATAATGCCAAGGATGAGTCGCCCTTCTACTGCCGCCGCTCTACTCGTGCGCTTTATCCCGGCATTGTGATTTCTTCGCTGGCGAACGCACCTGACGACATCGTCAAAGACGTCGTTCGCACCCTCTTTACGATGTCGCCTTTCCAAGGCAACGAATGGGCTGCCGGTTACGATTACACGGAAGTGCTCCGACTGATGAAAGATCTGAAGTTCGGTATGTACGAGAACCTCAGGGACTACTCTTTGGGCGCCCTTCTTCAACGGTATAAAACTGAGCTACTGATCCTGCTAACGATCCTGCTGTTTTTAATCGGCAACGAGCTGCGCGTCCATCATTTGGTCAACAAACGGACGGCAGAGCTCAAAGGTGCACTGGAAGCCAAGAACGCCGCAGAACAAGAGGCCGTCCTCGGCCGCAAACGGCTCTCTCATATCGAGCGTTCAGGCGTTATTTCGCAGATGTCCAACATCATTGCGCATGAGTTAAAACAGCCCCTAGGCGCACTGCTGAACTATGCAGCCGTCTTGAAACTGCGACTGAACGACAAAATGGCAGAAGACCCATTAACCAAGACCGTCGTCGAGAATATGGATGCGGAAACCAGACGCATTTCCCGTATCGTGGATTCGGTGCGCAAATTTGCAAAAAAAGAGCAGCCTGCACATATCGAATACGATTTAGTTCGAATCGTAGAAAAGGCGATCCGCACTTTCCATCAGCAGGAAGAGGCAAAAACAGCAGTTCCCTTCCGAACGGATGTGGCCACAGCGCCGGTTTTAGCCGATCCTCTTTCCTTGGAACTTTTAATTTTGAATTTAATCCGAAATGCCGCAGCTGCCAGTAAAGAGTCCGGCAGACCCAAGCTCGGCGTTTCGTTAGAGCCGGCAGGCAAACGCTGGAAGGTCACCGTTTGGAATAACGGTCTGGTCCTAAGCGACGAGCAGTTCACACGATTGGAGCACGCCGCTGAGTCCACCAAGCCTGAAGGCCTGGGATTGGGTCTTTCCATTGTGCGTGAGATCGCCGATATGCACTCGGCGTCGCTGCACTTTGAACGCCTGACAAAAGGCGGCGTACGCGCTGAACTTATGATTGATCGTTTAGCGACCAAAGATCCGGAGAAAAAAATCAATGAATAAAGAACATACCTTGATCCGCCTCGTCGACGACGACGAAAGTTTATTGTTTTCTACCAAGATCCTGCTGGAGGCCCTCGGCTGGAAAGTGGCTGCTTATAACTCTCCGACGGAGTTTTTGGTCCGCGACAACCTCAGTATTCCCGGCTGCGCCGTATTAGATGTGCGCATGCCGCAGATGACCGGGCTTGAAGTGCAGGAAACGCTCATTGAGCGCGGCTTTGCTCATTTCCCGCTGATTTTCCTTTCCGGACACGGCGACATTCAAATGGCAGTGAACGCCATGAGCAAAGGCGCCCTGACCTTCTTGGAAAAGCCTGTCGATCCTGAGCGGCTGAACCAAGAAGTCACCCGTGCAGTAAAGCTGGGCATCAGACGAGCGGAAGAAGCCAACGAATTAAATGCATTAAAGCGCCGCTATCGGCAACTCACCAACCGAGAGAAAGAAGTCCTGTCTCTGGTCGCCGAGGGGCTGACCAATAAAGAAATTGCCGACCGTCTCGAACTCTCTGTGCCTACGATCAAAATGCATCGAAGCCGAGCCTCCGAAAAACTTGCAATGGATTCTGTCGCCGAAATCACGCGTGCGCTCATCCTGCTTAACGAAGCTTCCGCGAAATGATCAGAAGAGAGTTTCTCGCCGGCTTGACGAGTTTGAGCGCTTTAGCTGCGGCTCCCGCCATCTCTTTTGCTCAGGCTCCCATGAACCTCGGACAGCAATGGGATGTCATTGTAATCGGCTCCGGCTTAGCGGGTTTGTCTGCCGCTTTATCCGCTTCTGAAAACGGTGCCGATCGCATCCTCGTTATTGAAAAGCTTCCCGTACTCGGCGGCCACTCGCGCTTATCAACCGGCTCCTTCTTAGCCGTTTCCCCGAAGCGGCTTGAACCACTTGGAATCCATACATCGGTAGACGCTGTTCTGGAAGAAATGATGGAAGTCGGAGGCGGACTCGGCAATAAAGATTTAGCTCGGCTTTTGCTCTCTGAGAGTGAGGCGGCCATGGATTGGCTGGAAACGCACGGCCTGGTTTGGAACCCGGAACCTTATGTCGCCGTCGGCTCTCCCTCGGCCTACGCTTTCAGAACGATCCAAGGTTTCACCGGTTCTCACTACATATTCAAACTCAATCAGAGAGCACGCGAACGCGGCGTCCGCTTTTTGTATGACCAGCCGGTCACCGACCTTCTTCAGGATCCGGTTCCCGGCAACGTCAACGGTGTCGTTGTTAAAAGCAAAAACCATGAAGTGATCTACATCCGCGGCAATGCCGTGGTTATTGCAACCGGAGGATATTCGGCAAACAACGCTTTATGCCGCAAATTCAATCCTGAAATCTCGGCGCTTATGCCCTCGACAGCGAATCCCGGAGGAAGATATCTTGACGGAGCTTGGGGCGATGCGTTGGAATTTACCAAGCCCTTCCACGCAGCTACGGTTGATTTGGATAAGATTCAAAGGATTTGCTTTCTTGGCGGTCGCCTAGTCGACTACACCGGCGCAGACATCTATCTGAACAAAAACGGTCTTCGGTTTGTCAATGAAGGGGCGTCTCACGGAGACGTGCTTGCCGAACTCTTGAAGCAGCCTCAAAGAGCAATGTGGGTGATCACTGACTCCCAGTCCAAAAAAGGTTTGTCTCTTGAGAACAAACTCGCCGACGGGGCGGTTAAAAAATTTGATTCTCTTTGTCAGGTCGCTGCCTTCATCGGCTGTCCGGCAGAGACTCTGGAAGAAACCGTTACCAGATACAACGACTTTGTTCTCAAAGGCGTGGACGAGGATTTCGGCAAGAAAGTTATGCTGCAGACCATCAGTTATCCGCCTTTTTACGTCGGCCAGGAAAGAGTGGGCGTTCACTATTGCTGCGGCGGACTCAAGTTCAATGAAAAAGCTCAAGTCTTAAATACCTCCGAAGAACCCATTGCCGGCCTTTACGTTGCCGGTGAGGCCTCAGGCGGTGTTCACGGAAAAGACCGCTTGGGCGGCATCGGCTTAACCGATGCCGTGGTATTCGGCAGAATTGCAGGACGAGAAGCGGCGCTCCTTGAAAGGACGTCCGAGCATGCTGAATTTCAGTACGTTCCGCCGAGAAGCCACAGCATTCAAGAGCTTGATGCTTCTGCGGATTTTGAGCCGACGAGCGATTAAGTACCGTCTCACGGTTTGCTCTAAACTATTACCCAACTTTAATTCTTGGTTGAACTATGAATCCGGACAAGGAAGAACCCGTCTTCGGCGCAGTCGTCGTCGCAGCGGGAGTCGGTTCAAGAATGGGCACCGGCAGCCCGAAACAATATGAACTTATCGGCAGCAAAACGATGCTGGAACGCTCGGTTCAAGTACTCCTCGACGAGCCTCGCATTAAAGAGCTCGTGGTCGTCATTTCACCAGCCGACATAATCGGTCAGAGACTTGTATTTGAAGATCCCCGCGTCCGCATCGCACGTGTAGGAGGACAGACACGGGCCGACAGCGTTAAAAACGGCATCTTGTTTTCTAACCTGAAGTCTTCGGACTGGGTGTTAGTCCATGATGCGGCCCGTCCCTGCCTGCTAACATCCGATGTCACCAAGCTGATGGATTACTGCCAAAGACATCAGGAAAGCGCCATACTTGCCGTTCCGGTCAATGACACTCTTAAAAAAGAAGGCGAAAACGGCACAATCGCCTGCACCGTGAGTCGAGACGGTTTGTGGGCTGCTCAGACCCCGCAGTGTTTCCCAGTCGGCGAATTAACCCGCGCCATGAATGAAGCAGGATCGGCCGTCACGGACGAGGCAAGCGCCATGGAATTTGTCGGAAAGCATCCAGCGCTGGTCGAGGGCACTCCGACCAATATTAAAGTCACGCGCCCGATGGACCTCTGGCTCGCACGAGCCATCTTTTTAGCTCGCAAAGAAAAGGAAAATAATGAGTAACTGCAAAATCAGAGTCGGCCAGGGTTATGACGTTCACCGTTTGGTCGAAGGACGTCCGTTGATTTTAGGCGGCGTTCAGATTCCGCATTCTCTAGGCTTGGACGGACACTCCGATGCCGATGTTCTGCTGCATGCCGTCACCGATGCTTTGTTCGGGGCTGCTGCCATGGGCGACATCGGCAGGCACTTTCCGGACACCGACCCGGCTTATAAGGGCGCCGACAGCACCAAATTGCTTTCCGAAGCGCTGAAAAAAGTGTGGGATAAAGGCTGGAAACCGGTGAATGTAGACTGCACAATCATTGCTCAGAAACCGAAACTTGCCCCATTCATGAACCAGATCAATTCTTCTTTGGCTGCTATATTGCAGCTTCCCGTCGACTGCGTGAACGTCAAAGCCAAGACCAACGAAAAGCTCGGCTTTGAGGGAAAAGAAGAAGGGATTGTGGCTCAAGCGGTCATCCTGCTTGAGGCCCGTGCTTAATCAGCCTTTTCGGGCGTTTCCTTGCCTTCGGTAAGTTTTCTGACGACGGAGGCCTTCGGAACCACCGGAATCGTCATCTGAACGCTCAAACCGTTCGGAATATTCTGGGCTAAGCGGACGGAACCTCCGCCGGCCTTAGCGACGCGGTTGACAATAGACAGACCCAATCCTGTCCCTGAGGCATTTCCGCGGGCAGTATCGCCGCGCTCAAACGGACGCAGAACGCGTTCTAAATCGCTTTCCGGAAGACCTTTGCCGTCATCGGCAACAATCAATTCGGCTGCTCCTCGCTTCTTCAAATAGTGAAGCGTAATGGACAGACGGAGAATGCCGTCGGAGCTGCGGCCGTACTTGCCGGCATTGACAATCATGTTTTGAACAGCACGCGCTAAATCCGTCGGATTGGCGCGGACTTCCAAACCGTCTTCAATCGAAGTAAGAAGCTGAATATCAGGCTGTGAGGCTACACGATTGGCGGCAATCACATGCCTGACGGTATCGGAAATATTGACGACTTCAAGTTCGGCCTCGCCCTGTCGGACGTATGCCATGAACTGCTTAACGATGCTTTCCATCTGATCAAGATCGCTGCACATGGCTTCTCGCGTCTCTTCGGAAAGCGGAGCCAATTCAACTTCAAGTCTTAATCGGGTAATCGGTGTACGAAGGTCGTGGCTGACGCCTGCGAGCAGAAGCTCGCGGTCGCTCGCCAAGCGCTTCAGGTCTGAGACCATCACGTTAAAGCTTTCGTTAACTTCACGGATTTCACTCGGACCGTCGAGAGGCAGCGGCTGCGGGAAAACGCCGCGGCCGAGCTCTCGCGCATACTCACTGAGTTTTGCGAGAGGGTCAATCAAACGGCTGGTTAAAAGTACCGTAAACAGGGCGCAGATGAGCAGCATCCCTGCGAACCAAAACATCCAGTTGGCACCCAATCGAGGGTTTTCGGCCGTTCGTTCTGCTCGGATCCAATATTCGTCCCCATCGATCTCGAAACTGACCCATAAACCGGGAATGCCGTTCAGGCTCTGAGCAAGAATGGTCTTCTTGCCCAAAGACGAACGGACATTATCAAGAATCAGATCGTTGAGACTGTCGCTTTCCAGCGGAACAATACGGTCGTACGGTTCTTTCGGGAGTATCGTCAGGCCCTCACGCTGAGCCAATGCCATGATGAGGTCAAAACGATAACTCGTATCGGCACTGATCAGCGCATAGCGGGTCAGTGTCGTAATTGCGGTAATTCGCAGTGAGGCAGCTTGGGCTCGCGGCGCCTCATTCAAGACAGCCAAGCCGTAGAGCCAAGCGCAGACGCTGGTCAGCACCAGAATAAAGAGCGCTCCGAAAGTTTTCCAAAACAACCCGGAAAAAAACTGCGAACCGAAGCCCTCCTTGCCGGCCTTGTCTGCCATATTGCCTCACTTTCCGATCACAAATTATTTCTTATCCTGAGCGTCGGAAGCGCCGTCAGGAATAAACACGTAGCCTAAGCCCCAAACTGTCTGGAGATAACGAGGTTTGGAAGGATCAGGTTCGATAATTTTACGCAAACGAGAAACCTGAACGTCCAAAGAACGGTCAAAGGCTTCGTATTCGCGGCCGCGGGCCATTTCCATCAGCTTGTCGCGGGAAAGCGGAACTCTCGGATGACGTGCAAATGTCTTGAGAACCGCAAATTCACCGGTTGTAAGCGGAATTTCTTCATCGCCTTTAGAAAGTTTGCGAGTACCCAGATCAAGAGAGAAGTTGCCGAAACGAACGACTTCATCTTCTTTGCTCGGAGCTCCGGGAGGATCAACCGGCTCTCTGCGGCGCAGAATGGCATGCAGACGGGCCAGCAGTTCGCGGGGATTGTAGGGTTTCGGGAGATAATCGTCGGCGCCCAATTCAAGGCCCAAGATTCGATCGATGTCTTCTCCTTTAGCGGTAAGCATCAGGATCGGCGTTGTGTCATTGGAAGCACGGATTCTCTTCAGTATGGAAATTCCGTCTTCGCCCGGCATCATGACGTCCAAAACCACGGCGTCAAAACGTTCTCTTAGCCACAGACGATTCATCTGTTCGGCATTTTCTGCCACAGATACGTGGAAACCGTTATTTGTAAGGAATTGACGAAGCAAATCGCGTAAGCGGCTGTCGTCGTCAACCACGAGGATGCGCGGAGGACGCTTGTTGCTGAGGGCTCCGCCGTCTTTTCTCAATGTCTCTGATTCTTGCATAGCATCTCCTGTCGGAAGATTTACAAATTACATGATGCTACAAAATTTATCCTCTTTTTGGTTTTCTTGCTACATGCCCCTATTCCTTTTGGGCAATAAGTTGAATAGGATTATGAAAATAAAAGAAAGAGGCATTTATTTTGAAAGAGATCCGATATCTACCCGTTGTTTTGCTCTTGCTGCAGCCCGTAGTCGGTTCTGCTCATAATCCGGGACATCCGTCACCGTCAGAAACGACTGCAACTGTCGTGATTGACGCTTCCTCCGCCGAGGAAAACAGCTCTATTCCTCGCCCGCATGCGCCAAACGCAGCTTCTAATCCTAACGTTCCCAAATGTCACTGGGATAAATTGGACGCCGAAGGCCGTGCTTCTGTTTGGCCGACGTTATCGGCCAGGCACCGTGATTACCATTGGCGGCTCATGACCAGTGAAGAGCGCGCCGAGCTTCGGTCTTTCCTTCCGAAGATGGAAAGACGCCGTTTGCGTGAACGTTTTGTGACAAATCATCAGCATGCGCGCGATAACGATCGTCCTTACGTCCTATACAAGCGCCTCTCAAAACAAGAGCTCTGCGAGTTAAGAGAGCAAGTGCGTCAGGCGAACAAACAGCTTGTCCTTTCCAAAATGCTCAAGACGCCCGCCCAGATCGAGTACGAAGATCAGTTCCTTTCAAAACTCGCTGAGATGAACGATTTGAATCATCAGATGGTCATCGTCACGATTCAGGAGTCCGCTATGGAAAGTATGGCGGCTGCCGATCAAAAGGTCACGCCTGCCGCCCAAGAGAGTGCTTCTGCCCGCGTTTCTCCTTAGTCACAGACCGACTAAAATACTCTGCACTATAGGAGTGTTGTATGGCAAGCGCATTACTTTGTCTTGAGTCTTCCGGAAATCTGTGTTCCGTCGCTGTCACCGGTTTCGATCGTGAGGCTTACCTTCAATCCGAGCCCGGACAAAAACACACGAAAGTCATTCTCGGAATGATCCGCGGCTGTCTGACTGCTGCAGGCGGCAGCCGTGAAGGACTTCAGGGAATTGCCTTCGGATCCGGCCCCGGCGCCTTTACCGGACTGCGCGTTGCCTGCGGCTTGGCTCAGGGTTTGGGCTGGGCGCTCAATATCCCGCTCATTCCCGTCAACACCCTGCTCGCGCTCGCCTACATCCATCATGAAACATTGGAAGAAGGCTCCCGCCTTTTGTCCGCGATCGATGCACGTATGCATGAGTGCTACTGCGCTGTCTTCCGTTACGAAAATCATGAATTCAAGGAAGTCACGGCGCCAGCGCTTTGCAAACCATCCGAACTTTTAGCGATCGCAGATGACAACGGCGCCGAATTCCTGTGCGGAAATGCTTTCCGAATCTACGCCGATGAAATCGGAGATCCCGCTCCTAAGAAACTTCTTTCTACGGACGACGTCAACGCTCAAATGATCGTACCGCTCGCCCGAAAATATTTTGAAGAAAATAAAACAGTGGACGCCGCAGAAGCGTCCCCGCTTTACGTTCGAGACCATGTCGCATTGACGATTGAAGAACGCAAAGCAGAAAAATCCCGTTGAGAATCTTTATGGCTGAAAATCTCCTCATCACCCGAATGACTTCGGATGACATCGATGATGTTGTCCTTCTAGACCGCTCTATCTTTTATGATCCGTGGGCTCGAACGTCATTCTCCGGTTCTCTGAAGAAAGACACCTGTCTGGTTCTCAGAAGAGACGGTGAGCTTGAGGGCTATGCGATTTTCAGCAGTATTTTTGACGAAGGCGAACTGCTTCGCATCGCCGTCAATCCGCTGTCTCGCCGTAAAGGTTATGCCACGATGCTCATGAATGAGCTGAGCAAACTCGGCCGCGAACGCAATATCGAGCATTGGTTCCTGGAAGTTCGAGCCGGCAACCTCGGAGCGATTAAACTCTACGAGAAATTCGGATTCATCATGATGGGCCGACGCAAGGGCTACTATCCTGCCCCCAACGGTCGGGAAGACGCCATCACGATGCACGCGTATAGGAAGAAATAAAACGTGCTTGATCAAAGGAAGTCGGAAATATGGAAAGCGCTCGGGATCGGTCCGCAATGGATTGAACGGGATGAGCTAGCCAAAGCTGCCGAAGAAGCTGTAAAGGCCAAGGCGGAGGCCGCGGCTGCTTCTCAGAATTATCAGCCGCAGGCTTCGACGACTCCACCTGCCGCTGCTTCTTTTGTCAATCATGCACCTCAATCTTCTGAGGCCGCCCCGAAACCTGCCGCCAACAATCCGGCAACGACGCCCTCACGCGTCACGTCGATTATTTCAGACCGTAATGCACCTCCGCCAAGAAGCACACGGCCCGAGCCGGCTGCTAAACCTGCCTATCGCAGTGCCAGCGAAGCCCGCGGCGTTCGACCTGAAGCCTATACGGAAGCGCGTATACACCAGATCGCAACGGCAGATTGGCAAACCTTAAAGCAGCTCGTTCAAGACTGCCGCGCCTGCGAAATCTCTTCAAGCCGCCTGCATCCTGTTTTCGGGCAAGGCAACCCGCCCTGCCGTCTAATGCTGATCGGAGAAGCTCCGGGTGCAGAAGAAGACCGTTTGGGACAGCCCTTTGTCGGTCCGTCCGGCAAATTGCTTGATAAGATCCTTGAGGCAGCAAAGCTGGGCCGCGAGAAGGATTTGTGCATTTTCAACACGCTGAAGTGCCGTCCGCCGCTGAACGCAACGCCGGAAAAAGCCGAAACCATGGCCTGCCGTCCGTTCCTAGAGCGCCAAATCGAACTGATTGATCCGGAAGTCATTGTGGCAATGGGGAAACCCGCCGCGTCCTGGTTCTTCCCTGATCTTAAAACACTCAATCCTTATCGAGGCAAAGTGCACAATTTGACTGTACAAGGCAAGCCCCGGAAGGTCATCGTGACTTATCATCCTTCTTACCTGCTGCGTTCTCCACAGGAAAAGCGCAAGGCATGGCTGGATTGGTGCTTAATACTCGATACTTTGAGTTAACAACAATGAAAGAAACGATATTTGATTCTTTACCCGTTATCGGAAAATCTCTTGCAGAAATAAAACCCTCAGACAAATATCGAGAAAAATGTCCGGCAGGCAGTGCGCTTGCCATGTCCATCGCGCAAAACGCGGTTCAGCTCAAAAAGCAAAACAAGCTGCTGACGGTTATTTGCGCCGACCCAAGTGATGTCATTCGCCTTCAGGACGAAGTCACGTGGTTTGTTCCTTCTTTAAAACTTACGGTTTTTCCGGATTGGGAAACCTTGCCTTATGACGTGCTGAGCCCTCACGCCGATCTTGTCGGTGAACGCCTTCAGACACTGTATTTGCTTTTAAATCGTCAAAAACGTCAGGACCCCGTCGACGTCTTAATCGTTTCTGCCAGCACTGCGACCCAGCGTCTTGCACCGAGAAACTATATCGGCTCAACAACCTTCTTCTTCCGCAAGGGCGACCGCATCGATCCAACGGACTTACGTGCTGAATTAGTGGCCAGAGGCTACGAGCATGTTTCTCAAGTGGTCGCACCCGGAGAGTTTGCCAGCCGCGGCGGCTTGCTTGACCTCTTCCCGATGGGCGCGGCCAAGCCTTATCGACTCGACTTTTTTGACGATGAACTCGACGAGATCCGAGTGTTCGATCCGGACAATCAGCGATCCGTAGAAAAAGTTGATGAGATTCGACTGCTTCCTGCCCATGAATTTCCGATGGACAAACAAGCGCGGTCTGCCTTCTGCTCCCGTTGGCGCGAAACCTTTGAAGGTGATCCGAGCAAAGTAACGCTTTACAAAGATATTGAAAACGGCATTGCCGCCCCCGGCGTAGAAAACTACCTGCCGCTCTTCTTTGACGAAACGGAAACACTCTTCGATTACATCGGCTCGGACGCCTCTCTGATTCTTTTGGACGACGTCAACAGCGCCATCGAACATTTCGACAAAGAAACCGAACAGCGCGCTAAGTTCCTTCGCGCTGACGGTGAACGTCCGATTTTAGATTTCAAACGCCTTTATCTGAGTGCGCCTCAATTTTTTGAACTTGCCGGCAACTATGCTCGCCTGTCGCTAACCGATAAAGAAAATGCAACACCGAACTTCCCTTCGGTTGCCATCGAGCGCAGAAAAGATGATCCCCTCGAAGGGCTTAAGGCCTACAAGGATCTTTGCTCGGCCCGAGGCCGCAAACTCTTAGTCATGGCGAATTCCGCCGGCCGCCTGGAAACAATTTCAGACGTCTTTAAAGAGAACGGGCTGAAAGCGCCTTTGGTGCCGGGATTTGAGAAGTTCTTAGAGAGCGGAGATAACTTTGCGCTTTGCTATGGTCCGCTTTACGACGGAATGGAACTGGAGAACCCGCCGATTTCCATTCTGACGGAGACAGAACTTTATTCGAACTCCGATCGTCCGGTGAGACGCCGTCGCCGCAGAACCGAGCGAGAAAGCAACATCGAGATGATGATTCGCGACCTCTCCGAACTTAAAGTCGGAGATCCGGTCGTCCATTTGGATCATGGTGTCGGCCGCTATCGCGGTCTGACTTCAATGAGCACGCCGGACGGAGAAGCAGAATTCCTGCAGATTGACTACGCCAAAGACGCCAAACTTTATGTTCCCGTTGCTCAGCTGCATTTGATCTCCCGCTATTCCGGCGCCGATCCAGAAACCGCTCCTCTGCACTCCTTGGGCAAGGGCGATTGGGAAAAAGCACGCAAGAAAGCCGCCCTTCAAGTACGCGATACAGCAGCAGAACTCCTGAATATTTATGCCCTGCGTCAATCCCGCAAGGGCTACGCTTTCAAATTCAGTCTGGCTGATTACGAAGCGTTCTCCGAAGCCTTCGCTTTTGAAGAAACGGAAGACCAGCTCGCCGCTATTAACGCCGTTTACCGCGACATGATCTCGGACAAACCGATGGACCGTTTGGTCTGCGGCGACGTTGGCTTTGGTAAGACCGAAGTTGCTCTTCGCGCCGCGTTTATGGCTGTCATGGGTGGAAAACAAGTCGCAGTTCTTTGCCCGACAACGCTGCTGGCCGAACAGCATGCTCAGACTTTCCGAGATCGTTTTGCCAACTGGCCGGTGAGAATTGCCGAGCTATCCCGATTCCGTTCTTCAAAGGAAGTGAACGCATCGATCGAAGGCATCAAAAACGGCACGATCGACATCGTCGTCGGTACGCACAAACTGCTCTCCGATAAAGTTCAGTTCAAAGACCTCGGACTCGTTGTGATTGACGAGGAACATCGGTTCGGTGTTCGTCAGAAAGAACAGCTCAAATCCCTTCGATCTGAAGTCGACATCCTGACGCTGACCGCTACCCCGATTCCTCGAACCCTATCGATGTCTTTGGAAGGCATTCGTGATTTCTCCGTTATCGCAACTGCGCCGCAAAAACGTTTGGCCATCAAGACCTTTGTTCAGCGTGAAAGCGACTCTCTGATTCGAGAAGCCGTGCTGCGTGAGTTAAAGCGCGGCGGTCAGGTTTACTTTCTTCATAACGAAGTCGAAACCATTGAAAACGCCCGCATGCGTCTCGAGCAGCTTCTTCCGGAAGCCCGTATCGGCGTTGCACATGGTCAAATGAACGAGCGGGAACTTGAACGCGTCATGCGTGACTTCTATGCTCAGCGCACCAACGTGCTGCTTTGCACAACGATTATCGAAACCGGCATCGACATTCCGAACGCCAACACGATCATCATGCATCGTGCCGACAAATTCGGCTTGGCTCAGCTCCATCAGCTGCGCGGCCGCGTGGGACGCTCCCACCACCAGGCTTATGCGTATTTGCTGACGCCGGGCGAGGGTGCGATGACCAAAAACGCCGAGAAGCGACTTGAAGCTATTAAAGAAATGGAAGAACTCGGAAGCGGTTTCTATTTGGCTATGCATGACTTAGAGATCAGAGGTGCGGGTGAAGTCTTGGGCGAACATCAATCCGGCTCGATGACCGGCGTAGGTTTCGACCTCTACACCCAAATGCTCGATTCCGCTGTCACAGCCTTAAAAGAAGGCCGCGAACCTGATCTGCTTCAGCCGCTGGAAGCCACGACAGACATCAATCTGCATGCGCCTGCCCTGCTTCGTTCGGACTACGTTCCCGATGTTCATAACCGCCTGACGTTCTACAAACGCCTCGCGCAAGTGAAGAACAAAGAAGACCTTTACCAGATTCAGGAAGAAATTGCCGACCGTTACGGCAAGCTGACTCAGGAAGCCAAGAATCTGATTCTTACGCACCGTATTCGTGTGGAAGCCAAGCCTTTAGGTGTCTTGAAGATCGACGCAGGTGAAGACTCCATTATCTTTACCTTTAAAGATAAACCCTCGTTTGACCCCGGAAAGTTCTTCCGCATGCTTCAAGCAAACCGAAATATGCGCATGCTCGGGCCGAATCGGTTACGATTAGAAACTTACAGTGATACCGCCGAGAAAAGGGGCGACAATATCTTACGAATCCTCAAGGAGCTCAAGTGAGTCACGATTTAGTTCTTCAAACCAAGATCGGACGCGAAGAAACTTTAGAAAAGTTTCTCCACACCATTGGCAAAAAAGGCACGATCAAAGATCCCTGTGCGGTTCGCCTGCGCCGTGTCAACCGAGAGGAATTCGAAGCTCGTTGGGCTCAGAAGGCAAGAGCTCTGCAAATTGATGCAAACTGGATCGAGCCGGGATTAAAGCTGAAGAATTTCAAGCTTTTTGCGACCGACATGGATTCCACTTTCCTAAACTTGGAAACGCTCGATGAAATGGCATCTTTCGTCGGCAAAGGTGAAGAAGTCGCTCACATCACCGAACTTGCGATGCAGGGCAAAATCAGAAATTACGCAGAAAGTCTGACTGCTCGCGTAAAACTGATGGCAGGTGCCGACGCCTCTATCGTGGATCGGCTCATCGACCGTCACATCAAGCCCAACCCCGGGGCCGAAAAGCTGGTTGCTGCCTTCAAAGAAGCCGGAATTCCGATGCTGCTTGTCTCGGGCGGTTTTAGCTGCGTCACAGAAGTTGTTAAGGAGCGCTACGGGTTCACGCACGTGATCAGCAACGAACTGGAAATTGTTGACGGCAAATTGACCGGTCGTGTCACGGGGCCATTCGGAACTCCGATTATCGACGGACGCGGCAAGATTTCTTATGTTTCAGCTTATGCTCTGCAGCATGGAATCGAGCTCTCCGAGCTCATTACCATGGGCGACGGATCCAACGACATTCCCATGCTTGAAGCTGCCGGACTTTCTATTGCATGGCACGCCAAGCCAAAGGTCAGACCACACGCAAAACAAGCTTTTGATTTTGCACCTTTATCCGGAGTCCTCGCTTTGTTTGACTGATCAAAGCAGCTCGACAAGACTTTCGATACTACTTACACGCCTGCTCAGGGCGTGTAATTTTTTTTTTGATCACAGCGGCCGTTAAGACTCATATGCGGCTTTCCGCCTCCACTTTCTGTGATCTCATGAGCTCACTTTGAGAATCAACATACTCATAGTGCGTTGAAAATTTATCCACTCCTGTCCCGAAGCTTTAGGCTGAGACTAATACATTTAAGGAGACACCAATGGTTAAGAAAGTATTATCTGCAGTCGCTTTGGCTTCTGTCGTTGCCGCCACTCCGGCTATGGCTCAGACCAGCGGGTTCACCGGTCCCGGCGCCACTCAGGAAGGCACAGTGGCTCAGCTCAAAACGCTTCCCGATGACGCTCACATGATCTTGAAAGGCAACATCGTGCGTAACGTTCAAGGCGACAAGTACGAATTCAAAGATGCCACCGGTACCGTCGAACTTGAAATCGACCGCAAATATTGGAACGGTCAGAACGTCAAGCCCGAAAATACCGTCAAGTTAGTCGTCGAAGTCGACAAAGACCTTCTCAAGACCGAATACGAAGTCGATGCTCCGGTTGAAGTCCTGAAGTAATCCGACTGCAGATGTTTTATAAGAGTCCTCTTGCCGTAAGGCAGGAGGATTTTTTGTCTGTGCAAAATTCTTGATTTGAAAAACTTCCAGCCTCGTCTAATTAGGTTTTTCCCTTATCACCCAAAAATCACACGAATACTCGTGAGATTTTTATATCAATAATTTTTCATGTATCCGTTTTAATAGATAAATTTCTTATTGTTCCTGCCTATTCATCTTCCGTAGATTTGTTGTCCGTGCATTTTTTGAACGGTTATTCATGCAGAAACACTCTCATTAAAACTTGCAAAGACGACTAGACTTGAAATATCTCAACCTCTAAAGGAGATCTCAAATGACACTCCGTGTCACACCTTGGGGAAAGGATAATTTCAAGGCGACCAGTGGAGAAGCCGAAGCCAAAGATTGGGCCTATTGGCAAAATCGTATGAATCGTGCATCTCTGGTGATGCTGGCAGAAGAAGGAATCATCAGTCCCGACATCGCCTCTCGAATAGCTGCCGCCCAAAAACATGCAGAAGATATTCAGAACCAAGCCGGTGTCCCGCGGCTCACGGACATCATGCCGTTAGAAAAAATGCTGATCGAATCCTGCGGTGAGGAAGCTACGCTTATTCACACAGGAAGAAGCCGCCAAGATATGTTCACGACATTGAACGAGGCACGTCTGCGCTTAGCAGTTTTGGATTTTTATGAAGCTCTGAACAAACTTCGGACGAGACTTCTATCGATTGCTCGTGAAAATATTGAAACCTATATTCCGGCTTACACCAACGGCGTTCAGGCAATGCCGATCACCTTGGCTTTCTACCTTTGGGGCTTTTTGGAGTCCTTCCAAAGAGACTCCGACCGAATCATTGAAAGCTACAAACGCATCAATCAATCTGCACTCGGCGTTGCGGTGCTCGCCTGCTCAAGCTGGCCGTTGAATCGTGAACGCCTAGCTGAATTACTGGGTTTTGAGAAGCCTATTACAAACGGCTTGGATGCCGCCCAAATCAGCCTCTTTGACATTCCCTTAGAAGCTGCTTCAAACGCCGCTAATGTGGCTATCCGAATCGGCACACTCGTTCAAGACCTCGCGCAGCAATACTCCCAAACGCGGCCTTGGCTACTTTTAGAATCCGGCGCCGCCTACAGTTCTTCTGCAATGCCGCAGAAACGCAATCCCGGCATTCTCAACAAGACTCGCGGAACGGCAAGCGACGTTGTCGGCGCTATGCAGACGTCTTTTTTAAGAGCTCACAACCTTCAACTCGGCATGTATGACAACAAAGAAAGCGTGCTGGAAGACTGCTCGGGCGTCTTTGTTAAAGGCGTCGAAATGCTTCAGCTGATGGAACAGGCCTTCTCTTTGCTTAAGGTCAATCCTGCCCGCAGCCTCGAAGAACTCAACAGCGACTGGACTACCACGATGGCCCTCGCAGAAGCCCTGCAGAGACAATTCGGAATTCCTTTCCGTATCGGCCACACCTTCGCAAGCCAAATCGTGACATATGCCAGAGCACGAGACCTTCTTCCGGATAACTTCCCGTTTGAAGCAGCAAAAGAAATCTTCGGCAATGTCACCGAGCAGCTTGAAGGCAAACGACTTCCGTTTGAACTTACACAAGAAGAATTCCGCACGGTTCTATCTCCGGAACATGCCGTCCATTCGGATGTCGGAGCCGGCTCTCCCGCTCCGGCAAATGTTCGGAGAGGATTAGACGAAATCGCCATACGGCTGGAAGAAGATGCACAGCGTCTCCGTGCATGGCGGGCTGCCTTAGCAGACAGCGATAAAGTGCTCGACGAAGCGTTCGAAAAACTTCTCAATAACAAATCTCAGGAGTAATTATCATGATCTGGATTGGATTAGCAATCGTCGTCGTTACCTTCTATTTGATTTACAAAAATTACGAAGCGCGTTTAGTTCTGGCTTTATCGGGCCTGGTGATGGCCTTCATCGGCCAGGTCGTTGTGGGCACAAACGGCGGAGTCTCCGCAGCCGTTGATGCTTTCGTTAAGCAATTAGTCAACGGAGGCCTGGTTCCGACCATCGTTACCGTGATGGGTTTCGGTTATGTCATGACTTTTACAAAATGTTCTGACCACTTGGTGAACCTTTTGGTTAAACCGTTGGCCCGTGTTCCGGTCATCGTCATTCCCGGCGCCGTCATCATTACCTGGCTGCTGAACATCGTACTTCCTTCCGCTGCTGGTATCGCCGCGGCCGTCGGTGTTCTGCTGATTCCGGCTTTAATCGCCCTGAAAGTGCGTCCTGTGATGGCCGCTGCCGCAGTTTTCATCGGAACTTGGGGTTCGGTTGTCAGCCCGGGCTTGATGTTCAACCCGCAGATTGCCGATATAGCCTTCAAAGCTAAAGAAATTCCGGCCCCAGATGCAATGATCGTGATCATGCAGGAAGCTCTGCCCTGCGCCATCGGCGCACTGGTCGCTGCCATCTGCCTGACGATTATCTGCATTGTCTTGAAAGAAGGCGTCGGTTCAACGGAAATCGTCAAAGAATTGCCTGATGGTGAAGAAATTCAAAAGAATTTCAAAGTCAACCCGATCAAAGCCATCATTCCGATTATTCCGCTTGCTCTGCTGGTTCTCGCTTCCAAGCAGGTCGGCGTTCTCCCGACAAAAGCCTTCTCGGTTCCCGTCTGCATGCTGATCGGTACGGCCATCGGTCTGATCGTCGCATTATTCAACAAACAGAAGATCGGCGAAGCTTCCAAGAAGTTCTGCCGCGGTGCCGGTGACGGTTTCTGCGATGTCGTCATCTTGATTGCTGCAGCCGCCATGTTTGCTTCCGGCATGAAAGCCATCGGCTTAACCGGTGCTCTCGTAGACGCGATGAAAGGTTCTCAGTCTGTCGCCATGTTCGCAGCCGCTGCAGGTCCCTTCGTAATGGCCGCTATTTCCGGTTCCGGCAACGCAGCTGCCTTAGCCTTCAACCAGGCGATTACACCGAATGCCGCTGACTTTGGCCTGACCATTGTCCAATTAGGTGCCGTTGCTCAGATCGCTGCAGGTTTAGGTCGTTCTATGTCTCCGGTTGCCGGCGGCGTCATTATTTTGGCAGGTATCGCAGGCGTCAACCCGATGGAGGTTGTTAAACGCACAGCCATCCCTGCGATCGTCGCTTTGATTGTTGTTACGCTATTGATGTTCGCAATGAGCTAATGGCTTTTTAGCTTTAATTGATTTTCAAAGCTGCCTGGAAGACAAAGCCAAGCAGCTTATTTTTTGCCGTTTGAAAATCTTCAATAATGCAGATGCCTTTTCAAGATTCCTAAAATTAGTGCCGGTACTACTTCGCGGATTTTCCAGACGGTGGATTTCGGCAGCAGATCGGTTCACCTTTCTCGTCGTACCGGACTGCACCTGACTATTGGTTTTTCTTTTGCTTAAAGTCTCATCTAAATCAGCATATTGAGCATTGAGTTCAGAGACGGCTTTTCAAAAATCAGGATTTTCCATCCATTTTGTAACCATCTGATCATGAGTCATTAGAGGTTCTTCACGCATTTGTGGCCTCCTATTTCTTTCCTGTAACTGCTTTTTTTTGTTAAACACAAGTTCGTATTTCAGAGAAATATCTCCGTTTTTTTTCATTAGATGATGAAAGAAAATTTCTCCTGCAGGCGTCTCTTTTGTTCACCTTCGATCTCTCTTCTTCTTCGAACGTAGAAATCAATGAACATCTGCACTCGTTTCAATTTTGAGGCAGCCAGCGTAGATCCGATGTAATTATCGAGGTTCGGAATCTGCCAGCCGTTGAGGATGGGTACTAACTGCCCGTTCATCACTTCTTCATAGCAATGATGCAACGGCATGTCGAGCACAATGCCGCAGCCTTCTACCGCTGCTGTTTTTGCCAACAAAATATTGTTGAAGCGAATCATCGACTTCCAGCGGAAAGTCTGTTGGCGTCCGTTTTTCACCAAAACTTCCGAGTGCGGTCTGACTCGTCCCGTATAAACCACGCCGGCATGATTGGATAGCTCTGCCGGATCCTCAGGGTAGCCGGCCTTCTCTAGATATTTAGGCGAAGCACAGGGAATAAATAAAGAACGGGTCACCCAGTTTTCTACGAGGTTAGCGTCGTTAACGGGGCCGTAATACAGCATCAAATCACATTCTCCGCCCATGAACGCCTTAGGATTATCGTCACCGATGACATCAAAAGTGACCTGAGGATGCAGCTGCTGAAATTCTGCGATCAGAGGTACAACCTGAGTCTGGAGAAATCCAGGCATCGCTCCGAAACGAATGCTGCCAGCGTCACCTTCTTCGAGCTCTGAAGTCTTCTCGAGCGCACGACGGACCATCGTGATATGCGGTTCAATTTTTGACCGAAGTTCTAGTGCAGCTTGTGTCGAATTCAAGCGTTTTCCTCGGCGTTCCAAAAGTTGTATACCCAATTCCTCTTCCAGTCCGGAAACCATTCGAGATAACTGAGAACGCTGAAGATTTTCAATGTCGGCAACTCGAGTGATAGATCCTTCGTCCATGATTTTGAACAAAAGTTCCCATCGACCGAGATGGAACGCTTTCGATTGACCGGTTATCATTTTTAATCCTTGCTTTGGAGGTAGGCAAACGGCTCTTCGTTTTTCTAGCCTACCAAAGATTGTAAGAAGTCCGTGCAAATTAAGCACGAAAGAAATGCTTTCCTTTGCAATTTGCGCGAAGTTTTCGCAAAAAACAGTGAGACTTCTCTTTTGAGCGATGAAGTCTTGGCTCAGAGCGGGATCTTGCTTCGTCATGTTCAATACGCATAGCATTTTGAACCTTAAAGCATTCAAGTATTCGACTAAAACTCGAGTTTGATTTCACTCTAATTGGAAGCTTTTATAGTCAAAAGTTATCAAAAGCCACCGCCATTGATGTTTGAGAGGTTATCGGCCATACCTTAGTCAGGTCCCGATTTCTTACAAATCCGAACAAACATGTGGCGGGGCAGTTACAATCCTGCTATTCATGCGCTTTTGAATTCTAGAATTCGATGAACAAACCTATTCAATTAGCTCTTGCCGCTCTCGCGCTTTGCGCTGCCCAGCAATGCAGTGCTGCGTTGCCACTGAGCTTCCCCGTCGCGCGCGATTGGCTCTATGAACGAAGCGACAAACTCAAGGCCAGCGAAGAGCAAGTCCAAAGCAAACGTGAAACTCAAAAATCTTTGGAAACCCTCGGCGGTCCGACGGTGACTTTGCAGGCCATGCAAATCGCCGGACAAAAGAAGATCGATATCGATAAGTCGATTCCCAACCCATTAGCTGGCACGCTGCCGATTCAGCTCCCCGGTTCTTTTTCCGTCGGACTGCACGAAAAAATGTCGTTAAACGGCCCGCGCGTGGCTGCCACTGCGACTTGGCCGATTTATACCGGCGGAAAGATTTCTGCCATGCAGGATGCAAGTAAATACGCCGTCGATGAGGCGGTCGCTCAAAAGCGTGCTGACAGCGAAGATCTGGATGCGCAGCTTGCCGGCTACTACTTCGGAACACAGCTGGCACTCTCTGTAGAAAAACTTCAAAAGGACATGCTGCACCATCAGGATCGTGAACTTGCAAAAGCGAAGAAATTCGAAAAGCAGGGAATGATCAGCAAGATCGAACGAATGTCCGTTCAGGTCCAGCGCGACAACAGAAACCGCGAATACCTCAAAGCCAAAGACAACGCTAAAGTCGCCCGCCTCCAGCTTGCGCGCCTGCTGCGCGACGAAGAGTTCGGAAAACTAACGACGCCGCTTTTCGTCTTGAATCGTCCGCTTGAACCGCTCAAGTACTGGGTTGATACGGCTTTGGCCTCAAACCCGCAGATTGCAGTCATTCAGGCTAAAGCCGATCAAGCTCAGCAAGGTGTCAAAGCTTCTAAGGGCGCTTGGATGCCCCAGGTGTTTGCCTTCGGCACCTACAACTTTATTAAGCATTACCAGACGCTTGTCGAACCGAACTGGATCGGCGGTGTCGGTGTCAACATTACGCTCTGGGATGCCAAGGACAGAAGAGCCAGCATCCGAAGTGCCGAAGCCACAGTACGACAGGCGGAAGCCGGAAAAGCCGAAGCCGTCAACCAAGTCAGAACCGGTGTGGAAGTCGCATGGTTAAGGACTCAGAACGCCATTGACCAGTACAAATTAAGCGCTTCAACCGTGAAGCTTGCCGCAGAAAACTTGAAACTAAAATCCAAGAGCTTCGATGAAGGCCTGGCTACTGCACTTGATGTCAATGAGGCGCGCAACCAGCTGTTCGCCGCTGAAGTCGGCCGCCGCGTTGCTGCCTTTGATTTCGTATCGAACTACGCCATGCTGCATGCCATCGCCGGCCAGATGAGCGAATTTATGAATGCAGTCAATAAGCACGAAGTGATTGTGGAAAATTAATCATGGAAGAAAACAATAAACCTCTTCAACCGCAGACGACTCCGACTCCTCAACAACAAGAAGTCAAGGCTCCGAAAATCAGTGTCATCCTGATGCTGATCTTTGTATTAGGCCTGACCGTCTTTATTGTCTGGGGCATCTATAAAGCCGCCTTCCCGCCGGCTCCGCCGCTTCAGGGTCAAATGGAGTCGCGCACCATCAGCGTGGCATCTAAAGTCCCCGGTCGAGTTCACAAGGTTTTGGTCTCTGAAGGCGATTTTGTGAAAGCAGACCAGCCGGTGGCTTTGATGAGCCTTCCTGAACTCGAAGCCAAACTCCAGCAGGTTCAGGCCCAGGAACGTGCCGCCCAAGCGAAACAGAGCTTGGTTGATGAAGGCGCCCGTCCCCAGGAAAAACAAGCCGCGCGTGCCCAATGGGAACGCGCTCAGGCTGCAGCAGCTTTAGCACTTAAGACATACAACCGAATTTCTGCGCTTTACAGAGACGGGTTAGTGTCGAAACAAAAATTCGATGAAGTTCAGACTCAGTGGATTGCTGCAAACCAACAGGCCGATGCCGCCAAACAGATGTACGACATTGCCGAAATCGGCGCCCGTAAACAGGAAAAATCTGCCGCCCTTGATTTAGCCGCTGAAGCCAAAGCAGGCGTGAAACAGGTTGAATCCTTGACCGTTGACAAGACGCTCAACGCTCCGCTGGACGCTCAAGTCGACAAAGTCATTCTGGTTGAAGGCGAAATCGCTGCCGCCGGTTTCCCGGTTGTCACATTGGTTGACTTAAACGATCAGTGGGCTTCTTTCAATATCCGCGAAGAAAACATGCCCGGCATCGAGCTCGGCAAAGTTTTCCATGCCTACGTTCCGGCCCTCGGAAACAAGAAGATCGACTACAAGGTCTATTACATTAGCCCGAGAGCCAATTACGCCACCTGGCGAAGCACGCGTATGGATTCCGGCTACGACATGAAGACTTTTGAAGTCAGAGCACGTCCCGTTGAGAAAGTCGCGAACCTTCGTCCGGGCATGAGTGTTTTAGTGGACGGTTTTAAAAATTAGGATCCGATAATGCTTTCCCCGATAGGTTGGTTAAACGCAGCCGCAGCCGTCTCGGCTCGAGAGATTCGGCGGCTCTTGCGCACACCGCAGGAAATTATTTTCTGCGGATTCCTGCCGTTATTCTGGGTAATGGTTGTCTGGCTCTTGCTGGGCAACGGTATCGTGACGCAGGTGCCGATAGGAATCGTTGATAACGACCATTCTCAGATCAGTCGGGATGTCATTACTAAGATTGAAGCAACCCGCTCCGTGGGCCTCGTTCCGTTTGTCTCTCATTCGGAGGCGGATCAGGCTTTAAGAAACGGTACGATTTACGGATTTGTCGAGATTCCGTTTGAATACGCCCGCGACGTGACAAAGGGCACCGGCGCTCCGATGGTGTTGTATTTAGATGAAAACCGTTACGCTGTTGCCGGTACCATTCAAGCAGATCTGACCAATGTCGCGACCGCCATTTCTCAGGAGCGGATGATTAAGACATCCATGCTGACGGCCAGCGGCGTCAAAGGCGCCGAGAGATTAGTAACCGGGTTGCATTCGGACTTCTATGCTCTCGGCAACATGCAGTTCAGCTTCCTGGCTTTCTTGGGGAGCAACCTGCTTCCCGGCGTCATCATGCTCGCTGCTATTCTGTCGTTTGTCACTTCGATCGTTCGAGAAAACTATCAGTTCCGCATTAACGATTGGTTTGATACCGCCCAGGGAAGCGTGACTGCCGCATTGTTCGGCAAACTGCTGCCGCACTTTTTCTTTTATTGCTTAGTAGTTGCTGCCTACATCGCTTTATTTGCCGGCTTCGGGGGCTTTGCTCCGGCCGGCTCGCTTTTTATCTGGTTTATTTGCGGCGCAGCCTGCTTAATCGTTATGGCCTGCTCCGGCATTCTGATTGTCGGTATCGCACCCAATTGGCGTTTTGCTTTAGTGGTGACTTCCGGCTATGCCGCCCCTGCCCTTCCCTTTACAGGATTTTCGATGCCGCTGGACTCTATGAGCGAGATGGCTAGAATGTTTTGTAAGTGCCTGCCGCTGACGTGGTTCATACAAGGACAGACTCAGCAGTGGACACTGGGCGCAAAAATTTGGGAAATGGGATCGACTTTTACAGCCTTTGCACTTTTGGCGCTTATCCCGCTTGTTGTCGGTCTGCCGATCTTTAGATGGAAATACCGCAAGTTTGCCAAACAGGAAAAGATTTTGGAGACTAAGCATGAGCTGTAAATTCCCCTCCTTGCTGAAATGCTTTCTTTTCACCTTGAAGCAAGCGACCACTAACCTTGCCTGCGCTCCCTTCTTCTGCTTCGCAGTATTTTTCTATTCTTTCTATTACTGCTGGCCATACATGGAGCAGCTGCCCGACCATTTGAATGTCGTGGCCGTTGACCAGGACAACTCTGCGCTGTCCAGACGCCTCACTCAGGCCATGCGGGCCTCTCCAAATCTGCAGGTCACTCAGCAGACAACGAGTCTCCCGGAAGCACAGAATTTGATGCGCAAGGGCGGCATCAGTGCAATTCTGATCATTCCGCCTAATTTTGAAACGCATACGCTCACCAACGTTCCGACCGCTTTAGTCCTCGTCACAAACGGCGCTTTCATTGTTAAGAGTCGAGGCTCGATGAGCGGTGTCGGCGGTCCGCTTCAGAAGATTGTAGCGGCGTCCATCAGTGCTCATCTGGTTGAACATGGGGTCCCTTTGTCCGAGATCGCGCGAGCCGCCAATAATCCGCCCTCGATGATCGTGGAAAGCATGTTTAATACGGTCAACGGATATCTGAACTTCACGGTTCCGATCGTCTTCATGATCATTTTCCAGACGGTTTTCGTCTGCGGCATCGGCATGCTGATGAACGATTGGTTCTGGAAGAGAAAATATCCGTTCCCGCTGGCGCTTGGCGCCCGCCATCCGATGTACTTCCTTGCGATGTACGCACCGTTTTTCTTCCTGAGTCTTTTCTGGATCTTATTCATTGAGGGGCAGTCCTTCTCTTTCCATGGTGTGAATTCGTTTAAGAACGTTCCCGGAACCATCGTGGTCTCGATGATTTATGCTTTTGCGATTACGTCTTTGGGCATGCTGATAGCAGCGCTGCTCAAGCGTTACCGTTTTGTGGTTCAGATAGTTGTGCCGTCTTCCATTCCGTTTGTCTTTATTTCGGGCAACCTCTACCCGTGGCAGAACATCCCGTGGCCTCTGCAGGCTTTCGGGTGGCTGTCACCGACGACGGCGGGTTCCGTTGCCATGCTTCGTGTTTCCCAGGCCGGCGCCACGCTGTCAGGTGTTGCATTCCCGTATTTAACTCACCTATTGCTTTTGGGCGCGGCATTTCTCACAGCTGCCTACATTCTGATTTACAAGACCCAGAATGATCCGCAGTCACTTGCTGAGATGGAAGATCTCAGGAAAGGCATTGTGGACGAAAAACTTGCCCCTGAGCTCACCCCTAAGCAGGAAAAAGAACTCACCGGAAAGGCGGTTTAGTCAACGCATATCGTCATCAAGCCGGAATCTAAAGTTCCGGCTTGACCGCTTTAAACGTCACGCCGAGTTTTTCTAATTTGCTCCGAAGTGTATTGGGATGCATATCCGTAAGCGCCGCGGCTCCGTCGGCGCCGGAAATTTTCCCTTTGGTCGCTTTCAATACGGCTTCAAAGTAATGCTTCTGCATCATCTCAAAGCTTTCAAGCTTAATTTGCTCGGGAGAAGCCGCCTGCACTACAGGTCCGGACCAACCGGTTTCTCCTTCAAAAACAATCTGAATATTCTGGTAGTCAGAAGAAGTCAGAACGGAACGCTCTAAGGTATTTTCCAGCTCTCGAACGTTACCGGGCCACTTGTACTTTTGCATCTGCTCAACAGACTTCTGAGACAAGGAAAGGGGCTGAGAAATACCGTATTTGCTTCGCAGCCGATTCAGGAAAAAGTCGGTCAGCGGAAAAAGATCTTCCTGTCTTTCTCTGAGCGGAGGAATCCGCAGAGGAAAGAGATTCAGACGATAAAGCAGGTCATTTCTAAATCGGCCTTCTTCAGCCATCTGCTTTAAGTCCCTGTGCGTTGCCGCAACCAAACGAAAGTCAACAGGAATCGAATGCATACCGCCGATTCTTGTCACGATCTTTTGCTGCAGAACCCGAAGAAGACGAACCTGCGCTGCCAAAGACAGTTCTCCGATTTCGTCCAAAAACAGCGTTCCTCCTGAAGCCCGCTCAAAGACCCCTTTCTTCTGTATCTTGGCATCGGTAAAGGCACCTTTTTCATGTCCGAAAAATTCATCGTCTATTAAAGTTTCAGGGATGGCGCCGCAGTTTAACTTCACGAACGGACCCGTTCCTCGATTAGAGAGCTCCTGAATTAGGTTCACGACGACTTCCTTACCGCAGCCCGTTTCTCCTAAAACCAAAATCGGAACCTCGGTTGAACTCACCTTTTCTATTTTTTCAGTGATTTCTTTCAAGCTCGGCGTCCGTGCCGAAAACCGATTCACTAAAGCCATACGGCTCCCTCTGACGGAGTCCTTAAGTCCGTCGTTTTCCTGAATTAAATCCAGATTGTTTGCCAAGAGAACAGAATTCAAGGCATTCGAAGTCATTAAGGAAAACGAATCGTGAAGGGACTTTAAAAGAATACGCTGCGCTTCGTTGAATTGGTCATACCGGCGGCTGTAAAAACAAACCACACCTAAGTGCCGCTCCTCTTTATCCATCGAAAGCATCAAATACGATTTAACCTCCGGAAGGCACTCGGAAAGCACCTGTTGAGTAAACCTGTCTTGAGAGATGTCAGGACAGTTCAAAACCTTATCGGTGATTTTGAGCGGCCGCAGCGATTTAGGCGGAACAAGGGAACCGAGCGTTGACGAAACACTGTCCCGACGGCAATGAGCAACAAAAACGATCCGGTGTTTCTGGGTATCAAAGATATTTACGAATGCTCCGTCTGCATCAAGAAATCCTTGAAGCACTTCAAAAACACGGGACAAGGATTCCTCTGCATTAATAGAGGAGTTGATCGCTAAGATTGCCGGGAGCTGGAGGTCTTTATTCACGATATTTAGTAACTCACGATATTTCATATTATTTTAACTCACGAAATATCGTTAATAATCTTTACGTATTAATGCGTAAATTAATATTGTCTTAAATTTCAACTAGTTAAAAATTTCTAAAAAGTTGGCACGGTCTTTGCGATGAGATTAATCAAAAGCAATTCACTCACTTACATCCATTGGAGAAAATATGAAGACCACACCTTCTCGCCGTTCTTTCCTGAAATTAGCGGCAGCCTGCACAGCTCCGGCTTTTGGAAGTCTCGCATTCGCAGCTCCTCAAACCAAACAAAAATTTGACAAAGTTGCTGACGTCATCGTCATCGGCAGCGGATTTGCCGGTCTGGCCGCAGCTCTGGAAGCCAAAGAAAAAGGCGCCTCCGTCATGCTGCTCGAAAAAATGCCGGCTTACGGCGGCAACTCTGCCATTAACGGCGGTGCTTTCGCAGTCGCAGGTTCTCCTCTCCAGGAAAAAGAAGGCATCAAGGATTCTCCTGAACTGATGCTCCAGGACATGATTAAGTCCGGCCGCGGTTTAAGCCACGTCGACCTTTTGAAGAATATCGTCTACGGTACTCGCCCAGCTTTTGACTTCACCGTGAAGTACGGCGTGAAGTACAAACCTTTCGTTCAGCATTTCGGCGGCCACAGCGTTCCCCGTATTATGCAGACTATTGAAAGTACCGGCGGCGGCATCACTCGTCCTCTGGTTGAAGCAGCCAAGAAACTCGGTGTTGATATGCACTTAGGCTGCGCTGTCACAGACCTCATTCTCAATGACGAAGGCCGTGTTATCGGTGTCAAGGTTCTTGAACGCCACGATTACCGCAAAGAAAATTCAGGTGTTCCTCAGGTTTACGGCGCCAGAAAAGGCGTTGTCGCAGCAACCGGCGGTTTCTCTCAGAATGTCGCCTTCCGTATGCAGCAGGATCCGACACTCGGACCGAACCTTGAATCCACCAACCATCCCGGCGCCACCGGCGAAGTTCTTCAGAATATGCTGGCCATCGGTGCTCTACCGATCCAGCTCGACCAGATTCAGCTCGGACCTTGGTCTTCTCCTGACGAACGCGGTTTCGGCTTAGTTTCTCAGTTCAACACGATTGCCGGTTTCCCGAAAGGCATCATGGTTGACAAGCGCACCGGCAGACGTTTCGTCAACGAACTCGCTGACCGCAAGGCTCGTTCCGACGCCATCCTTAAGCAGCTCGACGAAAACGGAAAACCCGTTTACCCGATTTGCTTCACCGACAGCGTCGGCGTCAAACAGGCTCAGACACTGAAGAATGGTCTGAAGTACGGCGTCATCAAGAAGTTCGATACGCTGGGAGAACTTGCAGATGCTTACGGTATTCCTAAGGAAGCACTGATCAAGCAAGTTGAAGAATTCAACGCCTACGTCCGTGAAGGCAAAGACAAACAGTTCGACCGTCCGCTCGCTCTCGCTATTGAAATTAAACAGGCTCCTTTCTATGCGGCCCGCGTCTGGCCGAAAGTTTACTACTGCATGGGCGGCGTCGGTATCACGAAGAACGCCGAAGTGCTTAACGTCAGAACGCAAAAACCGATCCCGGGCCTTTACGCAGCCGGTGAAGTTACCGGCGGTACACACGGTGCCAGCCGTCTCGGCGGATGCGCCATCGCTGACGGTCTCGTAACCGGCCGAGTCGCCGGAGACGCCGTCGTCGCCAACACACCCGTCAACCTCGAATAGCCTCACCACGGAAAGGATAACAACATGAAATCGTTCAATCTTCTCGTTCTCGCAGCCGCTTTATTTATCGCTCTTCCGGCCTCTGCTCAGCAAGTAAAGCCCTACCACCAGAACATCAAGGACTGCGCAGCCTGCCACACTAAAGAAAATGCAGTCGGCAGAAAGCAGTTCGTCACACCTGACAACAAAGCCTGCTTAACCTGCCATCAGAGCTATGCAGCCGTTGCTGAAAAAACCAAAAATCTGAAGAACGGCGAGCCCAATCCGCACGCCAGCCATCACTACGGTGAAGGTATCGCCTGCACGGCCTGCCACTCCGAGCACAAGACCTCTCAGGTTTACTGCAACAACTGCCACGAATTCAAATATCAAATTAAGTAATTTCTCCAGTATTTAACCCTTCGAATCCAAGAGGAAAATAAAATGAGACTTTCCATCATTGCTTTACTCCTTATGTCTGCCGGAATCGCCAATGCCGGAGTTGTTACCCTTAACGGCTCCAACCTCACTCAGGACGAAGCCTGGGCCATCGCCGAAGGCAAAGACACCGTCGCCATCGCTCCTTAAGCCATGGACCGCCTCAAAAAGGCTCATGAACTGGTTCTTTTGGCTGCCAAAGGCGGCACACCGGTTTACGGTCTGACCGTCGGCGTCGGTCTGAACAAAGACAAACCGCTGTTCAAAGCAAACGGTGAACTCTCCGAAGAAGTTATCGAAGCTTCCAAAGCCTTCAACCACAACGCTTTGAGAAGCCACTCCGCTGCTATCGGCCCGATGATGTCCAAAGAGCTGACTCGTCTGCAGATGGTCATTCGCTTGAATACTCTTCTTGCCGGCCAGACAGGTGCTCAGCCCTACGTTGCCGAGCTCTATAAAGAATTCCTGAACAAAGGCATTACACCGGAAATTCCGTCCCGCGGTTCTGTCGGTGAAGCTGACATCACGATGTCTTCTCACGTCGGCGCCGTCATGATGGGTGAATGGCGCGCTAAGGTAGACGGCAAAGAAATGAGCGGTAAAGAAGCGCTCCAGAAGGCCGGTCTCAAACCTCTGGTTCCGGAAGGTAAAGACGCTCTTGCCATTTTGTCTACCAATGCCGCAGCTGTAGCTGAGACGATGGATGCCGCACGCCACGCCCGCACCATCATCGATGCCACACCCCGCGTCTTTGCGTTGAGCTTGGAGGCTCTGAACGGCAATATTGCTCCGGTTCTTCCTCAAGTCACCAAAGTCCATCCTTTCTCCGGACTGGAAGAAGCCTCTAAGATTCGCGACAATCTGAAAGGTTCTTACCTCTGGGAAAAGAACAAGGATCGCGCACTTCAGGATCCTCTGTCCTTCCGCACTACGGTCTACACCATGCGTGAAGCTCGCGAAGCGCTCAAGGACTTAGACAAAGAAATCAAGGTTCAGATTAACTCTTCCGACGACAATCCCGCCACCATTCTGAACGCCGGCAAGGATTACGCCGACCATAGCCAGGTTGCCATGTACTTCGTCGAAGGCAACGGACTGAAAGGCGCCATCATCCCGACATCCAACTTCGAACCGCTGCCGGTTGCCATGGCTGCTCAGCGCCTCGGCATCGCCATGACTCATCTGTCTCATAACAGCGTCCAGCGCACGATCCAGCTTTCTGACGACCATTTCACCGGTCTGACACGCTTCCTGTCCGATCCTGAAAACAAGGGTCACGCCTTCGGCGCCATCCAGAAACCCTTCGTCGCTATGCACGCTGACAGCCTTGCTCAGAGCAATCCTGTTTCCGCCCTCGGAACTCCGGTTGCCGGTGACATTGAAGACACCTACACCAACCTCCCGCTGGTTGCTGAAAGACTGAAACGAATCGCCGACAACACCGGCTACGTCTACAGCCTGGAAATGCTGCACTCCACACAGGGTATTGACCTGAGAAAGAAACTCAAAGGCGACTTCAAGATGTCTGAAGCTACCCGCAAGCTATATCAGGACTATCGCGCCAAAGTTCCGTATGTCAGCCGTGACCGCATCTACACGGACAACATCGAAGACGGCAAGCAGATGATCATGAACGGCATTGCTTCCAAGTAATCTGAGGAGGAGATAGAAATGAAGAAATTAGCTCTCATTGCAGCACTTCTTTGTGCCGTCTCCTCCGGCGTCTACGCCGCTTCCGACGTGACGCTTTACGGAGTAGTTGACGGGGCCGTGTCGGTTTCCAAGGCCAAAGGCAAAGCAGCTCGAGTGGGCTTTGACAACAGCATCTGGGCCGGTTCCCGCTTCGGCATCAAAGGCAACGAAGATTTAGGCAGCGGATACAACCTCGGCTTTATCCTGGAACAAGGCTTTAAGACATTCTCTGGCGACGCCATGAATTCTTCCAAGGCCTTCGCCCGTCAGAGCGCGCTGTCCGTATCCACTCCTTTCGGTACCTTTGCAGCCGGCCGTACAGGCGGTTTGTCTTCCGACTGCGGAACCTACAATATTCTGCACGGTTCCTCTCTTTGGACTTCCTACTACAGCACCGGCAATATCTACGGCACGTTCATTCTGTCCGACCGTATGGACAATGTCCTGCTGTACAACACACCGGACATGAACGGCTCCACCATTCACTTCATGTACTCCAACGCCATGGGTGACAACGGCGACGAACAGAAATGGTCTAAAGACAATCACTACTACGGTGTCGGCTATGAATATGCCAAAGGACCTGCCCTCTTCAGCGCCATGTGGGAAATGTATGACCACAAAGAACAGAACCTGAAGAGCTCCCAAGTCTTTACACTCGGTGGATCTTATGACTTCGGTTCCTTCAGTCTCTACGGTGCTTACCAGTTTGCTTACCGCGCCAACCGCTTGCCGACTTACGCATTTGCCAACCAGTTAGGAGCTAAAGGCGCCAACCAGCACGGCTTCTCTGCTTCTATCGGTGTTCCGGTTGCCGGCGGCACGGCCAAACTTCAGGGCAACTACGGCTTCGGCAAGATCAAAGAAGGTTCTCGTGACTACAGCATGTACTCGATTGCTACGGCCTATGAATATCCGATCAGCAAGAGAACATTGTTCTACTCCTTCGCCGGTTACGGCCAGGGCAAGAAAGCTGCTTCCTCTATCGAGGAACTCAACAGCTGGACGATCAGTGCAGGTTTGAGCCACAGCTTCTAACCTACGCCTGCAGCATCGAAACTTTTTCATTTAGTAGTTAGCAACACGGCTCATGTTTGGGATTCCAAGCATGAGCCGCTTTTTATTTTTAGACCGCCGCACCGAGGCGGTCCCTCAGAGAGCTGAAGATTAAGGTTCTTTCACAACTTCCGCAAAGAGGTCATAGTCGGAAGAATCCGTGACCTTAACGTCGACAAAGTCTCCGGGCTTCACGTCCGGATTGCCTTCGATGAACACCAAACCGTCGATGTCAGGCGCATCGGCTGAAGATCGAGCTGTTGCAATGCCGTCTTCATCGGGCGCTTCGTCGACTAAGACTTTGATCATCTTACCGACTTTTTCTCGCAAAAGTTCCTTAGAGATTTCGCTCTGAACTTCCATGAAACGTTCTCTTCTTTCTACGCGAACGCTTTCCGGAAGAGCTCCGGGCAGATCGTTGGCAGCCGCCCCTTCAACCGGAGAGTAAGCAAAACAGCCAACTCGGTTGAGACGAGCTTCTTTGAGGAAGTCCAAAAGATACTGGAATTCTTCTTCGGTTTCTCCCGGGAATCCGGTGATAAAGGTCGAACGAATTGTGATATCCGGACATGTTCTTTCCAAGTTTCTTTCACCGTTTCACGGATCTGTTCATCGGTATAAGTTGTTCCTGAAATTTCGGCAGAGATAGCAGCGTGCGAACCATTATACAAATCAAGTACACGGGCAAAGTTGCTAGGATCTCCCACGTCCATAGCGTTAGCAATTGTTGCAATAGACGGACGGGGATTGTATTTACCTGTTTGCAGATATTGATAGAAAATATCGTTGCGGTTGTTGGCAGCAATAAAACGCTTCACAGGCAATCCCATTTTCTTTCCGAACAATCCTGCGGTGATGTTTCCGAAGTTTCCGCTAGGTACGCAGATGACGGCGTTATCTGCTTTTCCGGCACGCTTCAGTTGAGCATATGCATAGAAATAATAAAATGCTTGCGGCAGGAAACGGGCTACATTGATGGAATTGGCAGAAGTCAATGATAGATGTTCATTCAGTTCCTTATCCATGAAAGCAGCTTTTACCAATGCCTGGCAATCATCAAACGTTCCGTCCACTTCGAGCGCAGTGATGTTCTGTCCCAGTGTAGTGAATTGCTTTTCCTGTATTTCGCTGACTTTTCCTTTCGGATAGAGCACATATACATGAATACCGTCCACACCCAGAAAACCGTTAGCCACAGCACTTCCCGTATCACCGGAAGTGGCTACCAGTACATTTACATTCTTTTGTCCTTCCTTCTTAATGAAATATCCCAGCAGACGCGCCATGAAACGACCGCCTACATCTTTGAAGGCTAGTGTCGGTCCGTGGAAAAGTTCGAGCGAGTAGATGTTATCCGCAACTTTCACCAAAGGTACATCAAAACTTAAGGTATCATATACAATCTGTTTCAGAGTGTCGGCAGGAATATCCTCACCGAAGAAAGCATCGGCTACACGGTAAGCTATTTCCTGAAAAGACAACGTATCAATCGTATCGTAAAACTCTTGTGGAAGAGGCTTGATAGACATAGGCATAAACAACCCTTTATCGGCTGCAAGACCTTTTACAACTGCTTCCTGTAAAGAAGCCACCGGCGCTTGTTTATTCGTACTATAATATTTCATGGAATGATATTTTTAGTGCTCACCACAGATTACACAGATTTACACAGATATTTTCTCTATTATTACATAATACAAAAGTCTCTTATCACTTTAAATCTGTGCGAATCTGTGTAATCTGTGGTGAACATTATTTCATAAATTCTTTAATAAACTCGTCTTCTTTCAACACACCATAACTACCATTGCAGGCAGATACTTCGTCGTAAGTTTGCACCTCGTCCGGCTCAATTCCCGGATACCAGATAAGGAACGGGATAGGATCGGAAGTGTGCGTACGAAGTTCGCAGGGAGTAGGATGGTCAGGCAATACGGCTATTGCTACCGGTTCATCCCAATCTTTCACTGCTTCGTAGATAGGTCCTACGGCACGTTTATCCAGATTCTCGATAGTGAGAAGTTTCAAGTCGATGTCTCCTTCGTGTCCGGCCTCATCGCTGGCTTCGATATGAAGATAGACAAAGTCATCGGTTTTCAAGACTTCCAATGCAGCAGCCACTTTATTTTCATAATTCGTATTATACAGACCGGTTGCCCCTTCTACTGCAATACGACGCAATCCGGCATAATAACCGATTCCGTTTATCAGATCGACAGCCGAAATCACCGCACCTTTTTTCACTTGCGGGAAAGTTTCGGAGAAAGTAGTCATCTGCGGACGATAACCGGGGCTCCAGGGCCAAATACTATTGGCGGGGTCTTTGCCTTCAGCTATACGTTTCAGGTTCAACGGATGATTCTTCAACAGTTCCTGTGATTTTAGAATCAGGTCGTTAATCAGGTCTGCCGTTTCTTGTGCTTCCGGAGTCAATGGTTTCACCATCAATGGGCGGAAAGGTTTCAAAGGAACATCGTGCGGAGGAGTACAGTCCAGTTCTTTATTTCCTCCCTTGATAACCAATAGATGACGGTACTGGACTCCTGTGTGGAACCGTACGCGGTCATTGCCTAGTTTCTCTTGCAGGTATTGAATCAATACGTCCGCTTCTTCTGTAGATATATGTCCGGAGGAGTGATTCTTCAGAATTTCTCCTTCCACACAAATCAAGTTACAACGCATTGCTATCTCGCCCGGTTTCAAATCCACACCGATACTGGCAGCTTCCAGCGGTCCACGACCTTCGTACACTTTCGGAAGATTATATCCCAACACAGACATGTTGGCTACTTCACTACCCGGATGGAAACCTTCCGCCACGGTAATCAGGCGACCGTTACGTCCCATTCGGGCTAACTGATCCATATATGGCGTCTTCGCATATTGCAGGAGCGTCTTGTCCCCTAATGACTTCACTGGCCAGTCGGCCATTCCGTCTCCCAATATAATGATATGCTTCATTTCTTTTGAAAATTAAGAATGAAGAATGATGAATGAAGAATTGGCTGCACCATTACGCTGCATAGTAATTCTTCATTCTTCATTTTTAGTTCTTCATTTAATTAAACGTTTGCGATGCTCATGATGTCGGCAAATACTCCGGCAGCTGTTACTCCGGCGCCGGCGCCGTATCCCTGAATCATCATCGGATATTCTTTATAGCGTTCTGTAGTAAGCAGGATAATGTTGTTGCTGCCTTCCAAGCCGTAGAACGGGTGGTTGGCGCCTACTTCCTGTAAGCCGACAGAGGCTTTTCCGTTCTCCAGTTTGGCAACGAAACGCCAGTGTTTATTTTCTTTCTCCAATACCTGACGGCGGGCTTCAAAGTCTGCGTCGAGACTTGGAACACGTTTCCAGAAATCTTCCAGAGAACCTTCGAAGAAGTCATTCGGGACAAAGAGGTTCTTTTCAACATCTTCCTGTTCCAGACGGTATCCGGCTTCACGTGCCAGAATCACCAGTTTACGGATGACGTCTTTTCCACTCAAATCGATACGCGGGTCCGGTTCGGAGTAGCGTTCTTCCTGTGCCATTTTGATGGTACGGCTGAAAGGAATATCGGCACTGATCTTATTAAAGATGTAGTTCAGTGTACCTGAAAGCACTGCTTCAATCTTCAGAATCTTGTCGCCGCTATGAATCAGGTCGTTGATCGTGTTAATAATCGGAAGACCTGCACCTACGTTTGTTTCGAACAGATATTTCACACCACGTTGGCGGGCAATCATTTTCAGTTCGCGATAGTTTTCGTAAGCGGAAGAAGCGGCAATCTTGTTGGCTGCTACCACAGAGATATTGTGTTGCAGGAAATCTTTGTAAAGCGATGCGATATCGGCGCTGGCCGTACAGTCTACAAAGACGGAATTAAAGATGTTCATTCCGATAATCTCGTCGCGGATGGTTTGCAGACTACTGTCTTTACCCTTTTCCAACAGTTCCTGACGGAAATTAGAAAGGTCGAAACCTTCACGGCTGAACATTGCTTTGGCAGCATCAATGATACCTACCACATGGAGTTTCAATCCGTTTTCCATCATGAGTTTCTGCTGTTGGCAACGAATCTGTTCTACGAGGCTGCCGCCTACCGTACCGACACCGCAGATAAAGAGGTTCAGTACCTGATATTCGGAGAGGAAGAAAGAGTCGTGAATGACATTCAGGGATTTACGCAAAGATTTGGAATCGACCACAAAAGAGATGTTTGTTTCCGAAGCTCCCTGTGCACAGGCAATTACGTTGATACCGTTGCGTCCCAGCGTACCGAAAAGTTTACCGGCGATACCCGGGGTATGTTTCATATTCTCGCCTACGATAGCAACAGTAGCTAAATCTCTTTCCGCAAGAATCGGAGAAATCTCGCCCATCTCTATTTCTTTCGCAAATTCCTCGTTCAGCACTTCACAAGCCAGGTCGGCATCGGCATTACGCACACCGATAGAAGTACTGTTTTCCGATGAAGCCTGCGACACGAGGAATACGCTGATTCCGTTCTTAGCCAATGCTTTAAAGATGCGGTAGTTTACACCGATCACACCCACCATACCGAGTCCCTGAACAGTTATCAGGCTGGTGTCGTTGATGGAGGAAATACCTTTGATAGCCTTGCTCTGCGGGTTGGAAACTTCTTGTTTGATAACCGTTCCCACTCCGTCCGGATTGAAGGTATTCTTTATTATAATAGGAATATTCTTGTGACATACAGGATAGATAGTCGGCGGATAAACCACCTTTGCACCGAAGTTACAAAGTTCGGTCGCTTCTACATAACTCAATTCCGTAATGGTATAAGCAGTTGAAATGACACGCGGGTCAGCCGTCATAAACCCGTCTACATCCGTCCAGATTTCCAGACTTGCCGCATCCAGAGCCGCAGCAATAATGGCAGCCGTATAGTCCGAGCCACCACGTCCGAGGTTCGTCACATCTCCTGTCGTTTTATCCGAAGAGATGAATCCCGGCACCAGTGACACTTTAGGGATAGACTGGAAAGCCTCTTTCACCAACTTATTAGTCAGGTCAGTATCCAACGTGTGTTTACTATGTTTTCTTTCGGTCTTGATAAAAGTGCGCGAATCGAACCATTTTGCTCCGTCAATCAGTTCGGTAACGATGATGGATGAAAGGCGTTCACCATAGCTGACGATTGTATCCGAGGTCTTAGCAGAAAGGTCTCTAATCAGATAAATTCCCTGGAAGATGTCCTTCAACTCGTTCAGCAGTTCGCCAATCTGACGTTGCAACGACACTTGCTTTTCTCCGGCAGGAATCACCTCCTTAATCATCTCCACATGACGGTAAACGATTTCGCGGAACTCGCCCTCATAGGCTGAATCTCCTGCTGCCGCCATCTTTGATGTATTTATCAATTTGTCAGTGATGCCTCCCAATGCGGAAACAACTACAATTACCGGCTCACTTGCCGACTCTACAATTCTCTTTACGCTTAAAATGCTGTTCACGGAACCTACGGACGTCCCGCCGAATTTCATTACTTTCATGAAGATACTTATTTAAATGCAATGTCCTGCAGTTTACTTTTTACAGAACGATTGGTTGTTTACGAATAAAATTGAAATTGAATTTTGCCTGCCTATACAAGCGTGAATCACGTAGATACACAAAAACTATCCATTAACCCCTAAGGGTCATGGTACACATGGATGTGACTGTATGTGGATAGTACTTCATCATAGTCTCTGTTTCTACCATTGTTTTTGATAAGTGTCGCAAAAGTAATAATAAAAACGTTCAATCTATCACTTTTTTCGGTTTTTTTCTGATAAAAAGAACATCCCGTCTCTTTTCCCTCCCATAAAAGCCCTGCACTTTTATGACATTTTGCTATTTATATATCGTTTATATTATTATATTTGCAAAAACAACAGCATAAAAACAGCATATGACCCCGTTAAATACTTCCGTATTGTTAATATACACCGGTGGGACAATTGGAATGATTGAAAACACCGCAACAGGCGCATTGGAGAACTTCAACTTCGAACAACTCCAGAGGCATATCCCCGAATTGCAAAAATTCAACTTCCCGATTGATACTTATCAGTTTGACCCTCCGATGGACTCTTCGGACATGGAACCCGATATGTGGAGAAAGCTGGTACACATTATTCATGAGAACTATGATCTCTATCATGGCTTCGTCATTTTGCACGGAACGGATACGATGGCTTATACAGCCTCCGCCCTGAGTTTTATGCTGGAAGGACTGGACAAACCTGTGATCCTTACGGGCTCCCAACTCCCGATAGGGGTGCTCCGCACGGACGGCAAGGAAAACCTGATGACAAGTATCGAAATTGCCGCCGCACAGGATAAGGAGGGGAAAGCACTCGTTCCGGAAGTCTGCATCTTCTTTGAGAATCATCTGATGAGGGGAAACCGTACGACAAAGATGAACGCGGAAAACTTCAACGCATTCCGCTCATTCAATTACCCGGTATTGGCGGAAGCAGGTATTCACATTAAATATAATCAAGCACAGATTCATGTCAACAAAAGCAAACAGGAGTTAGTGCCACATTATTTATTGGATACGAACATCGTGGTTCTCAAGTTATTCCCCGGCATTCAGGAGAATGTAATAGCTACGATGTTAGGGACCAAAGGATTAAAAGCGGTCGTACTCGAAACGTATGGTTCCGGCAATGCTCCCCGAAAGGAATGGTTTATCCGCAGGCTTTGTCAGGCCAGTGCGCAGGGGATTGTCATTGTCAATGTAACCCAGTGCAATGCCGGAATGGTGGAGATGGAACGTTACGAAACGGGGTACCAGCTACTACAGGCAGGAGTGGTCTCCGGATATGACAGTACGACAGAATCGGCCGTGACTAAATTGATGTTCTTATTGGGACACGGATATACTCCGGATGAGGTTCGTGATCGTATGAATCGGTCGATAGCTGGTGAGATCACTCTATAAGGACCTTTTGTTTAATGCGTTGAACAGATTTTATCCGAATTTGTTTTGCGCGTTGAACAAATTATGCCTAATTAAGTATTATACAAAGTAACAAATATCCTTGTTTTTATGAACCAAATAATCTTCTTAGCCAATCAACAAACAGCACCGCCTGTTCAGAATCTGCTCTAAGATAACTTTTGGCTATTGCATTCCCCATCGAAACTCCGGGTTCTTCTTGCCAAGCCAAAAATGTATGAATACGGGCTTTTGCCTTATGAACACTTTTATATTTATTCAACTCTTTATTTTCTAACGTAGTTAAAGTAGTATCAACTTCATCCAATAACTCCTGATCATTAACAGCTAACATAGCCAAAAAGTCCTCCAACATCCCATTTAGTTGATTATCCGGCATCATCCAAACACCTATTTTAGGATCTTCCTTATCACAAGGTAAAAGAACCATACCTGCCTCAGGAAGAATATCAGGCACATGATACTTTCCGCTTTCAGTCAATATCTGAGATATCCTTTGCCACCTCCCAGCAATATTTGTATCTGCATCAACTACAATTCCCAATATTCGGTTAGCAGCCGCCTGCTTATCAATCAAAATACGAAATAATTCTATTGCTTTCTCTACAGACCCACAAGGTTTTATAAATATATTATCCGCCAAATGATTCAATTCTCTTAAACGAGCTATAACAAACAGATCATCAGGACCTTCTACCAATAATTTAAATGTATAATCGTCTTCTCTTCGCTTATCAGCCATTTCAGTAGTAATTATCTAATTTCGATATCTTGTTCCAAAACCAAATCCAAATCCTCCTTATCATCATAAGAAATAGTAATAACCTTATCTTTCCGTCGTTCTAAACGAATAAAGACACCATCATTTTCCTTATTTTCGGCCGCAAATGCACGAATAGCATCACGGCTATGGGTCGTCACGAAAACCTGTATATTTAATGATTTCGATAAACTAAAGATAACCTTCCATAGTTTTTGTTGAACAGAATAATGTAATCCATTCTCAAATTCATCAATCAACAAGATCCCATCTCTTGCATTAAGCATAGCAAGGATTATAGTTAAAACACGATTTATACCATCACCCATAGAACTTAATCTACGTGGTTTTACCTCTCCCTCAAGTGCAATGTATGGTGCGCGTTCATCATCACGTGTCATCCTATCCCTACGCCTATCATCTTTCAAGAAATTCAAATCAATAATGCCAGGCTCTATGATTTGTAAAGCTTTGACTACCTCTGTTTGCAATGGAGTAAGAGCCAAACGATCAAATAATGAAGGATTTTTACTTATATTCAAATCTCCCATCCGCACATATTGCATCACCTTTGTTGACTCTATTTGGGAACGTGAAACTACCCCATGAAATATATAAAGCACCTTTCCAAACGAAGACACAACTTCCAACCCGAAACCTAAATTATCATAATAGTTAGCCGGATCATAATCTTCAATCACAGTGCGCACTACCCTTTCAAAACCATTCTCTGTTACTGTAGTTTCAGTTAAATGTACAAAACGGATCATCACTTGCTGTACCCCATCCGACAAAAGAATAGGAATATCAAATTTGTGACTGTCATCATAATTAGGTATAAATGAAAGAAAACTCTCCATTTCCTTCTGTATACGATTCTCTACACCGGAATCAACAGACTCACCACGAAATACTAATAGCTGCTTCAACCACTCAAGGCTTCCTCCTGACTGAAATATAGAGATTGCCTCTAATAACGAAGACTTACCTACATTATTTTCACCGGCTATCAGATTCACACGCCCCAGTTTGTCAATCTGTAAATCTTCCAAGTTCTTAAAATTCTTTATATGCAACCTATTCATATTGAACTGACTTTTGTGGATTATCACAACAAAGATAATCATTATTGTGATTTACTTCCTATAATTGAATCAAAATCAATGCATATTTGTTTTGTGCTTTGAGGTATTTATACCTACTTTTGCCAAAGAAGCGAATTAATAAAGCTACTTTTACCTGAATTATTAAGAAAATGGCAAAAGAAAAAACCGTATATGTATGCAGTAACTGCGGACAGGAATCACCGAAATGGGTGGGCAAGTGTCCGTCGTGCGGAGAATGGAATACGTATGTAGAAGAGATCGTACGGAAAGAAACGACCAACCGCCGTCCGGTATCGGGCATCGAGACGCAGAAAGCGAAACCTGTTATCCTCAGCGAAATAGAAGCCGATGATGAGCCGCGCATCAATATGCACGACGACGAACTGAATCGTGTATTGGGCGGAGGACTTGTGCCCGGCTCTCTGGTTTTGATCGGCGGAGAACCCGGAATCGGAAAATCGACGCTCGTCATGCAGACTGTCTTGCGTATGCCGGACAAGAAGATTCTCTATGTATCCGGTGAAGAAAGCGCACGACAGCTGAAACTACGCGCCGACCGCCTTTCGGAAGTCTCCAGCGACTGTCTGATCGTTTGTGAAACTTCACTTGAACAGATTTACGTGCATATCAAGAACACCAGTCCCGACCTGGTCATTATCGACTCCATACAGACTATTTCCACGGAAAATATTGAATCATCTCCCGGAAGCATTGCCCAGGTAAGGGAATGTTCGGCATCGATTCTCCGTTTTGCCAAAGAAACGCATACACCCGTCCTGCTGATCGGACATATAAATAAAGAAGGCAGTATTGCAGGGCCAAAGGTACTGGAGCATATTGTAGATACAGTTCTCCAGTTTGAAGGAGACCAGCATTATATGTACCGTATTCTGCGAAGCATCAAGAACCGATTCGGAAGCACTGCCGAACTAGGTATTTACGAAATGCGTCAGGACGGATTACGTCAGGTCAGCAATCCTTCGGAGTTATTGTTAAGTCAGGATCATGAAGGGATGAGCGGAGTAGCGATTGCTTCTGCTATCGAGGGAGTACGCCCGTTCCTGATTGAGACGCAGGCTTTGGTGAGTTCTGCCGTCTATGGAAATCCTCAACGGTCGGCAACCGGCTTCGATATACGGAGAATGAATATGCTTCTGGCTGTTCTCGAAAAGCGTGTAGGCTTCAAGCTTGCGCAGAAAGATGTGTTTCTGAATATTGCCGGAGGATTGAAGGTGAATGATCCGGCTATTGACCTGGCAGTGATCAGTGCCATCCTTTCTTCCAATATGGATGCGGCTGTCGAACCGGAAGTCTGTATGGCAGGAGAAATCGGTCTGTCGGGAGAGATACGCCCCGTAAATCGAATAGAGCAGCGAATCGGAGAAGCGGAAAAGTTAGGATTCAAACGGTTCCTGCTTCCTAAATATAATCTGCAAGGGATTGATACCCAAAAACTAAAAATAGAATTAGTACCTGTAAGAAAGGTGGAAGAGGCATTCAGAGCACTCTTCGGATAAGTTTAAATTAAAATAAATCCATGACACAAGAATACCAACTCCGCATCCTTCCCGAAATCGCAGCAAACGAACAGCGACTGAAAGAATATATATCTAAAGAAAAAGGCATTAACCTGCGTAATATCACTGCTACCCGAATACTGAAACGGAGCATCGATGCACGTCAACGGACTATCTTTGTCAACCTGAAAGTACGGGCATACATTAATGAGATGCCCAAGGAGGATGAATTCGAACGCACTATATATAATAATGTGGAAGGCAAGCCACAGGTTATCGTAGTCGGTGCCGGTCCCGGCGGACTGTTTGCCGCCTTACGCCTCATCGAACTCGGACTACGTCCGATTATCGTAGAAAGAGGAAAAGATGTGCGCGAACGGAAAAAAGATCTGGCACAAATCAGCAGAGAACATACCGTAGATCCGGAATCGAACTATAGTTTTGGCGAAGGAGGCGCAGGAGCCTATTCGGATGGAAAACTTTACACCCGTAGCAAGAAAAGAGGAAATATAGACAAGATACTGAATGTATTCTGTCAGCACGGAGCTTCTGCGGCTATACTGGCCGATGCCCATCCTCACATTGGGACAGACAAACTCCCGCGTGTCATTGAGAATATGCGGAATACGATTATCGAGTGTGGTGGAGAGGTGCATTTTCAGACCAGAATGGATGCACTGATTATTGAGAACAACGAAATCAAAGGTATTGAAACCAACACAGGAAAGACTTTTCTCGGTCCTGTGATACTGGCAACCGGACATTCCGCAAGGGATGTATATCGCTGGCTGGCTGCAAACGGTGTTACGATAGAAGCCAAAGGAATCGCTGTCGGTGTCCGGCTGGAACATCCGGCTATGCTGATCGACCAGATACAATACCACAATAAGAACGGGCGGGGGAAATACCTTCCTGCTGCCGAATACAGCTTCGTGACACAAGCTGAAGGCAGAGGAGTTTATAGCTTCTGTATGTGTCCCGGCGGTTTCATTGTTCCTGCCGCCAGCGGACCGGAACAAGTTGTAGTAAACGGAATGTCTCCTTCTAACCGCGGATCGCGTTGGAGTAACTCAGGAATGGTGGTAGAGATTCAACCGGAAGATTTTATAAGTGGAGAGTTGAAAATGGAGAGTGGAGAGTTGGCTGCGCAACAAAATGCGCAGTTATTAGCCATTAATCCATTGCTGAGCAATTCTCAGCTCTCAACTCTCAAGACTCAACTTACTCCCCTTCACTTTCAGGAGGAGTTGGAACGTCAATGCTGGTTGCAGGGTGGCAGGCGCCAAACGGCACCGGCGCAACGTATGCTGGACTTTACTCGCAAGAAATTAAGTTTTGATTTACCGGAATCTTCCTACAGTCCGGGGCTGATTTCTTCTCCGCTTCATTTTTGGATGCCGGATTTTATCAGCAAAAGATTATCTCTCGGTTTTCAGCAGTTTGGGCGTACCAGTCACGGTTTCCTTACGAATGAAGCGGTGATGATTGGTGTGGAAACCCGCACTTCTTCGCCAGTCCGCATCGTACGGGATAAGGAGACGTTACAGCACGTCACTGTTCGCGGACTGTTTCCCTGCGGAGAAGGTGCAGGGTATGCAGGTGGAATTGTTTCGGCAGGAGTCGATGGAGAACGGTGTGCGGAAGCGGTAGCTAATTATATCAATCATTAATAAATATTCTACGGTCAAATGAACTACAAACCTGAAATAGCCATTATCGAGTCCAATACCCTCACTTGTCTCGGACTGAAAAGTATATTGGAAGAAATTATTCCAATGGCAACTATCCGTACTTTCCATAGTTTCAGTGAACTAATGGATGATACCCCGGACATGTATGCCCATTACTTCATCTCGGCGCAAATCTATGTTGAACACAATGCCTTCTTCCTCCCCCGAAAGCGGAAAACAATTGTGCTGGCCAGTGACAGCCCGCAATTCCAACTGTCGGGTGTGCCTGTACTCAATATCTACGAACCCGAAGAGAAACTGGTGAAAAGTCTTTTGAAGCTTCATCAACATGCACACCACAACGGCTATCCTGTAAAAGATATGCCCCCGATTGCCATGCCGGAGGTACATCAGGAAATCTTATCTGCCCGTGAGATAGAAGTACTGGTTCTGATTACCAAAGGATTAATCAACAAAGAAATTGCCGACAAACTGAATATCAGTCTGACTACCGTCATCACCCACAGGAAAAACATCACGGAAAAACTTGGAATCAAGTCTGTATCAGGATTAACCATCTATGCCGTAATGAACGGATACATAGAGGCGGACCGAATCTGATTTCTTAAAATATGAGGCATAATCCTAATAAATGAGGATTGCCTACCTTATATATTTGCCGTTACTTTGCACCAGACAAATTAACTGCGAATGAAAACAAAGAATATTATGATTGCCCTCACACTCCTGACGACAGGAACAACATGGGCTGAAGATTTCCCTAAAGATTCTCTTAAAGTAGTAGACATCGAAGAAGTGGTAGTGATCGCCACTCCGAAAGAAAACCGGAAACTACGTGAGCTGCCGGCAGCTACAACTGTATTGTCACAGAAAGACATGCAGGCTAACCAAGTGAACTCCGTGAAAAGATTATCCGGACTCATTCCGAATATTTTCATTCCGGAGTATGGATCAAAGCTGACTACTTCTATCTATATTCGGGGGATTGGTTCACGTATCAACACACCGGCTATCGGACTCTATGTAGACAACATACCCTATATTGATAAATCAGCTTTCGATTTCAACTACTCCGACATAGAACGTATTGATGTACTCCGCGGTCCGCAAGGAACTTTGTATGGACGTAATACAATGGGCGGGCTGATCAAGGTACACACCAAGTCACCTTTCACATATCAAGGTACAGATATCCGTATGGGAGCAGCAACTTATAATGACTACAATGTATCGTTAACACATTACCACCGTATATCCGACCAATTCGCCTTTTCTACCGGAGGATTCTACGAACATACCGGAGGATTCTATCAAAACTCTGCACGCAATAATGAACGGGTAGACAAAGGCAATGCAGGAGGTGGACGGTTCAGAGGTATTTATCTGCCGAAAGATAACCTTAAACTAGACTTGAATGTCAGCTACGAATATAGTGACCAAGGAGGATATCCTTACTTTTACACAGGCATCACCCAGGAAGGCGTCAACAAGGGAAAGACTGAAGAACGGGAAGAAATGATCGGAAAGATTGCATATAATGATAGAAGCAACTACTACCGTAACCTGCTGAATGCAGGATTTAATGTCGAATATCAAGCCAAGAATTTCATCCTAAGCGCTGTTACCGGTTATCAGCATCTGAAAGACCGAATGTTTCTCGACCAGGACTTTACTGAAAAGAACATATTCAATCTTACCCAGAAGCAGAAACTAAATACTATTTCAGAAGAAATTGTGCTTAAATCGAAGCCCAACCGTAAGTGGGAATGGACAACAGGTATCTTTGGATTCTATCAGACATTGAATACAGACGGTCCGGTTACCTTCAAAGAAGACGGGGTAAAAGAAACTATTGAAGGAAATACCAACAGCATCTTTGAAAATTTAGGGAATAAAGCACCTAAGATGAGCATGAGTGTTCTTAACCCTACGTTAAAAGTCAGTGGCAACTTTGATACTCCAATATGGAACGGAGCCATTTTTCATCAATCAACCTTCAATAACCTTTTTACCAAAGGACTATCCTTCACTGTAGGTCTTCGTCTGGACTACGAAAAGATGAGTATGAAGTACAATTCGGCAAGCGACCCACTCAACTTCGACTTCAACTTTGCCATGGGCCCTATGGTTATTACCGCCAAAGACCTGATAGCAGATGCTGCCTACAATGGTAAACTATCTGAAGATTATGTCCAATTATTACCCAAGTTTGCCTTACAATACGAATGGAGAAAAGGCAATAACGTTTACGCTACAGTATCCAAGGGTTACCGTTCGGGAGGCTATAATGTCCAAATGTTCTCTGATATAATCACTGGGCAACAGGCGCACTCGATGGTAGAAGCCATTAAAAAAAGTGCGGAGTTCGAAAAATACAGCACATTGATTGAAGGAATGATAGGAGACAAAATGCCTGCTATACCCGAAGTAAAAGATGCAACCACCTATAAACCGGAATATTCATGGAATTATGAGGTGGGTACTCATCTCACTTTGTGGGAAGGAAAACTCTGGGCCGACCTTGCAGCTTTCTATATGGATACCCGTGACCAGCAACTCTCTCAATTTATCGGCAGCGGTCTTGGACGTACCACAATCAATGCAGGCAAAAGCAACAGCTACGGTGCAGAAGCATCCCTCCGCGCCAGCCTGACCAACGAACTAAGTCTGAACGCAAGTTACGGATATACGTACGCCACCTTTACCGACTATATTATAAATGAAGCAGACAAAGATGGCAACCTAACAGTAAAAGCTGACTACAACGGCAAATATGTTCCCTTCGTCCCCAAGCATACGCTTAATATCGGAGGAGAATACGCCATCACCTGTAGCTCCCGTTCCATCTTCGACCGTGTTGTATTCCAAGCAAACTACAATGCTGCCGGACGCATCTACTGGACGGAACTGAATGATGTTAGCCAATCTTTTTACGGCACACTGAACTGGCGTGTAAATCTTGAAAAAGGGAATGCAATGATCAGCTTCTGGGCACGTAACTTCCTGGACAAAGACTATGCAGCCTTCTACTTTGAAACAATGAACAAAGGATTTATGCAGAAAGGACGTCCCGTACAATTCGGAATAGACCTCCGCTGCCGATTCTAAGAAATAACAGATCAACTGTTCATATAGTCCTTTGGAGACATACCAGCACAGCGCTTAAAGAACTTCCCGAAGAATGATTGATTCGAGAAGTTCAGCTGTTCGCTGATCTGCTGAATGGTCAGCTGACTATCATTTAGCTCAAAACCGTACGGGCATGAACATGAACTCTATAACATTGCCAACAGAACTCTATATAACTAGATCTCAACAACTTATAGTTTCCTATCATTTCCTGCAATGGAAACTGTCGTTTCCCGGTGAGGGAACGGCCGTTCCTTTTAATGGAAACGACCGTTCCTTTTAAAGGGAACTGGCGTTTCCTCCGAGGAAACCAACGCTTGCTCCATATAATACTGATGCTTGATCTATATGGACTAACAACTTATCTATGAACAGACTGCATGAGAAAGGTAGCGCACAATTAAAGTATTCTTTGATAAGCAATGCGCTCTGTCCCGTTCTTGACATAGATGATGCCACAGCGCTGAAAGCCGTATTTCGCCAGAATATGCTGCATAACTTTGTTATCCCGATGTGTATCCACACGGATATTCTCAAAATGTTCAAAGCACCAGTTCAGACAGGCTTCCGATACGCCTTTCCTTTTACCGCTGGTAGCCATCCGGTGGATGACACCGTAAGGTTCGTCATTAAGCCATGCACCTTCATAAATATTCAGATAAGTAGGATCTTCGCCTAATATAAAGCAGAAAGTTCCCAATATTTCCCCTTGTTCGTCCGTACAGACAAAACTATGACCGTCTTCTATCTCCTGACGGATAAATGATTCGGACGGATAGCCGTCAATCCATTGGGTTGCATTCCCATTGGCACGCATAAAAGCACGGGCATAATCATAAATCTCCATCACCAAAGGGAGATCTTTCAATTCGGTAAGTCTGATTTCCATCATTCAGAAGTATGATTTGAATATAAAAACAAGATATAAAAGATTATTCATTAATCGCTCCGCAATGGGGGCAAATACCTTTCTCCTTCAACTTCTCCCCACAATGTCCGCAACGATACTTATAGCTGATATTCCGATGCACCTTCTTCGCAAAAACCCAGATAAAGAATGCAAGGAACAAATAACCGATATAAATATGTGTCATCAGGATAAAGAAGAAATAGCAGAAAATACAACTGGACATCAGTCCCAGCAGATAAAAGACCGCAGCGGCGGGAGTCAACTGCCGGAACAGGTCATCAAGCACCGCCAAAGCGACAATCAGAAACAACCAGATGCTCAACAAAAAGACTGAAAGTATAAAAGGCACTTTAAAAGGCGATAAGGTGGGATTGAAATAGAAATGTTCCCACGTATCCGGCACAAAGACCTGCATTGATTCGTAAACCGTCGCACTGAAAGCCATCAACAGGCAAAGAAACAACGGATAGACACTGTCAATATCATTAAAATAGACCAGCTGCAACTGCTTCCGACGGAAAGCGCGAAACAGATAGACTCCAACAAACAACGCGAAGATAATCATGAAATAAGAAGCATGCGTATCACTGAAAAAATGGATAGCCTGCGAAATACTGTCCGTCGGCACAAACGATTCTTTCAATTCTGTTTCACGTATCCACCCCTGCTCCTCTTGTGTATGCGCCAGCTTTACCCAGACACTGTCCACACTATCGGCAGGGTGAATGGCAAACTCGGCAACAACCACCCGATCTCCTTTATACAATGCGATGTAGGTGTCCTTGATGGGCAGGCACTCCATTGTTACCGAGTCGGTGGTTACTTCCAGATTCGTATTCCAGGTATAATGCCGGTCATAAAGATAGTTCAGAGAATCTTTTGTCTTCTCCGACAGTTCCTCGGAAGTAAGATCGGGACGCGTATAGTGACAGGATGAAAGGAACAGCAGAGTCAGCAACATCCCCACGACAGAACAGCACAAAGCTGTACGAAACTTATCTCTGCCGAGAACAAGCTCCGTTAAACTCCGCATATCTCTGCCGGGGAATCGTTTCATTGTGCCGCTTTTACTTTCATTTGACAGTTTTTGCAATCGAATTCAAGGCGGAAACGTTTTCCGTCATTCGATACCAGATAATAGGGCTCTTTATAAGGCGAGCGCACTCGCTGATGGATAGGGCACCAGCCCATGCTATAACGCAGGCAGTGTTTGCAGAACATCAGCACGGCATCTTCCACCCGTTCCTTTTCATAAGCCTCAGCCACTTGCTGCACTCCATGTTCCCGATAAAAAGAAGCTGCACGGGTGTTCATCACGTTTCCCAAATAAGTAAGTGCAGCCTGCGGATAATCATGTGAAGTCGGCTTCCAGACAGCCAGTTCCTGACGATAATTGATACGTCGGACAGCAATCAGCTTTTCTATCGCCTGACGACGGAAATCCGCCAAAACAGAAGCCGGTAAGAACCAATTCTCCGAGAAGGAGATTTCGATCTTTTCCGCTTCGAAAGGCGTGTTTCCCAATTTAGCAAGCTGCGTCTTCAAGTTATCAGCCTGTGGAGTCCGAGCCGGCTCTTTCTCACGAGGCAGAGTGAGCGTAACGCTGTTATCGTCCTCATCCGTCAGTGTCAGAGAGAAACCGAAGTTGTTGTCTGCAAGCAGTATGTTAACGGCAATCTTCCGTTCGGCCGACTTGCGGGAAAGTATGCGTTCAAACTCCTGATCGAAGTTGCGATAGAGCTTGGTACGGGGCTTGATGCGGGGCATTTCCTGAGGATAAAGTTTGTTTCCATCCACCCGATTAATCCGGAATCCCTGCAAACGTCCCTGTTCATCAATATAGCAGACACCGTCTCCGTTATTAAATGATTTCAGTCCGGCAACGGTCAGAAAGTTGCCACGGGCTTCTTTCATTGTACCCATCTCCTCTCCCAATGATTTCGGAGTATCAAAAGAAAAAATATCCTCACTGCGTCCATGCAGGAAGTAATGAGTAAATCCACGACTGAAACTCTTGTCCAGCTGCGGTTTAAAATCGAAACGGCAAGTGCCGGAAGAAGCGCGCACATATTCCGGTCGGCGGGCAAAGATAGCATCTAGTTTCTGACGATAGGCAGCCGTTACATTCTTCACATAAGACACATCTTTCAGACGTCCTTCTATTTTGAATGAGGAAGCTCCGGCATCCAGCAACCGTTCCAGTTCATCACTCTGATTCATATCTTTCAAAGAGAGCAAGTGCTTGTCTTTCACAATCACTTTTCCTTCCGAATCGACAAGACTGAAAGGCAAGCGGCAAAACTGCGCACACTCTCCCCGATTCGCACTGCGCCCGAAACAAGCCTGACTAACGTAGCACTGACCGCTATAGCTTACGCAAAGCGCCCCGTGTACAAATACTTCCAGCGGAACTTCGGGACAAATTTCGTGTATCTTCCTTATTTCACGAATCGACAGTTCCCGTGCCAGAACAACCTGACGGAAACCCGCTTCCCAAAGGAACTTCACCTTTTCCGGTGTCCGATTGTCCATCTGCGTACTGGCATGAAGAGGTATCGGCGGAAGATTCAGTTTCGTGATTCCCATATCCTGCACAATCAGGGCATCCACGCCAACCCGATACAGGGCATGGATCATCTCCTCCGTCTCTTTCAACTCTTCTTCTTTCAGAATCGTATTGACTGTGACATAGATACGGGCATTATACAAGTGAGCATGTTTTACCAACGCTTCGATATCTTCCAAAGAATTCACAGCCGCTGCACGGGCGCCAAATTTAGGTGCACCGATATATACGGCATCTGCTCCGTGATTGATAGCTTCGATACCACATTCCAGATTCTTCGCCGGGGCGAGAAGTTCTATTTTACGCTGCTTGATCATTCAATATCATTAATGTTGTAAGGCGTTTCCTGATAAACAAAGTAGTTCAGCCAGTTGGAGAACAAAAGGTTGGCATGAGCGCGCCAACGGACCAACGGACCTTTGTCCGGATCATCATCTACGTAATAGTTACGGGGAATTTCGATCGGCAGTCCTTTACCCAGATCACGACGATATTCCGTATCCAAGGTATAGGGAGAGTATTCCGAGTGTCCGGTCACGAAGAACTCACGTCCGCCACGTGCCATAGCCATATAAACGCCCGCATCTTTCGATTCGGAAAGCAATGTCAGTTCCGGCACTTTGAGGATATCTTCCCTGCGTACTTCCGTATGGCGGCTATGCGGCACATAGAAGCAATCGTCAAATCCGCGGAAAATAGAATGGAAAGGTTCCAGCACCCGATGTTCGAAGATACCGAACATTTTCTGGTCCAGTGGATACTTGGGAACTCCGTAGTGATGATACAGTCCGGCTTGCGCAGCCCAGCATATATATAAGGTAGACGTCACGTGCGTACGTGCCCAATCAAATATTTCAGTAATTTCCTCCCAATAAGTCACCTCCTCGAAGTCCATCTGTTCCACAGGAGCACCGGTGATGATCATGCCGTCGTATTTCTCGTTACGCATTTGCTCGAAGTCGGTATAGAACGTTTGCATATGTTCTATCGGCGTATTCTTGGATGTATGACTCTTGATCTTCATAAACGAGATTTCTACCTGGAGAGGCGTATTCGAGAGCAGCCGCACCAAGTCTGTTTCCGTTGTAATCTTCAACGGCATCAGGTTCAGAATCACAATCCGCAACGGACGAATATCCTGTTGCGTAGCACGCGAAGTATCAATTACGAAAATATTCTCTTCCTTCAATAATTCTATTGCAGGAAGCTTATCGGGTAAATTTAAAGGCATAATCGCTATATATTAGTAATTTGGCTGCAAAAATACGAAAAATATAGCACATAATAGGGAGGTTGCTTATTTAGAAGACGTACAAATTAAGTCAATTTAATCAAAGAAGCATACCAAGTAATGAATAAAAGCTTTATTTTTGCCGAACGAATTAGTACTAATAATTTAAATCTTAAAAAAATGGCTTACGTAATTAGTGACGATTGTATTGCTTGCGGAACTTGTATCGACGAGTGTCCGGTAGAAGCTATCTCTGAAGGTGATATCTATTCTATCAACCCAGATGTATGTACTGACTGTGGAACTTGCGCAGACGTTTGCCCGTCTGAAGCTATTCACCCGGCTGAATAATACAATCTACAAAAAAGTATAGGCTGCTTTCTACGGAAGGCAGCCTTTTTTTATTTTATCGCTACGGACAAAAGGAAATTACATAAAAAAACGGTAGACTTTCTTTTTCAGGAGATAGCCTACCGTTCTATATTCTCTAAGATTGCTTATTTCAATTTAGCCAATGCTTCCTTGATTCGACGGATAGCTTCTACAATGTTTTCATCACTTGTAGCGTAGCTCATACGAATACATTCAGGAGCACCAAAGGAAGTACCGCCTACACAAGCTACATGAGCATCTTCAAGCAGGTACATTGCCAGGTCGTCCGAGTTTTCAATTTTACGTTCGCCGTTGCTCTTTCCGAAGAAGTAGCTACATTTCGGGAACAGATAGAAAGCACCTTGCGGTACGTTTACTTCGAAACCCGGCACTTCTTTAGCCAACTTCACAATCAGGTCACGACGACGTTCAAATGCCTTCTGCATTTCTTTCACCGGTTCTTGTGTACCTACGTAAGCAGCCTCGGCAGCTTTCTGAGATACCGAGCAAGGACCCGAAGTGTATTGTCCCTGAAGCTTGTTACAAGCTTTCACAATCCATTCCGGACCAGCAATGAAACCGATTCTCCACCCGGTCATTGCATAGGCTTTGGATACACCGTTCACGATCACTGTACGTTCTTTCATTTCCGGTAACTGAGCAATGCTCTGATGTGCACCGATATAATTGATATGTTCGTAAATCTCGTCAGCAATTACCACTACTTGCGGATACTTAGCCAGCACGGCTGCCAGTCCAGCCAGTTCTTCTTTGCTGTAAACAGAACCTGTGGGGTTGGACGGAGAACAAAGAATCAATGCTTTTGTTTTCGGAGTAATAGCTGCTTCCAGTTGTTCCGGAGTAATTTTGAAATCTTGTTCGATGCCGGCAGAAACAATGACAGGAGTACCTTCTGCCATCTTCACCATTTCCGGATAGCTCACCCAGTAAGGAGCCGGTACAATTACTTCATCACCCGGATTTACCAATACCAGGATCGCATTACATACAGATTGCTTTGCACCATTGGCACAAGAAATCTGAGCAGCAGTATATTCAAGACCGTTCTCTTTTTTCAGCTTCTCAACAATCGCATTGCGTAAAGCCGGATAACCCGGTACCGGAGAGTAGCGAGAAAAGTTATCATCAATGGCTTTCTTCGCAGCTTCTTTGATGTGGTCAGGAGTATTGAAATCCGGTTCTCCTACACTTAAGTTAATAACATCAATACCCTGCGCTTTGAGTTCGTTGCTCTTTTGCGACATGGCAAGCGTCGCCGACGGCGACAAGCTGTTCAAACGATCTGATAATTGATTCATTTTGTATCTATTTTATTGTTGTTGAGTGAAATTCGTTGCAAAATAAGCGATAATATTCGATATATGAAAACAAAATGGCATTTTACTTATTAAAATGTAATGTATGTCCCATTCTTTCTTTCTTTGTTCTCAGATATCGCTCATTATAAGGATTAGGAACTGTTTCAACAGGTACATTTTCTACAATTTCCAGCCCATAGGCTTCCAGCCCTACACGTTTCACGGGATTATTTGTCAGAAGTTTCATTTTGTGCACTCCCAGTTCACGCAGAATCTGGGCTCCTACTCCATAGTCGCGTTCATCTGCCAGGTGTCCTAAGCAAAGGTTTGCGTCAACGGTATCCATACCGTCTTCCTGAAGTTTATATGCTTTCATCTTTTCCATCAAACCGATACCACGGCCTTCCTGATTCAGATAAACCACCACACCTTTTCCTTCTTTTTCAATCATTTCCATCGCTTTATGCAACTGCTCACCACAGTCACAACGGTGTGAGCCAAGAATATCACCAGTAGCGCAAGATGAATGGACACGCACCAAGATAGGTTCGTCTTCATTCCATGTACCTTTAAATATAGCCATATGCTCCAGTCCATTCGATTTCTGACGGAAAGGAATCAGACGGAACATACCATGTTCGGTCGGCATATTTACCTCAACGCCTTTTTCTACGATTGACTCCTGTTTCAGACGATAAGCAATCAAGTCATGAATGGAAATCAGTTTCAGTCCATGTTCATCGGCCATTGCACGAAGTTCCGGCAGACGTGCCATCGTACCGTCATCGCTCATTATTTCCATCAGAGCACCTGCAGGGTAAAGTCCGGCAAGGCGTGCCATATCGATGGTAGCTTCTGTATGTCCGGCACGACGAAGTACTCCTTTTTCCTGTGCATACAGCGGATTAATATGTCCGGGACGTCCGAAAGTAGCCGGTGTAGAAGTAGGATCGGCCAACGCCTGAATAGTAGCAGCACGGTCGGAGGCAGAAACTCCGGTACTACAACCTTCCAGTTTGTCAATTGTCACTGTAAAAGGAGTGCCCAATACAGAAGTATTATCACTGACCTGATGCGGCAAATCCAGTTCTTTACAACGCGACACCGTGATAGGCGCACAGAGCACACCACGCGCATGTTTCAACATAAAGTTAACTTTCTCAGGAGTTATCTTTTCGGCAGCTATGATTAAATCACCTTCGTTTTCACGATCTTCATCATCCACTACAATGACAAACTTGCCTTCTTTGAAATCGGCAATCGCATCTTCTATTCTATCCATTTTAATCTCTTCCATAACACTTATTTATTAATATTCTGTATGATGAATTGAATTTGTTCATTGTTTTTTATTATCCGTTCCATATCTTTCGCCAACCGGACACGGAATGCCCAGATACGGAAATAAAAGAATAATCCTATAGGGAAAATAACCCCGGCAGCCAGATTCAGCCAATAGGTGTGGAACGGGCGTATATGAGCAGAAACGGAAATAATCGGATAATTGTTTAATGTGTTCAGCAAAGTCACAGACTTCGTATTGGACATCTCCTCTATGAGTGTCTCTAACTTTTCATTGATAGATATCATCTCATCATCCTTCTCGCCCGACATCCACAGCTTAAAATAATTCGGGGCTTTCATCAGGCGATTTTTAGCTATATACTCTTTGCACTCGTCAGTAAGTACCTGCAAATCACCCGGTATGCGAGTATAATCCGGATCGTGAATCACCACCTCTTTCTTGAATAAATGACGTATGTTACGGATACCGACAATCTTCTTAAACCAATTGATATACGCATCGGCATTGAGCACTACAGAGTCTTTATTTGATTTGTAAGTCAGGAAAGCACCTAACGGGGCAAGCACGGCACTACTGGTCCACACTCCCATCCATACGACCCATCTGCCGTCACGTGCCATCTTATAGCCTGTATTATCTATGATATAATAAATGATGAATACCATCACCGAAACGATGACCGGCATACCGAGTCCTCCTTTACGGATAATTCCGCCCAATGGGGCACCAATGAAGAAGAACAGCAGGCAGGAAAGTGAAATAGTGATCTTTTTATGCCACTCTATCTCATGCTTCCGCATACTATAATCATGGCTACCCATCGTGTAACTCTTGAAGTTTATATCACTGCTCAGGTTTTCCGCACGACTTGCAGCGGATGAAATCACCTTCTGCTTCTGCATCAAAGGAGCTACCTCATAGAGACTGTCGATATTATATTCAGTAATATTCGCCTCCATAATCTTGACCGTATCCTCCTTTGTCAATCCATAGGTGCTACGGAAATTCCCTTCAGAAACTTCCCGGTAATATTGTCTTCCGATACTATCACCCACCATTTTCATTGAGTCGATGGAGGCTTGCAGCATCGACATATCTTTGGCAGCAGATGTATTGCTCATAATACTGGCATCCGCCATATTAAAGTCTGAGTCAAACTCAATAATCGTATGTTTTTCCCGGAATTCTTCCCGACGATACGGTACATTCTGAGATTTCATACTCTGTGATCTCAGGTTTTCAAATAAATCACCACTGTACAAATGCAGCCAGAGATGCTGCTTGTCTGCAGTCATTTCCATCCGTCCGGAATCTGCATAAATAATATGTGCGTTCTCAAATCCATCTTTCAGATTATAAATCAGCACATCATACATCATACCTGTCTTCCGGTTCTTCTTGGCTATCTTCAGGTTATAATCCGGTATTTCTGAATAAAACACCCCCTCCGGGATATCCAATTCCGGAGACTTTTGTTTCATCGAAATAATCAGTGTGTATAGTTTCGTCTGAGCAATAGGCCCCACGACATTCTGGAAATAAAAAGAGACAGCAACCAAACCACAGACAAAGAAAGCCAGCGGGCGCATAATTTTAAGCAAGGATATACCCGCAGCTTTCATTGCGAGCAACTCGTAACGTTCGCCAAAGTTGCCGAAGGTTATTAAAGAAGCCAGCAATATTGCCAACGGCAACGATATTGGCACCAGTGTCAATGCGGAATAAAAGAAGAACTGAGCTATCACACTCATATCCAATCCCTTTCCGACTAACTCGTCTACATATCTCCACAAAAACTGCATCATGAAGATGAAGAGACAGATGAAGAATGTACCTATAAAGAGCATCAGGAAGCTCTTTACGATAAATATATCTAATTTCTTTATGCGTAGCATCTTAATAGGTTCGTGCAATTAAGACGCAAAATTAGCACAAAAAAAGTAGCATAGAAAATTTTTAGTTGAAAGTTAACTAAAAACCACACGTTCTTCTCAATTTCGCCACTTGCGACTCCCACAATTCTTTCATGTCAGCAACTTCGTCCGCCTCTGCGAAGTCTGTAATTTCTAATACATAGTCACTTGTCAGCTCATTATAAGTCATTTTGATTTCAAAGTAATCGCGTTCATTTTCGTCATCCTGCCAACGAAAGCGAATAAATGAGAAAGAACGGATCGCAATAATCTCGGCATTTCTTTGTTCAGTCTTCCCCCAATGGAATTCTACGATTTTATCATCAGATACTACTTTATCAGCAAACCAGTCCTCCAACCCGGTCGGTGTGCTAATAGCTGCCCAAAGAATATTTTTAGATGTTGCGTTCAACAAATACTCCAAATGAATTTTTTCTTTTTTCATAGCAATTTCGAATTGTTTTTACGTGTGCCAAGATAAATACTTTTTTCTAATTATGTGGCATAAATCAGACACTTTATTTAAAACTTATTTCTTTTCAAGGCCCCAAACTCCCTATTTATAGGAAAAAGAGAACCTCGTTCTAAAGAAAAAACACAAAAAAGTTATGAATTGTTTTGGAGATTATAAAAAATCATCTATCTTTGCACCCGCAATCGAGAAACGATGGCGGGATAGCTCAGCTGGTTAGAGCGCATGATTCATAATCATGAGGTCCCCGGTTCAATCCCGGGTCCCGCTACTAAGAAAAGCATTGAAATTGAGACTGTTAGGAGGCTTCCACTCTTGGCGGTCTTTTTTATTAAAACAAGATGGGAACACAACGGGAACACAAAACGATATTAATGTTCACAAAAAAAGGAACACATTATATATAATGTATTCCCCTCTTCGCAAAGAATATATTCAAGATTTACACTATAATTTTTCTACTTCCTCTTTAGACAAACCGGTTGCTCCTATAATTAATTCTGTCGGAGAACCTACCTGCTTTAAATAACTAGCAACTTTTATTGCTTTTTGTTTTTCTCCTTCCGCTCTTCCCTCTTCTCGTTCCGTATAGATATTATCACGCAGAATTACTATATTATCTAAATGACGATAATAAGCCGCCAATTCATCCTTAGTCATACTATCCAACTTCAATCTCTCACGTGCTTCTTCAAGACCTGGAGCTGTAGCACTAGAAGGAATCTCCCCCGTATTCAAATAATAGATCCATTCTTCCAAAGGACTCTTGGCTACCTGATCAAAACCATTCACTTTCAAGATATAGTATTCAGGATATAACTGGCTAACTGTATCCACTTTAAACGTCTGCTTTTGGAAAGGAGTTAGTTCTAGAATGTCCCCCTGATGGATACCTCTAAACTCTGTTTTTCCATGATAAACAAAATCTGTCCCATGTCCTAGTGAGAAATAGACAATATTAACACTATATACCTTACGTACTTTATCATAGCTCTCCCCTCTGTTGATATATTCAGTCACCAATTTAGAAGTACCGAACAACATACGTTGAAAATATGCATATTCATTGTTATTCTGCACTTCTATCAAGACAAGCTCACCCTTAGAATTTTCGGCGAGCATATCGACACGGTTATACTTGTCATATTCATCCTCCTGATTGCTTTCACTTTCAAGAAGCTTCTGGATAACGATTTTCTCACCCAATAACGTAGTAAGCAAACCTTCAAGTACACTAAAGTTTGCCTTATTACGGAGAAGTCTCTTCATCGCCCAGTCAAAGCGGATTATTTGGTTATTGTTATTATTCATATTCTTCCACTTAATATATTGATTACTACAAAGGTAAACAAAATGATGTAGAGTAACAAGAAAGATGGCAGTTTTCAGTATCCCCTGTTATATATTTCAATATACAATAAATACACTGACTCTTATTCATTCGTTAATTGAAGATTTTGATTTATTTTAAAGCAATCGGTGTTATATGCAACAAATATGTTAGTTACAGTTGAAGCATCAGTTTTTGTCCAACTAAATTGTTCTAAAAAATACAGCTGTCGTTCTTCTACGTATCACCAATTTAAAGCTGAATATCAAAACTATCATATTTATATTTCTTCAATGCAAGCTATTTTAAATCAGATTATAGCGAGAAAAAAAAGGGTACACAAATATGCACCCTTTAAAACAGAATCTATTTTTATCCAAAATTCAAACACAAGATAATACTTATGAGATAAATATTACAACTAAAACAAAAAAACAACTATTTTTTAATAAAGCCAATAAACTATTAGATAGATAAATTATTAGATTATTCTTTCATGATCCCTATAAAAAAGGGAATACACAGTAATCATCCGCATATTCCCTTCACAAATAACATATTTAAGATTTACACTATAACTTTTCTATTTCTTCTTTAGACAGTCCAGTAGCCTGTGAAATAACATCAATAGTTATTCCTAACTTTTTAAAATTACGAGCATTCTCTCTTTTTTCTTCCTCTCTTCCTTCTTCCCTTCCTTTCTTTTCCGCCGTAGATATAACACTATACCAGTCACGGAAATTTTTCAGACTGTCCCAATATTCACTCAGTTCAGTCTTGGTAAACTTAGCTATCTCCGCAGTTTCAAAGAGGCGGTCAAAAACTCTGTTCTGTAATGCTCTGGGACGTTCAAGCAGAGAGGCAAGGTTACGCAGGACAAAAAGCCACTTGTCAAACATACTCTCCAACTCATCCTCAGTCTTATTGAATTTGGGCATCTCAAGATAAACAAAGGTAAGTTTATCATAGAACACCTTGTGCGTGTAAAGATCCACAAGTTTCACCTCATGATGGAAATACTCCTCATCAGAATTGTCAAAGGAAAAATTCAGGATACCCACTACATAAACAGCCTTCAACTCATAATCCCATTCCCCTCGTTTAGCCTGTTCACGAATAGGGAAAGTGGAATAAAAGACACTGCGGTCCTTAAAGAACTGCTGCTCGCCACGCTGCATTTCAACCAGGAACTTCTCTCCCTTCTCATTCTCACAATATACATCAAATACGGCCCGACGGTCATATTCCTGTGTTCCAAGATGCTCTGCATTAAGATAAGTTACATCCTTGATTACTTCCTCCTTGAATAAGAGCGCATTTAAAAAGCTAATTAACAACTCCTTATTCATAGCTGTTCCAAAAAGCAGTTTAAATCCAAAATCGGTATATGGATTTACATATTTATCCTGAATTCCTTCTGTTCCCATGTGCTTTCTATTTTTATAATTTCAAAATCAAATCGCGGAAATATCTCATTGTATAACCAACATGAGAGGCCGTTAAAAATGCCTCAATAAACCTTCCCGACACTTATGTACAAAAGTAGCAATAATCAAGTAAAAATCAAGCAGAAAGAGGCTATTTTAACAGAAAGATAAAAAGTAACCGGGATTATTCTTTAATTGTATATAACTCTGATATTTACAATTCATATGACTTCAGTGATCATACAGGTCATTCTTTTAGACCATCCGGCTTCCTCTCATTATCAAGATATAATATCAGGCCGTTTTTCTCCCCCTCCCATCACCCGAAATCCTTATAGATGAGAATAAATTGAAGCACAGAGATTGCACCGGTACTAAATGGTGCACACAGCTTCAAACAAGATTAAACAATTTCCGGGTTGAGCCCAATACTTAGAAGATCATTGGGAGATTCAATTCGAAGGATAGCAGCGGTACCGGTAATTATTACAGCTACAGTCTGGGCAATGAAAGTATGACAGCCTATCAAAGAGCCAAGTCAGGACGAAGAGTCTTGATAACGGCTCTTTATTTTTTTCTTCTCCTTTTCCTTATCATTCATTTTACTTCCCTTTCTTCTCCTTCCCTCTTCACCTTAAACCCTTATATATGACAAGAATAAAAACAAGAGAAAAGAGAACAAGAACATATTATTAACTAACAATTAAAATCAAGAGAAAAATGAAACATTTAATGAAAGGAATCAGAATCGCAGCATACATTGCTGAGATCATCGTGGCAGGTTCAACTATTGTGGAACTTGTAGAGAAGTATGGTGGCAGGAGCAAACGTAAATCCGCCGCAAGTAAAGTTGATACAGGCAATGTAACAACTGAAAACCCATAGAAACGTCTAGTGAATGGATTATGATAAGGCACAGGACGTAATTATAACCATCCTTGAGGTAACCACATCCATACTCAAGGGAATCAAGAAGCTAAGAGGAATATTTGTAAAAGCAAAGAAATAAACCTCTTGGCTTTTTCTTTTATCGGATTTTATTAACCAATTAAAAACTATAAAAATATGGAAACAACCAATTTATTATTACCATCCACAAGGATGACAAGAATGGGTATGGTCAACCCAACCTTTATCGAAGATGCAGTAATCGTATCAGAAAAGGAACAGAAGAAGGAACATCCCAATTTTATTGAATCAAACACTTCAGGCATTACACTTGAAGAACTGGAAACGAACTGTATTGTACCCAGCTTTGGAGACAACCAGCTTACAATCAGCCACCAGACTTTTATACACCGTATTGAGGAGGCGGCAAGCATGTTTTTTGCAGGAGAAACTTTCGGTAATACGGAAATCAGAGTCTCACACAAGATTTTAGGCAGACATCCTTCCGCACTGACAAAAAGGAAGGAAGAACTCAAACCTGAAGACGAAACCATCTATTATCAGAGAATGGCATTCTGTTTTCATATCCGAACCATATGTCGGGAAATAAACGGTGAGGAAGTGCATCTTTGTATCGGCGGCGTAAGAAGCCTGAACGAAGAGAACCTGTACGGAAAAAAATCCCCTGAAAAATTTAAAATCTTTATCGGATGGAGAGTCAGGGTATGCAGTAATCTTATGCTGACATGTGACGGCTTGACAGGACGTCTGGAAGTGATGGGCGATACGGATATCTATATAGCCGCACTAAAACTGTTTCAGACATTCAATCCCGAACAAAATTTGAGACTTCTTGAAACCCTGGGGAGAACAATGATTTCACAGGAACAATTCTGCCAGATAATCGGACGTTTACGGCTTTACCAGGTTTTACCGGCATCACAGATGAAAGAATTGCCGAAAGTTATCCTGGGTGATTCAAACATCAATGCAGCCACCAAAGGCTATATTGACAACCCTAACTTCGGCTTACGCGGAAGAGCAAAAATTTCATGCTGGGACCTGATGCAGCTTCTTAACGAGGCGGCCAAACAGTCCTATATTGACAAATTCCTCGAAAGGAATCAGAACGCCACAGATTTTGCAGTGGGCATTCAGAAAGCCTTGAGAGGGGAAGACACTGAAAATTACGGATGGTTTCTGAGATAAACCGGAACATCTAAAAATCCTATGAAGGGAGAAAGATCTAAAAATAACAAACAAGGTCTTTCTCCCTTCTTTTGTTGAATTAAAATCAGAAAGGAGAAAATATATGAGCGTAACATGTATACAGGACATATACCATTGTGACACCTGTAAATCAGCACTAGACGAGCACGGAAGGAATTGCAGGCACGGGATGTTATTTCCCCTGCTTCTTTTAATGGGAAACTTTAAAAAGTGCATGAATTATGAATTTGATACGGAGAAGGTGGAACTTCAGTTGCTAAGAAAAGAAAATGAACGGACAGAGCACACCGGTGAGTAAAACGGGAATGGTTCTGAATAAAATGGAAAGGAATAAAGTATGGCACATTACACCTTCGATATAATCAAATATACCTTAATTACCGAAGAGGGGGAAACGTACAAGGACTTCATAGAAATGATGCCCTCGCTGACAGTACAAGCAACAAATTATATTGCAGCTACTTTAAAAGCCGAAAAGGCATATCCGTCAGATAAATATGTACACCAGCTCATTGATACTGACGCAGAAAAATGGCCGGTCAATGCAACTATATTTTAACTAAAAACGAATCAGAAAGAAAAATGGAAAGATTTGAAATTGAAAACAGCAGAGAGTTCAAGGCGGCACAGGAATTGGCAAGGGCCTTGAATGATTACGGGTGGAATGAAAAACGATTCGCACTTGCAACGACAACATTTCACCAAACCCTACAACAGACATTATTCAGGACTATTGTAGAGATATTGACAGTGTATGCAGATCCTCAAAGAAGGACGGACCTAAGAAATGAAGCATCAAAAGAAGGTGCAAAAAAGTTAATGGAAGTGCTGGAAGAACTACATATTCCATTCATTTGAGAGACGGTTGAAACATACCGGAATTATATCTGAGGAGGATATCACAATCAACGTGGTGTCCTCCTTTTTTATTTACCAACATTTTAAAACAAGAAAGATTATGTTATACTACAAATTTAAAAATTATGAAGAATTCAAGGACATGTTTGGAATTATCAAGCATGGAAACGGGGTATGCAGCAGAAAAAACAAGATACTGCTGGCATATATCAGGAACAAGAGATTACTGCATGAAGCAATAGAGACAAACAATTATACGCTGCTTCATATTTCCTCAATGGCGGAATTGAAGAAGACCATTACCCGGACAATAATTATAAGCGGGCACTCAGATATGTCATTACGTTATGTCTTGGAGCTGGACGGAGACTTCTTTTACTCCAGGAACTTTGAAACGGACGAACTGAAAGGGCTGTGTAAAGACGGGGATACCAGATCAATCCGCTACATTAACCATGAAAACGGAGGAAAGGTGTTTAAAATGAAAGCGGGAAAACTCTACCGCTCGCTCATACTGGAAACAGAATTCGGCAGAACCCTCCCTGAACAGATAGTGACTTATCTGTGCGAGGAATTCTCGGCGGACTGGCAAGGGTATACTCACGGCAGGTTACCGAAGAATAAACTGCATGTTGACAAAGACTTTGAGAGAATCTATTCATCAGACTGCTGTAAAGGAGATTTTCATTCCTGCATGGTAGACAGGAAACTGCATTATTTCTATACGAATTCAGTCGATGCAAGCGCGGCATACCTGATCAATGAAGAAGGAAAGGTGACAGCAAGGTGTGTCATCTACAACAGGGTTACAGACCAGAATGGAAAAATATGGAGACTGGCGGAAAGACAATACGCTACCGATGAGAACAACACCCTCAAACGTGCTTTAATAGATGCTCTGATAAAGGGAGGACACATTGACGGTTACAAGAAAGTTGGTGCCGGATGTGGTGATTCAAGAGCTTTTGTTGACCTGGAGGAGAATTCATTGTCAGACAGGAAATTCAGGATAGAATGTGACCTGGACTATGACGATACCCTAAGCTATCAGGATTCATTCAAATGGTACAATCAATCCGGGAGGACAGCGGACAATTACGGAAGTGGCGACATCGCACTTGATATTACTGACGGTTCTTTGAATGGTGAGGAGGAATACGATGATTTCCATGAATACAATTGTCGTGAAATCACCACCGTATATTATCATGGGCAGGAATATTATTGTGATGTAGAGAATCTGGGAGAATTTACATGGATAGAGCAACTGGAAGAATACCACCATGACTCCGACGTACTATCATGCTCCGAATGTGAAGAGGATTTCCTAAAAGAGGATAAATACTATTCAGAAATAACGGAAGAGGACTATTGCTGTGAAGAATGCCGGAAGAAAGCAGAACAGGAATACAAAAAGGAAAACTGGCATTATTCCGACTATGATGAGGAATACTACGAGCATGCAGAAGACATAACCATATACCGGGTATGGAACAATATCCTTTGTGAATATGAAAGAAAGACAATATCCGTAGAGTCAGCACAAAGACTGCTGGAAGCGGAAGAACTTCATAAATTGAACGGCAAACTTTATGACGGGATAGATGAAGAAACAGGATTGCCTTATGCATACGAGATGAATGAAATAAATGTTTAACCCACAAAAAAAATAAAAATTATGGAATTGCTTAAGAAATTATACAAGGTTTATAGCCCGAGCGGAAAAGAACGGACGATGATTAAGTTTATATGGAATTATACCAAGAGAATTACCGGTACCAAAGTTGAAACAGACGCAGCCGGGAACTTATATATAACAAAGGGGGAAGCGGAATCATACCCTTGTATCGTAGCACATCTTGACCAAGTGCAGAGGTTACATTCAAAAGACTTCACGACTGTCGAAACGGGAGAAATCATATTCGGTTACAGTTCCCGGAATAAAAGACAGGAAGGACTCGGAGCCGATGACAAGAACGGAATCTGGATAGCACTCAAATGCCTGAGAAAGTATGACTCCTTAAAACTGGCGTTCTTTGTCAGCGAAGAAGTGGGATGTGTCGGTTCAGGAAAAGCGGTGATGGATTTTTTCAATGACTGCCGCTTTGTTATACAGCCTGACAGACGGGGGTATCAGGACATTGTTACAGAAATCGGCTGGACTTCACTATGTTCTCCCAAATTCCTTCAAGCTGCCGGATATAAAAAGTTCGGATACAGGGAAACACATGGAATGATGACGGATGTGCAGGAACTAAAGGAACGGGGGCTTCAGGTCAGTTGCATCAATCTCAGCTGTGGATATTACGAACCACATACGGACCATGAATTTACGATAAAGAAAGACCTCATGAGCTGTCTGTCACTGGTAGAGCATATCATTGAGAATTGTACTGACACTTATCCACACCAGACAGAAATATTGGACGGACGATGGAGGAGTTATGATGAATTTGACGAAGCTGTAGACGAAATATTTGCACTGCTCGATCAGGGGGAATTATGGAGCATAGAAGACCTCTATTATATGTACCACTCCGTTTTTCCGAAACTGGATATGGAGGATTACCAGAGAATTTACACTGAATATTACAACTTAAATAAAATCGAATATGGAAAACAAAAATTATGATCTGAAACTGGCAGGATATATATGGTCAATCCTAAAGACACAACCCGTTATAGTAATGTCGTGGGGAGTAGATATGGATACGATAAAACCGGTCAAAGGCGGACTGGAATTTCATGTGCAGGGATTCAAGCATACGGGAATGGTACAAATCATTCTCGATGAAGGAAAGGACCTGTTTGAAATACATCTTATCCCTGACTCTGAAGGAGAAAGAAAAATAATAGAAGACGTTTACTTTGATATGCTCGTTTCTATAATAGACGAGAATGTGGAGAAAACGGATGATTATGAAAAAAGGATTTCTGATACATACGATATTATAAGGTATTAGGGAATCTCTGAGAAATTCAGAATCTAAAAATACGGCTTTCTGTGAAAAAGTAGAGTTTATAGGAACCTGAAATCTCACGGAAAGCCTTTTTTATGTAATAATATGAATGGTTCCATAGATTAGACGAGCATCTAGTCAGCGGAACCACTGTTAAAACTATTGAAATTTAAAATCAATGAACAATCAATATGTAGCTTATCTTCGGGTAAGCACACAGAAACAAGGATATTCAGGACTGGGACTTGAAGCACAAAGGGAAATTATACAGAAATATCTTCGTGACAAAACTCCGGTTGTTGAATTTGTTGAAATTGAATCAGGTCGAAAAAAGGACAGGCCCAAACTTAAAGAGGCATTAAGCCTTTGCAGAAAAACGGAAGCGACACTGATCGTTGCCAAATTGGACCGGTTGGCTAGAAATGTTTCCTTCCTGTCAAATCTTCTGGAGAATGATGTGGAGATCGTGTTTTGTGATTTCCCACAAGCCAATAAGATGGTGTTGCATATCCTGTCGGCAATCTCACAATACGAAGCGGAACTGATAGCGGCAAGAACAAAATCCGCCCTACAGGCAAAGAAGGCAAGGGGATTCAGGCTGGGTAATCCGGAACACTTAATGGACAAACATGAACAGGCAATTCAGAACAGTATCAGAACCTGCAGGGAGAAAGCGGATAACAATCCCAATAACAGGAGAGCTGTCGCCATGTTGCGTACATTAGTAAAAGAGGAACATACTCTGCAGGAGATAGCGGATATTCTTAATAAAGAAGGATTTGTAACGTCTAAAGGATACAGGTTTTACAAATCAACGGTTTACAAATTAATCAGAAGGTATAATCTGAAATAAGAAAGTTTATAATCTGTTATATGACAATCAATGGTAACATGAGTTTTGGGTAACAGAAAATCTTTATAAGAAGAGAAGCTGAGGGATGCCCCGGCTTCTTTTTTCTTTCTTCATCGGGTAAGTCGGAGACGGAGAGTATACGATAGTAAATACATAGCCAGTAGGGACAGTGTAGATGTTATAAAATATACTACAAAAAATGTACTTCTATTATAAAATGTACACGATTTGCAAACTTTTTTATAACACTTTTATCTCCTTCCAGGAGTTATGTATGTCACTTCGTTTTTTACCTTTATGCCCAGCTAACCCCGTCATATCGGCTAATATCTGCTATCAAACACTGCATCACATATGGTGGGAACAGTGCCAAAGCCCATTAACGGCCTGTTTGCGTCGTGTTATCCAGATAATCGCCGGACATATACCAGAGTGCTCATACCCTAATAGATTAATTATTATTTATAAATTTCCCTAAATAAAACGTCTGTATTAGATATAAAAAAGGGATTTACAGCATACTTCTTCAAAGTATTACTTTATTACAATAACAAGTGCATTCAGGAGCGGATTTATTCCTAATAGATGCAATTGTATAACCGTCGTATTGGAAGCAATAAAGAAACAACCCTGTGAGAATCGGTCCACAGCGCTGTAACATATATTTAAGCAATGTATATCATCCACCACTAATGGCAAACGATAAAGAAATATGTAATTCACAGAAGGTACTGTCGAGACAATACACCAACTTTGTGGAGGATTGTAACAAAAGTATATGGATTAAAGACAAAATGTGTTGATAACTGTATTTTTCTCCATATATGGTATTTTATTAATAAGTTATCCTATCTGGAAATTTGTGTTCCTTGGCCCAGCCATCCTCCGACACCTTCAACCAGTTTCCAAGTTCCTTTTTCAGTAACTTTGTCTGAATTGACGGAATTTCCTCTATTTTCAGAGAATGTATCTGATAAGGATCCTTCAGATTATCAAAAAGTTGATAATTTCCATCCCCTGTCACCAAATACGAGTAGCGGTCAGTGCGTACACCTTTCTCTTTCTGCTGATAGAAAAACTGAGAAACAGGTTTCTTTACCTTCCTATATTTACCCGTAAGAATACCTTGTGAATAATCCTTTCCCTTCACCGTTTCAGGAAGTTGGTCTCCAAGGTTCATCATACCCAGCAAAGTAGGCATAATATCTGTAGCGCCCAACATCAGATCGTTCACTCCTGGTTTCAGTTGACCGGGATAACGTATAAAGAACGGAATAGAAAAAGACTCATCATAAATCACACTCTTTGCCATACGACCGTGGCTACCCATCATTTCCCCATGATCGGCAGTGAATATCAAGATGGTATTATCAGTCAATCCTTCTTCATCCAAAACTTTCAACACCCGACCTATCTCATCGTCCACACTCTTCACCAAAGAGAAATAAATTTTTGCCTGAAGTGTCAGTTGTTCCAAGTTTTTCACTTGTGTACCCTCACCAAATTTCACATTAGGACGTAGCAATACTTCTTCCGGTTTCAAATCTTTATAATATTGATTAAACACCTCTTCCTTACAATCCGTAAGTCTATGATAAGGGGTATGAGGTGGATTCAAACTCCAGAATAAACTGAAAGGCTTGGAAGCGTCTCGTTGTCCTTGCTTATTTCGCAGATAACCTATCACTACATCCGCTTCAACCTCCAAGGTAAGCCGACGATAACGGAACGGCTCACCATCTTTCTTTCCACCCACCAATTCAGGACGATTGGAATAGGCAGTAGCATTAAAATGATTGTCTTTCAATTGCTGAAACCAGTACTTATTACTCTTGCGCCCTCTTCCTTCAGGAATATAGGTATCGTATGGATACACACAATGTCCGCCAGGTGCTTCAGTTGTACCTACATAATTATTCTCCTTGTCAAACAGGGCTTCCGTACGATGCCAATGCGTTTTTCCCACATAAGCCGTTTCATAACCAGCTCCCGCAAGTACATCAGTGAAACAAACCAAGCTGTCGGGAATACCGTTTTGATTGTTCACATGGCAATTGCCCGGTACTCCATTCTTCTCAGGGAATGCACCTGTCATCAACATAGCACGATGAGGACTACTTAACGGACAAGTACTGCACGCCCGATTAAAAATCACACTCTGTTTTGCCAGTCTATCCAAATTAGGGGTATGAACCGGATCACCTACCGTATTCAGAACATTACGATATGCCACATCATTCCATATACTCAATGCATTCAACCTATATTGATCAGGAAAAATATAGACCAAGTTCGGGCGTTGTTCCTGTCCAAAGACCTGTGTACCTGTTCCGGCAAAAAGAGTTACAGGAAGACTACAAATAAGTTTGTATAAAATTGGTTTCATTTCTATTTTAATTTAAAACAAAGGCTACTTTACATTACTCACTTTACTTCAGGCGTACTCTGCGAAGAACATTCTATAATTTAAAAACCTTATCGGGGTATTAAGAAGCAACATTTTCTTTTTCCGTCACTTTATTCATTTCATAAAGTTGAGGAACACTTAAATTAACATGAGTTCGATGTTAATAGAAATATATCGGTCTCTATATCAATAATATATCAGCAAAATATTAGATTTATAGTGTCCAATTATAACATTTAGACAAATACCGTTAAACTCTCAGAGGCTAAAGTTACAGGAGAACTTTACCGAAGCTACGAATTATCACTTGATTCGGCAGAGGACATCTAATCTTGCTTTTATAATAATGCAATATAAACAATTATTTTACAATAAATGTATTAAAAGAGTGCGCCTGTAAAGTTACATTTAAATACTTCTCCCCTAATTGTACCGTCATTTGCTGCGCAACATCACCATAATTACCTGCTACTATCAAATATTTACCTTCTGGAGTCAAGAAAGCAATAACAGACAAATTATCCTCCCCCTTCTCTTTATATTGTAAAACCCTTGTACCTGAAACAACCTGATTACAAAAATGCTTCACCGCATAATATTCTGGTGTATACGTAATAGTCCCGGTTTTAGAATCTACACGAATCAAAGCATTTTGTTTCCATCCCCAGCTACTTTTTCCTTCGTCAGATAAAATCGCATTCCAAAAAGTATACTCCTCACAACCATTACCTATATAATGATTGATCAACCTAAATGTATGTTCTGCCGCTTTCCAATCAAACGTTCCTGAACCACATTCACTCTCTGTCTGCATATACTTATAATACGGATATTTCTTGCGGATAGCAGGCAAAATCTGTCCTCCCCACCATTGAAATCCTAATCCTTCCACTGCATCTTTCATACGAGAATCTGACAGAATCTTATCTACAACATCAAAACGATTGGTATTGAGTGTTCCAAGAAAAAGTGAAACCTCCGGGTGTTGTTTCTTTAACTCCGGCGCCAAATATTCGACATTAAATCTTATAATCCCCTCAGGCGTCCATGCACAACCCGGATAAATGGTATATGCCCATGGTTCATTCTGAAACATCACTCTTGATATGGAAATATTCTCTTCCCGATAGGCAGAAACAAACCTACAGAAATAATTGGCATAGGTTTTCAAATAACGAGAATCCTGAATAAAATAATCATTCACAGCCAATTGCTTTGGATAATATGCAGCATCCTTCCCCGTAGTATTTTCATATAGAACAACATCAGACAAAGGAGACATTTTATTCTGTCCATTCCAACTACGTACTGAATAATAATGGTTAACCTTCATCCAGGACGGCGGTGACCAAGGAGATGCCCAAAAGATTACATCAGGATTACAGTGCAGAACTCTTTTACAGAAAGGTATAATTGTCTTCTTATCACGTTCTATAGAAAAGTACTTTAACTGAAAATCACCGGACACTTCATCACAACTATACCAGTCCCGTGCATAATCATTGGCATTCATCGGTATACGCCCCATGGAAAAACGTAAAGCGCCTTCTTTCGAAAAAAGATTACTTAATACTTCCTTCTGTTGTTCAAAGGGCAACAAATTCAAAGCATCCCATCCCAGTTCGTTGAGACAAGTTCCCCATCTTTTGAATACCTGAATGCTTTCTGTTGTATCCACCTTTAAAGCGGGTTCCTTATCAGGCTTTAATTGTAATCTGATTTTCGATTCTTTCCACATATTTCCTTCCGTGCTGTAGATCCATGTGCAGGACTGGGCAAATACACTTTCCACCCCCATCAACAAAACTATAAATATAAAAGTTATTCTTTTCATTTTCTCCTTTTTTAGAATATTTCAATTAACTAAAAATCAGATAAATCTATCCGAGATACCCCCTCGATACCTGGCAACATAATCCCATCAGCCTGTTGAACTTTTATGACGATAATATGTTCCTCCGCGGTCTGATATACATGTGACGGAGTGTTTTTTCCTGCAAACATCTCAGATTTATCATCTCCCCATTGAATATTACCAGACAGTTTACTGCCTGTAAATTCAAGAAAACCAAATGATTTCCCGCTATGCTCTATTGTTACAAGGCAATAGTCCTTAAAAGGGTCTTCTTCCGGTCCCTCCTGCAAAATATCCTCTCCACCGCTACATGAATATACCATGAAAAAAATTAAAGTCAGTCCAATATATTTCAATATCTCCTTCATATTCTCCTATTTCTTATTTTGATTACCTATTGCAAAACGTATTCTTTTTTCTTCATACTCGTCTTCATCCTCTATTTTCTTCCGGAGCACAATGACATACTCTCTGTCAATCAACTCACTTGTATCAATCCGAATCTCCGGGTTATCATCATTAGTAATTCCTGAAAATACCACGTTATTAGTTAGTGAGAGCACCTGATACTCTACCTGGGGACAAGTCTTCAGACTAATCTTCTTATTTTTCTTATCATAAGCAAAACTGGTCATTTTTTCCAAAGGCATATCTTCCTCCTTGAGAATAATTTCAGATTTCAATAGTGAGCCACCCCGCAAATATTCCCAATCCTCTGAATATTTACCCTTGTAATATACTCTAATCCGATCTCCGGCCTTTATTGGTAGGGTTATTTTACAGAAACAGTCTGTTTCACTATGGTAAGAGTCTGCCGGATACTTAACAGGGATTTCCTCGGATATATATTCTTTTATAGTTCCGTTCTTGCCTACTAAAGCTATTCTCAGGTTTCCGTCAAAAGCTGACCGTCCGATGTTGTTAACAGCTCCTATACTTATTTTAAATTCTTGTTCTGGCTGAATATTAACAGCATCCATTACAAGTCCTTCATAATAGACACCATTCACTTCCTTCCTAATAAGAACCAAATTATCTGTAAAAGCAGAGGTGCCATCCTTATCTGGTATCAAGTTAAAAAAAGCAGCTTGCTCTTGAGTGTATCCACCGCTAGAACTGCCGGAACCCGGATTTGACGGATCCATAACAGTCAATAAGTAATAACCATTCGAACTTCCACTCCACCCCCAATTAACATGATAATAATTTTCCTGGGTATAGCCATCTATTACAAACATATGCCCTCCACCGGATTTAGTAGAAGCTGTATATAGAATCGGCCTTTTTGCATCAAGTTCTTTCCTTAACATCTGATGCCATTCACTCATAACACGGGTAGCCCGATTCTGCATATGAGTCCCCTTATTATATTTCATATACTTTATCATACCTTCCAGTGCATTCTCGTAATATGCCCACGTAGACTTCCTGCCAAACTGTGACTTTGAAATAATGCCACAATCATATATAAGAGTTGCAACCTCATCCTTTATATCAGTATCCGAATTCTTATCAACTTTTACCGGCATCTTGCTCCAAACATAAGGACGATCAAAAGTTTTGCTTGGTATCTGGGTATTCTTATCAGCTTGTAGAGTATAAACAGGTACAGTTCCTACACCCTGATCCGGCCATTGATAATATTGCATAATAATCGCCATTGCAGTAGCTACACAGCCGGTAATTGACTTTCCGTCACTGGTTGTCGGAGATAGTCTGTTGAAAGGCGCTTGCTGGTCCCACAAGGCTGTGGTTAATTTCACTATTGGCGTACCAATAGCGTCTGATGCCCGCGTCCAAGCTTTCGAAATATAAGAAGTGCCCACAACATGTTCCTCCCGGACCGCATTAATCTGATTGCGTAATTCATCCATCCAATCAAGCAAGTTGGGAGGCATATTTTCAACTACAAAATGATTCGAGCAAGAGTATCCTAATATCGGCATGGTAACATCATCTCCCGAGATAATCACAAACCCATCACTATCCATACGGTTAAACACATAAAATGCGGGAGATGATCCACCTCTCGTAGTAGTACTTTCACCATCCCAGACGAGCTGAAGTCTGGGAATTCCACCACGGGATCGTATCGTTTCACAAAAAAAACTCATAGCCACTTTTCTAGCCTGCTCCATTGTAATTTCATTAGCAAGAAGAATATGCTTTGAGGAAAATAATATAAGAAAGAAAAGAATATATTTCATAAAAAAAGTATCAGATCACATTGCTGTAGTTAAGAACAGGATATTGGAGTATTCTCTCCTGCCGGGGAGACACTCCAATATTATTTTTATAATTACCATCCGGGATTCTGTCCCAAATTCGGATTTTTAAAGCGTTCTGTATTGGGTATAGGATAAAAATACATATTATCAGTTACCGCACGGGTTTCGAGTAAGAATTTCTCATAACTGATTACCTCATTATTCTTCGTTATTTTTACTCCATATATATTGGCCGTCTGTCCCAGTTCCTTCCAGCGACGTACATCCCAAAAACGATGACCTTCAAAAGCTAACTCAACACGACGCTCATTCTTCAGGCGTTTAACGAAATCTTTTTCTGTAATATCCGACGGAAAACCGGGCAACGAAATATTTGTACGACCACGAATCTGATTTACCGCTTCACGCGCACTCATATTGTAAACAGCATCTTTATAGTTGGGATCATGAAAAGCATTAATCATAGCTTCTGCATAATTAAGCAAAATCTCACCATAACGGAACAATACCCAATTATGCTGTTTTTTCGTAACAGTGCTGCCAGCCTCGAAACTAATCGTGTTATTTACATACTTTTTCAAATAGTATCCTGTAGTAGTGGCATTCTGCAATGGCAATCCGTTAGTTCCTCCTTCCCATATTTCCACAGGGTCTACAGGCCATTTCATTTCATTGCAAACAATCGTATATTTCATACGAGGATCACGATTATCGTATGGATTTGACTGATTATTCCATACAAAAGGAGTACCATCCTTCATATCATACGCTTCCATCAAGTTTTGTGTCGGACAGGTAGATGTCTTTCCACCCTCCACTCCAATAGGAAAATTAGCCTTCTCAAAGTCACCGCTCTCACCTGTCGGACGATACAATATCACCTCAGCTTTCTGATTATTAACGTCATTAAATATTTGAGGATAAGGAACCAAGTCCAAGCCTAAATCTGTTTTCTGTTTAATAATATCATAAGCAGCTTCTGCGGCTTGTTTCCATTTATCTTCACTATCTTCTGAAAATAAAGGGCTGGCCATATACAACGTAACACGCGATTTTAATGCCATAGCAGCTGCCCGCGTAACACGTCCTTTCTCTTTTGTACTGAAATTATCATAATTCACAGGCAAAATCTGTGCAAGATCCGAACATTCATCCACGATGAATTTAGCAATCTTCTCATAAGATTCAGGATTTACCCCGTTAGCTTCATTCTGTGCCAAGACATCTAGTACAAAAGGAATATTGCGATAACGCTTGATTAATTCAAAATAGAAATATGCTCTAAGGAAACGGACTTCATATTGATAATTAGTAAACTCTTTCATTATAGCCTCATAATCATCCGAATATTTCCATTCATCAAATGTCAGTCCGGCAGTTTCCTTCAAATAGAAGTTGGCTGCCCGAATTCCTTCGTAATAATGTCCCCATACATTATCCACCAAATTATTGGCAGACCATGTACCATCCACAAACCGCTGGATATTGGAAGACTTGTAAATATGGACGGCATCATCCGTAGCCGCATCCAGCATGGCCCCATCTATAGAACAAAAGTCCGCTTTTAAGAAACCATATACATTGGTTGCCAGTTGCTTCACACGATTATAGCTATCAAGCACCTCTTGTTTGGTAAAGTTATCAGACTCATCACAATCCATAAAACCACATCCTGTCATCATCAATAAAGATAGAAGCAGTACTATATTTTTAATCTTTATTTTTTTTATCATTGTCTCTCCAATTTAGAATTGTAAATTAAAACCAAATGTATATTGTTTCATCGCAGGATGAGTAACTCCCAACGCCTCCGGATCAGCAATATCAATGCCATCCAGACATAACAGGTCGTGTCCGCGAACATAAAGTTTCACCGATTTCACAACATTCTGCCTACGTAGCCATTTATCAGGTAATTGATAATAAACTTCTAATGTTCGTAATTTCAAAAACGAAGCATCTGTCACCCATAATGAGTTATTATTATAATTATTCGCTGATCCTAATGTAGTTAGCCTGGGTAATGTCCCATTCGGATTATTCTCGCTCCAACGATTTTCCCAATAATATCTGGAAATTGTATTATTGTTAATCAATGGTCGGTACACACTTCGTGTATCCAGCACCTGGCTATAATTGGCCACTCCCTGAAATTGCGCCAAAACTCCCAAGCCCTTGTATTCAGCACCTAAATTGAAACCATAATAAATCTCCGGACAGGTAGCGTTATATCCCATGGCAACTTGATCATATTGATCGATACGTTTATCACCATTCTGATCTTTGAGTTTTAGATCACCGGGACGTACCTCCGACAAATATTGTTTTACCTCACGTTGGTTTATTTCTTCCTGATTCTTATAGATTCCCTCTACTTCATAACCAAATATTTGACCGACACGACACCCTGTACGCTCCAAATAATCATACGGACGATATTCTTCATTCATATTGATAATTTTACTCCGATTGAAGGAGAATTGCCCGTTTATCTGATAACTGAACTCACCTATCCGGTCATTCCAACCTGCCATTAATTCCACTCCATAGTTATTGACAACACCATCATTACGCTTGGGAACGGTCATTCCGAACACAGAAGAAATCGCATTACCACCATCTACCAGAATATCAGTCCGATGATCATAATATCCATCAATAGTTAATGACAACTTCTTCCATACCATGAAATCCATACCAACATTCAACTTATGCGACTTTTCATAAGTAAGCCCGTCTACAGCAATTTGCTTTTCAGTCATACCACTTTGGCTGGCCGGAGTATCCTTGAAATAATAACTATTACCACTTCCCATATAATACTTATACAGATTTACCCCAAAATCCGCCCTTCCAACTATACCATAAGATGCTCTCAATTTTAAGAAATCAACCGATTTTCCTTTCATCCAGCTTTCTTCTGAAAGAATCCAACCAGCACCTATTGACGGAAATATTCCCCAACGATGATTCGGTTCCAAAACACTGGATGCCGAACCCGATAAAGCAAAATCAAGTAAATAACGGTTTTTATAGCTATAATGCGCTTGTCCAACCATATCCATATATGCCCGGGAAGCATTCTGTCCATCACGATCCATCCGGTCCATAGCATAAAGTAAAACTGTATTCAGCCGATGTAATCCCCAATTTCTATCATAATTTAATTGGGCATTAAAGTTAAAGCGGCGGACAATTTCTCCTGTACTGCTGCTAAAACTCAAAGCAGATTCATTACGCAAGTTTTTATATTGGTCTTCTTCTCCATCCCATCCTTTCACTGAAGACTCATAAGCAAAGTTACGAGTATTGGAATCCCAGTAACTAGCATCGCTGTCAAGCCCCACTCGGACTGAAGCAGATAGACCGGGAGTAAGAGTACTCAAATCCTGTTGAATATTCATATCGGCATACAAAGCACGATTTTGTGAACGCGCATATCCCTTACCTGAAATGAGAGCAATAGGATTATTGGAATAAATAGTAGAACCTCCCCATACCTCATTCTTTGTTTTAACAGGAAACACTCCTGAAGGAACCTGGTACAAAGCTGTGAAGATATCATCTAGCTGTGCACCCGGACGATTGTGTTCTGAGAAATTACCTAGCATACTCAATTGCACTTTCGTGGTTTTGGTAGCCTGTATATCAAGATTAGTCCGTATATTCAACTTTGAGAATTTAAGCTGGGTGGAATAATCTTCATTGTCATTGGTCGGCTTCAGAATTCCCTGATCATTCAGATAATTCAACTGTGCATAATATTGTACCTTATCACCCCCTCCCTGAATGGAAAAGTTTGCATTCTGACCAAGGCTATGATTCCGCAAAGCCTCTCCCCACCAATCTACGTCCGGATAAAAGTCTGGGTAAGTACGATCTCTAAACGCGTCTAGTTCACGTTGAGTATAACGGGGGCTAAGATGATCATTTTTCAACCCTTCATTCAAAGCTTGGGCATAAGTATATCCATCTACCATTTCCGGTAAACGGACCGGAGTCCCCATATTAAACTCATAATTGAAATTAATTACCGGCTTGCCAGTCTTTCCACGTTTCGTGGTAACATAAACGACCCCATTAGCTCCTCGTATTCCATACAGTGCCAAAGCTACGGCATCTTTCAAGACAACCACAGATTCTATTTCTTGCACTGTCAGGTCTGATATGGAACGTACAAAGCCATCAACCAATATCAGCGGGCTTTTGCTGTTTGTAGTCCCCAAACCACGTACATACATAGTAGCACCATCTGCCCAGGAACTGCCGGCATTCTGTAACACATATAGTCCTGGAACAGAACCAAATAATGAGTTAGAAGGATTAACACTCGTTTTATGGGATAATTGCCCTGCTGTCACCATTCCTCCCGCAGTAGTAGATTCTTTCCAGTCAACCGAAATACCTCGACCGTACTGCTGTATGCTGTCCGTTTCCTGTGCCAGCATATTTGCCGACACCAGCAAACCTGTCATTACTAATTTTATAGCTTTATTCATAGTATTCTTTTATTTCTTTATTCATTGAATGATTTTCATGATCACCATCCCGGGTTCTGTACTAACCCGTATCCTTTATTCACTTCCTTATCAGGAAATGCACTCAGATACCATTTTGCAGAAAATCCTCCCGGCTTTTGCCATGCTCTTTCCGGCAACTGCGGAAAATCAAATTTATATTCTTTGGTAGTTTTATGGCGATACACATTAATTCCATGCAAATGTTTTGTAAAATCAGATTCACGTTTCCAACGTATCAAATCAAAGAAACGGTTTTCTTCCCATACAAATTCACAAGCGCGTTCTCGAAGTACTGCTTCGCGAAACTCTGTTTTCTCATCCAGTTTTCCTTTCAATACCAGCCCTGGCAAACCAACGCGTGCTCTAACTGCATTGATATACTGATATGCCTCACTGGTACGCCCACATTCATTCAATGCCTCTGCATAAGCAAGATATACTTCAGCCAAACGTAAATAAGGCCAATGAATTACACGGTTATTGTACTCCCCTTTCCGGTCAAGAGCGAATTTACGTCCGGCAATCCCTGTTGACAAACTCTTACTATCCAAATTGTTCTTATTCCAATCCGCACCTTTGGGATAATTCTTTTTATCATTAGCATCTTCCTTGAATACCTCAGCCTTTCTACCTTGAAAATCGTCACCATCCAATAAGATTGTTTCACACAACCGAGGATCACGATTTATAAAAGGATTTTTCTTATGAACAGGATTATCCCAATCAAAATCATCACCATTCGCCATCGGGAACAAGTCAAAACATTCTTTTGTCGGACACCATGCGCCCCAACGTAAACTTTGCAGCAACGTACTGATACCATTTGTCCTAAAATGCCTGCGTACAGAAATTAGGCTCTCTGTAGTACCCCTGGTATAATATGCATCCTGAAATGCCTGACGAATTGTATTTTTAGTTGCCGTTTCTTTTTGTACCAATTCATAAAAACCACCTTGTTTCCAAGATTTGAAAAAATCTTCCCCCGCTTTTGCCGCATCTTTCCAGCGTTGTTCACTATACCCGCCAAACCAAGTCATCAATTTATCAGAGGCTTCCCCCGGAAAATAAGGCTCGTCAGAATTGAACAACGGACTGGCTACGAACAACAGTACTCTTAGCTTTAATCCCATGGCAGCCGCCCCTGTCATACGTCCACTCTCATTACTCAGATCATCTTCCGGCAAAGCCCAAGGTAATTCTTTGCATGCAATAGCCTCATCCAACAACCGGGTTATGAAATCCACAGTCTGTTGCAAAGTGGCACGCTCCGGTAACCCCATTTCTTCCGGCATAATAGCATGGTCAACAATAGGTAAGGCTCCATAATGACGCAACATTTCAGAATACTGCACAGCAATGGTAATTTTGGCCTCCGCCTTCAAACGCAACTTCTCTTCCGCCGTCATATCCGGTACTCGGTCCACATTATTAATAAAGACCCATGCATGGCGAATCCCTTTCCAAGGATCACGTGCGTACATATTGTATTTAGTTGCATGATCCTCTCCACCTGATTCGTCTTCACTTCCGGCATTATAAAGTCCCGGATAATACAACTTATCCGCTCCTGCATAACCAACATATGACTGTGCCAGATCAGTCAACGATTCTATTGAACCCACACGCATCGAAGTCGAATTATTATAACCGGTAGAAAAGCCATAAGGCAATTTCGAATAAGCATACCATAATACTCTCCGGGCATACTCTGCCGTCGAAAAAATAGTGTCGATAGTAACATCCCCGCTAGGAGGTTTCTGAAGAAATTTCTCCCCTAAAGCAAAATCCTCGCATGATGTAAAAGAAACATATGAGAAGATCAGTAACAGATAAATATATTTTCTTATCTTTTTCATGACTAACTTTATTTTTATAAATTAAAATCCTACTTTCAAGCCCATATTTATCACCATTACTACCGGATACATTGCATTACCGTTGGGACGAGATTCCGGATCTACAATTTTCAATTTATCTAATGTCAACAAGTTATAACCTGTTGCAAAAACTCTCAGACTTCCAATATTGATTTTGCTCAATATTTTTTTAGGAAAATTATAACCAATCTCCACATTTTTCAAACGCAAGTAGGAAGCATCACGTAACCATAAATCCGAGTCTCTGTAATTATTTACTTTATTCGTAAACGAGATGGCAGGAGCTTTAGCTGAATTTCCTTTTTCCGGCGTCCACATGTCATCTATCATATATTTCATTAACGAACGAGAATCTGTGGCTCCAAACGGTTCACGAAAAATATCATCCAATAAGCGGGAAACTTTTGTTGCGCCGGACCATGTCATACTGAAATCGAATCCTTTATAGGAAAATCCCAAATTTATTCCTCCTGTAAGAAGTGGGTAAACTGGATAACCGATAGCGGCAACATCGTACTGGTCTATCTTATGGTCATTATTTAAATCCTTATATTTCACATCACCCGGCTTAGGAATATACCCTGTTCCATGATCCGGTATTGATTTACCACGTTCGGTCTCATACTTTGCCACATCTTCTTCCGAAAAGAATCCATCGTATTTATACCCCATCTGTTGCCCAACCGGCTTACCGGTCTTTCTCATATAATCGTAAGGATAGGGAACTTCATCTTGAAAGACGATCTTATTTTTAGCATAAGCCAGATTGAAACCTATATGATATCTAAAATCATGAATTCTATCTCTCCAGTTTACACTCAGTTCATATCCTTTATTATCAACTTTGCCAATATTGGCAATAGGCAAATTTGCTGCTAAATAAGTTGGCAGAACCTTACGATTTGTGAGAATATCCTTACGACGCTCAATAAAATAATCAAAATTAACTTTTAGTTTGCTGTTAATGAAATAAGCATCCACCCCATAATTCTGCTTTGCAGCCGTTTCCCAAGTTACGTCGGGATTACCAATCTTACTTTCCACTGCACCTTGCCATGCTGTAGATATGGAATTTCCAAAATAATAACTACCTGTCGACGGATTATAAGAATCCGGCAGATAAAGAAAACGATAGTTACCACTCACACGATCATTCCCCACTACACCATAGGAAGCACGAAGTTTAAAATAACTCAACCACGGTTTTAAAGGTTGCATAAAGTTTTCCTCTGTCAGAACCCAACCTGCTGATACTGCGGGAAAAAGACCAAACCGCTTACCTGGCGCAAAATTCTCAGAACCATTATACCCCACGTTCATTTCAACCATATAACGTGTTTTCCAGTCATAAGTAGCACGCCCAACTAAACCGATATAGCTTCGGGGAATAGATTTAAATTCATCCGGATTACTATCCGGATAATATTTCATTGTTTGATTGTACATAGCCAAGGCTGAAACATGATGATCACCAAAATCACGCTTATAATTCATGGCGACCTCCATATACCAGTCTCTGCTCCGGCTTGTACTCTCCGAATATTGAAGATTGGTCTGATCTCCCACTTTACGCAAATTCACTGTACCATCTTCATTTACTATCGTCTCATAATGAGGATAAGAAGTTTTACGCAACTTTTTCAAAGTCACACCGCTATTATAAGATGCTTTTACATGTGCCTTCAAACCTTTAGTGATGAAGTTCAATTTCTGCTCCAGCATAAAATCAAAATTCAGGATATTCCCTGCTGAAGTGTTATATCCTTTTCCATAATATGGATAAAGTCCGTCTCTTACAGTACCCGGCAGACTAAATTCTTTTGTATCAGGCCATATCCATTTTCCATCCATAATACCTACCCCCGACATTGGAATAGCCCAATAAATATCACGGAACAATAATCCGATATCACTACTTCCTTCATAATTCGGCGTACGCTTATCATTAACACGCCCACCTAAATTCATACGCATCAATGTGGTTTTCGTCAGGTCCAAATCCAGATTTATACGATAATTGTAACGGTTATATTTGAAATTACCATCATACTCTTTCTCAAACGACTTGAATAGACCATCTTGCGTCAACACACCCAAGGAAGCAAAATAACGGACTCCTCTTGTTCCTCCGGAAATAGAAAAATTATGTTGCGTTTGCAAAGCCACGTCCTTTATTAACATATCCACCCAATCCGTATCTGGATAAGCTAAAGGATTGCTGTGTGTCCGGTAGGCTTCAATCGCTTCATCCGTAAAAGCAAAGTTACTCTCTATTCCATCCCGACGCTGGGCATTGACATATGTACTTGCATACTCATAACTGTTGGCAAATTCCGGCATACGCGTTGGCATTTGTAAAGAATAAGAAGTAGATACATTTATTTTAGGTTTTCCTTCTTGTCCCCTTTTCGTTGTTACCAAAATAACACCATTAGCACCACGAACACCAAACACAGCCGTTGACGAAGCATCCTTCAAAATAGAAATATCTTCAATTTCATTAGGATCAAGTTGGTTGAACGAACGTTCTACTCCATCTACCAAAACAAGTGGTGACGATAATCCTTCTGTCAACGAACCGACACCACGGACATACATTGTTGCATCATCAGCTCCCGGCTGCCCAGTCTGCTGCACAGTAGACAACCCCGGTAATTTGCCGGTCAATGCATTGGATATACTTGAGACTGGTGATTTAAGAATTTCTTCTGTACCCACAGATGAAATAGCACCCGTCACTGTCACTTTCTTCGTTACGCCATACGCTACAACTTGTACTTCCTGCAACTGCAAAACATCTTCAGATAATTCAACTTTTAAAGTAGACTCGCCCTTATAAACAATTTCTTTACTATCATATCCGACATAAGATATGACAATTGTCGCACCAACAGGAACATCCAGTTTAAAATTCCCATCCATATCTGTTATAACACCTTTACCGGCATTCTTCACCACGACACTGGCACCTATTATAGGCTCGCCATTATCAGTTACCGTACCAACAACCGTCTTACTTTTCTGCTGCATAATATCTGCCGAAACAGCTATACTTTCCGTCACATAGTTCTCTGAAGAAAATGCCTGTTGTCCAAACACAAAAGACATCGCTAGCAGACATACCCATTTTTGGGGTATCTTCATTGGAGTGAAAAAGTCTTTCATTGCATTTAAATTTAAGTTACTAGAATGATTAAAAATTCATCAAATTGACTAAAAAAAACGACCTGACAAAAATGTTTATTCACACTGCGAATATAGTTAGAAAACCAAAAAAACAAAAACCAAAAACGTACATAAGAAGTATAAAAATTATCCTCCCAAGTTCTCTATTAATCATTGTACAAAAAAACACCCTTTTAGTACAAAAAAATCACCATTACAGCACTACTTCTGCACTGATTTACTCTTAGCTTCAATGTCGCAATCCCTTTTCCGCTTCAATGCTTCCAGAAAATAATAATCTGCATAAATCAAAGGGACATCTATTTCGTTTCCATGCGGATAACTTCCAACAGAATGCATCAATAAGAAATTGTGATTTTCACCAATCTTACTCCGATAATCCGATGATGACAAAGAATGCATTACCTTATCTGCCGTCTCTTTATACTTTGCTTTATTCGAATACATGCTCAATTCATACAAGGCGGCAGCCATAATAGCAGCAGCGGAAGCATCTCTTAATTCATGGGGAATATTCACTGCATCAAAATCCCAATAAGGAATCAAATCTTCAGGAAGATTGGGATGTGTACATACGAATTCATAGGCAGCTTCTGCCTGCTCAAGATATTTTAATTGACGTGTATACCTATAACACATTGTATATCCATAAATACCCCAGGCTTGCCCACGTGCCCAAGCTGATTCGTCGGAATATCCCTGAGCTGTGCAACGACTTCGCACCTTACCTGTTCTCATATCATAATCAACTACATGATAAGAGCTCCCATCCATACGAAAATGATTCTTTAAAGTCATATCTGCATGTGAAACCGCCATATTGTAAAAAGTAGAATCACCGGAAAGAGAAGTTGCCTCAAAAAGAATTTCCAAATTCATCATATTATCAATAATAACAGGACACTCCCAGCCTCTTTGTGCCTGCCATCCTGTACGGGTATTCCATGATTGGATAACTCCGGCTCCAGAACGAAACCGAGTGGAAAGGGACTTGGCCGCTTGCACGATAATTGTATCATATGCCTCCTGCCCCATACGCATACCATTTAAATAACTACATCCTATAATAAAGCCGATATCATGATGAGAAGTTATATATTGTTGTTGTTTCAGAGCTTCCGTATACTTTTTCGCCAATGTTTTCCATTTCTCATCTCCCGTAAGATTATACAAATACCAAAGGCTTCCCGCGAAAAAGCCCGAAGTCCAGTCCCATACGTTACGGGCATATACTATATTTCCTTTAGTATCTACCGTACGAGGTGCCCAAGGTTTACCATTTTTTTCCAGTTTTTCTATCAACAAATCATATTGCGCCGCTGCATACTCAACGTTTTCTGAAAGATAATTTTCCTCTACCCTTTCACAAGCACACACAAAAGTGAAAAACAAGGCTATACAAATTGAAATAATAGTTTTCATAAATAATTCATATTATTTTGAGAAAACAAAAATACGCATGCTAATCACAAAAAAGGGATAATATATGTACAGAAAGAGGATGTCAAATATATACAATGAGACAAAAAGCAGCGATGTACAATAAACGACCTAAAATGTACAATAAACGACAAAAAAAGAAAATACACACATACTCTTTATTTAATAAAAACGATATATTTGTAATCTGTATAATAAGATCTAGAATATGAAAAGCAGGATTATAATCATTTTTTATTTACTAATATACACATTATCAGGAAAAGCACAAAGCATATCATTTCTTCATCTGACAACCGACGATGGCCTACCTAATAATTCCATTTCTTCCATTTATCAGGATGAACGTGAATTCATGTGGTTCGGTACTCGCAATGGAATCGGCGTATATAACGGAAAAAAAATTAAAATCTATCAAAAGGAGAAAGATATTTCCAACAGCATTTTATACAATGATATATATCATATTACCGGTGACCGGAACGGACACGTTTTTATTATGACCAACAGAGGTATCTCCGTTTATGATATAGAAAAAGATTTATTTAGTACGATAACCAGAAATAATATGAAAGCGCAGTTCTTCTCCGGTTATTTATACGCTGCAACATCCAAACAAATATTTAAATACAACGGCAACAAGCTGGAGCCTTTCTATAAATTTCCGGATAACGAAGGATATATCAGAAAATTATATATACATAATGATTCCATACTCATCGGAAGTGACCGGGGAGTATATATACTAACTCCCCAAAAAGAACTAACCCATCCTATTACAGCAGGGAATATTTCTGATATTTTCAGAGATAGTAACGGAGAGTATTGGATAACCGCAAGTTCCGGTCATGGGCTGTACCGCATTCAAGGCGAACAAATTGACAGGTTTCAGTGTAAAGAGGAAGATCCGACGACAATCAGTTCCAATTTTACTCACAGGTGTTGCGAAGATACAGAAGGCAACATATGGATAGGAACTTTTAACGGGTTGAACAAATATGATAAAAATACAGGAGAATTTTACAGATATTTTAAACAGGAACATAACAAAAGTTTAAGCCATTCCTCTATTTGGGGATTATACTGTGACAAACAAGGAACTATCTGGATAGGAACCTATTCCGGCGGCATCAATTATTTCAATCCACAAAAACAGATTTATCGCGAATATCAGGCCTCTTCCAAAGAGGAGGAAGGATTAAGTTCTCCCATTATCGGACGTATGCTAGAAGATTGCGAAGGAAACTTATGGATATGTACTGAACGGGGAGGAATCAATAAATATAATCCTGCTACCCGGACTTACAAACGTTATCTAAGCAAAAGTAGTTCCTGTAATCTACCACATGATAATGTGAGGGCTGTCTACTATGATTCTCTGCAACAAGTATTATGGCTTGGTATACATCTAAAAGGACTGAACAGACTAGATATGAAGACTGGGCATTTCACTCAATATAAAAATAAAAAAGGAGATAGCAGTTCTCTTCCGTCCAATCTTGTGGAGGATATTATTCCTTATCAGAAACAATTGATATTGGCCACAGCAAATGGAGTCACGCTATTTAACCCACAAACAGGCAAATGCAAATTGTTATTTCAGGATAAGAATGCGCTTTATAATACGATATCCACTATAGGGCTGACTTTAGACCACGAAGGTACATTATGGATAGCCAACAATAACAGCGGAGCGTGTGCTTATCATTTTGACAGTCAAAAATTCTCCATTTACAAACATAAGAACAGTAATAAACACAGTCTCAGTAGCAATAGCATTAATTCCATTTACGAGGACAGTCAAAAAAGGCTCTGGTTTTGTACAAACGAAAATGGACTAGATTTATATAGAAAAGAGACTGATGATTTTATCAATTTCGATAAACGTAAAAACGGGCTTGCCAGCAATGTAATATATAATATTTGCGAACTATCACCTGAAAAATTGTTAGTGACAACGGATAAAGGATTCTCAATATTAGATTATCAACATAAAGAATTCAGGAACTATGATGAATTGCCCTTAAGCTGTATAAGTGAAAATGCGCTCTATAAAAGCCGGAAAGGAGAAATATTTATTGGTGGAACCACCGGAATGATTTCTTTCCAGGAAAAAGATTTGGAACAGGCGCCACGATCTTATCGCATACTTCCATATCGTCTAACAGTGAACGGAGAAAATATTCAGACTGGAGACCAAAGTGGAATATTACACCGGAATATTACATATACCCCAAAAATAACCCTAAAATCTATTCAGAACATTTTCAATATCGAATACACAACTACAGATTACATACCTTTCAATAAGAATAAAATTGTTTATCGATTGGAAGGTTTCTCAGACACATGGAATGTATTGGAGCAAAACACTATTACTTATACTAATCTTGCTCCCGGCAATTATACATTAATTGTAAAAGCAGAAAACGTAAACGAAAAGCTAGTTCCCCCTAGTCGATTACAAATAGAAATATTACCTCCCTTTTATCGTACAATATGGGCCTATTTAGCATACATTATAAGTATCATCATACTTACATATTATATCATACATACATATCATCATCGCCTAAAATTACAGGAATCTCTTAAATACGAAAAAAGACATATCGAAGATATCGAAAAACTAAATCAGGCAAAACTACGTTTTTTCACCAACATATCCCACGAGTTCCGAACACCGTTGACACTTATTATCGGCCAAATGGAAATGCTACTGCAAGTACGTTCTTTCAACCCCAATGTGTACAATAAGATTTTGGGAGTTTACAAAAGTTGCCTGCAGTTAAGAGAACTTATAACCGAATTACTGGATTTCCGGAAACAAGAACAAGGACATATGACCATCAAAGTCTGCGAACACAATATGGTTCATTTTATATATGAACACTACCTGCTGTTTCTGGAATACGCGGCACAACGCCAAATCACTTTTAATTTTGAAAAAAGCAGTAATAA
>OGZX01000003.1_pt1 | contig 205972 bp, 162 predicted proteins | sample 1576881 | NCBI WGS metagenome assembly OGZX01 (sample SAMEA3541542, study PRJEB24748) | human gut metagenome | biome: human gut; feature: human-associated habitat; material: faeces | place: China | collected 2012 | reverse complement strand
CCCAGCCCCCGATCCGCCACAAAGAACGGCGCGGACGTTCGGACACCTTTGCTTCGATCTGTTCCCAGCACCCGCTGTCGACAGGCAGCCGGTGATCTTTCAGTTTTTGCTTCACCTTCAAACTGAACAGGTCTAATTGCTCTTTATGTTCTGTTTCTGCTGACATTGTCCTGCGTTATTAATGATTGAACCATTTCCTGTAATGTCTTCCGCGCCCGTGTAAACTGCGAACGGGAAGTGATCTCCTGGATATGAAGCATAGTGGCTATTTCCTTATGCGAATATCCTTCGATGGCATACAGGTTGAAGACTGTCCGGTAGCCGTTGGACAGCCGGGAGATACATTCCAGCAGATCATCTGCCGAAAGGCGATCCAAGACGGATGCATCTGCGTCTTCAACCTGTTCGCCGTATTCATCAATCGGGGCACTCAACCGGAGAGCATCGTATTTACGGAGATATTCGAGTGCCGTCGTCACAAAGATCCTTCGAACCCAGCCTCCAAACGAGCCTGTCGCCGAATAGGTCTGTATCTTGGTGAATACTTTGACAAATCCATCCTGAAGCAAGTCACGAGCCGTTTCCCTGTCACGGACGTACCGGGCACATACGCTCATCATGGCAGGGGCATACAGCTCATATAATTCTTTACGAGCCGATGTTTCGCCACGCTTACATCCGTCGATCAACTGTTGTTCGTCCATAAATACTTGCTACTCTCTGATTGTATGATGAAACAGGTTTCCGAATAGTTGCACCAATATCGATTATTTATACACAAATATCTAAATTTATTTTTATCTTCGCATTATTAAAAGAGTTGATGTATGAAGCGGGGAATAAGTTTAATCATATTGTTGTTGTGCGCATTCTCTATGCAGGCACAATCGGACCTGACCTGGATCAGAACCGGCGAAGGCAGAATAGTGGCAGTGCCAAAACGGGCGGTATTCGACCTGAACCTGCCCAAGTTTGCATACAGGAACTTTACGCCTTCGGACAGGCAGCTGATCGAAGCGAAACTACGTGAGTTCATACCCGACTTGCCTGCCGTATCGATTTTTGACCAGGAACGTCCGATGGATATGATCATTTCATCTACAGCCTACCAACCTTTTTTTAATCCCTACACTCCGATGCTGAGACGGGTTTCGCCGATGGCACTCGATTTTCATGAAGTATCGGTTGTCCCCGTTAGCGAGCATTTGGCATTTATCACGAGCGGTCAACAATATACATGGCCGGGCGTAGGCGGTCTGACTCGCATAAACACGGAATTGTTATGGACTCATGAGCGCTTCTCCCTCTCCGGGGGCGCTTTTGGCGGACGCTATTTTACGCCCTTCAACCCTTCCCCGAAATTTATGGGTGGCTTCAATGCAATGGCCAGTTACGACCTGACGGACTGGATGACAGTCAGGGGATGGGGGCAATACACCTTCTATGACTCCAAAGAGAAAAACAATCCGCACTTGATGTTGAACCCGTTCTACAACCACACGAATGTTGGCGGAGCGTTCGAATTTAAAGTAAACGACAGCGGCTTCAGAGTGGGTGTAGGAATCAACTACGAATACAATCCGATTCGCGGAAAGATGGAACGCCAGTTCATGTTCTATCCGGCTGGTAAGATCGGTACCTTCCGGATCGGTAACTGAAAAGAAATATAATTAAACAAATAAACACACTGTCAACATGAGAAAAGAAAATCTCAGAGCAGCATTCCTGTTGCTCTTGATACTGGTTTTCGGGCTGTCGTCCTGCCAGAAAACGGAAACATTCAAAGTCCTGCAATTCAATATCTGGCAAGAAGGGACTGTCGTAAAAGGCGGTTTCGCTGCACTGGCGGATGAGATTGTCCGCAGCGATGCCGATTTCGTTACTTTGAGTGAAGTTCGTAATTACCACAATACCCGCTTTTGCGACCGGATCGTGGAAGCATTGAAGGAAAGAGGGGAGACTTATTACTCCTTCTATACGGAAGATTCGGGATTGCTCAGTCGCTATCCGATTTCGGACAGTACGACAATTTTCCCTCTGAACGACGACAGGGGAAGCATGTACCGCCTTGTCACGAAAAAAGGGAATCAGGAATTTGCCGTTTATACCACCCACCTGGATTACCGCAACTGCGCTTACTATGACGTGCGCGGTTATAACGGAAATACCTGGGAGAAAGAGGAGGCGGTGACAGACGTAGACTCTATCCTGGCCTTGAACCGGGCATCCGTACGTGACGACGCCATTGCTAAATTTTTGATCGAAGCCCAAAAAGACCGCGAAGCAGGCCGTATCGTTATCTTGGGTGGCGATTTCAACGAGCCTTCTCACCTCGATTGGACGGAAGCGACAAAAGATATGTTCGACCACCACGGAGCTGTCGTTCCCTGGGACTGTTCCATGATGTTGGCTAAAGCCGGTTTCAAAGATTCGTATCGCGAAATGTATCCGGACCCGGTCCGGTATCCGGGATTCACTTACCCGGCCGATTGTAAGGACGTAGAGCTCAAACACCTGCTCTGGGCACCGGAAGCGGACGAGCGCGACCGTATAGACTTCATTATGTACGCACCATTTGAAGGCCTGTCTCTCACAAACGTCAACATCATCGGCCCGAAAGGCGATATCCTCCGGGGTGAAAGAGTAACGGAAGAAACTTCCGATCCGATCACCGAACCCATTGCGATCTGGCCGACCGACCACAAAGCCGTACTGGCAACCTTCACCCTGGCAAAATAATACAAATACAAAAAACAGAGACTTATGACAAAACGACTTCATCTTATCTACATCCTGCTGCTGACCTTATTCTTTCCGGTTATCAGCAACGGACAAAACGCAGAGAAAGAAAGGATGCGGGTTATCTCGTATAATATATGGAATGGATTCGAGAAAGATGCTTCCCGACGGGAAAACTTTATCAACTGGGTGAAAGGACAGCAACCGGATATCCTGGCGGTGACCGAGTTAGTCGGATTTACCGAAAAAGACCTCGGAGAGTTAGCTTCCCGATACGGTCATCCGTATTACGCCATCGCTAAGGAAGAAGGATATCCCGTAGGCATCACCTCCAACGAACCGATTACGGTTGTCAGGAAGCAGGTGGAAGGATTCTGGCATGGTATGCTGCACGTAAAAACTCATGGATTGGATATAATCGTTACCCATCTCAGCCCGCATGATTGGAAGTTCCGCCTGAAAGAAGCCGGAATGCTGACGAAATATATTCAGGACAATCAACTGGACAACTGTATGATCATGGGTGATTTCAATGCCTATTCCCCCTTCGATGCAGATTGGCTGGAAACGCATGCACAACTGATCGGGAATATGCAGAAGTGGGATGCCGAACAGGAAACATACCGGAATATGCGCGACGGACGTTTCGACTACTCCGTCTTGTCGGAGTTCCTGTCGACCGGACTTACCGATATCTGCCGCATGTATGTTCCGGCGGATAAACGAACCACCTTTCCAACTGCGTTTCTTTACGGATGGCAACATGGCGACACCCGCTTGCACGGAATAGGAGAACGGTTGGATTACATCCTGGTTTCTCCGTCCCTTGTCTCCCGTTGTGTCCATGCACGGATTCACAATGGGATAGAGACGGAAGGGATTTCCGACCACTATCCGATAAGCGTGGATTTACGGAAATGAGCCAGATCGCTACAGCAACCGGAGAATCGTATCATGTATAGCTCCGTTGCTTGCCACGACCTGCTGGGCGGAGGGCCAGGTGTTACCGCCGGAGAAGTCTGTCAGTTTGCCGCCGGCCTGCATCAGGATCAGACCGCCTGCAGCAACATCCCAGGGGCCGAGATAGGCTTCGACACGCGCTTCAAAGCGGCCGCAGGCGACGTAGCAGAGTTCTGCGGCTGCGGCTCCCATCAACCGGATTCCGCCGGCAAAGCCATATAGCTTGTCTACCAACTTTTCGGCCACTGCACGATAGCGGTCCGAATCGTAGGGGAAACCGAGGGCGATAAAAGCCTTGTCGAGCACGGCGATATCAGTCACGTGGATCTCTTCGCCGTCCAGATAAGCTTTACTCCCTTTCCAAGCATAGAAACATTCGTCACGGCAGACTTCATAAACGACGCCCAGCAAAAGTTCCTCCTTGTTGCGTAAAGCGATGCTGACGCAATAGGGAGCCATATTATGAATATAATTGGAGGTTCCGTCCAGCGGGTCGACCAGCCAACAATATTCTTCACCGGCCAGACTGCCCGTACCTTCTTCGGCAATGAAGCCGGAGCCCGGCAGCAGAGCGGAAAGCTGTTCGATCAGCCGGCGTTCCGACTCTTTGTCCACATACGAGACGTAGTTATGCGCACTCTTTTCTTCTACCCGCTCCCGGTCGAACTTACGCCGTTCATCCCGAAGGAAAGCGCCGGCCGTGCGGGCAATTTGCTGTACTTCCGTACAAAGATTTTCCAGATTCAACATGACTTTATGTTTTATTCCGGGACAAATGTAAGACGTTTATTGGTTTTCCTTTATTTTTCTTCTATTTTTGTTAACGGAATGTCAAACAAAACATCCCTTTTAACCGTTATGCATATAACGGATACACACAAGAAAGATACATGAGACGCTGGATTAAGTGGATAGGGATCGTATGTTTAATACCAATTGTATTAGTCATACTGATATCCATTCTTTTATATATACCTCCTTTTCAGAATTTCGCTGTGCGGTTAGCCACCAAATATGCCAGTGAAGCTACCGGTATGGGTATCGGTATTGGACAGATACGCCTTTCTTTCCCGCTGAACCTAACTGTACGGGATGTACAGGTAGTAGCCCCGCCCGATACGTTATTATTACTGGAAAGCTTCCAGGTCAACATCCGTCCGATGCCTTTATTGAAAAAAGAAGTGATAGCGGATGCGATCGACCTGCAAAGAGTAAAAGTAAACAGCGGCAAACTGATCGAGGGGATGGAGATTAAAGGCGTATTAGGCAAGTTTTACGCACAAGTCGACCTTATCGACCTTGGCAAAGAGACGGCAAGGCTGAACAAGATAGACCTCTCGGACACCGCTATCACCCTGCTGATGAACGACACGACGGCGAAAGAAGACACCACATCGACTGCTGTCAACTGGAAGCTGTTGCTGGACGAAATCAACCTCGACCGCGTATCCTTCGCCATGCAGATGCCGGACGATTCACTGCGTCTATCCACCTATATAGACAAAGCCGGTCTGACCGAAGGATCGGTAGATCTGGGATTGGCGCGATACAGTGCCGCCCGCTTCCTCTTGTCCGGCTCCTCTTTGGGCTATGACGGCAGCTACGGCGACCCGACACCGGGTTTCGATCCGTCACACATAGCGCTCAGCAATGTAAATATAAAAATAGACTCTCTTCTGTATGGAGGAAGAGATATCTGCGCACAGATCAAAGAGTTTTCGGCAAACGACCGTTCCGGTCTGGTGCTCAGTTCGCTGACCGGCAATATCCGCAGCGACAGTACGACGATACAAGTGCCGGGACTTCTCCTGAAAACCCCTTATTCGGATATCCGCCTGCTGGCAACCGTCCCTTGGAGCACGTTCGACGAAAAGCCGAACGGCAGCCTGCATACCTTACTGACAGCTTCTGTCGGTAAGGAAGACCTGTTCATCTTTGCCGGTCCGCTGCCGGAAGACCTGAAACAAGCCTACCCGAAAGAAAGCATCAGCCTGACCGCCGGTGTGGAAGGAAACCTCGCTGCTTTGCGCCTGCGCCAGTTGAAAGGGAAACTGCCGGGCGTATTCGATCTGAATGCAACAGGAGAGATAAAGGCTGTGACGGATAGTATCCACCGGAACGGAAAATTACAGTTGAGGGCAGAAACCGGGAATCTCGACTTTATCCTAGGCATGCTGCCCGCTTCCGAACGCTCCCGCTATAACCTCCCGACCATGAAGCTGACGGGAGAGGCTGCTCTACAAAACCAGGAGTACAAGGCCGATCTCTTGCTGACACAGGATCAGGGAAAAGTAAAACTGACGGCCCGCTACAATCCGGTACGCGAATCATACGAAGCAGACCTACGGGTCGACAGCCTGAAACCGACGAACTTTCTACCTAAAGACTCCCTTTACCAGCTGACGGCCACTATCCGTGCGGAAGGAAAAGGGTATGATCCTTTTCTCGCAGCAACCTGGGCGAAGCTGGATGGAAAGATCAGCAATATCGAATATGGGACGTATGCCGTCTCGGACGTCAAGCTGGACGGTTCGTTGGAAAAGAATCTGTTGAAGTTCGACCTGATTAGCCATTATCCGCTGGCCAATATGGATATGTCGCTGAACGCCACCCTTCATAAGAAAAAGGTGGAAGCCATGCTGATCGCCGATGTGCAAAACTTCGACCTGTACGGCATGCACCTGATGAACGATTCGCTCGCCACCTCTTTCCAGCTCTTTGCCGAAGCGGAAACAGATATGGGTAAGAACAACCTGCTGGATGTCACCCTCGGTAACTGGGAACTGGATAGTCCGAGAGGCAAATTCCACCCGAAGACACTGACGCTGCATGCCCGCAGCGACAAAGACACGACCCGTGTCTCCTTCCATGCCGGCGATCTCGGGATCATGCTGACAGGTAATGCGGATATCGAGACGATGGTGGACAAGTTCACCAAGATAAACGAAGGGCTGACCCGGCAACTGGAACGCGATTCGATGATCGACATTCCTGCCTTCCAGCCGCTCCTTCCGGATATGAACCTGAAGATCACGGCAGGCAAGGATAATCCGATTTACAATATCCTGCAACAATATTATGTCACCTTCGACGACCTGAACATCGAAGCTAGCACTTCGCCGGAACAAGGTTTCTTCCTCGATGCCGACCTTGCCAATCTGATGCAAGACACGACACGCATCGACACGATCTGCTTCATCATACATCAGGATTCATTGGGCTTACTCTATGACACCCGTGTCATCAAGACGAAGTACAGGAAACAACAACCCTTTACAGCCGGACTGAAAGGACAAATACGGAACACGTTCGCCGATGCCGAACTGCGCTATACGGACGGACAGGGTAAGACCGGCATCCTGCTGGGAGCACGCATCGACAAGGAACAGGATGGTTTTCGCCTGCATCTCTTCCCCGAAGATCCGATCCTGGCATTTCGCCCCTTCAAACTGAACACGGACAACTACGTTCTCTACAAGGATATCAAGAATATTACGGCCAACGTCCGGCTGACGGGAGAAAACAATGCTTCCCTCTGGATCCATTCGCTTGCCGGGGAAGACGGGATGCAGGAGATACACGCCGAACTGAACCAGATCGACCTGGATGCCATTACCAAAGGTTTCCCGGATCTACCCTCCATGCGGGGAATGTTCAGCGCCGACTTGCAATACGCACCGTCCGACAGTAGCTTTATGGTGGTGGCAGACGCCCACATCGACAGCCTTTTCTACGAAGACGGGCGGGTTGGCGAACTGATGTTCAACACCGTTTACCTGCCGCTGAGCGACAAGGAACACCAGGTCGACATGCACCTTTTCCGTGACCGGGAAGAAATAGCGGCTATCAACGCTTATTACAGGATGGGAAAGACAGACTATCTGGACGGGAATATGGACATCACGGCATTGCCGTTGGATATGGTAAACCCCTTCATTCCGGATAATATGGCGAAACTGACGGGAGACCTGCAAGGGAAACTGGCCATTACCGGAAGTACCTCTGCGCCTGAAGTCAACGGGTATATACGGATGGACAGTTCTTCCGTCTTTGTTACGGCCGTCGGCACTTCCTTCCGCTTCGACAAGCAGGAAATCAAGATAAAGGATAACCTCATCAGTTTCAACCAGTACAATATCTATGCTTCGGGGACGAACCCATTCGTTATCGACGGGACGATCGACATTCATAATCCTTCCCGGATGATGGCGAACCTGAAACTGTCGGCCAACGACATGCAGTTGCTGAATGTGAAACGTAACAAGGAAAGCATGGTCTACGGCAAACTGCTCGTCAACCTCAACTCAACGGTCAAAGGGCCGCTCGACGCTTTGGTTATGCGGGGTGACTTGCAACTGTTGGGAGGGACAAATGTCACCTATGTGTTGCAAGACTCTCCACTTACGGCGCAAGACCGGCTGGCAGACCTCGTCACCTTTACCGACTTTTCCGATACGCTGATGATGCACCGTCACCGGACGGAAGCTCCTCTTCCTGTCGGCAGCTTGGATATGCTGATGACGATCCGCATCGACCAGGCCGTACGCCTGAACGCGGACATTACGCCGGACCAGTCGAGCCGCGTAGAGCTGGAAGGCGGCGGTGACCTGTCGTTCCAATATACGACACAGGGCGAAATGATCCTGAACGGACGCTATACGCTTTCGGGCGGTATGGTGAAATACGCCATGCCGATCATTCCGCTGAAAGAGTTTACGATACAGGACGGCAGCTATGTCCAGTGGAGTGGCAACCCGATGGACCCGATGCTGAACCTGACGGCTACCGAACGGATGCGGGCTTCGGTCACACAGGACGACGGCAGCTCGCGCCTCGTAACCTTCAACGTCGGTGTGGCAATCAAGCAGACACTGGAGAACTTGCAACTGCAATTCATCCTCTCCGCTCCGGAAGACCAGTCCATGCAGCAGGAGCTGGATAAGATGGACGAAGGACAACGGTCGCAGATCGCCGTCACGATGCTCGTCACTGGTATGTACCTCAACATGAGCGATGTCGGCGGCGGAGGCAAAAAGCCGAGCCTCGACATGGGAGCCGCGCTGAACAGCTTCCTGCAAAGCGAAATCAACAACATTGCCGGTAGTGCCCTCAAATCGGTCGACATCACCTTGGGCATGGAGCAGTACGACCAGAACGGAACCGGGTCAGGCGGTGAACGTACGGACTTCTCCTTCCGTTTTGCGAAACGGTTCTACAACGACAGGATCAGCATCATACTGGGCGGACGCGTTTCCACCGGTCAGGATGTCAACGCCGGACAGTCGCAGCAGTTCATCGACAATGTCTCGATCGAATACCGCCTCGACGGCAGCGGAACGCGTTACATCAAGCTCTTCCACGACAAGAACTACGAGAGCCTGTTGGAAGGTGAGATTACGGAAACAGGCGCCGGTATCGTCCTCCGTAAAAAGATGCTTCACCTCCGTGAACTCTTTATCTTCAAAAAGAACAAACCCAAGCCGGTAGCGGAAGAGAAACAAACAGAAGAAAAGAAATGAGACAAAGGAATTACATATATATAACGGTTATCGCCCTTACAGGGTTTTTACTGGCATCCTGTTCCACCACCAAGAACTTGCCGGAGGGGGAAGTGTTGTATACGGGGATTAAGAAGATTGAGGTGACGGATGAAGACAAGAGCAAAGAAGGGGAAGAGGCGCTTACGGAAGTGGAGGCTGCCCTGGCCTATCCGCCCAACAATGCGCTGTTGGGGAGTTCGTCTATCCGTGTTCCCTTTCCGTTCGGGCTGTGGGTATATAATGCATTTGTCAACAAGAAAGGAAAGATCGGAAAATGGATATTCGACAAGCTGGCCGCCAAGCCTGTTTTCATCAATACCGTGAATCCGGAAGTCAGGACAAAGGTTGCCTATAACCTGCTGCGCGAATACGGCTACTTCAACGGCACGACCGCTTACGAAGTGGAGTCAGACCCCAAAAACCCGAGAAAGGCAAAGATCAACTACCAGGTGACGATGAATAATGCCTATACATACGACAGCATCGCCTACGTCCGCCTGCGCCACCGCATCGACACGTTGATACAACGGAACATCGGCGAACGGCTCTTGCACGACGGCGACAACTTCAACGTCACGAAGCTCGAAGCCGAACGGCAGCGTATCTCTTCCCTGCTCCGCAACAACGGATACTACTATTTCCGTCCTGAGTTTATCAACTACCAGGCCGATACGATCATGAATCCCGGAAAGGTGGCGCTCCGCATCTCCACCAAACCGGGACTGCCCCGCAACGTCTTGCGGCCCTGGAAGATCGGCGACATATCGGTCAACCTGAACGGGTATAACAGCGAGCAACCGACAGATTCTGTCAAATACAAGGATATGACCATCTATTACGAAGGGAAACTGCGTGTCCGCCCTGCCGTCTTATATAACCGGCTGAAATTCCGCCCCGGCGACATCTATTCGCAGCTACAGCAGGAAAAGACACAGACCAACTTCTCCCGCCTGGGCATCTTCCGTTATTCGGAAATGCAATACACGCCACGCGATACGTCCCGCCGTTGTGACACGCTGAACCTGCAAATCAATACGGTCTACGACCTGCCGTTGGACGGCGAACTGGAGTTGAACGTCACGACCAAAAGCAATGACCAGACAGGTCCCGGAGCGATCTTCAGCGTCACGAAACGGAATGTATTCGGAGGTGGGGAAACATTCGGCGTCAGTATGCGCGGTTCCTACGAATGGCAGACCGGCAAACGGGTGGCGGGCAACAGTTCGACCATCAACAGCTGGGAGTTCGGCGTCAGCGGGACACTGACCTTCCCGCAGGTGCTCTTCCCCAGCCTGTTCAAGGGAGATATGAAATATCCGTCCAGCACCTCTTTCCGTATCTATGCGGACCAGTTGAACCGTGCCAAGTTCTTCAAGATGCTGGCCTTCGGCGGAAGCGCCTCGTACGACTTCCAACCTTCGGCTACCAGCCACCACTCGGTGACGCCGTTCAAGCTGACTTACTCGTTGCTGCAACATACGACGCACGAATTCGACTCGATCATCGACGTAAACAAAGCATTAGGACGAAGCCTTGAAAACCAGTTTATCCCGGCTATGGGCTACACGTATACTTATGACGATTCGCCCATCGCCACGAAAAGAAATCATCTTTGGTGGCAGTCGTCCGTCACACAGGCAGGCCTCATCTTGGACGCAGCTTATGCCATTGCCGGCAAGGACTTCAATAAGCGTGACAAAACCTTACTGGGGAACCGTTTTGCCCAGTTTATAAAGGTTACCAGCGAAATTCGTTATAACTATGATTTAGGCCATAAGCAACATCTGGTCGGCCGTCTGATGGGAGGAGTCGCCTATAGCTATGGTAACTCCATCACAACTCCATACAGCGAACAGTTCTATATCGGCGGCGCCAACAGTATCCGGGCTTTCACGATCCGAAGCATCGGGCCGGGCAGTTATCACCCGACGGACTCGAAATACGGATATCTGGATCAGACGGGAGACATCAAGTTCGAGGCTAACTTGGAATACCGTTTCCCGATCCTGGGCGATCTGCACGGAGCAACTTTCCTCGATTCCGGAAATGTATGGCTGCTCCGCTATGACAAAAGCCGCCCCGGCGGACAACTGAAATGGGGACGTTTCCTGAAAGACCTGGCCTTAGGCACGGGTATCGGTCTGCGCTACGACCTGACATTTCTGGTCATCCGCCTGGATTGGGGTATTGGCCTGCACGTTCCCTACGACACCGGCAAAAAAGGATATTACAACATCCCGAACTTCAAAGACGGCATGGGCGTCCATCTGGCGATCGGCTATCCATTCTAAAAATTACCCCACTTTCTCCCATAGCCGCATAAACTCCAACGTGTTCATGGTGGCAGTCAGGACAAAGAAGCCGATGACGGTCCAGTCCAGTATCCGGTACATGCGGACCGGGAGGCGGTTGTACAGCCAGCCTAACAGCATCGGGACGGCAAACATCCAGTGACCGCCGAACAGGATGGCTTCGTTCATTCCATAGCGGATGATGAAGTGGATTACAAAGTCGATGCTCAGGTACATAAGTAATAGCTGTACATATTTGTTTCGCAGGTTGAGCAGGGCAGAGGTTGCCACCAGCACTAACAGGAGCACGATAACCGCATTGTTCCAGCTATGCAGGTACTCGCTGGGGCGCAGTACCACCTCATGGCCGACCTGTTGTTGTGTCAGAGGCGTACTCATGATCGTGTTTCCCCAGAGATCGATCAAAGCCTGTTTGCTGAACGTCTCGTCGTGGATGAAATATTGTCCGAGTTGCTGTGTCGTCTCGATAGGGGAAGGCCCTTCGGGTGTGAACAGCTTTGCTTTAAGCGTATAAAAGCCCATGATGACAGCTACACAAACCACGAAAGGCAACATCACTTTAAAGCCCGTCCGTATCTTATGCAGAAAAGGCGTTTTGTTCAGGAATACCGCCATTGCCGGTTTGGCCGCGTTTGTAATCGTGATTCCTCCGCAGAGGAAAGAGAGGAAGAGGATGGTCCGTCCCTTTATATATCCCCTCAGCTTGTATTCCCTGGAAAGCATTAACAGGGAAAAGACGAGCAGGAAGAAAGAGAACGGATAAGTTTCGGTTGTAAACGACAAAACGACGGTCGTAAAGAAACATCCCGTAAACCCGGTGAGCAGTAAAGCGCGGCGGGTAGAGATCTGGACGATTTGTTTCAGGTAGCGATAAATCAGTACTAGGCCACCGGTTATCAACAGGTTCATCAGCACGAGGCAGATAATACCGCCGGTTTTCTCTTTGAACAGGCTTGTCAACAGGATTATCAACAGGGTTTTCAACAAGTGGAACAGGCTGAAGAACGGATGACTGACGTCGAACGCCCCTCCATGTGTATGTAGGTGGAACAGGTTGTCATAGCCTAAATAGCTACCGGCTCCTCCGTTCGGAACATCTATCAGCTCCGTGTAAAAGAGCATGTAATAACCGATTACCCCATAAAGAAGAAAGAAGAAAAGGAAGAGTCCGGCCTCTGTCCAACTGGGTGGAAACAGGGTTCGCTTTGTCTCTCTCCATTCGATTCGGAGCGCACGTAGCAGGACGGACAGGCAGGATGGTATCGTCATCTTTGTTGTTTATTAAATGGTTTATAATGGGGGACGTCGGCAATAGCAAGCAACTCTTTGTCGCCGCTACTGTCGCCATACACATATAAAGTATCGGTAATAACATCCGGATATAGCTTGCGAAGTCTGCGGACTTTTTCGGTCCCCTTGCAATTGGGAGTGGAAAAGTGTCCGGTCAGCACACCGTCTTTTACCTCTAATTCAGTTCCTTCCACTTGCCGGATTCCGACTGTTTCCGCCCAGGGGCGTATCCAGTCCGGTGCGGAGGCGCTGATGATGACGACCTTGTTGCCCTCTTCCTGGTGCTTGCGGATCTCTTTCAGAGCTGCGGGATAAACCAACTCCGGTATGTGGGCGGCATATTGCAGGCAAGCCTGGTGGAAGTCCTCCGCGCTCATTCCGCGAAGGAAGGACGAGATGACCAGTTCTTTGGCCCGGTGAGTGGAGAGGATGCCTGTTACGGCCGCTATCTTCAGCATGACAATCAGGGGGAGGCGGAGGATGAAAGCCGTCCGCCCGAACGTCCGCTGTAGGAAGTCCGGAAGGGAGTCGCGTGAGATGATCGTTCCGTCGAAGTCGAATACAGCTATCGGCATATCAGTAAATAAGTAAAGCGAATACGACGAACCAACCCGCGACGGTCACTTGCAAGGTCCGGTCTTGCAACAAGATATCGGTCGGGTTACAATTACTCTTTTCCACCAGGATGATTTGCAGGTAACGCATGATGCCGGCAAGGACAAATGGGATCGTGACATACAGATACTCGCTGCTCCTCGCTGTCACTTCCGGCGAAAGGGTGTACAGGATATAGGTCACGGCAATAATGGAGGAGAGGAACGACAGGACTACATTCAGGTAGTCGATCGTATAGCCGGTGATATTCTTTCGGGAAACCTGCCCCGTCTCCATGAAATTAAGCAAATCGTCCCTTCTCTTGGCAAAGGCGAGGAAGAGAGAGAGGATGAAAGTCATAATAATCAGCCAGTGGGACAACTCGATGTCTCCCGCCACCGCACCAGCCTCTAAACGGATGATGAAACCGCAGGCGACAATCATGACGTCTATGATCTGTACCTGTTTGAGGTAAAGCGTATAGGCCAGGTTCAGGAGGATATATCCTCCCGCCAGCAACCAGATAAGGTTGCTCCTGATGTGTATGAAGCTGAAACAGACGGCGCTTATGCCATACAGGAGGAGCATGAGCCCGACAGCCTCTGCCGGCGATACCTTGCGGGCGGCAATCGGACGGAACCGTTTGGCGGGGTGCAGGCGGTCTTCCTCCGCATCCATTAAGTCATTGAACACATAGACGCCGCTGGTGAGCATACAGAAGCCGACGAACAGGAGTACAACGTTTTGCAGCCTGTCCAAAGCCCCTATCTCCTGTGCAAAGAACATAGGGAGAAACAAGATGATGTTTTTTACCCATTGGGCGGGGCGCATCAAAAGAAATAATGCACTAACTTTGCCTGTCGATTGTATATCTTTCATACTCAAAAGGCAAAAGTAGGAATTTTATTCGAGCATACAATAATCTTTGGATTATTCAGTTTATAATACAGTCGGCGAAGGACAGCCGGCAGGTTTCAATTAAATTAAAACGTATGATAAGTAAATTCAGAATCGGGACACTCGTTATAATGCTTGGTCTTTTCGTCTCCGCTACACTGCGGGCTCAAGGCGATGAAATTAAATATTCACCTATAGAAATGGCCGTGCCTTCCTTGATTATCGCTCCTGATGCACGTGGTGGTGCGATGGGTGATAACGGGGTTTCCACGCTGCCGGACATCGGTTCACAATATTGGAATGCCGCTAAATATGCTTTTATGTATAGCAAGGCGGGGATAAACTTGTCTTATACTCCCTGGTTACGTAAGTTGGTCAACGACGTGGCGTTGGTGAATATGTCCGGTTACTATAAAATAGGCGATAATGACTTGCAGGCGATCGGTGCCTCTTTACGCTATTTCTCCTTAGGTGAAGTGCCGCAATATGAAAATCTTGGCGACCAGCCTATTTATGCGAATCCGTATGAGATGGCGTTCGACGTAAGTTATAGCCGTAAGTTGTCGGAAAATTATTCAATGGCGGTTGCCTTGCGTTATATCCGCTCCGATATGGGTGTCGATCCGAATGAGTTGAAGCATGCCGGTAATGCGTTTGCAGCCGATATCTCCGGATATTTGGAGAAATATGTGATGATGGGCAGCGCGGAAGCTTTGTGGAGTTTCGGTTTCAACCTGTCGAATATCGGTAGTAAGATTTCGTATGATGAAGGGACAAATAATATGTTTCTTCCGGCCAAGCTGGCGTTGGGTACCGGTCTGCTTTATCCTATCGACGAGTATAACCGCATCGGCGTATATCTGGATTTGAGTAAATATATGGTTCCTTCCGTTCCGCAGAGGAAAGAAGGAGAGTCGGAAGACGAATTTACGACTCGCCGGGACGATTATAAAGCCTTATCCAGCATCTCCGGTATGTTCAAATCGTTTAGCGATTCTCCTAACGGCTTTAAAGGTGAGTTGCAGGAGGTGATGGTTTCCGTCGGTGCCGAATACAGTTATAATGAACAATTCTTCGTACGTGGCGGTTATTTTTACGAGAATGCGAATGTGGGTAACCGTAAGTATTTCTCGGTCGGCGCCGGTTTCCGTATGAGCGTCTTCCAGTTGGATGCCGCCTATCTGATCAGTACCGTTCCGCAGAACCCGTTGGACCAGACACTTCGTTTCTCCCTGTCCTTCGATATGGACGGGATTAAGAATCTGTTTCGGTAATTCAAAATCGAGAATTGAAAGTCATGAAGATACGGGTAGGTTTCGGATATGATGTGCATGCGTTGGTGCCGGACCGCGATTTGTGGTTGGGCGGAGTGAAGATCGAACATACGCTGGGCCTGCAGGGCCATAGCGATGCGGACGTGTTGATCCATGCTATTTGCGATGCCCTTTTGGGGGCGGCTAATATGCGTGATATCGGTTACCACTTCCCCGATACGGCTGGCGAATATAAGGATATAGACAGCAAGATTCTTCTTTATGATACGATGGAGTTGCTTCGTGATGCCGGATATACGTTAGGCAATATAGATGCGACAGTTGCGGCCGAACGTCCGAAGCTGAATCCGCATATCCCCGAGATGAAGCGGGTGATGGCGCAAGTCCTGCAAGTGGATGTCGAAGATATATCCATTAAGGCGACCACCACCGAGAAGTTAGGCTTCACCGGCCGGCAGGAAGGAATTGCCGCTTATGCTACAGTCTTGATTCAGAAGTAACAGGGTCTGCTTCTGTCACAGGCTCGCAGGGGATTGTAAACCAGAAAGTGCTTCCTTCCCCTTCTTTTGACTTTACCCCGATTTCTCCTTCCAGACAATCTGTGATAGTTTTGCAAATGAACAGGCCGAGTCCCGTTCCCTGAATAAAGGTGTCGAACTTGGCGAACCGTTCGAACACGTGCGGAATATTTTCTTCTGCAATGCCTTTCCCCGTATCTGTTACATAGAAACGCAATCCTCCTTTCGTTTCCTCATAGCCCATTGTGATGGAACCATTGAACGTAAACTTGCAGGCATTTGTCAGGAAATTGCTCATAACCTGTATCAGCCGGTTCTTCTCCGAATGGATGAAGTAAGGCTTTTCCGGAAGGACGCACTTTAGCTCCACACCCGGTTTAGTCCTGTCACGGAACACCTGCATCAGGTGATTGAGCATCTCGGAAACATTTATATCACTATAGATGAAGTCCAGTTTGCCCGCTTCTATCTTGGACAGGTCGAGGATGTCGTTGATAAGCTGCAGGAGCAACTCGTTGTTTGTCTCTATCGTTTTACAGAACTCCTCCCGGTTTTCATCCGGACATTCTCCTTGCGCGATCAGATTGGAGAAGCCGACGATTGCGTTCAGCGGTGTGCGTATCTCGTGGCTCATATTCGCCAGGAAAGCTGTTTTCAGGCGGTTGGCCTCTTCTATCTTTTCTTTCTCCCGTTGTTCTTCTTCTGTTTTCCGTTTCTGGATCAGCAGCCGGATGCGCAGGAAGGCTATAGACATCAACAGGATAAGGATGACAATCCCGCAGATAATCTGGACTTTGTATTTCTCCAGGAATGTGGGAGGCTGTTCGAAGTAGACTGCATTCTGGGGATAGCGTGACGGGTCGATCCCATGCCTGTACAGATGCTGGTAATTCAGATATGTCCTGGGAGTCCCGGCTATATGTTCGTGTGTGTTATCTATCTTTTTGCCTTTCAGCATTTCCTGCAGGTAGGTGATGACAGTCTTGTTGAAGTCTTCAACCGAGATATAATGCCCTCCGGCAAAGTTACCTCCCTCTATGTCGAGGTCATTGATAACGTAGACGGGAGGGTTGGAAAAGCTGTTTGTCATTTTTTGCACGTTGTCGATTAGGTAATGGTTTTCTCCTTTCTGGCTTGCCGCATACCAGGAGTAATAGATAATGCCGGCATCTTTGTTGCTGTAGGTCGTGAGCGTATCCAACAGATGTTCCGTCGAAAGCTGTGGCCATGAGAGTACGTCTAACTGAAGGTCCGGGAATTGCTGTTCCAATACGCTTTGCACTTCCTGGCGCGTCAGGATGCTGATATAGCGGTTGTCGTTCACAAACACGACTTTTTTCAATTCGGGCTGCATCTTTTGCATCATTTCGATTGTCTCCCGGATATAAAGCGGCTGGCTCAGTGTTATAGCATTGTACCCTTTTATGATTGTAGATGTCGGGACCATAGCCTCCTGGGGGCCGAGCTTGCGCTCCACCATATCTTTTATGTTTCGTGGAACCATGCCTCGCGAATAGCAAACCAGACTGGGGACGCCTTTCCATTCGTTATCGAACAGAGGGCGTATGACGAGCCAGGCCGGGTCACCGATACAGACAACTGCTCTGGGAGGGACCGGATATTCTTTCCGCAGGTGAACCAACTTCTCCAGAATCTCTGTCGTGTCCCTGATTATCGGTATCTGTAGTTCTTCTCCCCTGACTTGTATCCCTTCTCCGGTAAGCAGGGTTTGAATGGTTTCGTAGGTCTGATGTGTCCAGGTTTCATTAAAGTTGATAGAATGTACCACCAGCACATAATCTTCATCTGTATGCTGGGCGGACCGTGCCTGCCTGCATATCAGAAGAATAAGAAATGTGAATAAATACCCTGTTATTCTCATATTTGATTGGCAAAATGATAAAGGTGCTTGAAAATCATAAAGTTTATGCAAATATAGGTATTATTGTTTGTAATCTTGTTTATCCCGGTGTTAATTTGTAGATTTGAACCCATAAAGAAAAGAGTAAATATGAAGACTAACGACTGGAAAGAACGTCTGGGGATCATGTATTCCACCAACCCGGATTTTCAATATAACACAGGTGATGAAGAGGAAGAAGACACACTTCCGAAAGAGAAACAGCAGTTGCGTATTTCTTTAGATAAAAGGAACCGGGGCGGGAAAGCCGTGACACTGGTAACCGGTTTTCGCGGAACGACTTCCGATTTGGAAGCGCTCGGTAAATTCCTGAAAGTGAAATGCGGCGTCGGCGGTTCCGCCAAGGAAGGGGAAATCATTGTACAGGGTGACTTGCGTCCCAAAGTATTGGAAATATTGCAAAAGGAAGGCTACGTAAAGAGCCGTATAATCTGAACCGTATGCTGACTGTCTACAGAGCTTCGGCGGGAGCCGGGAAAACACATAAACTGACTGGGGAATACCTGACCCTGCTGTTTACCGGGCCGGGTGCTTTCCGCCGCATCCTTGCCGTGACCTTTACGAATAAGGCGACGGACGAGATGAAGACCCGTATCATCGATGAACTGTATAACCTGGCCTCCGGCAAGAAATCGGATTATGTGGAATTGCTCGGCTCGACCTATTCGCTCACGGAGACGCAGGTCCGGAAGCAGGCTGCAAAGATACTGATCGATATCCTGCACGACTATTCCGCCTTTAATATCAGCACGATCGACCGCTTTTTCCAGCAGACCATGCGTGCCTTTACCCGCGAGATAGGCTTGCAGGGAGGATATGGCATCGAGATGGACCAGGAACTGGTCCTGACTACGGCTATCGACAACCTGCTGTCGGATTTGGAAAAGCCCGAGAGCAAGGATCTGTTAGGCTGGTTGCTCCGGTTTGCGGAAGACAAGATAGAGAACGGCGGGGAGTGGAACCTCCGTAAAGACATCATGTCCCTGAGCCGGGAAGTTTTTAAGGAGAGCTATAAGGCTTTCAGTGAAGAAGTCGGCCGGGATATAGAAGATAAGAAAGCACTGGATGACTATAAGAACGCTCTCTACGGCATCATCCGTTCTGTGGAGACTGCCGCTAAAGAATTGGGGGAACGCGGTTTGGCGATCCTGACTAAATACGCACTCAAACCGACGGACTTCAAGGGAGGGAGCCGTTCGCCCCTGACCCTTTTCGACCGTTTGGCGCAAGGGGAAATGAAGGAACCGTCAGCTACCTTTATCGGCCTGGCGGATAACCTGGACGGATGCTTTACGAAGACGACCCCGCTCGGCGCCCGGCAAATCATCGGATGTGCTTTTGATGACGGACTGAACGATTGCATAAAAGGCATTGTCGCCTTGTTCGGAGATCTGACTGCCTATAATACGGCCCGTGAGATTGTGCGCTATTACTACACATTGGGAATCCTGACGGATGTCTCCCGCCAGATTGCGGCTTACCGGGAAGAAAAGAACGTGATGCTGATAGCCGACACGACCGAATTGCTGAACAAGGTGATCGGTGGGAGCGATGCCCCTTTCATCTATGAAAAGACCGGTACGCACGTCGACCATTATATGATAGACGAGTTCCAGGATACCAGCGGGATGCAGTGGAATAACTTCCGTCCGCTGATTGAAGAAAGCTTGGCACATAACCGGGATAACCTGATCGTGGGAGACGTGAAGCAGAGTATCTACCGTTTCCGCAATTCCGATTGGAAGCTACTCGACGAACAGGTACAGGCCGACTTCTCGCCCGAAGAGGTCCGCGAAGAGACCTTGAAAGATAACTGGCGCAGTTGCCGGAATATCGTGATGTTCAACAATGCCCTTTTCACGACATTGCCCGGCGTGCTTCAGGGAATGTATAACGAAGCCCTTTCCGCCTCTTCCCTGACGGAAGAACAGCGGGCGGCCTATTTTACCAAGATCATGTCCGCCTACGACAATAGTTTCCAACAGGTCCCTCCGCCTTTCCGGGAGAAAGAGGGGCATGTGCGGATTGAATTCCTCTCCGGTGATGACGAAAAAGACTGGAAGGAAGAGGCGCTGGAACGTCTGCCGGGCGTACTTGAAAAACTGCAGGACAACGGATATGCCCTGAAAGATATCGCCATTCTCGTCCGTACCAACCAGGAAGGGGCGCAGGTGGCGGATACGTTGCTGACATATAAGGAAGAACATCCTTCCGACCATTATAACTACGATATTATCTCCGATGAGGCCCTGTTTGTAAGTGGTTCGACGGCGGTCCGCTTCTTAGTCTCCCTGTTGCGCTACCTGAAGAATCCGGACGACAGGACGAACGAACAGATCGCCTTGTACTCCTATTGGATACTGAACGCAGTTCCCACACCCGATGCGGGGCCGCAAGCGAACAGCATCGAATGCGGAAGTCGCGCAAAGACCTTTCCTCCGGAGATCGCATCGGCCCTGCAGGGACTTTCCCGCCAGTCGCTGTATGGGATAACAGAGGGGCTGTTCCGCCTCTTCTCCGCCGACTTTCCGGAGAACGAACAGGTTTTTGTACAGGCTTTCTTAGATATGGTTTCCGAATATACCCAGAAAGAGAGCGCAGACCTGAGCCGTTTCCTGAAATGGTGGGATGAGACAGGTTGCCGGAAAACGATTGCCACGCCTGACGGACAGAACGCGGTCCGCATCCTGACGGTCCATAAGTCGAAGGGATTGGGCTTTAAGGTCGTGATCATACCTTTCGGCGACTGGGAAATCGACCATAAGCCGACGAAGCCGGTGATCCTCTGGTGTCATCCGGAGGAGAAGCCGTTCAACCGCCTGCATCTGGTCCCTGTGCGTTACAGCCAGTCGTTGGCGAAGACAATCTTTGCTGCTGATTACTTTAAAGAACGGTTGCACGCCTTTATTGACAATCTGAACACGTTATATGTCGCCTTTACCCGCTCGAAAGAAGAGTTGGTCGTATTCTCCCCGCGTCCGAAGAAGATCAAGGAAGAGACGGGCGAGGTGGAAAAGATATCCTCTTTGACGGATGCCCTCTGGGCAGGCCTGCATACGGAGGTCTCCGATACCCGGGCAGGCGAGAGACTGATCTCGTTGCCGGCATCTTTTGATACCGGAAGAGGCGTGTTCGAGTTGGGTGACTGGTGGCGTCCGGTTGCCAAGACCGAGGAGACAGGCATGCAGGAGGTCGGAATGAGCCGCATGAACTCGATCTCTCCGGATGACCGTTTGCAATTGCGCCTGCACGGAAAAGGCTTCTTTTTCGATAATGCCCGCAGAAAGCATGGTGCCCTGATGCATGAGGTGTTGAGCCGTATCCGTACGCGGAAGGATATCCCCCAGGCTGTTGAACGCTATCGCCAGGAAGGCGTGATCGACCGGACGGAAGCGGCGGCGCTTGTCTCCCGTCTGGAAGAGTTGTTGAACATGCCGGATGCCGCACCCTGGTATGACGGGACGGCCCGCGTGCTGAACGAAGTCGACATCCTGTTCGGAAACGGGCTGTCGAAGCGTCCGGACCGTGTGATGATTACCGATGACCGGGTTATTGTTGTCGACTATAAATTCGGGGAACATCCAGACCAACGCTATCATAGCCAGATCCGGAACTATCTGAAGCTGATCCGGCAGATGGGATATAAGGAGGTGGAAGGTTTCCTCTGGTATGTCGAATTAAGCAAAATAGAAGCTGTGAAAGGGTGATATATTTTTGTTATTCGGTAAAAATGAATATTTTTGCAGATTCTTACGATAAAATACACGATTAGATTACAGAATGAAAGTACATAAAGAAGGAACAGGTCTGTTGTTAACGCTCTTCACGATATTCTTTATTGTGGACGTTGCGCTGTATCATACTGTCAACAAGGGATGGGTCTTTTACGGCACAACCTTTGTCACCACTGTCCTGTTCTTATTGGTACTTAACTTCTTTCGCAGCCCGTTCCGCCGCTTCCCCTACGATTCGGAAGGCTTGGTGATTGCTCCCGCCGACGGGACGATCGTGGCGATTGAAGAAGTGAAGGAGAACGAGATTCTGCACAAGGAATGCCTGCAAATCTCGATATTCATGTCCGTCTTTAACGTGCATGCCAACTGGTTTCCCGTAAATGGGACAGTTAAGCACGTATCGCATCAGAACGGACGTTTCATGGCGGCCTACCTGCCGAAAAGCAGTACGGAGAACGAACGTTCGGCCGTTGTGATTACGACCCGCAACGGGATAGACGTCCTGGCGCGGCAGATTGCGGGAGCGATGGCGCGACGCATTGTAACTTATGCCAAAGTCGGCGACAAATGCCACGTCGACGAACAGATGGGATTTATCAAGTTTGGTTCCCGTGTGGATGTCTACCTGCCTGTAGGGACGGAAGTTCTGGTTGAAATGGATCAGAAGGTTACCGGTAACCAGACTCCGATAGCCCGCTTGGGAAAATAAAAGAAGTAAATGAGCATCAAACAAAGTATACCTAATTTAGTGACCTGTTGCAGTCTTGTATCAGGTTGCATCGCCTGTGTGATGGCGTTGAAAGGCAACCTGCCGATGGCGACCCTGTGGGTTGTCGTGGCGGCTGTTTTTGATTTTTGCGACGGTTTTGCCGCCCGTTCCCTGCATGCCTATTCTCCGATGGGAAAGGAACTGGATTCTCTTTCCGACATGGTTAGTTTCGGGGTCGCCCCCGGGATGATTGCCTACTGGCTGTTGGAGCAGGCTTGTATGACGGCTCCCGCTTTGGGAAGTGCCGCCCCATATATCCCGTACCTGGCCTTAGTGATACCGGTCTTTTCCGGGTTGCGCCTTGCCAAATTCAATATCGACGAAAGGCAAACGACCTCTTTCATCGGTATGCCGGTGCCGGCACATGCCCTTTTCTGGGCTTCTATCGGATATGCGTTTCGTGCTTCCATTCCGGTGGACAGCATCGGGTTCATTGCCGGGATAATCGTTCTGGCAATCTTGTTCTCTTTGTTGTTGGTATCGGAGGTCCCGATGTTCTCTTTAAAGGTCAAATCGTTAAAGTGGAAAGGCAACGAGCTTCGCTACATCCTGGTAGGCGGCGCGGTGGTCTTTGTGGCTCTTTTTGGCGTTCTGGGTATTGCCGGAACGATTATACTCTATATCGCCTTGTCTTTTTTTAACAAAAGAAGATAAACAAGAATTCGTATCTTTGTGTTTGTGTAATAAAACCAACTAAGTGACGGAGTATGTTTAAATTTTTGTTTGTAATGTTCTTCTTCTTTATCCTGTTAGTATTCCTGATGGGATTCTCAATCTTGCGTACGTTCAAAAATATTCTGTTTGGCAGCGGAAGCAGCGGAAAAAAAGGGGGTCAACGTCGGCAAACAAGCAGCTCTTCTTCCTCTTCCGCCCGTAGCAGCAGTGCAAACTCTGCCTACGAAGAATCCATGTCCCGCAAAAAGATATTCGCCAAAGACGAGGGTGAGTATGTGGATTATGAGGAGGTGAAATGAATCCCAAAATATCCATCCGCTTTTTTGCAGATCGCGAGGTTCGTGCTATATGGGACGACGAACGTGAGAAATGGTATTTTAGTGTTATTGATATTGTCAGTGCTTTAAACGGGCAGGACGATTATACCAAAGCCCGTAACTATTGGAAATATCTTAAGAACAAATTAAAAAAAGAGAACAGTCAGTTGGTTAGTGACGCTCACCAACTGAAATTAACCGCGCCTGATGGAAAGAAATATTTGACAGATACGTTTGATAGTGATGGCGTGATCTCTCTTGCCAAGCAATTCCCCAATAACAAAGCCCTGAAGTTTCTTGATTGGTTCACATATAGCGATAACAGCAGTGACGGACAGAGTAAGAAAAAAGCATATTCCTTTTTTGAAAGTAACCTGGTCAGGGAATCGGAAATCGGGACGGTGAAAAGCCTGCAGCAAATCCATGCCTATATTTTTGGGGGAATATATGACTTTGCGGGAAAAATAAGGCAAAAGAATATATCGAAAGGTGGTTTTCAGTTTGCAGTGGCGCACTTTTTAGGTAATACATTAAAGCAAATTGAACAAATGCCTGAGAACACATTCGACGAGATAGTCGATAAATATGTGGAAATGAATATAGCTCATCCATTTATGGAAGGGAATGGCCGGAGCACGCGTATCTGGTTAGATCTGATTTTCAAGAAACACCTGAAACAGTGTGTGGATTGGAGCAAGATTAATAAAACTGATTACATGGACGCAATGGTAAGAAGTTCTATAGACAGCAGCGTACTGAAACAATTACTGAAGAATGCTTTGACAGATAAGATCAACGACCGTGAAATCTTTATGAAAGGGATTGATTATTCGTATTATTATGAAGAAAACGAATAATATGCCTTTTTAGCGCTTTTGCCGGAAAAAGCGCTTCATCTCTTCCGCGCATTCTTCTTCGAGGATGCCCGTTTTTACTATGGCTTTAGGATGGAAGGCTTTCGGGGCGTATTGCCGGAAGCCTCTTTTTTCGTCTGTCGCTCCGTAGACGATTGTGCTTAGTTGCGCCCACCCGATGGCTCCGGCACACATGACGCAAGGCTCCACGGTCACATACAGGCTGCATCCCGTTAGATATTTGGCACCTAAGACACCTACGGCGGCCGTTATCGCCAGCATCTCGGCATGGGCGGTGGGATCGTTGAGGCGTTCCGTCTGGTTATGCGCACGGGCTATGATCTGGTTGTTGCATACGATGACGGCGCCGACCGGAACTTCACCTTCGGCTGCTGCGGCGCGGGCTTCTATCAGCGCCTGCTTCATGAAATATTCGTCGTTGAAAGGATTGATCATCTTCTCATTTCGTTTTCGTTGAAGAGGGTAGGATAGTCCTCTTCCAGTGTCTTGAGTATGTGGGACAGGATCGTCTCGCGGTACCAGCGGGACTTGTTGATAATCTTATACCTGGCAAGATAACGCTCCACAGCCTTCTGCTCATCGTCGTTGAGCATAAAAGTAACCTTGTGCACACGCGGGTGGTTCGGTTGAGGGGGCGAATATTTACGTTTCAATGCCATTGTTCTGCAAATGTAAGATTGAAAGCTCAAATAAAAAAGAAAAACGTTATATTTGTGCAAATTACACAGGATGGCAAAACGGAACGAAACAGGGAAAGACGGGGAAGCCGTTGCGCGTGTTTTTCTGGAAAAGCATGATTATACGATTGTCCATACGAATTGGCATTGGCATCATTATGAGTTGGATATCGTTGCCATGAAAGACGGCGAACTGGTTGTCGTGGAGGTCAAGACCCGCTCGGATGATTATCTTCTGGCGCCGGAGGAGGCTGTGGATAACGGCAAAATCCGCCGTATCGTGACAGCAGCCGATGCCTATGTCCGCTTTTTCAATCTCGGGTTGCCGGTCCGTTTCGATATTATTACCGTAATAAAAAGAGGCGAGGACTATGAAATCGACCATATCGAAGACGCGTTTTATGCTCCTTGCCGCTAATACAGAAGATATATGAATATAGAAGAAGCCCGGGAATATTGTCTGTCGCTGAAGAATGCGACGGAATGTTTCCCTTTTGACGATGTCTCGTTAGTGTTTAAGGTGGAAGGGAAGATGTTCCTGCTCCTGCCGTTGGATGCGAGTGAACCGTGCGTGTCGCTGAAATGCAGTACCGACTACACCGAGGAACTGCGCGAACGCTATACGGCTGTGGAAGGCGCCTACCATTTTAATAAGAAATACTGGAACACGATCTATCTCGACCGCGATATGCCGGATGAGGAGATCAAGCACTGGATCCGCCATTCCTACCGTGAAGTAATAGCTAAATTGCCGAAGAAAACAAGAGAGCTCTACAATGAATAAAGAGAACGAAACTCCGCAGATTATCCGGCTGGATGAGACCCATTCGACGAATAACTACCTGCGCGAACTGCTTGTCGGGGAGGCACTGCCGGAGGGCAGCCTTGTCATTGCCGACTTCCAGACTGCCGGAAAGGGGCAGGTGGGGAACTCATGGGAATCGGAAGCCGGGAAAAACCTGATGTTCAGTCTCCTGCTGTATCCCGATTTCCTCCCCACAAACCGCCAGTTCCTGATTTCCCAGATCGCTTCCCTGAGCGTCAAGGAGACGTTAGACGGCTATGTCGACTCCGTCACGGTGAAATGGCCGAACGATATTTATTGGAAAGACCGTAAGATATGCGGCATGCTGATCGAGAATGATTTGTCGGGACAACATCTGTATTGTTCGGTTATCGGCATCGGCCTCAATATCAATCAGGAGGTTTTCCGGAGCAATGCCCCCAACCCCGTATCGCTCACCCGGATTACCGGGAAGACGTACAACCGCGAAGAGCTCCTGAACCGTTTCCTGCGTATCTTCTTCAATTATTACTGCCTGTTGCTGCAAGAGAAAGAGGAAGAGATCCGCGCCGCCTATATGGCCGCCTTATATCGTGGTGACGGCTATTATCCCTATGCCGACGAAAACGGCCGCTTCGAAGCCCGTATCCATGCAATAGAGCCGACCGGCCACCTGATCCTCCAACTGCGTGACGGGGAGCGGAGGAGGTATGCTTTTAAGGAGGTGACGACGGTTATTTAGCGTGTCTTGACGGGACAATCCCGCCAAGACACAGTTACTACGGAGTCTTCTTCTTTCCAACCCCTAACAGAAACTCGATCAGTGACACCACGAACTCCAAAATAGACCTTACTTTACTCATACGCATTCTGTTTTTAATTAATGATTGATAATTGAATCTGGCGCGCGATTGCTGCCAGCATCTTCTGATATGCCGCCCGGTTATCGCCGTTCACCTCGCTGATGTAGCGGCTGTAGGCAATCTCCTGGGCATAGGCGGCAGGATGGAAACTGACTGCTGCCGCCTGTGGATAGACGGTGAAGATGAGGCGGGCGAAATCCAGAAAACTATGCTCCGGTGTGTCATAGCGGCGAAACAACAGCCCGCCGTTTCCCAGATCCGTCTTCCCGCCATGCCAGTAAGCATTCGTCACCCCATATCCCATGATCCCGAAGAAATTATGATACTTCACCGCCAGCGTGCTCTCACCCCAACCCGATTCGATCGCCGCCTGCGCCAGGATCACCACCGGATTCATCCCATACAGTTCACCCGCCATGCGCGCCATCTCCCCATACCCCTTCACAAACTCTCCCTTCCCCATAATCTTAAATTTTCAATTCTCAATTCTCAAAGTTCTCCCGGTCTCTCCTCTTCCCCCGAATCGCCCGCTTTGACCGGTTCAAGCGTCAGGCGTTCACCTTTCACCGTCTGTGTCAGGTTGCGCAACAGAGCACCCGGCCGGAAACAGAGGCGGGGCCGGCGAAGCTGCGAGGCCTGGAAAGCATCCGTCGTCACACTGCCGGAACTGCCCAATAGATACTGGAAATTACCCAACTCGCCGAACTGCACCACTTCGCCGCGTTCCAGCGATTTCGACATGAACTTGGTCATACGGTCTATCACCAGTTTGACATCGCCGCTCGAAGCCGTCGAACTCTCCGCAATCAACTCGCAAAGCTCGTCGAAGGTACAGGTGCGCGTGGCTCGTGTCTGGGCGTAATAGAGCTTTTCCTTCCCTGCTTCCACATTCTTACTCATGTTCTTTCGCAAAACCAAATGATACTTTACTCCCATAAATCTTACTTTTTAGATGATTAATAGATTGTCTTGTAATTAATTACAATGTAAAGATACGCCATCCTTCCCCCTCCTTTGAAGACACGGGTGACGGAGCGTGACATTCCCGGTTTTTATTACCGATTATCACCTGAAACAGTTGATAATCCGCCCTTTATTTCGTATATTTGATTCATTAAAACACAAGAAAAATGACAACAACAACCTTTCGTATCCATGCCTACGGGGTAGGCGAACTGGCCGGCCTGTACAACCCCCATCTTTCCCACCGTGGCGCCATCATGCAGCTCTGGCGCTGGATCAACTACCAGGGCGCCTTAAAAGAAAAACTAACCGCCTTAGGCTACCGTCCGGGAATGCGCTGCTTCACCCCCAAAATGGTCGCCTGCATCGTGGAGCATTTGGGGGAACCGTAAAATAATGTGCCAATGGGGGAATGTGCCAATATGCCAATGATAAGAGCGCTCCCGTCCCATATTTTCGCGGACAGGGGCGGTTTTTTTTCGGACGGGAATGGGGGACGGGTGCCAGATGGTGCCGGATAAAAAGCGTTTTCCGTAACTTTTGTTTTTTTAGTGATTGACGTGTGCTATGGATAGAGCAACTGTCATGTCGCGTTAAATTAAAAGTTTACAGAAATGCATTTTATCTGGCACCATCTGGCACCCGAAAACTAAAACGGGAGAGTGGGGAAGATGACTTCTATAGGCGTATCTTGTTTACAGTCTGATTGTTGTGCGTTTTTGTCTGTCGCCTCGTTTTCACTTGGAGGGTTGGAAGATATTCCCATTTGATGCGCTTTTACCTGGTCAAAAGTGAGCTCAACGACCGAATAAAGGCGTTTCCCATGACGTCTTATCTGCTCAAATCCATCCTTTTTCAGTATTTTTCCCAGATTGATGACGTTCATACTTGTAATCGAGAGCCGTGTAAACAGGGCTAATTTGGCCAGTATTTCGCTGCTTGAGAGGTATGAGGGTGCTTCGAAACGAACCGGTTTGCGGAAGTAGGTGTAGAAAAGTTCTTCTTCGGGGCTGCTCTGTTGGAAGGCTTCGTTGTTGAGGTTGATTTCGGTGATCTCGGTGCCGGAAAACCAGAATTTGAAGCCGCTGCGATAGAGGGCCAGCGCCTGCGAATAGATGCCGGCATGGTCGACGGGCGTGGCGTAGTCGATGCCCTGCGCCTCGAAGCAGAGGAAACGGCGCGAGCCGGTGCGGTCGGTCAGCACCTGGCTGTCGTTGACCGTGGCGAGGAAAGAGGCGCGGCGGGTGTAGGTCTCTGCATTACGGGCATAGGAACGACGTTCGTACACGGAGTCTTTCGTGATCATTGCTTTGAGGCGGTTCAGCTCCATGCGGCTCTGTCCCGACAGCTCGTCGAGGATGATCAGGAAGCAGTCCGAGAGCAACAGCGGGGCGTCTTTCGACGACGGGTCGATATTACCCGAATAGACATAACCCAAGAGGGACGGGGGGACGAGGTGGCGGCACCAGGTTGTCTTCCCGATCCCCTGCGCGCCGCTGAGCAGCAGGACGGAGTGGTTCTCCTGCTTTTCGCTGACGGCACAAGCGACTGTCGCCACCAGCCACTTGCGGAGGCACATCAGCCAGTAGTCGGGGCGATCCGTGGTCACCGTCGCCGCCAACCGCGCGATGTGGTCCGACACGCCGTCCCACGCGGGGAGTCCTTTGAAATAGGCTGTAAACGGGTTATACTCGCGGCTGAAATCGGAAAGGATCACGCTGTGGAGATCTTTCTGCAGGCATTGTATCCCTTCGAGATGCATGGCACACCAGACGGAGTTCTCCCAGTAGTCCGTCACCGGGGCGAAGTCTTTCGTCCCCTTCCTCTTCCGCCATTCCACAAAGCTCCGCACGACGTTGTAGCGCAGTGTGTAATGGTCGGTGAGGTAACGGTAGATGTTCTCGACTTTCCTGTCCTGCCGCGCCGTCTTCTTCTCTTCTTGCCCCTTCTCTTCCTGGTGCGAGTATGCACTGTCGAGGGCTTGCCCGATCTCCTCTCCGGGCAGGTCGGGGAAACTGCGGTTGCAATAGGCCGCCGTCTCTTCCTGCGAAATGCCCAGACGGTTACAGTGGCAGCCGAACTGGTAGACATAGTTATTCCGGTTACCGTCCTCGTACTTGCCTTTGCGCGAAGTACGGGAACGTGCGTTTGCAAACAGGCGGGGCAGTCTTTCCCCGGCAGGGGCTTCTTCCGTGGGGATGGCTTGTGCGGCACTTAGGACCACCGGCCCTTTGCGGGGGGTGACGGGGTCCAGCAGGGGCATGTCGTCCGGCAACTGTCCGGTGTCGTTCAGCCAGTCCGAGAAACGGGGCGAGATGAACAACCCGCTGTCGTCCGAGACGAAGCACAGACGCCCGGCATCGCTCCCCGAAGCGTCGATTCCGACGTTCAGGAGCGTTTCGTACCACGCTTTCATCGTATCGTAGATGACGCGGTGGTTTTCGGGGACAGGTTCTATACGGACCGCCGCATAGACAATCACTTTCAACCCCGCCCCACCGGGACTGAGGAAGCAGGCGACGGTGTAAAGGGCCGCTTCGATCAATGCCCTCAGGCGTTCGATCTCGGCCGCCGACAGACCGTCGAGGTCCAGGATCAGCAAAGGGTTGTAGCCGGTCAGGCATTCTTTGAGGCGTTTGCCGTTGTAGAGGGCTGAAACGGTAAAGGCAGGCAGCCCTTTCTTGATCCGTTCGGCCGTCGTCTTGTCGCCATCGGCCAGACATTGACGGAGTTTGCGGACATCGGGGGCGTACCTGCCTGCCTTGATTTCGGTTAACACGGCTACCAGGGCCCTATCTCCCCGGTAATTCTTAAACATAATAAAGACGCTAATTTGTACCATAATGGCATGTTTTGTGTGATGAATGCCGACTCGTTCGGCATTTGTTCAAATGTAGGGATAATGAACTGAGCGGCTCACATCTTTTTCGCTTTATTAGTAAAAAGTGTACCGTTGGTTATTCCTCTGAAATGTGGCGTTTTGCGGCATCCAATAAACTGGTAAATTTCAGGTAATCTTTTCCCTCTTCGGGGCAGACTTTGATCACCTCGTCGAGGGCGCGAAGAAAGGCTTCGCGGTTGTGTTTGCCGTCTACCTTGCAATGTTTGCTTTTGATCAGCGGTGCGAGGAGTTCCAGAAACTGGTGTGTCGACCCGTGGAAGACCACCCGGTCTTTCCACTCCATATCTTCCTCCAGGGTCACGTGGTCCAGGATGCGGTTCACTTGGTTACAGCGTTTTGCCAACTCGTGCGACAGCTTTTCTGCTTGCACGGATATCTCTCCCAATTCTTGCAACATCCGGTTCAACCCGGCGGCTTCAATTTTTTTTTCATACTGATTGATTGTTTGTTTGTGATTGATTTGTTGTTGTTTTTAACAGAAGAGCAAATAATGATTTGACGGGGTATCAGTAAACGAGGCAAGCCTCGTGCCGCAGGCTCTCTTTTGCCGTTCGTTTCAACGAACGGTATTAAAGATTGGAGGCAAAGCCTCTTCCTCTGTGGGCTTCAGCCCCTTTAATAAACAGCGACCTATAGATATTTTAAAGGGGTTAAAACCCACAGAGGAATCCGTCAAAGCCGGGCATTTATTCATCCGTTCGTTGAAACGAACGGCAAAAGAGAGCCTGCGGCATGGGACATTGCCCCATTAAATGAACACAACCATAAACCACCATTTACCCCCCAACAACTGCCCATCAAAGCAATGCGTTCACCATCTGCCGGTGTATCTGTACGCCCTGGTGGTTGTTGTCCATTCCGGCGGCGATGCTAAAACAGGTTTCTGCTTTTTCCTTATTGCCGAGACCGAGGTGCCCGAGGCCCATCAGGTAGTGGCAATGGATGCGGTTCTTCTTGTCCATGTCATCCTCCCAGATCTGAAGATCGGGAAGGGAGACAGCGAAATAATCCATCTTAAAGGTATTGAACAGATGCTTTTCCCCAAAGTCGATCAGGCGGTTGAAGCGGCTGCGGGCTTCCTCCTCACGTCCTAACTTACGGAGCGCCAGTCCCTGATAGAAAATCTTATCCGGTTTCTGGTCGTTGTAATACATGGCAGCCGCCGGCTGACTATTACCGATACTTGCCGCCAGGAACAGGTCACGCGCTTCCTCCTCACGCCCCATTGCTTGCAGGGCACAGGCTTTATAATAATTGAAATCGTTCTCTTGGGCTCCATAGAGCTTCCCTTCTCCCAGGTTATGGGGATAGACGAAACATTCTTCGATCAGTGTTAATGCTTTTTCGTTCTCCCCTGCTTTCAGGCAGGCTTTCACCAGCTCGACACGCGCCAGCTGATATTGGGCGGGCACTTTCCCCTCGCCTCCTTCCCAAGGATGGAAGCGACGGGCGTCGATCATGCGGATCGCCTCCTCGTAGCGTCCCAGTTGATTGAGCAGGGTGACATATTCCAGATAGAGGTCGTCACGGGAGAAAGCAACCTTTTTATGCTGATCCAGCAATGCCAGCCGATCGGCATGGGGACGGTTCAGGCGTTTGTACAGCTGATCCAGCTCCATCAAAATGCGGGCATCCCGTACATCCAGCCTGAAGGCTCTTTCGAGCAACTCTACAGCCTCTTGCTGCTTGCCTGACTTATTGAAATAGGCCAGCGACAGGTTGCGTAGGACTGTCGGGAAAGTATCATCCAGTTCGATCGATTTCTCCCATTCGGCAATCGCCTCCGGATACTGGCGTTTGTCGTACCACAGGTTTCCCAGGTAATAATGCGCTTTGGGAGTCGTTTCGGTAAAGCGGGTCACGGCCTGCAACGCGAGGATCGCTTCGAGGGCATTCGGGAAACAGCAGTCGGCCGGTTGATGTTCGGCGATGCAGATCGCCATTTCCGCATCCCTCATACGACCTGATGAAATCAGGAACCAACTCTTATAATAATAGAGCATGGTGCGTCCCGACGTCACCGCTTTGCAAGCCACCTCAACCACCTTCAAGGCTTCTTCCCAACAGCCGGCGGAAGCATAATCGAGAGCCAACTCCTCATAGTTATGACCTTCCGGACGCATCCGGACGATCAGGTCGTCCAGCACCTCTTTCTTCTCCGTCAGCAAATATTCTTCAAAGCTGCAACCGAAGTTGAAGCGGTCGATGGCCAGTGATTCCCGGATCAGGGCAAGCGCTTCATCCGTGCGTCCGAGATGACGGAGGACAACCGCTTTCAGATGGCGGCCGCGCAGGTTATGCCAGTTACGGAGCAGGGATTTATCTATCTCGTACAACGCATCTTCCCAGTTCCCTTTTGCGGCGGAGAGTTGTGCCAGCGAATAATATCCGGCATCCTGCCAGGCGGCATTCCAACAGGCTTTATAGAAAGACGCATACGCCTCATCCGCCTTGCCTTGATATTTCAGGGAGAGCCCGAGGTTATACAACGGCTCGCCGTCATAGGGATTCGGATTCCTTTCGGTCAGCGTCTTCACCGCCCGGCGCAGATAGGGCTCGGCTTTGGCGAACTGCCCCTTGCGGATCAGCCACAGGCCCATCGCATTGTTGTTCCGGACATCGCTGGGGTCACGACGGAGCGCCTCTTCATAATAATCGGTAGCGGAATAGGTCGCATGACGGTATTGTTCAAGATGAAGACCGGTCAGATAGAGCTGTTCCGTCGTCCTAATCTCTTTCGGGTCGAGGGCGGCTTTTGCCGGTTCGGGAACTTCCTTGATTTCATCGGGCTCCTGCTCCCAAGAGAAGAGTAGTTTACCCTTAAGGGTATAGACCGCTACCCTTAAGCCTGTAAATTCTACCCTTGGGAGTAATTCTTCCAGGATTGCTTCCGGAGTGACGTCGCGGACGACATCGAGTAGCGTTTCTCCGGCTTTGGTGACTACGACATGCAATCCTTTTTGTACCGAAGTGGCAAAGATCTTCAGACGGAGCGTTTCCCCTTCCGGTTCGATATTCATCAGCAGGTCGGAGGAGGCGTTCTTGACAACTCCCAACTCCCGGTAGGGCATAAAATACTGTGTAAAGGTCTTTTCCTCGTAGGGTTGCAGCCAGGTGAAATCGGGCTGGTTGTCGGTATAGACGCCGGTCATCAGTTCGATATAAGGGCCGTCGGCATCCGTCAGGTTACGGTCCCAGGCCTGCCCGAAATCACCGTTTCCCCAGGTCCATTGCTTCTTACCGGGGGAGATGTGGTGGTTGGCGACATGCAGGACACCGGCACGGGTATCGTTCTCGTAACCGCCGACAAAGTCATAGTTGGAACGGATAGCCATGTAGGAGGTCGGAACCGGGATATTCTTATAACGGGAGATGTCGACACCTGCCGAATAGTCCATCTTATAATAGGTCCCGGTCGCAACCGGATAGCGGGAGACATCGCGTTTGCCATGATCGAACACGGCGTTGACATCGCCGGGGAAGACAGACTGGTAATGCTCGTTGACCGCCACCGCCGGGTTCGCCCACCAGAGGAACGTTTGCGGCAGGGGGGTCGGGTTATAGACCTTGCCCTGTATTTCCAGCACGGCACGCCCGGGGCGCAGGGTAAAGCCCGCCATCCCTTTCTGGTGGAACATCCGCTCACGTTCGCTTACCCAGACAACCACGCTGCCGTCGGGGCACTTCTCGATCGAATAGTCCACCGGGAGGAAGGTGCTGGGACGGTGATGCTGCGGCCAGTTGAACTCGATGCCTCCGGAGATCCAGGGGCCGGTCAGCCCAACCAGCGCCGGTTTGATCACATGGTTATAATAGATGAAATGACGCTGCTTGATCTTATCGTAGGCCATCTGTACGCGTCCGCCCAACTCCGGCAGGATCATCACCTTTATGTATTCATTTTCCAGATACACGGCGTGATAAGACTTATCCTCGCAGGTATCTTCAATCTTTTCAATCACAGGATACGGATATACCACCCCGCTGCTTCCCTGGTAAACACGTTTCTCGAGGAACATCGGGTTCTTCTCCGGTTTACCAATGCCGTAGGTAGGGAGAAGGATATCTTCCTCCCAGACTTTTACATTCTCTGCCATATTCTAAGTTATTTCGTTAATTCTTTTTCAAGTTCTTCCAATGTCTTCCCTTTGGTCTCCGGAAGCCGCACCCGTATAAAGAGGAAACCTGCCAGACAGATTCCGCCGTACAGCCAGAAGGTGCCCGAAGCGCCGACCGCCTCATTCAAAAGCGGGAAGGTATAGGTGAGCAGGAAGCAGGCCACCCAAAGGAAGAAGGTGGAGAGCGCCATCGCCATCCCGCGTATGCGGACCGGGAATATCTCGGAAAGGACCACCCAGACCACCGGAGCCAGCGACATCGCATAGCAGGCGATCGCCAGCACGACCAGCAACAACATCGGCCAGCCGCTTATCCCTAAGAAATAGCAGGTTCCGAGGATCGCATAGATCACCGCCAACCCTGCCGAACCGACAAACATCAACGTACGCCGCCCCCATTTGTCCACCGTATAGATCGCGACAAACGTAAACACCACGTTCGTCACGCCCGTCACCACGATATTCATCAGGACATCCGACACGGCGTAACCGGCAGCCGAGAAGATCTCGTGCGCATAATTGAAGATCACATTGATACCGCACCACTGCTGGAAGACGGCCAATACGATCCCGATCACCAACACACCGCGCACGCCGGGTTGCAGCAAGGCTCCCCAGTTGGCTTTCTCTTTCTTATCTCCGCTTAACTGTCCCAGCTCGGAAAGCGTTTGCCGGGCATAGTCCGCTCCGCCTACACGCGCCAGGATTTTTCCGGCCTCGGCCGTCCGTCCGGTCGTAGCTAACCAGCGGGGACTTTCCGGAATCACAAAGGAAAGGATGAAGAATAATCCGGCGGGGATCAGCTCGGCCCAGAACATCCAGCGCCAGGCCCATTCGATACTCCCGGCACTGAGCGTTTCCCCGCCGGCCGTAAAGTGCTCCCCGATCTGCCAGTTCGCCAATTGGGCCATCAGGATACCTAACACGATCGTCAACTGGTTGAGGGAAACGAACTTTCCGCGGACGGAAGCGGGAGACACCTCGGCTATATAAACCGGAGATACATTGGAGGCAATACCGATACCGAAACCTCCTATAATACGGTAGACGACAAACCAGAGGAAGCTGTCCACCGCCCCGGTCCCCACAGCCGAAGCGACAAAAAGGAAAGACGCCGCAACCAGCATCTTCTTACGCCCGTAGCGATCGCTCCACGCCCCGGACAGCAAGGCTCCTACCAGGCAACCGATCAACGCACTGCTCATCGCCCACCCGCGCAGAGCGGCCGAACCTTCCAGCTGGAAAAAGGGTTCATAAAAGATTTTAGCTCCTCCGATCACGACCCAGTCGTAACCAAACAGCAATCCTCCCATCGCCGAGACGAGGCAGATCAGTAATAAATAGGCTGTCGTTTGCTTCATGATAATTAGTTATTAAGATATAATGCAAAGTAAAGGACTTCCGCATAAATGGAAAATAGATAAAAAGTCTATGATAATGGACAATCTTCCGATTTTAATCGTATGTTTGCAGAGTTCTTAAATCGACCAGCCATGATCAAAAGAAAAGACGGTTTCAGCGGTGAACGGGCACTTGTCCTTCCACAATCCATTATTCATGAGATGGAAGAAGACCCTGTCTCTTCCATCCTGCATATCACTGACATCGGATACTACCCGAAAGCCTGGCACCACTTCCGCGAACGCGAGGAACCGATCTCCCAGTTTGTCTTTATATACTGCACGGAAGGTTCCGGCTGGTACCGGACGGAAGGACAGGAACACCCCGTGACTGCCAACCAATACTTCATCCTTCCGGCAGGGAAACCGCATGCCTACGGAGCAAATGAAGCAGATCCCTGGACAATCTACTGGATACACTTCAAGGGGAAACTGGCTTCGCACTTCGCACGGCAATATACCCGCCCGGTAGAGGTCAAGCCGGGCGTACACTCGCGCATCAGCAACCGTATCGACATGTTCGAGGAGATATTCCGGACACTCGAAATGGGCTACAGCCACGAGAACCTGCTGTATGCATCCTCCATCTTCTACCACTATCTCGGGACACTCCGTTACCTGCAACAATACCGGGACGCCGCCCACAACGAAACGGAGAAGAACGACATCGTCACGGCTGCTATCCATTTCATGAAGGAAAACATCGAAAAGAAACTGACCTTACAGGAGATCGCCGACCACACGGGCTATTCCACCTCCCACTTCTCCGCCCTGTTCAGCCAGCGGACAGGCTATGCCCCCCTCGCCTATTTCAACCAGCTGAAGATCCAGCAGGCCTGTCAACTACTGGACTTCACGGATATGAAGGTAAACCAGATCTGCTATAAGATCGGCATCGAGGACACGTATTACTTCTCCCGCCTCTTCAGCAAGGTGATGGGGATGCCGCCGAGGGAGTATAAGAAGATGAAGAAAGGATGACTATTCCGTCATATACCGGAAACTGTATTCCCCATTATACGACCAGACCTGCTTTCCTTCCGGGACGGAGACTTTTCCCTGCTTGCTGCCGTCGGGAGCCACATCCACAGAGACGGACAGGTAGGTGTATTCTCCTTTCTCGTAGTTATACGTTTCACCGTCATCGTCATACAGGCGAAAAGTGCCGGGCCTGGAACCGTAATGACGGATTTCGAGCGGTAGTTTTGTCCCGTCGAGCTTCGTCACAGGCGGAGCAAGCGGGATGATTCCGCCGTCTTTTACATAGACAGGGATGCGGTCGAGGCCGGGAGAGACAGTGATCACCTCGCCCTCGCCAGCCAGTTTTCCGGTATAGAAGTCATACCATTTGCCCTGGGGGAGAATGACCTTCCGCTCGGTTTCACCGGCAAAGAGAGGAGCCACCAGAAGGTTCTCACCGACCATAAACTGATCCTTTGTTTCGCGTTTGATTGCCATTGCATAGGGATTATCCGTACCATCCAGCTTGCCCTGCTCGATCTGTTCACCGGCAGAATAGCCGGCTTCAAGATTCATGGCGCGCATGGGAGGCGTTCCTTCGAAAGCATAAGCGGCAAAGGCGGTATAGAGATACGGGATCAGACGCATGCGGAGCAGGGAGATTTCATTCACCTGTTTCTCCGCATCGGCAAACGACCAGGGCTTCGTCCCGTCCGCCCAGGCGTTCAGCATGGCAAGCGGAGAGAAACAGACAGTCTGCATGCGGCGCAGCCATTCTTCGGATGTCTTGGAAGCACGGACTTCAGGCGTCCAGAGCACGCCGATAAACGAGCTGTTGATGAGCGCCGTGATAAAATCGCGGTGGTTATAATAATCGTTATAAAGGACATACGGGAAAGAAGAGGTACCGGCATTACCGGAACGGACAAGACCATAGGTACGCTCATTCCTGTCACGATACATCTCCGTCGTCATGTGCTGCATCAGAGAGCCATAGACCTGCCGCATCTGCTCGGCCGGCGTGCCGGAAGGGAATGTGGCGACATCCGGCCACAGCCAGTTGTCGTAGCCGTCGTTCTCATCCATTTTATAACCACTGACGCCGAGATCCGTATGCTGTTTCTCGAAGTGGTTCCGCATGATACGGCGGGCCTCAGGCATCGTATAGTCCGGCACCAAACCGTTCCATTCGGTATGGGAAGCAGTGTAAGGCTCAATCGCATCGCGTATCCCGCATTCGGGAGAGACGCCCGGATTGATCCAGAGATTCGTACGGATATGTTTCTGCAACAGTTCCTGCACAAAGCGGCCGGGTTCGGGGAAGCGGCCGGCATCCCACTCATAGGTACAAGGATAAGCACGGCTCATCCAGCCGGGTTCCAGGCCGATCACGGTCAGTGGGAAGCCCCGTTGCTCGAACTCCGCTATTTCGTCTTCTACCTGCCGGTCAGTCGAAAGGGTCGGGACACGGTGCCAGAACCCTAACCCCATTTCGGAGGCAGCACGCCGCCTCCATTGAAAAGGTTGAAACGGCGTACGACATCCAGCATATCCTTCCCGGCAAAAAGGACGATCTCGACACCTCCGGCCGGAACCAGAAATTCCAGGTTGTCGGAATAGGGCTGTGCACTCCAATCGGGATCGGTATTACGGTCCTGCACCTTCGGCGGATTCTTCGTATCCTTGCGGACACCCGTTCCGACATACGCCTTGATATAGCGGGCAGAGTTGATAAACGCCCCGTAGCCTTTGCTGGAAACGAAGAAAGGGACAGGCGCATGCGTACGTCCGTTATCCTTGCCGCCGTAATGATCGACATGCAGTTCAAGGATACGGCCGCGCTGTTCGACCGTTTTGAAGTTCAGGCCGAGGCCGAAGATCTTTTCATCCTTATCGAGCGGGAAACGGATATATGTTTTGCCGTCCACCTGCTGGAACCGGATCTCACTACGGTCGACAGGCAGATCAGCCTTCGGCATCGCATCGATAGCCTCCCATTTCGGGTGCAGGCCAAGCTCGCTCAGGAGATTCAGCTTTTCAGGTTTACCGACCGAAACCTGCCAGACACCGGAGGCAGCCTCCTTCCACTCGGGAAGTGATTTATCACCGGGCCCCTGCATACAGGCGACAAGGGACAGAAGCGCGACTACGCTGCAATAGTGGATATGTTTCATAACTTTTACCAATAATATTCATCTATAATTCCCTGCATCCGGGGCGTAGCCTCGTCCGTATCGCCGACCTCACGGCGAAGTTGCAGGAGTTCGCGTTTCATCCGCTCGATCTCGCCGGCATAGGCGGGGGAGTTATAAACGTTGTGGTCTTCGTGCGGGTCGGCCAGCAGGTCGTAGAATTCCCAGGAAGGGGTGACAGGCGTCTTCTCCGAACCGGTCGCGTTCAAGGGGTCGCCATAGAGGAACATCAGCTTGTAGCGGTGGTTACGGATGCCCATGTGCGCCGGACGGATCTTATGATGCGTCCAATAGCGGTAGTACATGGACTGGCGCCAGTCGCGCGGCGTCTCGCCCCGCAGGTTGTCGCGGAAGCTGCGGCCTTCGCTGCAGGACGGGGCGTTGACACCGGCATAGTCGGTCAACGTAGAGGCAAAGTCGGTATTGAGGATGATGTCGGCGTTACGCGTCCCGGCGGGGATTTCTTCCGGATAGCGGATCACGAAAGGCATGTGCAGCGGTTCTTCGAACATCATACGTTTATCAAAGAAGCCGTGTTCACCGAGGAAATAGCCCTGGTCGGAAACATAGACCACGATCGTATTCCGCGACAACCCCTCTTCATCGAGGAAACGGAGCAGGCGGCCGATGTTATCGTCGATCGCAGCCCCGCAACGCAGGTAGTCCCGGATCATCTTCTGATAGGTCTTGCGGCGCGCCTCCTCCTTCCCCATTCCCTGGATGGAGAACGGCAGTTCGGGATATCGGCACCACCACGAAGCCGGGTCTTTCGAAGCCGTCTCCCAGCGCCACGCCATGTTCTCGAGCTGCTGACCGGGGAAGGTGCGGCCGGATTTCTCCGGTCCGAATTCCATCATATTGGCCGGTTCGGGAAACGTAACGTCGTCATAGAGATGTGCCAGCCGTTCGGGGAAATCCCAAGGCTCGTGCGTCGCCTTGAAATGGCAGCACATCATAAAAGGGCGGTCCTTCTCGCGCGAACGGATCCATTGGATCGTCTTGTCGGTCACCAGGTCGGTCGAGAAGCCTTTCTCCGGCTTGCCGCTCTTGCCCTGGTCGTCGTCCACCCAGCCGTCGGCGGTTTTAAAGAGCGGGTCCCAGTATTCGCCCTGGTCGTGGAAGACGCTGAAATAGTCGAAGCCGGAGGGCTGTCGTTTCAGGTGCCATTTGCCGATCAGCGCGGTCTGGTAGCCGCCTTGCTGCATCTGCCTGGCAATATTGTCGGTCATCGGGTCGAGGCCGTCCTCGAGGGTGTAGACGCCGTTATGGTGGCTATAGGCTCCCGTCAGGATCGCGGCACGGCTGGGCGCGGAGATCGAGTTCGTGCAGAAGCAATTGTCGAGCACACATCCTTCGGCCGCCAGCCGGCGTATATTCTCGTTCTTCACATATTCGCCCAGGATTCCCCCGTATATTCCCCATGCCTGCGAGGTATGGTCGTCGGAAAGGATAAAGAGGATATTCGGCCGTCCGGCAGCGGCTTCCTTCTTCTCCCCCGCCACCACCGGAGAGGCGGCTGCCAGCAAACCGGCACCGATGATCAGGTTACTGAATGTTTTCATGGTATGCAATGTTTTCTATTATATAGAAGCAAAAGTAACAAAATTCCGTACATAGAGACACAAGCCTGCTATGATATCCAGTCATAAAAAAGGGAAACAGCGTGTCAGACGCTGTTTCCCTTCTTCTTATCTGCTAAATTGCTTATCTTTCTTATTTCACGAGCTTCAGCTCCTCGATCAACCGCGGGCATTTTCCCCATTTGTCGATCATGTACAGGACGTAGCGGATGTCTACGCTGATCGTGCGCTGGAGGTCCGGTTCGAAGGCGATGTCGCCGCTCATGGCTTCCCAGTTGCCGTCGAAGGCGAGGCCGATCAGGCGGGCGTTCTTGTCAAACACCGGGCTGCCGGAGTTACCGCCGGTGATGTCGTTGTTGGAAAGGAAACAGAGCTGCAACTCACCGTCCTTGTTGGCATACTGGCCGAAGTCTTTGCTGCAGATCAGGTCGAGGATTTCCGGTTGCACCCAGAACTCGTCGCTTTCGGGATTTTCTTTTTCAAAGATACCTTTTTCGGTCGTATAATAGTTGTACCAGGCTGCGTCGTACGGACGGTAGCCGCCTACGGAGCCGTAGCTCACGCGCATCGTGAAGTTGGCATCCGAAGAGAGGGCCTTTTCAGGATACATCTCTTTCAGGCCGGCAAAATAGAGGCGTTCGCCTTTGGCAATATCGTAATAGGAATCGCCCGTGAGCTGCTGCAATTCGAAGAGGGAGATCAGGACGGAAAGACTCAGTTCGGCGGCCGGGTCTTTCTTCAGTTTCGCATATTTCTTCTGATCCTTCAGCATTTCGGCGATGTTGTCGTACGACAGGATAGCGGTCTTCTTGAACAGGTCGGCGGCATACTTCTTGTAATCACCTTTATATTTCTTGTCGATCTTCTTGTAGATGTCCGGGAGGTTTCCGGCCGGGACACGCTCTTTAGCGATCTGCATCATCGCGGCCAATACTTTCTGGTCGAGGCTGGCATCGTAATCCTTGAAGAAGGGCTTGATGTTGTCTTCCAGGAAGACGTCGATGTCTTCGGGAGTCGAGCCTTTCACGTCCACGCTCTGGATCATGCGGGCCAGTTTGACGATCTCGGCGCCGCTCAGGAAGGCTTCACCCAGGTAGGTGGAGATCTTCTTATATTCGCTGGAAGAGGTATAGCCTTTTTCCAACAGGTTCAGGACGTCGCCATAGACTTCCTTGCGCTTCGCATCCTGTGCCACCCAGGCGGCGAAAGCGGCTTCTTCCTCGCGCTTGCGGTCGATCACTTTCAGGTTGGCGAGGCCCTTGTTCATACCGATCGAGTTTTTCCAGTAGTTGGAACTGCCGGCGTATTTGGAGGCGTATTTGATACGTACTTCGTCGCTCTTCAGCATCGCGTCTTTCCAGATCGCCTGCTTGATGCCGCGCACTTCAATGCGGGGCTTGTTGCTGTCCTCGATGCGCTGCTCGACGCCCCATGAACAGAGGTAGCGGTCCGTGCTGCCGGGGAAACCGATCGTCATGGCGTAGTCTTTGTCCTGGTAACCTTGCAGGGAGACTTCGGCTACGTATTTGGGCTGGTAGGGTTTGTTGTCCTTGCTATAGGCAGCCGGCTTGTTGTCGGCACCTGCATATACGCGGAAGACGGAGAAGTCGCCCGTATGGCGCGGCCACATCCAGTTGTCCGTATCGCCGCCGAACTTACCCACCGAGCTGGGCGGGGCGAACACCATGCGGATGTCGTTGTATACATCGTAAACGATCAGGAAATACTTGTTATTATTATAGAAGGGGATCACGTCGGCAGACAGGAATTCCGTATTCCCTACCGAGTCGGCTATCGCCTGCCCGATCGAGTCGGCGGCAGCCAGGCGCAGGTGCTCTTCCTTGATATCGCCGATCTGCGAATTGATACGGTCGCTCACGTCCACCGTCTCACGCAGGTAACGGACGGTCAGGCCCGGAACCGGCAACTCTTCTTCTTTACTTTGGGAAACGAAACCGTCTTTCAGGTAATCATGTTCCACACTGCTCAACTGCTGGATCGAACCGAAACCGCAATGGTGATTCGTAAAGACCAGCCCTTCGTTCGAGACGGTAATACCCGTACATCCTCCTCCGAAGATGACGACTGCATTGGCAACACAAGGGTCTGTTTCACTGTACAACTGTTCGTAAGACGGAGTAAATCCCAACTCCTTCATTCTCGCCAGGTTTTGTTTATTCAACTCTTTCAGCACCCACATGCCCTCATCGGCAAACACTTGGCCTGAAGCAACGAGAAGCAGTAATACTGCCCACAACTTCTTCATAAAACTCATTCTTTATTTATTATTCAATTATTAATTTGATCTTCTTCTGTTCCACACGGGCGGCAAGCCATTTCTTGATCTTTTCCTGCTCCGCTTCGTGTACTTTTTCTTTGCTCTTCAGATAGACTAACAAGACGGTATCAGGTTTAATGCTATCCGCAGCCATCAGATAAGTTCGTGCACAAGAGGCCTCCTCGACGTATGGGAAAAGCACTTTCATTTCGGGCATCAAATCGACCGTGAGATGATTATAAGTGTGATACCTGTTCAGGTCGCGTTTCAGGGAGTCGATCTGCACAGCCTGCGCGCGGAGTACTTCTTCGTTGTTTTTATACAGGTCCTGCATCAGCAGGCTCTTCAACTCGTTGATATCGGTGGCTTCCTGGCCGAATCCCTGCTGCACGACAAGACCGACGTTTTTCAGGCCGTATTTCGGCATCTTTGCACGGGCGTTCGTGATCATCGTTTCGGGCACCGTCTCGCCGATCAGGACTACTTTCACCTCTTTTTTGTCACTGGTGTCGGTAATTGTTTTGTTTAATATCTGCGTATTGGGGAAATTCAGTTCTTCGGTGACGAACATACGGACCCGGTCGTTAAAGTAACTGGCGCGGATCAGGTTGTAGCTCAGGAAAAGGCTCGGCACGATCGTAAAGAAGACGATCACGCCGACATAGCGCGTTACGATCTTTTCGCGTTGCTTGTCGAGGAACACTTTCTTCGGATATTTCAAGAGACGCACCACCAGGTAAGTCGCCAAGCTGATAAACACCGTATTGATAAAATAGAGATAGAAAGCGCCGAAGAAATAATACAGGTTGCCGCTCGCCAACCCGAAACCCGCCGTACAAAGCGGCGGCATCAAAGCTGTTGCGATCGCCACACCGGGGATCACATTCCCCTTGCTCTTGGTCGAGCTGGCCACAATACCCGCCAGACCGCCGAAGAAAGCGATCAGCACGTCGTAGACCGTCGGCTGCGTACGCGCCAGCAACTCGCTTTGCGCCTCACTGATCGGAGAGATCAGGAAAAAGAGCGTGGAGGTGATCACACTGAACACCGTTGCCGTGGCAAAGTTGCGGAACGAGCGTTTAATCAGCTCGAAATCGGAGATTCCCAAACCCAAGCCGAAGCCCATAATAGGTCCCATCAAAGGAGAGATCAACATCGCACCGATGATTACCGCCGTCGAGTTCGTGTTCAACCCAAGCGAAGCGACAAACGTGGCGAAGATAAGGACCCAGAGATTCGTTCCCTTAAATTCTATGCCTTTGCGGATGGACTCGATCGTTTCGAGCTCATCTTCCTTTTCCTGGCGGACATCAAAATTACGGACAAAGAAGTCCCTAATCTGCTTGTGCAACAATCCTTTTTCCATCCTATTAGAATCAATGTTCATAACAAAAAACGCCCCGTTAAACGACCGGCAACAGTCGACACATTCAATAATCGCACAAAGATAGAAATAGTATCCATAAATAAAAAATAAGAGCTGTGAACATAAAATAAGTAGAGGAAATAACTGGATAATTATTGATTTTCAGCTAAATTTGCAGACAACAAATATGCAAACACGTAAGCGAAATGAAAATATTGCTTCAATAATAAGATGAAACACTGCATTATCTTCATATATCTCTTGGTTTTTCCTTTTATTGCCGCGGCCAATACTACGGTAAAGGACTCCTTGATAAATGCCTTACAAGCATCATCATCTGCCCGGCAGAAACTGGAAACAATGACAAACCTGATGGATATTTCCCGCCAGGAAGAGCAAGTGGACTATGCCAAACAATTGTATCATCTGGCTCTGGCCGAAAATGACGATTATTATAAGGAAGCTGCTCTGACGGAGATTCTGCGCTATTATGTAAACAACGACGTAAAAGACAGCGCAAACGTCTATCTGGCGGAGGCCGAACGCGAGTTGAAGGGGAAAAACCGCGATTTCCTGGTCACCTATATGAAGACAATTATGGATGTCCGTGTCATCTATTATACGAAAGGCGAAGACCGCATGAAGCTGATCGAGAAATACCGTCTGCGAGTGGAAACGGAGAATAATATACCGGTACTCGAAAAAATGTCGATCTATTATACTCTCGGTATGGCAAACAGCAACCGGGTCGACCCCAAAAACCAGGATGCTATTTATAAAGAGGTCTGCCAATATTTTAATAACCTGATTAAGATTTCAGACAACATCCCGCTCAACCATTCATTCCTGTTCCGCCTGAATGCGTTTCATATATTGAGCCTGATGGAAGCAACTCCTGAAGACCGGGCAAAAGCCTCTCTCCGCTATCTGAATATGCAGAAAGAATATGCGGAGACAAAAGAGATGAAAAAACGTCCGTATACAAGCAAACGGCACATGCTGAATGCTTACTCAACGCTGGCTACTTCGGCAGAAACGGTCGGAAAAGATATGGCGACCTACTATTTCAATGAATTCATCAACCTGAACAGGAAATATCCTGAAGACGCCGCATTCTCCGCCGAATACGACCGCTATTTTACGGCGCTCAACTATTATAAGTCTATACGGGAATACCAGAAGGCTGTCGATTATAACGATTCGGTAATCCACTATTTCCGCGACGGTGATTTCCCTTTCGACCTGAGCGAGAATATTGTCCTGACTCTAAAAGACAAGATCGACTGCCTCGACAGTCTGCACCAATACAAAGAAGCCTACGAGGCTTACAAGGAATATACTGTATTGTTAGATTCGGCCCGCACCAAAAGCATGGAAAACAAAGTGGAGGACCTCGAGATCAAGAAACATGTCGATGAGCTGGTGATCGAGAAAAAAGCATTGGAAGTGGAACTCCACAAAAGCCAGAGCCAGCTTTATCTGTTCCTCGCCTTGTTCATTCTGGCAATCTGCGTTGGAATTTACATCTTCTTCCGGCTGGGAAAAATCAAATCCCTTTACAAAGAACTTCAGGAATCGAACCGGCTGGTGATCATTGCCAGCGAAAAAGCGCAGGAAAGCGAGCGGATGAAGAACGCCTTTATCAAAAACATGTGCCATGAAGTACGCACACCGCTGAATGCCATCAACGGTTTTGCCGAGCTGATCACCAGCGAAGGCATCAGCCCTGAAGACAAAAAGGAATTCAGCAAGATTATCTTTACGAACTGCAATAACATCACTTCCATGATGGATGATATACTGGTTATCGCGCAACTGGACAGCAGCAATGACGTGCTGCCGCTCGAACCGATCCATATCGGTCTGCTTTGCCACCATGAAATGGACCAATTAAAAAAATTACAACAAAAACCGAATATCGATTACCGGATTGAAGGAGACAAACATAACGATCTTATCTATTCGGACCCGAGCCATTTCAGTATCATCATCTCCCATCTGCTGAACAATGCCAATAAGTTCACGGAACAAGGAAGTATCACGCTCTCCTACCAGACTGAAGATGACGGAGAGACGATGCGTATCAGTGTTACGGACACCGGATGCGGAATCCCTGTCGACAAAAGCGAATGGATATTCGAGCGTTTCACCAAGAACGACGACTTCATCCCCGGTTCAGGCCTCGGCCTCTATCTTTGCCGCCTGATCACCCAACGCCTCAACGGCAGCCTCCACCTGGATACCAATTACACCGGCGGCGCCCGCTTCATATTACGGTTGCCGATAAATCCCTACAAATAACAAGGGGTTCACAATTTGACAAAATGGGCTGCAAGATTAAGGCAGATTTGATCTTATAGCCATCTGTATGGTTTTAGCATCTCATAGTTATGATTTGCTAATACTATTACTATGAGACAGGAAAACGGAAGAGTTCATAATTTTGCAGTTTTGAAATAGACAGACCTCGTAGGGGCGGTTCGCGAACCGCCCTCTGTGCCAACAAATATCTCCTTCGTCACTATTGGGCAGTTCGCGAACTGCCCCTACGAAGCCTGCTCTTTTGATTCAAATATTTTTAGATGCAAATCGTTTCCCGATATAAGGCAATTCGCTTAACGGCAAATCGCGTTTCACGATAATGGCAAGGAAGATCAGGAGCAGAACCGTGCGGTAGCCCAGACGGAGGAGTTCCGAATCGATCCGGGGCAACATCCCGGCGGCATAGAAAACAGCCGCCAACACACCGTAGACAGCAGCCGATTTCAAGTCATACTGAATCGGGAACTTCTTCTGTCCGATGACATAGGAGAGTATCATCATCAACAAGTTGCTGGCGAAAGAGGCCCATGCACAAGCCATATAGCCGAATGCCGGGGCCAGCAACACGATTATCAGGACCGTCACCACACAACCGATCGCAGAGAAATAGGCCCCCCACTGCGTCTGATCAATCAGTTTATACCAGAAAGACAAGTTGAAATAGATGCCGAAGAAGAATTCACCCAACATCACAATCGGAACAACCCGGAGTCCGGGATAATATTCCACCGGCACAATATATTTCAGTATATCCAGATAGAACATCACTCCCAGGAAGATGATCAGGGAGAAGATAATGAAATACTTCATCGCCTCCGAATAAGCCTTCGTATTATCGTCGCTCTTATTCCTGGCAAAAATAAACGGCTCGTAGGCATAGCGGAACGCCTGGATAAACATCACCATCACCACGGCCACCTTGAAACAGGCGCCGTAAATCCCGAGCTGGGTATTCGCATAGTCCTTGTCTTCAAACAGGAAAGGAAAGAGAATCTTATCCGCCGTCTGGTTGAAAATACCGGCAATCCCCAGGATCAGGATCGGAAACGAGTACTTCAGCATCTGCTTCAACAGGACAAAACTGGCTTTCTCGCGAAGTCCGGGAACCATATCCGGCACCAAAAGCAGGAAGGTCACCGCCGAAGTCGCCACATTGGCAATAAAGATATAGCCTACCTGATAGTCCGGCACATAGAACCAGCTGACCAATCCCGGCACATGCTCGTACAGCCAGGGGCAGGCAATGAGGAAGAAAATCACCAGCGCAATGTTGAGGAATATATTAAACAGCTTGATACCGGCAAAGCGGACCGCCCTGCCCTGATACCGGAGGAAAGCAAATGGGATGCAGCAGAAAGCATCCACTGCGACAATCCCCGCCATCATCCCGACATATTCCGGGTGCGCCTCATAGCCGAGCGAATGGCTGATCGGCGTCAACGCCCCGAACACCAGGACCATAAAGAAAACAGAAGTCATCGCAAGGCTGAACAGCGTCGTCGCATATACACGCATCGGGAGCTTAATCTCCTTCTTGTTCATAAAACGGAAAAAGCCAGTTTCCATCCCATACGTAAGAATCACCATCAGCAAAGCCGTCCAGGCGTACAGGTTCGTCACAATCCCATAATCACTCTCGGTAGCCAGCACACGCGTGTACATCGGCACCAACATCCAGTTCAGGAACTTCCCGACAATACTGCTGACGCCATAAATCGCGGTCTCACCGGCGAGCCGCTTCATTCCTCCTGCCATAAATCTTCTTTTTCTTTAAAAGCCTTATTTTATTATCTCCACCACTACCGGGTGGTCTGTCATTGTCAACGTGACGGCATCTGTCCCGTCAAACGTTTTCACCGCCTCCGAACCCACCGTCGGGTCGTAGACACGGAGCTGCCCGTGGGAACGGCCGAAACGCACACAAACCTCTTCCGAGCCTCCGGTGTACGCTTCCCCCCACAAAACCAACTGGAACGTGCCGTCGCTTTTCTGCAACAGCAGATGATGAACGGTCGAGGGTTCGTTTTCCACCACAAAGTCAAGTGTCCCTGCTGAAGGATTCGTCTCCGTATCAGCCAGCACAGTCGTCAGGTTATGCAAATAGTGTGCTGCCAGTTTGGGCGAACCGTCCAGGTTGAAAAACGAAAAAGCCTCGTGCTCCACCTCGTTCGAACGCGTCCTCAGCAGATAGATCGCAGAATATTTCCACCCTCTTTTAAACTGGCTCAAATAGAGGTTTACGTACATACAAGCCTGCAACTGTTCCGTAATTCCTTCTTTCGCATCGATCGCGATGCCCGTCTCTGTCGTGACACGAGGCAACGTCTGCAACGCCTCTTCCGGATAACCGGCAAAATGCTTGTTCCAGGTAGAACCATAATTACCATACAGTCCGTCGACCGGACATTCCCGTCCGGGGGCGGCACTCAGCCAGGTCTGGTTGTCATGTACACCAGGCCAGGAAGGATGTGACACATAGTTGTGGCAATTCGCATAATCTGCATAACGCGTACCGGCAGGCATCAGGGTCCCCGCGCCTTCCGGTATTTCGAGGAACTGCAATCCGGCATTATCGGTCTGCGCTCCGTTTTCGGAAAGATGAAACACAGGGTAGTCTTTAAGCACCGGATTACTTTTCACGGCCTGGTACAGATCGCGCTGCAAACGGGCGATAGGCAACCAGCTATCCTTGCTTCCACCGGTTTCCCCCTGATAGGGAATTCCCCAGTTATTCGGTTCATTCGGCCCTTCTACCGCCAGCAAAGCCCCTTCGGATGCCAGAAACGAAGCGTCTTTTATCAGCCGGTCGATATCATTCCCGCCACTTAGCAGGCCATAGCTGAAACGCACATTCGTCTCGTCGTGCAGGCGTTTCAGGTCTTCCAGACTCACATTATCCTCATAGCCGGTACGGAACCAGCGGACACCCAGGTATTTGACATGCTCGATCGTATGCTGCAGGTTCTCACCCCGTTTGCTGATAGAGGAGTTTACCCCTATGCTGTTCAGGAACTCGTTGGCCGGAACAGCCTTTTCGGATACGGCCATTCCCCTGAAAGGAGTCATAAGCATGAAAAGTATCCAAAGAATAATTGTCTTCCTCATTACAGTATTAATCGAATATGAAACCTTGTACACTTCCCCTGCTACGTCCCAGATGCGTATAAGCCAGTTCCGTCACCTCGCGGCCACGCGGCGTACGTTTGATAAAACCTTCTTTGATCAGGAAAGGCTCGTAGACCTCTTCCAGCGTGCCGGGATCTTCCCCCAAAGCCGTCGCGATCGTAGTCAGTCCCACCGGACCGCCGCCGAACTTGTCTATAATGGTCGTCAGCAGCTTGTTGTCGACCTGATCAAGTCCGTAACGGTCTATATTGAGCGCCTCCAGCGAATAACAGGCAATCGCCTTGTCGATCTCGCCGGACCCCTTCACCTGTGCAAAGTCACGCACACGGCGCAATAGCGCATTGGCGATACGGGGCGTACCGCGGCTGCGGGAAGCAATCTCGCGGGCGGCACTCAGCTCGCACTTCACATTGAGGATATCAGCGCTGCGAAGCACAATCTTCGTCAGCGTCTCCATCTCGTAATATTCAAGGTGCATATTGATCCCGAAACGGGCTCTGAGCGGGCTCGTCAGCAAACCGCTGCGCGTCGTAGCCCCGACCAGCGTAAACGGGGCCAGGTCGATCTGAATGGAACGGGCGCTCGGCCCTTTGTCGATCATTATATCGATCCGGTAATCCTCCATCGCCGAATAAAGATATTCCTCGACAATCGGGCTCAACCGGTGTATCTCATCGATAAAAAGGACGTCATTCTTCTCCAATGAGGTCAACACTCCCGCCAGATCGCCCGGCTTGTCGAGCACCGGTCCGGAAGTAACCTTAAAGCCGACTCCCAGTTCGTTCGCAATAATATTGGACAGTGTCGTTTTACCCAATCCGGGAGGCCCGTGCAGCAGCACATGGTCGAGTGCCTCCTTACGCATCCGGGCCGCCATCACGAAGATTTTCAGGTTCTCAACCACCTTGGCCTGTCCGCTGAAATCATGAAACGAAAGCGGCCGGAGCGCATTCTCATACTCCCGTTCGCTTTCCGGTACCCGCGCGTCCCTTATATCAAATTCGTCTTCCATATTCTTGTTACTTTGACAGACAAAGATAGCAAGAATTTAGAACTCTCCTACAACCTCAGTTCCAGGTTCAAAAAACATTATGTAATAAACCGGGATGTAAGTTACTCCGTTCTTTTGGTAAACCTTTTGCTCATTGGACAAGACAAAAGCCTGGCGGATGTTATATGTCTCTACTTTTAACAGTTTATTAAGCGCACTATGGACGGTGTAATCTTTACCTGATTTGACCTCCAAAGGAATCACGCTTAGATTATCCGTATCGTCTATCAAGAAATCCACTTCTCCATTGTTTTTATTATCATAGTAATACAGGTTATATCCATGCGCACGCAATTCTTGCGCCACAACCGTTTCATAAACCGAACCTAAATTAATACTTTGCACGTCTTGCATAATGGCCTGTATATTATTCCTGAAAAACAAACCGGTAAGCAATCCGACATCATTCAAATAGAGTTTAAGCAGGTTCTTACCTGAATTTTCCACCAACGGATAACTGGGCACACTGATAGCTTTCACTTCCAAAGCAACCCCGGCAGAAATAAGATAATCAAATTCTTCTGCATAATCAGTCATCCGCTTTCCTTTCTTCCCTTCGATATCTTTCGCCACCATACGTTTCTTCTTGTTCTCCAAATTGGACGGGATCAGACTATACACACGCTGTATCTTTAATTTAGCATGGTCTCTCTCATATTTAGAAGCATCCACTCCGTAAAGGGCCAAAATATCTGCCTGTATTTTACGGATAGCCATTACATTCTTCTCGTCCACAAATGTCTTCACAGCATCGGGCAATCCCCCAACAATCAGATATTTCTTAAACAGGTCAAGCATTTTGGCATGCAGGGAATCCGGCAGGGACTGACGCTCCAAGAACTGAGTCCGCATAGTGGATAGGGCCAATTCACCAACACCATTGGCAATGAGAAACTCCTCAAAATCCATCGGGTACATGTGTTTGATTTCAATACTTCCCAAAGGAATAGAAGAGGTATTCTTCAAAGTTACTCCCAGCAAAGAGCCACTTGCTATATATGTAAACCGATTATCTTCTTTCAGGAACTTCAACAAGGTAAGCAGATGATCGTAGGCTTGGATCTCATCAATAAAGACAAGCGTGGTGGCACGCTCCTTCATCCGGTCGCCTGCCACCACACTTAATGCCAGATAGAAATCATTCACCGTCCTGGTATCCGCAAAGATCCTATCTCCCAGCTTATCCTCTTCCATGTTTATCTCTATATAGTTTTTATAGAGTTTCTGTCCGATATGGCGGATAATAAAAGATTTGCCGATTTGCTGTGCTCCGTCTACAATCAACACTTTATTGGAATCTGATTGCAGGTAGTTCTCAATATAATTTCCGATCTTACGATATAGCATATCACACTTTTCCTTAATTTACCATATCGCAAATATACACTTTTCCAATATTATAGCAATCAGAAAAACACACTTTTCTTATAAAAGCCACATCATGTTGCAGCTTGTAGGAAATTAGCGGAATATCGGTACAAATATAGAAACTTGTAAATCACGCGTACGTCCGTATTTCATATAAGGAACTCCTTTCATCACGTTGCACGTACCATGTTTGTAGGTCAAAGCCAGATCGAAGTATTTGAAAGCATAGGCGGCCTTGACAACGACCGGGACATCGAATGCCGATTTAACAGTACTTTCTGCCAGAACATGGTCTTTAAAATGGAGCGTCGGTTCAACGCCGGCCCCTATCTTCAGGCCTCCGACTACGTTATAGTTGATCACGCCGTTCAAAGCGATATAATTCCTGGCAAACTTATTTTTATATCCTTTGACAGGCTTCACCCCATAGCCGGTCGGAGCTATCTCCCCTCGCTTTTGCCCGTACAGCAAAGCTGCATCCACAGACAACCGGTGTTTCAATTCGAGTTGGAACTGATAGCCCACATGAAAAGCAGGTTTCACATCCGGTACATTGAATCCTTTCCCCTCTTTGGCAATCGTCTTGTCATTATACCAGTCCATCGACACACCACCGATCACACCGCTTCTGATTTTTCCACTCTGTGCAGAAACAGATAAACACACGAAACTCAACAATAAAAACATCAAACTCTTCTTCATATCAACTCTCTTTTTATTTGTTAGACTATATTTCTATGACTGGAAAATCAAGGAAGTCCCCTATTCAAGGGATGTGAGTTTTTGTCATTTAATGGTAAACGGGATATACACGAAAAACATGAAATCGGACAAGCGCCCCGTGCGTCCGTAAGCAGGTCCGTCGTTGAAATGCTTTAATGTATTCAAGCAACCGTATTGATAGGAAAGCGACAGTTCGCAATGCCTTCCTGCACGACATCCCAACTTTGCCAAAACAGGCAAGTCGAAGACGGCTTGCGGGCGGGCATAGAGTGTCGGAGCAACGCCCAACCCAAAATAACAATTCTTAGAGAACCGGATATTCCAACTGGTCGCTACGGAAACAGGCATGATAAATTCACTAAAATCCTTTTCACCATCAGCATGCCCAACATAATCTCCATCAACCGCTAAAAACGGGGAATACTTGCGAGAATTCATATTCTGGAACCCTACCGTAACATCCAGATCATAAAAGAACATACGTTCCGGCAGAAAGCGGAAGCGGTAACCAATCATACCATTTGTTTTCAAATTATGATTGTATTTGAGATCATTTGAAGGAGGCATAATTTTTTGATTATCACGTAATGTAAAACCGACGCCACCACCGACCAACACCCCATGCTCCACCTGTGCGGATACAGATGTTGAAACCAATAATAGCAGAAACAGCAAATATCTTTTCATATCAACTCCCTTTTCGTTTTTTAGACTTTATCTATATGACAGAAAAGTCAAGGAAACCCCTATCCTGTAGTGTGTCAAAGTGTAAATTTGTATTCAACTGATAATCCTAATACCGCAAATTTATCGAATTGTTTGTCATTCAGATTATCGGGAACATCTATACTACTTAATAATACATAAGCACTGTCCGGATTAGCTTCAATAAGCCCTTCCGCCCTATTCATCAGGTCATGGGCAACCCGGTCATTCCGGCAAGAGAAGAATGAACAGATTAATAACAGGATTAGTAGCCATGTATTTTGTTAGATCTCATGATTTATGGGGACAAGATACAAATTCTAATGGATATATTGGCACATACTTCGTTCAAATCACATCATCGGAAGAAAGGATGCAAAAGACAGCCTTACATCTCACTCACTTAAGGGTACTTATTGTATAAAACGTGTTTTTTAGTTCCAAAAGACATCTGAAACCAAACAAATGTCAACCTACTTTTCAGCTGTCAAAAAGGGGCTTTTTCCTATGATCTGCCACCTCACTTCCGCGAAGAGGGACTTCATCGCTCTAATCCGGAACTTTGTTGCTCTGAAGTCGGACTTCATATAGCACGAAGTCAACCTTCAGCACGATGAAGCGTTACTTTAAAGCAATTTTCTGCGCACCTCACGGCAGCAAGCCTCCAAAATTTCCTTGGGATATTCGGAACACCGTCCGTTTTGCTTTACTACAAACGATTCTCCAGTAGTTAAGGTTTATCACTTTGCCGGCATTTCTACCTTTCGGCAATCAAATAGTCCACTTTCCGGAATGGCCCCAGCACCTCATCCCGTCCGGCGTCAGCCGGAAAGATTAAAACCATGAAAAAAGTCAATCCAAAATGGATCAAGATTTCGGACGAAATAGAAAAACAGCCCAAAAAGGGGGTTATTGTATTCATCCGGTTTAAAGGAGGTTCAAAACTTGAGATATTTGAAACAGATTCCTTCTTTTTCCAGAATAATCGTATATTTATCAGCAAAAGCGTGAGCACATGTATTACAACAAAGCATTCCTGAAATTCCGGTTGCGGCAATTCGGCAAGATTGTACGGGATATCCCGATTCCTTATCTGGTGATATTGACCGGGATGGTTGTATTTTTGTTGTGTGGGATCTATGCTTTTATAGACAATCTTACAGGAGCGGTAACGGCGGGAGGATGCTTTTTGTTACTGATCTGGCTGCTCCATTTGCGGCGTAACGATTTCCACTTTATCCAACTCGTGGAAGAAAAACCGCAACAAGTCTTTTTTATGGATTACTGGTTGCTGTCCGTACCTGTCTTTGTCCTTGAAACAATATGTGAATATTACTGGGTCGGACTGGGAGTCTGGATCGTATGTTGGTTGATCAGTCGCAGGGAACAGCCTGTCCGCCGGGTACAAAAAGGTTTTTCGCCGCCACGTTTTATCCCGGAAGAGGCTTTCGAGTACAGAACAGGCGTCCGTAAATATGGATGGCTGATGTTAGTTATTTATGGAAGTGCTTACGTCGGGTTGTCTTTGCCTTATGTTTCTCTGGCGTCACTTTGGTTCTTGACTTGCATCGCGGCAGAGTTTTTCTGCTATTCGGAACCGACCTCCATACTTTGTGCACAGGAGTTACCGGCCAACCGTTTTCTCCACCGGAAATTGATATTATATATACGGCTATACTTCATTCCGACGATACCGGTTTGCCTGCTTTACATGCTCCTGCATCCCGCCCATTGGTGGTTGGCGGGGCTGTTCGTGTTATTGGGGAGCTTGAATATTGCGTTGATGGTTGTGTCCAAATATGCCGCTTATCTACCGAATACCCGGATTACAGGCGGGCAGATCGCAATTTCGATCTCCTTGTTCGGCATACTTTTCCCGGTACTGGCTCCTCTGACTTTATTACTTCTGATAAAAAAATATATCACGGCACACCGTAATCTAATACATTATCTTTATGCTTACAATTGAAAACCTGAGAGTCAGCTATAGTAAAGAGAAAGATGTCCTGAAAGGGATCAGCCTCCCGATGGAAACAGGAAAAATCCACGGACTTGTCGGGCTGAACGGTGCAGGCAAAACAACGTTGCTCAATGCGCTTTACTCCTTCATCCGTCCTCAAAGCGGAACCATCCTCTATGACGGTTCACCGCTAAAAAGAAAAGAGATCGGCTATCTGGAATCGGAAAACTATTTCTACCCCTATATGACCGGTAACGAGTATCTGAACCTGTTCCCTTCCGGCGGGACAAATTTCGATACGGAACGCTGGCAAAAGCTATTATCGCTGCCATTAGGCGAAATAACCGAAAACTATTCTACTGGGATGAGAAAAAAGCTTGCCCTGCTTGCCGTGCTGAAAATGAACAAACCGATCCTGATACTGGACGAGCCTTACAATGGCCTCGACCTCGAAAGCGCTCACTTGCTGACTCTCATCTTATCGCGTCTGCGAGAAAATAGAAAAACAGTGCTTGTCACCTCCCATATTTACGAAACCTTGACAACGGTTTGCGATTATATCCACTACATGAAAGACGGAATAATCGCCAACAGCTATCCCAAAGAGCGTTTTGAAGAACTACAGGAATTACTCCATACCACCGTGAAGCAACGTGCCGGCGGAGCGATCAATCACCTATTATAAGTTTGCATTCATATACATTTTTATTTTTACAATCACATATTTGAAAAAATTTTATATACTTTTGTAGAGCATATTACTATTGTAAAAATCTAACGACCATGAACACAAATTTTTTATTGTCTTCCGATAGCAATAACCGGAATGAACTTCTTAAAAAGAAGATCATCCATTACTACATTGCCAATGGCGACGCAACGATTGCAGACCTCGGCCGGGAAATGGATCTGAGTGTCCCGACCGTCACCAAACTGGTTACCGAACTTCAGGAAGAGGGTTATATCCTCGATTTCGGAAAACAGGATACAAGCGGAGGACGCAAACCCAATATTTATGGTCTTAATCCCACATCCGGCTATTTCGTGGGGGTAGATATGCTCAAGGACAAACTGAACATAGCAGCTATCGACTTCAAAGGAGATAAAGTCCAACTGGAAGAAAACATTCCGTATAAACTGGAAAACACACCTGCCTCATTCGAACAGTTTTGCCGGATCATTGACGATTTCATCGTCTCATTGCCTATCGAACGAAATAAAATATTAGCGGTCGGGGTCAATATCTCCGGTCGCGTGAATCCGGTATCGGGTTACAGCTACAGTATCTTCTATTTTGATGAAAAGCCGCTTGCACAGATACTGGAAGAACGGCTACGGGTAAAAGTTTATATTGAGAACGACAGCCGTGCCATGACATACGGCGAATATATGAAAGGCGCCGTGCAGGGAGAGAAAAACATCCTGTTCATCAATATGGCCTGGGGCTTGGGACTCGGTATCATTATAGACGGGAACCTCTATTACGGCAGATCCGGCTTTTCCGGTGAGTTCGGGCATTTCTGTATGTTCGACAACGAAGTGTTATGCCATTGCGGTAAAAAAGGCTGCCTCGAGACGGAAGCATCCGGATCGGCCTTCCACCGCATCCTGACGGAACGTCACCGGGAAGGTAGCAATACGATTCTTGCCGGCCAACTGGATAACGGAGAAGAAATCTCGCTTGACGACCTGTTGGAAGCTGTCCGGAAAGAAGATGTGCTTTGCATCGAGATACTGGAACAGATGGGTGTGAATTTAGGGAAAGGCATTGCCGGGCTGATGAATCTCTTCAATCCCGAATTAGTCATATTAGGCGGAACGCTTTCTCTGGCCGGCGAATACATCAGCCTCCCGATCAAAAGCGCCATCCGCAAATACTCGCTGAACCTGGTCAACCAGGATACGGAAATCAAAATCTCCCGTTTGGGAGAGCGGGCGGGTGCAATCGGGGCCTGCCTCCTGTCAAGGAGCAAGCTGCTCGGCATGATACGTTATTAACAGAACTCGCTATTCTTTAGACCATTATTTGTAATATTATTTTAATATCAGGTTTGTTATTAAAATATTTTATTTATATTTGCCAAGTATTTAAAGATACCAGGTAGTAAAACACATTTAACAACACAAGTAATGGAAAAGATTAAAGGCTTAATTGATGCACCTTTCACCCCGTTCTACGAAAACGGGGAGGTAAACTACGAACCCATAGAAGCTTACGCCGGACTTCTTGTCAAAAACGGTTTAAAAGGAGTGTTTATCAACGGTTCTTCCGGTGAAGGGTATATGCTGACCGACGAAGAGCGCATGAAACTGGCCGAAAGATGGGTGGCAGTAGCTCCCGCAGGCTTTAAGGTCATCGTGCATGTCGGAAGTACCTGTGTCAAATCGAGCCGTAAACTTGCCGCCCATGCCGAGAAGATCGGCGCCTGGGGAATCGGGGCAATGGCTTCTCCTTTTCCAAAGGTAAACCGGATAGAAGAACTGGTCAAATATTGCGAAAAAATCGCAGCCGGCGCTCCCGAACTACCTTTCTATTACTATCATATCCCGGCTTTCAACGGAGCTTTCCTGCCGATGGTCGACTTGCTGAAAGCGGTGGACGGGCGCATCCCCAACTTTGCCGGAATCAAATATACATACGAAAGCCTGTACGAATACAACCAGTGCCGCCTTTACAAAGACGGTAAATTCGACATGCTTCACGGTCAGGACGAAACAATCCTTCCCTGCTTGGCAATGGGCGGCGCCCAGGGCGGCATCGGAGGAACAACCAACTACAACGGCAAGGAACTGACCGGAATACTCGAAGCCTGGGTTGCCGGAGACCTGGAAACAGCCCGTGAACGCCAGAACTTCTCACAAGAAGTCATCAACGTGATCTGCCACTATCGCGGAAACATTGTCGGAGGAAAACGGATCATGAAACTGATTGGGCTCGACTTAGGCAAGAACCGCACGCCGTTCCAGAACATGACGGATGCGGAAGAGGCTGCCATGAAGGCAGAGTTAGAAGCAATCGGCTTCTTCGACAGATGCAATAAGTTCTAAAAAACAAAACGCCATGAATGACATCACACGCCCGTCCGAATACTTAGGGTATTGGGGCGAAAAATACAAACACGATCTACTGACCGATATTCTGCCTTTCTGGTTAAAATATGGGTTGGACAAAGAGAACGGAGGCTACTTCACCTGCCTGGATCGCGACGGTTCGCTATTAGACACGAATAAATCGGTCTGGTTCCAGGGGCGGTTTGCCTTTATTCTCGCATACGCTTATAATCACCTCGAAAAACGCGCCGAATGGCTGGATGCCTGCAAAAGCGGCATCGACTTTATCGAAAAACACTGTTTCGATACGGACAAACGTATGTTTTACGAGGTGACAAACACAGGAACTCCCGTACGTAAACGCCGATATGTATTTTCTGAAACGTTTGCCGCTATCGCCATGGCTCAGTATTCGATCGCATCGGGCGACAAGAGCTATGCCGGTAAAGCGGTCAAACTGTTTAACCAGATTCTCTATTACAAAAACACACCAGGGGCTTTAGAGCCCAAATTTCGAGAAGGATTCGTTGCAAAAGGTCATTCCTTTTGCATGATCCTGATCGACACTGCCGCCCGCATCCGGGAAGCGGTCGACGATCCTGTGCTGACCTGCCAGATCGACGAATCGATAGCCGAGCTGCAACGTGATTTCATGAAACCGGAGTTTAAAGCGATCCTGGAGACAGTCGGGCCGGACGGCGAGTTCATCGACTCGATACCGGGCCGGACGATCAACCCGGGACATTCCATCGAAACGGCCTGGTTCATCCTCGAAGAGGCCAAACACCGCAACTGGGACCCGAAGCTGAAACAGATGGGGCTGACCATCCTCGACTGGTCCTGGAAGTGGGGCTGGGATGAAAAGTACGGCGGGATTACCTATTTCAGGGATTGCAAAAACCGCCCGCAACAGGAATACTGGCACGATATGAAGTTCTGGTGGCCGCAATGCGAGGCCATCATTGCCACGTTGTATGCGTATGAAGCGACCGGCGACACGAAATACCTGAAGATGCACCAACAGATCAACGAATATACCTACGCCCGTTTTCCGGACAAGGAATACGGCGAATGGTTCGGCTATTTCCATTATGACGGAACACTCTCACAGCCTGCAAAGGGGAATATGTATAAAGGCCCGTTCCACATTCCCCGGATGCTTCTGAAATGTAATCTGTTATGTAAGGAAATACTTGCCGGGCTATGATGAATAACAAGAAATACTATCCCTGGATAGTCGTTGCCCTGCTTTGGGGCGTAGCTTTGTTAAACTACATGGACAGACAGATGCTTTCGACCATGAAGTCTGCCATGATGATCGATATTACCGAACTGGAATCCGCCACCAACTTCGGTCGCCTGATGGCCGTATTTCTGTGGATATACGGCCTGATGAGCCCGGTAGCCGGTATGATCGCCGACCGGGTGAATCGGAAGTGGCTGATCGTAGGCAGTCTCTTTGTCTGGTCGTTTGTGACACTGATGATGGGTTATTCGACCGACTTCAACCAGATCTATATCCTCCGGGCCATTATGGGGGTCAGCGAGGCCTTGTATATCCCTGCCGGACTTTCCCTGATAACGGATTACCACCAGGAGAAAACGCGTTCGCTTGCGGTCGGCGTCCACATGACCGGCCTCTACACCGGGCAGGCGCTGGGCGGCTTCGGGGCGACAATCGCCGGGGCATACAGTTGGGAGACGACTTTCCACTGGTTCGGGATCATCGGGATTGCATATAGCCTGGTACTGATCCTTTTTCTGAGAGATAAGAAGGACCATACGGTTGTCAAACCGATTGCTTCGGCTCCCGGGCCGAAAGAGAATCCGGTGGCGGCTGCGATAAAAGGGATGGGAATGTTATTCGTGAACATCTCTTTCTGGATTATCCTGCTCTATTTCGCTACGTCGAGCCTGCCGGGTTGGGCGACCAAGAACTGGCTGCCGACGCTATTCTCGGAAAACCTGTCCATCAATATGTCGGAGGCAGGGCCGCTATCGACTTTCACCATTGCGATCTCTTCCTTTATCGGGGTGATTGCGGGCGGTATATTATCTGATAAATGGATACAACGAAACGTCCGGGGCCGTATTTATACCGGTTCCATCGGACTGGCACTGACTATTCCCGCGCTTCTGCTCTTAGGGTTCGGTAATAGCTTTGCGATGATTATCGGCGGCGGACTTTGCTTCGGTATCGGGTTCGGCATATTCGATGCCAACAACATGCCGATCCTTTGCCAGTTCGTATCGCCACGTTACCGGGCTACGGCCTACGGGATTATGAACATGACAGGGGTGTTTGCCGGAGCGTTCATCACGAAGCTGCTGGGCGAATCGACTGACGCCGGAAACCTGGGACACGATTTCGCCATGATGGCGGGCCTGGTCTTTGCCGCTTTAGTCGTGGAAGTGATCTTCCTGCGACCGAAAACAATCAATATGAACGATTAATAACAAAAACACCATGAGAAAGATACTTCTTTATTTTAGCCTCCTTCTCTTCATTCAAACAGCCTTCGCCGCCGACAGCCTGTTTGTCAGAAAGCCCCAGATTCCGATACTGATCGACCGGACGGATAATATCTTGCTGGAAATGCGCATAGACGCGCATAAAGGCGACGTGCTCAACAAACTGTCCCTGCAATTCAAAGGAGAAATCGATTTAAACGATATAAAGGCATTGCGCCTTTTCTATAGCGGAACGGAAGCGACCTCCAGACAAGGCAGGCATTACCGCCCCGTTTCTTACATTTCCAGCCATGCGGAAGGAAAAACAAAAGCGGCCAACCCGGCATACTCCGTTAAGCAGAGCGAAGTGACGGATATGACCGGTACGGTTACCTTCACCAGCGACCAACCGATGGTAGAGGGTGTCAACTACTATTGGGTCAGCATCGAGATGAAGCCGGAAACTTCTTTATTGACAACCCTCACGGTACAGATGCCGATGGCCGAGATCAACAACATGCCGGCAACGATTGTGTGGGACGGCAAGGCAGATGTGCGCCGCATGGGAATCGGCGTGCGCCATGCCGGAGACGACGGCGTCTCGGCATTCCGTATTCCGGGTCTGGTGACCTCCAACAACGGGACATTGTTAGGCGTGTACGACATCCGCTACAACAGCAGTGTGGACTTGCAGGAGATGGTCGATATAGGCATCAGCCGGAGCACCGATAAGGGACAGACCTGGGAACCGATGCGCGTAGCCATGACTTTCGGCGAAACGGGCGGCCTGCCTCATGCGCAGAATGGCGTGGGCGACCCGTCTATCCTGGTGGACGAGAAAACGAATACCATCTGGGTCGTTGCAGCCTGGACACACGGAATGGGGAACGGGCGCGCCTGGTGGAACTCCATGCCGGGCATGACGCCGGACAGTACCGCCCAGTTAATGCTTACCAAGAGTGAGGATGACGGGAAAACGTGGAGCCAGCCGATCAATATCACTCCGCAGGTAAAAGACCCTTCCTGGTATTTCCTCCTGCAAGGGCCGGGACGAGGCATCACGATGAAGGACGGGACACTGGTATTCCCGATCCAGTTTATCGACTCCACCCGCGTGCCGAACGCAGGCATCATGTACAGCAAAGACCGCGGAACCACCTGGCATCTGCACAACCTGGCCCGGACGAATACGACCGAAGCACAAGTGGCGGAAGTAGAGCCCGGCGTCCTGATGCTGAACATGCGCGACAACCGGGGAGGAAGCCGTGCCGTAGCCACGACCCGCGACCTGGGCAAAACGTGGTACGAACACCCGTCGAGCCGCAGTGCCCTACAGGAACCGGTCTGCATGGCAAGCCTCATCCATGTGGATGCCAAGGACAATATCACCGGAAAAGACCTGCTGATCTTCTCCAACCCGAACACGACGAAAGGGCGTAACCATATCACGATAAAAGTCAGTACGGACGGAGGCATGACCTGGCCGCTCGCCAACCAGGTGACACTGGACGAAGATGAAGGCTGGGGCTATTCCTGCCTTTCCATGATCGACCGGGAGACGGTCGGCATCTTCTACGAATCGAGTGTCGCCCACATGACATTCCAGGCAGTCAAGCTGACCGACCTGGTGAAATAAGGTCTACATGAAACGCATACTGTTCATATTAGTAAGTTTAGGTTTAGGGATATTGGCTGCGCAAGCAGCCGGTATCCCTCATTTGCTTCCCTGGCCGCAGAAAGTGATCTGGACAGGAGAAGAGTTTCATACCGATGAAACAAAAGTTTCACCGGGGGGAAACAAAAGTTCCATAGGCATGAAACTCCTGGCAGACTATGGCGTAGCGACCGCCCCCTCAAGCCCCCTGAGACTCTCGATTAACTTAGTAGAAGATCTTCCCGAAATCCCCCTCAATCGCGACGAAGCCTACAAACTGCGTGTCACGGCCAGCGGAATAGAGATCGAAGCCACTACGGAAACGGGCATTTACAGGGCGATCCAGACATTACGCCAACTGACGGAAAAGAAAAGCAACGGCATAGCAATCACCGGATGCGAGATCATCGACTGGCCTGCCTTCCGCATCCGTGGCTTCATGCAGGATGTGGGACGTACCTATATCTCGATGGACGAACTGAAACGGGAAATAGCTGCTCTGGCACGTTACAAGATAAACGTCTTCCACTGGCACCTGACCGAGAATCAGGCATGGCGCCTGCAAAGCAAACGGTTCCCGATGCTGAACGACAGTACGAACATGACCCGTATGCCGGGAAAATTCTATACGCTGGAAGAGGCACATGAATTGGTGGACTTCTGCAAGCAACACCATGTCATGCTCATTCCCGAGATCGACATGCCGGGACACAGCGCCGCTTTTGTTCGCGCTTTCGGCCATGATATGCAAAGCCCGGAAGGGATGAGGATACTAAAGATCCTGCTGGACGAAGTATGCGAAACGTTCGACGTCCCGTACCTGCATATCGGAACGGACGAGGTGCAGTTCACCAACCCGGATTTTGTTCCTGAAATGGTCGCTTATGTCCGTTCCAAAGGGAAAAAAGTAATATCCTGGAACCCCGGCTGGCACTACAAACCGGGAGAAATAGACATGACGCACCTGTGGAGCTATCGGGGGAAAGCGCAAAAAGGGATTCCCGCCATCGACTCGCGCTTCCATTACCTGAACCACTTCGATACGTTCGCCGACCTGTTCGCCCTCTATAACAGCCGTATCTACAACGAACCGCAAGGCAGTGACGATCTCGCCGGAACGATCCTGGCCGTCTGGAACGACCGGATGATCCAACCGGAAGCGGACATCATCAAACAGAATAACTTCTATCCGAACATGCTCGCCATCGCCGAACGTGCCTGGCGGGGTGGAGGAAATGAATATTTCGACAAGCAGGGAACAGCCCTTCCACCGGAAGAGAGCGAGGAGTTCAAAGCCTTCGCTGATTTCGAGAACCGGTTGCTCTGGCATAAGGAGCACTGTTTCCAGGGATACCCGTTCGCCTACGTACGGCAGACGAATGCCAAATGGCGCATTACAGACGCTTTCCCGAACCAGGGAGATCTAACCCGATCGTTCCCGCCCGAAAAGGCTTTACACACACAATATGCATACAACGGGAAAACATACAGAACCCACGAGGCAAGAGGTGCGGGCATCTACCTGCGCCATGTATGGGGAACACTGGTTCCGGGTGTTTTCAAGCAGCCGGAAGAAAATCATACGGCATACGCCTGGACCTGGGTCTATTCGCCCGAAGCACAGGATGCAGGCGCCTGGATCGAGTTCCAGAACTACAGCCGGTCGGAGATGGACCTGCCGCCGATGCCCGGCAAATGGGATTACCGGGAGAGTCGTGTATGGCTGAATGACCGGGAGATCCTGCCTCCGGTATGGACAGCGACACATCGCGAAAAGTCGAACGAGACGCTGCTCGGCAACGAGAACTGCGTGGTTCGTCCGCCCATCCCTGTCCACCTGAAGAAGGGCTGGAACAAAGTATTTCTGAAACTCCCTGTCGGCAGATTCACACAACCGGAAATCCGCTTGCAGAAGTGGATGTTCACCTTCGTATTCGTCACACCGGACGGAGAAAAGGCTGTCGACAGCCTCATCTATTCGCCGGACAAGACATTTCCCGTTGCCGAAGCGAAAAAGATCAAGGTTGCCTGCGTCGGCAACAGCGTCACATACGGCTATGGGATCGAGAACCGCGAGACAAACAGTTATCCCGCACAACTGCAACGAATGTTAGGCGACAGATATGAAGTCGCCAATTTCGGCAAGAGCGGCGCCACGCTGCTGAGAAGAGGACACCGTCCGTATAATGAACAGGAGGAGTGCCGGGCGGCTCTCGATTTTGCGGCCGACCGTGTCGTGATCCATCTCGGCCTCAACGACACCGATCCGCGCGACTGGCCCGACTATCGCGACGACTTCGTCAAGGACTACCTCCGCCTGATCCAGGCTTTCCGCCGGGCAAATCCGGAATGCAGAATATGGATCTGCCGCCTGACACCCATCTCACACCGGCATCCCCGTTTCAAGTCGGGAACACGAGACTGGTACTGGCAGATACAACAGACGATCGAGGAAATCGCATCCCTTGCCAACACAGGGCTGATAGACCTGCAGGCCGGACTGTACGACCGTCCCGACCTGCTGCCGGACGCCCTGCATCCCACGGCCGAAGGGGCCGGAATCATAGCCCGCACGGTCAGCCAGGCCTTAACAGGCAACTACGGAGGACTGCAAATGCCGGTCACATACTCGGACAATATGGTGCTCCAACGGGAGAAGCCGCTCGTCATAGCCGGTATAGCCAATGCCGGGGAGGAAGTCACCGTCCGGATTGCCGGTCAACAAGGGCAGACCGTGACAGGCGCAAACGGCCGGTGGTCTGTCACCCTGCCGCCCATGCAGGCAGGAGGGCCCTACACGCTAAGCATATCTGCCGGTTCCAAAAGACTGGATTATACAAATGTCCTGATCGGTGAGGTATGGCTCTGCTCCGGCCAGTCGAATATGGCGTTTCAGGTGAGCGGCGCCATCGACAGCCAGCGGAAGGAGCTTTTGGAGTTTGCGGCCGGGAAACCGCAGATCCGCCTTTTCGACATGAAGCCGCGCTGGGAAACGTATGCGGTGGAATGGGATGCTTCGGTCCTGGACTCTCTCAACAGGCTTCAATATTACCACAACACCAGGTGGCAAGAGTGCGACCCGGCAACGGCAGACCGTTTCTCGGCTGTCGCCTTCGCTTTCGGGCAGATGCTTTCGGATAGCCTTCAGGTTCCTGTCGGTCTTATCCTGAATGCTGTGGGCGGCTCGCCGACAGAGGCTTGGATAGATCGTAAAACGCTTGAATTCGACTTTCCGGACATCCTGTACGACTGGAGGGAGAATGATTTCATCCAGGACTGGGTACGCGGACGCGCAAGCCTCAACATCAAGAAGTCGGCAAATAAACAACAGCGTCATCCTTATGAGCCGTGCTATTTATACGAATCGGGCATACAGCCTCTCGGGAAATTCCCCATACGGGGCATCATCTGGTATCAAGGAGAATCGAATGCACACAACGTAGAGGCACACGAGCGACTATTCCGCCTGTTGACGGAAAGTTGGCGGGAGAACTGGCAGGAAGAACTTCCTTTCTATTACGTGCAGCTATCCGGCATCGACCGCCCCAGCTGGCCCCGGTTTCGCGACAGCCAGCGCAAGCTGATGCAATCCATACCGAACAGCGGCATGGCGGTCAGCAGTGATCGGGGAGACTCACTCGATGTCCATCCGCGCTACAAACGCGAGATAGGGGAGCGGCTCGCTCACTGGGCTTTGCACGAGACATACGGCCACGATTGCCTGCCGTCGGGCCCGCTATACCGTTCTGTCTCTTTCAAGGCTGATACGGCCTACATCACCTTTGACTACGGAGCAGGAATGCACAGTGCCGACGGAGGGGAGCTGCGGACATTTGAAATCGCCGAACATGACGGACTGTTCGTCCCTGCCGAAGCGCGAATAGTCGATGGAAAGACGATAAAAGTGTGGAGCAGCCCAATCAAGCATCCGGGATTCGTCCGCTACGGCTGGCAACCTTTTACCCGCGCCAATCTGGTAAACGGAGAGGGGCTCCCGGCTTCGACCTTCCGTTCGGAGGCTTCGAGTATCGACTGGTCCGGACTACCCGACCTGCCCAATGCCGGTCAAACATCCGCATCGGGCGTATCCGCTCCGTTCGCCGGCGTCAGTAACGGACAGTTGTTAGTAGCAGGCGGCTGTAACTTTCCCGGCAAACCGGCGGCCGAAGGGGGAGCCAAACGATATTACAACGAAATCTATGCATGGGATCTCACCGGACAAGCAGCGGCCGAATGGCGCATGATCGGGCAACTGCCCAAACCAGTAGCCTACGGCGCTTCCGTCACGACACCCCAAGGTATTGTCTGGATCGGAGGGAACAACGAAAAGAGGGCCTCCAAAGAGGTTTTACTGGTAAACTGGCTGACAGCGGAAGGAAAGCTAAGCATCTCCAAACTGCCTGAACTACCGGTAGCCATGGATAATTTTGCCGCCACATACGCCGACGGACAGATTTACGTGACGGGAGGCAACCAACAGCAAAAGCCCTCGAACGCGCTCTATGCGCTCAGACTAACCGAATCGGGGGATGGAGAATGGACCCGGCTACCGGATTTCCCCGGTCCGGCCCGCATCCAGCCTGTATTAACCGCCCAGCAATCCCAAGACGGTACACGCCTTTATCTGGCAGGCGGTTTCCAGCCGGTTTCAGGCCGTCGGCAAGCAGTCGTATCGACAGATATGCTTTCATATCATCCGGAGAAAAAAGAGTGGAGACAGGAAAGCATTCTGCCTTTTTCGGCAGAAGGTTCTCCCAACACGCTGACAGGCGGCTGCGCCGTCTCATCCGGCAACAATTCCATCTTACTGATGGGAGGGGTCAACTACAGCCGCTTTCGCGATGCGCTCAATACTCCATCTCCGGATTACCTGCTTCATCCGGTGGAATGGTACAGATTCAACACCTTCCTGCTGCAATACGACACCTTCACCCGGAAATGGGAGATTATCGGAGAGGACGAGAGACTGGCACGTGCAGGAGCCGGGATCGCCCTGGACGGGGACGAGATTATCCTTATCAACGGAGAGCTAAAGCCGGGAATCCGTACGCCGGAGGTAAACAGATTCCGGCTCAAAGGCAGTAAATAAGATCAGACCAGCGCCATCTTGCGGATATTCGCATCCCAGACCGGCTCCGTATAGATCAGTTCCACAGCTTCGGCCGGGGTAGAGGCCACCGCCCAGAGGCCGGCGTGTTGAGGACGCATGAAATGTTCGTCCACGGCCTTCCGGAACATCTCCAGCAAGGGATCGAAATAGCCGTTTATATTCAGGATCACAACCGGGTTGAGATACAGGCCCAACTGTTTCCAGGTAATCACTTCCAGCAGTTCTTCCAGCGTACCGCAACCACCCGGAAGGGCGATCACGGCATCCGACAGATCGGCCATCCGTTGTTTGCGCTCGTGCATATTGCCGACTTCGACCAGTTCGGTCAACCCTTTATGACACCAGTTCTGTTCGACCATAAAATGGGGAATGACCCCTGTCACAGTTCCTCCGGCAGATAGCGTACCATCCGAAACAGCACACATCAAACCGGTATTTCCCGCGCCATTCACGACACGCAGATTCCGTTCCCCTAATAAGCGTCCCAACTCGGTAGCCGCCTCCTGATAGACGGGAGCGACCTGCGTACTTGAAGCACAATATACACAAATAGAAGCGATCTTATTTCTTTCTTTTCCCATTATATATTCTTTACATTTATATTGTTAAAATACATGTACAAAAAGGGAGAATTGACAGGTCCGTCACTGAACGCTGCCAGGTCCGTCACCGAGCATGGTCAGGTCCGTCACCAGACAGGGTTCGGTCCGTCACCTGTCAAAGCCGTTAATTTTCCTTTATTTATATCATATCCAAACAAGGCGAAATCTCCCAGGCAAGGATCGTCGGGGAAGATACGGGCCAGAGCATCCGTTATTTCGAGCGCCGTTTTCAAGGTTGCCGTACGTTGTGCGGTCAGTCCCAGTTCCAACGAGATCTGATGTACGTGCGTATCCAACGGAATAATCAACTGGCGGGGATGAAAAGCCGTCTTCCAGATACCGAAATCGACGATTCCATCGGTGCGGATCATCCAGCGCAGGAACATAGCCAGGCGTTTACAGGCGGAACTTCCGCTCATCACCGGAATGCCGTTGACGCCGGAAAACAAATCCTGTAGCTTCACGATTGGATTCGGGTAGGGGCTGGCCGCCAAAGCATCTTCCAGGGAATCGTATTCCCCATAGATAGCGTTCAAGCGGTCACACAAATCGCGCAAATCCGAATGTGTATAAAAGCGATAAAACGTATCCCGCTTGCCTGCAGGGACATCCGAATCCAATTCTTTGTAGCGCCCGGACATGATCCACTTATATGGGCTTCCGCCCATCCGGTCATGCAGCCAGGCGGCTTTCCGGAGGATCAGTTCGCGCCGTCCGTAGGAGATCCAGGAGGTGATAAAACCGGATATCTCGATGTCCCGTTTATCCGTATAGCGATGGGGGAACTGAACCGGGTCATCCGGAATAAAAGACTTCACATTATACGTTCCCGCCCATTCTTTCAGGCGCTCTTCAGTCTGTTTATCCATCCGGTCATTTCTTTTTCAGGAAATACTGTCGCTGGTCTTCGGGGTAATGCTCGATGGCGTAGCGAAGGGCCGTCCGGGGAAGTTGCGTCGCATTACGTTCCAAAAAGTCGGTGAGGGTATCGCGGTCTTTCTTTCCGACTTCGCGGAGCATCCAGCCGACAGCCTTATGCATCAGGTCATGCTTATGTGTCATCAGCTTTTCGGCAAGCGCAAACGTATCGGTAAAATCCGAGCGGCGGATAAAGGCCCAGGTGCAGACGATAGAGATCCGCTGCTCCCAGAGGTTATCGCTTTCAGCCAGTTCATACAGAATGGAACGATCCTTATCCACGAGATACTCGCCGACCACATCCCGGCAGGAGAGGTCCACCAGATCCCAGTTATTGCACCGGTGCGTATTCTTCAGATAGAAACGATAAATCTTTTCCCGCTCTTCGGCAGTCGTCTTCCGATCCTGGATACGATAGACCAGAATCAGTAAGGCACAAAGACGCGCCTCATGCCAGGGACTGTCCAGCAGACGCTGCAACTCGTCGAAAGGCATTGCTTTATTGGCCTTCGCCACACTGCGGGTCTGCGGCACGACGACACCCAGAAAGCGGTCGCCTTCGCCGTATTGTCCCGGTCCGGTCTTGAAGAAGCGGCTCAGGTGGACAGCTTTCTCCGGCGAGCCGACCGATTGCAGCTCGCTCAGGACGAAATCCGCCGTCATCATGGGCGCAGGACCCGTGACACAGGACGGTCGCCTTCCAGGAATCCGATTACGTTATTGCAGACTGTACGGGCCATGATGATACGCGTTTCCAATGTCTGCGTACCGATATGAGGGGTGAGGACCACGTTGTCCATTTCTAACAGTTCGGGCGAAGGGTAATCGCCAAACTCGAATACATCCAGGCCGGCGCCATGAATCGTACCGTCTTTCAAAGCCTGCACTAAGGCCTTTTCATCGACCAGCGGACCGCGTGCGGTGTTGATCAGGACGGCGGTCGGTTTCATCTGTTTCAGTTCGGCTTCACCGATGATATGATAGGTTTCCGGAGTGTAAGGGGCATTCAACGAGACATAATCGGACTGGGCGAGCAGTTCCTCCATAGAGGCATACGTCACGTTCAGCTTCGTTTCCTCTTCGACATATAGCTGGCGGCGGTTGTGGTAGAGGACTTCCATTCCGCAGGCATTCGCCCGCCGGGCAAGCGCTTTCCCGATACGTCCCATACCGACGATACCTAATGTCTTTCCGGTCACGTTGATACCCAGGTTTTCCAGTACGCCGACCTTCATGTCGTGGCCCTGCATGCGCAGTTTTCGGTCGCATTCCGTGATGCGACGGGCCACATCGAGCATCAGTCCGAGTGCGAGGTTGGCGGTAGGGGCTGTTACCGGGTCGGGGGTGTTCGCAACCGTAATACCTTTTTCGAGGCAATAAGCGACGTCGATATTGTTATAGCCGACGGCATAGTTGGCGACTAATTTCAATTGGGGTGCATGATCCACCAACTCCTTGTTTACAGGAAAGTCGAACATCGAGCACAGCACGTCGTACTCCGGTATCATCTCAAACACTTCTTCGTACGTGAAATCCCTTCCTTCCGGAAAAGTAACCTCATACTTGCTTTCCAACTCGGTAAAACCCTCGCGGAACATGTCGTAGGTAACTAATATCTTTGTCATAAGCAGTCTTTTATTATATTCAACTATTGCACGTAAATGCTGATTTATCGGTGCGTAAACAAACGAGGCAAGCCTCGTGCCGCAGGCTCTCTTTTGCCGTCTGCTTCAGCTGACGGTTAATAAATATGGAGGCAAAGCCTCTTCCTCTGTGGGCTTTAGCCCCTTTATTAAATATCTGTCGATAAACATTTGAAAGGGGTTAAAACCCACAGAGGAATCCCGCTAAGCCGAGGACTTATCAATCCGTTCGTTGAAACGAACGGCAAAAGAGAGCCTGCGGCATGGGGCAACACCCCATTAAGAAACACACCGATAAATCATCATTTACTCACTTACAATTAAATTATTATATATCTTAGTACTTCACAAAAGTACAAAATTATCTGTTACTTTATTTCTTCTTTTCGTGGTCGCGGATAAACTGAACGGCGAGCGGGAAACCGGCCGCACACATGGAGCCGTGGTCGAAACCGCCTAATTCGTAGAGGGTCACATCGGGATGGCCTAAGAGTTTGAGGAGACGGAAGAAGTAGGCGGCTTCTTCGTAGCGGCCATAGAGTTCTTTTTCGCGGTCGCCGGAGAGGATCAGGATGGGGGCGCAGTCTTTCCGCACATGATACAGGGGAGCCGTCTCGTCGATCGTAGGCTGCAAGGGTTGCAAGCCCTGTTGGTTGCGGGTTTCGAAATGCGTGATCACCTGACCGCTGAAAGGGATGATTCCAGCCAGTTTGTCGGCGTCTTTCCCATAACGGGCGAGCAGTTTCTTGTCCAGGCCAACCATATCGACCAGATAGCCTCCGGCAGAGTGGCCGGCGATATAGATAGAGGAAGTGTTGCCTCCGTATTTGCCGATATGATCGAATACCCAGGCGATAGCAGCCGTGGCATCATCCACGATATCCGTCGTTTTCACATGCGGCGACAGGCGGTATTCAACGCCGACGACCACCATATCATCCGTCAGCAGTTGCGTCGGGACTTCCCGGCTTCCGCCCGTCAGTCCGCCGCCATGAAACCAGACGACAACCGGCACATTCTTCACTCCCGGCTGGTAAGCAATATCCAGACGGCACATTTTAGAGGTATATTCATCCTCCGTATTTCCACGATAAGAGACATTACGCTCATAGACATAATCGGCAGCAAAGGCCGCAACAGAGAGCCAGACAAGCAGAAAGGCCAACCCAATTTTATTCACCATATTTTCAATCTGAATTTGAATTGATTAAACACAAGTATTCACCACTCAAATGTAGTCAGCTTTTTACAACTAAACAAACAATTACCCATTTCCCGGCATCTTTTTCCGATAAAGCCGATTATTTCCTATTTTTGTAACCATTAACAAGTATCTTATTACCTGTCAATAACTGCTATGGTTCTAAATTACATCTGGATTGCCTTCTTTCTGATAGCCTTCGTGGTGGCGCTCTGCAAACTCGCCATCGGCGGAGACACGGAAGTGTTCACCCAAATCATCAATGCCTCTTTTGCCTCGGCAAAGACGGGGTTCGAGATCTCCCTCGGCCTGACGGGAATCCTCTCCCTCTGGCTCGGCATTATGAAGATCGGAGAGAAAGGAGGGGTGATACAGTCCTTTGCCCGCCTGGCAGCTCCCGTATTCAGCAAGCTCTTTCCGGGAATCCCCAAAGATCATCCGGTGACAGGTTCCATCTTCATGAACCTTTCGGCAAACCTGTTAGGGTTGGATAACGCCGCCACGCCGATGGGGCTGAAGGCGATGCAGCAGCTCCAAGAGCTGAACGCGGAAAAGGATTCCGCCAGCAATCCGATGATCATGTTTCTTTGTATCAACGCTTCGGGCCTGACACTGATACCGATCACCATCATGATGTACAGGGCACAGATGGGAGCCGCCAACCCTTCGGATATATTCCTTCCGATCATGCTGGCGACCTTCACCTCCACCCTTGTCGCCATACTGGCGGTCTGCATCAAGCAGCGGATCAATATCCTGCAACGGAACCTGCTGCTGTTTTTCGGAGGGCTGGCCCTGTTTATCGGCGGACTGGTCTGGCTGTTCAACTCGCTGGAACAGGAACAGGTGTCCCTCTACTCCACCCTGTTTGCCAATACATTGCTTTTCACGATTATCTGCGGCTTTATCGTCAGTGGAATCCGGAAGAAGATCAATGTCTACGACACGTTTATCGAAGGAGCCAAAGAAGGGTTTAAAACGGCCGTAACCATTATCCCCTACCTCATCGCCGTGCTGGTTGCCATCGGGATATTCAGGGCTTCGGGCGCAATGGATTTCCTGATAGACGGCATCCGCATGGGAGTCTCGGCCGCAGGACTGGATACGAAATTCGTAGAAGGCCTGCCCACGATGCTGATGAAACCGCTTAGCGGTAGCGGAGCGCGGGGAATGATGCTCGACGCCATGAACACATACGGAGCAGACTCGTTCGTTGGCCGCCTCTCCTCCATCGTACAGGGTTCGAGCGACACGACCTTTTATGTCGTCGCCCTCTATTACGGCAGCGTCGGCATACGCAATACGCGCTACACGGTACAATGTTCCCTGTTGGCAGACCTTGCCGGGGCGATTGCGGCGGTTGCGATGACGTATCTGTTTTTTGGCTAATATCAAAATGATACTGCCACCCCATGTAAATCGGATTAGTAGTGCATCTATTTGGAATTAGTATAGCGGGTAATATTTTTTAACGTATCATTCAGTAAGAAGAATAAAGAAAAGAATAACAATATGGCAATAGCATTTTACGCGGAAGACACGAAACTTCCGGCAATCAAAAAGAGAGCAGTCAGCAACTGGATCAAAGAGGTGGCTGCCACATACGGGAAGAAAACGGGCGACATCAGCTATATCTTCTGCTCCGACGAGAAGATCTTAGAAGTAAACCGCCAATACCTCCAGCACGATTATTATACGGATATCATCACATTCGATTATACCAGCGGCGATAAGATCTCCGGAGACCTGTTTATCAGCCTCGACACGGTGAAGACCAATTCCGAAGCCTTCAACACCTCCTACAACGAAGAACTCCACCGCACCATCATCCACGGCATCCTCCACCTATGCGGTATCAACGACAAAGGGCCAGGAGAACGCGAGATCATGGAGGCCAACGAGAACAAAGCATTGGCAATATTGCCGGAGGAATGCCGGGAAATTTAAATTTCCCGGACTATTCCACAATCACTTACCAAATACTCATACCAAACGGCCGTTTACTCATTTGTCCGATACCTTCCCTGTATTATCACATAGATTTGAATCTATAACACTATTATCAACTTAATTCTGGAAATAGTCAAATAAGAAGTTGGTAATAATAAATTATCTCCGGTATGAAAGGTACAACTATTTTCTTTCTATTTATTCTGTTAATACCGACAGGTTGCAAAAGACAGAATCAAATAGCAGACGACTTGATCACGGTAGATGTCACAAAAAATTCCTTCCCCAAAAAGGAATTGATTCTTCAAGACTTCATGGATGTAGAATATATTCCACTGGAAACAAACGATGAGTTTGTTAATCAGGGAGTAGTACAGGCTGTAGGTGAAAAATTCATAATAGTAACAAACTATGTAAGTGACGGTAATATTTTTGTGTATGATCGGAGCGGGAAAGCCATCCGTAAGATAAACCGCAAAGGACAAGGAGGAGAAGAGTATATATCGTGTAGAAGTATTACATTAGATGAAGAAAGTGAAGAACTGTTTGTAAACGATAACTATGCAACAAAAATAAGAGTTTATGATTTGGAAGGAAATTTTAAACGAAGTCTTAATCAAAAGAGTGAGAAAAAATCGTTTTATTTGGATATGTTTGATTATGACAAGGAAAACTTGATTTGTTATGATAAGTTTAATTATGAAATACCGTTCTTGCTTGTATCGAAGCAAGATGGAAGTATAACGAAAGAAATTAAAATTCCATTTAAAGAGAAGAAATTATTTCATATAGTTATAAGAAAACCTGATGGAGCAGTGACAGCATCTGCAGGGCCTGGCCCGTATAATAGTATAATTCCTTTTAAGGGTAATTGGATTCTATTTGAGGCCTCTTCAGATACGATCTACACATTAATGCCTGATTGCAGTTTGCATCCGTTTATTGTACGAACACCGCCTATTCACACCATGGATACGGAAGTTTATCCGGTTTTAAGGTTGGTTTCCGATCACTATTATTTTATGGAAAGTGTAACAAATGTATATGATTTCAGCAAAGAAGAGGGTTTTCCGAGAACCTACTTTGTATACGATACACAGGAAAAAGATTTTTTTAGATACATCATATACAATGGCGATTATTCTTATAAAAAAGAATTCTATATGTCTATGCTGACCCCTATCAATTCCAAAGGCGAATTATGGGCTACTCTAAATGCTTTCGATCTTTGCAGAGACTATGAAAAAGGGAAGTTGAAAGGCAAACTAAAAGAAGTAGCCGCGACATTGGGAGAGGATGATAATCGGGTGATTATGTTGGTCAAACACAAAAAGTAAGATTTGATTGAACCACAATTATGAGACAGGCAAATAAAGGATTGGTAACAATAATAAATTATTCGGTATGAAAGGTACAACTATTTTCTTTCTATTTATTCTGTTAATAACGACAGGTTGCAAAAGACATAATCAAACGGCAGACGACTTGATCACGGTAGATGTCACAAAAAATTCTTTTCCCAAAAAAGAACTGATTCTTCAAGATTTCATGGATGTGGAATATATTCCGCTGGAAACAAACGATGATTTTGTTAATCAAGGGTTTGTGCAGGCTATAGGCGAAAAATTCATAATAGTAACAAACTATAGAAATGACGGTGATATTTTTGTATATGACCGGACCGGGAAAGCTATCCGTAAGATAAATCGCAAAGGGCAAGGTGGGGAAGAATACATATCTTTTAGAAGTGTCACGTTGGATGAAGAAAACAATGAAATGTTTGTAAACGATCACTATGCAAAAAAAATAAAGGTTTATGATTTGAAGGGGAATTTTAAACGAAGTTTTAAACAGAAAGAGGATGGTAATTCCCAGTTTTATTGGGAAATATTCAATTATGATAAAGAAAATCTGATTTGTTACGATGAAATCAATGACGAGATACCATTCCTGCTCGTATCGAAGCAAGACGGGAGTATAACCAAAGAGATTAAAACTCCATTTAAAGAGAAGAAGGTATTTATTCAACTTTTAAGATATGAAGGGGGGACAAGAGCAGCCGGACCTGGTAATTATAGCAGAATAACCCCATTTAATGGTAATTGGATACTGTTAGAACCATCGTCAGACACTATATACACTTTAAAGCCTGATTACAGTTTACGCCCATTTATTGCGCGAACACCACCTATCAACACCATGAATCCGGAGGTTTTCTTGATTTTAAAGTTGGTTTCCAACCGTTATTATTTCATGGAAAGCATAAAGAATGTATATGATTTCAGCAAAGAAGAGGGTTTCCCGAAAACGTACTTAGTATATGATACACAGGAAAAGGATTTTTTTAAGTATATCATATACAATGGTGATTATTCTTATAAAAAAGAATTCTATATGGTTGCCCTGACCCCTATAAATCGAAAAGGCGAATTATGGTCTTCTATAAATGCTTCCAGTCTTCTCAAGGACTATGAAAAAGGGAAGCTAAAAGGCAAGCTAAAAGAAATAGCCTCGACATTGGAGGAGGATGACAATCCGGTTATCATGTTGGTCAAACACAAAAAGTAAGATCTGATTGAACCATAATTATGAGACAGACAAACGGGAAGGTTCAGTTTTTTGCAGTTTTGAAATAGACAGACCTCGTAGGGGCGGTTCGTGAACCGCCCTCTGTGCCAACAAATATCTCCTTCGTCACTATTGGGCAGTTCGCGAACTGCCCCTACGAAGCCTGCTCTTTTGATTCAAATATTCTTAAAAGTACACCTTTCTCCCAAAGCAGTCGGTATCCCTTTGAAAAGCGGTCGGCATTCCTTTCCAAAAAGGCGCCTACCTTTCACCCAAAAAGATACAACCTTTTCCCAAATAGGCTATACCTTGTTTGACACTACCCTATAGCCTGTTGGCTGATAGCTTTAAGGGTAAAAAATATAGCCTTAAGGGTATATTTTATGGGACGGGACTTGGTAATTGAAAATTGAGAATTGAGAATTCAAAATGGGAAGAGAAGATATACTGAAAGTTAATTCATAACTCATGAGCCTTTCAGCCTGTCACTTTTTTCTTTATACAATTTGATTTATAAGGTATATATAGTATGAAGGGTTTGCAAATAAAGTGGAAGGTTTTAGATATCCAGAGCAAACCTTTCAGTCGTGCACACCTTGTAAACCAAAATGTAAAGAAGAGAAATGAAGGGTTGAACAGTTTTTGCCGCACAAAATAAGAAACGACTGGGAAGAGGGGTATTGTAATGATATGTTAATGTATAAATTACAAGAACTTTTTTATCGTAAACTTTATATATTTGCGAATATAACAGCTAAACAGATGTTTCACCTTAAAATATTATTATGATGAACAAATTGAACAGACGTGAGTTTTTGGGATTATCGGCATTAGGCCTGGCCGGTTTGACTATTCTTCCCAGTTGGTCTATTAATGGAAAGAAATATGCTCCCAGTGACCGGATCGTAATGGGGTTTATCGGGCTTGGCAGACAGGGTTCAAGTGATTTCTATGCAGCGTCCGCCTGCCCCGGAATACAGGTTGTAGCAGGTTCGGATGCCGATTCCCTGAAAAGAGACCGTTTCGTGAAACGCGTCACCGAATGGCAAAAGAAAGCCGGCTGGAACCCACGTTGCGACTGTTATGAGTTTTATGAAGAATTGCTGGACAGGAAAGATATCGACGTTGTCTCGATTGCCACCCCTGACCACTGGCACGCTTTAGCGGCGATCCATGCCTGTCAGGCTTCCAAAGATGTCTATCTGCAAAAGCCGTTGACATATACCATAGCAGAAAGTATTGCCTTAGAAAGGGCTGTCCGCTCCAACAAACGTATCCTTCAGGTGGGTAGCCAGCAACGTTCGGACGGCGAGTTTAAAGAAGCGATAGCACTGGTCAGATCGGGAGCGATCGGGCATATAGAAAAAGTATATGTCCGCATCGGCGAACCGCCCGTACCGTTCGATTTACCCGAAGTTCCGGTGCCGCCTTATCTCAATTTCAACCTCTGGATGGGGCCGCTTACCGATCCGAAGATACACTACCACCCGGATATGTGTCCTCCTATCGACAATCCGGAAATGGAAGAGAAAGGTCCCTGGGCCGTATGGCGCTACTATAGGGAAACAGGAAACGGCTACACGTCGGACTGGGGCGCTCACCATTACGACATCGCACAGGCAGCTTTAGGCATGGACGGCTCAGGGCCGGTCGAATATATCCCGGCAGGATATAACGGAACCAAGTACAGCACGATGAAATATGCCAACGGGGTCGTAATCACGGAACAACCTTTCCGCGAGGATAAACCGGACGACAAAGGGCTCAAATTCTTCGGTACGAAAGGTTGGCTCAAAGTGGCACGCGGATATATCGAATGTTCGGATCCCTCACTCCTGAAACACGAGAAAACGGGTACTTCACACATGCAGAACTTTATCGACTGCGTCCGTTCAAGGCTCAACCCGATCGCTCCGGTGGAGGTAGGCTGCAGCACCAACATCATGTGTTGCCTGAACAATATCGCAAACGAATTGCAGCGCCCGGTCAAATGGGATCCCGCAACCCGTAGTTTCGGCGACGACAAAGAGGCTCAGGCACATCGCCTGTACCACTACGAGTATCGCAATCCGTACACATTGCCTTATTGGGAAGATTAAAGAAATCAAGGAAGGGGCAAAGGCGATTTGTGCTTTTGCTCTTTTTCTGCATAGGGGATAATTAAAGCATATTATTGATTTTCGAAATTGCCAGTTTTAAAGGAAGTAGGCTCTTCCCCTATCAAACATAAATGCCATCTTTAAGGATATTATTCTTCAACGCTGGCCGTAATGAATCTCTCAACCGAATCAAATCAACTTTACATTTACATAATGACTCTAACAATTCTTTAAGGTCAAAAAGAATGAACGGTTCGATCTTTTCAAGCGAAACAAATACATCCAGATCGCTTTCTTCCGTCTGTTCTCCTCTGGCCACAGAGCCAAAAATCCCCAACTCCTTAATGCCGTACCGGGGACCAAACTCTTTTTTGAACTTAGATAAGATTTCTTTATATTCAGCTATAGACTTCATAAACCGATCGTTTTTACAAAGTTAAAAATAATATCAATACTATGCAACTATTCTTTATTTCACCTGATACTCATCCAAAACCGTCATCTGCTTATTTGCCGGACGGAAACCAGTCTTTGCTGAATACATTTGGACTGTAATTAAATTATTCATCTTATTTTTACAGTCATGAAGAAAACAGTGCTCTTACTTATCCTTGTCTTTCTGGCACAAATCGGTTCGGCCGAAATGTTCAAGCCCTATACACCCGACTCCCTGAAAAAGGGCGATTGGGTGGTAATTGAGTCTGTCAACTACTATCCTTACATCGCCCCCGGCCTCAAAGAGGAAGTGCCTTGGCGGGCGGAAAACATCCGGAGGATTACCATTCGGGGCACCGTAACGGATATAAATGCTAAAACGCTCACCATGGACTATACGCTTGAAAACGTATATGACTGCCGGAATGATAAAGAGAACCCAGTTTTTTCCTATTTCGACAGCCGCTATATGCAGAATCTTGTTGTCGAAGAGAATGAAGCAGGCAAGCTGATTGCACGTTTCACATACGACCGGAAAAGCGGGAAAACAATTACTTTCAAGAAAGAAGATTATTTCTATACGTATGCAATGGCCTATATTCCTTTTGGGGTAAGAGGGGCAGGAATCTCTGCCAAATCCCCGATTTCAGGAGCAGACGACATAAAATTCGACAGGTTTTCGACCTTCTTATTCGATAATTTCCCGACCAAATGGGACAAAGACGGCATGATCCGGTTAACTCCGGATGCACGGATTATCGATGCATCATTTGAACTTCCTCCGAATACGGAATTTACCGTAAGCAACTTCAGTTTCGATGCATCTAAAGATTCGACCGTCCATAAAAAGATATTTATCGCCTACCCGACAGATTATAAAGTCGGAGAACGAGTGACACTGCTGCTTACTCCTGGAGATTCCATTATTCAAGACAAAGAATTATATGAAAAGACACACAATATGCGTTACATGGGACGAGGAAGCGAGCAAAACAACTTCCAATACAGTACCCTGCGGTTTGCCAACATATACGAATCTGACATACGCAACCTTGACTTCGACTGTCCCGACCAGATGAAAAAAGACTTCCAGTCCCGCAACGCCCTTTTTCAAGCCGCGTTAGAGAACGATGACTTTAAGAATATGGACCCCTATTGGAAAAAGGTATTCGAACGTTCGGAGCAATACTTTGAAGGAATGCTTGTCCTTATGCGCTATATGAAAGCAGCCGACAAAGAGGCCTGGCATAAAAGCGGCCTGCTCGACTGGCAAGCGCCTCATTTCGCATCGGTCAATCCGCTCATCGACTTTGCGTACAGCACGAGAAAACCGTTTGCGACGGGTTACTATTCTTTCCTGTACGAGTATTCTATCTATAAAAAACAGGAGCTCAAATCGGATAACCTGTGCCTGAATAAGGAGAAAGAATTAACCCTACAGGAAAACTATCTCCTGAACAAACAGATTTTCTCCGGCTTCCCCCAATATGTGATAAACGCTGCGACTTTGGAGAGTATCATGTACAGGAGTATGTTATCTGAAATAGAAGAAGACTATCATGATTTTATCAGTTCCTGTCCGGATACCAGCCTGACAAATATATTGACAACCACATACAATAAGCTATTGCCTTTCGAAGCCGGAAGGAATATCCGGGAGAGTGGCCTTATGATAGCTGACAGCCTGAATCTGAAGAAAGGAAGCGACCGGAAATACATCTTGCTATATTTATCGACATGGGGAGGCCTTCCCGCACCATGTCTTCAAAACGCGCTCGACTTTCATAAACACCTTGAATCAAAAGGGCTGACATCTACCGTACGGCTCGAGCTGTACTCGAAATTCTCCTCTAATAACGTCAACCGGGTAAAGCCTTACAAAGCGATTTCGGACCAGCAAATCGAGGAATTAAAACGTAAGGGGTTAAACTACGTGACGATCCTGATGCGCGAAGACGGGACGATTCTCTATCGCCAGATAAACAATTGGTTATTCGATCCTCAAAAACCACTCCTCCAAGTACTGCAAAAGGACCTGGACAGAGTAGACGAATCGATGAGTGATTTCAAAAAGGGATTCAAAGAGGGTGTTTCAGGTTCGCTCCTGGTCATCTTAATCATCGGTCTCGTTCACTATTTCCGGACCAAAAGTAAACGGAAAGAGGAACGCAACCGGCGGCACATCTCCGAGCTTGAACTCCGCGCGATCCGTTCCCAGATGAACCCGCATTTCATCTTTAATGCATTAAGTTCGATCCAGAATCTGATTAACCGTTCGGCCAATCAGGAAGCTAACAAATACCTGATCGACTTCTCGCGTTTGCTGCGGAAAGTACTGGCGACTTCCGAAAAGAAGTTAGTGCCTCTCTCCGACGAGCTCGAACAATTGCAGCTATACCTGAAACTCGAACAGCTCCGCTTCCCCTTCTCCTACTCGTTCGTTGTTGATGAAAACATCAAACCGGAACTGATCGAGATACCGGGAATGCTGATACAGCCGTTCGTTGAAAACGCTGTAAAGCACGGAATCGCTCCGCGGGGAGAAGGAGAAATCATAATTCGATTATCTTTGCAGAAGCAAGTGCTGGTAATCGATATTATAGACGACGGTCCCGGAATGGCGACAGACGCAGACGGCGGCTTCGGTATCCGTGCTATCAGCAGCCAGTTCGAGATATTAAAGACTGTATATAATACGGAAATCAATATTACAATTGAAAACAGACAGGAGAAAGAATCTGTTTCCGGTTGCCATGTCCGATTATCCATTCCTTTATAACAAGACGAAATATGGAAACGAAAATAACTGCAGCAATCGTTGAAGACGAACAGGGAAATAGGGAAAACCTGCTCCGTATGGTTGAAACCCATTGTCCGCAGATCAGGATTTCGGCGATCTGCAGTTCCGTGACCGAAGCCCGTAGCATCCTCCCCGAAGCAAAACCGGATATCCTTTTTCTGGATATCCGGCTGGGGGATGATACCGGTTTTACCCTGCTGGAAAACCTGCCGGATATTCCTTTTGAGGTGATCTTCACCACAGCCTACGACAGCTATGCAATCCAGGCCATCCGTTTCAGCGCGCTTGATTACCTCCTGAAGCCGATCGACCCGGAAGAGCTGGTCCATGCCGTCGACAAAGCCACACAGGTCGTTCTCCGGAAGCAGGAAAACAAGCGGATGCAAAACCTGTTACAGAACGTCCGGGCACTGGATAAACAGAAGAAAATAGCTTTATCCGTAGCCGATAAAATAGAGTTTGTGGAGATTGGTTCCATCATCCGCTGCGAATCGGATAGCAATTACACGACCTTCTACCTGAATTCCGGAGAAAAACTGATCGTCTCCAAAACGCTCAAGGAATTTGACGAACTATTAACGCCCTACAACTTCCTTCGCGTCCACCAGTCACACCTAATCAACCTGGATGAAATCAGAAGTTTCATCAAAACGGACGGCGGCTATATCCGGATGAAAGACGGTTCGACGGTCAGCATCTCCCGGCAACGGCGCAACTATGTGCTGGAAGTCCTAAAGCAGTTATAACCTTACACGCGGATTTCCCCGTTTATTCTTTATACTTCAGGTCGAAACGTCCTTTCGTAATACGGTCTCCCTCAAAAGTGCCGCTGAATATTCCGTCGGACATACGGGAAATATGGACCTTTCCATTCCCTACTCTTTGATTATCAAATGATACATCCGTATAAGGAAGCGTTTCGCCCTGTTTGGGGTTAGCAATAGTAAAACGGAGATATGAACCGAAACCTACTTGTGCAGATATCTGCATGCCGGTACTATCTTCCAACTGGGTATACTCCGCTGCCGGCAAACCCCAACGCCCACTCACATACACCCAGCCATCTACCAGGCAACCGAATGTATTCGCACCGGTCGCAGTAGCGTCGGGCATAAGAGTTGGGTCGACCGATTCATTTTCTTCACACGCTATGCAGAAAAACATCAAACAAAGGAATAATATATGTCTCATAACTGTATCTGATTAAAAGTGAAAATTCATACCGAATAACAACGATAATTGGGAAAAGCATCCGCCACCGCCATTCAATTCCGGAGATTCGACCTGCCATTTCTGACCATGATATCTGACCGAATAGCTTTCCGAAGAAGTCACGATCCAATTGAGCTTGGCTGATAATCCCATACGCGGGGAGAAAAGATATTCACCGCCTGCCGACATGTTATATGCCAACTTGTTCATCGAAACATTGCGGGGCTTATCGTATACGAAGCTTTTATCTTTGTATGATTGATATCCCACACCTGTTGACAAAGACAGATTGTATTTCTGCTTTACGTAGAACAGAGCGATCTGCGGTGCTATATAATGCATCAGGATTTTATCGGAGCCTTCGTCATGCGTGTTTTTGTATCGTCCGCCCTGATAGACGAGACCGGGAGCCAGCTTAAAAGAATTGAAGATATATTTATCTCCCAAATAGTAGTAGTTAACATCCCAGGCAACCCCATTTCTCAAATCATTGCGATAGGTTTCTGAGTTGTTAGTGATCCCGATCATTTCTCCCAAATACCAGGAAGGACCTACATGGACAGAGAATATCGACTTTCTAATGGATGCCTCCTGTGCAAACAACGACAGCGTTTGTATCAACAGCCCTAATAAAAGCACATACTTTTTCATAACAATCTTCTTAAAGTTATATTATTATGATGCTTAAGACAGATCAAACGCTGCACCCGAAGCCTTAATTCTCCGATCCTATCCTTATCGCCATAAGATTGCCCGATTCAGGTAATTGATAAATTCCGGATCGTCGGGGGCGATGATAAAGTTTCCACGACCGGAGGTCGTAATCAGAATACAGTTATTGGAACGACGGGCAAAGACCTTCACATGTCCGATAGTGGTAAAAGAGAAATATCCAAGATAACCAAACAACCAGCTGGAGCCGAACGAACGGATCCCTACTCCTAAATCCGATTGGTCTACTGCCCGTGCCGAAATGATCTCTTCGATGCGGATATAATATTTCCGGAAGGGCGTGTCGATTGTTAGCTTTTCCCCATCCACGATAAAACGTTTCGGCATAAAGCCCCAAGTAGTAAAAGAGAGGAGGGTGCTAAAAGCAAAGATGCCAAGCAATGCATACAGATCTCCATAGTAGGCCGGGAACAAGCAAACGCCATACAAGAGAAAAAGCGTGACAGATGTTTTTATCTTGTTGGTATTATCCATTGTCGAAGAAGAGATCCGGGCTTCCATAATGTCATTCTTTAGGTATTACTAGATATTCCAAGATTTACAAATATAACCAAAAACCCATACAAAATGCATTCGATTTGCACTATCTTTGCAAAAACAAAGATAATTAGGACAATGACTTTCAATTACGATGTGATCGTGGTAGGTGCCGGACACGCAGGCTGTGAAGCCGCAGCGGCTGCAGCCAACCTGGGTTCGAAGACACTTCTCATAACAATGGATATGAACAAGATTGCGCAGATGAGCTGCAATCCGGCGGTTGGTGGTATAGCCAAGGGGCAGATCGTCCGTGAAATCGACGCTTTAGGCGGTTATATGGGAATTGTGACGGATCATACAGCCATCCAGTTCCGTATGCTGAATAAGAGCAAAGGGCCGGCCATGTGGAGCCCGCGCTCGCAAAGCGACCGCGCCCGCTTTATCGAATGCTGGCGAGGAATACTCGAAAACCTACCGAACCTTTATATCTGGCAGGATACCGTGCGCGAACTTTTGCTCGATGGAGACACGGTATGCGGCGTAAAAACCTATATGGACGTCGAGTTCCGTGCCAAAAGCGTAGTGCTCACAAACGGAACTTTCCTCAATGGCCTGCTTCATATCGGACGTACACAGTTGCGCGGCGGCCGTATAGCCGAACCGGCAGCAACCGGACTGACCGAGCAATTGGTTTCGTTAGGCATCAAATCCGAACGGATGAAGACAGGGACACCCGTGCGCATCGATGCACGAAGCGTCCACTTCGATGAAATGGCGGAACAGCCGGGGGAAAACGACTTCCACAAGTTCTCCTATATGGGCACTTCGCACCGTGTTTTGAAACAGCTCAGTTGTTGGACAACATTCACCAATGAGGCCTGTCACGAGGTTTTGCGCCAGGGCCTCCCCGACTCTCCGCTCTACAACGGACAGATTCAAAGCATCGGCCCGCGCTATTGCCCCAGCATCGAGACAAAGATCGTCACGTTTGCAGACAAACCCCAGCATCAGCTTTTCCTGGAGCCGGAAGGCGAAACGACGCAGGAATATTACCTGAACGGCTTCTCCTCTTCCCTGCCCCTCGATATTCAGTTGCGTGCCCTGCAACAAATACCGGCATTTCGCGACATACAGATTTACCGCCCGGGATATGCCATCGAATATGACTTCTTCGACCCGACACAGCTACAGCATAATCTGGAAACAAAACAAATCCATAACCTGTTCTTCGCCGGACAGATCAACGGGACGACCGGATATGAGGAAGCAGGCGGACAAGGCCTGATCGCCGGCATCAACGCGCACATCAATTGTCATGGTGGCGAACCGTTCATATTAGGCCGCGACGAAGCCTACATCGGCGTATTGATAGACGACCTCGTCACAAAAGGCGTAGACGAGCCTTACCGTATGTTTACCTCACGTGCCGAATACCGCATCTTGCTTCGCCAGGATGATGCAGATATGCGCCTGACGGAAAAAGCATACAAGATCGGTTTGGCAAAACAAGACCGTTACGACCTGCTCACAGAGAAAAGAGCAAGCCGGGATGCGATCATCTCCTTTGCCGAAAACTATTCCATCAAGCCGCAATACATAAACAGCGGTTTGGAGGCATTGGGCACGACTCCCCTTTCACACGGCTGCAAGCTGATCGAATTAATTCCGCGTCCGCAAGTCACGCTGGAAAATATGGCTGAACTTGTTCCGGCTTTCCGCGAGGTTTTGGACAAAGTTCCGGTTTCACGCAAAGAGGAGATTATCGAAGCGGCAGAAATCCTGATCAAATATAGTGGCTATATCCGACGCGAGCAGATCATCGCTGACAAGATCAGCCGTTTGGAGAATATCCATATCAAAGGTAAATTCGATTATAATTCTATCCAGTCTTTATCGACGGAAGCCCGCCAGAAGCTGACACGGATAGACCCGGACACCATTGCCCAGGCAAGCCGTATTCCGGGCATCTCGCCAAGCGACATAAACATCCTATTGGTGATGCTTGGTCGCTAAAGGCAGAATGTTCCACGTGAAACATTTACTTTAATAAGAATAGCGTAAAACACTGGAAATAGGACAGAAACATACATAAAAGAGAATGAGCGCAACCGAGGAACATATAAAAACTATACTTTCCATCATCCCTGAATCGCCGGGCTGCTACCAGTATTTCGACGATAAAGGTACGATCATTTATGTAGGCAAGGCAAAGAACCTGAAGCGCCGCGTCTCCTCCTATTTCAACAAGGAACACGACAGCAACAAGACACGCGTTCTTGTCAAGCAGATACGAGACATAAAATACATCGTTGTCGACTCCGAAGAAGACGCTCTCCTTTTAGAGAACAATCTGATCAAACAATATCGTCCCCGATATAACGTGCTGTTGAAAGACGACAAGACATATCCGTCCATTGTTGTCAAGAACGAATATTTCCCGCGCGTATTCCAAACAAGGAATATCGTTCGGGACGGCTCGCGCTATTACGGACCCTATCCTTCCGTGTACACAGCAAAGGTTATGCTGCAAATGCTGAAAGATTTATATCCGTTACGAACCTGCAAATATCCTCTTACCCCCGAATCCATCGCCGAAGGACGCTATAAAGTTTGCTTGGAATATCACATCAAACGGTGTAAAGGGCCATGCGAAGGATTGCAGACATTGGAAGAATACCAACAAAACATCTCCGAAATAAAAGAGATACTGCGCGGAAATATTTCACAAATAAGCAAGCATCTCTACGAACAGATGCAAATCCTTGCCGGAGAATTACGGTTCGAGGAAGCGCAAAAGATTAAAGAAAAGTACGAAGTCATCGAGAATTACCGCGCCAAATCGACAGTCGTCACACCAATGCTTCACAATATAGACGTATTCTCGCTGGCTGAAAACGAGAACTCCGCTTATATCAACTATATGCATATTGGGAACGGAGCCATCGTCCAAGCCTACACTTTTGAATACAAGAAGCGTTTGGATGAATCGAAAGAAGACCTCCTCAGTCTGGGCATTATCGAAATGCGCAACCGCTTCAAGAGTACGGCACGCGAAATCATTATTCCTTTTCCGTTAGATATAGAGCTGGAAAACGTGACGATCACAGTGCCCCAGCGCGGAGACAAGAAAAAACTGGTCGAGCTTTCCGAGATGAACGTAAAGCAATACAAGGTAGACAAACTGAAACAGGCGGAAAAGCTGAATCCGGAACAACGCAGCACGCGCCTTCTGAAAGAGATTCAAGACACCTTGCATCTGCCTAAACTACCCGCACATATCGAGTGTTTCGACAATTCAAACATTCAAGGGAGCGATGCGGTGGCCGCGTGCGTTGTATTCAAAATGGCGAAACCATCGAAGAAAGATTACCGGAAATACAACATCAAGACAGTTGTCGGTCCGGACGATTACGCCTCCATGAAAGAGGTCGTACGCCGCCGCTACCAACGTGCCATAGACGAGGAATCTCCCCTGCCCGACCTGATCATTACGGACGGTGGAAAGGGGCAAATGGAAGTAGTACGCGAAGTTATTCAGGACGAACTCCACCTCGACATCCCAATTGCCGGCCTTGCAAAAGACGGCAAGCACCGGACGTCGGAACTGCTTTTCGGCTTCCCCCCCGAAACTATCGGTATGCCGATACAAAGTTTCATGTTCAAATTCTTCACCCAGATGCAGGACGAAGTTCACCGTTTCGCCATCACTTTCCACAAGGACAAGCGAAGCAAGAACCAGACAAAATCGGAATTAGACGCCATAAAAGGGATCGGAGAAAAGACAAAAGTATTACTTTTACGCCACTTTAAGAGCGTAAAGCGAATACGAGAAGCCAGCTTCGACGAACTGAAGGCAGTAATCGGGGAAGCCAAAACAAATGCTTTAATAAATGGTTTAAAATAAAGATATGAGAACATTGATACAACGGGTACAGCACGCCTCGGTCACCATAGACGGGCAATTGAAGTCTAAAATAGGAAAAGGGCTGCTTGTGCTGGTCGGCGTTGAAGACCGCGACACTCGGGAAGACATCGAATGGTTGTGCAAGAAGGTTGCCAACCTGCGTATTTTTGACGATGAAAACGGCGTTATGAACCGTTCCGTAATCGAAACGGAAGGCGAAGTAATGGTGGTCAGCCAGTTCACGCTGCATGCCTCCACCAAGAAGGGAAACCGTCCCTCCTACATCCATGCCTCCAAGCCGGACATAGCAATTCCGATGTACGAAGCCTTCTGCGCGGAAATGGGCCTGCAAATCGGCAAAGAGGTACAGACAGGAACATTCGGCGCCGATATGAAAGTGGAACTGCTCAACGATGGCCCTGTCACGATCTGGATCGACTCACAAAACAAAGAATAATATGGCAGAAGTTACGCTTAAACAGGCACAGGAGCAAGTGGACAGCTGGATCAAAACGTATGGTGTCCGCTACTTCAACGAACTGACGAATATGACAATCCTGACGGAAGAGGTCGGAGAACTGGCGCGCATCATGGCCCGTACTTACGGCGAACAGTCCTTTAAGGAAAGCGATAAACACCGTGATTTAGGCGATGAAATGGCGGATGTTTTATGGGTATTGCTCTGCCTTGCCAACCAGACAGGCGTCGATCTGACTGCCGCTTTCGAAAAGAACCTGCAGAAGAAGACCGACCGCGATAAAGAACGACATATAAACAATAAAAAACTATAAGATATGGCACACGAACACGATCATGAATGTGGATGCGGACATCATCACCACGATGAAGACACCGAACATCTCCACACCGACAAATATCAGCAGGCCTTTGCCAAGTTTGAACCAGCCGGCTCGCCCGAAGAGGTAGCCAAACGGGTAAAAGCAGTGCTCGAAAAGCATGGAAAAGAGAACTTCACGCCGGACGTACTGAAGCAGATACACGGTTTCATCGACCTAACTTCCCTCACCAGCATCGACACGAAAGAAAGCATCTGGAAACTGGTGGACAAGGTAAACGACTTTGAAGGCACTCGCCCGGACGTTCCCAACGTAGCTGCCATCTGTACTTATCCCCTATTCGTAGAAACGGTCAAGCAAGCGCTCGCAGCCCAGGACGTGAAGATTGCATCCGTCGCCGGAGGATTCCCCTCATCCCAGACATTTATGGAAATAAAGATTGCCGAGACCGCAATGGCAGTCATGCAGGGAGCTGATGAAATCGACGTAGTGATGAATCTGGGTTACTTCATGGAAGAGAACTACGAAGAGATTGCCGAAGAGATCCAGGAAATCAAAGAAAGCTGCCGCGACTCCAAGCTGAAAGTAATCCTCGAAACCGGCGCCCTCGTAGCTCCGGAAAGCATCCGGAAAGCTGCAATCCTCGCCCTCTATTCCGGCGCTGATTTTATTAAAACATCAACAGGTAAAGGTTATCCCGGCGCAACCCCGGAAGCCGTTTATACGATGTGCCAAGTACTGAAAAAGTACCATTCCATCACAGGAAAACGTGTCGGCATCAAAGTATCAGGCGGTGTCCGCACGGCAGAAGATGCTGTCCGCTACTACACGCTCGTGAAGGAGGTCTTAGGCAACGACTGGCTGAATAAAGACCTGTTCCGTATCGGTGCAAGTAGTCTGGTGGAAGACATCGAACAACGATTAGGAAAGTAAACACAACAGTGAGAATTCCTTAAAAAGTTTCACCTGTTCCCCAAGGGTGAAACTTTAGTTTCTCCGGCATGAAACTTTTGTTTCCCTTAAGTGAAACTTTAGTTTCTCCGGGATGAAACAAAAAAAAGTCTCCCAAGCTAAATTCTTACGCTTAGGAGACTTTTTTAACTTACTATATCATCTTCAATTCATTTATCCGTATCCTCAGGAAGTTTTCCTAAAGAGTTATGCGCATTTACGTTTCCATTCATCCGTCAGGTTCTTACGGATTTCAATACTTTTCAGGCGTTGGTTAATCCAGCTGTCAGAGTATCCTAAACGCTTGTATTCCCACAGCGCGGTCAATCGTCAGTTCCGGATCTTGCAATTCATCAATCCTTTCACTAGCAATCTGTGCCATCCACAATTTAAAGGGTTCAGCTTTAGGAGAAGGGACAGACTGGATCAGACGGAAAAGCTGTTCGGTATCGGCCACATCGGTAAGCCGTTTCTTCCCGTCTTCTGCAACCAATTTCAACTGGTTACAATTTGTAACCGTTTCATTTCCTTCCTCTTTAAGCCTTTGTTTCAGCTTATTCCAATACTTACGGGGATCAACGCTTTCGGTTAACACGCCAATCACAGGAACAATCATTGATTATCACCACAATAAAAATCAGGAAGAAAAGATTTTATTACAATATAAATTATATCTTTATAGCCACTTAGATAGATAAGTGACAGTGTTTCTTTGGACCTTTTAATATTTCTCAATTCAGTCGGGAGCTTTATGCTCATGCGTTAACTGTAAGTAAAAGCCAGGAAATCCTTTGAAAAATCACAAGCCCGATCGGAAGGAACAGCGACCGGATGATCGGCTATCACTAATAATAATATGTTATACAGATGAAAAGACTAATGAGTATTTTATGCCTGGGAGGAATGATGAGTATACTCCCTGCAACGGCACAAGAGTTTAAATTAGGACCGGAAGGTTATTTCCAAAACCAGGGTGTGAATGTAATGGGCTTCGACGACATTTATCCGGAGGGCCATCAGGGTGGTGTTTCCCTGATCATGCATGGACACCGGGTAGCCACTAATGGAGATATTCGCCTCGAACCGACACCCGGCCAATGGCAACCGGTCCCGAAACAGAGAAAACGGGAGCTGGATCCGGTAGCCAACACCATCACGGCCCGTTTGAGTTTTCCCGATTCCTCGCGGCATCTGACGGGATTCAACCCGATGATCTACCCCGATCTGGCGTTCGACTACACCGTAACGGTCAAGGGAGAAGGCGGTTCGGTGGTCGTCACGGTCGACCTGGATCGTCCCATACCACAGGAGTTTATCGGAAAGGTCGGATTCAATCTCGAACTTTTCCCCGGCGCTCTCTTCGGGAAGCCCTGGATTATGGACACGCAGACGGGTATTTTCCCGCAGCAGGCAAACGGACCTACGCGTTACGAACCGGCCAACCACTCGCATATCGGCAACTTCAACCCGAAAGGGGAAGCCTCTGCGGAGATGTTGGCAGGCAAAGGTTACAGCCCGATCGTGGCTGACGACATCGTGTCGGAACCCTATGCCGTTGGAAAACGTTTCACCGTCCGCCCGGATGATCCCTACAGCCGGTATACCATCGAAACGAAAGGCACTGACCTTAAGCTATATGACGGCCGGATGAACCACAACAACGGTTGGTTTGTCGTCCGGAGCGAAGTGCCGGCCGGAAAGACCAAAGAAGCGATCCGGTGGGTCATCACGCCCAATGTCGTAAAGGACTGGATCTATACGCCGGTTGTCCAGACGTCCCAGTTAGGCTACCATCCCAACCAGCCGAAAGTCGCTGTTATCGAGCTGGATAAAAGAGATACAAGACTTCAGCAACCGAAACTCTACAAGATTACCCCCGACGGAGAGAAAGAAGTGCTCGCCGCCGCCGGACAGAAATGGGGACAATTCCTCCGCTACAACTACCTGAAATTCGACTTCTCGTCCATCAAAGAGGAAGGCTTATATCAGGTACATTACGGAGATGCCGTCTCTTCCATCTTCCGGATTGCGAAAGATGTGTATGACCGTGGCGCCTGGCAGCCGGTCCTGGAATACTTCCTGCCGGTACAAATGTGCCACATGCGGGTAAACGAGAAATACCGCGTATGGCATGATTTCTGCCACATGGACGATGCCCGCATGGCACCTGTCAACTTCAACCATATCGACGGCTATGCACAAGGGCCTTCCACACTGACGAAGTACAATCCGGGCGATATAGTCCCCGGCCTGAACATCGGCGGCTGGCATGATGCAGGCGACTTCGACCTCCGGGTGGAATCGCAGGCCGGAGAAGCCTATATCCTGGCCCTCGCCTATGAAGCCTTCCACGTAGACTACGATGCTACCGCTATCGACCAGCACAGCCGGATCACGGAGATCCACCAACCCGACGGAAAACCGGATATGCTGCAACAGGTGGAAAACGGTGCCCTGACCGTTATCGGCGGCTACCGTGCCTTAGGACGCCTGTACAGAGGTATTATCTGTAACGACCTCCGCCAGTATGTATTACTCGGAGATGCTTCCGCCATGACCGACAATGTAGCTGGAAACGAAGACGACCGCTGGGTCTTCACCGAGGACAATCCGAACCGAGAACTGACGACTGCCGCCCAAATGGCTGCCGCTTCACGCGTCTTGAAAGGATTCAACGATACCCTGAGCGTACAAGCGCTGGATTGTGCCCGCAGCCTCTTCGACGTGACGAAAGAATCCGCACAGACAAAGGCCTCAAAGGTACACGCCGCAACCGAACTCTATCTGACTACCGGCGACCAGCAATACAAGAACTATCTGCTGAAAGAGAAAGACTTTATTGCCCAGAATATCGGCCGTGTAGGTTGGTTCATCGGCCGGGCCGAAAAGAAAATGAACGATGCCGGCTTCAGTAAGGCTGTCCGGAACGCGTTGGCCGGTTTCCGGACGGAGTTGGATAAAGAAGGGGCCGAGACGCCGTACGGTATCCCCTACCGCCCGCATATCTGGGGAGCCGGTTGGGACATACAGTCGTTCGGCTACCGCCATTACTTCCTGCACACGGCTTATCCGGACATTTTCGGACCGGAATATGTATACAATGCGCTGAATTTCGTCTTAGGATGCCATCCGGGCACGAATACGGCATCATTTGCATCCGGAGTGGGCACAGTGTCGGCAACAGTCGGTTATGGCCTCAACCGCGCCGATTGGTCGTATATCCCGGGCGGTGTGGTTTCGGGAACGGCTCTGATTCGTCCGGATTTCCCCGAACTGTTAGTATTCCCTTACCTTTGGCAGCAGGTCGAATATGTGTTAGGCGGAGGCTCATCACATTATATGTTCCTGGTACTGGCGGCACAACAACTCCTATCGGATAAATAAAACAAAGAAGGCGGAACTTAACGGCTCTGCCTCCAATTTCTATCACATATTAAATAATTACCACAATGAAACGATTCTTAATTCTTGCACTTATTATGAGTATGGGCATCTCCCTCGCAGGGCATGCCGGCAATTACAAGAGCTTTAAAGTATCCGTCTATACACGGGCTTACGAAGTAGAAAAAATGAAAGACCTACACTGGTTGGATTCCACTTGGACCATTATCTCCAGCCAGGTAAAAGTAGATAAGATTTATCTGGAAACACACCGCGACCTGCTGATCGTTCCGGACAAAACACTGGAACAGGCAAAGAAGTTCTTCCAGGATAGAGGCGTAGAAGTCGGCGGTGGTATCACCTACACGATCGACGAGTCGAACAGCTTCGAGACCTTCTCCTACTCCAACCCCGAACACCGGAAGAAGGTACAGGAAATAGCCGAACACACAGCCAAGCACTTCGACAATTTCATCCTCGACGACTTTTTCTTCACCAGCAGCAAATCCGATATCGACATTAAGGCAAAAGGAGACAAGAGCTGGACCGAGTATCGTACTGAGCTGATGACGGAAGCCGGACAAAACCTGGTCATCAATCCGGCAAAGAAGGTGAATCCGAATGTGAAGATCATCATCAAATATCCGAACTGGTACGACCATTTCCAGGGATTGGGATTCAACCTGGCCACCGGTCCGCAGATCTTCGACGGGATCTGGAGTGGCACGGAGACACGCGATCCCTCCTCCGCCCAGCACCTGCAAAACTACCTTAGCTACAATATCATCCGCTATTTCAACAACCTGCGCCCGGGACATAACTTCGGTGGCTGGGTAGATTCGGGAGGTTCCAATATGGGTATGGACCGCTATGCGGAACAACTCTGGCTCAGCATGTTTGCCAAAGCGCCTGAAATCGCTCTTTTTGCCTATCACGAACTATTAGGCACCAAGCTGCGTCCGGAAATCCACCGTACGCCTTGGCAGGGAATGGGAACCAGCTTCAACTACGACGAAATGATGAAGCCTATCCGTTTGCCGAACGGCAGCACGACCCTTCCGACGACAATCGCACGCGTAGCCGGCGTATCGCTCGAACAAATCGACGCATTTGTCTACAAATTAGGGAAACCGATCGGCATCAAGAACTACAAACCTTTCCATTCATTAGGTGATGACTTCCTGCAGAACTATCTCGGAATGATCGGCCTTCCGATGGATATGTATCCCCAATTCCCGACAGACCAGAAGGTAGTCCTTCTGACGGAACAGGCTAAATATGATACCGATATTATCGCAAAGATGAAAAAACAGTTGCAGAAAGGCGGCGATGTCGTCATCACCAGCGGATTGCTGGCTGCCATTCCCGAGAAGATAGCAGACATTGCCGAACTGCGTGCCTCAGACCTTAAAGCCCTGGTCAATGACTTCGGACGGGCCGGTACTGCCGACAAAGATATCCTCATCACGCAGGTACGGTATCAGACCAATGACGCATGGGATATATTGAGCGCCGGACGCCCCCTGCAGAAAGGTGTGAGCGGTTATCCGATGCTGTTGCGGGCTCCCTACTCAAAAGGAAATCTGTATGTAATGACTATTCCGGACGACTACGGAAACTTATATGACCTGCCCGAAGGTGTGTTGAATGCTTACCGCCGCATCCTGAGCCAGGATCTGGATATGTATATCGAAGGCCCTTCGAAAGTAAGCCTTTTCCTTTATGACAACGGAACCTTCATCGTAGAATCGTTCCGCGACGAACCTGTTACAATCCGTCTTGTAACCAATAAAAAGATAGAAGCGGTGAAAGACATGCTGGAAGGCAGCCGGATCGAAAAGTTACCCGAAAGCCAGCGGGATCATGCAAACAGGTATCTCATAACCCTGATGCCTCACTCATATAAAGTGTATGAAGTAGCGAAATAATAAAAAGAAAGGGGACGCAGACTATTCCTGCATCCCCTTTCTTTTATTCTATTTCTGACGTTCTACAATATAATCGGCAAGTAGCAGTAATCCGTCACGGGCCTCAGAATCAGGCATAGTCAGAAGAACTTCGACTGCTTTATCATGATATGCCTGCATCCGTTGTCCGGCATATTCGATTCCTCCGTTTGCTTTAGCGAAGTCGATCAGCAGGTCTATATTCTTTGTCGAGAAATCCTTTTCATTTATAATTCGCAGGCAATGCTCCACCTCTTCGCTCGGACCTGTTTGCAAAGCATGCAATAGAGGAAGCGTTATCTTTCCCTCCCGGATATCATTACCGGTCGGTTTACCGATATTGGTTTCTTTAAAATAGTCGAATATATCGTCTTTGATCTGAAAGCAGTAACCTAAGTATTCCCCGAACTCACGGCATTTTTTCACCATTTCATCGGATGCATCGGCAGAAATAGCCCCGATCTCGGCACAGGCGGAAAGTAACATCGCCGTCTTTTTCCGTATCACCTGCATATAGCAGGATTCGTCGATAATACTTTCTTCGGCAGTCTCCAACTGTTTGATCTCTCCTTCCGACAGATCACGGCCCAGATTGGAAACGATTCCAATGATCTGCAGGTTACCTGTCTGGATAGAACGGATCAAAGCGGTGGAAAGGACATAATCCCCGACCAGAACGGAGATACGATTATCGAAAATCGCATTCAGGGAAGGGACGCCACGACGCTGTTTCGTCTCGTCGATTACGTCATCATGGATAAGCGTAGCTGTATGAAGCAGTTCAAGCAAAACAGCCGAATTGACCGTATGATCCGTTACCTGCCCACACGCTTTGGCTGTCAGTAGCACTAATAGAGGGCGGACATGTTTTCCACTCGCATTCAGTATCTGGTCAATAGCCGATTGCAGACGACTCGTTTCGCTTCGCAGCGAAGCGGCAAACTCATCATTGAAACGTTTAAACTCTGCAGCAACCGGTTTTTCTATTTTACTTCTATCCTTCATAATCGATCCTAAGATGCGCAAAAGTAACAAAAAGTATTGAGTAAGCGAGTTTTTTCGTACATTTACCGACAATTGTCACACTAAAACGTGTTAAAAGCGATGAAGTTATTCCTCATAGATGCTTATGCATTGATTTACCGGTCCTATTACGCCTTTATCAAGAATCCGCGTATCAACTCCAAAGGTATGAACACTTCTGCCATCTTTGGTTTCATCAATAGTCTGGAAGATGTCCTGAGACGTGAAAACCCAACTCACATAGCCGTAGGCTTCGATCCGAAAGGTCCGACCTTCCGCCACGAGGCTTACGAACTGTATAAGGCGCAGCGGGAAGAGACTCCGGAAGATATCCGCAAGTCGGTTCCCTACATCAAAGATATCATAGAAGCCTATAATATCCCGATCCTGGAAGTTCCGCGCTATGAGGCAGACGATGTAATCGGTACGGTAGCCAAGCAAGCCGAGAAAGAAGGCTTCGAGGTTTACATGATGACACCCGACAAGGATTACGGTCAATTGGTGTCCGAACATATATTTATGTACCGTCCCCGTTTCGGCGGTGATTACGAGATTATGGGTGTCCCCCAGGTCTTGGCCAAATACGGACTGACTTCCGTCGACCAGGTGATCGACCTCCTGGGGCTGATGGGCGACAGTTCGGACAACATCCCCGGTTGCCCGGGTGTTGGCGAAAAGACCGCCCAAAAACTACTGGCCGAATTCGGCACTGTCGAAAACCTGTTGGAGAATACCGACAAGCTGAAAGGCGCCCTTCAAAAAAAGGTCATCGAGAATATGGAGCAGATTCGTTTCTCCAAATTCCTGGCAACGATCAAGACCGATGTCCCTATCCAGTTCGATGCTGCCAAATGCATCCGCGAGAAGATGAACGAAGAGCGTCTGGTCGAGATTTACACTGAATTAGAATTCAGAACATTTATTAACAGAATGTCCGGACAACAGGAAAAAGCCCAAACAGAGTTCAAGGCCGCTCCCGCTACTCCTGCAAAAAGCAGCAAAAAGAAAAAAACAGTCGAAAACGGCCCGATTCAAGGCTCGCTCTTTGAAGAATTTGCGACCGAGCCTACGGCTGCTCCAAAATATTCGACTCTCGCGAGCTTAAGAACGACCTTGCATGTCTATCATCTTGTTGATACAGAGAAAAAAAGAGCCGAATTAGGTCACTTTTTGAACGAACAGGATTATTTTGCTTTTGACACAGAAACAGACAACATCGATCCATTGAAGGCCGGATTGGTCGGAATGTCGTTCGCCGTAAAGGAAAATGAAGCCTGGTACGTCCCCGTCCCGGCTGAACGTGAAGAAGCGGATAAAGTTCTCGCCCACTTCACCCCTGCCTTGCAAAATCCGAAATCGCTCAAGATCGGGCAAAATATCAAATTCGATATCCTCGTCGTCCGCAAATACGGGATCCGGATAGCCGGCCCGTTATTCGATACGATGATCGCCCACTACCTGCTGAATCCGGAATTGCGCCACGGCATGGACTACCTTGCCGAAACGTATCTCAAATATAAAACAGTGCATATCGAGGAACTGATCGGTCCGAGAGGGAGGAAACAAATTTCCATGCGTGACGTTCCTGTTGCCCAGGTTGCCGAATACGCAGCCGAGGATGCCGACGTGACGCTCAAACTGAAAAACTATTTCGCCCCCTATCTGGAGAAAGAGGGACTGGAATCTCTTTTCTATGATATCGAAATGCCTTTAGTATATGTATTGGCGGAAATGGAATATACAGGTGTTACCTTGGACACGGTCGCCCTTAAACAATCATCCGAAGAGCTGACCGCCACACTGAAAAAGTTAGAAAAAGAAATACACGAGCTGGCAGGCAAAAAGTTCAACATCAACTCGGCCCGCCAGGTAGGCGAAATCCTTTTCGATCATCTTAAGATAGAAGAGAAAGCAAAAAAGACCCGGACAGGCAGCTACAGCACAAGTGAAGATATATTGGAGAAAATGCGCTCCAAACACCCTGTTGTAGGAAAACTGCTGGAATATCGCGGACTGAAAAAACTGCTCGGCACCTATATAGATGCCTTGCCCGAACTGATCAACCCGAAGACCGGCAAGATACATACATCCTATAACCAGGCTGTCACCTCGACCGGACGTCTCAGCTCCACCAATCCGAACCTGCAAAACATCCCGGTGCGCGACGAATTGGGACGTGAAATCCGTAAAGCCTTTACTGCCGAAAGTGACGACTGTATTTTCTTCTCTGCCGACTATTCGCAGATCGAGCTACGCATCATGGCCCACCTGAGCAACGATGTACACATGATCGAAGCCTTCCGCAGCGGAGCCGATATCCATGCGGCTACGGCAGCAAAAATATACGGTATCCCGGTTGAAGAGGTCACTTCCGATATGCGCCGGAAAGCCAAGACTGCCAATTTCGGCATTATCTATGGTATCTCCATATTCGGACTTGCCGAACGCCTGAACATCCCCCGCGCGGAGGCAAAAGAGCTGATCGAGGGCTATTTCAAAACATACCCGGATGTCCGTGCCTATATGGACGAAAGCATCCTGGTAGCGAAGGAAAAGGGGTATGTAGAGACGATCTACAAACGGAAACGTTTCCTGCCGGATATCAACTCCCATAATGCCGTTGTACGTGGATATGCCGAACGAAACGCCATCAACGCGCCTATACAGGGAAGCGCCGCCGACATCATCAAAGTGGCAATGGTCCGCATCTTCAACCGCTTCGAAGCCGAAGGGCTGAAAAGCAAAATGATCCTGCAGGTACATGACGAATTAAACTTCAACGTACACAAGGACGAACTGGAAAAAGTAAAACAAATCGTACTCGAAGAAATGGAAGGGGCCATCAAGCTCCAGGTTCCCCTGATCGCAGATTGCGGCGAAGGCACAAACTGGCTGGAAGCGCATTAATAAAAAGCCTCATCCGACCTGCATTGACAGGAAGGATGAGGCTCTTTCTTTACCTCTTATATATTATCCTCTATTCATAATCGCCGAACACCGGTTGCATAATAAACGAGAACTCATAATTGCCGTAATGAATCCGGTACGGTTCCAGCGGCAACGCGCGTTTACCCCAACTGGTGATACAACCCAGCCCTTTCTGGTTCAGGTCGATCAGGACATTTGTATAGTCGACTTGCTGAACAAGTTCGGAATGACGCTGGTCTTTATCTTCACCGTCGTCCAGATCTTCAACCGTATAGTTCATGGCAGACATCAGGATCGGTTTACCCGAGAAGAATTTAAGCCCGTCACCCGCAACAGACTGTTGTTTCCACCAGCGGATATCGCTCTTGGTTCCGGTTTCCTGCGGACGGATATACGGATAGAACTGCTCGGCAACGGTCTGTTTGTACCTGCCTAAATCAGTCGAGTTGTTGCGGTCGGGATAGTTCTCGATCGGGCCGCGGCCGTAATAGGAGATACGGTCCATACACTTCGGCATTTGCAAACGCATACCGAAACGGAACATATCGGGAACATCGGCCGAAGCATCGGCAACCATTTTTTGAGTAACCTTCATGTCCCCCCTGTTGTTAATCTGATAAGTCAGGAACAGCTTGGCGGAAACTTCCGGCATTGTATAAGCAGCCTCGATGACAGCCTGCCCGTTTTCGGCTTTCTGCGTGATCTTATCCAGCTTGATCTGCGGGTTTCGCCAGACTGCATACAGTCTGTGCATATCACCTCCCATTTCATTGTCGGTCGGGGCACGCCAGAAATTGGGCGTAAGTTTGCCGCCTTCTTCCATCATCGGAACGCCATTCACGGTATACAACGTCAGGAAACCATCCTGTTTAGCGAACTCTGCACGGTAGTTCTCCCCTTTCACGATCAGATAATTCACATCGTTCTCTTTTATATCCGGAGTAATAACAGGCTGGTTACTTTCCACTACATTTGCATTATCGACAGACGGAGCCTTGAAAGGACGGACCGAGAGCTGGTTCTTCGCCACCGGATAGCCGGAAGGCAACAATGTCTCAGCTTGTTTCAGGCGGAAAGCAACGTTCAACAGCACTTCCTTATCTTTGCAGATACGCGACGGATCATAATCCAGACGAATCGTCTTTGTCTCCTGCGGCTTCACATCCAGTGAAGAAACGATACCGTTCTGCACAGGAATACCGTCAGCCAGCAATTGCCATTCCAGATAATAAGCGCTCAAATCCCGGAAGAAATACTCGTTATAAACAGCTATCTCTCCTTTTTCAAGGTCTTTCGGAGTCGCCCATATATCCTGATGGATATGACGGACTTCATCCATGTGGGGGTTCAGGCGGCGATCCGGGTTGATCAAACCATTGTCCAGGAAGTTCTGCCCCGAAGCGTCATATTTATTGAAATCGCCTCCATAACCGAAATACTGTACACCTTCCTTCGTAAACATACGGGGAGACTGGTCTACAAAATCCCAGATAAAACCACCCTGATATTCCGGTTCTTTCCGGATCAGATCCCAATATTCCTTGAAACCGCCTTCCGAATTACCCATGGCATGCGCATATTCACACTGGATAAGCGGCTTACCGTAATTGCCCCGTAAATGTTTCAGGCAACTGTCGAACGGGATATACATCGGGCAATAGATATCGGTAAATTCATTCTCTTCCGCCTGTTCATACTGTACGGCACGCGACGGGTCTTCCGCTTTTATCCAACGATAACAAGCCTCGAAGTTCGGACCGAAACCGGCCTCATTCCCCAACGACCAGAAGATAATGGACGGATGATTGAAGTTACGCTGTACGTTCCGTTCGTTCCGTTCCAGATGCGCTTTCTTAAACAAAGGATTTTTAGCCAGCGTTTTCTCACCGTATCCCATACCGTGCGATTCGACATTAGCCTCGGCTACCATATATAGACCATACTGGTCGCATAAATCATACCACAAGTTATCATCCGGGTAATGGCAGGTACGGACGGCATTGATGTTGTTTTCTTTCATAATCCGTATATCCTGGAGCATCCGTTCCGGTGTCACCCAATAGCCTCTGTCCGGATCGATTTCATGGCGGTTCACCCCTTTGATCAGTATCGGCGCCCCGTTCACCCAAACCTGGTTATTACGCAGTTCGACTTTCCGGATTCCGACCTTTTGCGGAATCACTTCCAGCACCCGGTTCCCATCCTTCAAAGTAACCAGTAAGGTATACAGATAAGGTGTTTCGGCAGACCATTTACGGGCATCTTTTACGGCAAAAGAGGTATTCAGTTTGCCGCTGCCCTTCAGTTCCTGAGAGGCCAGAACGCTCCCTTCGGCATCCATCAATTTCAAGTCTACCGTAGCATTACCTTTCAGGTTCAAAGCGACCTGAACCGTACCGTCTTTATACTGTGCATCCAGATCAGGCGTGATACGGATATCTTCGATATATTTCGGATTACGGGTATAGAGATAGCAACTGCGCGCCACACCGGAAAGGCGTACGAAGTCCTGATCTTCCAGATACGTCCCGTCACACCAGCGGAACACCTGGAAAGCGATCAGGTTCTTGCCCGGTTTCAGATATTTAGTCAGGTTAAACTCCGCTTCCAGCTTGCTGTCTTCACTATATCCAACATATTTGCCATTCACCCAGAGAGAGATGTTGGAAGTGACGGAACCGAAATGGGCAAAGACTTCCTTGCCCCGCCAATCGGCCGGCAGCTCGATCACCCGGCGATAGGAACCGACGTGGTTTTCCTCTATCGGTACGTAAGGTGGATTACTTTTAAATTGATAGCACCAGGCATACCCGCTCTCGATATAGAGCGGATCTCCATAGCCGTTCATTTCCCAGAGGCCGGGGACAGAGAAGTCATCCCAGCCCTTGTCATTAAAATCGACTTTATAGAAATCGAGCGGCCGTTGGTCTGCGTCTGTCACCCAGTTGAATTTCCAGGTGCCGTCGATCGACATAAAGTTAGAGGATTTACGCTGGTCGCCTTTCAGGGCCGCATCCTCCGTTTCATACGCAAAATAATGCGTGTGCATCGGAGCACGATTGACAGCATTCACTTCCGGATCGATCCATTCCGGTTTCTGTTGTGCATAGGCAGTTGCCAAAGAGCACGACAATGCACAAAGGAAGAATTTAAGTTTAACGTTCATAATACTTTAGTTTAAATAAATATATATTGGGTTTATCCATTATCTACTATCCTACGCCAATCTCCATTTACCGGAGGAATCTATATGGAATTTCTTTATATTTTTTTTCGCCTCGGCGTTACCGACCTCAACGGCTTCCTGGTAATATTGGAGCGCTATAACATAGTTCGTATTAATCCCCCAGCCATAATAGAAAGCATTACCAAGGCCATTCCATAGCACGCCAAGAGTTTCGTCGTCAAATTCATCGGAATACGAATCAGCAAGACATAACAAATCGTACGCATAATCATAATCAACCTCTAATCCTCCCCAGCCATTCTGGTAACAGACGCCCAACAGGGGACAAGGCCAATATTCATCCTCTTCTTCTCCCTTTTTAAGCCAATAGACAGCTTGAGCCTTGTCTTGTTTCACCACTTTACCGTAGTAATAATAATAGCCGATTTTATAATACGCCGACGGATTTTCCTTCTGGGCTGCTTTCATATAATACTCGAAAGCCTTCACCTGGTCCTCCTCCACAGTCCAGCCATATTCATATTGGTCGCCGATATTATAGCAACCGACCGATTCACCGGCATCGGCGCTTTTCTTACACCAGAGGAGTCCTTCCTCTTCACGGTCGGCATCGGACAGCATAACACCATAGTTATTCATCATCTCCGGATCTCCCAATTCGGCAGCAAGCTTGGTATAATAAAATAGTTTTTCATCATTCTTCCCTAAAGGACTCACCCCATCCTCAAAGATCACCTGAAGATTACGGGCTGGAAGAGTCAGCCCGTTTTTAAGAGCACGCTCATACCAACCGACAGCAATCGGGTCGGCAAACGCATCGTAATCCCTGTTAGTCGGATACTTCTTTTTCACATTGATATGATTTATTACAATCAAATCTCCCCAATAATAGACATCACCGATCATATACTGGCAAAACGCATGTCCGGCCTCTGCCCTCTCGAGGATGATGTCGCGTGCAGCTTTCAACGAACAAGGCATCTCTTTACAGATAGACGAGGTGAGTTGTCTAAGACGCAGAGCAGAAAGCACACCGGCAGCGCTACCTTTCATTACGCTTTTATTGACCCAACTGTAAGCCAGTGCTCTGTCAAAAGGCAGACCACCGTCCCCCCAGACATATTCCTTACCCATATAGGCACGTGCAAGAAAGCACATGGCATCGGCATCCCCCTCGTTTGCTGCTTCTTCCAACAACTGCAAACCTTTTTGCATCTCTTCAGGTTGAAAAGTACACCAGACTAACCGGATACCCTCTTCTACTTTATCACTGAAATATTTATCCATTCTAATTATCTCTTTTGTATGTCCAATTTCTAATCTTTCATTCTCTGGTCCATCTGTCCGGCTTTCCGCTGTACATAAATTGTCACAAAAACATGACAACGGCTTTAAATTTAAAGCTCATAAAGCATCAATTACAAGGTTCACAAACATAAGTAAAATATTCGGTTTACCTATTATTTAATAACATAAATACAACTGAAAAATATATTGATCCGTTTTTCCGCTTCATAGTTATGATTTAGTAGCATCATAAGTATGAGTGTCCAAAACCATACCTATGACCGTAATACGAACATTTGTTCGGTAGATGTAGAGTAAATTCAATTAGTAAACGTTATCTTTGCAAGTCGAAATTGCCAATGAATGATGACATTAGGCAATCAAATAACGAATTGATAATAAAACAAGATATTAATTTATGGCATTACAATGTGGCATCGTAGGACTTCCGAACGTAGGAAAGTCCACCCTTTTCAACTGCTTATCGAATGCAAAAGCACAGTCTGCTAACTTCCCGTTTTGTACGATCGAACCGAATGTCGGCGTTATCACCGTTCCGGACGAACGACTGAATAAACTGGCCGAGATCGAACATCCCCAGCGCGTGATCCCCACTACAGTGGAAATCGTGGATATCGCCGGTCTCGTTAAAGGGGCCAGCAAAGGGGAAGGTCTGGGAAACAAGTTCCTCGCCAATATCCGCGAAACGGATGCAATCCTGCATGTATTGCGCTGCTTCGACGACGACAATATCGTCCACGTAGACGGTCGCGTAGACCCCGTCCGCGACAAGGAAATCATCGATGCCGAGTTGCAGATCAAAGATTTGGAAACCATCGACAGCCGTATTGCCAAAGTGCAGAAACAGGCCCAGACAGGTGGTGACAAACAGGCAAAAATAGCATACGAAGTACTTTGCAAATACAAAGAAGCACTGGAGCAGGGAAAAAGCGCCCGTACCGTTTCTTTCGACACAAAAGACGAGCAGAAGATCGCACACGACCTCTTCCTGCTGACCGACAAACCGGTTATGTATGTCTGCAACGTCGACGAAGCCAGCGCCGTAAACGGCAATAAATATGTGGATGCCGTCCGCGAAGCCGTAAAAGACGAGGATGCGGAAATCCTGATCGTAGCGGCCAAGATCGAAAGCGAGATCGCCGAATTCGAGACATACGAAGAACGCCAGATGTTCCTACAAGAGATCGGCCTGGAAGAATCGGGTGTGGCCCGTCTGATCAAGTCCGCCTACAAACTGCTGAACCTGCAAACATTCCTGACAGCCGGTCCCGACGAATGTCGTGCCTGGACGTTCCACAAAGGCTGGAAGGCTCCACAATGCGCCGGTGTGATCCACACAGACTTCGAAAAAGGCTTTATCCGTGCCGAAGTGATCAAGTATGACGACTATATCTCCTACGGCTCGGAATCCGCCGTTAAAGAGGCCGGAAAGATGAGCGTGGAAGGAAAAGAATATGTCGTACAGGACGGCGACATCATGCACTTCCGCTTCAACGTATAATTCTCAAAAACAAAATACATTATGACAAAGAAGACCAGTACATTATTAGCAACAGCTTTGATAAGCATTTGGGTATTCGCCGGTTGTGTGCGATACAATGTTGCAGAACCATTAAACAGTTTCAGTAGTCCCGAAATGGGGACTACTTCCGGTAATGAAATAACCGTAACAGCCGGATCGACCTGGTTCGCAGAGGGCGAGTACGAAAACTTTGTGCTCACAGGGCAGGCTCTCACCGGGGAGAACGCAGAAGCAGCCTTGTTATTCCATACCGACGGAAAATCAGGCTATGAGGTGACGTTCCGGAACGGGGCCATCGACGGTACACGCAAAAGCGGCAGCCTTGCAGCCGTACGTAATCTTTATCGTTCCCTGGCTGAAGACGGGAAATGGTTCGACTTTGAAATTGCCGTACGCGGGCATAACATTTCGGTTGCCATAAACAATACGGAAGTAGTATGCTATACCGAGCCCGAGCAGCCCTATCGTACAAAAGAATATGCCGGGCGTCTCCTTAGCCGGGGCCCTGTTGCATTGAAAGGCGTAAACGGCGACGTGACATTCGGCAATCTTCAAATGACGCGTCTGAAAGAGGACGCCGTGAACGCATCCGACACAATGCCCCGGATAAACGAACAGAACGACGCCGTGATCCGTTTCCAGCAGCGTAATTTCCCCGTGATAGACTATCACGTACACCTGAAAGGCGGTCTTACGAAAGAGATGGCACACGCCATGTCGATGAACTACGGTATCAACTACGGTGTGGCTCCCAATGCCGGTGAAGGAGGCGTTGGCCGTATGCTTGCCGACGACAAAGAGGTATACGAATACTTCAACGAGGTAAAAGACATGCCTTTCCTGCGCGGCGTACAGGGTGAAGGACGCAAATGGACATCCACCTTCTCACAGAAAGCATTAGGCGTATTCGACTACCTCTTCACCGATGCGATGACCATTGTGGACCATAAAGGCCGCCTGTCACGCATCTACCGTCCGGAAGAGGTGCACTACGACGGTGTCACGAAAGAACAATACATGGATCACCTGGTCGATCAGACAGTAAAAATACTCACCAACGAACCGGCCGACATCTATGCCAATCCGACTTTCCTGCCCGAAGAGCTGGATGCCGAGTATGCAAAATATTGGACAGACGAACGTGTTAACCGTGTATTGGACGTATTGGTAAAATACAACATAGCACTCGAGATCAACGCACGTTACAAGATTCCGAGCCTCGATGTCATCCGCAAAGCGAAAGAGCGCGGCATCAAATTCACCTTCGGCACGAATAATGTAGACGCCGATTTCGGTAAACTGGAATATTGCCTGCAGGCAGTCGAAGAATGCGGACTGACAGCAGAAGATATCTGGTTCCCGAGCATGAGCGTCCGCGGTTCGCGCGAAGTGGTTTTGTATAACAAGTGGTAGAATCTATACCTTCACAGATAGTTTATCACAAGGGTGTCAAAAATACTTTTGACACCCTTGTTGTTTTATAGCGACTACACCTTTTTTCATTCCCGTTATATTTTTACGAAGAATTAGTAAAAACATATAATATAATATCTTATATTTGCTTCTGAGTTCTGATTCGTAGTATAAACCATCAAACAAGCGGCTTATGAAAACACATTATCTCGTTCCGATTATCCTGGCTTTCTTCCTATTCGGAGCCTGTTCCGGGAACAAAACGCCTGAAGAGAAGACATTTACACTTCATACAGAAGCGCAACAGGTAAAGCAGTCACAAACAAAGCCGCAACAGGCAACAGAGAAGTCTGCAAAAGCGGAGCCTACGGAAGAAGAAAATCCGGACCTCCCCTATAATACTGCCGAACTGACTACCTGGAAAAGCTATTTCCAGACGAATAATAAATATAAAGATTGGGATTCCAAAGATGCCAAAACAGTATTGATCGGGGCTACCGTAGATAAAGAAGGGAAAGCTCATAATGTAAAAGTCCTCAAAAGTTGTGATGTAAAAGAACTGGATGAAGAGGCCATACGTCTGATACAGGAAGCTCCAATCACACCCGCCAGAAATAAGGATGGGAAAGAGGTCGAACAGACCAACTGGGGTATCCCTGTCTATTTTCCTCCTAAATAGTAGCGCCATGCCCCGCTTCCGCCTTTATTTAGCCTTCTTTCGCAGTACGCTGCTGATCAGCATTGTCAGTGGAATGCTTTTTGCCTTCCTGACAAACGATTTTGTCAGCAGCACGCTGTTGTTTATTCCGACTTTCGGGTTGGGAATGGACTTGCTCTATAAAGAACTGGCACACAAGGAAGAATACTTCTTTTTTTATAATCAGGGTATCAGCAAAGCAGAACTTTTGATCGCCACATTTGGAATTTATACCCTGTCTTGTATAATTCTTTACCAAATCATCCGGTTATGTGTACTCGTCTGGAAGTCGACAGTGTCGTAAAGAGCTTCAAGGAGAAAACCGTCCTGTCGGACGTCTATCTATGTTGCCGTCCAGGAGATATTATCGCCCTGTTCGGGCATAACGGAAGCGGGAAATCGACCTTGTTGAATATTATTTTCGGGACACTGAAAGGAGACCGGAGTTTTATCCGCATCAATGGGAAGGTGATCAAGGGAGCTGCCTTCCGCACCGGTCTGGTGGCCTATCTGCCCCAACACGACTTTATCCCTTCCTACCTGACCGTCACCCAGGCTGTCGAACTTTATATCCCTACAGAGCAGCGAAACCAGTTCCTCGGTGACCGTTTCCTGTTCAAAGTCCGGCACAGCCGGATCGCCCATCTTTCGGGAGGCGAACTACGCTATCTGGAAATCAAACTCATCCTATACAGCAAGGCTCCTTATATATTGCTCGACGAACCGTTTAACGGCCTTTCCCCCGTCGCCGCCGAAGAAATACGCATGCATATAGCCGAAAGTGCACGCACAAAGGGTATTATCCTGACAGACCACAATTTCCGTGAGGTACACAAAATCGTAAACCGCATCCTGCTTTTGGACCAATGCTACCTGAAAGAGATCAAGGAAAAGGAGGAACTAATCCCCTACGGTTATTATCGTCCTCCCGTTTAGAATTACTTCACTCCGTATTTCTGCATTCCATATTCACCTAATATCTCAAGGCATCTGAGGCATTTTCTAAAGAACTTCTTCATAAATTATGTTTTACAACACAAAAGTAGAGGTTAATTGGATACGTTATCCACATTGAATGTCTATTTAACATCATTTGCACAATCTGCCTATCTGTTATTCCTGTAGTCAGACGGAATCGTGCCTGTACACTTCTGAAAGGCCCGCCGGAAGGTGCTGATCGAATGAAATCCGGAACGCTCGGCAATTTCCTGTATGCTGGCGTTGGGCTCGGCATCCATCAAACGCTTGCTTTCTTCGATCCGGAACTGGTTGACATAGTCGGAAAACGACTGTCCCAATTCGCGGTTGAACAGTTGGGAAAGATAAGAACGGCTGATCGGAAAGACCCGCTGCAAATCCGTCAGGCGCAAATCCTCACAGAGATACGGTTTTTCCTTCTCAAACCAGGCATTCACTTCCTCCGCATAGCGTTTGCTGAGGATTCCATGCTCGTCGTCATTGTTCTCATCATCCTGCTGGTCCGGTAACTCCCATCCTCCCTTAAAAGAATAATCCAAAACGACCACCTTCAGGAACAATGCCTTATAAAAAGAAATAATACCAGGCGATAAGCAAGACGGTTTTATCGATTACATACATGACCGGAATATCGGTCAGCAATAATACAAGATAAAAACCATACAAAACAATTAAAATTATCATCGTTTTCTTCAGCCAGTCCAGATCATACTCCTCCGGATCGGAGACATTTTCAGCCAGATAAACTTTAAAGTCGTTACTATATTTGACTATCAGGTAAACAGGCAACACCATATAGAACAGAGTCAGGGCAAAAACCATCATACGGAGCAAAACATCCATATTAAAGAACTCAAACACTTCCTCCATCGAATAATACGTATGGATCTCCCCTCCCGACAAACGGTAAGCCAGGTAAGCCAAACCGCCGACAACAACCGGACTGATAAAGACAAGAAAACGCCTGCAAGTCAGATAGCCCGGACGCAGCACTTCGATGACGTAGCAGGCCAGATTAGCCGTAACAAAAGCGCCTATTATCAATACATCCGGATGAAAAGCCTCCTTCGCTTCATGGAGATAAAGGTTGACAGACAGTCTTACGACAGCCATAATAGCCCACGAATACATCCCCCAGCCCAGTATCTTTTTTGCACGATTTTCCCCTGCACGGAGCAAGAGAGTTGTCCCGCCAAAAATACAGAAACCGATAATCTGTAAACTTAATAAAAACTGAATTTTGTCCAACATAATATATCTCCCTTTTAAGTAAACAAATTGAAGCATTAAATAGTTGATTTGCACTATAAGTAGACAATCTGATGCCTGTAGATAATTTGCACCTTATGCTTTTATACGAATCCATCGTGGTTTTATACCGAATGCACCTTCTACTTCTTCAAACCGACCGATCTTTGCAACTGTAATCATTTCACAAAAATAATACAAAGAATGAATAAATTACTACTATTTATAGTGTTCACGACCGTGATTTTTAGTTGTACAAACGACTACGACCCGGTACTCATTGAAAATTTAGGGATGAAGGAACGGCCTTTGACTATAATAACAAAAGTGCTAACAACAAAATCACCTAATTTCATGCAGGAATTTACAGGAGGATCGGTTATCGGGCTGCACGTTGTATCGGAAAATACCGGTAACATTTACGATAGTAATCCTGATAATAAAAATGTACGGGCAGAAGCCTGCTTAAAGGATAATCGGCTAAGTTGGCAGCAATCTCCGGAAATCTATCTACGTGAAGAGCCGGTCACCGTCTATGCCTATTATCCCTACCAGTCACAAGTAAATTTCGATCCGGAAAATATACCGGTCCGTATATCGGCAGACGCCTCACTGACAAAAGATTATATGTATGGAATCCAGGCCAGCGGCCAACGTGCGGTCAATCAGGTGTCACCGGTTGTGCTGCTCAATATGAACCATACGCTCTCGCTTCTGAGCTTTCAGGTACGCCTGACACCGGGGACAGAAGGCTGTTTCCTTCTCCACTCCATACAGATTGGAAATAAAGCGGGCGGAACAGCTCTTTGCTTCAGAGGAATGATGAACATAAAAACCGGCAATATCGGCGGATGTGCCGGAACAAATGCTTCCACCCGCTTAAAACTGGACTCTCCGAACATGCTGAAAACGATACCGGGAGAACCGCTGCAACTAATGGTAATTCCGACATCGCGCATTCGTTCCGACGGAGATGTGGAAGCGCTTTTCACCATCAACGGAAACACATTCAAATACAAAATTCCCGCCGGTACAAAGTGGGAAAAAGGACAAAGATATGCATACAATCTCTTTTTTAACGGGAAGGCCATCACGCTCGACAATGTAAGCACAAGCGAATGGCTCCCGGTAGAAAATAATCTATAAAATTGATTCTGTAATGTAAGTTCCATTTTTATGTTTTGGTTATGTATAAAGCAGGTGTAATACCTGACTTTATGAATAAGCGCCCCGCCCATTTATCCCTTCTCAACTTATCGCCAACAACACACCCTTATTCAAATTTAACCAGGGCGGGGTCGCTTTTCATCTCACGACTATTTCCAATCACATATTTTTATCTATATTTGTGACCAAGAGCGTACGAAATACAAATAAAAAATGTCGCATTCGGAGATCCATAGTTTTAATGCCTTATACACGCGATACTACAAGAAAGCCTTCTTGTTTACAAAATCGTTTGTACATGATGAATCCGTTGCCGAAGACATTGTATCCGACTCACTCATCAAGCTATGGGAAAACCTGAAAGAGAACAAGACGGATTATACAGACGCCCTATTACTTACAATCCTCAAACACAAATCGCTCGACCACCTGAAACACGAGGCGATTAAAGCGGAAGCTATCCATTCGATGAGCAACCTGAGCCAACGCGAACTGGAAATACGTATATCCACTTTGCAAGCATGCGATCCTGAAGAGATATTCTCCAAAGAAGTAAAACAAATCATCAAAGACACGTTAGCAACCCTGCCGGAGCAGACACGCCGCATTTTCGTCATGAGCCGCTTCCGGAACAAATCGAACAAAGAGATTGCAGAAGAATTGGGGATCACCGTAAAAGGAGTGGAATACCATATCACAAAAGCCCTCAAACCGCTACGTATCAACCTGAAAGATTACCTGCCGGTTCTATGCTTTTTACTTTTAATTGAATAATATTCATTTTCTGATTAGGGTTATTCCCATTTGAATCGTTTTATTAATATGAGACTGAAAAAACAGTCTCCTGAAAAGAGAATATGGATAAGGAGATATTATACAAATACATTATTGGTGATGCCAGTCCCGAAGAAAAAGAGGCTGTTACCCGTTGGATAGATGCCGATAAGGAGAATATGAAAGAATATCTCGCCTTACACAAGCTCTACACCATAACAATCTGGCAGCAGGAGCCGGCTCCTGCTGCCTTAGAAAGGGTTTCTAAGGGACGGAAACAATGGGCCCTATCGTCCGTGGGCCGGGAATTACTGAAAATCGCTGCCATATTTGTCATTGCTTTTTCAGTCATGTTCATTTATAGTAGCAGGACGGAACCAGAAATTGTTCCCCGGGAAGTTATTATGCAAACGATTTATGTCCCTGCCGGACAACGTGCCGAAGTGACACTGTCAGACAGTACTAAAGTCTGGCTGAATGCCAAAACAACCCTTACCTTTCCAAGCCATTTCGACGGAGCTAACCGGAGTGTCACCCTGGACGGCGAAGGCTATTTTAACGTTACCCGCAACGAAAGCAAACCGTTTATCGTAAAAACGGAACAATACGATATAAAAGTTTTAGGGACGGAATTCAATGTCAATGCCTATAGCGGCAACACGACATTCGAGACCTCTTTGCTGAAAGGCTCCGTCCGGATAGAATCGGCCGACCATGAAAAGAACATCCTGCTGGAACCCAACAAAAAGGCTTACGCAGATCACGGGCAGTTAAAAACCTCTCCTATCGTCCAGTACGACTATTTCCTGTGGAAAGAGGGGCTGATCTGCTTCGACGACATCACCATCGGCGACCTGTTCAAGAAACTGCAACTCTATTTCGATGTCAATATCATCATTGAAAATACCCGGATACTCAATCAACGCTACACCGGTAAATTCCGGACCAGCGACGGAGTCGAACATGTATTGAAAACCCTGCAGTTAAGGACAAAATTCAAATACGAGAAAAAAGACGATAAAGAAAGTACAATCATAATAAAATAAACAACAGTTATTAACAGCTTAAATCTATTTTGCCTATGGAATAAGTAAGAAAACACGAAAAAGCCGGAATGCGCTTCCAACACACTCCGGCTAAGTCAATACCAGACACGCTTTTAATTATCTTAAGTATTAACTAATACAAGGCTATAAATGTATGAAAAATAATTTATACAGGGATTTCTATATCCCATTAAAATTGACTAATAAACATATATTGCGCATTATGAAAATAACCTTTGCATCTCTCTTCATTTTCATAACGGGGCTATTCGCTACGGAGGCCAACTCGCAAGTTGCTAAAGTTTCCATCAATAGCGAAAACATCAAAATCCAGACGCTGATCAACCAGATCGAACAGCAGACGGATTACCTGTTTATTTATAATAAGAACGAAGTCGACCTGAACCGCAAGGTCACGGTCAAAGCAGAAGACAAATCTGTGGCAGAAATCCTTCATAACATATTCGATAACACGGATATCGTCTATGCCATGCAGGGAAATAACATCATGCTGATGAAAGGGGAAAGAGCAGAAAGCCCCATCATCATGCAGGCAGTAAAAAGTATCACCGGAACAATCACAGACGAATTCGGTGAACCGCTGATCGGCGTGAACGTATCTGTCGAAGGGACAAGCAACGGAACGATCACAGACGGTTCAGGCCATTTCTCCCTGTCGGCCTCCCCGGGAGAAACCATCCAGATCTCTTACATCGGATATGCAACGCGCCGCATTAAGTTAGGAAACGAATCGACACTCAACATCCAGCTGAAAGAAGATACACAGGCACTGGAAGAGGTCGTTGTGGTCGGTTTCGGCACACAGAAGAAAATCAACCTGTCCGGTTCTGTTTCTTCCGTTAACATGAATGAACTGGCGGAAAGCCGCCCGATTACAAACATAACAAATGCATTGGCCGGTGTTGCCGCCGGTTTACAGGTGACATCCTCCAACAACCGTCCGGGTGACGACAATGCCAGCATTCTGATACGCGGCCAGGGCACATTGAACAACGCGGCCCCTCTGGTTATCATCGACGGCATGGAAGGCGAAATGAGCAGTCTGAATGTGCAGGACATCGAGAACATTTCCGTATTGAAAGACGCTTCTTCCGCAGCTATCTACGGTTCCCGTGCAGCCAACGGTGTCATCCTGATCACGACAAAATCGGGTAAGTCAGGCAAACTGTCGGTCTCTTACAACGGATATGTATCTTTTCAGAGCATCCGTCCGGGAGTATTGGACCCCGTAAGCAATTATGCCGACTATATGGAATATATCAACAGCGGCTATGTAAACAGCGATATGGCTACCCCCTATAGCTCCACGGCTATCTCCGACTGGAGAAGCGACAACGGACAGAACCCGTTGAAATATCCGAACACGAACTGGATCGACGCCGCTTTCCAGACAGGCGTAGGAACCCAGCACAACCTGTCTATGAGCGGTGGTACGGATAAAATCCAGTTCTACGGTGCCTTCGGCTATTTCGATAATCCCGGAGTACTGGAAAATGCAGGCTATCGCAAATATAATGCCCGTACGAACATTACTGCCCAACTGACCTCCTGGTTGAAAATGGGTATAAACGCCAGTGGCTTTGTCGGTAAAGCCGATCCGGGAAATGCCGGGCAATCTGCTACGGAAGCAGGCGAACAAGCCTCTGTCGGCGCCTTTACATGGGGATGGGCCACTTCTCCGGCTATGATCCTGAAACATAACGGACGCTACGGCGGCATCCAGAATCCGGAAGATGACGTATCGGAATCCAGTAATAACATCCGGTTGGTGTTGAACTCCACAAAAGGCAGTAATACGACCCGCAACGTCAAATCCCGCTTCTTCATCACCTTACAGCCCATCAAGGATCTGTCCGTTACAGGATCTTACTCGTATGAATATACCGGACAAAGCGTAAAAACAATGCCCGTATTCAACGACATCTGGAACTTCGGAACAGACCAGATCATGTTCTACGGCGAAGGTCAGAGCTATATTACACAAAAACAGTATGACCGCGAACGCAATTATATGGATGTTGTTGCCAACTACAGCCACCGTTTCCTCGAAGACCGTCTGGGCCTTCAGGCTATGGTGGGCGCCAGTCAGGAACAATATCAGTATGAATGGCACACTGTCAGCCGCAAAGACCTGACGGCTCCCAATGGAAGCGTACTGGATGCAGCCAACGGGGAAATCAGTGCAAACGGAAACCGGACACAGTGGGTGATGCGTTCCTATTTCGGCCGTATCAACCTGGATTGGGAAAACAAATACCTGGCAGAGTTTAACCTCCGTTCCGACGGTTCTTCCCGGTTCCTGTCCGACCACCGCTGGGGTTACTTCCCTTCCGGGTCTCTGGCATGGCGCATCGACCAGGAAGCCTTCATGGAAGATGCAGAATGGCTCGACAACCTGAAAATTCGCGCTTCTTACGGAGCGTTGGGTAATAACTCGGTAGGTAACTATTCCGCTATCTCAAGCTATGGCGCAGCCAACTACATCCTGAATAACGCTGTTAACACCGGTTGGTCGATCACAGCCCTGGCCAATGCAAACCTGACTTGGGAAAAGACCAAAGTGACCGATATCGGTTTCGATTTCGGCGTTCTGAACAACCGACTGTACGGTACATTCGACTGGTTTAACAAGCAGACCGAAGGTATCCTGATCCAGTTGCCGTCTCCATTGGTACACGGCGCAGCCACAACTCCGACCTCCAACGCAGCACAGGTGACCAACAAAGGTTTCGAAGTGTCTTTGGGATGGAGAGATCAGATCAACGACTTCAGCTACAGCATCAACGGCAATTACACGTACGTGACGAACAATGTAGACAAGTTTAAAGGCAAAGATAGAAGTCTGGACGGCATCTACCTGACACAAGAAGGTGAAGCTATCGGATCGATGTACATGTACGAAGCCGACCGGATCATCCAGACCGATGAAGACCTGGCAATCGTCAACAATATGATCGCCAGGAATCCGGATGCATTCAGCAAACTGGGAGCAACACCTGAAAAGGGAGACATCTTGTTCAAAGATCTGGACGGCGACGGTATTATCGATCCGAGCAAAGACCGTAAGGTCGTAGGCAGCACACTCCCGAAACATACATTCGGCCTGACATTGTCTGCCGCCTACAAAGGAGTCGACCTTTCTGTCTTCATGCAGGGCGTAGCCGGGGCAAAGGGCTTTCTGAATGAGAAATATTTCGGTTCGACAGTGCAGAGAGGTTACCAGATCACGAAGGAAATCGCCGAGAACAGTTGGGTGGAAGGTATGACAAACGCAAAATACCCGCGTCTGACGTATCAGAATGCCATCAACAGCCAGGCAAACAGCCTCTGGGTCCAGAACAAGAATTACCTGAAGATACGGAATATCCAGTTAGGATACACCATCCCGAAACACTTATTGAACAGGATTCAGTTACAGAAACTGCGTGTCTACGGCAGTCTGGAAAACTTCTTTACGTTTACCAGCTACAAAGGTATCGATCCGGAACTGGATCAGCTGACCTACCCGACCATGAGACAAGCAGTTATTGGTGTTAATATCGAATTTTAAATATCAGGATCATGAAAAAATCAATTAAATACATAGGCTTAACAGCTCTTTCAAGCCTCTTCCTGTTAACAGGATGTTACGACATGGATCAATATCCTGCCGATAAAGTATCGAGCGGATCTTTCTGGCAGAACGAAGCCGATGCAAAAGCAGGCATGATGGGGGTCTATAACTCCATGAAAAAAGATGATGCTTTCGGCGTCTACTACACACGCGACTGTTTGACCGACATCGGTGTCGGCCTGAACTGGGGCATTTACGGTTTCATCGAAGTAGCCCAGGGGCAGAGCAACTCGACGACCGGCTTGTTCAAAGACGTCTGGAAACGGATGTACGACGGCATTATGCGGTCAAACACTTTGATCGTCAACGTCAAACACGTAGATATGGATGAGAGTCTGATCAACCAGTACATTGCCGAGGCCCGTTTCATGCGTGCATTCTTCTACAACGAATTGCTGAACCTCTACGGCGGTGTGCCTATCTACGACGAGACTGTCGAGGTAGACAAGGAATACGACAAGATGTACAAGACCCGGAACACGGAAGAAGAAGTCCGCAGCTTTATCCTGGCCGACCTGGAATATGCCTGTTCCAACCTCCCCAAGACATGGGACGATACGAACAAAGGACGTGTGACAAGCGGTACGGCTTATGCCCTTAAAGGAAAAGTCCTGCTTTATAATAAACAATATCAGGATGCTGCTACGGCTTTTGAAGAAGTCTGCAACGGCGGTTACGGCTATGCACTCTATCCGGACTATGCCGAACTGTTCAAACCGGGCGGAGACGAAAGCTCGGAAATGATCTTCGCCGTCCAGAACCTGGGCGGAGCAAGTACAGCCTACGGCATGCCGGTGCATTACATCGCCAACCGCGCTTCTTACGGCGGCTGCATCAACTGTCTGGTCCCGTCGGTCGAACTGGCGGATATGTATGAGTACAAGGATGGCCGTCCGTTCAATTGGGACGAACTCTTCCCCGGATTCACGACAGACAATACGGTAAAAGAGAAGGTCTTCTACAGCACATTCGACGAAGACAGCAAATATGTAGCCGAATATCCGGAAAGTGTCCCGACACTGCAAAAGATGTATTCCGAACGCGACCCGCGTATGGAATCGACCCTTATCCTGCCCTACACTGCCAATCTGTATAAAGGCTGGGTAAACAACGCTGCCAAAGATTGCGAGATGATTATCGCCCCGTCGAATCCGTCGAACGAAACCAATGGTTATTGCCGTAATGCATTCGGACACAACACCTACCTGTACCGCAAGTTTGTCCCCGAATACGACATGAACGGCCTTATCGCCGACCGTTTCCATTCGCCGACTAATTTCCCGCTGATCCGTTATGCAGACGTATTGCTGATGCTTGCCGAATGCTACAACGAGAATGGCAACCAGGCTAAAGCAGTCGAACTGATCAACCAGGTACGCCAGCGGGCCGGTATCGCACTGCTGAACTCCGGTCCTGCCTATCTGCAGGCCACAAGCAAAGACCAGGTATTCGAACGGATCAAACACGAAAGAGCTATCGAATTCGCAGCCGAAGGTATCCGCTACAACGACCTGAAACGCTGGGGACTGCTGATCTCCATGACGAACAACCAGGCACAGGTGGATGTCGTAGGTAAGGTACTCTCTACCAAAATAACAGAAGAGAAATATAAACTCTGGCCGATCCCGCAGGAAGAAATCGATATGAACGAGGATCTGGTTCAGAACACAGGATGGTAAGCATTTTCAAGTATTAGTTTTTAAGCAACAGGGACGCTCTCCTAAAATGGAGACGTCCCTGTTTTCATCAAATTAAATAGATATATCAGTTCACGCCTTGTCAGAAGCCGTGCTGCTACTTGTCGTTGAAGTGGAAGCGCCCTGAACCTGTTTGTCCTCTTCCCAATGGAACGGTTCGAACTCAGTGTTCGGATCGACCCAGGACGGTTTTTTGGAAGCATAGATGATAAACGGAGCGGCTATCACCACGATGGCGCCGATAATCAGTACGGAGAACCAAACCGTATTGTTACCCGTCGAAATCTGGCTGGGCGGGATAAAGCTCAGGATGAAAGCGAGCAGCGAACCACAGAAGCCAAGACCGCCGATAAACCACATCAAACCATTACCATGTTTACCGATACGGAACGGACGATTGGCTTTCTTCATCCGGTAGCGTAATGCGATTGCACCGGAGAACATCAACAGATACATAACCAGGTACAGGATCACCGTCAACTGAGAAAGGATCTGATAGAAACTCTGTACGGAAGGCATCACCACGAACAGCAAACTCAGAAGCGTAACAGCCAGTCCCTGAATCAGCAGGATATTCTTTTGTACGCCCAGCTTGTTTGTCTTCTGGAAGAACGGAGGCAGATAACCGGCTTTACCTACGGCAAAGATACCTTTTGACGGACCGGCCACCCATGTCAGCACACCTGCCAGAACGCCGAATGCCAATGCAATAGCGATGATCGGAGACAGCCAGGAAGCATGGATAAACTTGAAGTAGTTGTCGAAACCGACCAGCAGACTCTGCGTCAGGTTAATGTCTTTTTCCGGGATGATAATACCCAAGGCAAAAGTACCCAATACAAAGATAACAACAGTGATCAGCGCACCGATAAACACGGCTTTCGGATAGTTCTTAGTCGGGTTCTCCACATCTTTCACGTGGATACCGCCCATCTCCATACCGGCATAAAAGAGGAATATACTGGACGCCAGCACCAGGTTGTCGAACTTCGTAAAGTCGGGGAAGAAATTACCGTGAAAATCCATATTGGAATGTCCGCCCATGCAGAGATAAACAACTCCCAGGATAATCAACAGGGCAGCCGGGAGAATCGTTCCGACGATACCACCCACTTTCGCTACTTTACCGACCCAACTCAATCCCTTCAGCGAGATAAAAGTCGCCAGCCAGTAAATGATCAACACCACCACGAGGGTGTACATTTTGTTTGAAGCTAACACCATGTCGTGCGCGTCGTTCATCCCGATAAACGCGATGGAAACGGCACCGAACGTCAGCACGGTCGGATACCAGATCGTACTTTCGATCCATTGTACCCAGATAGCTAAAAAGCCCCATTTTTTACCGTAAGCCTCTCCTACCCATCGGAACACACCACCCTGTTTATCCTGAAACATGGCTGCCAACTCGGCCGCCACCAACGAGGTAGGGATTAAGAACACGATTGCCGCAAACAAATAATAAAAGGCCGAGCTCAGTCCATAGACAGCTTCAGCTGGCAGTCCGCGAAGCGAGACAACTGCCGTTACATTCATAATCGCAAGAGTAAAGACTCCAAGTTTTACTGCTTTTCCAATATTTGCCATGAATTTTACTATTAAAATGTGAATTTTGTTTCGTTTAGTTTCGCTTGTATTGACAGTATAACAACTCCTTTTTGTGTTAGTTTGTCAAGAGGATGTCAAACTTGGTTAATTAACGAATAAGTGTTAAAAACAAAATCCGTCCCTCTGCTGTTTCATTCGGTAATACGTAATCTTTCAAGATAATGAAAACTGCATTCAATGACTTTTTCTACGAAAAGCGAGGCATTTACGGAGTGCTTCACGTAATGATTCTATTACTTTCGCTTTTCCTTATCGTGGATATTTCGATCGACACCTTCAACGACATTCCGTTCATCACACAAACGTCCTATCTGAAAACACAGTTCTGGATTTGCATGTTTTTTATTGCCGATTTCGTACTGGAGTTTTTGTTATCAAAACATAAATTACATTATCTGCAAACGCACTTTATCTTCCTGCTCGTTTCGATTCCCTACCTCAATATTATCGATTATTACGGCTTCACCTTCTCGGCGGAAGTAACCTATTTCCTGCGTTTCATCCCGCTCGTGCGTAGCGGATGGGCGCTGGCGATCGTGGTGGGCTGGCTGACCTCCAACCGGGCTTCCGGCCTTTTCGTCTCCTACCTGACGATGCTCCTGGCAATGGTCTATTTCTCCAGTCTGATCTTTTTCGTCCTCGAACATAAGGTGAACCCCGAAGTCAGGGATTACAGCGATGCCCTCTGGTGGGCTTTTATGGACGTGACGACCGTCGGGTCCAACGTCATCGCGATCACGCCTACAGGACGCATTCTGTCCGTTCTGCTGGCCGCTCTCGGCATGATGATGTTCCCGATCTTCACGGTCTATGTCACGAGCCTGGTACAGGCTGCAAACAAAAAGAAAGAGGAGTACTATGAGCAAAATAAACCCGATACAAAGCAAACAACATGAGGCTACCGTAAAACCGATAGCCGTTTTAGGGGGCTTATTGTATAAAACATGTTTTTCAGGATAAAAAGGCATTCGAAATCAAGCAAATGTTAATCCTCTTTTAAGCCGTTAAAAAGGGATGTTTTCTCTTTTCCTGGGCGTTTTTCGCCATTATGACCGTCCTCTTTACCATCACGACCGTCCTCTTTTGCTACTTGACCGTCCTGATAGGTGGTGCACTCGGCACCTCGCGAAGATCAGGACGGTCGTAATGACGATCAGGACGGTCGTAATCGGAATGATGACCGTCTTCATGGCAAAAAGCCCCTTGAAATTCCCTTTGAATATTTGGCATGTAGCCCGTCTTCATTTTGCTACAGGCGATTCTCCGAGAGTTAAGCCTTACCACATTGCCGGCATTTCCGTTCTCCACCAATCAAACTGTACGCTTTTCAGAACGATCCCGGCACCTCGTTTCCTCTGCTGTCAGCCCAAAAGGCTAAAACCGCAAAAAGAGTCAATTCAAAACAGATCAACTTTTCGGACGAAATAGTAAAACAACTACAAAGGGGGTTGTTGTAAAGTTTTGAATCAATAAATGATGATTTACCAGTTTGTTTATATGACCGTTGGTAACCCCTTCCCCTCTTGAGAGGGGGCAGGGGGTGTGTGAATTTTCTTTGATAAACAGGAAGATAACACACCCCTTATCCCCTCTCAAGAGGGGAAACAGATACTCTCGGCTCTATAACCTTCAACACGAAACACACCCATAAATCATCATTCATGAATTATCGTTGTCTTTCAGGGCATCTACTATTTGCTCCCGGGCTATGCGGATCGCCGGCAGGCCGGCACTCAGCAGGTTCAGCAGCAGGGTGAGAAAGAGGGCGACGGCAAAGAGAGCGGGCTTGAACAACATCTCGAACGTAATGATCGTCTCTTTGGACAGCAGGAACGACTTGCATAGATGGAGCAGCACGACGGAGAGGATGATCCCGATGATCCCCCCTATCATCGTCGTGATCAGGTTCTCGCATAACACTTGTGTCAGCAGACGCCCTTTCGTCGCCCCGAAAGCTTTGCGAAGCCCCATCTCGGAACGGCGCTTCTGGACGGACGACTGGATAACACCCGTCAGGTTCAGCGTCGGCACCAGCAGAAGGAAGAGCAGCAGGGGCATTTTCTGGGTCAGGTATTCCACCCACCCGACTTGTTTGCCTCCGTTCATATCGTTCGACCCTAATGCCACATCTAAGCGGGAATATACGTAGTTGATCCCCAGCACAAAGTCACGTCCAGCAGCGTTATAGCGAGCGACTGCCTGCTTGATCTCTGCGCGGATGTCATCGAAGTCGCCGGAGCCATGCGCCAAGATCACAGCCTGAAAATAGCCGCAGACGCCTCCACATGACTGCATGTTCACGTAGTTGCTATTACTGGTATAAGGAATCCAGACATCGGAATAAGCATTATCAGCCACCCGCGAGGGTTCTTTCACCACGCCTGTGACCAAGTAGGAGACATATCCCATCTCGATCTCCTTCCCGACAGGGTCTTCCGAGCCGAACAGTTTGCGGGCCAGCGTATTCGTGATCACAGCACGCGGCAGTCCCGAACTGAAGTCGGCCTCCGTGAAGGGCTTGCCGGCGAGGAAGAGGAAGTCGAAGACTTTCCAGAATCCGGGATCGGTGTAGCAGATCACTTGCTCTTCGAACAACCGCCGGTTCGGCAAGGAAACGATCGCACTGCTCTTTGTCATAGCAGTCACGGCCTCGGGGGTCTGAAGGGAATAGAGACACTCCTTCACAACACCGTCCGACATGGCTGTGGAATTACGGTTGTTCGGATCGGTCCGTGAATCGGCCCGTATACCGGGGATATAGAGCATCCTGTCGCGGTTCGACTCCGGCCGAAAGCCGACCAGCTTGATTTGGAATTGAAGTATGACCACCAATATCATTGCGATAGAGAGGGCTGTTCCTAAAATCGAGATCACGCTGGTGAGGCGGTTCTCTTTCAGCATCTGGAAGGCTTGTTTGAGGTATTGTTTGAACATATTAGTTGTATTTATTCGTAATGTAATGACTCGGCCGGATCCATCTTCGCAATCTTCCGTGCCGGGAACCAGATACCGACCCAGATCATGCCGGCCAGCAACAGGCAACTGCCGCCAAAGGTCACCAGGAAGCGCCATAAGGAGTAAGGCTGACGATAGGTATCCGGCATATCGAAGTAGAGCATATTGACAATAAAGATCAGAACCAGCGGCACGGTGAAGAACAGCAGGCAGAGACCTTCCACATTCATGAACTGCTTCAGCTTGCTCCGGGAAGCTCCAAGAGCGGCACGCAGCCCCAACTCGCCCCGGCGGTATTGCGTGCGGAGCCAGAAGGTCCCGACGATGCCGAAGAAGACGTTGACCAGCATGAAACCGATGAGAACGGACTTCTTCGTCAGGTTGTCCGTGCGGGGCTTCAGGAAAGAGGCCCGCATCTCCTGAAGAGGCGTTACGCTGGAGACATAGAGGTTATTCACGGTCAGGCGGTCGTTCATCTGCTGCAACAGCGCCTCCATATCTTCCGCCCGGAAACCGTCTTTCATCCGGATGAAGCATTCCAGGTTCTGCGCCTGCTGCCACTCGGCGGTTTCAATGATATCCTTGTCACTGCGCCACAGGAGATAGAAGCAAGACTGGCTCTTATCATATTCTGTCCGCCGGAGCGGAGAGGAAACGGCAGCGACAGTCATCAACTCCTCGGAGGTAGCACTCCATTTCACTTGCCGGCCGATTCCTGATTGTCCGTCCCAGAAGTCTTTCTCCATATCGGCGGTAATAACAAGATCGCCCGTATGCTGTTCTACGATCGGACGCAAGGGATGTCCCTCCTGATCCGTGATCCGGAAAACATCGTAATAGGCAGGTTCCACTTGTAAACGTTGGAATATATTGGCCTTCTGAGTTGTATCGGCCTCCGCCTGGATCAAGTAAGTCCAGGATGTATTCCAGGAATAAGGACAGGCGGCCAGAGCAAGACAGGCCTCTTCCACTTGGGGATTTTGGCGCAGGTTATCTGTCAGGCGTATCACATCTTCCCCATCGGACGTCTGGTGTTGCTCGTCTGGGACGTAACCGGGTACATCCGGACTCATCTTCCCGAGGTTTACTTTGTATACATTTGTTATATCAAAGCCTAAAGGGCTTCTGTAGGTACAAAGATCCACAAACAGGGAATCCATCATGGTCCAGAAAATGGCTACGACCAACAGCAACTCCATAAAGATCCAAACATTACTTCTACGCTGGTTCCATATTATTTTCAGTATATGCTTAATCATTGTCTTATCGTATTAATGGTTTATCAATTCTCTTCTCCATCCTTCAAAGAGGTCACGATCTGTTGCCGGGCGACCTGCACTGCCGGAATGCCGGCCGAAAGCAGATTGATCAGCAGGCTGAAAAGCAGAGCCAGCAGGAAAATGGCAGGCTGGAAGATCATGTCTCCGCTCAACGACGTCCCGCTGTCCTTCAGCAGGAAGTCTTTGCAAAGCGGCAGGAACGACATCGACAAAGCCAGCCCTAAAATACCTCCCAAAAGAGTTATGACGCAGTTCTCATACAACACCTGGCGGACAAGCACCCCGAAGGTCGCTCCGAACGCCTTGCGCACGCCCATCTCCGAACGCCGCTTCTGAACGGAAGACTGCGTCACGCCTAACAGGTTCAGGGCGGGGACGAGCAACAGGAACAGCAGCAAGCCGCCTGTCTCCAGAAGATAGTCTTTCAGTTTAGCCTTACGCTGGCCGATAGAACCGATCGCTACATCGAAACGGGTGATCGGGTTCTCGAAGAAGTTGATCTCCGCATCCTTCTTTGTTGCATTATAGCGAGCCACCTGTCCAAGCAGTTCCTGGCGGATGGCATCGAAGTCATGACTATCTTTTGCCAACAGGCAGACGGAAAACCATCCGCACATGTTTTCCGAATAGACATTCGACATCAGGATACGATCGGATGTATAGGGAACCCACACATTTCCGTAGGCCGTATCGGCCGCCCGGCTGACGTCTTCCACCACGCCGCAAATCGTATAAGTAGCCAGATCGATGATAACAGGCTTCCCGACGACATCAGTCGTCCCGTACAGATGCTTTGCGATACTTGTCGACACGACTGCCTGCGGTATGGCCGAGTCGAAATCGGCCTGCGTAAAAGGCTTGCCTGCCACGAAGCGGAAGGAGAAGATCTTCCAGAAGCTGGGGTCTGTATATTTGATATCGTATGCCTTATACATCCGTTTGCCCGGTATGGAGAGCGGTTTCGTTTGTGAGGCATATCCGGAGACTGCTTCGGGCAATTTCAGGGAATAGAAACATTCCTTCACGGCTTCGGGAGACATATTACCGCGGTTAGTGCCACCACCGCCCGACCTCACTTCCGTACCGCTGTCTACATACATCATCCTGTCGCGGTCATTCTCCGGATAGAAGTTGGCAAACTGTATCTGGAACACCAGCACTACCACCATAATCATGGCTATGGAAATCGCCGTACCGGCTATGGATATGACACTGATGAGACGGTTCTCCTTCAGCATCTGAATGGCTTGTTTAACGTATTGCTTAATCATGTTATTCTAATTTCAGTTTGTTCTTGTCCTTATAAGCATTCATATCGGAGACAACGACCTGGTCACCTTCCTGCAGGCCGCTGACGACTTCCACGTATTCGAAGTTGCTGTCGCCCAACTGCACCTTGCGTTTGAGCAACTGGTCGCCGTTGACGACAAAGAGTTCGTATTCCCCTTTCCCTACATAATAGGAGGAGTTGGCAATGCGGAGCACATCGTCTTTGACAGCGTTCATCACGTAGACATCGGTTTTCAGGCCGGAACGCAGGCGCCTGTGGTTGTCCTCATCCAGTTGGACAGTGAAGGAGATCACCCCGTTCTTCGAGAGCGGCGTGACGTCGCTCACCGTACCGTCCAGCTTGTCGCTGCCGATCTTGATGACTGCTTTACTGCCGGCGGCAATGCGGTCGCCGTAGGTGTCGGCAATCTCGCCTTCGATCTTGAAGTGGGACAGGTCGGAGACAATCGCCACCTTCGCTCCCTGCCCGATCTGCGAACCGATCTCGTTGTTTACATACGTCAGGATCGCTTTGCGGGGCGAACGGATCTGGGCATCGTCCAGGGTCCGCTTGGTTTCGGCAAGGCTCTTGCGGAAGATATTCAGTTCCAGCTCCTTTACTTTCAGGTCAGCTTCGGTCAGGGCCTGCTCGTTCGTGTATTTCTGTTCGTCTTCTTTTAGTTTGAGAACGCTCACGTTATAATCGAGTTCCACTTGGCGGACCTTATCGGTCGTACCGGCTCCGAGGCTGTCTAAATAGCGTTCGTTCCGGAGTTCCACAGCCTTACGGTCCAGTTCCATGCGGGAGACTTTCAGGTTCATCTCCATTTCCGACAGCTTGTTGTGGTTTGTCACGCGCTGCTGTTCCAGTTGCAGGCTTTTCATCTGCTCCTCGTCCAGTTGCTTTCTGTACTCTGTTTCGGCGCTCTGCAAATCCAGTTTCAGGATAGGCGTGCCGACATCCACCGAGTCGCCGCCGCGCTTGTAGACTTCCACGATACGCGAGTTGATCGGCGAGTTGATGATCTCTTCAAACGCCGGGATCACTTTACCGGAGGCGCTGACCGATACTTCAATCACGCCTTTGTCGACTGTCGAAATATTCAGATCCTTCCGTTTCAGACTGGTCTGAAGCATGGAGATCACCACCACGATCAGGACGATAAGACCACCGGCGACCGCTCCTATCTTGAGAAACTGCTTGCGTTGTTCTTTCTTCTGTACTTCTTTTGATATCTCTCTGTCCATATTTTGTATTGTTTTAATTCGTGTTTACCGGTACTACCGTCCGGTCGGCTTCTACAAGGCAAACTCCGTGCCAAAAACATAAACAACTGATTTAGTGCAGATATACTTCGGGAATAGGTGTTCAATATCGGACAGTGTGTTCGGTTTTGAGAGAACTTTTCCCTGCCGGCCGTTGTTTATCCCTACAGAACTAAAAACGATAGAGTATGAACGCTAAAATTTCAATCTTTACATTCTTTACAAGCCTCACCCTGCTCTTTGCCGGCTGTGACAGGCACGACCATGACATACCCGGCGGCATCGAACCGCCCGAAACCATCCTGAAAGCCTTCGATGCCAAATATCCGGATGCGCGCGACACGGAATGGACCGTCAACGACGACTATTATGTGATCGACTTCAAAAACAACTCCCTCGACAACACGGCCTGGTTCAATCACTTAGGCGTATGGGCGATGATCAAGACGGAATTGCCGCTCAACCAGTTGCCCGCCCTCATCACGGCAGATATCCGGCAAGGGAAATACGCCGGCTGGAAAATAGAGGATGCCGATACGATCGGCCGGGCCGGCATGGGAACCGTCTATAAAATGGAAGTGGAAAAAGGGAGGCAGGACACAGCCCTCTATTACACGGCATACGGCGACCTGATCAAAGCCACAGCCGATCTGGACGATGCAGACCAACCGATCACCATCCCGGAAAAGGTCGCCAACCTGATGGATCTTACATTTCAGGGAGCGGAACTGCTGGATATCGAAAACACGACATTCGGCGTACAGCTTGCCGTTCTGGACAAGACCGTGTTGAAGATCGTCAAACTGACCCAGATATACACGTGGGAAAGCACAACCTGGAAACTCTCCAAGCAGGAAGTCCCGTCCGTTATCATGAACGCATTCAGAGCTTCCGGGTACAGGAATGACACAGTGGAATCTATCTATATGTATGTAGATGCGAAGGGGGCCTTCTATCGCTTCAATGTGATCCACAACGGACAGGCAATCACGGTGGAGTTTGATGTATTCGGGAATATAGTTTCTCCCTAATGAAACAAAAGTTTCTCCCCGATGGAACTAAAGTTTCATGCCTATGAAACAAAAGTTTCACCTGCACGAAACAGGTGAAACTTTTTGGTGTAAAAGCCCTGTCACAGGCTCTTATCATTTATTCGCTGATCAATTCTATTTTCGCACTCTTCACACCCGGAGCCGAAGCCTCGAACATGATGACGCCCGGCTGCTCTTCGGTCTGCACGATAGCGGTCAGCTGTCCTTTGAACAGAGACATTTGCGGAGCCTGGAAGGATTCGAGGGAAGCTGCATCGCCGTTGGCAGCCGCACGATAGGTGCCGGCACCACGCACGTTGAACTTCACCTTATGGGTGGCATCCGGACAAAGGTTGCCGTTCTTGTCGACAACGCGGACATTGATGAAGGAGAGATCCTTGCCATCGGCCGTCAGGCGGTTACGGTCGGCTGTCAGTTCGATGTGGTGAGGCTTGCCGGCCGTGTGCACCTCTTCTTCGGCAACGGCATTGCCATCCTTGTCATAAGCAACCACTTTCAGCGTTCCCAGTTCATATTTGGTATCCATCCACATCAGGCGGTAGCGCTTCTGGCGTTCGAAACTCTTCTGGGCGGCTTCCGTATAGCTGCTGTCCAGTTCCACGCTCAGGTCTTTCGTGCGTTTGCCCTGGCTCTTGCCATTGATAAAGAGTTCGGCGGTAGGATAATTGGTATAGACGAAGACAGGCATCACTTCTCCTTCACGTCCGGGCCATGTCCAGTGAGGCAGGATGTGGAGCGTACGTTCCACCTTGTTCCAATGGCTGCGGTAGAGGTAGTAACGATCCTTTGGAATACCGGCCAGATCGATGATGCCGAACAGGGAGCTATGGCTTGGCCAATCCGTATAGTACGGAGTCGGTTCACCCAGATAGTCGAAACCGGTCCACACAAACTCGCCGATGCAATACGGCAGGTCTTCATGCTGGATGAAGTCGTCTTCCGGCAGGTTGGACCAGCCGCAGTGTTCCACGTCGTAACCGGAACTCTGGTGATCGTCGTATTTCGCCATTGCCTTACGTTCCACCGGGAATTTGTACACGCCGCGGGAGCTGACCGTCGAGGCCGTTTCACTGCCTAAGATGATCCGCTGCGGCAACTTCTTGTAGTTGACCTTATATCTGAACGGACGATAGTTGAAGCCGGGAACATCCATGACGGCGGCAAAGTTATTGTTCACCACGGCATCCGGGGCATCCATCCCTTGCGTTACCGGACGAGTCGGGTCTTCGCGGTGGCAGATATCCTGTAATCTTTTGGCGATCTTGCAATCTCCTTCGTTCCACTGATTGGGCACTTCGTTGCCGATGCACCACATCACCACGCTCGGGTTATTCCGGTAGTGATGAACCAGGTTTACCAGGTCTTTCTCCGCCCATTCGTCGAACAGCAGGTTGTAGCCGTTCTTGCATTTCGCCACGTTCCATTCGTCAAAGCTCTCCGCCATGATCATCATACCCATTTCGTCACAGGCCCGGATTAGTTCGGGAGCGGGCATATTATGGGATGTACGGATCGCGTTGCAGCCCATGTCTTTCAGGATACGCACCTGGCGGCGGATGGCAGCATCGTTGACGGCTGCGCCCAACGGACCTAAGTCATGATGGTTGCAGACGCCCTTAAAGACAGTCTTCACGCCATTCAGGAAGAAACCTTTGTCGGGAATAATCTCGATCGAGCGGATACCGAACGGAGTGGTGTAAATGTCTTTCAACTGGTCGCCTTCATAGAGGCGGGTTTCAGCCGAATACAAGGCCGGCATATCCGGCGACCATAAAGACGGGCTCTGGATGATAAACTCCTGCTCCGCCTGGTCATTGTTGTATTTCATCTGTTCAAGAGAGGTGCGGACAGCCGTCAGCTTCTGCTTGTTCGGATTCCAGACGCTGGTCTCCACGCTGTATTTAGCAGGATCGGCCCCTTCGGGAAGCACCACTTTGGTACGGATGTTCACTTTGGCAAACTTCTCGTTTACCGAAGGAGTCGTCACGTAAGTTCCCCAAACCGGGATATAAGCGTCGTCCGTCACGATCACATGGACGTTGCGATAGAGTCCGGCGCCGGGATACCAGCGGGAAGACTCCGGCAGGTTCTCTAAACGGACGGCTAACGTATTCTTCTGTCCGGCTTTCAGATATTTCGTGATATCGAAATGGAACGAGTTATAACCATACGGCCAGTAGCCGACCTTCTGCCCGTTGATGTAGACATTGGCATGACTCATCGCCCCATCGAACAGGATCGTCGCCCGCTTGCCTGCCTGGAACTGCGGGACCTCGAACTCGGTGCGATACCAGCCCACACCGACGAAGGGAAGACCGCCGGTACGTCCGGCATGCTCCATCGCTTCCTTCTGTCCGTCTTGCGCAATCGCCACTTCCTGTTTATCATTCTGGGAACTAAAAGGGCCGTAGATGGCCCAGTCATGCGGGACAGTCACAGACTGCCACTTGCTGTCGTCGAAAGCAGGCTTTATAAACTCATTGTTATCCTCGCGGGTGAACTTCCAGTTTTTCTCCAACAAGAACTCACTGCGGACCTGTGCCGTCATTGCCGACACACACCCGAACAACCCTACTAAAGCTGCGAAATAGATTCTTTTCATTTGTATTTAGTGTTTTTGTAGTACTTAGCAGGACAAAAATAACTAAATTTGCGACCTTTACAAACTAAATCTGCATTTTACAGCCATGTTGTTACAATTACTATTCGTTTTAATTGCAATTATAATAGGAGCCCGCCTCGGAGGCATCGGATTAGGTGTATTGGGCGGTCTGGGATTAGCAGTCCTTACTTTCGTATTCGGACTGGAACCGACTTCCCCACCCATCGACGTAATGCTGATGATCGTAGCAGTCATCGCGGCAGCCAGTTGTATGCAGGCAGCCGGCGGTCTGGACCTGATGGTGAAGTGGGCAGAGAAGCTGTTACGCAGGAATCCTTCCAAGATCACGATATTGAGCCCGTTAGTTACATATGTCTTCACTTTCATTGCCGGAACGGGGCACGTGGCGTATTCCGTCCTTCCGGTGATCGCGGAAGTCGCTACAGAGACAAAGATTCGTCCCGAACGCCCGTTAGGGATTGCCGTTATTGCTTCCCAACAGGCTATTACTGCCAGTCCGATATCGGCGGCAACGGTGGCTCTGCTCAGTATGTTAGCGGGATATAATATTTCATTGATGAACATTCTGATGATTTCCGTTCCCTGTACACTGGTCGGTGTTCTGGCTGGTGCGTTCTATTCCCTCCGCGTCGGAAAGGAACTGACGGAAGACCCGGAATACCTGCGTCGCGTCGCCAACGGAGAGTTCACGAATGACAAATATGTGTCGAAAGGCGTCGAGAACCATCGTGCCGCCCTCCTGTCGGTGGTAATCTTCATTACGGCGACCATCGGGATCGTCCTCTTCGGTTCGATGGATTCATTGCGTCCCGTGTTCGCGTTGGCCGACGGGGCAACCCGGCAGATGCAGATGGCGCATATCATCGAGATACTGATGCTTTCGGCCGCCGCCCTGATCCTGCTCATCACCCGGACGGACGGGATAAAGGCCGTACAAGGTTCTGTCTTCTCCGCCGGTATGCAAGCGGTAGTTGCCATCTTCGGTATCGCCTGGATGGGCGACACGTTCATCGGCGGGAACATGGCCGAACTGAAAGGTTCGATCGAACATATCGTGACGGAAATGCCCTGGCTGTTCGGTCTGGCCCTGTTCGTGATGTCCATCCTGCTGTTCAGCCAGGCTGCAACTATCCGTGCGTTACTGCCGTTAGGAATCGCCCTCGGCATCTCCCCTTATATGCTTATCGCGCTTTTCCCGGCTGTAAACGGCTACTTCTTCATCCCGAACTACCCGACAGTCGTAGCCGCCATCAACTTCGACCGCACCGGTACAACCCACATCGGCAAATACATCCTCAACCATTCGTTCATGATGCCGGGACTGATCGCAACCGGGGTGTCGGTGGCGTTGGGGTTGCTGATGATACAATTGTTCCGTTTCTAAATATACGGAACTACATTACCAAAATATCCTTTTCATCGTCTTTAAACTGGCCGGCTTCTATGTTAAGGCCGAATATCATACATCACAAGGACGTATCGATCTCGTCTTGCAAACGATACACGCCAATTATTTAAAATCGGCGTGAACTTCAGTGCTGCAACCCGGAATATCGAAAGCTGGATCGTCGAATAACCGTCGATAATCATGTTTTTCTGCATTTGTCCCACAAAATGTCCCACGCATATATGCGGCATTTACCAACGGAAATGATACATTTGCCCCGGTACCTGAACGGAATACCCCCTGCCGCGGGGAAAGCGGCGCGTATTCATCAACTTTAAACAAACAACCATGGGACAAATCAAGGCAACCGCCCATCTGAACGAACTGACTAAAGATGTAAAGAACGATTATTACGTAACACCCCAAGTAACGGACACGCTCGACACGGACGGCATCATCGCCCGGATGAAAGCCAAAGAGATAGCCACCAAGAATGTCGACGGCAGGGCCTTCATCGGCAGTTTCATGACAGAATGCGCGCAGGCCCTTTCCGAAGGCAACAACATCACGACCCCTCTTTTCCGCGCCGCCCTCGGCATACAGGGCGTGATCTTTTCGGACGACCTGGGGCACAACATCCCCGCCGGGCGGCTCAACGTCTCGGCCAACCTCGCCGCCGGCGAAGAACTGCGCAAAGCCATTGCCGGTAGTACGGTCTACGTCTTCGAGCAGGCAGGCGCCAACGGCCCGGTGATACAAGCTGTCTCCGACCCGACCGAGGGGATGCCCGGCCACCTCAACCCCGGCGCGATGGTCCTGATACAGGGCATGCGCCTCGCGTTGAAGGGCGACGACCCCTCGGTCGGCATCCTCTTCACCTCGGCCGACGATGCGAGCAAACAGGTGGCCGTCGCCCCGGCGCAAGTCTACCCCAACCAGCCCGCCAAGCTGCAATTCGCCCTGCCCGCCGCCGTCACCGAAGGCAAATGGTACGTGACGGTGACGACGCAGTCGAGCAGCACGAGCAACATACTGGTCAAAAGCCCCCGCTCCTCCCAATACCCCGGAATAATCACCGTAGGCACGCCCGACAGCCAAGAGTTATGACTCTTGCCCGACAAGGGTAGTAACCATCGACCGACAAGGGTAGCTACTCTCGACAGGCAAGGGTAGTAACTCTCGACCGGCAAGAGTAGTAACCCTCGACACCCGAGAGCGGACAGTACAGCCAACTCGCAACAATAAATAATAACATCAATATAAACAACAACAAAAACAGTACGATTATGACAACGACAAACCTTTTTAAATACACCTGGATGGCCCTGCTTGCGGGGGCTTTCCTTGTGGTTAGTACGCTAAAAGCGGCGGCAGATGATACGCCAGTTGATTGGCAAGATACCCTTGCCAATCAAACCGTTAATATTAACGGCGGTAGCGACAACGACGACATTACCCTGACCGTCGACGAAACCAGCAACGACACCACCTACACCGTCAAAACCACCCTTGGCCTCGCCTGGATTGCCAAAGTGACGAATGAGGGGCTAATAAAACAGGAGACATCCCCCGTCAACGCTCCCGGCACCGATACCAACGCCCAATACTACCCCCCGAAAGCCGGCTTCGAGGGATGTACCATCATATTGGACCCCACTACTCCCCCCGCAACATCCCCGGCTTCCTATACTTTCTCTAAAAGCGGCAACGAAGGCACTGCCAACACCCTCGACCTCTCCGCCTATCTCTGGGTTCCCATAGGAAATACTTTCATGAAGCCTTTCAAAGGCACCTTCGACGGCAACCATAAGATGATTACAGGGTTGACGGTGAATGTTTCTGTAACAACAGGATCAGTTATGTCTGCAACCGCCTTCGCCGGTCTCTTCGGCAGGCTCGACTCAAACAGTAAAGTCAGCAACCTGGGCATCCAGGTAAATGCAGCAAATAATGCAACCAATGAAACAGGAAACACCTCTACCGGCGAAATAGAAGCCACTTCAACAACCGGCATCAGCTACGCCGGTGCTTTAGCCGGTTATAGCGAGGGGACTATTGAGAATTGCTTCGTGTCAGGAACAGGTACTATTTGTAGTAAAAGTACATATTCATCCGGTAGTGCATCCTCCGGCGGCCTCATTGGATGCAATGGCGAAACTATCACCCATTGCTATACGACTGTCAATGTAGTGGCTAATAGTCCTTCTTACTCCTATGCCGGCGGCATCATCGGAGATATCATTATAGGTTCAACCTTCCAAATCAAAAACGTCTACGCCACAGGAGAGGTAGAAGCAACAAGTACAACAAGTAATAACAACTACGCCGGTGGTATCGTTGGAAATTATGAATATGGGACCCTTTCCAACGCCCTCGCCCTGAACAAGGATGGGATAACAGGCGCAATCAATACGAATAATGAGAAATGCGGAGTCGGTCGCATTATTGGTCTACTTCCTAAAGACCATGAATCAAACCTCACCGCCTGCTACGCCTCTACCAAAATCCGGATGAACGGGAAGGTTAAGGGAGAGAGCAAGTATTACGACTGGCAAGGTAATCTTAGCGATGCCTACCACTTCATCGACGGCCTCACCGCCGACACCGATACCGACCTCTCCGCCCTTTTCCCGACAACAGGAGAAGGTGCCGCCTGGGCTTCCGGCGAATCCGGCTGCCTCCCGATTCTGGCAGGCTTCACCGGTATTACGCAACCCCAAACTGCGATAGCCGACTACCTGGATGCCCCGCTCGACCTGGCACCCGCCGCCATCTCACCCCAGGACAACAGCACCGACGGCGCCAGCTACACCCTTACCTATTCCGATACGGATGGCTGGAAATACACCAAAGCAGAGGCAATACCGGCGACAAGCAACAACGACGCCACCCCTTTCAGCGGCCGCGTCAAAAGTACTACCGAAGCGACAGCCGACTTGACGATAACAAACAACTCCACCGCCACCGACGATGAAGCCACCCTCTCCTTTGCCGACAAAACCTGCTGGACAGCCGGCAGCAACAAAGTCGCCCTCACAATCAGCGAAAACTCTAAACCCGTCGCCCTCTTTTCCGAAGGGACGGTGACGATAAAGGCATACAGCAACAGCAGCAATTCCCTTTCGGTAGCCTGTGGCGTTACCTGCCGCTTCACCTCCGACAACCATTTCCACTTCTACGGCACCATTCCCTCCAATACCGGCGGAACGCTGCAAGGGCTGATGGAATGGCGATGGGACACTGCCCTTAATACCCCATCCGCCGACATATCCGTATTCTGGACAGGCGGCAGCACCACGATACCCTGTACCACCGGCAACTCCTACACCTACTTTGCCACCAACCCGGGCGGCAAAGACATCACCGTAAAACTTGGCGACGACTACCAGAAAGGAAAGAAGAATAACGAAGGTACTACGTTAGTCAGCACCTTCAACTTCGACGACGGCACCAATAATGCCTACATCTACTACACCAACATGGCAACCGGCGGCACCAAAGGGACAAAAGACAACCCCTATATCGTAAACCTGACAAGCCCGTCGACAGATGCCACCGGCAAGGGCTACACGTACGACAGCGACAGCGACAACAACACCATCACCCTCAACTCCCCCGGCAGCTATTACAGCCTGGAAGGCACGGCAACGGCAGGCAGCATATTGACCCTATCCGCCGATGCCGCCAACGCTTCGACCGCCCCCTACCACCTCCTTGCCGCCTTCGGCTGCCAGGCCGACACCCTGAAAGTTCCTTCCGCCACCCTTTGCACCATCGAAGGCGGCAACACCCTGACCGCCACCGCCGCCCAGGTAAAAGGCAGCCTCACACTGAATGCGCCGATGACGCTGACAAAGGCGGTGACGACATCGCAGGAAAACAACCTCCTTTACGCCGACATGTCCTGCCTCTACATCGATGGCGGCAACGTAACGGTAAACAGCACGTTGAGGGCAACGGCGACAACGGAAAGTACAGAATTTAATGATAATGTTTCCGCCATCTATGTAGCGAACACGACGCCGGTTGGTACTCTCACGATAACCGGGAACGGGAAAGTGTATGGCTATGGGACAAGTTATGGCTACTTCTACCTACGCTCCTCCGATACAGAAACATTAACGATAGAAGAAGGGGGCATCCTGCGTCTGGCTTCTGCCAAGGCGGCTTTTTATGACATGCTGGGCACTTGTACCCGACCCCTGATTCAATGGGGCTTTGCCCAGGCGCCTACCGGTCCGATAACAGTAACAGCAGGAAGCGGAACAGATTATGCCACCTTCTCCCCTGATGAATTTGGCGACAACTTTACTTCTGCCTTCTATTTTGCTACCAACGTAGCGGCCAATACCGACTATACGTTATGGCAGTCAAACAGACAGCTAAGCGGCGTTCCGAAATATACAAGCCCCATAGAAACAACAAACTTCCGGACAGAGAACGGAGTTAGCCGATATGAGCGCGTCGGAAAACCGATAAAGAATACCAACGTTGATATTACTATTACAACCCAGAAGAAATATAAAGCAGGTGACGGCTATGAACAGGACTTCAACGGCATCATTTCCAATACGGCTATCCAATCGCTAACAGTGGCTGATCAAGGAATTAGCTATCTGTTATTAAATGGCGTAACCGTAAGCAACGCAATAACGGTAAACGAGAACTGCAGTTTATATGATTTGCATCTGAATAATACCAATACAATCGGTTCCATGACAGTCGAAACAGGTGGTTCTATATGGATTTACGATGATGGTGGCGGCACGCTGACCATTGCGGATAACGGAGTCGTAACGAACAGAGGCAAACTCATAGACTACAGCGGCCAAATCACCGAAGTTACCGGCGCCGCCGCCCTCAAAATAATCCCTCCCCAAGATGCCACCGCCCCAACCGGCCAAACCATCACCCTGACAGCCACAGCCGAGGCAGCAGACGGGGCTAACGTTACGGAACAATGGCAAAAATGGGATGCGAAAAATAACCGTTGGACTGATTACCCGGCAAGCCCAATGCTATCCTCTTTGCAACGACGCAGCGCAACCAAGACGCAGCCGTTAACCCTCAATGTTACGGAAGAGGGGACTTACCGTTGCCAGGTAACCTGCAAAAAGACGGTTGAGAATAATAGCAATAGTAATGGTAATAACACCGTCACGACCACCCTCACGACGCAGCCCGCTACCGCCACCTTTACCACCTCCGGCGGAACGCCCCCGCCCGTCGTGCCGGTCTACTACACCGTTACCCTTCCCGCGGTGGAAGGCGCGACCACCGACCCCGTAGCCGGTTCCTACGCGGTAGAGGACGGATACAACTTCCGTTTCTACCTGACCCTCGATACGGATTACGACCAGTCGACACCCGTCGTCACCACCGACCGCGGCGCGACGATCGAACCCCGCAGCAGCGACGGCGCCTACATCGTGAAAGACGTCACCCGCGACACCGCCATCCGGATCGACGGCATCGTGAAGAACTCGTCCAGCGTAGCCAACGAAACGGTCGCCCCAGACGGGACGCGGGTATGGACAGCCGCCTCGCAGCTCCATATCCATACCGCCGCCCCTACCGGCATCCGTATCTATACCTACTCAGGCAGCCTGCTGAAACAGCTCGCCCCCTTCTCCGGCGACCGGACGATCGCCTTGCCGCAAGGCAACTACATCGTGGTGGCGGGCGACAGGGTGTTTAAAGTACAGATGTAAACTCTTATGAGGGGGACTCAAACGTCCCCCTCATAACATACAAGTCAATACCTGTCTGTTTAAAATCGGCATGAACTTCAGCGCTGCAACACGAAATATCGAAAGCTGGATCGTTAAATAATCCTCTTATACATTAAAGGTGATGATAAACGTACTCCCCTTGCCTACCTCGCTCTCCACGCGGATCGTGCCGCCGTGCGCTTCGATGAAGTCTTTGCTGATGGCGAGGCCGAGGCCGCTCCCTTGTACTTTTGTGCCGGGGATACGGAAGTAACGGTCGAAGATACTTTGATGGTAACGGGGATCGATGCCTTTGCCGAAGTCCCGGACGAATATTTCCACCGTCTTATCAGCCTGGCGTGCACCGATAATGATACGGCCGTTCTCCGGCGTATAATGGATGGCGTTGGAGAGGAGGTTTGTCAACACCCAGGCTATCTTCTCGCTATCGACAAAGAGTTTGGAGATCTTTTCCGGATATTCCACCTCGATATGGCAATTGAAACGCTCCGCCTGTACCCGGTTCGCCTTGATTGCATAATCGATCAGTTCAATCGGCTTCGTGATCTTCGGATTCAGTTGCAGCTTGCCTGTTTCCACCTGTGTCATCTTGAGCAGTTCGCCGGTGATTTCGAGTAGGCGGTCGCTGCTTTCCTTAATGCTTTCGGCAAGCGCCTTCTGTTCGTCGTTCATGTCTCCCACCCGTTTGTCTTCAAGAAGTTTCAGGCTCATTAAGATGGCTGATATCGGCGTTTTCAGCTCGTGGGAGATGGTGGAGATAAAGGTTGTTTTCGCAGAGTCCAACTCTTTGAACTCGGTGATGTTCTTCAGGAGGATGACATCGCCGGCATACTCGGTTTCACGTCCGTCACTGTCCGTCACATGGATCGGGATGTATTTTGCCTGGAAATAGCTTTCTTTATTGTCGGCATAGATCTTCAGAGGTTCCTTCTTCTCGTCGGGCTGGATCAGTTCGCGAACCAGACGGCGGAGCAAGTCATTTTTCAACGCCAACTCGGCTGCGGACTTTCCCATCACGTTTTCCCGTTTCAAATTCAGGATGGTGAGTGCTTCGTCATTGGCGAAGAGGATGGAACGGTCCCGGTCGAGCCCTATGATCGGTTCGGTGATACTGTTGACAATCGCTTCGATGTATTTTTTGGCTTGGATGATATCAGCCAACGTACTCTTCCGGTACTCCGTCAGCCGTTCCGCCATCCGGTTGAAGGAGGCGGCAACTCCGGCGAACTCCTGATTATCGCCCAGGTCGAGCCTCTTTTCGTAATTATGGTTTGCGATCTCCATTATGCCATCGGTCAGTTTGCGGATCGGCGTCGTGATGGAACGGGGCAGGCGGATCAGAAATGCAAAAGCGATCAGGATACAAGCCATCGCAATGATACATATCCAGAGTAACGCCTGGTCCGCCGTATGCCCGGCAACCTGGCTTTTCCGGTAGATCGTCGCCATATTCAAGGTCATGATGTCATTGAGGGCTGTCCTGACACGCCGGATAGTCGTGTCGTTCTGGCTACGGTGCATCGCCTCATACTGTGTGACCAGGTGCGCCGTCGCCACGTTTTCGTCGACCTCGGTGATATTCTTCTTTTGCAGTTCGAGGTTCCTTTCGAACTCCGTACGTGCTGTCGGGTCCGTCTTAATCCGTTCGAGGGCATCCAGCATCCGGCGGGAATAGAGAAGCGAATTATAATTATCCGCCAGGATGTTCTGCGTGTCGGCAGACATATCCGTAATGTTCTTGACCGCCACACCGCCAAGCAGGACAATCAACGTAAACAACAAACCGATACCGGAGGTCAGTTTCGTTTTTATTTTCAGACTAAAGAGCTTATCCATACACTATGCTATTATTATCAGGTCAATATTCAACTGCGACAAACTATTTAACAAGGTCCTGTACCGGAAGATCGACACCAGTACGGAACGAAGGCCAAACGAAGGTTTTCCCACGCACACCGTCGTAATCTGTTTCTCCCTGCACACTTGCACGATACTTTCCGGGATGTTCTCCGATTGGATTTGGATCACTTCACCGCCCAGCTCGGTAGCCAGTTTGAAATGGTTCGAAAGGTACCGCTGATTGGCCAACGGTATCCTGTCTATACTTTCACGCGGAGTCTGGACATACAGAACGAAAAACTTCGAATTATACCGCGTAGCTAAGCGTGCCGCCTTACGGATCACCTTCCGCGGCGCCTTCTCGTGGCTGCTGATACAAGCGAGGAATCTTTCATGACGGACACCCGTATTGACAGGGACAGAGTTTTCAACCTTCTTTTCCACCCTCAAAGCCACCTCCTTCAATGCCAGTTCGCGGAGCTGCAGGATGTTTTCGGACTTAAAGAAATTGTTCAGCGCCGTCTGCACCTTGTCCGGCTTATAAATCTTACCGGCTTTCAGGCGTGCCACCAGCTCGTCGGCGGTAAGGTCGATGTTCACCACCTCGTCCGCCTGCTCCAGCACACTGTCGGGAATGCGTTCTTTCACTTCAATGCCGGCGATATCCTGCACTTCTTCATTCAGCCCTTCGAGGTGCTGGATGTTGACGGCGGTAATCACGCTGATCCCCGCCTCCAGGATGTCCATCACGTCCTGCCAACGCTTTTCGTTCTTGCTGCCCTCCACGTTGGTATGGGCCAGTTCGTCGACGATCACCACTTCGGGACGGATGTTCAGGATAGCGTCCAGATCCATCTCTTCGACCTCCTTGCCCTTGTAAAACGACTTTCGGCGCGGGATAAGGGGAAGCCCCTTAACCAACGCCTCTGTCTCGGCCCGGCCATGCGTCTCGATGTAGCCGACCTGCACATCTATCCCGCTGCGAAGCAACTCGTGCGCCTCCGACAACATCCTGTACGACTTGCCCACACCGGCAATCATGCCGATGTAGATTTTGAAGTTACCGCGACGGGACTTTTTCAGCAAATCCAAAAAGTGTTGTACGCTCTCTTCTCTGTTCATTTGCCTGAATTACTGTTTACGGTTTCAATGTAAAGCCGAAGACCAGGTGCGCATCTTCCAACCGGGGATTCCAGATGGCCTGTGCAAAAATAGGTAAAGAAAACGAATCCGTAACCTTTATCGCGGTAGTTCCTTTCAACGCCACGTTCGTAACGGCAAAGCCGTTGGTACAATACTGTGGTGCTTTGTAAGGAACCAACCCACAGGTGACGTTCAGATCGACACGTTTCACAGAGAACGGATAGTTCAGCTCGACATAAGAGGAATAGTTCTGACCGCCTTCCGCATCCTTGTCCTGTCCGGCAAACATCGTGTACCAGGCCACCGACAGCGGGAACTTCTCTACGGGAAAGGTGTAAGCCAGGCCTGCCTCGAAGTGATGTGCCGTCTCATGGCTCTTAAAGTTAAAGTACTTGTTGGCCCCCTGTCCGGCCCACCAGAGGTCGGCGACAGACAAGATCAGGCCGGAATTGGCGAACGTATAAGCAGCCGTCAGGTCGATTTCCTTGTTGGCAAGTCCTTCCGCAGCCTGATACCCGTCGAAGTCGGTCGATCCCCAGGCTGTCAGAGAGAAGCCGGCGATGCCGAAGGAAAATGTAGGCTGGAAGCTGGCCCCCGTCTGGTACATACCACGCCAGATATAGGAGCTTACCAGGTCGCCCTGGACGTTGAATGTCGCCCCGCTTTCGTCATCCTGCGCTTTCATCATCCCGAAGGAGCTGAAAGAAACTGTTATTACTACGGCTAATGCCTTTTTGATTATCGAGTTCATATTTTATTCTTATTTTATTTACCGATTACTTGTTTCCAACTTCTCTAAAGCCACGTTCAACTTCAGGACGTTGACTTTCTCCGGGCCGAACAGTCCCAACAGCGGGCCTTCGACATTCGCGTTGACAATAGCCATCACCTTTTCCGGAGAGATACCGCGTGCCTCGGCCACCCGTTGCACTTGCGCGTAGGCAGCTTTCGGGGAAATATCCGGATCGAGGCCGGAACCGCTGGCGGTGACCATTTCGACAGGAACCTGTTCACGTTTCAGGTAGGGATGATGTACGAGGAAGGTGTCGATACGCGCCTGTATGTCCGCCAGATATTCTTCGTTGGACGGTCCTTTGTTGCTGCCCGCCGAGCTGGAAGCGTCGTAACCGTCACCCGCATGCGACGGGCGGCCCCAGAAATAAATATCCTTTGTAAATTGCTGTCCCACGTTGGCTGCACCTACTATACGGCCGTTCAGTTCGACCACATCGGCATTGCCCTTATTCGGACCGGCTACCTGCGCAAAAAGCCACAGGATGAAGATATAACTGACACTGAAGAGAATGCAGAAAGCAATCGTCAGCTTAAATGATTTAAACAGATTCGATATCATATGATTTGATTTTCTTTACGTTCTTAATTGCGAAACACCCGCTGCCGCCCGGCAGCCTTTCCGGATCATGCAGAAACATCCGCCAGGCGGCGCGCAGTGTCAAGAGATATTTATACTTAGAAAAAAAGAGAGATCACCATGTCGATCAACTTGATTCCGATGAACGGAGCGATCACGCCGCCCACCCCATAGATTAATAAGTTACGGCGCAGCAAAGCCGAAGCCCCTATAGGCTTATAAGCCACCCCCCGCAAAGCCAACGGAATCAGGATTGGGATAATAATGGCATTAAAAATCACCGCACTCAGGATCGCACTTTCCGGACTATGCAAACACATGACGTTCAGAGCCGCCAACTGCGGGATCGCCACCATGAACAGAGCCGGAACGATTGCGAAATATTTCGCCACATCGTTTGCGATACTGAAGGTCGTCAGCGTACCGCGCGTCATCAGCAACTGCTTGCCGATCTCCACGATCTCGATCAACTTCGTCGGATCGTTGTCCAGGTCCACCATATTGCCGGCTTCCTTTGCCGCCTGTGTACCACTGTTCATGGCAACCCCTACGTTTGCCTGCGCCAGTGCTGGGGCGTCGTTCGTCCCGTCGCCCATCATAGCCACCAGTTTGCCGGCTTCCTGTTCTTTCCTGATGTAATTCATCTTATCCTCCGGCTTGGCTTCGGCAATAAAATCGTCCACACCGGCCTTCTCGGCGATATATTTAGCTGTCAAAGGGTTATCACCCGTCACCATCACCGTCTTGACACCCATCTTGCGCAACCGTTCGAAACGTTCCTGGATGCCCGGTTTGATGATATCCTGCAACTCGATCACACCGATGATGTAATCGTCTTGCGAAACCACTAACGGAGTACCGCCGTTGCCGGTGATCTTTTCGACCCGTCCGGCCACCTCCTCCGGGTACTTGTTTCCGGCAGCCTCGCTCATCCGGCGGATGGCATCGAAAGCGCCTTTGCGGATACGGGTTCCGTCTTTCAGGTCGACACCCGAACACTTCGTCTCGGCGGTGAATCTGATCATCCGGGAACCCGAAGTGCTCAGATCGCGGATGCGGATGCCACGCTCGCGCCCCAGTTCGACGATCGATTTGCCTTCGGGCGTCTCGTCAGAAAGGGAAGCCATCAGGCAAGCCTGTACGAAAGAATGTTCGTCGACCCCGGCTACCGGATAGAACTGTGTCGCTTTACGATTGCCGATCGTGATCGTTCCAGTCTTGTCGAGCAACAGGGTGTCTATGTCGCCGGCTGTCTCTACAGCCTTGCCGGATTTGGTTATTACGTTGGCCCGCAAGGCACGATCCATACCGGCAATACCGATCGCGGACAGCAGCCCTCCGATGGTAGTCGGGATCAGACAAACAAACAGGGAGATGAAGGCCGCAATGGTAATTTGAGTTCCCGAATAGTCGGCAAGCGGCTTCAACGTACCGCATACAACCACAAACACCAACGTGAAACCGGCCAACAAGATCGTCAAAGCAATCTCATTCGGCGTCTTTTTCCGTGAAGCGCCTTCCACAAGGGCGATCATCTTGTCGAGGAAGCTCTCGCCCGGCTGTGTCGTCACCATCACCCGGATCTGGTCGGACAGCACTTTCGTTCCACCCGTCACAGAGCTCTTATCGCCCCCGGCCTCGCGGATGACCGGAGCCGACTCGCCCGTAATGGCACTCTCGTCGATCGAAGCCAACCCCTCGATGATCTCGCCGTCGGAAGGGATCGTGTCGCCTGCCTCGCAGATAAAGACATCACCTTTTTTCAATTGCGAACTGCTCACCGTCGTGATCGTCCCGTTTGCTTCCACCCGTTTTGCAGGCGTCTCCTCGCGGGTCTTACGCAGGCTGTCGGCTTGCGCCTTGCCACGCGCCTCGGCGATCGCTTCGGCAAAGTTGGCAAAGAGCAGCGTCAGGAACAGCACTGTGAAAACAACTATATTATACCCGGCCGACCCCTGTGCGGTATTGCCTGTAGCCGCCGCCCAAACCGTCACGATCAACATCACGAAGGTCACCACTTCGACGATAAACATAATCGGGTTACGGAACATCGTCCGGGGGTCCAACTTGACGAACGACTGTTTCAGGCTTTCTATAACAAGCTCCTTCGGAAACAAAGAAGCAGATCGATTCTCTTTCATCGTATTACTTTTCAATTTTCAATACTCGATATTCAACTTAAAGATAAATGCTAAAATATTCGGCAATCGGCCCTAAGGTCAGTGCAGGGAAGAAAGACAGGGCAGCCACGATAAAGATCACGCTGAAGGTCATCACGGCAAATGTCGCAGTGTCCGTCTTTAATGTCCCCGCACTTTCCGGTATAAACTTCTTTTGCGCCAGCAGACCGGCAATGGCAACCTGTCCGACGATCGGGAGGTAGCGCGAGATGATCAGCGCAAGACCTGTCGTAAAGTTCCAGAACCAGGTATTATCGCCAAGCCCCTCGAAGCCCGAACCGTTATTGGCGGAAGAAGAAGTATATTCGTAAAGCATCTCGCTCAGCCCATGAAACCCGGGATTGTTCAACCAACCTCCCTCCGCCTCCACGAAGGCCGGATTATAGACATAATAATAGCAAGCCACCGCCGTACCGATCAGGATCACAAACGGATGAGCCAACGCCACGATCGTGGCGATCTTCATCTCACGCGCCTCCACCTTCTTGCCTAAGAACTCAGGCGTACGGCCGACCATCAGACCACTGATAAAGACGGCGATAATCAGAAAAGCATAGTAATTCATAAATCCTACCCCGACGCCGCCGAACCAGGTATTGATCTGCATGTTCAACATCTCCATCATCCCGCTTAGCGGCATCGTGCTGTCGTGCATCCCGTTGACCGAGCCGTTGGAAGTGACCGTCGTCGTACAACTCCATAGGGCCGTGGCGGCTGCACCGAGCCGTGTTTCCTTGCCTTCCATCGCGCCGGCTGCCTGGTCGATTCCCATTTCAGCGATCTTCGGGTTGCCGTTCATCTCGTAATAGGTATTAATACCCACACTAACCAAGTAGGCAAAGAGCATGATACCGAAAATCGTATAAGACAACTTCTTCCTTTTCAGATAGAATCCCAACGCAAAGACCATCGCCATCGGGAGGATCAGGATCGCCCAGCATTCCACCATATTGGTCAGGTAGGTCGGGTTTTCAAGCGGATGCGAAGAGTTTACGCCGAAGTAGCCTCCCCCGTTCGTCCCCAATTGCTTGATCGGGATGATGGCGGCGGCCGGACCTTGCGAGATTTGTTGCTCGTTGCCCTCCAATGTCGTAAGCTGCATCTTTCCGTCGAATCCCATCGGCGTCCCTTGCAGGATCAGGATAAACCCGACAACCAACGACAACGGCAGCAGGATACGGGTGCAACTCTTCATCAGCAAGTCCCAGAAGTTACCGATCGTCTTCGTCGTCTTGGCAGCCATCGCCTTGAAGATACCGGCAAGGGCGGCCATTCCCGTAGCGGCCGTGATGAACTGGAACAGCATAATGACGAATAATTGCGTGAAATAGGTCAACCCGCTTTCTCCGCTATAATGTTGCAGGTTACAGTTGACCATGAAGCTGATACATGTATTGAATGACAAATGGGACGACTGTCCGGCATTGCCATCCGGATTCAAGGGCAGGTACTGTTGCGTCCACAGCAGGATCATACCCCAAAAGAACCAGAAAAGGTTGACCGTCAGGAGCGCCTTCAGGAAACTTTTCCAACTCATCTCCTCCTTCGGGTCGATCCCGCAGATTTTAAAGATCCATCTTTCTACCGGGGCCAGAAAATCAAAACAGGTTTTCTCCCCTTTATATACCATTGCAATATACTTACCTAACGGATAAGCCAGAACGACCATCAAAACGATCTGGATAATGCTACCTAATAATTCCGTATTCATCTTTTCACCTAAACTAATTGTTTAAAACTTTTCGGGCCTGACCAACACATACATCAGATACCCGAAGATAACCAAGCAGAGTACAAACAGTGCTGCAAACATAATCTTCCTCCTTTCCTAAATCTTCTCGAACCAATCCACACACTTAAAGAAAAACCAGTAGCAGGCCACCCCCACCACGCACAAAAAGCCAAAAGACACAAATTCATTTTCCAACATATTAAAATACTTTTAGAGTTAATACTATTCATCGTCTCGCCGTTCTATATGCCAACGGCGTGCCAAAGAGGAGAAAGTTTTTATGAAGAAAAGAGTATCAAGGAGTTAAGCCTTCGGCATAAAATTCCGGGACGATGCAAACCCTTCCATTTTGAAAAGGTCGGCGTTTCAAAATGAAAAAAGCCGTACCTTCGCAGGCACGGCTCTCTGAGTGATCAAAAAACATAAATTCTCACAATTCACTCATTCAAATAAAAATGTAAAATGATTTCGGTTCCCATTCCCTTTTCTGATATAACTGTTATGTTTCCATTTAATTTCTCCACGATTGTTTTACAGATGGATAATCCCAGCCCCGTTCCGGGGATGTGCGAGCTTCCTTTGTAAAAGCGATCAAAAATCTGGGAGAGTTCTTTCTGTTCCATACCGCATCCCGTGTCGCACACGAAGATGTAGACGTTCCTGCCGTCGTCTTCCAGACGGTAGCCAAACCGGATGGAACCTTCTTTCGTGAACTTACGGGCATTATTGATCAGGTTGTTCACCACCTGCGTCAATCTCATGCTATCGGTCGTCAGATAGGTGTTATACTCCGGCATCTGCAAGACCAACCCGACCTCCGGCGTCATCCGGAGAGACTGCGTTTTATAAATATCCGTCAGCAGCGCATTCAAAGAATATGACTGCATATCGAACACCATCTGGTTCGATTCGATCCTCGAAAGATCCAGGATATCGGAGATCAGCGTCAGCAGATGCTGCCCGTTCTGGTTGATTATATTGGAATACTCCCTCGCTTCGTCACTCCCCATCTTTACATCCTCGTCGGTGAGAAGATTGGAAAATCCCAATATCGCGTTCAGCGGCGTCCGGATCTCGTGGCTCATATTCGCTAAGAACGCGGTCTTCAGCTCTTCACTTTGTCTCGCTTTCTCCAACGCCTCTTGTAGCCTGATTTCCGTTTCCTTGTATTTTTGCGTACTCATACAGATGCCGATAAGCTGGAAAGGAGAACCCGACACGCTCTTCATGTAGGTGGATTGGGCCTCAAACCATTCCCACGTACCGTCGCCACGCATAAGCCTGTAGGATACGTAAGCATCCAACGACGCCCCGTTGAACTGTCCGGTCAATGATTCAAACACCGCATCGACATCATCGGGATGGATGATCGCCCGAAAGTCTTCGGTCGTAATCGTATTATTATCGACCGGCCTTCCCAAATAGTCGAAATAACGCGGATCGATCGTCAGCACGCCGGTATTTATCTCGATTGTCCAGGGAAAGATATGCGTCCGGTTCAAAATCATATCCATCGTGTACTGCTGCCTCTTCTCTTTATTTACATTCCGGAAGAAAAACAAGATATACAGCAATTGTCCGTTCCGGTCCCGTATGCCGAAGGCCGCTCCCTCGATTAACTGGATCGCATCCCGGTCTTTCTCGCTTAGATAGGTATCCGTTTTAAATTCTATAGATTCTGTCCCCTGCCTCAACTCTTCCAATATATCCGGAAGAATATCCGACTGCTCATGAAAGATCGAGAGTACATCCGTCACCTTTTTACCGACCAAACCTTTCCTGTTGACATCCAGATATTTGAATACACGTTGATTCACATACCGGATGGTCCCGTCGAGATCCACGAAAGCAAAATTGGCAGACATAGAGTCGAGCAAACGGGTGATTACCGCTTCCTCGACACTCTTCAGGTCCTTCACTTTATATTTGAACTTTCTTCCTTCGAAAAGAAAGAACGGTATAAGGATGACGAGTATAAAAATAGAGGCCAGTTGTATGAAATACATAGGATCATAACTGACAATAGCCATCCGAAAGGGGCTATAAAGAATCATATATACAACTCCGGCCTGCATTTTATAGTTCTCCCGGACGTTCTTCTTCGCTTCCGCCGCCGCTTCCGCCGGTTATGACAGGCGGCTTGTTACCACCGCCTGTCTGACCTCCCTTCCCAGCGCCCAAGTTGTTAGAAATAACAACGCGATAATGGTCTATGCGAGCATTCCACCATGAAAAAAGTTCTGTGTATAGCGTATCTCCGTTAATAAGAGCGAGTGCATTCAGATATTCGACCAACGCATCGTATGTCTTCTCGAAAATAGGACGGTTGATCGTCGTACTGTTCTTAACGGCTTTTTCTGATTTTTCTTTTGAACGGTTGGAAGTGAGAAGGGCGCACTGGTCATTAGCCCTCTTAAGCTCCGCCACCCATTCGTCAAGCCCGAGCAACGTTATGTCCGCCTTATACTTATCGGATTCCAGTTCCTGTATAAAGTTGTATTCGAATCCCGTCTGATCATCGAACCCTCTGGTCTGCGCGCCCGTATAAGTAGAGACAAGAGGCTGCAAACGGGTAGCCCCTTCCTTTATATCGGCTTTAAAGTGACGCATACCGGTACGGATATGTTCAATGATACCGATATGGATATTATTCCGGTAGGCTCCGGCTGTATTCATCTCTGCCGTATAGGCGCTTTTTGCAACGATTACGATTCCGTCGTCCAATACTTGAAGTTTTGTCTGATATTCTGCAAATACATCTGTTATTTTAAGCGTATCCGCATTTCTTTCTACGATGGCAGCCTCTATTTCTCTGCCGAAGGCTAACAGTTCGTTGACTTTTAATCTTGTCTTTGTTCCGAACGATTGTATTTTTGACATATATACCCTATTTAATTATCCATTATTGTGTTATTTCCGGCGTCCACGGTTTATCGGGAGGCGTATGACATAAAGGAAATGGCTCGATAAGCCTACGAAAGCGCCAAAGACCGGTCATCTGATCCTCCGATACTATTTTTTTGCGCGCTGCACTGGCTTTTTATCGATCGATAAGACTATTAATACGTATTCGACAGGTCGTTTGTGCATCCGTAAGGTTATCGAAATGCTTTTGACTTGTCTTTTGCGGATTCATAGGGTTATCGAAGGATTACCGACTACCTGTTTGTCCTTCGATAAGGTTACGAATGGTTGGGTGGGGTGTCATCTGTTGCGTTTTCCATATTTTTTGCTTTTAAGGCGGGCCCTTGCGAGCCTTTGTCTGTTTTTTGTTTTATGTTTGTTAACACTAAAATGACTAACGAAAACGTACGTTTTTTTTAGTCATTTTTTCCGTTGAAAATTCAGACAGACTTATCTTCCTCTTACAGGGGACAAATATACGCAAAAAATAGTATACAAGCGCATTTTAATTACGATATCCCTTGATTTTTAAAATATTTATTCTACATTTGCAAATGACTAAAAAAAACGTACGTTTTCGTTAGTCATTTAACATTAACATTTCGCCCGTTGTTTTTCAACGCACGAGACTCTCCATTCTCCTATTTTTTAACGTTTTCGTTTTTGTGAATGATGGGAAAGCCCCCTTTCCCACTTTGTTTAGTCCTATCTGTTGAAACCCTGATGTAGAAAGGGTTTTGATGGGTAGGACTTCTCAATTATCATCCTTCTCTAAAAAGGGGAAATCAGGGCAAAAAAGTGGCTTTGAGGAAAAAGTAACTATTTATGGAAAAAAACGAGGAGAATTGCGGAAGGTCAAAGACCGTATTCCTCGATCTTCCGGTAGAGCGTGGTCAGGCCGATTCCTAACAGGCGGGATGTCTCCGTCTTGTTGCCGTTGGTATATTTCAAGACTTTCTGGATATGCATCTTTTCGACGCCGCTGAGGTCGAAGCCTGAATAGCTTCCGTCGGCGTCGGTCTGCGGGGTCTGCATGTTAAGTGGCAAGGTGTCGGGCGTCAGGGTGTCGCCTTCGGAGATAATCAGGCTGCGCTCCACGACGTTGCGTAGTTCGCGTACGTTTCCTTTCCAGGGGTACTGCTTCAGGATGCTGATATAATCGGGCGAGATCGTCCGAATGTCTTTTCCCATTTTGGAGGAGAGGGCGGAAACAAATGCCCGGACATGCAACGGGATGTCGCCCGTCCGTTCACGAAGCGGCGGCAGGTGTATCTGGAAAACGGAAAGGCGGTAGAACAAGTCTTCGCGGAAATGGCCGTCGGCGATCTCTTTTGCTAAGTCGCGGTTGGTGGCGGCTATCACGCGTACATTTACTTTAAGGGGCTTCGTGTCGCCGATCTTGATAAATTCGCCGGTTTCGAGGATGCGGAGCAGCTTGGCTTGCAGGTCGAAGGCCATCTCGCCGATCTCGTCGAGGAAGATCGTGCCGTTGTCGGCTTCTTCAAACAAACCTTTCGTCTCTTTCAGGGCGCCGGTGAAGGCTCCCGCCTTGTGGCCGAACATCTCGCTTTCTAACAGGTCGCGGCTGAAGGACGAGCAGTTGATGGCGACAAAGGCTTTATCGCTACGGGAACTGTGCTGGTGGATGGACTGGGCGAAGACTTCCTTTCCCGTGCCGGTTTCGCCGGTCAGCAGGACGGGGACATCGGTGGCGGCCACCTTACGGGCCAGGACGATGGCTTCCTGTATGGCGGGCGATTGGCCGATGATGGTATCGAAAGAGTATTGTTTGCCGACTACCGGGGCGGCGGCTTTCTGCTGCTTGCAGGCGGCGGTGGCCTTTTCCATGGCCTTGGCGATCAGAGGAAGGATTTTGTTATTGTCGTCGCCTTTGGTGATATAGTCGAATGCGCCGTTCTTGATGGCTTGCACGCCGTCGGGGATGTTCCCGTGTGCCGTGAGCAGGATGACTTCCGAAAGGGGGCATAGGCGTTTCAGTTCGGAGACAAGCTCCACCCCGCTCCCGTCCGGCAGGCAGACGTCGCACAGGATCACCTCGGGACTATGCTGTTCGGATTGCCTGATCCCGGCCTTGCAGCTTGCCGCCTGAAGCACCTCGTAACCTTCCAGCCCGATAATGCGGGACAACAGGCTCAGGATCTGCTTTTCATCATCGATAATCAATACTTTTCCCATCTTTTCCATTCTTTTCCGACGGGGCAAATATAATATATTCTTCAGAGATATGCCTCATAACATACAAGTCAATGCCTGCCTGTTCAAAATACGGACTTTGTTGCGGGAGATTTCGATAAAGCCGCTGTCGACAAGTTTATTGATCTCTTTGGACAGGGCGGGGCGCGTCACGCCAAAGTATTCGGCAAGCTGCACCTGGTTGTGTTCCAGCTCGACAACACTCGAACCCTCTTTCAGGTGGTCGAGCAGGTAATAAATATAGCGACTCCGGATTCCCCGGAACGAGAGGACGCGAAGGCGGGTCATCGTACAGCGGTTGCAACTGGTGCTGACGCAGAGGAAATTGTGCAGCAGTTGCGGCATGCTGTGCATCAAGGCAAAGAAATCGGATTTGGCGATGCGCATGAGGGTGACGTCTTCTTCTACGGTAAAGGTGGCGGGGAACTGGTTCTTTTCGGCAAATATATGCGGAGTGGCAAAGGTGCGCGGGGCCTGGATGACCTCTACGCGGACTACGTTTCCGGAGACGTCGGTCACGTCTACATTGAGCTTTCCTTCCAGAAGAATGTGCAGGGCGTTACAAGAGGTTCCCTGCCGGATGATTGTTTCGCCCTTCGGATAATGGTCCACCGTATATTCTATCCTGTCGAGCAATTCTTCCTGCATCTTCAGGGTAAAGTCCCTGAAGAGCGGAATTTTAAATATGTCGTGAATATCCATAATGTTTATCGTTTAGTACCGGATTTGTTCCCCTCCGGCAAAGATAGGACTTTTCCGGTACTAAGCAACTCACCATTTCGTCATAAATACGCGCGGATTGATGTTTAACGACAGCCATCCCCAATCCTGCCAGCTCGACGGATGACCGCCTTTGACGATTTCCATCGTTTCTCCGGCAAGCATCGTCGAATAGCCGGCGGAGAGTTTCACGTCTTTCATGATCTGCCAGTCCACCTGGAAGTCGAGTTCCGATCCCAAGCTGCGGCTTGCCTCTTCGCCGGGGCCTACGTAGACATCGCCGGTGACCGAGAAGTAGTGGTAGGCGAGCGAGAGGTTGACTTTCTTCGACGGTTTGTAGGCGACGGAGAGTTGGTTGTCCCACAGGCCGGGATTCGTGTTGTTGTCGATAAATTTGGAGGCGTAGAAGTAGTCCATGGCGCCGTAGAACTTATGGTGGGTTCCGTAGAGCGGGTCGAAGGCTTTGTACGTGCCGTCGGGATCGTCACCGGCTCCGCTCAGGTAGTCGCTGCCGATGCCGATCTTCCAGTGCGGATCGATCTGGCAGGCGGCGTTGAGGGCCCACATGAAGGCGGAGATGTCGCGGTTGGTGACGGTCTTGCCGAACTGGTAGTAGAAGGTTCCGCCGAAGGTCCAGTTGCCCGGCAGGTAATAGAGGTTTGTCCCGAGGGTCTGCATGTACTTCGTATCGGCCTTTTTCGTTTCGGGGTCGGCCGGTTCGATGCCGAGGTTCATAAAGAGGAAAGAGGCACGGAAATCCGGGCTGAAGGTATGCTGGTACCAGAGGGTTTGCATCGTCTTATAGGGCTGTGCGCCGGGGGCGTAGTAGGTTCCGCCGATCGTCTTCTCGTCGTTCTGGTTGAAGGCGAGGATGAGGTGGAGCTGGTTTTCGGCGTTCTGATATCCTAATTTGAGGGCGTCGTGGTAGCGTCCGGCCACGTTCCAGTCCAGTGCGCCGAGGATGCGTTCGTCGTCGTACACCAAGGATTGGCGGCCGAGCTTGGCGAAAAGGCCGTGACCGAAATCCAACTGTGCCCAGGCTTCGTTGAGGATGAAGCGGCCGTTCTTGTCGATTTGCGGGTCTTGTCCCCATACGCCGACGTGCTGGGCGGAGAGTCCGATGGAGAGGTTGTCACGCTCGTAGTTCATCGAAAGGCGTGCGCGGTTGTTGATGAAGCCCGTTGCCTCGTCTCCTTTATTGCGGGGGAAAAGGACGCCGTTGCGGTACTCGGCTCGCGGACGTATCTGGATATTCATGGAGAAGGTGTTCTCCTTCGCTTCCGTGTTTTCTTTTTCTTCGGCATGCACCATGCCGGAACTCCACAGGACGAGGCCTGAGAGGATGTACATCAGTTTCTTCATACGATCTATTTTTTAGTGTTTAGTTATTCTATATTATAGGTATGCACGCTTTTCCCCTGCGCAGACGGCAGGTAGTTCACCCCGAACCAGCAAACTTGCAGGAGGATGAAGGAGAAGAGCAGCAAACCGAGTGCGGCCCGGTGGCGCGCCTGCCGGTTGAGCCTGAAGTGGATATACAGGAGGTTCGCTAACCAGGTGGCGGCGGCCCAGGTTTCTTTCGGGTCCCAGCTCCAGTAGTGCCCCCAGGCTTCTTTCGCCCAGATAGCCCCGAAGAGCATGCCGATGGTCAGGAAAGCGGTGCCGACGTAGACCAGGTTGTCGCAAAGGGCCATCCGGTCGGTGTCGATCGACTGCCCTTTCCGGTGGAACAGCAGGTAAAGGGCGAAGATGGCAGCCGCACCCAGCATGGCGTAGGCAAACATATAGACGATGACGTGCGGAGCGAACCAGGGGCTTTGCAGGGCGGGCATAAGCGTCTTGTTGTGTATCTCCGGTTTCAGGAGATTGATACAGATGAACACGCCGGCAAGCAGGGTGCTGAACGAAAGGATCCATTTATACCGCCAGCGGACGTAGGTGATCAGCCCGGCTACCGGAAGGAAGAAGGAGTACCAGAGGCGCGTCTCCCCCATCGTCCGGAGGGGCGGGCGTTCGAGCGATATCCACATGCCGACGATAAAGGCGAAGAAGATTGCCAACCCTGACAGGTTGAGGATGACGGCACTTCCGAAGCGTCCCGGGCGGTAGGCCATCCAGGCACTTATTCCCCAACAGAGGAGGGCGGGAAATGCAAAACAGATAAAATAGTTCCAATCCATATCAATTCTCCTTTTTCTTCGGTGCAAAAACGAACAGGCAGACGGCTCCTGCCAACATCATACAGATTCCGGTGTACACGACCGGCAACCAGGGGTCGCGGACCAGTTCGAAGATGCTGATTTTGCTCCATCTCCCCATCGTCTCGTCGTAACTGAGCTGGTAAATCTTCCAGCCGCCGACGGAGAGTGGTTTGTTCACTTCGATCAGGGCCTCTTTCTTCTGTTTCTCTTTCGTATAGACTGTCACATCGGAGGCGAAGCGTCTCGGCTCGCGTTCGGGCATGACAAGGACTTCGGAATCGCTCAACGGCAGGGTGACGTAGGGAAACATGTAGTTACCGGAGCTTACCCAACCTTCGCGGCGACTGCCGTCTTTCCGGTTCAGCGCTTTCACATACAGCGCAGAGGTCGCGCCTTCGGATTGGAAGCCGACGAAATTCACGGTGTCCTTATCCGCTACGCAGGCGGCCATCGGGAGGAAGCCGGTGACCTCGACCGTCCAATCTAACAAGGAACCGGAAAGGGGCGGCTCTTCCACCAGGAGGTTAACGGGCTGTCCTTCAGGTTGCGCTTTACCGGTTGTGTTGTCGATTATCATGAGTTTGGGCGGGTATTGGTCGATCGTGAAGGCTTTCAGCTCGACGGCAAGCGGGAGTTCGACCATGCCGCCGGTTTCGTCCGTCGCACGCCATTCGGCCGTTCCTTCGCTTACGGACATGCGCAGACGTTGCAGGTCGCCGTTTCCGAGGATGGCCGCCCAGAGCGTGATGAACAGTCCGGCGTGGTTTAGGGCGAACGGGATGTCTTTCCACCGGAAACGGGCGAGCTTACGGAGCGTCACCAGTCCCAAGACCGTCAGCACATAGAGGAAAAGCAGCACGAAAGGCCATGAGGTAGTCATCCGGTCGAACCCTAACCGGGCGATCAATCCGACGGAAGGGTGTTCCGATGGGGCCACTTGCGGAGTGAGCCCCATCAGAACGACTAATACCAACCAAAAACACAATGACGTTATACTGGCTTCCAGGCCGGCAAACCAGCGCAGGGCTGCACTTCGCCGGCTCAGAAGGTGTAGGATCAGGAGCAGGATGAGATAGGCTCCGCCGAACGACAGGTTGACCGGATACCGGAAAAAGGCGGCATCGACATGTCCGGCGGTGAGTTGCAGGATAAGGCCGGTCACTAATAATCCGGCGCCTATCGCACAACCTTCAGCGTATCTCCAGGGCTTGTTCCACATATCAACTGTTTTTTACCAGGCGGTTGTTCGCTTTGGCTTCTTCGAGCCATTTCGGAACGACTGTATTCAGGAATTTCTCTTTCTGGGCGCGTTCGGCCGGGATATCGAGGCCGATGTATTGCTGTGCTTTTTCCTTTGTCGACAGGTCGGGCATCGGTACGTCGTCGGTATAGCCTAACTTTGCCAGCACTTTGGAGATAGCCAGGCGGGCTTGCAGGGCACGGTCGGTTCCGTTACCTAAAATACGTTGGATCTCCTGCGGGGCGTGGAAGGCTCCTCCGTGGGAGGCGACGCCGAAGTCCCAGCGCCATTGTGCCTGGCGGAGGAGTTTCAGGACGGGGGCCATTTGTTCTTCGGTGGCTCCCTTGTCCCAGGCAAACTTGGCTTCGATGTGGGCTTTTGCAAGCTCTGTTTCCAGGCGGTCGCGCATTTCGCGGGCCTTGTTCTGACGTTCGTAGACGTTGTTACGCAGGGTCTCTTCGCTCTCCCGGTGGCATACCTGGCAGGTACGGTCGATCATGGCGAGCGGGCTCATGATGTGGTGGTCGCTGTACTTCACACCGCCCTCGCTCTTGTAAGGCATGTGGCAGTCGGCACAGGAGACGCCGCGCTGTCCGTGGATTCCCATCATGGAAAGTTCGTAGTCCGGGTGCTGGGCTTTCAGTATCGGGGTACGGCTGAGCTTATGTTTGTAGTCGAAAAAGCCGGCTTCGTCGTAATAGGCTTCCATATCTTCCACCGTGAAACCTTTATCCCAGGGGAAGGTCAGGTATTTGCCGTCTCCCTTGAAGTAATATTCCACATGGCATTGTGCACAGACCAGCGAACGCATTTCCTGGGGAGTGGCTTTCGTGATGTCCCTTCCCTGGCGCTGGAAGGCTTCGATCAGGGCGGGACGGCTGATGCGGAGGTTCATGTTCTCCGGTTCGTGGCAGTCGGCGCAGCCGATCGGGTTCACGATTTCCTTACCCATGGCGGACCATTTGCTCTTATAGAAGTTTTCGGCTCCGATACTCTGCATCATGCGCGGGACATCGGGGCTTTTACAGGTCCAGCAGGTGGCCGGTTGCGGGCCTCCGTCTTCTTCGGTCATAGGGGAACCGACACGGAGGGTGTGGCGCATATCCTCGATCGCATGCATGTGCCCGCGAGGGGTCGAATAGTCTTTGGAGAAGGCATAGCCGGCCCAGAGAATGACCATGTTGGGACGTTGTTCCAGCACGTCCACCGCCTGGCTTCCGTTATAGAGGCTTTTGAAGCTGGTGTCTGCCGTCTCTGTCCAAGTCTGATATTCACGCGGATAGTTCGGCTCGAACAGCTCGTTTCTTCCTTCAACGTCTTTTATCTCCGTCTTCTTGTTGTTGAAAACACTGACTATTTCCGCCCGCCTTTCCGTGACGGAGGAGGCCAGCATGCCTAATACAAAAATGACTGCCATCGTCCCGAGGAACAATAACCAGCCTTGCCATGATTTTAATTTCTTTTCCATATTTGTTGCATTTTAATTTATCGGTTATTCTGTAAGCATATCCTTCAACCATTGCGGTGTGTTTGTCTTCGGATAGGGCACGAGGGCGTTAGGCGTGGACGACAGACTGTTCGTTCCCCCGTGAGGCACGTCGCGGTGACAGTCCCAGCAGGCTTTCCCCTCCCCTGCAAGCGCCATTTCATGATCGATCCGGCCCGTGCTGACGAACTCGGTGTTCAATTGCGTATGGCAACGGATGCAGTTGTCCATGATGACCTCGGCACTGCCGTCGAGCGCCTGGATGACCTGCGGTTCGCCACGCATCGTGAATACCGCGGCATGACGCAGACCGTCCATGCCTTTGAAAAGCCATTTCCTGGCAAAACTCTGATGGGGTACGTGGCAATCATTACAGGTGGCGTTACGACTGTGCGAGCTATGGTTCCAGGTGGCATAGTAGGGAGCCATGATATGGCAATTCACGCAGCCCGACGGATCATCCGACAGGTAGCTCCACGCCCTGGAAGCAAAGACAGTATAGGCTCCGAGACCACACACGACTCCCGCTGCTGCGACAGCAAATAGTCTCGCCCGCCGCGTAGGAAGTACCGTGTCAATTATTTCTCTTATATTCATACAGCCTTAATTATAGTTTAATTATTTGCAAATATCCTAAACCCGGTACAAGTAATGTGTAATAAATATTACATTCGCCAAAATTATGAATGCAATGAAAAAGGTTCTATTAGTTGCAGTCTCCGCACTGCTTGTCTGCACCTCTTGTGTGACGAAGAAAAAATATCTGCTGGCCGAGAACGGACGCCTGGAAGCCATCGCCCGGGGAGACGACCTGCAGAACCAACTTGTGAACTGCCGCGACAACAGCGACCAGCTCTCATCGCGCCTTGCCGCCCTCGAGCGAGACACCACCCGCATGGGGAAAAACATCCGTAACTACCAAAGTATGCTCAACACCAACATGACGGAGCAGGAAAAACTGAACTCCCTGTTGAGCCAGAAAATGAGCGAACTGGATGAACGCGAACGTACCATCAACGAATTGCAGGACATGATCAACGCCCAGAACGAACGGGTGCAAAACCTCCTGAACAGCGTGAAAGACGCCCTGTTAGGTTTCAGCAGCGACGAACTGACAGTGCGTGAAAAAGACGGGAAAGTCTACGTCGCCATGTCGGACAAACTCCTGTTCGAATCGGGAAGCGCCCGCGTAGACAAACGTGGGAAAGAGGCTCTGGCTAAACTGGCCGAGGTCCTCAACAAACAGACCGACATCGACGTTTACATCGAAGGCCATACCGACAGCAAGCCGATCAACACCGTCCAGTTCAAAGACAACTGGGATCTGAGCGTGATGCGTGCTACTTCCGTCGTTCGTATCCTGACAAAAGACTACGGCGTCAACCCATTGCAGATACAACCTTGCGGCCGTGGCGAATTCATGCCTGTTGCCGACAACGAATCGGCCGACGGACGCGCCAAAAACCGTCGCACGGAGATCATCATGGCTCCGAAGCTGGATAAGCTGTATCAGATGTTGAATCAGTAAGAATCATAACTTGTCTTTCGTACTTAAGGAAGCAGTCGCTTGCTGTTGATTGTTTATTATTATAGAAACGACAATCCTGGTCCCTGGCAATAGACGAACTCCCTTAATTTCACTTCCATCAGCGATTCTGATAGGTAATACGAATTCCTTCCCGTTTTCATCTATATAAATTACGGTCAGATCATCATCCGTTGGAATAAAAACACCTTTAGCCCTTCCAGATTCATCAAAAAGAGAAAAAGGATACCTATCAAAGACAGTTAAATTTTCAAACTTGCCACTCTGGAATGAGTAAGTACCGGATAAAGCAGCCTTAGTAACATAGATATTATCTTTTGTCAATTTAACCGGTATATCTCCTTCACCATATTCTCTCACGACCAGATCGATTGTAGCAAGACGATCTTCCATGTTTATCAGAACAGCTGTATCGACAGGAGCTGAAATCGAAATACTATTACTTGCTCTAAACCCATCAGCATACCACTTTTCCTGCTCCCGAAGATCGATAGATAATGATAGATTTTCTTTATCCAATTGATCAGAGTAAGGCTGATAAGAAATCAGGTTTAACGAAGAGCCGTCTGACGGCAACAGAACTGTATTAGAAACATCCGCAGGCTTTAAGTATAAAGTGTCACCATCTCTTTCCCCACTATACTTACTGTTAAACTGATTTTCCTGACTTGCCTTCAAATCAGGCAACAAAACACCAACTGAAGCATCCGATTGTCGCCACAATCCTGGATAAGTCTTAAAGTTCAGAGCACACAGTTCTTTCGGTATCTGCGAATTATCGTCATCCGAACAAGCACTAAAGGCCAACAAAGCTAAAACAGCCATAAGAGAGACTAATTGTTTCATCATAATATGATTTATAAGTTCTCCCAAAGATAAGATGTTTTATTTATTATCAAGCAATTTCTCTATCCTTTTTACATTTCAATGCAAAGAACAGGATATACAGGAATGCTGCCAGCGGAATCAGAAATCCGATCGCCATGTTTTCCGCACCAATATATCCCATCAGCATCGGGGCAAAGGCACCACCGGCCACTCCCATCACAATATAGGAAGAGGCTTTCTTCGTATAAGCACCCATCCCTTCCAGACCAAGAGCGAAGATTGTCGGGAACATGATAGACATAAAAAAGAAAGACAGATAAAGGGCATACAACGAAATAGTACCTATGGAAACGACTACCAGCGCCATACAAACCGCATCCGCCAATGCAAACCAGGTCAGAAGGCGGGCTGGCTTCATCCATTTCATCGTAAAACTGCCGGACAAACGACCGATCATAAACAATGCCATTCCTCCGAAAGCTAAGATACGCGAAGCCTCGATATTCGTCATAGAGGAGTCTACCTCCGTCACATAATTAATGAAGAAACTAAAAATCCCCGTCTGCGCCGCACAATAGCAGAACTGCGCAACGATGGCTCGGACAAACTGCGGATGCCTCCACATGGAAATTTCGGCGGATGGGCATGCATTTTCATTTACATGCCCATCCGTCTCTTCTTCCACCTGCACCTCCGGCAATTTGGTAAAGAAGAAAAGAATAGCAACCAGCAGGACAATAGATCCAACCAGGATATAAGGTTTTGTCAACGTAAACGGGTCATCCTCCGCCCCACCGAAAATCAGCATACCGCCAACCAGAGGACCTAAGATCCAGCCTAACCCGTTAAATGACTGGGACAGATTTAAGCGTTGCGCTCCCGACTCCTTCGGACCTAAAATCGTGGAATAAGGATTTGCCGCCGTCTCTAAAATACAAAGCCCGCAGGCAATCACAAACAAGGCGATTAAAAACGGGGAAGCCGAATGCAGATAAGCCGCTGGAATAAAGGCGAACGCTCCTATGGCGAACAAGCATAATCCTAAAATAATCCCTTTCTTATAGCCGAACCGCTTCATAAACATACCGGCAGGAAGCGCCATCAGGAAATAAGCGATATATGTAGAGAACTGCACAAGGCCGCTCTCCGCTTTCGTCATAGTAAAGACTCCCTGAAAATGTTTATTCAATACATCCAACAACCCATGGGCAAACCCCCATAATAGAAACAGACTGGTGATCAACAGAAACGGGACCAGATAAGACTTCCCGTCGGGTGCGGAAAACAAAGTTTTTTGATTATTCTTTTTCATAATTGCTATTTATTATCAGTTGGCAAAGGTAATCTTTTTTTCAGATAATAGCCTGCTCCTATATACGAGACGGCATAGGTAGAATCCGGCGAACTGCGAAAAGCGGATATTTCACCTATCACATATAAAGCCGAATCCAGATCTAATCGCAAGATTGTCGGATACATTTCTTTCGGGATCGAGTCTGTCGGAGCCAAACCTGCCTTTTCCATTTGACGGATAAGAAGAGTATTCATGTTTTCCCCAAAGATCACCGTCCGGTCTTTGTCGCGCAGATAGAAAGAATCCAAGTTCATAACACAGTTGATGCCTCCCTCATCATAGCGTCCAACAACTTGCAAAGTCTCGTACTCCGTAATATTTAAAGGCGAATAATCCGTAATAGAGAGATAATCATAGTCATTATAGTTGTAACGGTCTTCCTTGATCGGATAATTTCCCCGTTTCTCTTGCGAGATCCGCTCGATATCCTTCGCTGTTATACCCGGCACATAAGTCACGGCCGACAACAAAAAGATGGCGAGCACCGCCGCATACAGGTAGCGCCCTGCACGTTTAAAGAAAAACAGCAAGACGACTCCTGTAAGGATCGCTCCTACCGCCACCAGATAAACCCTTGCTTCCGTATATCCGTACTGGTTTATCCGGTAGAAAGTCCCTACCCAATACATGACCAGTGCAGGAAGTGCCGCCCAACTGGAATAGCGATAGAACCAGTCATAATATCGTTTTTTTAGGAACGGCTGACAACCTTTCAGAATAAAGGTCGCCGAAATAAAACTGACAACAATATAAGCAATCGCCCCTTTAGGCAAAGACCATAAAACAGCCACCTTAATAAAATAGAGATACAAAATGACCGCATATATCAACAATGCCGGCGAGAGGACATAGTTGAGCAACACATTAAACAATTTATCTGCGCTCCCCTCTTCTTCTTTCCCCTGGTTAAACAGGAGGAAAAGCAACGGCATGATACCGGCAAATGCAAAACTCGATGAGTATGCCATAAACCGGCGGTCTCCATATTGCCATATCTCGAAAATATACTGGATAGAATAATAGATAGACACAGATAATAGCCAGGCAATCATTGCCAGCAATCCCGCTGAGCACATAGCACGGAGATAGCGAAGCCCTTTCCTGACAAATCTCCCGTTATCACGTCTCCAGTCACAAACCAGATAAAACAGTTGAACTACTACGAGTGTCACCAAGTAAAAGGCAGACCAGACATCTTTCTCCCTCCAGAAAAACGGAATAAAGAATAGCAAAGACAAATAATAGACAAACCGCCAGCGTTTTCCTTCCGTCAGAGAATTTAGACTGTAAGTAACCAGAAAGAAAGCCGGAAAATAAGGGACAACGGCCATCAGTCTTGTGTTATTCGTCTCATACAAAGCACAGCTAAAACAGCAAAACAAAGCAGCAAGGATCACTTCGACCGGATTATGCCGGACTGCAATATGCAAACGCCCGATGAAGGCTTCTATTTTCTTTTTCATGCACTTGATAATATAAGAATCAGGGGATAAAGATAAGAGTTATTACTTTTCCACCTCTATCAATCTGCCAAAATGGTCCATTTTCTGTCAATCTTTCTCATACTAAAACATTCTTTAACTGTCAGATTTTCATCCTTTTGCTTTGGCATATTGTTTGAAGTAAGTATAATGCTTCCGGATCAGAGACAAGACGGAAGCAGAAATAAAATAAATGTTTAACTAAATAATTGGAGGACTGTATTATGACACCGATGAGAAGAAGTCAAAATTGGTTACCGTATGTATTCAATGATTTGTTTGACAACGACTGGATGATTAAAGCAAACTCTACAGCTCCGGCCATCAATGTAATTGAATCGGAAAAGGACTATCGAGTAGAAGTTGCTGCTCCGGGCATGACAAAAGATGATTTCAACATCCGCATCGACGAAAACGACAATCTGGTCGTTTCGATGGAGAAAAAAGAAGAAAAGAACGAAGACAAGAAAGACGGACGCTATCTGAGACGTGAATTCTCCTATAGCAAGTTCCAACAGACAATGGTTCTTCCTGACAATGCCGAGAAAGAAAAAATCGAAGCAAAGGTTGAGAATGGTGTGTTGAACATCATCATCCCGAAAAAGAGTGAGGAAGACATTAAGAAGGCTGAAAAGATTATTGAAATCAAATAATCGTCCGCCCGTATAAACTAATGCTTATAATGGTTTGTTTTATAGGAAAAATAATATCCGATTAAAGCAGACCATTATTTTTTTATCTATATCTTTGCCTGTATAAATTGTATTGTATTATAAATCTAACTGAAAGAAAGGAAACAAAATTATGATTTTAAGCAAGAAATTATCTGAAGCATTTAACGCGCAGGTTAATGCAGAAATGTGGTCATCTAACTTGTATCTTTCCATGTCCGTCCATTTCAAGAAATTGGGACTGAACGGTTTTGCTCACTGGATGAAAAAACAAGCAGAGGAAGAGCTGGAACATGCCCACAAAATGATCGATTATGCTATTGACCGGGGCGGCGACGTCACCATCGGCCAGATCAATGTTGTTCCGACTGCATGGGGAAGCGTCACAGAAGTATTCGAACATGTCTACAAACACGAATGCCACGTTTCCGAACTGATCGACAAAATGGTCGATATCGCCGAAAAAGATAAAGACCACGCTTCAAGAGACTTCCTTTTCTGGTTCGTTCGCGAACAGGTTGAAGAAGAATCCACAGCCAAAGAAATCGTAGAACAGTTGAAGAACTATGGTGAATGTCATGTCGGTATCCTCGACCATAGACTGGGAAAAAGATGAATCTTTTTCCAATTGACAATGGATAATTGACAATGGACAATTAGCTTCGCGCTCGCATTTTTAATTGTCAATTGTCAATTACTTTCAGTATGGCTTTCCCCCAAAACTCTCCCAAAGTGGCCGCACCCTTTTTATTAGGATGCAGGTAAAAGGTGCCGGCATTTCCTTTTTCGGGGAATAAATCTGTCTCATGATGAGTTTTGAAATAATCGAAGCCTTCCGTATCGCCCATAAAGACCTGTCCAGGGAAGCGCTTGGAATAATCGAGAACCAATGCCTGCAACTGCGGATAATAGCTTTGCAGACGATCCAATCCCTCTTCAAGATATTTAGCACCGTTGTAAGTATTCGGGCTGTACCAGACCGGACGATGCAATACGATCTTGCAATCCGGATACAGAGCTAACAGCCTGTCGACAATTGTCTTCATATTCCCATAATAATCAGAAGGAGAAACCGGAGCCCCGTTCGGACCGGTAATGGCACTGTCGTTCGTACCGAGCATAATGGAAAAAATCAAAGTTGCCCAAGTCTCGTCCCTGAACTGATCGGCCACCTGCACCACCTTTGGAAAAAGAGAGTCGATCTGAGGCAGAAAATCGAGAGTCGTGCTTCCGCTTACTCCCTGGTTGGAATAACGGACAGTCCCGCCCGTCGGCTGTTTACGTAGATAAAGGGCCGCTTTCACAGGAGGCGCATCATGCCTCGGATCTTCCAATAAGGCTCCTTGCGTAATACTGTTCCCGATAAAGACAATATTCAGATTTTTCTTTTCCTCTCCCAACGCATAACTACAGAGCGTTATACACAACAACAAGCAGACTATTACTCGAATTCTTTTCATGACATTTAATGATTATCACGGATTTAACGGTAACGTAAAACTAAATGTCGACCCTTTTCCCACATCAGAAGTAGCGGATATAGTTCCTCCCATTTTGGTTACCAATCCTTTACAGATGGCCAAGCCCAAGCCGATCCCCTGCTTGTTTCCCTTCAACTGGACAAAACGGCCAAAGATATTTCCCAGTTCTGATTTCGGTATACCCCGACCAGTATCGGTAACATAAAAGCGGACAAAGCCACGCCGAATGCCATAGCCGAAACGGATATTCCCCTTCTCCGTGTATTTGGTTGCATTCGTCAGTAAATTGATCAGCACCTGCATAACCCTGTTTTTATCTACACTTAAGGTTATTACCGGGCAAGGATCCAATATCAGCGTGACGTTTTCCGGCACACGAAATTGCATTGTCTGATGTATTTCATGCATCATCAAAGGCAAATGAACATCGGCATAAGTGAAAGTCAGCATATCCGACTCGATCTTCGATATATCCAAGACATCATTAATCAGGTTTAGAAGTAAATCATTGTTTGCCTTGATCAATCCCGTATACGTTTCCCGAAGTGCCGGATCTTCTTCCAGGCTCAACAGATCGGAAAAACCGACAATCGCATTCAAAGGTGTACGGATCTCATGTGTCATATTTGCAAGAAACGTCGATTTCAGCAGATCAGCATTTTCTGCTTTCTCTTTGGCTTTTATCAGTGAATTCTCATACTCCACATGTTTCTGGTTATCGATAACGCAACCGACAATCAGATTCGTTTTGCCTTCAGCATCCTTTTCCAACGCTTTACCGATAACCTCATAACTCCGGTATTGGTCATCATAATCGTTTTTCAAACGGAAGTTAACCGAATACTCATCCAAACCTTTATCACGAATCTCGTTAAACAAAAGAAAAAAATCCTGCCGGTCTTCCGGATGGCGCAAAACAGATAAGGCACGACAGATATACCGGTTCCGTTCCAACAATTCGTTATTTGCACCGTAAAACTGAAAGCAATGGTTGCAATTCTCCTTATCACAGGTGCGGAACAAGTCGAAATTAAAAGAATACGTCGAAATATGGCTGTTCCGTAAAGCAAGCTCCATCATGCTGCGGCTTTCGGATAGTTGATGAGACAAATTCCGGTTTTCCTTTTCCTTCTCCACCATTTCCGAGACATTCCGGATATAGGCCACCACATATTTGTGATGAATCGGGACCAGCCTCAGCTTAAAATAGACAACCGGAGCATTGTGCCCGGGAATTGAAAATTCCATATTAGCTGCTTCCGAAGTATCCAGGCTCTTTTGAACAACAGAAGCGATCTTCCTTTTTATGGCTTCGGGATAGATAAATCCGGGAAGGTCATCTATACGGCGGTTCAAGGCCTCAGGCGTAATGCAGGTTTCAGAAGCATAAGTGATGATACGTTCTACGACCAACTGATTATTAATCAAAAGGATCGTATCGGGGACAGACTGGGCGACCTTATCCGAAAGATCTTTCAGCTCCTTCATTTTGCTATCATACCGCATCATATCCCGATCCGGATTGTAAGATTCGGTATCAGTCAACAACAAGGTGTAACCGATAGTATTCCCCTCGCTGTCAAAACCCGGAATAATGGAATATCCAAGCGGCTGATTACCGGCCAACACACTTCCACTCCTCAGATGATTCTTCTGCAAGTCTGATAAATAATCCGTCTCAAAAAGATGATTCAACACGAAATCATGCTTATCTGTAATAGCAAACTTCTCATACATGACTTTATTTATTTCCAACAAAACGCCCTCACTATCATACAAGGCTCCCCCTGCCGGATAATAAGTAAAGAAGTCTGTTAAAAGTATTTGTTTAGCTGAAGTCTCATCCATGATATTCTGTGTTTTGTATAGGATTTATGCAAAGTAAATCAAAGTTTGAATACAATGGATACATATTGGACTTAAATAACATTACCAAAAGAAAAAGTCCTAAGGAACAAAGGGAGCATATACTTTGTTATGACAATATTAAATACACAATACACATTAGTAATATGAAAGCATTAATAGGTAAAAAGGCGCCGGAGTTTCATGCTCCTGCCGTTATCAACGGTAATCAGATTGTTGAAGACTTTTCCCTGGAACAATACTTAGGGAAGAAATATGTCGTTCTGTTTTTTTATCCGATGGACTTTACGTTTGTCTGTCCGACCGAGCTTCACGCTTTCCAGGAAAAGTTGGGTGAATTTGAGAAGCGCGACGTTGCAGTGGTCGGTTGCTCCGTCGACTCCGAATTTTCTCACTTTGCATGGTTGAATCAGGATAAGAACAAAGGTGGTATTCACGGAGTGAAATACCCTATCGTTGCAGACTTCTCCAAAACAATTGCAGAAAACTACGGCGTATTGGCAGCCGACTACCTGACAAACGAAGAAGGCGAACTGGTTGCCACAGGCGCCCCTGTTGCTTACCGGGGCCTGTTCCTGATCGATAAGGAAGGCAAAATCCGCCACTATGTGATCAATGACCTGCCGTTAGGACGTAACGTGGACGAGGCGATCCGCATGGTAGACGCCTTACAGCACTTCGAAGAGTTTGGCGAAGTATGTCCGGCAAACTGGTCGAAAGGCAAAGACGCGATGAAGGCAACGAACGAAGGTGTTTCCGGGTATCTGAGTAAGCACTGATTCGCAATAGAGAAAAGCAGTTGACAGTTGGTCGTTCATTTGGTATATTCTGTTTTGGTCGCCATCCCTTTTTTGGGAAATGCAGCCGGCTGTCACTGCCAATTCTTTTACTCCTTTATTCTTTTGCATTTACCTGAGATATGTTCGATATCCAGCCTCAGAACATTTGTCCGGTGAAAAGATTTATCTATATATTTTTCACCTATTACTTCAAAACCCGGACAATATTTCTTTGCCAACAAGCGCAAAGCATGCCTGCACTCTTCTTCCGAAAGCTCCATGTGTATCGTTCCGAATGCAAGCGCACTCTCATAAGCCGTTGTAAACTGATTCGGAATAACACGTGTTTTTCCCACTACACAGAAACTCACTTTCGGGTTCTCCCGGAAGCATTCCAACTTATACCCCTCCGGTGCACAATGAAAATAGATACTCTCTCCTTCTTTTACAAAAGAAATCGGAATTCCATATCCGAAGCCATCCGTCCCGACCATCGACAGAAAGCCGTATTCACCCGTTTCCAGTAGCTCTACTATACCTTTTTCATCTAATACCCGGTCTTTTCTTCTTATCTCTCGAAACATAATTATTACATATTTAAGTATATCATCTGACAAATCTACAAAAAACCTTATATTTGCGAGTATGAATTACACATATAACGCATTCTAATATGAAAACAAAGATTTCACTCTTGCTTATCGCCATTCTCTGTAACATTTCTGTATTTGCGCAGAATGACTTCGACAAATATTTTGAAAAGAAAAGTCTCCGGGTAGACTTTGCACTAAGCGGCAATCTCAAATCCCAGGCAGCCGCCATCCAGCAGCTGCGCGAAGAACCGACATGGGGCGGTCCGGTAAAGAACCTGATCGACAAGTTCAACTATGGAGGCTATTATATTAATGTATATGACAAAGCAAGCAATAAGCTGATCTATTCACGTGGCTTCAACACCTTGTTTGAAGAATGGCGTTCGACGGAACAGGCTAAAACGGAAACACAGTCCTGGACGAACAGCGCTTCCATCCCTTATCCAAAAGCTCCCGTTTATGTAGAAATCACGGCACGGGACAAAGCCGACATGCAGTTCCATCCGTTGTTGAAACAGGAAGTCGATCCGAAAAGCATCTTTATCGACAGGGGAAAACTGAAAGAGAACAAAGTCTACCAGATACAAAACAACGGCGACTCGTCGGAAAAGGTCGATCTTGTCTTTATCGCAGAGGGCTACACGGCTGACGAACAGGAGAAATTCGTAGCCGATGCCAAGCGTTTCACGGAAGCATTATTCGCAACTCCACCTTTCACGACGCGGCGTAATGACTTCAACGTCTGGGCTGTCGAACTGGTTTCAGAAGAATCAGGTACGGACGTTTCCGGCAAAGGCATTTTTAAGAACACGGCTCTCAACTCCGGTTATTATACGTTCGGAGTAGACCGTTACCTGACTACCCCGGATATGAAATCGATTCGCGATGCCGTTTGGAACGTACCCTGCGATGCGGTCTTCCTGCTGATCAATACGGATATGTACGGCGGGGGCGGTATGTATAACTTCTATGCTTGCGGAACGGCCGATAATGCCCGCACGCCGGATGTCTTTACACATGAGTTCGGACATAGTTTTGCCGGACTGGCTGACGAGTATTTCTCTTCGGAAGTGGCTTACCAGGATTTCTATAACCTAAAATACGAACCGTGGGAACCGAACATCACGACATTGGTCGACTTCGACTGTAAATGGAAAGACCTGTTACCAGCCAATACTCCGGTTCCGACTCCACTCGACGCAGCGCACAAAGATAAAGCCGGCGTGTTCGAAGGCGGCGGCTACATCTCCAAAGGCATCTACCGTCCTATGGACCACTGCATGATGCGCGATTACGCCCCGTTCTGTCCGGCATGCAGCCGCGCAATTATACGGATGATTGATTTTCTGACAGATAAATAGCTTAAATAACAAGGCTTGCAGGCGTTATCATCCCGTCATTATTTTGCCAGTGACCTGCCTCTGCGTTGGCAAAGTTTTGCCACGCGCATGGCACAGTCTTGCCATTAGGGTGGCAGAGCCTTGCCATCACAGTGGCAAAGCTCTGCCATCCTAATGGCAAAAGCATAAGATAAGAGTAAGTTTACATCACCATGCGTAGCCCTCTATATACGCATCGAAGCGGGGAGGTTCGGCGACGCCGCATCGGCGGAAGATATCCAGCACATCCCGCTGTTCGGCAGGGGAAAGCAGACGTTCGCCCTTGCGGACACGGTAGTAAGTCCTTTGTCCGAAGTACGCGACCAGATGGGGGATGACTTTTCTCATTTGCTTGTAGGGCAGGTTATCCAGAACACTGACAAAACCTTTGGCATAGAATATTTTCTCATCGGAACGGTAATGAGGGCAATCGCCTTTACGGGCGGCTTGAAACTTGGGGCTGATGACAGACCAGAACTCGATATTGTCCGGCATCTCCCGCTCCACCAGCTGCCTGAGGCAAGTGGAGGCTTTCGGACAGTCGCGTTTAAGACAAAGCTGATAATCGTAAGGAACTTCCGTGAAGTTGTGTTTTTCTTCCATATTCGTTGATTGTTGGGCTGTAAAGATAGGCATATATATTGGAATATAGGCATGCCAAGCGAAAAAAGCACAAACGTCATTACTCTCTAAAAGTCTGTTTAAATTTTCTTCAACGATAATCTCATCGTAATAGCTTCTATCATATGTATTCCAATTCATACACAAATCATATATTTCAGTTTTCTTACTTGCATACTTAACATTTTTATCATATATTTACCACGATGCTTCCGTTAAAGCAATTTAATGCTAAAACGATTCTATGTTATGGCCTCAATATCAAGCCGGCTTATTACTGGTACACGGATGAAAGGTGACATAATAAACTTGCCTGATGAACGTTTAATCTATGGATATGGTTTTACGATCTGAAAATCGTATGAACGATTATTTTCAAAAGCTACCTTATCAAGAAACAGGTAGCTTTTAATTATTTGTAATGAAACAAAAAGAAGGGAACAAAGAAATGACTAAAAATTGGATTGAATCTATTGCTGCTCGAGTAAGTAATTTCAACCGGACACGCAAATATTCTTACTTCATAAAACAATTGAACCCTTCTGCGAAGGCGAAATTGCTGGATGTGGGATTTGCTAACCACGAGGGGGTACGTAATGAAATGATCAATTACCTTGAAAAACACTACCCGTATCCGGAAAATATTACAGCATTAGGGGTGAACGGAAAGGATGAATTCGAGCAACATTATCCTTTGGTACGAGCTGTGATTTATGATGGGAGAGAATTCCCGTTCATGGACAAAGAGTTTGACATTGGATGGAGCAATGCGGTGATCGAACATGTAGGTGACCGTGATCGGCAAGTACTTTTTGTCCGCGAGCTGTTGCGTACATGCCGGGTGGTCTATTTCACTACGCCCAACCGGTATTTCCCAATAGAGTTGCATACGAAACTGCCTTTCTTACATTGGTTGCCAGCAGCTTGTTTTGATCGAATTGTGCGTTATTTGGGGATGCCATGGGCAACAAACCAATACATCAATCTTCTCTCGAAACGAGAGATCCGGTTGATTAGTCAGGAGGCAGGTGCAAAACGGATTTCAATTAAGGGGAATCGTTTTGGAGGCTTCGTAATGGATTATAGCATCATACTCGAAATGTAAAAAAAGGAGAGACAGCCGGCAGGCGTCTCCCCTCTCTCTTCTTTTAAGCCTTAAAGAACATTTATCATACCTTATTTATTACCGCCATAACCCGGGTTCTGTTCGAGCAGGTTATTGGCTCCGATGATCGTATAATGGATTGGGAAGCGGTTCAGGTTCGGATTGTTTGTCGCCTGATGATCCCACCAGTTTTCTGTTACGTAAGCATCCCAGCGGATCAGGTCCGTACGGCGGCGGCCTTCACCCAGGAATTCGACCATCCATTCTTTCAGCATCCGGTATTTATCCAGATTAGCGGCGGTGACAGGATCCGGATCGACTCCATCAGCAAAGTAACGGCGGCGGACGGTGTTGATCAGATCGGCGGCAGCCTGCTTGTCGCCTGCGCGCATCTTACATTCGGCCAGCATATAGTAGATCTCGGCGATACGGATGATTGGAACGTCCGGGTCGAACATACGCTTAAAATCATCCTGGTTCGGGCGCGGACTGCGTTTCGTCACACGTACGCCGGAACTTTCTTCTGCCGTAGCGATTGTCGAAGGCAGGTCTTTCTCGCTTGCATATTCCTTTCCGACTTTGGCGAAATAGGCGATCTGGTCGCGTTCTACGATCACCTGGTCTTTATACTCACGGTCGCCCGTACAAACCCAATCCGGATTCAACGGGTTTCTCAGTTCGCCGACAATAAACATGCCACGGTATTTTCCGTTTCCTTCGTAGACATAGAGTTGCTTGCGCACGTCCTTATCGTTGAACGATTCGTAAGGATTACCGAGGTTGAACTTGTAAAGGTTTCCTTCCGGGTCGCGGCTGGGTATCAGACAGCAACCGTTGTTGGAACCGGAGTCTTTCAGACCTCCCAGGTAGTTCTTGAAGTTATAGGGAACCATGTTGGCCCACAACATACCGTCTGTTTCCAGTTTTGCATTCTGGCTCGGCACGGACCAGATGATTTCAGGAGATGTTTCATTGTCGAAACCGAAGATGTTGGTCCAGTCCGTATCCAAGGCATACGGGCCGTACTTTCCGTCCAGGATGTCCTGGCAAATCACAGCCGCTTCGCTGAACATCTCTTTACCGATATAAGACTTCGCATTGAAATACAGGCGGGCCTTCAGAGCCGCACCGGCTGCGCGGTTGATACTTCCTTTTTCAAAGCCGCCCAGTTCTTCTTTCAACGGCAGGTTCGGAATAGCTTCCGTCAGCAGGGAATCGATGAAGTTAAATGTTTCCTCTGCGGTGGCACGTCCTTTTGCCTCCGTCTGGGTCGTGGTATACAGAGGAACGCCTCCGAAGAAATCCAGACCGTCTATGTAGAAGGATGCAACCAGCGCCTTTTGCTGGTTCAACATGGATTCGCGAACGCCTTCTTTAAAACCTAAGGCGTCGAAGTCTATTTTCTCCAGATCTTCCAGTGCATCCCAGGCCAGTGCAACGCCCATACCGAAGTTTGTCCAACCGGTTTCAATCTCGGTCATATCTTCGGTATATTCGTGGTGGTGGAATTTCTGGAAGACACCTCCGTTATACCAGTCGCTACCGCGCGTAGGCAGGCAAAACTCGTCCGTACCGAACTCCTGCATATTCCACCGGGGTGCATCATGGGCAACATACCAGCGCCAATGGGTGAAAGGACGGTTGAACCGTTGCCAGACATTTTCCTGTGAAGCATAAAACGTATCGGGCACAACTTCCGAATAGTAAGTAGGATCGATACTGCATGAAGCACCGGCTACCAGAAAAAGTGCTACAGCTGCTATATAATTTAATTTATTCCTTTTCATTTTCTTTTAGCATTTTACTGTTTACAACTCATTAGAACTTAACCTGAATACCTAATGTATAGGTGCGCACTTGCGGATAGATACCGGTGAACCAGTCGATACCGCCTTCCCAACCGGAAACGTTTACTTCCGGATTAATGCCTCTGTATCCTGTGATAGTCGCAACATTATGCACGGTGCCGTATACACGCAGATTATCTACGAACTTCGTATACTTGCGTAGTGGAAGCGTGTATCCCAACGTGATCGCGTCGATCTTCAGGAACGAACCGTCCTCCAGGTAATAGTCGCACTGTTGTTTTTCGCCTCTGATATGGTTAAACTTGCCATAAGCGTCTTTCAGCACGTTGCAATTGTCCACTCCCTGGATACCGAAATACATGTCGACCGTGTTATAGACGTCGAAGTCCAGCCAGCTACGCAGATTGATACCTAAATCCCATTCTTTGTAAGTCAGCGTATGGTTCCAACCCAGAATCACCTTAGGCGTGTAATTACCCATGTATCTTCTGTCTTGCTCTACTTTCTGGTCGGCAGGGATAATTTCGCCATCCTTGTTATACAGCAGGAAGTTTCCGTTGTCGTCGAAGCCTGCAAATTTATAGATGTAGAAGCTACCGATAGTCGTACCGGCTTCCAGACGGTGGGCGTCTCCCGGATTACCCGGAGAAGGGAAACCGGAAGCGCTCAGGTAGGTGTTGTCTCCGGACATCGTCAGGACTTTAGCCGTGTTGTGGCTTAAATTCAGGTTCGAGCTCCAGCTGAAATCTTTTGTACGGATAATTTCGCCTCCGACTTCAAACTCCCATCCTTTACTTTCCATGCTTCCGATGTTCTTCCACATATTACCTTGCGTATAAGGAGGCTGCGGCACTTTAATTTCATACAGCATATTGTCGATCTTACGGCGATAGTAGTCGAACTTACCATACAAGCGGTTGTCAAAAAGAGAATAGTCGAGACCCACGTCCCACTCTTTCTTTTCTTCCCAACCTAACTGCAGGTTCAGGTTCTTGGATTTCCCGTATGATTTAGCCCACAAGCCGTTAGGAAGCATCCAGTCGGCATCAGAAGATAAGGTATTAGCGGTATAGTCGGCACCAAAGTCATTGTTACCGGTTACACCATAACCGAAACGGACTTTCAAGTCGTCGACCCACTTGATGTCTTTCATAAACTCTTCATTGGAGATGCGCCAACCGGCAGACAACGCCCAGAAGTTAGCCCAACGATTGTCTTCGGCAAACTTGGAAGAACCTTCGTGGCGGATAGAAGCCATCAACATATATTTGTCCTGGTAGGAATAGTTGGCACGTGCAAAGATAGAGAACAAGCGTTCGGTAATCTCTTTCTTGGAGTTCATACCTGCTTTACCGTCGCTCAGGTAAGTACCCGAACCGATATTCCAGTACTTAACGCCATCCACCGGGAAGTCATAGTTCTCTTCGCTAAAGCTTTCACCGTTTTTTTCAAAATAGGAATAACCGCCGACAACGTTCAGGCTGTGTCCGCCGTTGAATTCCTTAATATAGGTAGCAAAACCTTCCGATGTCAGGTACTCTGTTTTGTTAAATTCCAGCTTGGCATATCCTTTGCGGGAGTTATTGATCTCATCACGATGATTCTTGGAACGGAAATAGTGATATTCCCACTGGCGGTTTTCATAACCGAGAACCTGCTGCAGGGATAATCCGGGAATTGCTTTCACATTCAGTTTAAAGGTAGCTTCCGGTTTGAACCATTTGTCCAGACCGTTATAAGTACTCAGGCGGGCATCTGCCACAACGTTATAATCCAGTGATTCGTTCGTCCAGACGTTCAGGCCGGTTTCGCTCTGCGGATCATACGGCGAGCGGGTCGGGTTATTACGCAGGGCCTGCTGGAAATTCGGGTAGTTATTGTTTCGATCTGCCTGGCGATAGTCTACATTTGCACGGATTTCCAACCAGTCGTCAAACATCTTGAAGCTGGTATTCATACGTCCGCCGTAGTCCTTACGGGAGTTATTGATCGAGATACCTTCATTGTTTTCATAGAAAAAAGAGGTATATATCTGCGCTTTCTCCGTTCCGGCTTCCAGTGTAATATTATGTTTCTGCGAGAAATTGCCTTTATCAAGCAGTTCATCCCACCAATCCACATCATCTCCGTAATCAATACCGCAACCATGTTCCACATATTCCTGTGCGGAGAGCATATCCGGTTTACCAAAGGCTTGGCGCTTGCGAAGTTCCGTGTTATACGTCATCCGGACTTTACCGTCTGTGTTCGCGCCATTCTTTGTCGTGATCAGGATTACACCCGAGGCGGCACGTGTACCGTAGATAGCACCGGCAGAGGCATCTTTCAAGACGTCGATAGATTTGATATCATTTTGATTCAGGGAGCGGATATCACCTCCGGGAAAGCCATCGATTACGATAAGCGGTGATTTACCCGCTTTCACGGAAGTCATACCACGCAACTGGAAAGTAGTCGATGCATTAGGGTCACCATTGTTGATCATCACCAAGCCACCGATCTTGCCCTGCAACGCCGTCGAGATATCAGATCCGCTGACGCCGACTGTCAAATCCTTGTCCGACAAAGAAGTGACAGAACTTGTCACCTGTTTCTTATCCAACGTACCGTAACCGACAACTACGACTTCAGCCAAAGCCTGAGAATCTTCAACCAAGTTGACATTAATGGCTTTTTGGTTTCCGACTTTAATTTCCTGGGTTACATAACCTATATAGGAAACAACCAATACCGCATTGTTGGGTACATGATCCAACACGACCAGACCGTTCATATCCGAGATATTCCCGTTCGTTGTTCCTTTTACCACAACATTGGCGCCAACAACTGGCCCCATATCATCCCGTACCGTAATAGTTACAGTCTTTCCTGCCTGGTCGGGAGCAGCATTCACGATTCGATTAGAAGTTAGTAATTCTGCATTCTCACCGGCGGCAAAAACTCCTGTTGTCAAACAAAAAAGCAATCCGCAAGTAATCTTGGAAATCCGAGATATTGAACCATTCCGTAACAAGGGAAGGCCACAATTCTGTTTCTGTTGCATTTTCTTGTATTATTATAAAAAGGTTAATAATAAATAGTTTTTAAACAATAAGCTTTATCAGCTTAATAAAAAGGCATAAAACCTTTGGGTAAGTAATCTCTTTTTCTACATCATAGGCCCGTAAATTTAAATTGTTAACACAAACCATTTTTAATAAATACATTTTAGAAAAAGCACCATAGTCTTCATAGGACTATGGCATTTCTTTTCTTTATTATGGATACTATTTAGATGAGAGAAGAATAATAAATGTCTATTTTTTTATCAACACAAAAAGTTTATATACACATAAATATCTATTTAATAGTATATTATACACAATAAATAGAAGACAGAGAGAGGTTGTCTCTAAACTTTTTTCGGATTCGGCTATTTTATTTAAGTATTTTATTTAATTTTGCGCCCTGTAGAGGATATAACCCCAACGATCATCTTAGAACAAGATGAATAAAAGTGTTTTTAATTAATTTTCATTTACGATAAATGATGCATTTATTAAAAGGCCATAGTCCTATGAAAACTACGGTATTAATTGTATTTTACAAGACATTTCACAGCGTATAGACAGTCAAATTACTTTGCAAAGGAGATCCCGGTCGTTGCTCCATATTTACTAATATCAATCAGCTTATAAATATCTGTTTTGATTTTTCCTTTAACAAGCTCCGGTATATTAAAAGAAAAGAGAGACAACTCATAATAGTCCGGTTCTTTTTGGGGTAATAAAAAAGGCTTCCCTGCTTTGCCATTTTGATCGACATAACAAATATAAGGGCGTGTGTACAGTCTGTCCTCCCGACGGCTACTAAACACAAACCACCGACTATTACCACTCCACGAATGATAACTTTCCACGTCATTACTATTTACTTGTACCAAAGAATCGGTTTGGCATGAGGTTAAATCCAATAATCGCAAATCGGCATCTTTGTGCCAGATAGAAAAATTTCCATAGTCCGAAAGTGTGTACATTAAGTAATGACCATCGGGAGATACACGCGGGAACTTCGCACTCCGGCCTTCCTGACCGGCATTATAAAGCGTATCTATTTCATGACCGAACGTACGAGTTGCCGGATCGAATGTTATGCTTAACAGATTATATTTGATCTCCCGATAAGACTCAGGCATCTGCTTAGCCGGCGCAGAGCAGAAATACAACCGTTTCCCGTCTGGCGAAAAAGCGGGAAAGGTTTCCATGTTTTCTTCAGAAGATAGTTGGGGCACAGTAAAAACCTCATGTCTTTCGATATCATAAATGACTACATCTGATCTATTGTCGAACACCTCCACCCGGTTTGCATCCGAAAGGTGGAAATCCTGCTTCGTCTCATTCGTCGAGAAAGCGACGAAACGTCCGGAAGGATGCCAATAGGGATAAACCAATGCCGATATGGTTTGCTCCAACTTCGTATTGAGTTTTTCGATTTTACCGTTTATCAGGATATAGGTCCCGGCATGTGTCATACGCTGATGAAAAAGCATCCGGTCAGGATTTTGCATACAGAAGGAATGACAATTCATGCAATTGTTATTCGTTTGCTTATTACTCAGGAAAGCAGTCTCCGTAAAGTTTTCCAGATTGCGCTGATATATACCCATTTCATTCCACATCCGGTAGCCCGGAGCAATACGGCGGTAGACCAGATACGGATCTATTTTTTCTTTCGCGATACGAATGGGGAAAGATTTATATTGATGCCAGCTATTATCCTTATAGATATAGATTCCAGCCGTTATTGTATCGCCAACCGATGCTTCCAGCAGTCTGCGCCACTTTGTCTCCGGTATCTGAAAAGAACCCCGATCGGAATTGACTCGTATTTGCCGCCCTTTCCCCGACAAAAAGAGGATTGCTTTGAAAGGCTCTTTCAGCTTAAAATTCAATGGGGCGATATTAACGGGAATAGTGACTCCCTTATAATCCGGAAAAATCTCAACTTCTCCTTCTGACATTTTTGCATCGGGCAAGGTCTCGCTACAGGCGGAAAAAAGAACCGCACAAGCCAATAATATGGAATACAGGCAATTCATATACTATCCATTCAATTGTTTACAATAATAGTAGAACCAGAAAGTATCTCCATATTGCTGATAGAGCCGAGTGAGCCCGTCGCTACTATTCTTCATCAGCAAAACATCTTTCTGGAATTGTTTATATCGCTGCAAGATTTCAGGACGAACAGCCACAAGGTCGAGTATGGAAGCATCTTCTACGGCCAGGACTAAAGCAGCCTCCTGAAAATGAACAGGAAAGGATTGTCCTTCCGGCAGTTTCCCTGTACGTAGCAGGAATGTCTTGAACTTATCCATCTCCTTTGCCAACAGAAAAGAACAGCCTGAATACTCCCATGCAATCCGGTTTGTGCCCGGTTCTTCAAGATGCCCCATCCAAAGACTGTCTGCATCAATCAGGCAAAGCAAATTATCCGGCTGGGATAAAGGCAGAACTTTTGTCGAAAGCTCTTCATCCTGTTTTATTTTTTCAGGGTGGCTAATATAATCCTTATATTTTCCCGCCCACCCGCGATAGTTGGGCAACCGGCCGAGTATACCCAGATATTTATCAGCCAAGGCAAAGTCTCCCCGTATCAGACTGATTTTTACTAATCGCTGAAGCATACGCGGACTCCCGCCCCGTTTGGCAAGCGTCAGGCCTTCCATTGCATATCCTTCGGAAAGGCTGATATCGCCGATCATATAATGAATATCGCTCAACAGACAACTCATATAGTAAGTCCTGTTCCAGGAAGCCAAAAGACTTAGCGAACCTCTCTGGTCATAATGGAATAACTCATCTCCTAAACAACCCTTTTGCGCCAATGCCATATTCAGATAATTAAGGCTGATATAATTTCTTAATTTCTTTCCCTGATGCATCCGGATGATCGCATCCCAATTTCCTTTCTGTTGCAGACCGGACAACTTATCCATCATCATATTTTGTGCATCATATTGCCCCGGCAGGCAAAAAGAAGAAAAGATAAAAAGAGCAATAATCGTACAGCTTGTCAGGATCACCTTTTGATAAAGTTTATTCCAAGGCAGATATTTCATACCCGATCCGACCAAAAGAAGAAGAAAAAGGAGAAGTGTAAAACGTATCCACACAAAATAGATATAAGAGTCCGGTTGCAACTGCATCTCCTGATAGCGCTCCGAATAGATGCCATCCGTTAACGGAACACAGATCGCCAAGCGTATACCGGCATAAGTCAAGGCTACCCCAACCAACAATGCGGCAAACAAATGAAACCATTTTCCCCGCTCGCATAGATAACCCAAAACAACCAATAGAATCCCATAAAGCGCCGCCAACTGTCCGGCCAGCAAATAAAGTGCCACCGTACTGCCGACGCCATACCCAAACCGCACCCTCACCTTCCGGATGCGAACAAAAACAAACAGTAACAGCATCATCAGGCAAAGTCCGACTGTCCCATCCAAAACATATTCGGAACGAAGGTGAACTTTCATCAATCCAAAAACAGGGGCCAATGCCAAAAACAAGTTATAGATACGTGGTGCTATTTCCTGCAAAAGCAAATAACAAAGAAAACCGATAGCGCAAAGTAAAGAGCAGTTAATAACCAATGCTGCCGACAGATCTGGATAATATTGCACACATGCCTGCCCTAAAACCGTACAGAAGCCTCCGGGCACACGTAACATCTCCCAAATGATTTTCCATTCAGGAAAAAACAGTTGCATTTCTTCCTGCCGCTCAAAAAAATAAGGATTAAAAGAACGGAAGAAAAAGTAAAGCCCGGCAAAGACAAGTAGCCAGAAGGCAAGTGTTTTCCATTTCATGACAGCGTTGCTTTTTTCAAGATTAAATAAAAGAAGAGAGGAAGCTGCTTATCCCGCAGCCATTCCTCTCTCTTTCAGAATTAAAGAAACTGATAATTATTTAAGTTTCTTATTTGCTTCAATAACCCGGATTCTGTTCCAACAGATTGTTAGCACCTATCAGACTGTAGTGGATCGGGAAACGGTTGAAGTTCGCATTGTTAGTCGCTTTATGATCCCACCAGTCTTCCGTCACGTATGCATCCCAGCGGATCAAGTCCGTACGACGGCGTCCTTCTGCTAAAAACTCTAATTGCCATTCGTCCAACATACGGTATTTATCCAGATTAGCGGCAGTTACCGGATCCGGATCGACTCCATCTTCAAAATAACGTTTACGAACCGTATTGATCAGATCGGCTGCACCCTGCTTGTCACCGGCACGCATTTTGCATTCGGCCAGCATATAATAGATTTCAGCCAAACGAATCACAGGCACATCCGGATCACCCTTACGCTTAAACTCTTCCTGAGTAGGACGCGGGCTGCGTTTCGTCACACGTACACAAGAGTTTTCTTCAGCAGTTGCGATCGTAGAAGGCAAGGATGCCAGATCCGGATACTGCGGATCTTTTCCCACTTTGGCAAAATAAGCTACCTGGTCGACAACCGTGATGACCTCACCGGCATACTCACGCGTACCTGTACAAACCCATTCAGGATTCAACGGATTCACCAGTTTGCCGACGATAAACATACCACGATATTTGCCGTTACCTTCATATACATACGGTTGTTTCCGGATATCTTTGTCATTGAACTTGGCATACGCTCCACCCAACTTATACGGATAGCGCTTGCCGGTCGGGTCCAGACTCGGAATCAAACCGATACCATTATCAGAAGGGGAACCTTCCAGACCGCCTAAATAGTTCTTATAATTGTAAGGAACCTGCCAGCCCCAGTACATGGCATCTGTCTCGGTCTTTGCATTCTGGCTTGGTACGGACCAGATTATTTCAGGGCATCTCTCATTGTCGAACCCGAAAATGTTGGTCCAATCCGATTCCAAAGCATACTGACCGTATTTACCGTCAATGATATCCTGGCAGATCTGGGCCGCTTCCGTAAACATCTCCTTGCCAATATAAGACTTTGCATTGAAATACAAACGAGCCTGCAAAGCCGCCCCGGCTGCACGGTTGATCGAGCCGGTTTCCATTCCACCCAATTCTTCCTTGATCGGGAGATTCGGAACTGCTACTTTCAACAAGGAATCGATGAAGTTAAAAGTCTCGACATCCGTCGAACGCCCTTTTACCTCACTTTGGGTCGTCGTATACAAAGGCACTCCACCGAAGAAATCCAAGCCGTCTATATAGAATGAAGCAGCCAACGTACGCTGCTGGTTCAACATAGATTCACGTGTACCCTCAGGAAATCCTAACGCATCGAAATCGACTTTTTCCAGATCTTCCAACGCATCCCAAGCCAAAGCGACACCCATCGCGAAGTTGGTCCAGCCTGTTTCTACACGTGTCATATCTTCCGTATATTCATGATGGTGGAACTTCTGATAGGTCGCTCCGTCATACCAGTCGCTACCGCGTGTCGGCAGACAATACTCATCCGTACCCAACTCTTGCAACGCCCAACGGGGATTATCATGGGCAATATACCAACGCCAGTGTGTAAACGGACGGTTAAAACGCTGCCATACGGCATCTTGTGAACTATAGAATGTTTCCGGCACCACCTGCGAATAAAAATCAGGTTCTACACTACAAGACGTAGTGCATAGCAGGCAGATCATTCCGGATAAAAACAATTGGAATATATTTTTCTTTTTCATCTTACAATCTTGTATTAGAAGTTAAACTGCATACCTAATGTCCAAGTACGGGTGACCGGATAGAAGCGGTTTATATCCCAGAATTTTTCCGTACCCTCATCCCAACCGGTGATATTGACTTCCGGGTTCATACCGCTATAACCCGTAATCGTACATACGTTTCCAACCGTACCGTAAATACGGATACGATCGATCAGGTTATTCGTATATTTCTTCATCGGGAGCGTATAGCCCAAAGTAATGGCATCGATCTTCAAGAATGTACCATCTTCCAGGTAATAGTCGCAAACCTGCTTTTCACCTTTGATATGGTTGAACTTGCCATAAGCATCCTTCAACACATTCAGGTTACCCTGTCCCTGGATACCGTAATACATATTAATCGCGTTATATACATCGAAATCGATCCAGCTACGCAGATTAATACCTAAATCAAAGTTCTTATACGTCAATGTATGGCTCCATCCGACAACCAACTTCGGAGTATAGTTACCTATATACCGTTTGTCGTTTTCCGTTTTCTGGGCAGCCGGGATCACTTCGCCATCCTTGTTATACAGCAGAAAACCACCATCATCGTCGAATCCGGCAAACTTCCAAATATAGAAAGAACCGATTGTCGAACCGGCTTCTATACGAGCGGCATCGCCCGGAGTACCCGGAGCAACAAAACCGTTGCCGTTATGATACGAGTTATCGCCTTCCAAAGTCAGGATTTTTCCGGAATTGTGACTCAGGTTGAGATTGGAAGACCAAGTGAAATCTTTCGTACGGATAATGTTGCCACCGACTTCAAATTCCCAACCTTTACTTTCCATGCTACCGATGTTTTGCATTTGAGTTCCTTGCGTATAAGGTGGTTGCGGAACCTTTACTTCATACAGAAGATTGTCCACCTTGCGACGGTAGTAGTCAAACTTTCCATACAGACGACCATCAAAGAAAGAGTAATCGACACCCAGGTTCCATTCTTTCTTTTCTTCCCATCCTAAATTCGGATTGACATTTTGCGTCTTGCCATACGAATAAGCCCACGTGCCGTTCGGCAACATCCAGTTCGTATCCGAGCCTAACATATTAGCCATATAAGTCGCTTTAAAATCATTATTACCGGTCACACCATAACCGAAACGGACCTTCAAGTCATCCAGCCAAGTGAAGTCTTTCATGAATTCTTCGTTCGAAATACGCCAACCGGCCGTTGCAGACCAGAAGTTCGCCCAGCGGTTATCAGCTGCAAACTTGGAAGAACCCTCATGACGGAGAGAGGCGGAAAGCATATATTTATCCTGATAAGAATAATTGGCACGGGCAAAAACAGAGAACAGTCGTTCCGTAACCGATTTATTGGAAGTCATTCCGGCCTTACCATCCGATAAGTAACTTCCTTGCCCCATATCCCAATACTTAATACCATCGACAGAAAAATTATAGTTATCCATACCGAAATATTCTCTGTTATATTCAAAATAAGAATAACCTGCTGTCGCATTTAGGTTATGTCCTCCTTTAAAGTCTTTTATATAAGAGAAATAACCTTCTGAAGTCAAATGTTCCTTTTTATCAAAATACAAATTAGCATGTCCCTTGCGGGAGTTCTCTATCTCGTCACGATGCGTGCTGGGCCAATATTTATGTTCTTCCCATTGACGGTTTTCATACCCGACAATCTGTTGATAGTTCAAGCCCGGAATAGGTTTGATATTCAATTTCAGATTTACTTCCGGCTTGAACCATTTATCCAACCCATAAAAATCTTCCAGCATAACATCTGCCACTACGTTGTAATCCAACGATTCGTTATTCCACACATTATAACCGGTCTCGCTTTCCGGATCGTACGGCGAACGGGTCGGGTTATTACGCATGGCCTGCTGGAAATTCGGGATGTGGTTGTTACGGGCAGCCTGGCGATAGTCTACAGCCGGACGGACTTCCAACCAGTCGTCAAACAGTTTGAAAGACGCATTCACACGTCCGCCATAATCCTGACGTTCGTCCTGCCTGGCGATACCCTGGTTCTTCTCATAAAAGAAAGAGGTATAAACCTGTGCCTTTTCTGTACCCATTTCCAATGCCAAATGATGTTTTTGCGAGAAGTTGTCATGATTGATCATCTCGTCCCACCAGTCTGTGTCCGATCCGTAATCCGTACCGATATTATGTTCGGCATATTCACGCCCGGACAGCATTTCGGGAGCATTGTAGCTTTGTTTCTTCGTGAATTCGTTACTATACGTCAGTTTTACTTTTCCATTCGTGTCCGAACCGCTCTTGGTAGTGATCAAAATCACACCGGAAGCCGCACGAGTACCGTAAATAGCACCGGCAGAACCGTCTTTCAAAACATCGATAGACTTGATATCATCCTGTGTCAGCGAACGGATATCACCACCGGGAAAACCGTCGATCACGATAAGAGGCTCTTTTCCCGAGTTGATAGAAGTCATACCACGTAACTGGAACTTTGTTTCAGCATTGGAACTTCCGAGGTTATACATCACCAAACCGCCGATCTTACCTTGCAGGGAAGCCGAAATATCGGAACCGCTGACACCGACCATCAGATCGTCTGCCTTCAAAGAAGTGATAGCACTGGTTACCTGCTTTTTATCCAACGAACCGTAACCGATTACGACTACTTCTTCAAGCGTTTTGGTATCTTCGACCAATTTCACATTGATTGTCGAAAGACTGCCAACTTTTACTTCCTGGGTAATATACCCGATATAAGAAACGACAAGCGTCGCGTTGTTCGGAACGTTTTGCAGAATGACCTTTCCGTCCACATCCGAGATGTTTCCGTTTGTCGTTCCTTTCACCACCACGTTAGCCCCAATGACAGGGCCCATTTCGTCCTGAATCATAATAGTAACAGTTTTTCCTACCTGGTCAGGCGCTGTATTCTCAATTCGATTCGAGGTTAACAATTCAACATTCTCGCCTACAGCAAAGACTCCTGTCGTCAAGCAAAAAAGTAATCCGCAGGTAATCTTCGATACTCGAGATATTGAACCCTTCCTGTTCTCAGGAAGGTCACAATTCTGTTTTTGTTGCATTTTTGTATTATTATAAAAAAAGGTTAATAATAAATAGATTAAAATCCAAAGCTTTATTAGCTCATCGCAGAGGAATCAACCTCTTAATAAGTTTTTTATGTATTCATCTCATAGGCCTATCGTTTTTAGAACTTTTACACGCATTTTTATATAATATACTTAACATGAAGAAACCATAGTCTTTACAGAACTAAGTCTACTTTTTTTCTCACTTATGTACATTTATTGAAATATGTCTTTGAGATAAAGCCTTTTTTAGGCAAAGAATTTATTCGTATATATAAACAACTACGTTGTAACATGTTAACTTCTGCATCTTAGAGCTTTACAGGATAGCCGTGTTCATTTTTTTTCAGAATGAGCTTTTTTATTTAAATATTTTACTTAATTTTACGCCGGATAAAAAAATATTATTCTAAAAAGCGGTTTAGGGGAAGATATTGAGGGGGACTTCTAATATTTTTCTTGTTGTTGTGTACGATAGATCAATAAAACGACCTTAGTTCTGTAAAGACTGAGGTCATATCAGGCTTACACATCCGCATTCCGAACATACTCTTTCAGATTCTCTTACAGGAAAAATCAACATCATCTATATCCATTTAAAATAAATCACTAACGAACAGCGCGCAGGACAGCATTCTTTGATAATTTCCCCGGCATGTAATCCGATGTTGATAGCCGTCGGCCGTATGGCCGATAATCGTCAGCCATACGGCTGATAACTGTCAACCACTCGGCTGATAATTATCGGCCAACAAACCGATCGGCATTAATATACAAAACAATGCCGTACATTGTTCTGATTGTTAGTAATTTATTTTTAAAACCTGCCAATGGGTCAAACTTATAATTCGCAATTCATAATTTCCGGATGCATACAGTCTGCCAGGATTTACTACATTTGTAGCTGAATACTAAAAGTACATCGTATATGAGTGATATAAAGATAGGAGACAAAGTGCGTTTCCTGAACAGCACCGGTGGAGGTGTCGTGAGTCGTTTCAAAGGGAAAGACCAGGTTTTGGTGGAGGATGAAGACGGGTTCGAAGTGCCTGCGCTGATTCGTGAATGCGTGGTTGTAAGCGACCGGGAAGTACAGGTACACAGTTCACGCCGTTCCCCGCTCCCACCGACCCAGCAGGCGCCGGATCCGCAACCGAAGAAACCGCAGCCGCAACCCGAAGAAGAAAAGGTGACGGAAACGGCAGAAGGCGAACGTCTCAATGTCTATTTGGCTTACCTTCCGATAGAGCCTGCTAAGGTGATGCAGGACAGCGGCTATGAGACTTACTTCATCAACGACAGCAATTACTACCTGTTCTTTAATTATATGAGTCGGCAAAACAATAGCTGGATCAGCCGCTACAATGGCATGGTGGAACCGAATACCCAGATTTTTCTGGAAGAATTCGGCAAGGACGAACTCAACAATCTGGAACGCATCTGCGTACAGCTGATCGCCTTCAAAAAGGACAAGCCTTATTCACTGAAGAACACGATCTCCGTAGAGCTTCACCTGGATACGGTCAAATTCTACAAGCAACACTGTTTCATGGAAAACGATTTCTTTGACGAAGATGCGATGGTCTACCCGATCGTGCGCCAGGATGTTCCCGAAAAAGAGCTGCTGATCTCTGCGACCGAACTGAAGGAAGCCATGTTGCAGAAGGTGCGTGAAGACCGCCATGCCCCACAGACGATCGTCAAAAAGAAAGCATCTGACAGTAACATCCTGGAAGTGGATCTCCACATCACCGAATTGCTGGATAACACCAACGGGCTGAGCAATGCGGACATGCTGAACTACCAGTTAGACAAATTCCACGAAATACTTGCCCAATACGCCGGCAACAAGGGACAAAAGATCGTCTTCATACACGGTAAAGGCGACGGCGTATTGCGTAAAGCAATCGAAAAAGAGCTGAAAACAAGATACAAACAGCACTATTATCAGGATGCTTCTTTCCGTGAATATGGGTTTGGAGCTACGATGGTCACAATCAAATAATATTCCGGTTTATGGCGACGGAGATTGAACGGAAGTTTTTGGTAAAGGGGGATTTCAGCGGACAGGTTACAAGTTCGCAGCGCATCGTTCAGGGTTACATCTGTTCACAGCCGGGACGGACTGTCCGTGTGCGCATCCGGGGAAAAGAAGGATTCCTCACCATAAAAGGAGCTTCGGATGAAAAGGGATTGAGCCGTTACGAGTTTGAACAGAAAATTCCGCTGGCTGATGCCGAAGAGTTGCTGAAACTGTGCGAACCCGGTGTGATCGACAAGGTACGCAACCTGATCCCCGCCGGACGGCATACGTGGGAAGTCGACGTCTTTCACGGTGACAACGAAGGGCTGATCCTGGCCGAGATCGAACTGGATTCCGAAGAAGAAGCGTTCGAGCAGCCGGAGTGGCTGGGACAGGAAGTCAGCGGTGACCGGCGGTATTACAATTCGATGCTGACCAAGCATCCGTTTACCAGATGGGAAGGGTGAGAATTATGAATTATGAATTATAGAATACAGATCATGAAGAGACTCGTTATTTTTCTGGCGGCAGTCATTCTGTCACTGCCGGCTATGGCTGACGAAGGGATGTGGCTACTGCCATTACTGAAAGGACAGAAGTTCCCGGAAATGCAGGCATTGGGACTTAAATTACAGGATTACGATATATACAGCCCCGACTCGGCTTCTCTGAAGGATGCCGTCGTGATATTCGGAGGCGGCTGTACGGGCGAAATCGTTTCACCGGAGGGCTTGCTCCTGACCAACCACCATTGCGGATATGGTTGCATCCAGCGTCACAGCACACTGGAACACGACTATCTGACGGATGGTTTCTGGGCCATGTCGCGCGAAGAGGAACTTCCGAACCCGGGCATCACGGTTACTTTCATCGACAAGATCGAAGACGTCACCGACTATGTGAAGAAGGAACTGGAGAAGAACACCGATCCCAACAGCATGGACTTCCTCTCCCCTAAGTTCCTGAACGGCCTGGCAAAGGCTAAAGCCGGAGAAAAATTCCTGCAGGACAACCCCGGTACGGAGGTCGAGATCAAAGCGTTCTACGGAGGTAACCAATATTTCATGTTCACGAAGAAGATCTATTCCGACATCCGCCTGGTCGGCGCTCCTCCTTCATCCATCGGAAAATTCGGAGCGGATACCGACAACTGGATGTGGCCGCGCCACACGGGTGACTTCTCCGTATTCCGCGTCTATGCCGATGCAAACGGAAATCCGGCGCCTTATTCGGACAAGAACGTGCCGCTCCGTCCGAAACGCTGGTTCAAGATTTCGCTGAAAGGCGTACAGGAGGACGACTATGCCATGATGATGGGTTTCCCAGGCCGGACCAATAAATATTACACATCCTGGGAAGTGGCGGAACGCCGCGACATCGACAACACAGTGCGTATCAACATCCGCGACCTGCGCCAGAAGGTGATGCTCGAAGAAATGCTGAAAGATCCGGCTGTACGCATCCAATATGCCAGCAAATACGCCGGTTCCACCAATGCTTACAAGAACGCCATCGGCAGTAATTGGGCCATCAAAAAACGGAACTTCGAACAGGTAAAGAAAGAGGAGCAGGACAAACTGATCGCCTGGTCCAACAAGATGTGCGAGCCGAACTATCCCGATGCCCTGATGGCGCTCGAACAGATCGTATCGGACCGCAAAGACCTGCGTTTCCGTAGCTGGATGCTGGATGAAGCGATCATACGCGGCATCGAGTTCACCAATGTGCCGACTAAAACGGATGCTGTCATAGAAGCCTTGAAAGGGAAAGACAAAAAGGCCAAAGACGAACAGCTTCGCCTGTTAGAACGCGCCTATCACGGATTTGCCAACGACAATTATTCTGCCGATGTAGACCGGAAAATAGCCAAAGTCATGCTGAAAGAATACCGCCGTCAGGTCGCTCCGAAAGCGCAGCCGGCCTATTTCGAACAAATAGACAAGAAGTTCAAGGGCGACACCGACAGCTTCGTCGACTACCTGTTCGAGAAATCCATTTTCGGTAGCGAGGACAACTTCAACAAATTCCTTGCCCGCCCGTCTGTCAAGGCTTTGGAAAACGATCCGATGATCCTTTTCGCCAAATCCGTCCGCGTAGAAGAAGCCAGCCTGAAAGACTCTCTGAAAGAGTTTGAAGACGGTTACGCAATGGCTCACCGCTCTTATGTGAAAGGTCTGCTGGCGATGTATGGCGACCGCGCCAATTTCCCGGATGCCAATTTCACCCTGCGCCTCACCTACGGGCAGGTAAAAGGCTACAGCCCGCGTGACTGCGACTACTACGGACACCAGACAACGCTCGACGGCGTGATGGAAAAAGAGGATTCCACCAATTGGGAATTCGTCGTTCCGGCACGTCTGAAAGAATTATATGCAGCAAAAGACTTCGGACGCTACAAAGCCCGGAACGGTAAAATGCCTGTCGCTTTCAGCGCAACCACCCATTCGACCGGTGGCAACTCGGGCAGTCCTGTGATGAACGCCAACGGCGAACTGATCGGCATCAACTTCGACCGCAACTGGGAAGGTGTCGGCGGCGATATCCAATATCTCCCCGACTATCAGCGCAGCATCATCGTCGACATCCGCTACGTCCTTTTCATCATGGACAAATATGCCGGAGCAGGATATCTGCTGGATGAGATGGAGATCGAATAGAGCATAAAGGACATTTATTGATTATATTTGCCATCTAAATAAGGATAGAACTAAATGATCGATCAGCCCACCATAGACCGGATATTGGATGCAGCAAACATTGTGGATGTTGTCTCTGAATTCGTTACACTCCGGAAACGGGGGATAAACTATGTAGGATTATGTCCGTTCCATAGCGACAAGTCGCCCTCTTTCTATGTGTCGCCGGCAAAGAATATTTGTAAATGCTTTGCCTGCGGCGAAGGCGGCACGGCTGTTCACTTCATTATGAAGCACGAACAGTTGAGCTATTTCGATGCGCTTCGCTACCTTGCCAAGAAATATAATATCGAAATACAGGAACGGGAGCTGTCGGAACGCGAAAAGCAGGTGCGCAGCGATCGTGAAAGTATGCTGATCGTCAACAGTTGGGCGCAGAAATATTTCACCACCCAGCTGTACGAACACCAGGAGGGGAAAACCGTCGGCCTGCGTTACTTTGCCGAACGTGGCTTCCGGGAAGATACCATCCGCAAATTCCAGTTAGGCTACAGTCTCGACCAACGGGACGCCCTCTATAAAGCGGCCATAAAAAGCGGTTACAAAAAGGAATTTCTTGAAAAAACGGGCTTGGTGATTGCATACGACAACGGCGGTGTGAACGACCGCTTCCGCGGACGCGTCATTTTCCCGGTCCATACGCTGAGCGGTAAAGTGGTTGCTTTCGGCGGACGTGTCCTGAAAAAAGACGAAAAGACTGCCAAATATGTCAACTCGCCCGAAAGCGAGATCTACCACAAAAGTAACGAGCTCTACGGCATCTATTTTGCGAAACAGGCAATTGTAAAGGCCGACCGCTGTTTCCTGGTGGAAGGCTATACGGACGTTATTTCCATGCACCAGGCTGGTGTGGAAAATGTCGTAGCCTCATCGGGTACGGCCCTGACACAAGGACAAATCCGCCTGATCCATCGCTTTACCAGCAACATAACAGTCCTCTACGACGGCGATGCGGCCGGTATCAAGGCCGCCCTGCGCGGTATCGACCTGCTACTGGAAGACGGGATGAATGTAAAAGTGGTGCTCCTGCCGGACGGCGAAGACCCGGACTCGTTTGCCCGCCAGCATAACGCAAGCCAGTTTGCCGAATTCATCAAGCAGAACGAAACGGATTTTATCCGCTTTAAAACCCGGTTGCTTTTAGACGACGCAGGGACAGACCCGATCAAGCGGTCGTCACTGATCACCGATATTATCAAAACAGTTGCCATCATCCCCGATAACATCGCCCGTTCCCTCTATATCCGGGAATGCAGCGCCATGATGGAGATAGACGAGATGATCCTGTTGAACGAAGTAAACAAAATCCGTCTCAATAAGGAAGAAAGACAGCCTAACCAGCCGTCTTCTTTCAATCCCGCGCCTCCGGTCAGCAACATACCCGAATATCCGGATATTCCCGGATATCAGCTTTATCCGGAAGAAATACCGTCAGGACAGGAACCGGAAAGTTTCCTCCCGCCCGACGATACGATCCCGCCGCCTCCGCCGGAAGAATACGAGTTGGGTGAGACGGATAATAACATGCCGCCTCCACCGCCACCGCCCGCCGCTCCATCGGTCAACATAGCGGTACAGCCGAAGCGCTCGCCATACGAAGCGTATGAAATCGCCTTACTGCGGTATATCGTACGCTATGGCGAACGTATCCTGTTCCAATACACGGACGAAGAGACGAATGAAGAGGTCATCATCCGCGTATCCGAATATATCCGTTCCGAACTGGAACGCGACGACTTGACCTTCTACACGCCTCTTTTCAAAGGGATGCTGGATGAAGCGGCCGATCGTTGCCAGACGGAAGGGTTCGTGGCGCACCGTTACTTCCTTGCCCATCCTGACCCGAATGTGAGCCGCCTTGCTGCCAATCTGATCAGTGAGAAATACCAGCTCAGCAAGTATCACACCAAATACAGGGAACTGGAAACGGAAGAGATGAAACTCAATTCGCTGGTGCTACGCGAACTCTACGGCTTCAAGGATGCTTACATCCTCAGCCAGATCAAGGAAGTGCAAGCACAAATTAAAGAGATGCAAATAAAAGGAGATATGGATCAGGTATTCGAGCTGATGAAAAAGCTCACCCGCCTGAATGAAATAAAGAATGTATTAAGTAAAGAATTGGGAGAAAGAATCGTATTAAAAATGTAATGCCTATGAACTTTTTAGAAACGGAAGACGTGGTAAAGCAATATGCCAACCATCTCGCCCTTAACAAGGTCAGCATCCAGGTTCCCGAAGGGAAAGTCTTCGGGCTATTAGGACCGAACGGTGCCGGGAAGACCACGCTGATCCGCATTATCAACCGCATCACAGCCCCCGACAGCGGCCTTGTCCGTTTCAACGGGCGCGAGTCGCAGCCGGAAGACATCTACCAGATCGGTTACCTGCCGGAAGAACGCGGCCTTTACAAGAAAATGAAAGTCGGTGAACAGGCCATCTATCTGGCACAACTCAAAGGGCTCTCCTATCAGGAAGCACGTACGAGGCTGATGCGCTGGTTTGAGAAGTTCGACATCATGCCCTGGTGGAACAAGAAACTGGAAGAGCTATCCAAAGGGATGCAACAAAAGGTACAGTTTATCATCACCATCATCCATGAACCGAAACTGCTCATTTTTGACGAACCGTTCAGCGGTTTCGATCCCGTGAATGCCGAATTGCTGAAAAAAGAGATACTCGAACTGAAAGAAGCCGGCCACACGATCATCTTTTCCACACACAATATGTCATCCGTTGAAGAGATATGCGACAATATCGCCCTGATCAACCGTTCCCAGGTGGTGCTTTCAGGCAATGTGACGGAAGTGAAAAGCCGTTTCCGTACCAACAATTTCACCGTCCGTTTTCATACCGAATCGGGGAGATTGCAGGAAATACCGGAAATGTTCAGCCTGCTGACAGAGAAAGACCTGGCCGGGACAAGTGAAGTGCGCATCCATAAAGAGCCGGATGTCGCCAACTCCACCCTCCTTTCCGCATTGGCCGGACAGACCGAGATAATCTCCTTCACAGAAGAGATTCCGTCGATGAACGACATATTTATTAACACCGTTTCCGGTACAAATACTACGCAAGCATGAATAAGATAGGACTTATTATCAAAAGAGAATACCTTCGTCGTGTCAGCAAAAAATCATTCCTGTTGCTGACCTTCCTGACGCCGTTCCTGTTTGCCGCCCTGGTGTTCGTTCCGCTATGGCTTTCCACCATCAAGGGAGATGACGCCAAGCAGATAGCCATTATCGACGCAACCGGCAAATATGCACCTCTGTTCAAAAACACGGAAGAATATGCCTTCGTTACAGAGAAAAAATCCAGCCTGGAAGACTACCGTAAAAATCCGGATAAGGAAATATTCGCCTTCCTGAATATTACGGACGACTTGTTGCAGAATCCGGCTGCCGCTACGCTCTACTCCAAAAAGCAAATCCCGATGGGATTGAAAAATACGATCGACAAAACGTTGTCCGAATATCTGAAAGACGAAAAGCTGGCTTCATACAACATCGACAACCTGAAACAGATCATCGAAGACAGCAAGATCAACTTCAATATCAAGACGATCAAATGGGATGAAGACGGGAGTGAGAAAAACACTTCTGCCGAAGTCGCTTCAATCTTAGGTATGGTCTTGACGTTCATTATCTATATGTTCATCATCATGTACGGTTCGATGGTGATGCAGGGTGTGATGGAAGAAAAGACAAACCGGATCATAGAGGTCATGATCTCGTCTGTCAAACCATACGACCTGATGATGGGAAAGATTATCGGCATCGGCTTCGTCGGGCTGACCCAGGTATTCCTGTGGGGTATCCTGACAAGCGTTCTGATATCCGGAAGTCTCTTCTTCTTTGGAGGCAGCGCTTCGCCTGAAGATGTCATGACGGCTCAAATGGCTGCACAAGGAGTGGGAGATATGGCTGCCGGCTCTTCCGACATAAGCATTCAGATACAGGAGATCATCAACTCCATCAACTTCAGCGTGATCGGCATTTGCTTCGTTCTCTATTTTATCGGAGGATATTTATTGTATGCAGCCATGTTTGCAGCTATCGGCAGTGCTCTGGAGCAACAGGAAGACACGCAACAGTTCATGACACCGATCATGCTTTTAATGGCATTCAGCCTGTATGCCGGTATCTACAGCATGAATAACCCGGACGGTCCGCTGGCATTCTGGTGTTCGATGATTCCGTTCACCTCTCCTATCGTTATGATGGTCCGCCTGCCGTTCGACATTCCGGTATGGGAGCTGATGCTCTCATTTGCCTTGCTGTTTGCGACAGCAATATTAATCGTTTGGTTCTCTGCCAAAATCTACCGGGTAGGTATCCTGATGTATGGTAAAAAGCCGAGCATCAAAGAAATGATCAAATGGGTAAGATATAAATAACCCCACAACACAAAAAAGTCCGTCACTCAAATGAATGACGGACTTTTTTGTGTTGTTCAACCAGGACTCGAACCTGGACTAACAGGACCAGAATCTGTTGTGCTGCCATTACACCATTGAACAAAGTGTTTCTGACTAAAGGAATCGTTTATTTTCGTAAAGTTGTTCAACCAAGACTCGAACTTGGACTAACAGGACCAGAATCTGTTGTGCTGCCATTACACCATTGAACAATTTGAAATAACTAACTCCCTTGTTAGCGAGTGCAAAAGTACATACTTTTTCAAAATATACAAACGTTGCGACAATATTTTTTCATTAATAAACTTTTTTCTTTCCCTGGTTGTTTTGAATTTGCAAGTATATACATATATTAATAGAGGGAAATCACCTACATAATAAATTTAAGAAGTATATTTGCGTCCTTGAATATTACTAATAAAAAATAGATGGATCAAACAGAAGCATTAGTTAAAACGATTGTAGAAGGCCTACAGGAAAAGAAAGGCAAAAATATTGTAACCGTAGATTTAACCCGATTATCCGGCGCAATTTGCCAGCACATGGTAATCTGCGAAGGGAACACACCTACCCAGGTTTCCGCATTATCTGATTCAGTTTGGGATTTTGCCCATCGCGAGGCTGGTGAAAAACCGCTTTCGATAGACGGTTCACAGCGTGCCGAATGGATCGGGATGGACTATGGCACGGTTCTTGTACACATATTTCTACCGGAACTTCGGGAGTTTTATAATTTAGAGAACCTTTGGTCGGATGCCAAATTGACTCAAATTGCCGATCTCGATTAATTACCGACCTCACATAAGTATAGAGATTATCATATATGGAAAATAAAAACGACATGTTTAACAAAGCACCGAAGAACAATAAGCAAAAGATGTTCAAATTCAATCTCTATTGGATGTATGGACTTATCTTTATGATGCTTATCGCTTTATATCTTACAAATGACTCTTCGGCTTCTAAAGAATTAGGCTGGACAGAATTTCAGAAACTGGCTCAGGAGAATGTATTTGACCGGATGGTCGTCTACAATAAAAAGAATTTAGTTGAAGCGACAGTAAAAACCGGACAGAAAGGCCTGGTTTTCAAAAGGGACAGCGCAGCATTAGGTACAAACCCGAAAGTGTATGTCAAAATACCATCGGCTGACAAATTTTCGGACTTTTACGACAAAGCTGTTGCCGACAACCATATCAATACGCAAGTCAGCTTCGAGGAAGGAGATGATGCGATCTGGAATTTCCTTGTTTCGTTCGGTCCGATCCTGCTGATTATCGTAGTCTGGATCTTCCTGATGAGACGTATGTCGGGAAGTACGAGCGGAGGTCCCGGTGGCGTGTTCAGCGTAGGAAAAGCAAAAGCTCAATTATTCGATAAGGATAACGAAGGAAAAGTGACCTTCAAAGATGTAGCCGGCCTGGCTGAAGCCAAGCAGGAAGTGGAAGAGATCGTTTCTTTCCTGAAAAACCCTGAAAAATATACGGAGTTAGGAGGCAAGATCCCTAAAGGCGCATTGCTTGTAGGTCCTCCGGGAACGGGTAAAACCTTGTTGGCTAAAGCTGTTGCGGGAGAAGCGAACGTACCGTTCTTCTCACTGTCGGGTTCTGACTTTGTGGAAATGTTTGTCGGCGTAGGTGCATCCCGCGTACGTGACTTGTTCCGCCAGGCCAAGGAGAAAGCTCCCTGTATCGTTTTTATCGACGAGATCGACGCCGTAGGCCGTGCCCGCGGTAAAAACGTAAACATGAACAGCAACGACGAACGCGAAAACACGTTGAACCAGTTGCTGACGGAAATGGACGGTTTCGGTTCCAACAGCGGTGTGATCATCCTGGCGGCAACCAACCGTGCCGATATTCTGGATAAGGCGTTATTACGTGCCGGACGTTTCGATCGTCAGATACACGTGGAATTGCCCGACCTGAACGAACGTAAAGAAATATTCGGCGTGCATCTGCGCCCGATCAAAATCGACGAGAGTGTGGATGCCGAATTCCTGGCACGCCAGACACCCGGTTTCTCTGGTGCCGATATAGCCAACGTATGTAATGAAGCCGCTTTGATTGCCGCCCGTAGCGGTAAAAAGTTTGTTCAGAAAGATGACTTTATGAATGCGGTAGACCGTATTGTCGGAGGTCTGGAGAAAAGGACCAAGATAACGACAGCCGACGAACGCCAATGTATCGCCAACCACGAAGCGGGGCATGCGACGTTGAGCTGGCTGCTGGAACATGCCAATCCGCTGGTAAAGGTAACGATTGTTCCCCGTGGCAAAGCTTTAGGCGCCGCCTGGTATCTACCGGAAGAACGCCAGATCACGACCCGCGAACAGTTGCTGGACGAAATGTGTGCCACCTTGGGAGGACGTGCAGCCGAAGAACTTTTCTTAGGAAAAATATCGACCGGCGCATCCAACGACCTGGAACGCGTGACCAAACAGGCTTATGCGATGGTTGTTTACTTTGGTATGAGTGACCGCCTGCCGAACCTGAATTACTACGATTCAAGCGGCCAGGACTGGGGTTTCACCAAGCCATACAGTGAGGAGACGGCCCGTCTGATCGACCTCGAAGTACAGAAAATCGTCAACGAACAATATGAACGGGCTAAAAGCATCCTGAAAACACATACCGAAGGACATAATAAGCTGGCCCAGGTATTGTTGGAACGCGAGGTGATCTACACGGAAGATGTCGAACATATCTTCGGTAAACGTGCCTGGGTTTCCCGCTCGGAAGAGATCCTCGAGCTGCAGGAAAAAGCCAATAGCAAAAAAGAGGAAGAAGAAGCTAAAAACGCAGAAGCGGACAAATAAGAAATTCCATGCCTATGAAATCTAAGATGAATGGGCATGGAATTAATTTATTCCTTATATTTGTACCGAGAATAAATCAACAAACAAAACACTACTGCCTTGAAAAATCTGATTATACGGGCGTTAACCGGCATAATATTCGTTGTGGTACTGGTCAGTGCCATTTGCGTCCATCCTATTTTCTTTCTTATACTTTTTGGTCTTATAACCGGATTGACCCTTTGGGAATTCGGAGGATTGATCAAACATTATGAGAATGCAAACTTGCAACGGGCAATGAACGTAGTGGGCGGTGTCTATCTGTTCATCGCAACTTTCGTATATGCGAACGGGTTGACAGACGGAAAGATATTCCTTCCTTACCTGCTTTTCATCATGCTGACGATGATTGCCGAGCTTTATTATAAAGCTCCGAACCCGATCAACAACTGGGCATTTACCTTGTTTGCCCAAGTCTATTGCGCCGGTTCTTTTTCCATGCTCAACTTTATCGGAGCTGAACCCGGGACACCCGGCGTCATGAGCTATACGCCGCTTTTCATTATGGCTATCTTTGTTTTTGTCTGGCTGGATGATACCGGTGCATATCTGGTAGGTTCCCTGATCGGAAAAAGGAAATTGTTCGAACGCATCTCTCCTAAAAAGTCGTGGGAAGGTTTCTTCGGCGGATTAATCCTCGTGCTGGCCTCTTCACAGGCTTTTGCCTGGTATGCACCCGAAATCAGCTGGTACAATTGGCTGGGGCTGGCGGCGACAGTCGTTTTATTCGGGACTTGGGGAGACCTGATCGAATCATTGCTAAAACGTACGCTCAGCGTAAAAGATTCCGGAAACGTACTGCCGGGCCACGGCGGAATGCTGGACCGTTTCGACAGTGTCATGCTGGCTGTCCCTGCCAGCTACATCTATATCGAACTCTTTATTCGAAATTAAAGGTAAGCGTCACCATCCGGGAGGTAGCTTTGGAAAGGGAGTTCGGATATTTGATCAAATCCGGGTCCGTCAGGTCGCCCCTGTCTTTTTCCAGCAAATCGACAAGCCCGAAGCTGAATTTAAGTTCCGGACATAACTTAAAGAACGGAAGATAAATATCGCATCCGATACCGAACTCAACACCGAAGTCCGTTCCTTTCAACAGGATCGGATTTCCTTTTTTACGCCCCAAGTCGAAAGCGCCGTAAATACCGCCAATCAGATAAGGACGGTAGTTATTCACACGAAATGCGCTGTATTTCACGTCTAACGGGAATGTCAGGTAATTAGAACGGACAGAAGTGGAATACATACTTACCACCGGATTGTCGTCCGTCCCCTCTACTCCCTCCATCTCCGGGCGACGGAACACAAATTTCTTATCTCCGAAATGGATTGTCGGCGTAAAACGCAGGCTGAAATAAGGATTCAGGTACATATCCCCGATCACACCGACACTGAATCCGGGCGAATAGCTCGGAATCTCGGCAAACCAGGTTTCGCCATCCGTAGCGACACCGGTATTGGTCAATATCAGATCTTGCGCATGTATACCTACATGAAAACCCAGATGGAACCACTTTAAATCCGCATAGGGCTGGTTCTTTACCTTTTCTTTCTGCCCCATCACAGTAGTAGCAGCCAGAAAGAATACACATATAATAAACAGTAGACGTCTCAATTCTTTATCGTAATTTTGAATTATAACGGGAAAGAACCCGACTTATTGCAAAAATGCATTTATTTAGACAAAATAAAGGGGCAGATCTTTTTTAAATACAAAGAAAGCTCTATTTTTGCACGAACTAATAGTTATCAATTTAAACGTTTAAAAAAATGGCTTACGTAATTAGTGACGATTGTATCGCTTGCGGTACTTGTATTGACGAATGTCCGGTAGGAGCAATTTCAGAAGGTGATAAATATCATATCGACCCTGAAATGTGTACTGATTGTGGAACTTGCGCAGATGCTTGTCCTACTGAAGCAATCCATCCGGAAGCATAAACCGCAACAAAATAGGCTTCCTTTTACAGGACCTATAAAGATAACGGGCTGTTTCCTTTCGGAACAGCCCGTTATTATTTTTCTGATTTTTCCCGACTCCGTCAGAAATCAATATCCAGCTTTATTTCGTCTGATTCATCAGTCAGCTGCTCTTTATCCGACAAAGCCTCTGCCGCATTTGCGCCGGCTCTGCATTGCTTAATGTAATTGATTACATCATTCATTCCATCCATGAACTTGTCAAAGTCCTCTTTGTACAGGAAAATCTTATGCTTCTCAAAAGAGACCTGAGATCCCACCTTCGGCTGTACCTTCTTACTTTCCGTCACAGCCAGAAATAAATCATCCTTCAGATTCTTCTTTACATCCAGATAATAGATTCTTTTTCCTGCTTTAATGGTCTTAGAGTATAAAATCTCTTTGTCACCACCTTCAACCTGCATTTTCTTCACCGAGTCTTCCATTATAGCAAACATTCGTTAAACACCCACCCATTTTATCATAACTTGCCTCAAATATGTGCATTTTTTTTTAAACAACAACTATTTTAACGCATCAAAATATGTATAAAGAATCGGAATATCACAAAATAATCACTAATGCGCATAAAATTAAGCGAAGCGGAAAGCATTTATCAAAAGAATGACTAACTTTGCAGCCTAATTTATAACAAGTAGTTCCTTCAAACGATGATCAACAGAATTTTAATCCGCATTAAAGTTTTACAGATAGTATACTCTTACTATCAAAATGGAAACAACGACCTCAAAGTAGCGGAAAACGAATTGCTTTTCAGCCTTAGAAAGTCATACGACTTATATCATTATTTCCTTCTTCTTATTGTCGCTGTAACAAATCTGCAAAAACGCATCCTGGATGTCCGTAAGAACAAGTACATGCCGACCGAAGAGGAACTGAATCCGAACACCCGCCTGACAGACAACCGTTTTGCGGCCCAGATTGCAGAAAACGAAGCGTTGCAGAAGTACGTTGCCGAACAAGGTATCTCCTGGGATAACGACGAAGACTTCATCCGCACGGTACTCGATCTGATCCTTTCGTCCGAACAGTACAGCGAATATCTGAACAACGGGAACGACTCATACGAAACCGACAAGGAGTTCTGGCGTACCGTATTCAAAAAGCTGATCTGCGGTAACGAAGCTATCGACGATTATTTGCAGGACAAAAGTATCTACTGGAACGATGACATCTCCATCATCGAAACATTCACGCTGAAAACGATCAAGCAGTTCGAAGAAAAATCCGGAAGCAAACAAAAATTGCTGCCGATGTTCAAGGACCTCGAAGACCAGTCGTTCGCCATCAAGCTGTTCCGTCAGTCGCTGCTGAAAGGAAGCGAATACCGCGAACGTATCAACAAACACATGAAGAACTGGGAAACCGAACGTATAGCCAATATGGACCTCATTATCATGCAGGTTGCGCTAGCCGAGATCATGACGTTCCCGTCGATCCCCATCAATGTGACACTGAACGAATATATCGACACCGCAAAATACTACAGTACCCCCAAAAGCGGCACGTTTATCAACGGCATTCTGGATTCTGTAGTCAGCGAGTTAAAAAAAGAAAAGTTATTGCTCAAAGATTAATTATTATCCTTACATTTGTGACAGTATCGAATTGATATTAACTTATTAATGTTTATAGTTATATGAGCTTACTTACTATTTTACTCCAGGCAGCTACTGGAGGTCAGCAGTGGTCCGGTATTTTGATGATGGTAGTCATTGTTGCGATCTTCTATTTCTTCATGATCCGTCCGCAACAAAAGAAACAAAAAGAAATTCAGAAAGCCCGCGAAGCATTGAAAACGGGAGACAAAGTGATCACAGCCGGAGGTATCTACGGAAAGATTAAAGAAATCGGTGACACATATATGTTAATTGAAGTTTCTGACGGTGTACGCATCCGTGTAGACAAGACTTCTGTTTTTGCTTCTGCAGAGGACGCCCAGCAAAAATAAACAACGGAACATACCATGTCACGACTTGGACAAATAGATCAAACATTCAAGTCTATCCGGATAGAGATTAAGGCTTTTCTTCACCGACAGAAGTGGAAAGAAGCCTTGATCTTTTTCTTTTTCGTACTGCTGGCATTAGGCTTCTGGCTGCTCCAAAGCCTGCAACAAGAGTATGAAATAGATATCAATATCCCGGTCAAATACAAGAATGTGCCGCCTGACATCTCTTTTACGGAAACGCCGCCCGAAGCCATTACCGTAAAGGTGAAAGATAAGGGGAGTGTGTTGCTCAACTACTCCTTCGGACGTTCGTTTGCCCCGATCGAAGCGAACATGAAAGATCAGTCTGAAAAGGCAGGCAAACTGGTTATCAGCCGGAAAAGTATCGAGAGTGACATAAAGAAACAACTGATCGCCACAACTTCGCTGGTCGGTTTCGAGCCCCAACAAATCGACGTGGCTTACAGTAAACGCATTAAAAAGGATATACCGGTCGTATTCGACGGGACGATCCGGACAAATGCCGGCTTCAAATTATCCGGTGACATCAGCATTACGCCCCATAATATCAGCGTCTATGCCAGCGACGTCGTGCTGGATACTTTAAAAGAAGTCAAAACAGTCTTTACCGAAATCAAGAAAGGGAACAAGACCGTCACGCGTACTGTCCAGCTGCAAAAGATAGCCGGTGCAACGTTCGATCCGGCAAGCGTATCCGTAACCGTTCCGATAGAGGAGTATACGGAAAAGACACTGGAGATCCCGGTCATCTGCACCGATCTGCCTCCCCGTTACACGTTACGCACATTCCCGGCCGTCGTAAAGGTGAATTGCAGCGTGCCCCTTTCCCGTTTCAAGAATGTTTCGGCCGATGATTTCGAGATCCGTATCTCCTTTGCAGACCTGGAGCAAAACGTCTCCGGCACGCTGCCTATCAAGTTAGACAAGAAACCGGCAGGAGTGGACATCACCACGATCGTTCCCGACCGGATCGAATTTATACTGGAACAAACCAAATCAAATGATTAAGATAGGAATCACAGGAGGAATCGGGAGCGGTAAATCGGTTATCGCTTCACTGCTGGAACTGTCGGGAGTACCGGTTTATATTGCCGATACGGAAAGCAAGCGACTGACGGAGACATCCCCTGTCATCCGCGAAAAGCTGACCGCCCTGTTCGGCGAAACACTCTATAAGGCAGAAAGACTGGATAAAAAGCTACTCGCTTCCCTCATATTCGGCAACCCGGAACGGCTGAAACAGGTAAACGCCATTATCCATCCGGAAGTCGACCGCCACTTCCAGGCCTGGGCGGAGAAACAAAACACACCGCTGTGCGCGATCGAGTCGGCCATTCTTTTCGAATCAGGCTTCAACCGGGTCGTAGACGTGAGCCTGATGGTGTACGCCCCGATGGAAGTGCGCATCCGGCGGGTGCTGAAACGCGATGCCGTGTCGCGTGAAGAGGTCGTACGCCGGATCGACAGCCAGCTGCCGGACGAGGTGAAGAAAGAGAAATCGGACTACGTGATCTTCAACGACGACCGGCAAGCATTACTCCCGCAGGTAGCCGCCTTTCTGGATGGTCTGCATTCGAAATAAGTAAACATTAATTCATTACATCATGAAAAAGACATATTTGCTGGTCACGGTAGTGGCCTTTTCCTCATTAAGCATGTCTCCGCCCCAGAAAAGCATTTACCACAACGGGTGGATCGACTTTAATAAGAACGGATCGAAAGATATATACGAAGACCCGTCGCAGCCGGTCGAAAAACGAATCAAAGACCTGCTCGGACAGATGACATTAGAAGAAAAGACCTGCCAGCTTGCCACCTTATACGGATATAAACGGGTACTGAAGGACGAACTCCCCACCCCGGAATGGAAAAACGCCATTTGGAAAGACGGCATCGCCAACATCGACGAGCACCTGAACGGATTGAAGAAGACCGCCTGGTCCTACCCGTACAGCAAGCATGCGGAGGCGATCAACACCGTACAGCGCTGGTTTGTGGAAGAGACACGCCTCGGCATTCCGGTCGATTTCTCCAACGAAGGCATCCACGGGCTGAACCATGACAAGGCGACTCCCCTGCCCGCCCCGATCTCGATCGGCAGTACCTGGAACAAGGCGTTGGTGCGCCAGGCCGGACAGATCGCCGGACGTGAAGCCAAAGCATTGGGCTACACGAATGTCTATGCCCCGATCCTCGATCTGGCCCGCGATCCGCGCTGGGGTCGCGTACTGGAATGCTACGGCGAAGACCCCTACCTGGTGACCGCTCTCGGCCAGCAGATGGTTGAAGGGATACAGGAAAACGGGATCGCTTCCACCCTGAAACACTACGCCGTCTATAGCGTACCCAAAGGCGGAAGGGACGGGAATGCCCGTACCGATCCGCATGTCGCCCCACGCGAGATGCATGAACTCTATCTGTTTCCATACCGGAAAATCGTACGCGAATCCCATCCGATGGGCGTCATGAGCAGTTACAACGACTACGACGGTGTACCGGTCAGCGCAAGCCATTATTTCCTGACCGAGCTGCTCCGCCAGCAATACGGCTTCCGCGGATATGTTGTCTCCGACAGCGAAGCCGTCGAGTTCGTCCATACGAAACACCGCGTAGCCGACACCCCGAAAGAGGCCGTCCGCCAGGTCGTGGAAGCCGGACTGAACGTGAAAACCAATTTCACGCCGCCCGAAGATTTCATCCTGCCCCTCCGCGAACTGGTACGTGAAGGGAAAGTCTCGATGGAAACACTCGACCGGAACGTAGCCGACGTCCTTCGCGTCAAATTCCAGTTGGGACTGTTCGATTCACCTTATGTAAAAGATACGAAAGCAGCCGATAAGATCGTGGCATCTCCCGATACGAAAGAATTCGTGAAACAGATGGCACGCGAATCGCTCGTTTTGCTGAAAAACGAGAAACAACTCCTGCCGCTCAGACTGAACAGCCTGAAACGCATCCTTGTGACAGGCCCGTTAGCAATCGACACGACTGCCTACGTGAGCCGTTACGGGCCACAGCATATCGAAGTCACCAACGTACTCGAAGGAATACAGGAGTATGCCGGCAAACAGGCCTCAATCACCTACGTGAAAGGCTGCGAAGTGGTAGACGCCACCTGGCCGGAAAGCGAGATCATCCCGACACCGCTCACCGACGCCGAGAAAGCCTCCATTGCAGAGGCCGTCGAGCAAGCCAGACAGTCGGACGTCGTGATCGCCGTCTTGGGTGAAGACGAGGCCCGTTGCGGAGAGAGCAAAAGCCGGACGGGACTCGGTCTGCCGGGCCGCCAACTGCAACTCTTGCAGGCTTTGCAGGAGACCGGCAAACCGGTCGTCCTCGTCCTCATCAACGGACAGCCGCTTACCATCAACTGGGAAAACCGTTATATCCCCGCCATTCTCGAAGCCTGGTTCCCGAATGCGGAAGGAGGCCATGCCATCGCAGAGACCTTGTTCGGCGATTACAATCCGGGCGGAAAGCTGACGGTGACCTTCCCGAAGACGATCGGACAGATCGAGCTGAACTTCCCTTTCAAGCCCGGTTCACACGCCGGACAGCCGGGAGACGGCCCGAACGGATATGGAAAGACAGCCGTCTACGGTGCGCTTTATCCTTTCGGATACGGACTCAGCTACACCACATTCGGCTATTCGAACCTGGTCGTGAAGCCGGAAACAGGCCGTACGCAGGGTCCTGTACAGGTTTCCGTAGATGTCAGCAATACAGGCTCTTTAGCCGGTGATGAAGTCGTCCAGCTTTACATGAAAGACCTCTACAGCAGCGTCACGGTCTACGAATCCCAACTGAGAGGTTTCGAGCGGGTTCATCTGGAGCCGGGAGAAACAAAAACCGTCCGCTTCACCCTAAAGCCGTCCGACCTGGAACTGTTGGACAAAAACATGGAATGGGTTGTAGAACCTGGTGATTTTCAAATATGTATCGGCAGCAGTTCCGAAGATATCCGGCTGCAAGAAACATTCACGCTTAGTGAATAATCATTAGAAACAAGAAAATATGCTCAAAACTGCCGGATATTCCCGGCAGTTATACTACATTTGCAGCACAAAAGTTAAACACTATTAGAAAAACAAAGTATTATGTTGAAGACGATTTTGTCTATCTCGGGTAAACCGGGATTGTTTAAATTGGTTTCCCATGGGAAAAACATGCTGATTGTTGAGTCGTTAGCAGACAAGAAAAGAGTTCCTGCATACGCAAAAGATAAAGTAATCTCACTGGGAGACATCGCGATTTACACCGATGACGCCGAAGTGCCTTTGCACGAAGTGCTGACCAGTGTCAAGAATAAGGAAAACGGAGAGAAAGCATCGATCCCTACCTCCGCTAAACCGGACGAACTGCGTGCCTATTTCGCAGAAGTTCTGCCCACCTTCGATCGCGAACGCGTTTACCCGAGCGACATCAAGAAACTGATCTCCTGGTACAACATCCTGATCGGTGCCGGCATCACCGACTTCACCCCGGAAGAACCGGCTGCGGAAGAGGAAGCTCCGGCTGAAGAAACGAAAGAATAAGCCAGATTAAACTGACTGCATAACAAAGAGGTGTATCAGATTCCGGTACGCCTCTTTTTGCATTCCACAAGCGAGAACAAGGACATCGGCATAAAATATTTAAGACTGACTTTTAATTCATTATTTTGCATATTTGAGCTATTTGTGTCATTGCTTTCCAACAAGGCATCGCCTTGTGCCGCAGGCTCTCTTTTGCCGTTCGTTTCAACGAACGGTTTTAAAGATTAGAGGCAAAGCCTCTTCCTCTGTGGGCTTTAGCCCCTTTAATAAATAGCTCCCTGTAAATAATCGAAAGGGGTTAAAACCCACAGAGGAATCCGGCAGAGCCGGGCATTTATCAATCCGTTGATTGAAATCAACGGCAAAAGAGAGCCTGCGGCATGGGGCAATGCCCCATTAAAAGAACAGACCGATAAATCATTGTTTATGATTCAAAACCAATTATAAATAAAATGAATAATGAGACATAAAACACATCCTTCCACCTGGCTATTGCCTGTCTTCCTTCTAACTGCCTTTGCATGTAGCAAGGAAGTGGAGAGGGTAGATACCACGCCCCCGCGCCGTACCGTGCTCGTCTACCTGGCCGGCGACAACAGCCTCTCGGGCGAGGTGGAAAAGAAGATTGAAGGCTTAACAACAGGCTGGGATAATACCACAGACAACCTGCTGATCTACCGCGACAGCCGGGATTCGGCCGGGACGCCGTCCCTGCTGAAAGTCATCGGCGACGCCCTTCATCCGTACACCGAAGTCGTGAAAGAATATCCGGAGTCAAACTCCGCCTCTCCGGAAGTCTTCTCAGAGGTTCTCCGCGACGTCGTCTCCGGCTATCCCGCCCCCTCTTACGGCCTGCTGCTGTTCAGCCACGGCACAGGATGGCTTCCCGAAGGCAGCTACCTGAATCCGAGTGCGGCACGCTCTGAGGATAATACCTCCCTTCGCAGCATCATGGAAGATAACGGGCGCGAAATGGCAATCGCCGGTTTCGCAGCCGCTATCCCCGACGGGCAGTTCGATTTCATCGTGCTCGAAGCCTGTCTGATGGCAAGCGTGGAGGTGGCCTACGAGCTGCGCGGCAAGGCGGATTACCTGCTTGCCTCTTCGGCCGAGATCCTGAGCCCCGGCTTCACGCCGCTCTATCCGGCCATGCTGAAAGCCCTGTTCCGGCAACCGGAGGCCGACCTCGCATCGGTAGCGGACGTTTACTACGACCACTGCAACAGCTTGGAGGCTCCCTACCGGAGCGCCACGGTGAGCGTAATCCGTCTGGATCAGTTAGATGCCTTAGCGGAAGCCATGCACGACGTATACGCCTGCTTCCCTCATATCCCGGAAGAGTGGGCCGCAGAAGTACAGTGTTTCGACCGTTCCGGCACCCGCCTGTTCTTCGACTTGGGCAGCCTGCTCTCCCAAATAAAAGCTTCCGGCAGTCCCGAAGCGCGTGCCGCCGTACCGACAGCAGAGGCGGCCCTCTCGGAAGCCGTCGTCAGCCGGTCCGCCACGCCCTTCTTTGTCGATCTCCCGGTCCATAGCCACAGCGGCCTGACCACCTATATCGAACAAACCGCCTACCCCTCCCTGAACACCGCCTGGCGACAAACCGCCTGGGGCAGGATGATGGGGAAGCAGGAGGTAGTGAAACAGAACAATAATAAATAACAATGAGTGTGTAAATGATGATTTAGCAGGGTGTTTCGTATTTGTGGTTATAGCGTCGGGAGTATCTGTTTCCCCTCTTGAGAGGGGATAAGGGGTGTGTTAT